>JADMIO011197685.1_pt1 | contig 125353 bp, 112 predicted proteins | sample 8958161 | NCBI WGS metagenome assembly JADMIO01 (sample SAMN16585339, study PRJNA669376) | soil metagenome | isolation source: Crop rotation soil | place: USA: Cullars Rotation, Alabama | collected 2011
CGCGACAACTTGTCCACGTGGAATTCTAAGCTTAGGATCCCAATGTGCTGGAAAGGCCCGGAGGTTTTGCGATGTATCTTCGAATTTCATGACTTTTGTGCCCGATACTTAGTGCGTTGTTTGTTGCGCTGAGTTGTATTCATCTCCGTCTCAGCGGTCCTGTCGAACGTCGAGCCACCTTACGACGCGTCGCGAATTGTCGCCGCTGCGCTGAACGCTCCGCGACCAGAGCGTCGAGCAGGTAAAGAGCAACGGTTCCCACTACCGTCGTCGCTATTAGTTTATAAGAGATCGTCTGCATGAGGGGAGCGACCGGCGGATAGTTCAATACCCGATGCCAAAAAACGTATATCGCCGAGTCGAGCAGGGAACCGGCTGCCAGCACTGGAATTCTCAACAGCGGGTTCTCGAGATTTACGCGCGTGGCGGCGAAATAGATGATGTACGCCGTCAGCGTTTTTGAAAAACCACCCGCCCCAACCAAACCGCCGCTGGCCGCGTCAATGATCAATCCCGCGAGCGTTCCCACCAGCAACGCCTTCCACGCATCACGCTGCAAAGCGATGTAAACAACGACGACGAGCGGAAAATCGATGTAGGAGAGCGGCCGCCAAACTTCGCGCAGCGAAAGCTGTAGCAGTATCGATACTAATAAAACTACGACGATCTTAAGCTGCGACATATACCGATTGTCGGTTGTCAATTGCCGATTGCCACTTGGCAATTGGAACTGTTTTCATCTCCTGGTTCTTTCAGCGTTCTGCGGAGTTTGTTCGGGTGCGGAACGCGGGGGCGGGTGATAGAGAAGCACTGCAACTTCTTCCAGGTGATCGAGCTGTGCGCCCGGCTGAATCAGAATCTGATGAGCGGTGGTGGCGGTCCCGCTTTTAACGTCGACAACCTTGCCGACGTTCAAACCGGGCGGATAGATTCCATCCTGGCCGGTAGTCATCACGTAGTCGCCAACCTCCACTTTCTCGAGACCGGAAACATAACGCATTTCAATCAGCGCGACATTGAGATCCGCGCGGCCACGAATCGAGCCCAGAGCGCCTGATTGGCCCAGTTGTCCGACAACAGCACCGGCGCCGGCTTTCTCATCGGTGATCAGCATTACCTGCGACGCCCAGGGACTGACAGTGATGACACGTCCGACGATACCTCCGGGTGTTACCACCGGCATGTTTTGTTCGATTCCGGAACTACTGCCGCGGTTAATTGTGATCGTGTTGAACCAAACTGACGGATCACGCGCGATCACGCGCGCCGGAACATTCTTGATGCTCGTCTGTTCGTTGAGATTCAGGAGCGCCTTGAGTCGATCGTTCTCAGCAGCAGCCTGACGAGTTGTGTGAAGCTCAGTTTCAACTTCGCTCAAACGTTGCTTCAGTTGCTCATTTTCTACCGCGGTACTGCGGAAATTCCAGATTTGCTGGAAGAAACCGGAAGTGGCGCCAGTGGCTTTTGACGACGCGTTTTGCAGGGGGGAAGCAAACGTTTGTGTCCAGATGCGAAGCACCTTTTGACGGCCGTCGGCGTCGCGGGCGTCCACAGCCATGATGACCAGATTGGTGACAAGCAAGCCAACGAGCCAGATGGGAGCTCGCTGTCGAATTTCTCTTTGTGTGCGAACCGAAGCCACAGATATTTCTAAAATCTTATCCACAGGTTTACACAGGTTATTTAGAAAAAGTCTGTGTAAGCTGTGGATGGTATCTTACATTCCGCTCACCATCGTGTTTTCCCACTTCACGCGCTTGAGCAGATCGAAGTCTGACAACATCTTGCCCGTGCCCAACACGACAGAGGCAAGTGGATCGTCAGCGAGCGACACGGGCAGTCCCGTTTCGATCGAAAGTCGCTTGTCGAGATTTTTCAACAACGCGCCGCCGCCTGTCAGTACGATGCCACGCTCAACGATGTCGGCGGAGAGTTCAGGCGGAGTTCGTTCCAACGCCACGCGCACGGCGTTGATGATCGTGGAGATCGAATCGGCCAGAGCTTCTCGCACTTCTTCGTCGGTGATCGTGATCGTCTTCGGGATGCCTTCGATGAGGTTACGACCACGCACTTCGTAGGAGAGAGGTTCGTCAAGCGGATACGCGGAACCGAGTTCTATTTTAATCGCTTCGGCAGTGCGTTCGCCAATCAGCAGGTTGTACTTCCGCTTGATGTACTGGATGATCGCTTCATCCATCTCGTTTCCTGCCACGCGCACCACGTGAGTAGACGATACCGCTCAAGCTGATGACCGCGATGTCGGTGGTCCCACCGCCGATATCGACGACCATGTTTCCGTGTGGCTCAGTGATCGGCAAACCGGCGCCGATCGCCGCCGCCATCGCCTCTTCAACGAGGTAAACTTCCGAAGCCTTGGCGCGATACGCTGAGTCTTCAACGGCGCGTCTCTCTACCTGAGTTATCTCGGAAGGAATTCCGATGACAACGCGCGGGCTGACCCACGTCTTTCCGTTATGGGCCTTGCGGATGAAGTGCTGCAACATCTTCTCGGTGACTTCGAAGTTTGCAATCACGCCGTCCTTCATGGGCCGGATAGCAACGATGTTGCCGGGGGTTCGGCCCAACATGTCTTTGGCGTCACGCCCGACAGCCTCAACCTGGTTGGTTACTTTATTGATCGCGACGATGGAGGGTTCGGAAACGACGATACCGCGCCCCTTCGCATAGACCAGCGTGTTTGCCGTCCCAAGATCAATAGCGAGGTCGCTGGAGAACAGACTAAAAATAGATTTGAAAGCCATCTAGAGTGATTCACTTCCCGTGGTTGTAGACTGGAACTTCGGGTAGGATCGGCGGTAATGTCGCCCAAACACGTCCGAAACGCTAAGATACACTCTTAACATACAAACCGTAAACGGGAAACTTTACACGGTTTAGCCCGAGATTGCACAGAGCCACACAGGTTAAATGTGCAAATCTGTGTAATCAGAGGTCTCCGGATTTGCGGCGGCGTGGTTTGCCGGTTCGCGTGACGCTAAATCAGCGGCGAAACGCACACAGTTCTTGTTTGCGGCTTTGGCCTCATACATCGCCGTATCCGCGCATGCGATCAGTTGTTGGGGGGATGAAGCGTGTTTCGGAAATGCAGCTACTCCGAAGCTCGCGGTCAGGGAGAGTTGTAGTCGTCGTCCGCCGGTGAAGTTGTGACGTGTGATGCGATGCCGGATACGTTCTGCGACCTGGCCCGCGAGTTCCGTTCCCGTGTCAGGCAGAACGATCACAAACTCATCGCCGCCGTAACGAGCCACCGCATCAGTGTCGCGGATTGACGAAAGGATCACCGCGGCCATCTCCATCAGCACGTGCGAGCCGACGAGGTGACCGTGTTCGTCGTTGATCTGTTTGAAGTCGTCGAGATCGAGAAACAGAGCCGCGACGCTCGTTCCGTAACGACGCGCACGCCGGATCTCATTCAACAAGAACTGGCGCAGGTACCTGGCGTTGTGAAGTTTTGTGAGGTCGTCTGTTTGCGAAAGTCGTTCAGCTTCAGCGATGCGAACGGCGTTCGCGAGTGCCGACGCGATTGGGAGTGCAAGTGAATCGAGTAGAGCGACGTCGGTCTTCTTGAACGCGTATGCGCTACTGCCTTCGCGAATGCCTTCGATCACTCCGAGGATCCGTTCACCGCAGATCAACGGAACGGCAACGACAAACTGCCCGCGTTCCTTTCGCTTGATCGTGCCCATGCCGGCCGCGGCGCGTTTCGCGGCTCTTGTTTCCGAGCCGATCGGAAGATCCGGTTCGGCGTTCAGCAGACGTCCCCAGTCGTCTTCGGTCCGGTGCTCCTGGCCCGCTTTTCTAACCGCGATCGCTTCCAGCGTTGAGCCTTCAAAGTTTTTGGATTCAGAAAACAGGTAGATGGCCCAACGATCCGCTTTGATCAAATCTGCCAGGCCGGCGAGGGCGGTGTTTGCAGCGCCGCTTTGATCGCCGCTGAAGTGCAGTGAACAGACGAGCTCGAATGCTGCGCGCAGGTGAGTGAATTTGATCTTCGGCGGCAGCGACGACGGAGTGGTCTCGACGGGCTCCTGAATCAGTTCCGGCAAACGCAACTCACCGGAATTGCCATGACCTTCAATCTCGCGGAGCAACGCCGGAAGTTGTGCCGACTTATCAGCAATCGCAGCAAAGCCGAGTCGTTTGAGAGTAGCGCCATCGAGACTGCGCAGGTTGTGACTCTGATACCCGTTGGTTTGACGCCGGCACGCTACGAGGGGCACGCCCGGCCAGAACGCCTTGGCGTGATCGATCGCAGTGTGCAGTTCGACCATGTCCGCGCCGGGAACAACTTCATAAAGCACCGCGAGCGGCGGTGGTCCTTCCGCGTCGCGCACACCGTCGCGTTTCTGCTGCTTCGCAAGTGCGACTTCAACTTCGACTTCACGCAAACCCTCGATCAGAGTTTTCACCCCAGCCGCACGCAACGCCTCGATCAACTCGTAGGCGGGTGCTTCGTGAGCATCTGTCAGTAGGATTACGTGACTCATTTTTACTTACGTTCTGGTGCGTGCGGGAAGTGAAACCTTGTACTGGCTGCTGTTGCCCTGTGAATCTCTTGCTTCGACCACGAGGTCGCGCGTCGCGCCTGCGGCGGTCACTTGAACCTGGAACGCACCGTCGGAAGCGGCAATGGTCTCGCGACCCGAAACGCGAATCGTCGTGCCCGGCTCGGCCTTGCCACGAACGAGATAGATATTCCCGCCTAAAAGCTCGGTGCTGAGATTTGAAACACTGACTTGCGAGCCCGTGCCTCTCGTCGTGACGATAAACTTAAGCGGATCGCTCCAGTCACTCGCCTGACCACTGGACGCAGTTGCTCGCACGCGCCAGAAGTAAACACCGGGCCGAAGATCGCTCGCGCCAAACTCCGTCGCCACCAGTTGATCGCGCTCGATCACTTTTCCATCAGCGACGAAGAACGGCGACGTTGCTACCTCGACGCGATAGTAAGCAGGCGTGCCGGACTGCGGCCGTTGCCATTTCAAACCCACGCTCGCAGCGCCGTTAGTGCCCACGTAGACTTCTTCGAGGTCGTGCGGCCTGGCAGGCTGCGGCACGTCCAACAACTTTTGAGCGGGGGAAATGCGGCCCGAGTTGTTTACCGAAACGTACTCGCCTCCAGTAATCGAAGTCTTATCACCGGCGCGGTTGGTAGTTTCAATCTGGCCCGTAGCAACACGAATTTCTTCAGTACCTTCCGGATTAACTCCGAAACTCGCATTCGTCTTCTGGCCCAGAGCGCTCTTCGTCTGGGGTGTTTCGACTACGTTTGTAGTGCCATCCGCTTGTTCTTCGGTGCGAACTGACAACTGGCCGCTATCGACGCGGACGTGAACGTTCGTCTTCTTACCGTCGTCGGCGCGGGCGTTATCGCGGACGATGATCGTGCTGTTGGGCTTCACGAGGAGCGTTGAACCATCTGCGAGACTGATACGCGCACGCCCGTTGGCCTGTGTCTGGACCGTGTCGCCGGGATAGAGCTCGGTGTCGCTGCCGGCAAAAATCGTTTCGCGAGTGGCGGCCCGAACGACCTTCACATCGCCCTCAAACGAGATGAAGCGAGCGCCGGCCGGGTATTTCACCTCGGCCACGTGCCGGAGCGGATTACCGTACTTCCAGACGTAAAGTGCGGCGCCTGCGGCGATGCCACAGAGCATGAAGATGGCGATTACCAGATAGACGAAACGCTTCTGAATAATCCACCAATCAAAAGCAAAATGACTGGTCTTATTCCTAACCATTGTCTAAATCGACTTGTGGAGGGGCTCAACAAAAGTTGAGACCAGGTGTGAGTCCAAACGGTGTCGGTGACGATCGGGGCCACCGGGTCCAGGCAGCAACACTACCGAGTCAGAAATTTAACACACGAGGGAATGAGCGTTCAAGAAGTTTAAATTTGAGGCGGATTTTTGCGGAATCGCGGCCGTTTGTGAAAATCCGCGGCTTAAACGAGGGTTTTTTGGTCTTTTGGCTCTTCTTTAGACTGCTGGTCGGCCTCATTTAGCTCTTCACCCAGTGGCAAATCGAAGTCGGGCGGGAGATCCACCTGGATCGTGGTCTCGCTTGATGGAGCGACTAATAGAGACGCGACGACCGAGCCGACCAGCACGACAGCCACAAAAATGAGTGAAATCTTGATGGAAATGATTACTCCAACCGCTCCAAGCAGCATCTTGATACCGATAAAAGTGAGCACGATTGCCAGCCCGAATCGCAGGTAACGAAACTTCTCCACCACGCCCGCCAGCAGGAAGTACATCGAACGTAAACCGAGGATCGCGAAGACATTCGAAGTGTAGACAATGAACGTGTCCCTCGTAATGGCAAAAATCGCCGGAATCGAGTCGACTGCAAACACCAGATCGGTAACTTCGACGACCATCAGCACGAGCAAAAGCAACGTGCCTGTTCGTTTGCCGTTACTTTTGGTGAAGAATTTCTCTTCTTCGTAATGACGCGTGATGGGAAGGAAACGGGTCACTAAGCGGACGAGAGGGTTCTGTTCCGGTTGAATATCGATCTCTTCGTCCTTGAACATCTTGACGCCGGTGTAAACGAGGAAACCGCCGAAGATGTAGATGATCCAGTGAAACTTATTTATGAGCGCCGCACCGACGAAAATCATCGTGAGCCGCATGAACAGAGCGCCCATCACACCCCAGAAAAGCACGCGGTGTTGAAACTTTGCAGGGACCTTGAAGTAAGAAAAAATCAGCAGGAAGACGAAGAGATTATCGACTGAAAGCGACAGTTCGATGATGTAGCCGGTGAGAAATTCAAACCCACGCTGCGAGCCCTGGTAGTGAAAAACGACACCGGCGAAGATCATGGCCAGCGTCACCCAGACGCCGCTCCAGATCCATGCTTCTCGATAGCGAATTGTGTGAGCTTTGCGGTTGAAGAGCCCGAGATCGAGGGCCAACATGGTAACAATGAACAAACTAAAGCCTATCCATAACCCTGTTACGCCGCTCAATGCATTCATGGAGGCCGTAAAATAGCATCCTGGTTTGGACTGTAGCAAACAGGATTAATGACTGTAGCCAACAGGTATTAATAACGCCGAAGGCGTTGGCTAATTTAAGCCCAGGGTTCGAGCTTGCGAGAACCCTGGGATCGGGAAATAAAGAAGCGGATTAACGCTGAAAGCGTTAGGCCTGTGCGGGAATAACCCTTACAGGGTTTCAAACGATTGTTATTGTGGGTTTTCCCAGGGTTGTCGCTGCGCTCCAACCGCTGGGCTGAAATTAGCCAACGCCTTCGGCGTATTAGCGGACGCCCCGTTGAAAATTAGACAACGCCTTCGGCGTATTTGCGGACGGCCCCGTTGAAAATTAGACAACGCCTTCGGCGTAAGTTGCAGGCCCTCCAGTATCTCCCTTACAATCCGCGGTTTCCGAAAGGTAATAAACAATGCTCAAACAACTAAGCCGCCTCGAACGAACCCGCAACATTGTCATCCTGGGATTTGCGATCCTGATGGCAGTCAGCTTGATCGTCTTCTACGCTCCCGGACGCAACACCAGCGGTCTCGACCCGAGCCGGAACACAGAAGTTGTCGCCAAAGTTGGTTCTGACACAATCACCGTCGCCGATCTCGCTCGCGTCAGAGAGAACTACGCGCAGATGTTTGGTGGCAAGGTGAACCTGGCCCAACTCGGTGGAAACAAGCGTTTCCTCGAGAGCTTGATCAGCAAGCTAGTGATGTCTCAGGAGGCGGAGCGATTAGGTTTGGGCGCAAGCGACGCGGAAGTCGCGGAACGGATTCGCAAACAATACGTCGATGCTTCGGGCAAGTTTGTCGGTGACGAGCGATACAAAGAATCTATAACCGCGCGCTACGGCGACATCGAAAAGTTTGAGAATGAAATTCGCGGCGACATCGCACAGGAAAAACTGCGCGCGTTTGTGACTGCGAGCGTGAACGTTTCCGATGCCGAAGTCGAACAAGAGTACAAGCGACGCAACTCAACTTTCGACGTTGGTTACATCGCCGTGTCCGCGGACAAACTCGCCGCGAAGATCCAACCGAGCGACGACGAGCTGCGCAGTTATTACGAAAGCCACAAGACTGACTATCGATATCTCGAGCCGCAGAAGAAAATTCGCTACGTCTTCATCGACACCGAAAAAGTCGGTTCCAAACTGAACATTCCGGAAGCGGATCTAAAGTCTGAATACGACAGTCTGAAACCGGAATTCAAAGAGGCGGGATTCAAGATCCAGCAGATCCTTTTGAAAGTCGCGCGCAAGGATCTGGATGCACAGGTTGAGCAGAAGGCGAAGGATCTCATTACCAAATTGGCCGGACCAGGCGGAAAAACCGACGAAGCCGCTTTTTCTGAGGCCGCCAAAGGAAACTCCGAAGATCCGAATACAGCGAGGAACGGCGGATACTTAGAAAAGCCTTTCAAGAAGGATCCGAACAAACCTAACAGCCTTTACGATCGAGTCGCTGACATGCTGCCGGGCCAGATCTCCGACATCCCGATTCGCTACCTCGGCAACTACTACATCCTGCGTCGCGGCGATTCTGTGCAAAAGACGTTCGCGGAAGCTAAGCCTGAGTTGCTGGTCTCGTTGCGCAACCGTCGTGGCTATGGCGCTGCGTTTCAGATAGCACAGAAAGCTCACGCGCGTTTGCAGGAGACAAAGGATCCGCAGAAAGTCGCACAGGAGTTTGCGGGCGAAGCAAACATGAATGCGGCTGACATGGTTCGCGAAACTCCTTTTGTAAAGCCTGGCGACGACGTGCCGCAGATTGGCAGTAACCAGCAGTTTGAAGAGGCGCTGGAACCACTGAACAATCCGAACGACATTGGTGAAGTGAAAGGTATCAAGGGAGGTTTCGCGATCCCGATGCTGGTCGAGAAGCGCGATCCTCGCATTCCGGATTTTGACGAAGTGAAATCTAAAGTCGCCGATGCAATTAAACAGCAGCGCGCCAAGGAACAGCTCGAACAGAAAGCTAAAGATCTGGTGGCGTCGTTGACCACTCCGGACCAGCTCAAGGCCGCCGGGGAGAAAGAAGGATTCGACTCCGGTTTGGAAGCGGACTTCAAACTCGGATCGTCATTGGGCAAGGCCGGTCTCAGTCCCCAACTCGACGACGTGATCTACAACCTGAAACCGGGCGAGATCAGCAAGACGCCAATCAGAGTTGAAGATAAGTGGGTGATAGTCGGTGTCACGAAGAAGACCGATGCCGACATGACCGGACTTCTCGCACAGCGCGACACGTTGAAGCAGTCGATGATGAGCGAACGGCAGGACCAGGTTTTTGAAGACTACATCGCGGGCGTGCAGCAACGCATGAAGCGCGACGGCAAGATCAAGATTAACAACGACGTGCTGGCCCAGTTGGATGAATCCGAGCCGGCAGCCGAACCGATCTTGCCGGGCGGTTTTAATCCGTAGTGACTCTTTTTCACGCCTTTGCGTGAATATTCTTAGTAGCCAAACAATGGCCCAACCTCAGCCTGGGCCACAGTCGTTCGGATTTGCAACTCGTTCGCATCCGTAACGATCTTCATGTTTGAAAGTGCGCTCTTCGCCAGCACTCCTTTGACTCCCGACAAGCGGCCCACCAGCGCGGCGCCGAACAGCTTCAACCCTTCCAGAGTATCGCCAAGACTCCGTGCTGCCTCAGCATTCACTGCACGCGCGCCCAGAAATAGTTGCAGATCACTTTCAGTCGTCCCCACTGAACCAAAAACCTGTCGCAGCGACTTTAGATCGCCGGCAATAGGCGCGTTGCCGATGTCGAGATTTGAAACCAACTGTTCTGACATGTTGCTGCCGAATCCGATGACTGCATTTGGGTCGCGGCTGGCGAGTGCGATCAGTTCCGCATTGGCACGTTTGCGCGAGCGACTCGCGTCAATCGCGCGGCGCACTGCGATCGGATCTCCGAGTGCGAGAATGCTGTTGTCGAGTGGCGCGGCGGCGAGTTCACTGATTCTGAAATCGAGTACACCAAGCAGCTTGATGTTCTCGTCGAGTGTGAAGATGTAGAGCGTCTTGTCCTGATATTTTTCTTCCCGGTATTTGCCGTTCGAGGCGACGCGGCCTGCGGCGACCATCGCGTTTGCGCTGAAGCTGCCGTTGGCCAGAGCGACCGTTTGCAGTTTGGTCACGCCTTCGGACGGATACGTGTACTTAACGCCGAGTGCGATTTGCTGAAACATGCGCGGGTCGAGTCCGGTGCGATCCTTGAAGCGATCGATACTCGCGTTGACCTCGGCGAGTTTAGTGGGATTGTTGGCCAGAATTCGCGGCATCGCCTCGCTCAGGAGTTGTTTCACTTTCACCTGCGCTACGGCGTCCGACTCAGGCAACGAGGCCATGAGCGTCGGCACGGGCGGCGCGGTGTTGCGACTGCGCGTTTGCGCCTCGATTTGAGTAAAAAGCGCGGCCAATATAGTCGCGAGGACGATCGCGAGGTTAAGAACTTTTATCTTCACTATAAACGGGCCTTTCTACGAGAATTCCGGGAGTTTTAGTTGATGCCTGCACTGGACGCCGGGGTTGCAATCGTTCAACGTTTCGCTAAATGGCTAAGCATCTCGGTATAGGTAATCTTTTTATAATCGTTAGGTACCTGAAAAAGATTTTTATCCACTTCGAGCGAGATGTCCGAGACTTCCATCGTAACGCTTGAACCGTCGGACAATCTCGTTTCCGATCTGATCGGCATACCCAACGCTGAGTCAATCCAGATCAGCGTCTCACTTGTGCTGACGCCTTTGGGCAACGTAGCGTTAACAACCACACGATACTTTTCTGTGTTGCGTCCTGAAAGCGACTCCGTGCCGAGCTTTTGATAACTACTCTTGACGATGTCCGTATACAAGAGACGCTCAGGCGAGCTTTCTTCTTCATCCGGTGTTAACGGCGCCTCTCCTTTTACCTGCTCTGCATAAACCTTCTCGTCGGGCAGTAAAATAAAATCGCCCTGAGACAGATTCAATATGACTGACTGCCGGGAACGGGACTCGTCGACAACACGCCGCAGCTCACCGTCTTTCGCCTGTGAGAATTTTTCTACAATCGTTTTCCCATCAGCGGTGATGCTGGTGATCGTCCGTGTAGCGCGATAACGTTCCGGCTCTTTTGTTTGAAATGGAGGTGTAGTGGAAACAACTGTGTCGGAGGATGGAGAGTTCACTGCAGGTGAATCCTTTTGCACACGGCAGGAGGTTAAAAACAAAAGCGCCAGCGAACTGCAGATCGCAATTAACTTCCGCGCTTGTTTCATGCGCGCTCGAGCAGGAGCGCGAGTCCCATGCCGCCACTCACGCAGAGGGTTGCGAGTCCGAGTCGAGCTTGTCGCTTGTGAAGCTCGTGAATGAGCGTGGTCGTGATGCGCACGCCCGTGCAACCGATCGGATGGCCCAATGCGATTGCGCCGCCGTTAACGTTCAACTTGTCGGCGTCGAAATGAAGCTCGCGATCGCAGGCGATGACTTGTGCGGCGAAGGCTTCGTTTAGTTCGATCAGATCGACGTCGGAAAGATCGAGGTTTTGTCGTTTCAACAACGCACGCACCGCGGGCACTGGACCAATGCCCATGATCTCCGGTGCGACACCGCAGATCTCGTAGTCAACAATACGCGCCTGCGGCCTCGCGCCAAATCGTTTTAGTCCCTCTTCACTCAATACAACCACAGCCGCGGCGCCGTCAGTGATGCCTGATGAGTTGCCGGCAGTGACGCTGCCGTCCTTGTAAAAGACCGGCGGCAGTTTTGCGAGATCCTGAATGGTTGTTCCGGCGCGACAATGTTCATCTTTAGCGAAGCTGGTCGTCTCTTTCTTGCCACTGATTTCGAGAGCCATCACTTCGTCGTTGAATCGGCCTGATGCAATCGCGGCTTCCGCGCGCTGTTGCGAACGCAGTGCAAACTCATCCTGCTCCTGCCGCGAGATTTCATACTGCCGCGCGAGTTTTTCGGCAGTCTGGCCCATCAACAGTCCGGAAAGTGGATCGCTGAAACCGTCGCGATACATGCCGTCCACGAGTTGTGTGTTACCCATTCGCATGCCCCAGCGTGCGCCTTCAGCGAAGTAAGGCACGCGCGACATGCTTTCCGTGCCGCCTGCGAGTACCGCATCACTGCGATCAAGCATGATTTCCTGCGCGGCGAGAATGATCGCCTTCAGACCTGAGCCACACGCCTGGTTGATCGTCGTGGCAGGTATTGTTTCCGGGACACCGGCGCGGTAGGTGATTTGACGCGCGACGTTTGGACCACCACCCGCCTGGCGCGCGCATCCCCAGATGGAATCAGTAATCTGATCCGGTGCAATACCGGCGCGTTGCAGGCTCTCTTTCGCCACCGCCACACCGAGATCGGCAGCCGTCAACGATGCGAGTGTGCCGCCAAATTTGCCGATCGGTGTTCTGACTGCGCCCGCGAGATAAACGTTCTTCATGTTGACCAAAAATGTAGCACAGGGTAGATCTTTGAACCACATGCTGCATCGCCTCACGTCTCCAGAGCTACTGGAATTAGCTCATCAACAGATCGCCGAGTTGTTTCGCGCGCACGCGGAGTGGTTGTTTGTGCCGGCGGAGGGCGGCGCCCAGGCATTGCGAAGAGACGATCTTGAAATAGCAATCGCTCATGGAAAACTGATGTTTTCATGCTGGACTGAAAATGGAAATCGTTGCTGGCACGTTCTCGCCTGGCACTGGAATGGACAACTGCTCGAGTTTGAAACTTCAAGGCGCTTCGGTCGCGAACGCGCGTTGATGCAACTCGTGCCACGAGCTTCGGCGAAACATATGACCGTGATGATTCGTGCTGCGCGTGAGCTGCGTTGCGAACGTTTGGCTCGGCTGGCGGCCGCTTTCGAAACGGAGACAACGATCGAGCGTCTATCATTGAGTCGTGGAACAAAACCCGGTCAGCCGGGTCGTTACGGGCAGATTCTGCTGCGCCGGCGGCGCGAACGAATTGCTGTCACTGGTCCAATAGTGCCGAGCCGGCCCGGAGTGATTGATGCGTTTCTCTCGTCAGCGCTTTTGTGGTTTCGACGCACTAATGTCGAACGGCTCTGGTTGGTCGTGTCTCCCGAACTGCTCAAACCGCTGCTTTATCGCGTTGCGCTGTTGCGTAACGGGTTGAGAGACATCATCAGAGTTTTCACCGTCGATGATGAGCTGGCCTTGCTTCGTGAAGAATCTTGTCCTGACAAACAGGCATTATGGAAAAACAAACTCGCGCGTTTTCCTCCCGTCGCCGCGGCAACGCCAAGCGAACTGAGCGCGGCGATCATTGCCGAAGCTCCCGACGCGATCGACATTGTTCATGCACGTCATGGAGAGACGCTCCGTTACTTCGGACTTCCATTCGCGCGCGTGCGTTCGCTGCTTGGTAGCGAAAAGATTTGGTTCGGTATCGATCGCGCACATCGCCGGCTGTTCGATGAAACAACGTGGAACGAGTGGCAGGAGTTGTTGCACGACCTGCGCGAACATCGATCAGCCTCGTCGTTGGACCATCGTCACGCTTTTTACCGCGCGGCGCCGGAAGCATGGCTCGAGTCGCTTTTACGTCGCGACATCACGCGCTTGGATCCCGGGTTAATCATCGCACCGCTGCACGCGCAGTTTCGGACTGCGCGCGGCGCTAAGCTCGGCATCAGGCCAATCGATTTGCTGGCTTTGCGACAGGATGGCCGTCTGGTCGTGATTGAATTGAAAGTCTCGGAAGATCGTGAGCACGTATTGCAGGGCGCTGACTACTGGCGTCGCGTCGAAGCACATCGCCGCCGCGGTCACATCGCAAAAGCAAAACTCTTCGGCGAACGAACAATCAGTGAGGAGCCGCCCTTGGTCTATTTAGTTGCGCCAACGTTACGCGTCCATCCTTCTTTTCAAACACTGGCCCAATGCATCTCATCCGATATCGAAATCTATCGCTTCGACATCAACGAAGACTGGCGCTCCGGCGTCCGCGTCATGCGCCGCACGAGAGTTAATGTTTGACAAAAATGCTTTCGGGTTCGTTGCTGAGTGGGGGTGGAGTGACGGTGGCGGGGGTGGTCATGTGAGTCGAGAGTGTGTCGTCCTTCGAATAAATGCCCGAGACGCGCATCTTGAACTCATCAGCGTTGGTAGCGTTGTGTAGCGCCTCTTCCTGTGTGATGAGTCGCGCCTGCAAGAGATGAAATAGCGACTGATCGAACGTCTGCATACCGTATTGTGAAGTGCCGGCCGCGATCGCTTCGCGAATCAGATACGTCTTGTCTTCGTTAATGATGTGATCGCGGATAAACGCTGTCGACACGAGGATTTCAATCGCCGGAACGCGTCCGGCGCCTTTCGCGGCACGCACGAGACGCATCGAAATCACCGCCTTCAAAATCCCCGCGAGCTGAATGCGCACGGATTTTTGCTGGTGTGACGGAAATGACGAAACGATACGCGTGATCGTCTCCGTTGCGTCGAGCGTGTGCAGAGTCGAAAGCACGAGGTGGCCCGTTTCAGCAGCCGTCAGTGCTGTTTCGATCGTTTCGTGGTCGCGCATTTCGCCGACGAGGATCACGTCAGGATCCTGTCGCAAAGCGCCGCGCAGAGCTTGCGCAAAGGAAAGTGTATCAACGTCAACTTCGCGCTGCGTGACAAACGACATCTTGTCGCGATGTAGAAACTCGATCGGGTCTTCAATCGTTACGATGTGGCCGCTGCGCGTGGAGTTGATGCAATCGATCATCGATGCGAGTGTGGTCGACTTACCCGAACCGGTCGCGCCGGTGACGAGAATGAGTCCACGTCGTTCCTCGGCGATCTTCTCGATGACGGGTGGAAGACCAAGTTGGGCCACGCTCTTGTTGTGATCCGGGATAACGCGCAGCACGATACTCACGGTGCCGCGCTGCTGAAAGATGTTGGCGCGAAAGCGGCCCAGTCCTGACACGCCATAACCGATATCGACTTCCGAGACCTCTTTGAATCGCTGTTTTTGACGATTCGACATCATCGAGAAGGCCATGTCGAGCGTGTCTTCGGCCTTCAAGCGGGGAGCGTTTTCAACCGGGTGGAGCTCACCGCCGATGCGCATAACGGGGAAGGCGCCCACCTTGAGGTGGAGGTCCGAAGCGTTATGACTGGTTGCGACTCGAAGTAAATCGTCGATTTTTAGGGCCATCGATTTCTGACAAACCTTTGCGGGGCTTACTGAAAGACTTGCTTTGAGGAAGGGTTTAACGCGGGAAGTCGCGCGAATTGAATATAGCTTGACGGTGCGGCGTGCGTCAATAAATTCTATCTCTGCGGTTCTCTGCGTACTCTGCGTGAAATAGCGTTTAACGCAGAGGAGCGCAGAGGACCGCAGAGAAAACCTAGTCCTTGGCGGCGGTTTGAAAGGACAGGATCGGCGTCGTATCGCTGTCGTCTTTAACCTTCGCGGGCGCATGGCCGTTGTTTTCAACCGGCGCCGCTTTCGTTTCGTTAACGTAGGTCAGCCACTTGCCGGGCGCCTGGCGCTCGCCCTTGGTGATTTCGAAGAAAACCTTCTGAATTTTCTCGGTAATTGGACCACGACCGCCTCTGCCGACTGTGATCCGGTCGACGGATCGGATCGGTGTAACCTCAGCAGCCGTGCCGGTGAAGAACAGCTCGTCAGCGACATACAGCGCCGCGCGCTGAATGGTGCGTTCTTTAATAGTCAGGCCGAGCTCCTGACAGATCTGAATCACGCTGTCACGCGTGATGCCGGGAAGAATCGATGAGGAAAGTGGCGGCGTCAACACGACGTCACCGCTCACCAGAAAGATGTTTTCACCCGAACCTTCAGACACGTAACCGCGATCGTCGAGCGCGATCCCTTCGGCGAAGCCGTTTAGCAACGCTTCCATCTTGATCAACTGCGAGTTCATGTAATTTGCGCCGCTCTTCGCCATTGCCGGCATCGAGTTTGGAGTGAGCCGGTTCCAGGTCGAAACACAAACGTCCACGCCCTGTTCGATCGCTTCATCGCCGAGATACTTGCCCCAGTCCCACGCACCGATGTAACAGGCGAGCGGATTTGGAAACGGGTTAACACCGAAAGCCGGATGCGCTTCGTCAAGACTGCGGAACAGAATGGGACGGATGTAACACTGATCCATACCGCTTTGACGGATCAGCTCCACGGTCGCTTCGCATAAGTCGTCGAGCGTCCATGGATGGTCCATGCGGTAGATCTTGGCCGAGTTGAGAAAGCGCTGCATGTGCTCGCGCAGGCGGAAGACTGCCGGCCCTTGTTTAGTGGAGTAACATCGGATGCCTTCAAAAATACTGGAGCCGTAGTGCAACACGTGCGACATCACATGCACTCGCGCATCGTTCCATTTGATGAATTCGCCGTTATGCCAGATAACGTCGCAGATGCGTGGGGTTTTGATGTCTTTCATGTTGCCGTCTTTTGAATACATGTAGTTTACTCCTTCAGGAAATGCTTAGACGCGCGTTGAGTGGGTTCAAACAGGGCAAGATACAGTAGTTTTGAGCCGCTTGGCAAGAACGCTTACCTGCTGTAATTATGCTTGTGTAAGAGCGAAATTGAGACATCTAAACTTAGAGATTATTAATACGTGGGTCTTACCGAAAAACTGCTCAAAAAGCTCACGGCAACAGCTCTGATTACGTTCTTTTTGCTCGCAACGTTTCCTGTTGGCTGCAGTGACAAAAAAATGAATCACAACGAACCAAACACTAACGCGCCCGCAACTGACCCGCTTTCGATTCATCAACGAGCGATTGCTATCGACATGCATGCCGATACCGTGCAGCGCGTGCTTGACGAGCACGTCGACATTGAACAGCAACTGAGTGACGGCCACTTTGACGCCGTGCGTGCGAAGACCGGGGGACTCGATGCGCAGTTCTTTTCAATCTGGGTTGAGCCGCAGTTGTTTGGCGCGACGGGCGCGCGTGCGGTGAAGCGTGCGGACGATCAAGTCACCGCCATTCGCGCGCTTGCCGAGCAGCATCCGGAAACGTGGATACTGGCGACTTCGGCCGCCGATATTCGTCGCGCGGCGAGTGAAGGGAAGATCGCGGCGTTGATGGGACTCGAAGGTGGTTACGCGATTGATGAGCGGCTCGAGAACGTCAAACGCTATTACGAGCTTGGTGTACGTTACATGTCGCCCGCGTGGAGTGTGAGTACGAGTTGGGCCGGATCTTCGGGCGATGACGTTGGGGCGACACGCGGACTTAACGAGTTTGGCAAGAGTATTGTGCGCGAGATGAATCGTTTGGGAATGATGGTTGATGTTTCGCATGTTTCGGATCCGACTTTCTGGGACATCGTGAACACTTCGAGCGCTCCGGTTATCGCGACGCATTCTGCGTGTCGCGCCATCGCGGACGTGCCGCGAAATCTGACTGACGACATGATTCGCGCGCTCGCGAAAACGGGTGGTGTTGTCAATGTGATCTTCTATCCCGAGCACATCGAACCGGGTTGGAGTCAAAAGAAGAAACAGGTCGATGCGGAGATCGCGACGATGGTCCAGCAAGCGTCGGCGGCTGAGCCGGGCGATGCGGTTCACAAGAAGCTCGCGCGCGATCGTGTGCGGCAAAGGGAATACGCGCGTCGTCTGCCGCCGGTGAAAGTGGCGCGCATCGTGGACCATATCGATCACATCGTGAAGCTTGTCGGTGTGGACCATGTCGGGATCGGATCTGATTTTGACGGTGTACAGATCACGACAGCGGATCTGGCGACTGTTGCCGACTTGCCGAACCTGACAAAGGAGTTGCTGCGCCGTGGTTACAACGAGAGTGATGTCGATAAGATACTGGGCGGGAATATGCTCAGAGTGATGGAGACTGTAGCAAGGTGAAAGCATTTTTCACACAAAGGCGCAGAGGAAGACACAAAGACACAAAGAAACCCTTTGTGACTTCGTAATATCTTTGTGCCTTTGTGTGAAACTCTTTTTATGCCGAAGATTGGGTTTCACGCTCCTATTAAAGGAGGAGTTCACAATGCGCTGATCGTTGCGAAAGATACGGGTTGCGACACGGTGCAACTCTTCTCTCGCAATCCGCGCGGGTGGATGGCGAAGCCGCTGACAGTCGAAGATGTCCTCCTGTTTCGAAAGACGCGGAGACAAACAAAGATCTCGCCGGTCCTCATTCACTGCAACTACCTCGTCAATCTCGCCGCAGTCGACGACGTGATGCTGCAAAAGTCGCGTGCTTCGTTTCGTGAAGAAGTTGAGCGAGCGTTGTTGCTCGGTGTCGATTACCTCGTGGTCCATCCGGGAAGCTCGCGCGGTGCTTGTGAAACTGACGGCATCGCGTTGTGCGCGGCGAGTTTGCAGATCGCGTGCAAAGGGTTGAAGTTCGGAAAGTTGAAAATCCTTCTGGAAAACACGGCGGGCCAGGGTTATTGCATCGGCCATCGTTTCGAACACCTCGAAGCGATCATACGCGTTTGCCCAAAGCTGCCGCTCGGCGTCTGTCTCGACACCGCCCACGCCTTCACCGCCGGATACGACATTCGTGAAGAAGACGGATTGGAGGCGCTACTTCAGCGAGTGCAAAAGACAGTGAAGACTAAAAACGTCCACGCCATTCACTTCAACGATTCGCGCGCGGCCTACAACTCACGCGTCGATCGTCACTGGCACATCGGCGAAGGTCACATCGGCGCCGAAGCACTGCGTCGCGTCGCCCGCCACCCGAAACTCAAACACGCCGCCTTTATTTTAGAAACCCCGTACGACGATCCACGCGCAGACATCAAGAACCTCACGATGCTGAGATCATTTGTCAGCACGGATTCATCCGTGTAAAATCCGAGCAATGTTTGCGAAGACTTCAGCTACTAACCTCCTCCTAACGGTGCCGCTTCTGCACCGCGCCTGAGCGCGTGGTCCGGCGGAGCGGCGATTCCACACTCAAAAGAAGCAGCTTTTATCGGGGGACGTGTATGATTGGAGACCGTTATGGACGAAAAATATTTTCCTGAACAGATCGAGAATAAATGGCAACAGCGTTGGGCTGAAACAGGCGTTTTTCAGGCCGCATCCAACGATTCGCGCGAGAGATTCTATTGCCTCGAAATGTTGCCGTACCCTTCCGGTTTTTTGCACATGGGGCACGTGCGCAACTACTCCATCGGCGACGCGCTCGCATGGTTCAAGCGCCTCCAGGGCTTCAACGTGTTGCACCCAATTGGTTGGGACAGTTTCGGCCAGCCCGCGGAACAGGCCGCGATCAAACGTGGCGTAAACCCTCGCGACTGGACCGAAGAAAACATCGCGCACATGCGCGGGCAGTTGCAGCGACTCGGCATCAGTTACGACTGGTCGCGCGAGATCGCCGCGCACCGTCCTGATTATTACAAATGGGACCAGTGGTTCTTTTTGAAGATGCTCGACCGCGGACTGGCTTATAAAAAGGTCTCGCAGGTTAACTGGTGTCCGAAAGAACAGACCGTGCTGTCGAACGAACAGTCGTCAGGCGGGATCTGTTGGCGCTGCGGCACGCCTGTCGAGAAGAGAGATCTGGAACAGTGGTTCCTGCGCATCACTGACTACGCCGAACAACTGGTCGCTGACATAAAACAGATCGAAGCCGGTTGGCCCGACAAAGTGTTGAAGCGTCAGAGTGACTGGGTCGGACGCAGTGAAGGTGCGTTTGTTGAGTTCCCGGTCAAGGACAGCGACAAGAAGATTCGTGTGTTCACCACTCGTATCGACACTATTTACGGCGCTACGGCCGTAGTGTTGTCGGCGGAGCACCCGTTGCTCGCTGAGCTGCTCAAGGGTTCGGAGTTGAAGACTGACATCGACGCGTTTGCGCAGAAGCTGAGAACGCAAAGAGCTGCCGGTCGCGAAGTCGGCGAAGAAGAGAAGGAAGGACTGAACACAGGCGTGCTCGCGATCAATCCTTTCAGCGGCGAGACGATACCGGTGTGGGTGGCAAACTACGTGTTGATGGAATACGGCACCGGCGCCGTGATGAGTGTTCCGGCGCATGATGAACGCGACATGGAGTTTGCGCAAAAGTACTCCTTGCCGATCCGCCAGGTGATCGCTCCGGTCACTCACGAACAGCTCGCTGCCGAACCGACGCCGACAACGGCGGGCGATGCGTCGGCCGAGATAAAGCACGCGTTCACTGACTACGGCGTGTTAATCAACAGTGGTGATTGGGGCGGCAAACTGTCGGAAGTCGCCACCGCTGAAATGGCCGAGCACGCAAAGAAGAACGGTTTCGGCGAGCCGGCGGTCACTTATCGCATTCGCGATTGGGGCGTTTCCCGGCAACGTTTCTGGGGCTCGCCCATACCCGTAGTCTATTGCGACAAAGACGGTATGGTGCCGGTCCCTTACGACCGGTTGCCGGTCGTGTTACCACAAACGGCGGCGTTCACAGGCACGGGCGAGTCGCCGTTAGCGGGTGTGCCGGAGTTTGTAAACACAAATTGTCCGAAGTGTGATGGTCCAGCGCGTCGCGAGACCGACACGATGGATACGTTTGTCGATTCATCGTGGTACTTCTTCCGTTACTGCGATCCGCGAAACGACGCTAAACCGTTCGACACTCGTCTCACTGAACAGTGGACGCCGGTGGACCAATACATCGGCGGCGACTCGCATGCAGTGATGCACCTGATCTACACACGCTTCTGGACCAAGGTCATGCGCGACATGGGTTTGGTTTCGTTTGATGAGCCGGTGAAGAGATTGTTGACGCAGGGCATGGTGACGAATGTCGTCGAAGGCACTGACGAATGGAAGGCGATGTCGAAGAGCCTCGGCAACGGCGTCGATCCTGACGAGATGATCGCTGCGTTTGGCGCTGACGCGACGCGGTTGTTTGTGTTGTTTGCCGCGCCGGTTGAGAACGAGTTGCGCTGGTCTGAGACAGGGATCGAAGGCGCGGTGCGATTCTTGAGACGCGTCTATACGATGGTCTGGAAGTGGCAAGAGCGATTGCCAAACTTACCAACCGCGCTCGATGGTCTGGAGTTTACTCCCGAAGCACGGACGTTACGGCGCAAAACGCATCAGACGATCGCCAAGATCACGAGCGACTTTGAACAGTTGCATTTGAACACGAGTGTGGCGGCGTTGATGGAGTTGTTCAATCAGATCGCCGACTTCAACGCCGATCCGGCGAAGGCTTCCGACGCAGACGTTTTTGCGATGAAAGAAGCGCTGGAATCACTCGTGATCATGCTGACTCCATTTGCGCCGCACGTCGCGGAGGAGTTGTGGGAAAGCCTGGGTCATGCCGGTGGTTTGTTGAGTGAAGTGCCGCGCTGGCCGGTTGCCGATCCCGAACTCGCGCGACGCGAGGAGTTGGAAATTCCGATTCAGGTCAATGGAAAACTCCGTTCGCGCGTGATTGCTGCTCCGGACGTTTCAGAGGACGACTTGCGTTCCTCGGCCCTCGCCGATGAACGTGTACGAGCTTTGATCGATGGCCACGAAGTCGTGAAAGTGATAGTTGTACCGCGCCGACTCGTCAATGTCGTGATACGATGACGGCAGGTACGGCTACGGATTCGTGGTTCCCCAATAGATGAAAGAGTGTCCAACCTGTAGGCGCTGTTTTCCCGACGAAACAAATCACTGTCCCCAGGATGGTGATGCGACTACGCCGTCACTTATAGGTGAGCCAACACTTGATGCCCGCTACCTGCTCGAGCGACGGCTCGGGCAAGGTGGCATGGGCGTCGTGTTTCAGGCGCGGCACATCTTCCTGAAGACCTCACACGCCATCAAAGTCATCATCCCGGATCTCGTCGGTAACGACCCGATGCTGACTACGCGTTTTCGACAGGAAGCACTTGCGGCCGCGGCGATACGTCATCCAAACATCATCGCCGTGACTGACTTCGGTGTGGTCCGTGGCACGATGCCTTTCTTGGTGATGGAGTTTGTCAAAGGTCGATCACTTCAGGACATACTCGCCGTCGAAGGCGCGATGTCGCCGCAACGCGCCTGGGAATTCATCAGCGCGATTGCTGCGGGTGTCGGCGCTGCGCACCGGCAAAACATCGTGCATCGCGATCTCAAACCATTGAACATCATGGTCCAGGACGACGTCCCCGTAGCCGAAGGCGTCAAGATCCTCGACTTCGGTCTCGCGAAGATTAAGTCTGGTGAGTTGCTCGGTTCATTTGTGCAAGCGCAGACGAGCGGATTGATGGGTTCGCCATTTTATATGGCGCCGGAACAGTGGTCCGACGAAGAGCCGGATGCGCGCGCTGATATTTATAGTCTCGGAGTCATTCTCTACCAGATGCTCGCGGGTGAAGTTCCTTTTAAAGGATCGTCGATTCCGTCGATCATGAAGAAGCATCTGACGCTGCCACCGCCGAGTTTTCATTCGATGGGCGCTTCGGTGCCACCGGGCGTAGAGGCGGTCGTGCGACACGCGCTCGAGAAAGAAGTCGGGGCACGCATCGATTCGATTCCGACGTTTCTTAGAGAACTTCATGCTGCGTTGAACTCATCGCCAGTAGTTGCCGCCGCACTGCGAACAACAGTCGCGATGGATCCGAACAAGACGATGGCGTCAGTAATACCGCAGCCGCCCACGCAACCGCCGGCAACGCCCGCGCCCGATATGTCAGCGACAGCCGCGAATTCGCCGATCGCGCAGGACACGAATTTCGGTGCTTCGTTCGACTCAATGGCAGGCACAGTCAGCGGGGCGCAGCTCGATAAGATGCTCGAACGCGAGCGCCGCGAAAAAGAGCAACAGGAAAAACTCGAGCGCATGGCGCTTCAGGCGAAAGAGCTCGAAGATCGACTCGACCGATTGTCGGGAAGTATGCCGCCGTCGCTGGATCCCGAAGCGACGCGAGTGCAGGGAAGCGCCACGAATCCCGAGTGGGCTGCTTCGACTGATGGTGGCGCTTCGGTGTCGCCGCGAAGATCGATGGTCGTCGACATCACGCCCAAACGTAAAGGACCATCGCCGTTGTTATTCATCGGTGCCGCATTGGTGGTTTTTATACTGGGCGGTGTTGGTATCGGCGCTTTTCTGATGTTGCGGCCCGGTGTCAAACCCGAAGATCCAAAGCCAACGCCAACTCCGGTGGCGCCACCGAAGACCAAAGCCGACTTAATCGCGATCGACGGCGGCACATTTCTGATGGGGCGCAATACTGGCCCCCCTGCGGAAACTCCGGCTCACGCGGTTACAGTGCAGCAGTTTTCGATGGACCGCACAGAAGTCACCAACAGTGAATATGCTGACTTCGTAAGAGAGACAAACCACGCCGCTCCCAAACACTGGATTGGAAATAAGCCGCCGTTTGGACAGGAACAGTGGCCGGTGGTGAACGTTACCTCTGATGATGCGACAGCGTTTGCTGTGTGGCGTTCAAAGCGTGACGGTGTGACGTATCGTTTGCCCACCGAAGAAGAATGGGAGTATGCCGCGCGCAACGGTGAGATGGGCGACTTGTATCCGTGGGGTTCGACATGGCATGACAAAGCGGCGATTCTTAAAGACGCCACGCCGTCGCCGGTCGGTTCTCGTCCCGACGGCAAGAACAAGTGGGGAGTGGTTGATTTAATCGGCAATGTTTGGGAATGGACCGCTTCGAAGGCTTCGGTATATCCCGGCAACTCGGCGAAAGTTCCACGTAGTATGGAAGAGTGGGTCACGATTCGCGGTGGCTGTTATGTTAGCGATCCCGCGAACGCCGAGGCTCCGGTGTCCGCATGTTTGCGCGAATTTGTTCCGCCTTCGTCGACGACGACATTGCTGGGTTTCCGGCTCGTGCGCAGTCCGTGAAGTCGATTGTAGAATAGGTCATATAGGTCTTCCCAGGACTTATAAGGAGAAAATGATGAGCACTAACGCAATCCTGCGCGCTGCCCTTTTGATTTCAGCCGCGCTTTGCTTGAGTTTGGCGACGGGTGCGACCGTTTTCGGACAGGACGTGGGCGTAGACGTCGGCGCCGGGGGTTTCAAGGCGAAGAACCCCGAGTCCAAGAGAACGCCGAAACCCACGACAGGAACTAAGCCGCCGGCGAGCCGCCCGGGAACTGGAAAACCCAAGACTCCGGCCGTTGCTGAGCGAGTCGAGGATCTGCTCGACAAAGGCAACCAAGCTCGCGACGCGCGAAAGTTTGCCGAAGCTGAAGAATCGTACAAGGAGATCCTGAAACTCAAACCACGCGATGCGCGTGCCGCCTATGGTTTGGGTAACGTTTATTCGGATCAGCAGCGTTGGGAAGAGGCCGAAGCGGCTTACCGAAATTCGGTGACCTGGGGGCCAACAAACGCAGATGCGTATGTGGCGTTGAGTGTGGTGCTGGTCCAACCGCGTCCGGACGGAGAAAACGCCAAGCGTTTAGCTGATGCTGAAAGCTTCGCACGTAAGTCAGTCCAAATAGATCCAAAGAATGCCGTCGGTTGGGATCGACTCGGCGTGGCGCTTCAGTCACGCGCGGTGTTCAACAGCGAAACGGAACATTCTCTTCGCCGCGCGATCGATCTGGATCCGCAGTTTGCCGTTGCTTATGCGCACCTGGCCCGCGCACTCAACCGCATGAATCGCTCCGGCGAAGCAGCGCCGTTATATGCTAAAGCGATCGAGTTGGCAAAGGACCCGGCCACGCTGAATCTGATTGCCGATTCGCTTCAGGTCGAACAGTTGTGGCCACAGTCGGAACCGGTTGTGAAAAAAGCACTCGAGCTTGATCCACAAAATCCAACATCGCTGCTGTTGATGGGTCGTTACCTTGTCGTTTACCGGAGATACCAGGAAGCCGAACCTTATTTGAAGTCGGCGACGGAAGTCAGCTCGCGTGCGTTCCTGCCGTTCAACCTGTTGGGCCGAGCATATCTGGGAATGGATCGATTCAGTGATGCCGAAGCAACTTACGAACGCGCTTCAGCGTTTGCCGGCGCTGGGGAGAAAAAGCAACTCGCAGGTCTTTATGGCTTTGAAGGCGTCGGTGACGGTTATCTAAAATCGAACCAGAAAGACAAAGCGGTGCGCGCGTATCAACGAGCGCTCGAACTCGATCCAAACAACAATGGCGCAGCCCAGAAACTCGCCAGAGCCCGTGCGAATTAAGTATCAAGATCAATCTGATTCCCGCTTAAGAGGTCCGTCTGTATGAAGAGTTGCCCCAAGTGTAATCGTACGTTTCCCGATGAAGGACAGAAGTTCTGCACGTTTGACGGCGGTTTGCTGATTGCGCCGCAAACTTTCGATCCGAACGCGACGATTCGCGCTACGTCGATCGATCTGAATGCGCCGTCGGAACGGCCGACGAGTCGTGACCTGCCCGGTCCGGATCCGAATGCGACCATCATCGAGAACTATCCAGCGACGGTTGCACTGCCGCGTAACACTGGTCCAACTACTGGCCCAACCGCGACAAGTCCAAACACTTCCGACATCGCGAGACCGCCAGCGACTCCGCCGCCAGCGCCACCACCGCCGCCGCCTCCGCCAGTTGCAGCTACTCCGCCACCGGCCGAGCCGCCGCCACCGCCGCCGGCAGTTGCGACAGTCGCGCCTTCAGCTCCGCTGCCGCAACCGGTAGCGAAGAAGAAATCGAAGATGCCGCTGATTATCGGCGCTCTCGTACTCATTCTTTTACTCGGCGCAGGAGCTTTAGCGGGCCTGTTCTTCTTCGTCATCAAGCCGCGTCTTGACGAGATGGCCGCACAGCGAAATCCCGAACGGCCGGCTAACGTAAATCTCAGTACACCAACTCCGGCAAGTACGGTAGAAACACCGACGCCGACACCGGAAGATACCTATGTGCCGCCTGCGGGCACGACTCAGTTTATTAACTCGAACGAAAAGCTCGACGGAAAATTAGCGGAGCATTACTTCGATTTCTCGTTTTATTACCCTAAGAAATGGACTCTCGATCCGAAGTCGGGTGTCGCCGGCGCCACCAACTTCGTGAAGGTCGACCGGATGCTGCCTCCCAATTTCATTCAGGAAAATTTCGCGGTGGGTTGGTACACAAGTACCGGCACGTTTGTGGGCGATATGCCGAACTTTCCCGAGCGAGTCGAGGAAACCAGCAAGTCGCTGGCGAAGATCATTCCTGACTTTAAGAAGGTGTCTGAAGGTCCAACGAAGGTAAACTCAATGGATGCTTACGAATTTCGTTATACGGGACTTTCAGAAAGTGATCGCGGCGATCTTAATTTATGGGGACGAGTCATCTTCCTGCCGACCGGCAAAGAGGGCGACACCACTGGGGCAACCTTGAGCATGCTTTGTACAAATCTCGCGGGTGAGTTATCGTCAGTCGAGGATGTCGGTACGAAAGGCGAGGCGCCGGTAATTCTCGATTCGTTCAGGTTTGGCAAAAAGTGAATTAGTAATGTCAGCAATAAAAAACGAAGTTAATAAAGTGAAGTTTTGGACGCCGCTGCGGCTGGTGATTACCGTAGTTGTTTTTGGACTGCTCACCGCCATTGGCGTGTCCAGTTGTAACTCGAACGATCCACCTTCGAAATCCACCGCTAGTCGCGCAAACACTTTACCGCGACAGGTTCTGGAAGCAGAGAACCGGGCCGTGAGCGGCGCGCCAATAAAGCTCGGGAACTATTCGGGCAAGGTGATGCTCGTTAATCTTTGGGCCACCTGGTGTGGTCCATGCCGGATGGAGACTCCGGAACTGGTACGACTGCATAAAGAGTTTCAGAGTCGTGGCGTGGAGATGATCGGTCTGTCGACGGAAAATCCGGATGCGTCAGCGAGGAGCGTCAGCGAGTTCATAAATGAGTACAATGTCGATTACCAGATTGGTTGGGCCAAGATCGAAGTGGCGCAGATATTGATGCAAGGTCGCACGAACATCCCGCAGAGTTTTATCATTGCGCGTGATGGCCGCGTCATCCGCAGGTTTATCGGTTTCAATCCCCAGACTACTCCCACTCAACTAAAGGAAGCACTCGAACAGGCCTTGAAGGAAGAGGGTTAGTTTCTATTTCTTTTTTTCGTCTCCTTCATCCTGAATTCGCAAGCCTTCTGCGACGTCTTTCTTTGCTTGTCCTTCGAGGTTTTTCATCTCAGCTTCTACGCGTTGCTCCGCCTGGTCCATCGGCGCCGGTTCGTCCATTTCATCCTGAGTTTTAATTTTGTTTTTATCTATACTCATATCTATGTTTCTCCCGATGTTTCAGGCTAGCAAGTGAACCGTTACAGAAGTGCGCCACAAAACGCACAAAAGATTGCCAGAGTAGCTTGTGTTTATTGTAGGGGCAAAGATCAATCGAAGAATTACAAGATGAAAAGAGTATTTCTATGCGCGGCGTTGATAATAGCCGCGTTCGGCGAGGCCGTTTACGCACAACACGAAGGTCACAAGATGCCGCCGGCCAAGCCGGCAGCGTCGCCCGCGCCGAGTCCGCAAATGCCTGCCGAGCAGGCAGACATGAACGACTCCGGCCACATGGACCACGGCGTCTTCGTAATGCACGACGATCAAATGTTCATTCGCCTCGGCCAGAGCGAATCGAACCTCGTGCCGATGGGTCGAATGGGTTCCGGAACAACGTGGCAGCCGGCGACGAGCCCGATGCCCATGATGCACAAGCAATCCGGCGAATGGCTGCTGATGTTTCACTACAACTTCGTCGCGGGCATCAATCGTCAGGGTGGACCAAGAGGCGTAACCAAATTCGAATCGGCAAACTGGTTCATGCCGTCCGCCGTGCGACGGGCCGGCCCGGGAACACTCGAGCTGCGCGCCATGCTCAGCGCCGAGCCTTTTACTTTCCCTCCCGGCGGTTCGCCTCTGCTGTTCCAGACGGGCGAAACGTACAAAGGCGAACCCCTGATCGATCGCCAGCATCCACACGATCTGTTCATGGAACTGAGTGCGAGTTACACCGTGCCCGTTGGCGATCGCGCGAGTTGGTTTGTGTATGCAGGTTACCCCGGCGAACCCGCGCTCGGACCAAACGCATTCATGCATCGCGCGTCAGCTTCTGAAAACACGTCAGCGCCGTTGTCGCATCACTTGCAGGATTCGAGTCATATCAGTTTCGGCGTTGTTACAACGGGCTTCACTTATCGCTGGTTCAAGCTCGAAGGTTCTGTTTTCAACGGCCGTGAGCCCGACGAGAACCGCTACAACTTCGAAGCACATCCGTGGAATTCGCGTTCCGCGAGACTTCAGTTTGCGCCGAACGGCAATTGGTCCATGCAGGTGAGTCACGGCTTTCTCAGAAATCCTGAGGCGCTCGAACCCGGTGACGTGCGTCGTACCACTGCGTCGATCAGTTATAACCGCGTGTTCGAACGTGGCAATTGGGCCTCGAGTTTGATCTGGGGCCGGAATCATGAAAGTCATGGCGGGGAAATTTTTAACTTGAACGGATATGTGGCAGAATCCACTTTGAAGTTTCTCGATCGAAACTATCTGTACACGCGACTCGAACTGGCAGACAAGAACCAGCTTCTGCGTGCGGCTGATCGGCTGAGTCTGGGTATTACGGACCATCATCCGTCGTTTCGCATCGGCGCTTACACTGCCGGCGGCGCGCGTGATATCTGGAATACGGATAAGACGTCGCTGGCGATTGGCAGCGATGTTACCTTTTATTCGAAGCCGTCGATGCTCGACCCGATTTATGGATCGCATCCGGTTTCGTGGAAACTTTTCTTTAGACTACGACCCGCGCCGATGAGCATGGGCGGAATGCATGGAACGCACTGATCTTTAGGAGTAAGTCTTTATGAAGAAAAACTGGCTATTAATCGGCGGTATTGTTTTGCTGCTGCTGGCGGCAGTGTTGATGGTTAATTCTCGTAACTCACCCGCGGGTTCAACTGCAACTCGTGACTCTGCGAGTCAACCGCCGGCGCCGCACAATCATACTGCGGAGGATGCGAGTGCCCCAGGTGTCCAACCTATCCCAGCGCATTTTGAAATAGCGCCGAGCAGGTCATCACTTGGACCAACACTCGAGCCCGAAAAATTTACCGGCATCACACGTGACGCGTATCGCGCTGTGCGAGAGATACCGGTCACGATTGCGCAGTTGCCTTGTTACTGCCACTGCGATAAAGGTTATGGCCACAAGAGTCTCTACAGTTGTTTCGAAGACGAACACGCATCGCACTGCGCTGTCTGCGTCAACGAAGCATTGCTGGCGTTGAAACTGGAGAAGGAACAGAAGCTGTCGCCGGCGCAGATTCGCGAGACGATCGTGGCTCAGTATTCACATTAATTACTGGAGGTTTTGTAAATGGGTAAGTACGCTTTTCTTTTCGTGTTCGCAATCGTAGCGGTGCTTGCTTGCAACCGCGTCAGCGCAGTCAATGAACTGCCGGCAGTGGGAGCGGCGGCGCCAACTTTTAACCTGACCAATAACGAAGGCAAGCAGGTTAGTCTGGGAGACTTCAAAGGCAAGTGGGTGGTGCTCTATTTTTATCCGAAGGATTTCACCAGTGGCTGCACTCTTGAAGCTCGTAACTTCCAACGCGATCTCGCGAAGTATACGGCCGCCAACGCCGTGATTCTCGGTGTCAGTGTCGACACTGCGGACTCGCATAAAGACTTCTGCGCGAAGGAAGGCTTGAATTTCAAACTGCTTTCCGACAGCGAGGCGAAGGTTTCAGAGCAGTACGGTTCGATCATGGAGTACAACGGCGCGAAATACTCCGCGCGCAATACGTTCATCATCGATCCGCAGGGCAAGATCGCGAAAGTGTTTGAGAAGGTGAAGCCGGGCGGACACAGCGAAGAAGTGCTGGCGGCTCTGGCGAGTTTGCAGAAGCAGTAAAAACCAGCCACAAAAAGGCACAAAAGGCTCAAAAATGATTTTCTGTGCCTTCTGTGCCTTTTGTGGTTATTCTTTCTTCTTGATCGCGGTTACCTTCATCTCGGTACCGTTTTCAATGGTGAAGTCGATGCGGTCGTTGACGGCGATGCCGTTCAATAGGTTCGCATCCGTCACCGGAAACTCCATCTGCATCGCGGGCATCAGGCCCTCGATGTCTCCGTGATCTATCTCGATCGCCGGCGCTTTCGGATTCAGACTCTTCACAACTCCAACACCATGATACGAGTTTGATTGCACTGCGGCCGCTGGTCCGGAAGGTGTTGGAGTGCCGGGTTGATTCGTTGGTGCTGCGCTTCTACACGCTGTTAGAAACGCGAGCGCCATTAGAGCGATTGTAGGGGCGGCCCTCCGTGGCCGCCCGTCCCGCAATTTAAGCATTTTTTGAAGATTCTCTTTTCATAACACGGGCGGCCTACAAAACGGCACGGACGAGCCAAATGCTGCGCTTCTGCTGTTGTGTCGTGATGTAGGCGATGAATAGTTTGTTGTTGGCGTAGGTCGCGGCCGGGAGTTCGGCGTTTGCTGCTACGCTGAGTGCCGAGCCTGCGTTGCCGAGTTCACGCATCTTCGTTTCGATTCGATCGCCCTGCCAGACAGCGACATTCGAAGTCAACGACGGGGTGCCTTTCACCGTCTCCTGCGACAACAACTGCCGCGCCGTGAAACTGCGGCCCTGGTCGCTCGATTCCGCGAAGTATACTCCCGGCGCGTTTCCTTCACCCGCTGCATACCATACTACTTTCAAATTCCCTGACACGCGATCGACCGCGAGTGATGGACCAGACACCGGGCAGCCTTGCAGCACCCAGTGGTCGTCACTAACGATCACCGGCTGCGAGAAAGTCGTTCCGCCATCGTTTGAAGCCGCCACTGCAATGTGACGAAAACTACCCGGCAACACCTGCCGCCAGCCGGCATACAACGTTCCATCCTCAGCGACGGCGAGCGCCGTCTTACAACACGGACACGCCTCCACCGCGACTTTTCGATTAGCGGAGAACGTGCGGCCACCGTCCGTCGAGTAGCTCAGATAAACCTCACGATTACTTTCCATGTGATGGCCTTCGGCCTTCGTCGATGGCTTCGGCTCATGAACATTACGCTCGTCGAGCCACGCTGCATAGATTCGTCCGTCTTTCGCGATGGCAAGCGAGTGCATACCGTGGGCATTCGGAACCTTGTCGTCGTTTACTTTCACTTCACTCGCAAAGCTTTGCCCGCGATCGTTTGAGACTGACAGGTAAACGTCTGTTCCGTGCTTGTCCTTTGCTTCGACGCGTGCGGTCCACAACACGTACACCGCGCCGTCCGGAGCCACGGCGACACTCGGTTGATCGCCGCGCCACGCAGTCGCGTTGCCTGGTTGGCGATTAACTCGAACGGCCGTCCCTTGCTGCGCGCCTTCGCCGTTGAAGCGAGCGATCATCACGTCAGCCTGTTTCGCATCGTGATTGACCCAGGCGACGTAGAAAGTCCCATCAGGCGCCGAAGCCGTGGACGGTTCAGCAGCATCAACTCCATTTGCAGAAATCTGAAGCGGTTGTGGCGCGATTTTGTTTGCTTCCGCGCCACGTGTCGAAAGATGTTTACATCCCGCGAACAGCAATACTGTTCCGAGAAGTACTAGTGTTACTACCCTAATCATTGTTCTTTAAAAACTCACCTTCATCCCAAACTGAAATTGGCGGGGATCGAAAGCCGCTGTTGGTCGTCCGAACGTCGGCAGCGGTGTCACACCTGTGCCGAACGTATTGTTCGGTATCCCAAAATTCGCGCGGTTCAGAACGTTGAAACCTTCAGCCAGCAGTTGCAAGTCGACTCGTTCCGAGACGTGGAACTTACGACTCAAACGCAGGTCCAGCGAAGCGAAATCAAATCCGCGTCCCGTATTTCGTCCCACGCCCACGGGCCGATCGTTGTTGTTCGTGTCGAGGTTGCGATCGTTTCCAAGCAACACATTGAACGGCAGCCGCGAAGCGTAAGTGAAAATGTAACCCATCTGAAAGCCGCACAAAAACCGCTGGAAGCCGGTCGCTTTGTCATGTGGCGGCACTTCGAGCGAACCACTAACCACGAGACGATGACGCTGATCGTTATCCGATAAGCCTCGTTCGTCGCGGATGTTGAAGTTGTTCTGCGGGCTCGAGAAGAAAAAGTTGCCGGCGTCGTCGATCGTCTTCGAGAGCGTGTACGAAATCCGCAAGTTGGCCCAACGTGCAGCGCGTTGGTTGTAGGAAACAACCATGCCGTCGTAATTGGAATTGCCGGAACTCTCAAAGCGCGAGATGTTGCCCCAGTTCGGATCGGGCCGGCCCAGATTTGGAATGCCGGCGGAAGCGGGAACGGTCGGCACATTTACATTTCGCGAAAGGATAACGTGGAGCGCGCGCAGATGAAGATAACCAACCGAGATGACGCCGTTGCCCGGTAGCTCGCGTTCAATTTGCAGATTCGCCTGTTGGCTGTAACTTGCTTCAATGTTCGGATCGATACGCGTGATGTTTGGTTTTGTCGGGAGCGTTGCCGGTTGTAGAGCCAACACGTTCGGAAATACGGGCGCGCCGGGTTGAGTTGGTGACAACTGCACGACTAAAAACTTCGAGCCGTCGCGTTGCAGCGCATTCGAAGTTGCGCGGAGGGGAATGCGATCGTAGTAGAGCCCGAAGCTCGCGCGCACGACCGTCTTGCGATCGCCGGGCGCGTAGGCGATACCCACGCGCGGCGCCCAGTTGTTGGTATCAGTCTGGATCGGATCAGGCAGAAACTGAGCGTCGTATCGCAAACCCGCATTCAGCGTCAGGCTCGGACTCACTCTCCACTCGTCCTGAATGAAAGCGCCGATATTCGGATTCGACTGAAACTGGCTCGGCACGCCGAACGCCTGCTGGTAGTTGAGATAGTTTCCACTCAGGAAATTGTTGAGCGAGCTGAAGGAATAAACGCCCTGCACTGCGCCGGGGAAGACGATGTTGACGCGGTTGTAGAGAAAATCGCCGCCGAATTTAAGCGAATGATCGCCGCGCTGCGTCGAGACGTTGTCAACTGCTTCGAACAGATTGATGTCGCGAGCGAGCGGCGAGAAAGTGGCGGTGCCGAGATTCGCTACGCCTGCAATATTGATTGCTGGTCCAACTTCGTCGTTGACCGGAGCGTCCAGTTTGCTGTTGGTGAACTGAAAACGCGCCTCGTTCAGCGTGCGCGTGCTGAGCGTCGTGACGTTGCTGACCACGACGGTTTGATCGGTGTTACTCAAGCCGGTTCCGCGGCTGACCGCGTTTAGCCCGCCGACGTTGCGCGAATTGACGGCGTCGATGTGATAAAGACTGTAGCGTCCGCTGAGTTGATTGCGATCGTTGAGCTTGTGATCGATTCGCGCGAAGAAGTTGGTGGTATCAAAACTCGCCGGCACTACTCCGGTGCCGATGAGCGAACCGGAATAATTGACCGCACGCAAACGATTATTGATCGATGTAACTGCGGCGGGCGCGATCGTCAGCACGGCCGAGTAGTTTCTGCGCGTCTGCTCGAAGTTGGTAAAGAAGAAAGTCTGATCGCGCCGCACCGGCCCGGAGATCGTGCCGCCGTACTGCGCCTGGGTTAGAAGGTCTTTCGTCGGCGCGAGGGGATTGCGTGCGTCGAAGCGCTGGTTGCGGGCAAAACCATACAGACTTCCGCGCCAGTCGTTCGTACCCGAGCGCGTAAGAATGTTGACGACACCACCCGAGGCCCGGCCAAACTCTGCAATACCACCAGAAGTTACGATTTGAAATTGATCGATTACTTCTTCGCTGTAGTAGCTGCCGGTTAGATCGGCGGCGTCATCATTTGCTGACACGCCGTCAAGAATGAAGCTGTTGTACAGGTTGCGCTGTCCGGCGATCGAAATGCCTTGTCCCGGCACGGCTGATGTCTCCGCGAAGCGCTGGTTGCTGCCGGTGTTGGTAGGCGAAACGCCGGGAACCAGGAGAGCCAGGTCGAGGTAGTTGCGCCCGTTCAGCGGCAGATCATTGATCTCGCGCGGCCTGATGGTTTCAGTAAGCTGCGTCCTGACAGTCTCAACGATGGGCATGTCCGTTCCGCCGATATTGACTTGCGCGGAGACACCCGCGACCTCGAGTTTGATTGGCAGATCAACAGCCTGGCCCACGGTGAGAGTCAGTTGTTTGGCTATGGTTGAAAAACCGGGAGCGGTGGCAGTTAAGTCGTAATCGCCGGTCCGCAGGTAAGGGAAACGATAGCGACCTTCGAAGTCGCTGATGGTTGTCAGTTGTTGATTAGTTTCAAGGTGTTTAGCGGTGACGCTTGCGCCGCTCACAACAGCGCCGCTCGCATCCTCGATGCGGCCGCTAAGCGTTGCTGAAGTGACGTTGTGCTGCGCCCAGCCCACACTGCTAAGCAGCAGCACCAGGCAGATGCAGGAAAGATAGTTATGGGGTTTCATCGAACTTACTCCAGGCGCGCTGTTTTGTAGGGGTGGCTCCGTGGCCACCCATTGTCTCGCGCAATAATCCAGTTACTCGAAGTCAGTGCTCGCATCCGTGGGGTGGCCACGGAGTGCCACCCTACAACGAGGTGCGTGTCACACTTGTAATGAGGAGCTAGATAATGGCTGGTGGGCCACGCGGACTGGTTTGTTTCCAGTCTTCGTTCGATGAAAAGAAGAGCGGTTGACTCTCGAATTGCAACAGCGTTGTCGGCGATTGTGTCCGTTCAGCGCTTGAAATGACCACGCCGCGTTCACGCTTTTGTTGTCGAGAAGACGCTGTGGCACACGCACCGCAGTCCATGTGGCACGGCTGGCTTAACGAAGCAGATTCAGCAGCAGGACCTGATGAGGAAGTTTCAGCATGACGGCTGTGTGAGTGTTGAGTGTGAACGGGTTCAGCGACGATGGTGATGCCATCGTTTTCCATCGTCGCTTCCTTCAGGCCGCACATTGGCTCCGAGGTAGGTGGAGGAACCCGTTTCGGCGTGATACCCGAATCACAATGACCCGCTTTGCCCACGCAACACGGCATCGTGTCGGACGATGCGTTTGCAATCGGCAACAGCGGAGCGACAAACGAAAGAGCTACAAAGAAGCACAGAAAGCACAACACGGCTCTCGAGAGCTGTTTGTGGTTTATGAACTTCTTCGCGACCATAGTATTTAACCTAAAACGTAGTGGAACCTGGCAGGTTTTGAGTGGGCCGAATGTTCCTTCTGCGCTGAGCTTACGGAAGCCACAGAATACACCGGAGCAGCACTCAGAAGCAATGCAAACGCGACCGGCGGCGGGGATTCTCTCTTCCTGCTCACGCACTCATCTTACGCGAGCAGGAAGAGTGTTAGTGCCCGCCATTGGTAGGTGGATCTACTCGTTTAAATCGCGCCGGGCTCAACTTTGACTGAGTCGAACCCGCCGCCCTGGTTCGATGAAAGATTTGACGTCAGAGCTGTCCAGGTGGTCTTCTTGCCATCGGCGCCAACACGGAAAATGTCGCCCTTCGCATAGAGGCCAAAGAGGTCCATGTACTTGTTCCTCGCGACATAAGTACCGCTAAACTGACAGACTGTGCCTGTCGCATAGCTGGTAGTCGTGTTGAAGTTATTGCTACCGGTAGAATCGACTACTGCTAGTGATTCCTGTGACTGTTGAATATCTGAGTTCATACCTGTTCTCCTTCAGGGATGGAAGTTCTTATCCTGCTTCCGTAAACAGGAAGCGCTAGTTAATTTTTGCCGGCGGCACGGGTTACGCATGGGATGTTGATTAGAGCAACTCCCATCGCACCGTCACCGCTTCCTCAGGGCGATACGCAATGACTATGAGCTTGACGATCTGTTGAAAACTCTTGTCCTTCGAGTCAACGATCCGCACGAGATAAATATGGCCCAACTGGATTGGCGCATTTGCGGACGACTTAACTTCGGTAAAAAGTCTGGAGCCTTCCTGCAACGTTTGCCACGACGCCTTGAACTTGCCGTTGTCGTCCTGAAGGACAGTGACTTTGTCGCCTTCAAGACGCAGCGAAGCGAATCCAACACCACCATTCTCAGCGTCTTCGTAGCCATATCGTCCGCGGAGATCGTTGGCCGAGCCGAGATCGACGATAGCCGCCTGTCGATTGAGTTCAATACCGGTAACAAGACTGCCGCCACCGGCCAGTGTGTAACTCAGATCACTGCAACGGTTTTCCCACTTGTTGTTTACAAACGCCATCCCTTCTTTCCCGTCCGTAAAACAGAGCGTACGGGCCAGGGGATCCATGGCGTAGATGGTGAAGATTCCACCACGTTTACGCGGTTGCTGCGGCGCCTGTTTGTCGTCAGGCATCGCAGGCGTTTGTGCGCGCAGCATCTGTGGGGCGCCAAAGCCGGCCAATAACAGAACGAAAGTTATAAAAAGCTTTTTCATGACCAACGTTCCTATCGGCTAGCCAGATTAGGCATCGGCACCAGTTCCTGAAACTTTTTGTACTCTATGTGTCGTGCTTCATTCCGCCGTCTCAGTTCCTGGAAGAAGAAGAACGGAACGGATTCAGGCCCGTACTTGTCAGTGATCCAGTCGCCCGGATAGCTGTAGTCGAGCTTGTAGAGATCCAAATCATTCTGACAAAGATTCAGCGTCTCAGTAACAGACCTCACGAGCAGAACGTTATTCAGGAGAACGTTGCTGTCGGGAGGCCTGTACAAGAGAGCGTTCTCTCTCTCCCGTCGCTGCCATTCCTGTACAACTTTCAAAGCCCTGGCATACTGCCGGGAGTTGATCTCAACTCGCAGAATTACCTCCGAGTCGCCGCGCGCTTCTCTGAGATAGTCTTTGTAGATCTCGGCCGGAACTGTGCCGAAAGCGGCTTTTCCATGGTCGGAATAAGTGCCCGCGGCGTCGATTTTGCTAACGCCTTCGCTCAACTTAACGACCATTGGAAACGCCGATCCGCTGTGATCGTAAAACTCATTCTGACGTGCAACCAGTATAAGGAAATAACGATCCGGATCTATCCTGGTCCATCTGACTGTTCCCGCGACTCCGGGTATCTCACAGGTGATGGATGAATCGTCAAAACTGACCACTTTCATGGTCGCTTTAGTCCGCCCAAAAATTCGATTTCCGCCGGTGGCCGTGAAGGCGATCTGCTTGTCGGGAGCTTTCTGCGCGGGAGCTGCCGATTCCTCCATCGGCAATGGTTCCTCGACAAACTCGTACTTTGCAGTGGCGATCTGACGAGGTTTGGCGTCACCGGAAATGGCCAGCACTTTGACCACGCCTTCAGTGTCGAACTCGTAAAGACGTGCTTCAGTCTTCGAGAGTTGCGCTTTCCAGGTGCCGACGATTTCGCAGGGGCACTTTTTCTTGTCCCTGCCAAAAGCCGGTTCCCCTGCCGGCGTAGGTCTTGGAGCCGGTCTGGCTTGTTTCTCCTGGGCTGGATACTGGTTTTCCTGTTGGGCTAACGCTGTTCCAGTTGTGCCCAGAAGCGTTAGAGCCAATAGCGAGATTATGGCGGTTAGTTTCATTGCATTTACCCCGATGGCCGTGATGGATTCAGCAGCACGAGCCGGTTTGAATTGGACCGGGAACAGGAGCCGCGCGAGCAGCTCCCATTCCGGTTGTGATCTGGCCGCCGAACAGGTTGGATAACATATCGCGACGGCCAAGCCGCGAATTGGCTACGACATAACGTCTCGGCGGTAGCCGTACTTCTTGACTTCCTGCTCGATAAGGACTTGTCGCGCGCGAGATTCGACAACCCTTTGCGCGTATGACTTCGGCGGATCCTGCCAGGCAATGCGTCTCAGGATGTTTCGATTGCTGGCAAACGCCTGGGCCATACCCCAGGAATTTCTGGCATCGTTGATGATACGCAGATAGCTGCTGTGGAGAGTCAGATCATCGTCAAAGCCTGGATGGTCCATACCAAACAGCCTGAAGCGTATCGTCTCGATGTCGTAGGATTCTCCGGTCAGGAAGTACCAGCCCGGCAGATCCACGTTACGCGCTTCCGCATAGTGTTTCAGAGCGGCCGGCGTATCTTCCTCGGGTTTTGTCGTTATTGAGTAGAAGAAGAGGTCTTTGCCCATGCGATCTTTGAGTTCGCGGTAAATGGTTTTCAGGGTCTGAGTCACCGCTGGACATGAGCCGTGACATTCAGCGTACATGAAATTCACCACGCACTGCTTACCTCTGATCAGATCGTCATAGAACTTGACCGCTTCATTGTTCTGGTTTCGGAGCACGGCGTTTGTGTACCGCGTGGAACCGGGCGATGCCGGATGCGGTTCAAATGCTCGACCTAACAGCTCTCTTCTGTCCATTACGCCACCTCCTCACGATAGTTTTCTTTGGCTTTCATTTCGAGTTCACAGACCTGCTGATCCGCTATACACGCGTCGAGTGCAGCCTGGTCAGGAACGATGTCCCAGCGGACCATCATGAAGTTATCCTCGTGGGCCATGTTGTGGCAGTGGATCAGATATCTGCCGCTGTAGTCTCTGAACTGCATCTTGATCAATGCACCCTGGCCGGCCTCGAGTCGACTGACGTCCTTTCTTCCCGACATGAGCGGGGGTACGGGAACTTCGACTCCATTTACAAATCGCTTCAAAGTACGGAATTCTTCGAAGTGAATGTGTACCGGGTGAACCCAGCCTGAGGCGATGTTGTTGTTGAGGAGCCACTCTTCAGTAGTTCCCTGAAGGATACAGTGAGCCGAGTGGTCCGGATCGAACGTGCAGCCAACCGTATCGAATGGTCGCTTGACCCTGAACCGGCCGCCTACGAGCACAAACTGCCACTCCCAGGTGTTATCGGTCGCCGGCAAGGGCGGATACGTGCAAAGCGTGGATGGAATCGGGCCCGGATCGGCCGGGAACCACGGTTCTCTGTTCACCACGTTGAATTGCATCATCACGTTTCCGATGTTCAACCCTGGCGGCAGCGGATCCGGTGAGGGATTGCCGACAAACATGGTCCTGTTCTCTTTAAGGTAGAGCTTGGAACCAGCCGCGAACTCAGCGAAGTCAATGATGATATCGTAGCGCTCGGCCACACTCACTCGGAGCCCGCCCGGAACGATTGGGGCCGTCGTGCTGTTGCTGTTGCCGGCATTGGTGCCCGCGTCGATTGGAATCGGATGCTCGAGGAAGTTGGCGTCCGTGGCGACCACAACAATCGTTCCGACTGAACCATCGGGTTTGATGAGGGTCAGATCGTAAGTCTGTGTTGGTCCAGTATTGAGGATGCGGAACCGATACTTGCGACGTCTGACAGTCATCTTCGGCTGAATCTTTCCATTGACGATGAACTTGTCGCCGCCGGCCGCATTAACCAGTTCAGTGCGTCCGTTTGCAGTGGCACAGAATCTGTGATCGACAAGAATCAACGGAAAGTCAGTGACGCCGTAGTAGCCCGGCAACCGGAGCGAACCGTTGCTCGGCGCTTCATGGCCCGGATCGGTCTCGTCATACACGATGTACATGCCGTTCAGGCCCAGCACGTTGTTATTGAGCGTGAACTCTGCACGGTGATCGTGGAACCAGAATGATCCCATCTTCTCTCTCGGATCGCCGTTGCCGCCGAAAGCGTCGAGACCGGCATAGCAATTCGGATAGAGATTGTCTTTCCAGAAACCGGTTCCGAAGAAGTCGCCCGCGAAACCATCGCTCTCTGAACCATGGTGGCCGTTGTGCAGGTGGATCGTGATCTCATTCCTGCCAAACGTCGTGGTGACCGTCGGTAAGTTATTTCTGAAGCGAACGACCCCTGACTTACCGTATTTTCCGAAGAGTGTGGGGGCTGGATACTGGCCATTGAAGCCCCAGATATATGTTGGCGAGAAGTCCGAATGGAACGTATGGAGGCCGGCCTGGGCTGACATATCGTACGTAAAATGGGCCGGCGAGAACTGGGTCCAGCGCGGATGCGGCGCTCGATCAGCTTCACCTGCTCCCAGATTCGGAAACTCAGTTGGTTGTGGGTTTAATGGATGGTCATCACACGGAAATGGAGCCGTGAAGTCATCCAAGAAGGGATGATGGGGTGGACTCGGTTGTCCATTAGCGCAAGTCACCGGTTCGGCGATCGTCTCCTGAAAGCCTAATGCCTCTGTAGAAGTCAACATCGATGGCGCCAAAACTCCCGCGGCGCCCGCTGCTGCTCCTATTTTGAGGACAGTTCTTCTACTGACTGTGCCTTCGGTGTTACTTTCGATTTCCGGCCGGTTGTTTGCCTTGTCTTTAGGCATAGAATCTCCTTTCAGCCGTTTTTGGTTGGCCTCGATAACTAAAATCCCTTGCTGGTGGTTTTGACCTTTACTCGAAGAGTGTCGTTATGTAGCTCCCGAATCCTGATCTAACTTCCCGACCAAGGCGATCAGTTTGAAAGGCGAGGGCTTCTGCTGAAACCTGTTGAGTAACGTCAGTTGACTAAAACGAAACTATTGATGGAAAAACTTCACTTGTGCGCTGAATCGTGCGAAAGATTACGATCTCAGTTTTTGAACAGCAAGAGTTCTTGCTTGGCGTATTTTGTTGTTCGTTAGCGGATTTTGCTCCGGCCTGAATTTGAGCTTTTGAAAACATGGACCATGTTTCAATTCATGTACGAGAACACGCAGACCACGAGTTGCAAGGAAGGCAGCACTGATTGTTTTGCGATACGCACGAGTTGTTGTCGGAGTTTACTCGGCTCGGGCTGGTCCTTTCCGTTTCCATTTCCGTTGTGGTCCTCCGCACCGTTGCTCCTGAAGCGCGATCGATAAAGCGCCGGAGAATAACCATACGTTGATTTGAAATCGCGGACGAAATGACTCTCGTCGTTCAAACCAACCTGGTAAGCAATCTCTTTGACGCTCAGAAAACTCGACTCCAATAGCTCCTTCGCGCGTTCCATCCGCAACAATCTCAGGTAACGAATCGGAGGCATGCCGACGTCAGATTTGAAGATGTGACAAAGACGCCAGACAGAAAGGTTAACGGATTGCGCGAAGTCGGTCAGAGACAGTTCACCGCGAACGTCTTCGCGCATCATCTGAATGATTTTTTCTACTCTTTTATCCAAGGCAGCACCCTGGGGAGATAGTTATCCCGGTAAATTGTTAAATGATGACTACGGGTATAGAGAAACCCATTCACCACTTACTTCTAATTGAATACGTGAGGGCCTATTTCGGGCCTGGGCAGAATTACTGAAGGCAAAACTGAGTCGGGCAATAATTTGATCGCATTTGCGAGGTGCGATAGTCCTTCGCAAAGAACTTGGGAGGGTTCGTTTCGAAGGTCGCGACTTTTTACTACAGCGGACAAAAAGTTGTCAACCGGAACACAAATTTGTAACTACTTCGCAATGGAAGTTTACATTCAAAACGCCGATTCACGCGGAGCTAGAGCCCGCACAAACCGGCGTTCGAATCTGTGGCAAAAATCAGTTGGCTACCGTCGAGGAAATCGTATTGTTTCCGGAGTTCGGTACCCACACCTTATTACCATCGAATGCAACAGTGAAGGGACCTTTACCGGTTGCATAGGTTGTGATGATTTCACCGGTTGAAGGAGCGATCTTCATTACGGTGCTATCACCATTGTTTACTACCCACAGGTTGACGCCATCAAACACAATTCCGGCGGCTCCATCACCAACGTTGAACGTGCCGAGATTAACTCCATCAGCGGCTCGAAGCTTGGCAACGGTTTTTCCGAAATAATGTGAGACCCAAACGTTGGCGCCTTGGGCTGCAACGCCGAAAGGCGCTTTGCCCGTCGCATACGTTCCCAACACTGCGCCCGCGAGGCTCAACTTCGTAACGGTGTTACTGAAGTTGTTTGCCACAAAGATAGCGTTGGCAGCGAATGCTAAACCGATAGGCCGGTTCCCAACCGGGAACGTACCTGCATTTGCGCCTGTGGTGGCGTTTAGTTTAGTGACGTTGTTGCTTTCGCGGTTCGCGATCCACATGTTCGTGCCGTCGAACGCAAAACCACCTGGTCCATCGCCGGCAGCGTAAGTAGCGGCGATGGCGCCTGTAGAAGGATTAATCTTCATCACGTTGTCGCTCAGAAGATTTGCGCACCATACATAGCCGGCGGCATAAAGAAGGGCCACTGGCCGTTTGCCGACGGGGAACGTTCCGGCAACGGTACCGTCACTGGCGCGCACCCTGGTCACTGAATCGGTAAATTGAGTTGCGATCCAGATGTAGGTGCCATCGAACGTTGCGGCCTCAGGGCCCGCAAGGACGTCCGGAGCTGGAGCCGGAGCGGCATCGACAGAGTCAATTTGTGTAGCGCCGCCATCAATACTCTGCACCTGGCCGCCGGACTTTGCTCCGCCAGTCGTTGTTCCTCCGGTCAGCGGAGTTTCATTCATCGGTTGCGCGCTTTGGGCTTTCAAAACACCCGGCGTCATTGCGGCAATCGCCAGCAACAATGCCAGGCTGAAAACTCTCGATTTGAAAATCATTTGGCACCTCCATTCGCTTTGAAATGGGCGGAATCTTTTGGCCAATCCACCCAGCTTAGCATTTCCGCAATCCATTCCGGCGGAGACATTCCCGGAGCGCCGCCCCAGCGTTCGAGCGGTTCGTTGCCATATTTGATCACCCCGATGTGATTGCTAGTGTCTTTATCCAACTCCGGATCCGGATCGACGAAACCGAGTTTGCGTCTCAGCAACTCCATATCGTCCGGTGCGCCGGTCAGGAACAACCATCCCGGCTTCGCTTTATGCATTTCCGCATAATGCTTCAAAGCCGCGGGGTTGTCGTCTTTTGGCTTGAGTGTAAACGAATACATGAAGATATCTTTGCCGACACGATCACCGAGCACTTGTTGCAGTCGCACAAGATTGCGTGTAATCGGCGAGCAAATACCTTCACACTTCGCATAGAACATATTGAAGATCACGAGCTTGTCTTTAACCAGATCGTCGTAGAACTTCAACTTCGTTCCTTCGTGGCTGGTTAACTCCAGATTCGGGAAGTAACGCTGCCTGATACGTTCACGCGAAGATACCTGTTTGAATTTCGGGTTTACCTCGATCGTTTGGGCATGAGTCAGTAGCGGAACAGCAAGCGGCGCCGCCCCTAACGCTGCTACCAAACTTCTGCGTTTCAAATCCGTCATAGCAATTCCTTTCTTCAGGTTCTGAGTTCATACAACAGGCGGCTACGGTTGCGTCTTGTTGTCGCCTACGTCGTCGATCATGCCCAGCACCATCATGGCGTGGTCTTCGTGAACCACGTTGTGACAGTGCAGTGGGAACTTCCCGACGAAGTCGCGGAAACGGAAAAAGACCTTCGCTTCCATGTTGTGCTCCAACCTGAAAACGTCTTTCCGGCCTCTCGTAATCAGTCCGGTGCTGGACGGCGGATTGCCATTGATTGTGAGTGTCTGAAACTCTTCGAAGTGCATGTGGATCGGATGTTGCCAACCACCAGAGTTGTTCTGGAAGATCCACTTCTCAACGGAGTTGCGTTTGATTGCGAAGCGGATGTTGTTACAGCCGCCCACGAGCTGCCCGTTGACCTGCCACTGGCCGTTGCCTCGCTCAAACCGGAAGGTGCGAGTGATGCGTGGCGCGTCAGTGGTTGTGGGGAACCCGTAGAAGTAGACGGCTTGATTCGCGGGAATCGTTGCCGGATCGATGCTGTTGTCGGCTACGACCGGTCCGTCGACGATGATCTGGAGGATCTTCGTTCCCTGGCCTGCGCCGAGAACGTTTCCGGTTGGACCACGACCATCTTGTTGTTCGAGACGATTTTCCAGATAGAAGGTCTTGCCTGCCTGACCCGTGAAGTCGACGATTACATCGACGCGTTCAGCCACAGCGAACCTCGAACTGGTTACCTGGACCGGCTTCTCCAACAGGTTGCCGTCCGTCGATATCTGCCAGAACGATTTGGTTGTGTTGTTCGGTCCGAGCACAAACAACTGGTAGAAGCGTGACGGTCCGGTGTTCAGCCAGCGGAAGCGATAGCGCCGCGGGCTTACGTGCAACACGGGGTTTATCTTGCCGTTGACAAGGAACTTGTCTCCGAGAATTCCATCTGTATTAAACAGATCGAACGCGAGTAGTCCGGTCTGCTCGTCGAAGACCTTGTCGTTGAAAACCATGTAGATATCGAAACTGGTCAACGGGTTTTGTCCGTCGCCGAAGCTTGGTAAACGGAAGCCCGTGTTTTCGTTACCAGTATCGAACTCATTGAAGAGAATGTAGGTGCCGGCGAGACCTTTATAAGTGTTCTCGGCGGTGTGGTCGATGCGGTGATCGTGATACCACAGCGAGTGCATTGCTTCCTTGATATCGCCCGTACCCGGATGAGTGGAATTAATTCCCGCAAGGACATTTGGATAGTGATAATCGTAGAACTGTCCCTGGGCGAAGAAGAAGCAGGGGAAGCCGTCGCTTTCGAGCGGCGTGTGCCCGTTGTGCAAGTGGGTTGTGACGGACGGCAGACCAAAGCCGCCATTATTAGAAGGCAGATTGTTTCGCTGGCGAACCAGTATTGAACCGTTGCCAGGGCTGCCGAGGACGCCGTATCGCTCAACGATCATCGGACCAGGTGTTATCCCGTTGAAGCCCCAGATCGTTTGCGGCGGCAGTTCATTATTGGCCGCCATGGTTACGATGCCTTGCTGTTGGGATATTTCATAGAACCTTTGCGGTGGAAACTGAGCGAACGCCTGATGGGAAACCGTGCGTCCTTCACCTGCCGCAGTGTTCGGCGCGATTGTGGGCGCCGGAGTCAGTGTCGCCACAGGCGCAAGTACTTGCAGCCGGGGCATAAGTTGGGCGAACGGAGTGGTGGGCGGGCTTTGCGGATCGTCAAATGCCATCCCCGCACTCGTCATTGGGTGTGCGCTTAAACCTTTTTTAGGAATCAGCATACCGGCGCTGGTGAGCAACCCCATCTTGAGCAGATCGCGCCGTTTGAACCCGGCGGCGATCAACTCGCGGCGGTTGTGTGCCGCGATTTGCCGTTCCTTCTCTTTTCGTCTATTCCGCTTGGAGATGTACGCCATCTGGAACTCCTCCTATAGCGCCTGGCATTAGAGCGCGGTCCAGGCGCGTTTCTTGCTGATTGGGACTTAACCCTTTTCGGCAGGTTGAGGCCGTAAAGGATCGATGTCTTTTGGTTGCTATCGTCGAAGCACAATCACTGGCCGGCGTTTAGGCCAGAAAATGACTTCGAAAGATAAGTTGAAGAAATTACCCCATTGGTAAGTGACAACCGTGCTTACTGGCAGAATTAAGTCGAGATAGCTCGACCAACCTGAGCAGTCAGTGAAGGCGCAGCTATCGCTTTTGAGTGGACCTTTCGTCCCTTATTGCGCCAGGGGGATCAAGCGCGTCGGATTAAGTTGCTGAAAGGTCCGCGCACTGTAGTATTCCTTGCAAGTGAAGTCAAGAAAAAAGTGAGGCAAAAAGTCACACCGATTTTCGGTTGAGTGTTTGTGTCCGATTGTTTTTAGACGTTACTATCTGATTAATAATTTTCGTCGGGAAGGTGGATTTAATTATGACGTCAGTTCGTTTTTGTTGCGCAACGATTCTCATTGCCATCTTTATACTTTCAACGCTCATAGCTCCGGCTCAGAAGTCGCGCACACAGGACGCCGCGCGCCACTCGAGTGACGCTGCCAAAACCTTCACCGAGATCATGAACGTCAAAGACAAAGCCATACCGCAGGAACTACTCGACACTGCGGAAGCGATCGCCGTCTTCCCCGGAGTGATCAAAGCGGCGTTCCTTGTCGGTGGACGTGGTGGCCAGGGCGTGATTAGTCGTCGCGTCAAAGGCGGTTGGAGTCCGCCGGCGTTTTTTAATCTCGGCGGTGGAAGTTTTGGACCTCAGATCGGTGCGCAGAAAACCGATTACGTGTTGCTCATCATGAACGAGAGCGGTCTTAACGGTTTGCTCAAAGACAAGTTTGAACTCGGCGGCGAAGCGAGCATCGCCGCTGGTCCAGTTGGGCGTGAGGCAGCGGCTTCGACGAACCCGCGTCTCGATGCAGGTATTCTCTCTTACTCACGAAGCAAGGGAGCCTTTATCGGTGCTGCTTTAAAAGGAGCAGTGATTACTCCCGACAACGATCTCAACGAAGCGATCTACGGAAAGAAAGCCGACGATCTGTTGAAAGCGAAGCCAATGACGTTTGCGCAAATGCCGCCGTCGGTTCGGATCTTTCCGCGTACACTCGTGCGTTATTCGATTCGTTGAAAAAATTGATCACACCAACCCCTTGACGCATTCACGAGCGCGACCTAGAATGCTTCGTCACCCTTAGCGGCTGATCTGATCTCTTAAACTACAAGCGGGCAACCCCAATCGGGAACTCCTGAACGAAATGCTCCCACGAACGCAGCGACAAAAAGAGATTCTCGATTACATCACTCGGTTCCAGGAACGACACGGTTATATTCCATCTTACGCACAGATCGCGCGACAGTTTGGAGTGAAGTCACGCGCGACGATCGCAAAACACATCGCCGCGCTCGAGCGTCGCGGTTTGTTGGTCCGAGAACACGAAGACGGATCGTTTGCGTTGAATGTGAAGGTGGAAGACAAGAGTAGCGACTCACTCTGTGAAGTTAAGCTGCTCGGAAGAATCGCTGCTGGCGCACCGCTTGAAGTAGTCGACTACGAAGAACGTATTCCAGTGCCGCGCTTCCTGCTCGGTCGAGTGAAGCCCGATCGCGTTTATGCATTGCGTGTGAAAGGCGACTCAATGATTGACGAGCACATCTGCGATGGCGATATCGCGTTGATCGAGAATCGCACTGATGCTCGTGATGGTGAGATCGTCGTGGCGTTGTTGATCGAAGAGAATCAGGCGACGCTCAAGCGTATTTACCGGCGCGGTATGAATATCGAGTTGCAGCCGGCGAACTCACAACTTCAACCACTCACAGTTCCAGCCAGCCAGGTCCGCGTGCAAGGCATCTTCCGCGGCCTGCTCCGGCCGAGTAACTAAGAAGTAGTTTCACACAAAGGCACAAAGGTTACACAAAGGCGCAGGTTTTGCGTCTTTCTTTGTGCCTTTGTGTGAAACTGCCTTAAAAGCCCCTTGGCAGTAAGGTTCGCTGAAGCCAGTTGTTAGTTGGATACTTTGCTGACGACTTTATTAGGTGCAGCGTATACGCATGTCGCGAGCGCGTCGATCGATTCTCAAAACTGCGATGTGGCAGCAATCCGTGCAAGAGGATCAAACTACCTTTCTTAACCTCGAGCGGCACTAACTTATCTTCATCCCACGGCTCCGTGTCGAACGTCTCAAACTTCATCCCTTCCGATGTGCGCACCCAACGTGATTTGAGTCCGCTTCGATGTCCACCCGGGATGGCCCGCAAACACCCATTCTCAACCGTCGCATCTTCCAGCGCGAACCATAACCCCACGATATCGATCGGCTCTGTATAAAGAAACGTGCTGTCCTGGTGACACGTCACCTCGCCCCCGATTTTTGGCTGTTTGAAGATGTACATCGATTGCAGCAACAACGCATCTTCAAATCCGATCGCGGCAGCGAGATCCTTTACCTTCGGATCACGTGAAAACCGATCGAACACCGGATCGAGATCGTGAAGTGCATGTCCGATCTTGTTGATCGACTTTTCCTTCTCGAACTTTAGCGTGCCGTCGTCGTTGAACGCGTTCTCCTCGAAGAAGAAACGAATCTTGTCTCCGGAAGTTAAGAAGTACTCATCGGTGAGACGGTTCTGTTCGTGCGTTGAGAAAACAGACACCACTTCGCGCGGATCGAAATCCTGGACCATCTTCGCCGCACGCCCGCGCAATTGATCGCACGCGCTCTCGTCAGCAAAGCGCTCGAGCACCAGAAACCCGGCGTCGTCGTACTGCGCAACCTGTTCCTTAGAGATCGACATTGGTAACGCGTAATCGAAACGGTTTTTGGGTCACCGCTCAGCTACCCGGATAGGCGGTGATCTCTGTCGCTCATCTCTCTATATTTGATTTTGCCGGTTCGATCAACGTTGTGACGTTTGTTCCAGGATAGCCACACGTTATTGGAAGGGCTTAGCGCGATGTATTACGAGGTTCAAGCTGAAGAGGTCGGTTGCGACTTCACTCGCCGTCGGATCTCGCGCCGAGTTGCTGATCGAATCGTCGAAAGGCGCCGCCCGGTATTTAACGACGTCGCCGATTACGAGCGTGAGACATTTCCGGGAGGGTTAGGTCCGTAGTACATATAAAAGAATTAGCACAAGCAGAATGCCGATAACGCCGCCGGCAACAAGCATTCGGGACCAATTACGACCGACTTGTATCTTTGTCACGCCAGACGCGCCCTCAAACTCCGCGCTCATTTGATAGTCCTTCTTGCGCTGCTCCATTAGATCGGCGTTGTTGACGAAGTTTGCGATGTCTCTTGACGCGTTTGCGTACTTGATCTCGCCTCGTTTCTTTTCAGCGACCAGTCGCATCGCCTCTTCAGCGGCCTTTGCTTTTACTTGTGCGGCTTGTTCCTCATCGAGATCGCTGAACACGTCTTCGAAGATGTCTTCGGCGGTGGGTTTAAACAGGCTGTTATCATTTGGGCGCACGAGTTCAGCACCGTTATCTGGCTCTTTTCCCATTCTTCGTCTCCCGGAAATTTTCAACTGAATGTGGCCGTAAGGTAAGTGGATGGTGTGCGTAACTTTCCCTTTGCCGTCCAGGTTCGTTAATGCATTCTCGATATTTCGCATCTCGTCTTGCAACAACGCAACGGCGACTGCGCCTTCGAGCGCCTGTATGTGGCCAATGATCGCTCGCGCTGTTTGCATGTCTCCATTGGATAACCAGGTCAGACGTCTTTCGATCACCTCGGGCAAGTTTGCGCGATATGCCTTCTGAATGACAGCCCTTACGAGTGGTACGACGTGCTCTTTCCAGTCATCTGCTTTAACTTTGAGTGAGTAGTACTCGCGCCTCCGATGTCGTTCTCTGAGCTTTCGCAACAACTCACACTTACCATCAAAATCGAGCACGAGCGGCAAACTGTCAAGCAATCGATTGATAGTTTGGACGCTAGGGCGCACGGCTCCGAGTTTCCAATCGGTGTAGGTCTTGCGGGCGTATGCTGCTGGTCCATCGCCATATGAGTCTGAGTAGATGTTGAAGAGACTGGTTAACTGGTCCGGAGTGAGTGAATAGAATCGCTCGAGGACGTCCTTATCGAACCCGCTTAGCGCGGCGGAGAGTCTGGCTCTGAGAGTTTGACGCTGATATCCCCAGAAGGGTGTGTAGACGTAGCGAGACATCCGAGTCTTATTTTCTCATTGACGCGGACGTGACAAAAGAGAGAAGAGAAGCGGAGGCGTCGCGCTTGGCCCCCTCACCAAGGCCCACCATGACGCCTCCGGCCCCACACTCTGGGCGAGGTGTGAGGCTAACCGAAGTTGGAGGCGTTTATATCGGGACGCGAAGAACGTCGCAAGATTCTCTGGCGAGGGCGCGGATTGAAATTCATGCCAGTCAGTTGGTACGCGTGAAATTGCACACACCTCTACCGTCCTGCCTCAGAAAGGCAGTTCATGAAATCAGTAAATTGGACCAAGTCCTAAGAAACGATACTGATAATCGTCAGGATAATCGTTAATGCCGTACTTGAAGCCTCAGGCGCTGCGGCGCCAGTGCTAGGGATCTCTCCGGGCTTTCCGGTGGTGGGGATCTCCTCAGCCGTCGCACCGGTTGTATGGATCTCCCCGTATGCTGTTACTGGGCTAGGTGTCGGCGTCGCTACCGCACCCGTGGAATGAATCTCACCAGCGGGAGCCACGCTCGAAACTATGCACGCCAGAGCGATTGCCAATGCCAAACGTCTCATTTTGTCTGTTTCTCCTTTGAGGTTGAGGAATGCCAGCGTACTGGCAAGAAAACAGGATAGTGTAAATACATATACGGCTATTGACACGGCGTTACGCACTGTTTCTAATATTCCGCGCTGGAAAGCAAGACTTCTTACCACTCACGACAAAGGGTTAATCTGCGTGAAGATGGCCTCACCTAAGTTGGAAACCGCGCGGCTGAACGCGAATGACGAAGCTCTGCTCAGGTGTAAGACTGCCTTAGAACAAAAGGACACAGGCGATTACGGGGGCGCCCAGGAAACAATGCGGCCCCTGTGGAAAGGCGTAGGAGCGAGTCCAAAAACAATAGGACTAGATCCTTGTGTCGTTGCTGAAGTCCTGTTATGCACAGGCATTCTGACGAGTTGGATTGGAAGTAAGAATCAGAATAGAGACGCTCAGGAACTCGCCAAAAACCTCATCACTCAGAGCATGACTCATTTCGAGTCAACCAAAGACAAAACGAAGATCGCTGTAGCTCAATCAGAGATTGCTTACTGCTACTATCGTGAGGGCACACTGAATGAGGCGCGATCGTGGTTGCATGGCGCACTGGACAAACTCACATTCGAGGGCGCTGCAAGAGCAAGAGCGCTGCTAAAACTAACAACTGTGGAATGCTCAGCCGCACGATTTCACGAAGCGCTGGAGTTGCTCGAGGATAACGAAGCGCTATTCCGAAAGATCACCAATCACACGATTAAAGGAGGCTATCACCAGGAGCTTGCAATCATTCTTCGCAATCTCGCCACGACAGAGAACAGGCCGGAATACTTCCGTCGCGCAATCAGTGAATACAAAGAAGCCGAGCGTCAATTCAAACTGGCCCACAATCCGATCTTCCGCGCCGATGTAATCAACAATGTCGGTTTCCTGCTGTTCAAGTTATCCCGGTACAAAGAAGCACATAAGTATCTTAACGAGGCTCGTCGCCTGACAGTTAAGTTCGCAGACAAAGCTCGCATTGCTCAAATTGACGAAAGCCGAGCACAGGTGTTGATAGCGGAAGGAAGATTGACTGACGCCGAACGCATCGCACGTCGAGCAGTGGCCGCCTTACGGAAAGGCGGACATTTTTGCATGATGGCTGAAGCTCTGATAACCCAAGGTGTAGCCCTGGCGCGGTTAGGCCGCATGGGCCAGGCTCATTTCACTTTTCGACAAGCAATCGAAGCGGCCCACCAAGTGAATGCCTTAAATATTTGCGGACTGGCAGCACTGACGTTGATTGAGGAGATTCAGGAGTTATCGCCTGAGCAATTGCAGGCCGCTTATCGGCAAGCACGCGAGTGGCTCGCAAACTCTCAAAGCCCGGACATAAAACTACGACTGGCTGATGTCGCTGACCGAGTTGTCGCCAGCATACAAACGGAACTGAGCGCCGACGAAGCAACAGAAATCTTATTGACCGAGCCCGGTGGACTTCGAGCGCAATTAGAAAAACACGAACGTGTCGTTATCAAGCGTGCGTTGGCCCAGGTCGACGGCCGCGTCACTCACGCCGCCTCTCTCCTGGAAATGAGATATCAATCCTTAGCCTACATCATCGAACGCCGCCATCCTGACTTACTCAAAAAACGCACGCCTATCAGACGCCGGCAACGACACAGGAAGACGTGAGACGGCTCACCATGTCCAACTCACCTGGTAGTGATGATCGGGCTTTCGAGCCAAGATGCTCCAATAAAGAAAGTGACCATTTTGATCGGCATAAAGGCGATTGGCTCCTCGAAACTCACTTCTTTCTCCGCCTCCGGAATCTTGTGACCATAGCTTGTATCCCTTGAACGGTTTGCTCTCCGGCAATAACACAAAGATCGAAAGTTCATCCAGTTGAGCGATATCGTTACCGGTGTAGGTTGAGGCATTTTCCTCGAGCCCACCCTGAAATGAATTCCAATAGGTTCCCTCAATAACAATCAGGAATTCCTTATCGACAGGAACTTCACTTATATCAACATCGACCTCATACTCTTTTACTTTTTGTCCTGCATGCTCGACGGGCGCAGCCTGTTGCAAAACATCAGCCACATGAGTGATGCACCTCAAGTCGATGGCCGTACCTGACGTGGCATAGTGAGCTCGGTATGTTTTTACATCACGTGTCTTCTTGACGTGCAGATAGTTAATATAATTTGCCGGACTCAAGCGCGGATTGGTCTCGGATGGACTCACCTGTTTCCAACCCCGCAGATCGAACACGCTGATATCCCGAAGGGTTTCAAAACCTTCGTCGGTTTCCTCGTTGAGCTTAGGCACAGTTTTCAGGTTTGGATTTTGTGGCACGACTGAAGTTGGAGCAGTTTGGACAACCGGAGTTCGTTGCTTTGCAATCAGGTAACCTGTTACTCCGGTGACAATGCTGCCAACCAGGGTAATCAGGGCGACTCCTATTGCCTGTATAGCTGTTATCTTTGCGATGAAGATCTTTTCATGTCGCTCGTGCGGGGGTTGTACTTCGTTGGCGATTTCTGACATGGATTCATCCTTAGCAATGACACTTCGACCACGGCTTCTTAACTTACAATGGGATAGAGATGGAAAGTATTTCGTGGGAAGGCCGGAAAGAGGATCTCTGGCTGAAGAGTCAAGCGGACGCTGGGAGTCACGAACCGAGGTGGTTGAAGGCCACCTTCATTATTGCGCTAAACTATTGTACAAATTTACATTTCATGGAGCCGGCTGCCGGAGTTGAACCGGCGACCTTCTAATTACGAATCGGGCCTAAGAGAAAAGAGCAAGTAAATTCAATTCAACAGGTTGCAGCCACAGCGGTTTTTCAGGAGTTTTTGATGATTCTATACGGAGCTTTGTCGCTTCTTCATGCTCTTATCTAAATTCGCGTCACAAGTACGTCACAAGTAGACCAACCGCATCGTGCGTTGGCTATCGAATTCCCGCGCAGACGCGGCTAGTAGGCCACTACGATCCTGAAACTTGCAACCTAATAGTGCGTCTCTTGTTCGCTACATTGAGTTGGCACGATCGGCGCTGGTAACCATCCCTGCCGAAGGCTGATCCAATTGACGAGCGCGCGTTAGTCGTCACGGCGCTCTCGCGTCAAAGGATTGACGCTCTTCAATCACCCATTCAAGATACTGTTTACCGACTACAGAAGGACTGAACGCGAAGTTTGGGCTTATGCGTGTACCGTTGGATGTCTGGATGACGAGTGAGCCGTCTGTTTCCTCGCCTTCAAGCATGCCGACAAAGCGTTTCGGGTTGAGAAATTTCACCGAACAACGCACCGAACTTCCGGCTGCAATTATAAAATCACTGTCGATGTCTGAGGTCCTGGGTAGCGGGGTGATGGTCATCTTTCCGCCGATGCGTGGAGCTCCCTCATACAAGCCGGTAGGAAGCCATAAGACAAACTCTCCACGTGTAGAAATGTTGAGATCTGTGGCAGTTCGGTTGCGCAATTCGACTTGAAGATTCGGCATATTGGTTTCGGATGGTAATAATCTGCCGAGCTGAGGAATCCAAAGCAATGTCACCACACCGATGATGCCGAGTCGGATACGTGGGCCTAGTGAGCGAACTTTGATGCGAGAGTTACCTTTTGTTCCCCAAGAGATACCGAAGATAGCTGCGGTCAACTCTGTGAGCAGCCACGCCGGAACTATGACGACTGTGGCGTAGATTGCTACTCGCAGCGATATAAGATTGATTGAGTTGCCGAGAGCATCGAGGGCCGCGCCAACGGCCAGTGCGCCAGCAAGCACTAAGCCTCCGCCCTTTAAGAGTTGTTGATACACGTGCGTGTGAGCCATAGGATATCTGAATGACGCAAAGCTCAGCATCGGCGCAATAACCCGAAGAGAACTTTTACCTTGCGATTTGTGGTGACGTCATATTTGGCTTTTCAAATACGAGTGAACATCGTTAATGAATATAGCAAGCAAGTCACCTTGTCCAAGACCTTTGTTCTTATGGCCCATATCAGCGCGAATTGCATAGAGAATCCTTTCAATAGCAACCAAGGTCATTGCGGGTTGCGAATTACTCCCTTCATGCAAACTTTTGAAAATTGACCACTCCTTTATCACGCTGTCCGCCCCCCAGACGATCAGTCTTCGGTTGAAGTTCACAATGAATTCAAGCATTTCTTTTTCTGAGACGGGTTCGTCGGTTTTGGCGGACATAAGAATTTTGAACAAGAAAGACGAAAACTCTTCATAGATAGGCGCTTTCTGCTTCCGCAGTTCATTCTCTATGTCGCGTCTATGTTCAGCTTGTTTGGCCTTAATTACTGCAACCACGGATGCCGAGGCCGTAATGATGCCGACGATAACAGTCGCAGCTACTTGCGATGAAATTAAAACAAATGCTTTCCAAGTAACCCATGCAACAAAGCCTAAAAAAGACAAAGCAATAGCCAAAGAAAAGACTGTAAGCGCAAGCCGCTTCCACTTACCTTGTACTGCGAATTCAGTTGTCATAGATTTAACTTCTCCACAAGCTACAGCAATACTCATTAATCTTTGTTGTCGATTAACGCAAGCATTCGCTTCACTTGAGGACGAACTTGGGCGAGATTATAGCCTTCGAACCATCCGCGCCGTCACGATTTGTCAAACTTTTTGGAGCGGTTGCGTGATCAGCGGATTTCGCTTGGAGATAAAGGAACAATTCAGTGAAAACCGTTGCATCTTGCCGGACATAGTTGTATAAGCCCGTCATTGTTCTTATTTTGTAAACCCCCACCTACCGGAGGTTCTGATGAAGCGGATCCTACCGTAGTTTGACTGTGGGATTCTAAGTTTGCGCCGAGATCCAGTACACATCTCAGTCAAGCTTAACCTCTGTAAAGAGCCAACAGTCAGTATTGCGAGGGTTTACATGACTTCGAAATTCAATGGAAGATACTTCGGTCCAAGTCAATTTAGGAACCATTGACTCATACGGCGGAAAACTGATTTTTCAATTGGTCGTTGAACGGGATGGAAGTGCTTATGTGAATGTCTTGGCCTTCGACCCAAACGATCCAGGCAATTTAGGAATTATGTCCGCGCTTGACGCTTCTGCATATCAGCGCCTTAAACAGATTGTCGAGGACACCGATAATCTCGTCCAGAGATTGCAAGCCTCAAATCCAGCCATACAGTTGCGCTGGCCGTATTAGGAGGTGGTTCGATGGGATGGCGCTTTAGGAAGAGTTTTAGTCCGCTGCCAGGTATCCGTCTAAACTTCTCACCTCACGGAATAAGCACTTCCGTCGGTGTTGGTCCGGTCCGTTTTTACGCCGGCTCCCAAGGTGCAGCGGTGACAGCGCGCATTCCTGGAACAGGCATTTCCTACCGGCAACCGCTTCATTTACCTCACTCGGCGCCTGAGCATCCGGCACCCACGACTCCTCAACCGCCAATCCCTGCAATTCCAACACCGGCTGCATCGATGGCGAATGAGATTCGTAGCGCCAGCACAGCGACGCTCACAAGCGAAGGCCTCGAACCCGTGAAGGAACTCTTGATTGCTTCCCAAACCGAACGAGCCAAATTGCTCCCCGAACTTCGCGTCGCCCAGAATGAAGGTGCGCGTTTGCGATCCAAACACGAACGTTGGAGAAATGGTTGGCTATTGAGACGTCTGTTTAGGAGTTACTTCGCGCGACTCGGTGAAATGTCAGTGGAGGCGACGGAGAAGGAAGCTGAACTTCAAGAGCAAGAGCGACTCTCTCGTTTGGCTACTGAGTTCGACTTACCCGAGAATCTTAAGGATGCCTTCGGTCGTGTATGCGACGCGGCGGCAATGCTGTCGAAGTCACAGCGCATCTGGGATACATTATCCTCAACGGTGACTAATCGCTACCGCGAACGGACTACAGCCTCATTTAGTATCCAACGTAAACCAATTACCATCTCACTAGGCAGTTGTGATCTCATTGAAAGCTCATGGAAAGTCCCTCATCTATTGAATGCAAACGGTGGTGAGATGTTCATCTACCCGGCTTTCATCCTTTACCATGTGTCGCACGAAGCTTTTGCGCTCGTCGACATTCGCGATGCCACATTAGACTACAACGCGACTTCCTTTATTGAAGAGGAGGCTATTCCAACAGATGCCCAATTGATCGGTCACACTTGGAAGAAAGCCAACAAGGACGGATCTCCAGATCGCCGATTTGCTAACAACTACCAGATTCCGATCTTGGCATACGGAGATATACGACTCACCAGCAAAAGCGGGCTTAATGAGGAGTACCTAATTAGCAATGCGGCCGCTGCTCAGGGATTTGCTCAGGCTTGGACCGCGTTCAAAAGTGCTCTACCGAGGGCCATCACATAAGAAATCACTGGACCCAAACGTTAGCCGTGCTTGTACCGCTGGATGATCCGATGGATGCACAATCACGGACCTCTATTTAATAGATCTGTTCGGAAGACGTATGTTAGGTCCTGCTAATTACTTGCCGTCATCATCACCGAGCGGCAGTCGCTGATTCAATGGCTTTAATAAAGTGGGCCGCTGTCATTATTCTCAGGAATGGATAGCGTGAACGGAACTGTCGGGCTATGTCTGTCGATGTGGTCATTAGGTCAAGAAGATCCTTGTCCCGGCTCACGAGATATGTTGCATTGGCAACGATGGCAAGATTGATATACATCTCGTCATCGGGGTCGCGATCGTAATGAAACTCTTCGGGGACGTTAGCGAGGAGAATTGCCTTAGCCTCCAGCTTTGTTAGAAAGGCATTGACGATGCGGTCATTGATAGCCGGCAGTTTGCGACGAAGCTCCGCACGATTCAATACGTCCCGAACTTCGCGAATAATCGGCTCGCTCACAAAGAGCGATATGTCTCCATTGAAAAACAGCCGCAGTGCTTTTCGCGCTGGGCTGTTACGGTTGGCGATTCCTTGAACGAAGAGATTACAGTCAAAGACGACGCGGGGAGTAAGTTCGGGCATCGCCTATTTGTTCCGGCGTCTCTCCTCGCGGATGGCGGTTTGGGTTTGCTTTACGAGTTCGTCGAGTTCTTCTTCTGACATGCCACTTTCATCGAAGCCTCGCGCGATCGGTTCGACGATTTCCTCGAACGGTTTTTGAGCGAGAACCGCCGTTTCAATCAGTTCCAAAGCGGCGGCCTCAGGAGTGGTCCCCTGCCGCTTCGCTGCCTCGGCAATGGCGTGAACTGTTTCGGGATTGCTTATTTTAACAACCAGGCTTTGCATAGTTACCAAATACTGACTCGCTTAGTTTAGCACACTGTTTACTCACGAAAGCCACCCTCCGGTAGACGGCACTGGCTCTTGGTCTGTGACCAACTCGACGAACGGTATCTCGAAGCCTTCAGCCTTCGCTTTGGAATACACTTCTTTGGCCGTCGGTGCGCTGGCAATCAAGCGGTCGCCATCTAGTGCTATCCATTGCCCTGAATATTTCTCTTGGTTTTCGTGCAACCATCTGAGCGACTTTGCCGAACGGTTAGCGTGCGATTGTGGGCCCTGTCCTTCTCCGTTTGTCGCTCCCTTTTCTTCAAGCCATCGACGAATCCTTTCCTGCTCTGCCGCTGGCAGTTGTGCAATTGATTCGATGATTTGGTCAACGCTTAGCATAATGCTGGAATTGTATCAGAGCTATTGTGACCACAGTCTGTCGAGCTGTCTCTCAGAATGGGCCTTCCTTATCAGCGAACGTTCAGGGCCCCTTTCGACTCGCTGCACGAGCGCGTTGTCGGGGAAGTCGGTTGTTTAGGTAGAGTATTCGGTGTTATGGCTGACAACTTAGATACTGAAAACCCTTCCATAGGTTCGGCTCTGGAAGAAATTGCGGAGATTACCCGTAAGCTCGGGCGAAAAGCCGACCTTATATGTCACTGGGTTCCACATAGGGAGCAAGATCTAACACATTCGAGCCCTCTGCAGGGATTCACGCCTGATGTCACGCTAGCCGCCAAGTGCTACGCCAAAATCGCAACGCTACCGAAAAGCATTCCAGAGTTGCTAAGCGGTAACCATGCGAACATTGCGTACAGAATGGTCACAGAGCCTTATCGGACGTTGCCGGTTCAAGTCGACCAAATGCAACAGGCTTTTGAGTTGATCCGGCCTTTCTGCTCTTGCGTGTGGAGTTCGGATGATGAAATCGCCGAGCTTGTAGAGGCTTTCATAGCTACTCGCCGAGAGCCGGTTCTGCACGTTTCGGTCTCAGGCATCGGTAATAGCTTGAAAGAAGATGACGTAAACAGGACCACGATTAGAGACCACGTGCTCCGGCTCCTTGAATACCGGGCAACTGATGGTCACCGGGTTAGCAGCCTCATTGATTTAATACCGCGGAATAACAGCTTCGAAACTGTCGAGAGTGATCTGCCTTATTACGGTCACTTAATTACTCAACCGAACGAAATCGCGCTTCAAGCGGTTGGTTTCGCATTCGAACGCAACATTCAATTAGCAAGTATGGACAACCAACCATACTTTGAAGCATTGAGTTCTCAAGTCGATCCGATGTTAGGAATACGCGGTGCCTTTTACTCACAGGACGCAGAGATTTATCGGACCGCGCCTTACGAACTCATCCTCACAGCGCCGTCGATTGTCAAACACATTCGCGACAGCCTGCGAAAGTTCGGTCGTGGATTGTCGGCCGAAAAGAGAAGGCATGTGCGATTTGTATTGCGACAAATGGTTGGAAGAAGAACTTACTCCTTCGTCGGTCCTGAACGAGAAGCGGGTGGGATTCGTAGTGATCCCCACGTACAGGGTTTGCTTAGTATCAATGTTGAAGATCTGAGAGCCTACACCGCTGCTCTCAGTATTCGCGCAAGCTCTAACTTTGTGCCAGTTATCCGATTGCCAACTCACGTCAACAATGCACACGGCGAACTAGTTCAACTTGAGAATACGGCGCGAGCAGCAAACAGTAAACACGATCGTGCCACTAAATTAAGCAAACTTGCGCGGCAGGTGTCGATAAAACTTGCCGAAGGAGTCCCCGAATGGATCTTCGACCGAATGAGAACATTCTCGAGGATTAAATTAATCAGCGACGCGCCACTTGAGTGGCTGGATATGGATGGCTTCCCTCTGGCAGTGACAGCGGATGTAAGTCGCATCCCGACGACTCCCGGCAATCAGTTTTTTTGGCATAGTGTTGTAGCGGCCACGCTGGATCTTACATTGGCAGATTTTCAAGAAGTTCTTGTCATTAGAGCGTTCGATCAAAATGACCCGCTCAAGAGGATTCTGACTGCATCCATCGAGACGTTCAGAAGGGCATTTCAGGAGACAATGAACATTCGATATGTCGACGTGGAAAACGAAATTGACTTGATCCAGGCTCTGAGTGGTTTCAGAGGAGCGTTAGCGATCTGGGACGGGCACGGCAAACATTCGTCATTGGAAGACGAAGGGACACTTTATCTGCCTCAAGGACCACTAAAAGCATGGGAATTGCGAAAACAAGTAAGAATTCCACCCATTGTCGTGCTCGGCGCTTGCGACACGCATCCGATGAGCGCATCGCACGCAACCACAGCGAATGGATTCCTAGCGGCCGGCGCGAAAACAGTGGTTGCGACGTCGCTACCGATCGACGCGCGATCCTCAGGTTTGTTTGTAGCTCGGCTTCTTCTTCGCATCAACCAGCTCTTACCAATTCACTTTGCCAATAGCGATCGGCCATATAGATGGTCTTCGCTCTTGTCGGGCATGCAGAAGCGCCAATACATGACAGACGTCGTTTTTGCCACTGCAAAAGCGCTACGTCTCAAGGCGGATCAGGAACTGTTAAGACGAGTTTCGCTGGACGCAGGGGCTCGGATCGACACAGGAGCTGAGGGATGGTTCCAGGCTTTGATAAGGATTCTTTCCGAATTGTCGTCAGTGGACGAAGCTGAGATAAGGGAATTCATTCAAAGTAATGCCTACTTGACTGATGCACTCGTACATGTACAACTTGGGAGCCCGGAACACATTCGTATTCATAAAGACTAAATTGCTTGTGGCGCCTATCGCGCTCAAAGAATGCCTTACTAAACAACGTGGCAAAACTCGGTGTTCGCAATTAGATGTCGATCAGAATCGAACCGCGAATCGGATCAAGACTAAGTCATTTCACTGCGGTTATTATCACGCGTCGGAGAAGCAGCGCTGGCCACTGTCCTTCGAAAGAGGACTTCAGCACGTGGGCCTTCAACAAGCCTGTCTGCAGCCGTGGCAGCAGCATCCACACTCGTAAAGCATGACGCAGGGTCGCTCTGTCGAGTCCACAGAATGTCGCTCGGGCGAACGCGGATGAACCTATTCTTCGACCATCTTTTTGATGCGCAAAAGCGTCCATTATCGACGTTCACGACTGCATTGAGTGCGCGCCTGCAAGCGCGCGGTCGGCCAACTCGGAAGCTCGTTCGGTGGCAATGGCCCGAAGTTTCTTCCACTGATCTCCAGTTAAATTGCCATCGGCTAATAATTGAAAACCTTGTGTGACCAGGTACTGCGCGCGCACGAAATGTTCCAATAAGAGGCGCTCGGCTTTGGACAGACCATAGTTGTTATTGAGCCGATCAAGCGCAGCTTTCCGGCACCACTCATGCGCCGTCAGCTCGCGGCCGACGATCTCTTGTTGGATGCCAAGCCAAGCCTCATCCGTCAGTCGAAAACTGATCGTGTGCGGGTAATCGGTGACGCGCTTTCCCATGTTGTTTACTCCTCGATGATTCTCGAATCCGCGTTTGCAAATGTACACACGATGTTTGCACTTGCAAACGGCAAACCGCGATCTCCAACATCCACGCAAGTAGACGCAGCAAACTTTAAGTTTGCTGCGTGTGCCCTCGAAGGGGTGACGTGTCAAATAAAATCAGGTGCAAAGCACCTTCGTTCGCTTTCATGGGCTCCTGATGTAATCAGAATTGATCGTTTCTTCGGCTGATTTGCGCGACCTTTATTCTCACTTGTAGGTCCGCTCAGTTAGGTTTTCTCGGCGGGATGATCTCGATCCAATCCGGCATTTCCACTTTGGCCAGGCGGGGCTTTCGATCGAGAATAATCTCGTGCGATTCGCTTGGGTCGTAATCACGATCAAGGTTGGGCATTGGGATTTTGATTGTGCGGATCAGACCTGTTTCCCCGTCTTCCCATTCCCATGTAAACATCTTCGATCTGTCTTCCATTGGTCTCAGTCTCCAGTTCAATCTCGGCGTGCGTGGCGCGTCCGTTTGTAGATAAAAGGCGAATCTGCAAAGGTGACGCCAGCGGTCTTAAAGGAGTGTTGGGATACGGCGAGGAGTTATGCGAGCGGGGTGCGATCTGGGTCTTTAGAACCGAAAGAACTAACAACCTAGACGCGCGAAGCGCGCTGCGTCGTTGGCCTTTGGACCGCAGCGGGACAGACGAACTAACGAGTGTCACAACCTGTCACACTTCGTCACAAAGTGTCACACTCTGTCACAACTGTGACACTCGCCCGTTTGCCGTCAAGCGGTTCAGATCTCTAGCGCTGTTACATGGGCCAACCAGGAATCGGCAGCATGGTATGACAAGTGCCGTGGCTGCTGTTGAGCCTGACAATTGAACGAATGCTACAAGAACAGAAACAAACTTCGAGAAGGCCGCCTCATCCGTCAGCGTCATTGATGACGCCGGAACAGTGCGCCGAATTTTTAGGTATCAAGATCAACACCCTCTACGTGATGAAGTCTCAAGGCCGTATCCCATACCGCAAGGTTGGACACCTACTGCGCTTCGATTTTGACGAGATCGTCGAGTGGACAAAGGACAAGGAGAAATGACCGTTGGTAAGGACCGCAATGCTCGGGTACTATTCGGTCAAACCTTCGCTGTGGCTGCAACCGCCGAACGGAGGTGATGTCCTTTGACAGTTAAGAAGCGTGGTGGCCGCTGGTATTTTGATTTTCAGATTAGAGGCGCCAGATATCGCGAAGCGATACCGGAAGCGCGTACGAAGTTTCAGGCAGAACAAGCTGAAACGAAGGCGCGTGATCAGGTGTTTCAGGGCACTTACGGTACGTCACAACTCGGTAATCAAGAGTTAGGCCGGTTTGTGAGCGAAACGTATTTGCCGTGGGCCAAAGCTAACAAACGGACCTGGCGCAATGACGAGATCATCGCAAACCAGTGGTCCGAAATATTCAGGGGCAAGATGTTGCGCGAAGTCTCGCCCCTTGCGATTGAAAAATGGAAACGTGATCGTGCTCAGTCTATTACGAGACGCGGCACAACTCGCAGTCCGGCATCCGTGAACATGGAGCTTGCTGTGCTGTCTCGAGTCTTCGCCCTCGCGGTGGAGCTCGAGCAAGCAGCATCAAATCCGTGTCGCAAAGTTCGGAAGCTGCGAGTGGACAATCAACGGAACCGCTACTTATCGACTGATGAGGAAACGCGATTGATGGCTCAGCTCAAAGGCAGACGCAGGCACTTGTATCCGCTAGTTGCTCTGGCGCTTGGTACGGGTATGCGTCGCGGTGAGTTGCTAAATCTGTCGTGGCGGCACGTCGATTTTCTGCGTGGCGTGATTCACGTGGTAAATACAAAGACTGCACGCGATCGCATTATCCCAATGAGTCAGAGCGTGAGAGAAGTGTTGATAGAGCAACGCCAGACTCAAGAAGGTGATCTTGTGTTCGCTTCGAGGCGGATTGCTAAGAGGCGCAGGGATGAAGGTTTGGTAGATGTGAAGAAGGGTTTCGTCGCGGCGTGCATTGACGACGGGATCGCTGACTTTCACTTTCACGATCTACGCCACACGTTTGCGACGCGATTAGGTGACGCGGGATGTAACGTGACTACGATCGCAAGGCTGTTGGGCCATTCGAACATTCAGATGTCTATGCGCTACACGCACGCATCTGATGACACCCTCAGAAGTGCAGTGGAATACGCACAAATCGGTCGCGTCACAACTGCGTCACAAACACTAAAACAGCCACTCACGCGAGTGGCTGTAAACACTTGATTCTATTGGAGCCGGCTGCCGGAATTGAACCGGCGACCTTCTAATTACGAATCAGACGCTCTACCAACTGAGCTAAGCCGGCTAAGGCGAGAAGCTGTTGCGGAAAACGCAGTTGCACTATACGAATGGCGTGTTTGCAGTGTCAAGCACCACTTGATCGAACTACAGGAGGGATGTATGCCGAAGGATCCGAAGAAGAATGTTGACCGATACAAGGTTCGTGGTGGGGATATTAATGAATTTGAATATGACAAAAATCAGGAAGCCTTAGCCGAACACAGAGCTAGTGCCGGGGCGAATCTAATCCCGGGAACGCCGCCGGAAGAAAAGGCCGCGCAAAAGATGCAGCCAGTAAAGAAAGCCGCGAAAAAGAACGCGACCACCAAGAAACCCGCAAAGAAAGCCTCAGTCGCGACGCGAGGCGCGAGCGCGAAGAAACTCGCCGCCAGAAAAGCGGCAACAAAGAAAGCGGCAAAGAAGAAGTAGTTGCGCGTAGTCCTAAAATCCCTTTTCGTTCTCTTGCTGCTGGCCGGCGTCGCGCACCACGCGCCGGCCCAGAAAAAACTTCCGTCCGCCGAGAAGATCGTCGACAACTATCTCAAAGCGCTCGGTGGGAAGAAGTCAGTCAGCGCACTCAAAGACACGACTTACAATTGGACCATCCAACTCGACGATCAACCAATCGGCACCGCACGCACGCAGCGAAAACCACCGTCGTCCGAACGCTGGGAACTCACGTTCGGCAACGGTCAAATAATCTCGGCAACGAACACGCGCTCCGCCTGGGAACTCGGCCTCGATAATCACCTGCGCACTCTGACTGGTCCAGAAAGCGCCGCAGTCAAACTCCGCGCTACGCTCGACTCATCGCGTCTCATTGATTTCAAAAAGCTCAACGTGCTCGCGCGCGTCGTGTCGCTCGGCGATCTCGCGTCAGAACCCGCGTACATCGTCGAGTTCTCAACACGCAGCAGCGCTCGTTTTCAGTATTACTTCAGCCAGAAGACTGGACTCATCACGAAGATCACCGGCGACGTCAAGAAGACAAAGGTCGTTTTCGATAACTATCGCAAAGTCGAGGGCATTCAGGAACCGCATCGCATTCGCATGAATGTCGAAGGCGCCGGCGAGTTAACGCTGCTCTTGCAAAGCGTTACTTTCAACACCGGCATCAACGACAGCGTTTTCGATCCGCCGGGCGCGAAGGAGGGCCTCGACGTCGTCGCATTGCTGCGCGAAGTTGAGAAGAATCAGGATGAACTCGAAAGCCGCGTCGCCGAATACGCGTTCAAACAAACTGAAACCGATCGCGAGATCAACAGCAAAGGCGAACTGAAGAAGGAGACCGTGAAGGTCTACGAAGTTTTTCCACTGCCGAATCGCGAGCCGGTCGAGAAGTTGATCAGCGAGAACGGCGTACCGCTTTCCGGCGAACGCGCGGCCAAAGAAGATCGACGTGTACGAGAAGAGTTTGAAAAAGCCGAGCGCGAGAAAGAAAAAGACGAGAAGAAGGTGGCCCAACGCCGCGCCGAGCGCGAGAAGAAAGACACTGAGATCTCGCCGTTTCTGAAGGTGTGCGAGTTTGTGTCGCCGCGTCGTGAGTTGCTGGCGGGTCGCGAAACGATCGTTTTCGATTTTCGTCCGCGCGCGGGATTCAAGCCGAAGAATCGTGAAGAGAGTTTGATTGCGAAGTTGATCGGCGTGGTGTGGATCGATCCGGTCGACAAACAGGTGATCCGTTTGGAAGCGCGTTTGGCGGAAGGCTTCAAGATGGCCGGCGGACTCCTCGTGTCGCTGAAGCCGGGCGCGGCGCTGGTGATCGAGCAGACGCGAATGGAGCAAGGTGTTTGGCTGCCACGCTTCGCACACGTCAATCTTTCGGTTAAGGTGTTGTTGTTTGGCGGTGGCGATTACAACAAGACGATCGAGTGGAGTGACTACAAGCATTTCGCGGGCGACGTGAAGGATTACAAGATCGATACACCAAAGCCGTAACGCGGATAACACGGATATAAAACCGATGAACGCGGATCAGATTAACGTAATTGGTGGTGGACTCGCGGGTGTTGAGGCGGCGTGGCAGGCGGCGCGGCTCGGCGCAGAGGTTAATCTCTATGAGATGAGACCGGAGCGGCAGACCCCGGCGCATCGCACGGACAAGCTTGCGGAGATCGTTTGTTCCAACTCACTGAAATCAGACGAGCCGGGAACCGCGTCCTATTTATTAAAGGAGGAGCTGCGCCAAGGGGGCTCACTCGTCATGGCTGCCGCCGCGGAGACGCGCGTTCCCGCAGGTGCGGCGCTCGCCGTCGATCGAGAGAAGTTCGCAGCCCTCGTCACGCAGCACATCGAGAACGAACCGCGCATTCGTTTGATCCGCGAGGAAGTCACCGCAATTCCCGAAGACCAGATCACGATCATCGCCACTGGACCGTTGTCTTCAGACGCGCTGACCGCAGAGATCATGAAGTTAACCGGCAGCGATCAGATGTATTTCTACGACGCGATCGCTCCGATCGTCGCTGCTGATTCGATCGATACTTCGATTGCCTTTCGCGCCGCTCGTTACGACAAAGGCGGTGACGATTATCTCAACTGCCCGTTCGACGAAGAGCAGTACGCGCGTTTCTACGCGGAACTGCTGGAGGCGAAGAGCGTCCCTTTGCAGCGTTTTGAAGAAACGCGCTGGTTTGAGTCGTGTTTGCCCATCGAGGAACTCGGGCGTCGCGGCGTCGATACGCTTCGTTTTGGCCCGATGAAGCCGGTCGGGCTGCGCGATCCGCGCACCGGGCGCGAGCCTTACGCAGCGGTGCAGTTGCGGCAGGAAAATTTAATGGCCGACGCATACAGCCTCGTGGGCTTCCAGAATCATCTACGCTACGGCGAACAAGCGCGAGTGTTGCGACTCATTCCCGGATTGCAAAACGCGGAGTTTCTTCAGTTTGGTCAAATCCATCGCAACACGTACATCTGCTCACCGCGCGTGCTTCAGGCAACGATGCAGATGCGGGAGCGTCCTAACTTGTTTTTTGCCGGGCAGATCACGGGAGTCGAAGGTTACGTCGAGTCGGTGGCGATGGGCTGGCTCGCGGGTGTAAATGCAGCGCGGCTCGCAACGGGCGCCGAGTTACTGGAGGCTCCGGCCAGCAGCGCAACCGGAGCGCTCGCGCACTACGTTTCGCATGCGGATGCAAAAAACTTTCAACCAGTAAACATCACTTTTGCGCTTTTACCTCCTCTTCCCGAACCCGCACGGCGCAAAGTACGTAAAAAGCGGGAACGCCGGCAGTTGCAAGTCGAATTGGCCTTGAAAGAATGGGCAGAGTGGCTCGAGCAAAATCACCAAAGACAAGAGATGGCGCAGGCAGGTTGAATCACGTCCTGGTGCTCCTGATCGCGTTCGGCCTTTGTGTTTGCACGGCCTTGCCTGCGCGCAGCCAATCAGGCAGACGACAGGACGGAAAAACTCCCAAACCCACGCCACGCACCATCGGCGATCCGACCAGACCGGGTTCTGGTTCCACCGGCGCCACTTCAAAAACGGCGAGCGACGAAGTCGATCCGGATGACGTTGTTCGCATCAGCTCGAATCTCGTTCCCATTCCGGCTTCAGTGGTCGATAAGCGCGGCAATGCGATCGTCAATTTAAAGTTGGACGACTTTGAGCTGCGCGTCGATGGTGAGTTGCGGCCGCTCAGTGACCTGACGCGATCAGAAACGAGCGTTCGTCTCGCGATGTTGTTTGATAACAGTGGCAGTCTCGACGCCGCGCGCGAGTTTGAAAAACAAGCAGCCATTCGCTTCTTTCGAAAGGTGATGCGGAAGCAGGACGAAGCCGCAGTCTATTCGATCGAGACCGACAGTTACCTGGCCCAACCGCTCACGAACGATGTGGTCCGTCTCCAACAGACGATCGCGATGTTTGGACGGCCCGAAGGCGGGACGTCACTATTCGATGCGATCATCGACGCCGCCACTTATCTGCGACCATACGCGGGACGAAGAGTTTTAGTAATCGTCTCGGACGGCATCGAAACGACCAGTCGTCACACCGATTTCGATTTCGTCGTGCAGCACGTCCTCGCTGATGACTGTCAGATCTACGTGGTCCAAACCGGGTTGTATGAAGGCGCAAATCTGCGCGCGCTCGCTGCCGAGCGACGCATGGAACAGTTAACCGGACAAACCGGCGGCGCAGTTTATCTTCCGAAGACGACTGATCAGCTTGACCTGGCGTTCGATCAAATCGCCGCCGATCTTTCGCAGCAGTATGTTTTGAGTTACTACCCCAACGCCGAACATCGTGACGGCCGTTTGCACAATCTCGACTTGCGCGTGAAATCACGAAATGATGTTCGCGTGCGTTCGCGGAAAGGTTATTATGCTCCAAAGCCTGCCGCCGCAGCGGATTGGTAGCAACGAATGGAGAAGCTGATCGAGCAATTCCTCGAACACCTGCGTTACGAACGCAACGTCAGCTCACACACCTTACGCAACTACGCCAGTGACCTCGAACAATTTCTCGATTTTCTTGCTCCGTTGAAAAACGGAAAGCGAACGCTTCCGGAGATCTCCGCGATAGATCATCTCACGATTCGTGAGTGGCTCGCGTCGCTGCACACCGCGCAAAAGAAGAAAGCCTCGATCGCGCGCAAGCTCGCAGCTTTGCGTACCTTCTTTCAGTTTCTGGTGCGCGAAGGAATGTTGGAACTCAATCCCGCGAAGCTCGTCTCGACGCCGCGGCAGGAGAAGAAACTCCCGAAGCATCTCTCGATCGACGAAGCGATCAGGTTTATCGAGTCGCCCGATCCGGAGACTGACCTGGGAAAACGAGATCGCGCGATGCTCGAGTTGATGTATGCCACGGGGGTGCGCGTCGCGGAACTGACGACGCTCAATCTTCCGGATGTTGATTTCAGCAATCAGCTCGTACGCGTGACGGGAAAACGCAGGAAACAGCGGATCGTACCTTTTGGCGAGCCGGCAGGCCTCGCGATTCGAAACTATCTCGATGTGCGCGACAAGTTTCTCTTCAACGCTCCGATTTCGAAGCGCGACGAGGAAGCCCTCTTTCTGAACTATCAGGGCACACGGATCACGACGCGCTCTGTTGGTCGTATGGTCGATAAGTACATACGACTCTGCGCGGGCATGCACAATATCAGCCCACACGCGTTGCGCCATTCATTCGCGACGCATCTGCTCGACAGCGGCGCAGATCTTCGCGACATTCAGGAGCTATTGGGCCATGCGCGGCTTTCAACCACGCAGGTCTACACTCATGTTTCGATGGAGAAGTTGATCGAGGTCTACGACAAGGCACATCCAAAAGCATAATCCGCAGATTACAGGATTAAAGCGTCGAAAAATCTTCTTCGCCGTTGGCGCTTTCAATTGCCGCCTGGCAGGCGGCGTCGTAACGCGCGGTGGGCAGGGCTTCGAGGCGCCGCTCGTCGATTGGCTGACTGCAACGTGCACAGATGCCGTAACGTCCTTCTTTAATCCGCAAGAGAGCCTGATCGATATCAGCCACGACCTGTGAACTGCGTTCACCAAGTCGTAGCGCAATCTCTTTGTTCAAGTCCTGCACCGAAAGATCGACGCTGTCTTTGACGCCGTCATCGTAAAGCTCGAGTGCCGCCGCCTGATCGGTGCGGATCTGTTCGGTGTATTGGCGTAGTTGATTGAGAAGAAGACCACGGAAGTGTTCCAGTTTTTGAGCGTCCATCTGTGCGCGCAAGTTTACTAGAACCTTGCGATCAGCGCCACACGAGCGCCACGCGGGGCGCCCGGCGAGATGTTGTTGTTGCCGTCTGCGTTCAGGTAGTACTGAGTGTCGAATAAATTCTGCAGGTTCGCTTGCACGCGCCATTTTTCCGTGATGGAAAAGAACACGGCGGCGTCAGCGCGTGTGTAGCTGGGAAGAACGACGGTGTTATCGACCGCTGCGAACATGTCCGAACGATGAACGATCCCGAATCCAAGCGCGAGCCGCGGCAGCACTTTGTAGTTGTTCCACAACGAGAAGCTGTGATGGGGAACGAGTGCGACCTGCGCGCCTTTGATCGCAGAGACCGTAGCGCTGCTGATGAACGCATCCTGATAAGCGTAGCCGCCGGCGATGCTCCACTTCGAAGTTACAAATCCGTTTAATCCGAGTTCGTAACCGTTCGTGCGCTGGCTGCCGGTTTGTAAGATTCGCGTCGGGTCGTTTGGATCGGTCGCCCTCGTGTTGGTCCTGTCTTGCCGGTAAAGCGCCGTAGTTAACGATAGGTTGCGACGAATGTCCCACTTCGCGCCAAACTCGTAGTTGCTGAACTTCTCGGGTTTCACTTGTTGAGTGATGGTTGTCAGTTGCGAGAACTGATCGCCGGAGCTCGGCAGATAAGCGACGCTGTAGTTCGCGTAGATCGACAGGTCCGTAATTGGCTTGACGATGACGCCGGCGCGAGGCGAAACGAGGCGGTCGACACGTCGTAGTTCCTGGCTGTTTCGGTTGTTACGGAATTGCAGATCGAAGTAATCAAAACGCACGCCGGTCACGACCTGTAGATAACGATTGATCTCGATTTGGTCCTGAATATAGGTCGCGCCGAGATTGGTTCGGATGTGATTGTCGGCGTCAGTTACGCTCTGACGATACGTGATCGGAGTGTTGATTACGGGATTCGATAACGGCGCGAGAATCGTCGTGGTGCTGTTGTTGAAGAATCCGGTGTTACGGAAGTTGTCCGTCAACTGTCTGCCAAATTCAGTGCCGGCCAGGAAGTTGTGACGCACTCGTCCAGTCGAGGCTGCGAAGGTCACATCGGTTTGATTGAAAATATTATTTCGTTTCGTGGCGTTGTTGTAGCTCGAGATCGAGACAAAATTTTTGTCCGCGGTGACTGCGCCCGGCACGTAGTTTTGATAGAAGCGATCGTAGTCGCCAAACAGCGTCCGGTTATGGATATTGAACCGGCCGGCCTGGTGATCGATGTTCGCGGAAGCGAGGTTCACCCCTGCGCGCACGCGGCTGTTCGTTGGATCACCGAAGAAGGTCTCGATCGGAACGTCAACTGGTCGTCCGTGAAATGATGGAATACCGCGGTCCGCGACGCGTCCGTCGTGAAAGTATTCGTAAGAAAGTTTGACAGCCGTTTTTGGACCAACGATAAAAGTCGCAGTTGGATTAATTCCGTAACGCTCGAGATCTACGCGATCGCGAAAACTGCCGGAGTTCTCGTAAAGTCCGTTGAGTCTGAAGGCGATCTTGTTGCCGAGTGGTTGATCGAAGTCGCCGGTGAAGCGTTTGTTTCCGAAAGAGCCGCCTTGCAAAGTGATTTCGCGCAGGGAAGTGAAGCCCGCCTCTTTAGTTACGCGATTGATGACCCCGCCACCGCCGCCACGGCCAAACATCATCGAGTTTGGTCCTTTTAAAGCTTCGACGCGCTCGACGTTATAGAGATCGCGATAGTACTGAACGTCATCGCGAACACCGTTGAGAAAGAAATCGGCACTCGTGCTGTTGCCGCGAATGACAAGTTGGTCGCGGTTGTTCTCGCCCTGATGCGAAGTGATGCCGGGCACATATGTAACAACGTCCGCCACACTCGACATCGATTGATCTCGAATCTGCTCTTTAGTTACTACGGAGATGGACTGCGGAATGTCGCGCAGAGGCGTCAGCGTTTTGGTAGCGGTGTTGACGGAACTAACGCCGTAAGCATCAGTGATCGTCACGATCGCACTCGAGGCTGCTACCGGCAAAACGATTTCGACTGGTTGGGCATTGGCAATCAGGCTCACGGTCTCAGTCGTCTCAGAAAATCCTTCAGCCGCCACGCGCACTTGATACTCACCCGGTTCGAGCGCAAGGGAAAACTCACCATTCCTATCCGTGACTGCGGATGACGAGGGAAGTCCGGTACCGGAGGTCCGGATATCAGCTCCGGGAATGGCGGCGTGGTTTGGGTCAACGACCTTGCCGCGCAGGACTGTTTTCTGTGTTTGTCCGAGAGTTGCTGTAACCAGGATGGCTAAGAACAGTATGACTAAAGAGGAGCGAGAAAAGATCGAAAGCATGACCCAAAACCTTTCCAGTGAAGGCCGACGCCAAACCGACAAGACTTGTTAGAGCTTCTTTTGTGGCCGAAATTGAAATCCGTTTTCAATTTCAGAAGAGGCAGGATAACTTGAGACGAGGAGAATGGTCAAGGGCGATTTTGTGAGAGTAATGCGGCGAGTAGGGGAATAGTGAGTTCGTGATGGCCCGTGATTGAGAAGCCCCGACCGGCGCCGTGCTCGGTTGGGCGGCGCACGACATTCGTTAGCGGCCGGTACGATTGAATGAAATCAAAGTTAGCAGTAGTGATGTCTGATAGCTGGTGGCCCAGGTTGCGCACGAGTGTCACGCACTTCAGAAATACCTCCGGCAACACGACTGCCGAGCCGACGTTGAGATAAACACCACCGCCATCCATGCGCCTCACTAATTCTGCGAGACAACGGAAGTCTGTGTGTGTGGTAGCGCCGAGCGCGGCGCCGTCGAGGCTTGGATGGAAGTGTGCGATGTCGCCGCCGATTGTGATGTGTGCGGTGAAGGGAATCTTCGCTTCGTATGAGGCGCAAAGCAGTGAGTAGTCTCGGTATTTTGGATTCTGTGCGAGGAGGGCGCGGCCGACTGCCTCGCCCAGTCCGATTTGATCTCGCGCGCCGTCACGTGCGGCGCCGTTGAGTAGTTGGCCTGTTTCTTCGGCGCCGCCAAACTCGCCTTCTGAAAGTGTCGCGTCAACGTCTTCGGAAGTTGAACCAACCATCGCGATCTCGGAATCATGGACCAGCACCGAGCCGTTTGCGGCGACGCCAGACACGTAACCGCGCTTCATGAGATCGATAATCAATGGCGCGAGACCGGTCTTGATCACGTGTCCGCCAATGCCCCAGATGATCGGTTTCTTCAACTCGCGCGCGCGATGCATCCGCGCTACAAGTTCACGTAGCGACTGCACCGCCAGCACATTCGGCAAGCTGTCAACAAAATCACTCAGCGACGCCTCGTCACCGATCGGCTTCGCAAAATCTTGCAAATTAACTTTGCTCTTGCGTGAGGCAAGCGGATACGTCTTGACCTGATCGAGTTTTAGCGGTTGCAGATTATCGTCGTAGATTGATGGCAAGATCCGTTTTCATCCGCGAAAATTTGTGGCCAAAAGTATAGCACGCGCTAATTATGATCGTTTCCGTTGCGCGGGATGCGGCCGTTCAAAAGGGGGCGGAGGACGTGGCCGGTGTGGGAGCGGCGGGAGCGAGCGACTTCTTCGGGGGTGCCGGCGGCGACGACGCGGCCGCCGTGTTCGCCGCCTTCTGGACCAAGATCGATGATGTAGTCGGCGGATTTGATTACGTCGAGATTGTGTTCGATGACCAAGACGGTGTTGCCCAGTGAAACCAGACGTTGCAGCACGTCGAGCAGTTTGTGAACGTCTGCGAAATGCAGTCCCGTGGTTGGTTCGTCGAGAATGTAGATGGTCCGGCCGGTGGCGCGCTTCGAGAGTTCTTTGGCGAGCTTGATGCGTTGCGCTTCACCACCCGACAGCGTAGTCGCTGACTGGCCCAGCTTGATGTAACCGAGTCCGACGTCGAGCAAGGTCTGTAGTTTCTGGTTGATCTGTGGGATATTTTCGAGCAGCGGGAGTGCCTCTTCAACGGTCGTGTCCAGCAGATCCGCGATCGACTTTCCTTTGTACTTCACCGCGAGCGTTTCGCGGTTGTAACGCGCTCCGCGACAAACATCACAAAGCACGTAAACGTCAGGCAGGAAGTTCATCTCGATGCGCTTCATGCCGTCGCCTTCGCACGCTTCGCAACGCCCGCCTTTGACGTTGAAAGAAAACCGGCCGGGCTTGTAACCACGCTCACGCGATTCAGGCAGCATCGCATAGAGCTCGCGTAACGGCGTGAACAGACCCGTGTAAGTTGCGGGATTCGATCGCGGCGTGCGACCGATCGGCGATTGATCTATCTCGATCACTTTGTCGACGTGTTCGAGTCCTTCGATCGTCTTGTATGGACCAGGCTCTGTCGACGAGCCGTAAAGATGCTGTGCGAGCGCGTAGTAAAGAATGTCTTCGACGAGCGTAGATTTACCTGACCCGGAGACTCCAGTCACCACAGTTAATAATCCGAGAGGAAACGAGACATCGATCTCTTTCAGGTTGTTTGCATAAGCGCCGGTAATACTTAGGTACTTCCCATTTGGCGCACGTCTTTCCGCCGGAACCTCAATCTTCCTCGCGCCGCGAATGTATAGCCCGGTGATTGAATCGGGATTTTCCGCTACATCTGCTGCCGTGCCCACAGCTACGACCTGGCCGCCGTGTGCGCCCGCGCCTGGTCCGAGATCGACGACGTAATCCGCGCGCCGGATTGTTTCCTCATCGTGTTCGACGACGAGCACTGTGTTGCCGAGGTCTCGCAACGCTGCGAGCGTCTCCAACAGTTTCTGATTGTCTCGCGGATGAAGCCCGATTGATGGCTCGTCAAGAACATATAAAACGCCACGCAATTGCGACCCGATCTGCGTCGCGAGTCGAATGCGCTGCCCCTCGCCGCCGGAAAGCGTTGACGACGATCGATCGAGCGTCAGATAACCCAATCCAACCGTCTCTAAAAATTGAAGCCGATTCTTAATCTCGCGCAGTATTGGACCAGCTATCTGTTCCTCACGCGAATTGAGCTTCACCTGCTCGAATGCGGTGACAGCATCCTCGATCGGCAGCGAAGTGTATTCAGCAATCCCACGTCCACCAACCTGCACCGACAGCGAATCGGAACGCAGCCTTCGTCCGTTACACTCGCCACAAACTGTCGGCGAAACCATCTCCTCGAGCGCGACTCGGACCTTTTCGTTCGGCGCTTCACTCAAACGCTCCTGCAGCCACGGCAGCGCGCCCTTCCATTCGTTCTGATACGAATAAAGCCCTTGATTAAAAGTGATCTTGCCGCTGACGCCATTCAGAAACCCATCGCGTACTTCCTTCGGCAGCTCCGCAAACGGCTTTTTTGAATCAGCGTTCAAGTGTTTGCAGACTGCGAGCAGCGCGCTGCGCAGATACGCGGAGCCCTGTTTGTCCTGAGAGCCGATGTATCCGAGCCGCTCCGGAGTCTGCCACGGATCGGGAATCAACTTCAGCGAGTCGATCTCCATCACGGTGCCGAGTCCATGACAACGTTTGCACGCGCCGTAGGCCGAGTTGAACGAGAACGAACGCGGCTCGAGCGGCGGCACGTTGATGCCGCAGTTCACGCAAGCCATCCGTTCCGAGTAAAGCTTCTCCTCGCCGTCAACAATCGAAATGAGCACGGCGCCGCCGGTCAGCTTCAAAGCCGTTCTGATCGAATCCGTGAGACGCTCGCGAATACCCGTCTTAATCAACAGTCGATCGACGACCGCTTCGATCGTGTGATTTCGTCGCTTGTCGAGCCGGATCTCTTCGTCGAGCGAGAGCAGTTCGCCATCGACGCGCGCGCGCAGAAACCCTTCCTTCGCGAGTTTCTCCAGCTCCTTCTTGAACTCACCTTTGCGACCGCGAACGATCGGCGCGAGCACCATCACGCGTTCGCCTTCGGGCAGTCCGAGCACGCTCTGCACGATCTGATCGACGCTTTGCCGCGTGATCGCCGCGCCGCAGATGTGACAGTGCGGGATTCCAACTGACGAAAACAGGAGGCGCATGTAGTCGTAAATCTCGGTGACGGTTCCGACAGTTGAGCGCGGGCTGCGGGAAACAGTCTTTTGTTCGATCGAGATGGCGGGGGAAAGTCCGTCGACCGAATCGACGTCGGGCTTTTCGAGTTGATCGAGAAACTGGCGCGCGTAGGCCGACAGCGACTCAACGTAGCGTCGCTGTCCTTCGGCGTAAATCGTGTCAAAAGCAAGGGAAGACTTGCCGGAGCCGGAGAGGCCGGTGATTACGGTGAATCGATCGCGCGGGATATCGACGTTGATGTTTTTGAGGTTGTGCTGGCGCGCCCCTCTTACACTGATGCGATCAATGGCCATAGTGAAAATCAATCATTCTAACGGACTGATTTTCGTCGGGCAAGTAAACACGGATTACATGGATTTTAGGCGGATTAAAAATTCAAACGCATCCCGAGTTCCATGCGACGCGGAGGTTGGGCGGAGGTTGCCTGACCGAAGAAAGGCGAGGTTTCGACTCCGGAAAAGGCTCCGAGATTGGCGTGGTTCAGGAGGTTGAATGCCTGTGCGTAGAACTCGAGTCGGTACTTCTTCGTGGCCGCGCCCGGCAGCGAGGGCGGGGCGGCTCCGTCGCCGCCACCGATGCGAACCATTCTGATTTGCGGTCCGCCAGTCTGTTGTTGTTCGGGTCCGAAGTCCTTGCCCCAACTCAAGCGCGAGCCGATTTCCCAGCGCGATGCGCCACGTGCGCTGTTGCGTCCCACGCCGAAAGGACGATCGTTGATCACGGTGTCGCCGTTATTATCAAAGCCGGTTGTGATGTTGTACGGCAGCGCCGACGTAGCTTGAAAGATTGTCGAGATCGCGAAGCCCCTTGGCAGACGTTTGCTGATGAAGCCTGAGATCAGATGTCGAAAGTCATTTGCTGCCGGACCACGATCCGCGCGCAGGTTGAAGTTGTTGGACGGCAAACTGAACGGGCTGTCAGCCTCGTTCGTGTTTTTCATGAAGAGATAGTTGATGTTCCAGAACAGTCCCTGGACAAACTTCGCAGGACCGATACCGACCATCAAACGATGACTGGATTGATACGCTGACGACTCAATATTCGTGATGTTGCCAACTGTCGGATCGGGACGGCCGAAGCCAGGAACCGGCGTGTTGAGATTGCGACCGTGCAGCAGGTGGACGCCGCGTTGATACTGATAGTTAGTCGTCAGCCGGAACAGCTTGAACGGATTAGTCTCGACACCGGCGGAGCTTTGGATGATGTACGGAATCTGTAGATCCGGATCAGTCTGAATGCGGCTGGGCGGCGGCAACGTCTGTATCCCCCCAATGAAAGGATTCGGAAACGCGGGATTCGCGATCACCAAATCTCTCTGGCGTTGACCATCGACGCGCAACGTCTGCTCGTACGTTTGCGCTGCGAACCAGTCGTAAAAAATTCCCGCGCCGCCGCGAATCGTGATCGAGCCGTTCTTCTTTGGCGACCAGACGAAACCGAGGCGCGGCGCGATGTTGAACTTACCCGGAACGTGATTCTGAAACTCGTGGCGCGCGCCGTAGCTCAGCGTCAGATTCTTGCGCACGCGAAAGTCGTCCTGAACGTACCAGCCAAACTGATACTGGCGATACTTTACTGTCGGATCACCGATACGTTGCGTGTATTGAGTCGGCAGTCCGGCTTCAAACGCAGCGAGATCTGCGAACTGAAACGTGCCGAACGGATTGGTGCGATCGTTACTGCGATAACCGCCGGTTTCGAGTTGTGCACCGAAACGAAGGCCGTGTTTCTCGAGTGCGTAGTCGACGTTGTCGGCGAGTTCGAAATCGAGCGACCTGCGACCGCCGCTTCGCTGCGCGCTGCCGTCGTTGAACGCACCCGGCACGAGGATCGTCTGGCCCAAACTCACCGACCGTGCTTCTGTGTGGAGCCAGCGGGCTTGCAACCGCACCTCATTAAAAAACTTTTTGCCGAAGACGCCCGAGTCACCGAGGCGCGCGATGTACTCGGTCTGGTCCTGTGAATAACCACGCGCGGGCAGATCGAAATCGCCGACACCGAGATTGTCGAGTGCGCTCGCGTTGCGTTGAAATTGAAAACGCGACGTGTGCGTTTTGGTAAGCGCGTGTTCGAGACGCGCGTCCAGATTCAAACGTCGTGAAGGACGATAAGCAAGATCGGAGAGCGTGCCATTCGGAGTGGTGGCAAAGATCGGACGCGCGTCGAAGAACAAGGAACCATCAGCGTTGAGAAACAGCGACGTACGGTTTTTCCAGATTGGACCATCCATCGACAGACCGAAGCGACGCTGTTGCTCCGGACCGCGAAACGGCGCAAACACCTGGCGGCCATTCAACGACTCATCACGGAAGCCGAAATTAAACGAGCCATGCCACGCGTTCACGCCGGGCTTAGTAGTGATATCGACGAGTCCGAAGCCGGCATCGTGGTTCTCGGGCGCATACGGATTCATGCGGAAACGAATCTCACGAATCTGCGATTTCGGCGGTAGTTTGCCACCGCGAAATCCGTTCACGCGGATTTGCGCGCCGGGCCCGGCGAGTTGATTCACGGCGTTCTCAAATTCGTCGGGGTCGTCAGGAAGTTGCGCGATCTGTTCCTCAGTCAGGACGTTGCTGAACGCTGGTCCATTCGGGTTTGTGTTTCGTACCTGAGCTTCTTCTTCGACGTCGACATCGACTTTGATGACGTCGATCTCGAGTGTCACTTCTCGTCGATGTGGACCGCTTGCGAGATCCACGTCTTCAATATCGAGCGCTTTGAAACCCGCGGCCTCAATGTGAACCTTATAACTACCAGCAGTCAGTTTGTTGAAACGTGCTTCACCGCGTTGGTTTGTTGAGCTAAGCGATTGAGGCTTTCCATTCTTGATCAACTGCACCTGCGCCTTACTGATCAAAGCGCCGGTCGGATCTTTCACGATTACTTCGAGGCTGGCGCTGTTCTGGCCCAGACAAGGAGCGACAGTCAGCAGGAATACGATAAGCACACTTATCGCCCGAGATTGGAGAGACTCAACTCGCATGCCTGGCTCCTTAGTGTTTTTCGAACAGATCGGCCTTGAACTGAGCATTGACCTGATACTTCGAGATCTCAAACTCTTCCGAGACTTCGTTCTCAGTCAAAAACGTCAGCTTGTGTGGCAGCATGATGCCGCCGACTTTCTTGTGGTCCGTCAAGCGAATGTAAAAGTCGACTTCTTCCGGAACCGGCGGCGCTTCGGCAGACATCTTTTCCGCTTCTTTTTTGAGGTCTTCGGGTTTTGCGCGTTCACCAGCCTGGCGTGTCATCGTCATGATGCGCGGCTTTGGTCCACGATAACTCAACAGCAAAGGCAGATGATTGTCCTTGTCGAAAAAAACACGTACGGAAAAGTTGTCCGGGCCAGTGACGTCGATCACGTCCGCCTTCGCATCCTCGACTTCCGACTCGCCGGCGTACTTGTATTCAACAGCCATCTCGGGCGGCGGCATCAAGATCATCGCGAGCAGATAACGCGAGAACTCGGCGTTGTAAATCCTGCGCTGCATCGCTTCCATCTGCTCGGGTGACATTTGCTGCCCGCCTGGTCCAGCCATGCGGAAGATCATGCCGCCGCCACCGCCGCTATTACCGCTCCACGCTTTGTCGCCGTTGAGTGCGCGCGTGTTGATGATTGCGGTGCTGAGGCCGCCGGTGTTCATGGCGTCCTCAACCATATATTTGTTGGGGAGCATGATGCTGATGTCGCGATCGCCGCCCATCTGGCGTTCGCCGAACACGCGACGATATTGCCCGTGGATCTGAAGTGACTGGATTTTTTGTAACTGTTCCTCGCCGCCGATTGCCTGGCGGGCTTGTTTGAGAATTTCCTGTGCGCGCGCGTCGTCGGCGAAGGCCGCGGGCGCGCAAAATAAAACGAGGGCGAGAAGGGAAAGAAGTTTGCTCATGCTCGTATTCACACGAGCCCCGCAGAAAGTTCCACAAAGAGCGGGGGCAAGCCCCCGCTGTCAGTGCATTGACACTCTTCGAAATCTCAGTAGAGTAATGACGTGAACCTGCCCAACGCCCTGACACTTCTGCGCATTTTCATCGTGCCGTTGCTGGTTGTCGTGCTACTGACGCCGTTCTCGGAAAACTGGTTCGGCGTGCCAAGGCACTTGCTGGGCGTGGTGATGTTTCTCGGCGCAGCGCTCACTGACTATCTCGACGGTCACATCGCGCGCCGCCGCAAGCAGGTAACTCGTCTCGGTCAACTACTCGATCCAATCGCTGACAAACTACTCATCTCAGCAGCGCTGATCTCGCTCGTTGAGAATCAACTCGCACCCGCCTGGGCGGTAGTAATCATTATCGGCCGTGAATTTGCGGTGACGGGCTTGCGTTCGATTGCGGCTGTTGAAGGCGTGGTGATATCGGCGTCGAAGATGGGCAAGTTCAAGATGCTGGCCCAGGTCGTGACGGTCGCGTTGCTCATCGTCTCGAGCGTGGCGGGAAAACCGCCGGTAGCGAATTTCGGCAGACCATTCCCGGCGATCGAGTTCTGGTCTGTGCCGGAACTGCGAACTGCATGGCAGCACCTGATCGACGGTGGCCCAACCACGGGCAACGACTGGCAAGTGTTGCTCTACACTGCGGGCAGGGCGCTGCTCTGGCTGGTTGTCATCTCAGCCTGTACTTCGATGTACAGTTACTTCATTTCTTTTTACCGCAAATTTACGCAGATAAACGCAGATCAGCGTGAATCTGCGGCTAAAACTATTACTGAATCTCAACCCAGTCGCCAGTATGAACCTCGCCAACCACTCGTGTGATGATCGCGGTTGCGGTTCGCGCATCGACATTAATCACAACCATCTCGCCGACGATCTTGCGCGGCATCAGTGGCCGATGATCTTTAACTTCCTTCGAAGTGATCGGGCGATGTCGATAGCGGCCTTCTGAGTTAACAAACGCGGTCGAGTCTTTGGCGCGCGTGGCTTGATTGGAAAAACCACCGCCGCGAAAACGATCACTCTGAAAACCGGTGGCTCGATTGCGCGCACCTTCTTCATTATCGACGCGCGTGATGTTGCCGGTGCCGAGCGGGCGGTAAATCGTCAGGTAGTCGCCGCTATTGATCTTATCTTCACTACCGAGATCGATGTAGACGATGTCGTTGCGCGTCACCATCTCACGACTATCTTTCGCCATCATCAAACGTCCGGTCTGCTTTCCTGAAGGCTCGGCAAACTGATCGAGGTTGCCGTCGGCGCGCAGCACCGGAGACTCGCGGTCAGGAACCGGGGCCAGGAGATCGCCAAGCAGCGCTGCGTCGCAGGCGAAGGTGATCCGTGCCGCAGACGTGTTTTCGTTAACTTTGAACACACGCAACTGGCCGACTTCCTGAATGTAGATGCCCAAAAAGCCACGTTTTTGCTTGTGAACACCCTTGACGAAGCCACGCGGGCGAATGATCTGGAAGGTCTGGCCTTCTTTAATGCTTTGTTGTGAGCCGGCGTTCAGATAGACCACATCGCCGTCGGCGTAGGTGCGCTGCTCCTGTTCTTCCAGGGCGCCGACGATCTCGGGCATGTGCGGCAGTTTTTGATAACGGATGTAACCGGCGCAATACAGGGCTGAATCACCGGCAACACGCGGGGCCGCGACGGCGTTGGGCGCGATAACTTGCGGCGTTGGGGTAGGCGACTGAGCGTTAGTCGTAAATGCGAATGCCAGCAGGCAGGCGAGCGCAAACAGCGATGCTTTCAAGTATCCAAACCGTGCCATTTCAAGTCTCCTTTGGTGTCCTTTAAAGAAAGAGTGGGGCAAAGTGACGAGCGTGAGGCTTACCCATCGTACTTTGCTGCTTGAATTCGGGTCAACCAGTTTTTACCGCAGATTACGCAGATTTTTCTTTTGGATTGTTTATGTAACTTTTTCAGCAAGTAATCGGCGTAATCTGTGGATAGCTGGCGACTTGCGTTTTTGAAACCCGCTTGCTAGTATCCGCATTTTGTCGGAATACGCTATTTACCATCTATAGCGGGCCGGCGTAGCTCAGTTGGTAGAGCATCTGATTTGTAATCAGAGGGTCGGGGGTTCAAGTCCCTTCGCCGGCTCCACGGCAAAACTAAGTGTTGCAGGGGTGGTCGAGTGGTTAATGGCACCGGGCTGTAAACCCGGCGGGCTCACGCCCTACGTAGGTTCGAATCCTACCCCCTGCACCGGGAAATGATTTGGGCGGGTGTAGCTCAGTTGGTAGAGCATCAGCCTTCCAAGCTGAGGGTCGCGAGTTCGAATCTCGTCGCCCGCTCCAGTTTTTTTAGGCGCTTTGGGATTCGGGCCCGCGTAGCTCAGGGGTAGAGCGCCTCCTTGGTAAGGAGGAGGTCATGAGTTCAAATCTCATCGCGGGCTCCAGCGTAACGAATTAATTTGGAATCCTTATATAGATAGAAGAGGAAAAGATGTCGAAGGAAAAATTTGACCGTTCCAAGCCACACGTGAACATCGGGACGATCGGGCACGTGGATCACGGGAAGACGACGTTGACGGCAGCGATCACGAAGGTGCTGGCCAAGCACAATCCGAAAGTGCAGTTTGTGGCCTTCGACCAGATCGACAAGGCGCCGGAAGAGAAAGCGCGAGGCATCACGATCGCGACCGCGCACGTGGAGTATGAGACTGCCAATCGTCACTATGCGCACGTTGACTGTCCGGGCCACGCTGACTACGTGAAGAACATGATCACGGGCGCGGCGCAAATGGACGGGGCGATCCTGGTGGTGGCAGCCACCGACGGCCCGATGCCGCAGACGCGTGAGCACATCCTTTTGGCGCGGCAGGTAGGCGTGCCGGCGATGGTGGTGTTCATGAACAAGGCTGACGCGGTCGACGATCCGGAGTTGCTGGAGCTAGTGGAGTTGGAAGTGCGCGAGCTTTTGAGCGCCTACGAGTTTCCTGGCGACGACATTCCGGTGATTCGCGGCAGTGCGTTGAAGGCTTTGGAAGGTGACCCGGAATGGGAGAAGACGGTGGACGAGTTGATGGCGGCGGTGGACAGCTACATTCCGACGCCGGAGCGCGACATTGAGAAGCCGTTTTTGATGCCGGTGGAAGACATCTTCACGATTCAGGGTCGCGGTACGGTGGCCACCGGTCGCGTGGAGCGCGGCAAGGTGAAGGTGAATGAGCAGGTGGAGATCGTCGGTATTCGTCCGACCACGAAGACGGTGGTGACGGGCGTTGAGATGTTCAAGAAGCTTTTGGACGAAGGTGTGGCGGGCGACAACGTCGGTTTGCTGCTGCGTGGTGTGGAACGCAAGGACATCGAGCGCGGGCAGGTGATTGCGAAGCCGGGTTCGATTACGCCGCACACGAAGTTCAAGGCCGAGGCGTATGTGTTGACGAAGGAAGAAGGTGGACGGCACACGCCGTTCTTCACCGGATACCGGCCGCAGTTCTACTTCCGTACCACGGACGTGACGGGAGTGGCGCACTTGCCGGAAGGTGTAGAGATGGTGATGCCGGGTGATAACGTGGCGATGGAGATCGAGTTGATCGCGCCCATCGCGATGGAGAAGGGGTTGCGGTTCGCGATTCGTGAAGGCGGCCGTACGGTCGGAGCCGGCACGGTTTCGGACGTTGTTGAGTAGGTCTATAGGACATATAAGACCTATATAGAGGTTTAGAAATGCCACGCGATAACATTGTGCTTCAGTGTCAAGACTGCAAGAGTCGGAACTACGTGACGACCAAGAATAAGAAGACCACGCCCGACCGGTTGGAATTCAGCAAATTCTGTCGCCGTTGCCGCAAGCACACAGGTCACAAAGAGACCAAGTAGACATTGCCGTTGCTAATCGGGGTGATGTTCGTAGGGGTATAGTGTCAACGGTTAGCACGTCGGTCTCCAAAACCGAAAGTCCGGGTTCGAATCCTGGTACCCCTGCCATTTGAAGTTTGACAGAGTTTTTATGGCTGAAACAGATAATCCAGATGCACCGATAGTTACGCCGCGTGCGGCGCGCTTTGGTGAAGGACCGGAAGGCAAGGTCGCGCGCCGTGAGCGCGGTCATAGCGGAGCGCCGACAGGACCGGCTCGGTTAGCGCAGTTTTTACACGATGTTCGAGCGGAGATGCGGCGTGTTTCCTGGCCGACGCTGAAACACGTGCAGAACACGACCATTATCACGGTCATTGCGGTTATCTTTTTCGCGCTTTATTTGTTTGCAGTGGACCAGGCGCTTTCGCGTCTGATTCTGGGTTTGGATTGGTTGATTGAAAAGATCGCAAGAGCTTTGGGCCTCGCCTGAGGAAAGAGTTTTCGAATGTTGCAGTGGTTTATCCTCCATACGTACTCGGGTCACGAGAAAAAGGTACGCGATAGTCTGAAGGCGCGTATTCGGGACACCGATCTCCAGAATGAGATCACGGAAGTCCTGGTGCCGACGGAGACGGTTGTCGAAATGCGTGGCAACAAGCGTATCGAATCTGCGCGCATGTTTTATCCCGGTTACGTGTTGGTGCAGATCGACTGCGACGAGCGCGGCCACATTCCGGATAATGTTTTTCACATGATTAAGTCGACTCCGAAGGTTACGGGGTTCGTCGGCGGTCACAATCCGACGCCGCTGACGCCGCAGGAAGTCGATCAGATCGTGAACCAGCAGGCTGAAGCTGCTGAAAAGCCGAAGCCGAAGTTTTCTTATGCGGCGGGCGAGACGGTGCGTATCAAGTCGGGGCCGTTTCAGAGTTTTACCGGCAAGGTTGAAGAGGTCAACGAAGACAAGTCGACTTTGAAGGTTACGGTGACGATCTTTGGAAGATCCACGCCCGTGGAATTGAATTTCCTCGATGTCGAGAAAGTGACGTTTGCGGAAGAAGAATAGGTTTGAGAGATGGCAAAGAAGGTTACAGGTTACATAAAACTACAAGTTCCCGCAGGCAAAGCTAACCCGGCGCCGCCGATTGGTCCGGCCCTGGGTCAGCACGGCGTGAACATCATGGAGTTCTGCAAGGCTTTCAATGCGAAGACCGCGCAGATGGATCCGGATCTGAAGATTCCGGTGGTGATCACGGTCTACGCCGATCGCTCGTTTACTTTTGAAACTAAGACTCCGCCGGCGGCTGACTTGCTGAAGAAAGCTTCGGGTATTCCCAAAGGCTCGGGTAAGCCGAACCGCGAAAAAGTCGGAACGATTTCCAGGGCCAAGATTGAAGAGATCGCCAAGACGAAAATGCCGGATTTGAATACGACGAGTCTGGAATCGGCGATTCGGACGATCGAGGGTACGGCCCGGCAGATGGGTCTCACGGTGGAATAGGTTCCTATAGGACGAATAGGACCTATGTAAAGAGGGAGGGATTCACGTCCCGCTTGCACCTCGGAGAACTAAAGAGTGAAGCAGCACGGAAAGAAGTATCGCGCCGCGCTCGAGAAGATTGAGCTGGGACGCAAATACAATCTCGAAACAGCAATATCGAAAATCAAAGAGATCGCTTTCGCGAAGTTCGACGAAACAGTTGAACTGACGGTTTGGCTCGGTGTCGATCCGCGTAAAGCTGATCAACTCGTGCGCGGAACAATTGTTCTGCCGCACGGACTCGGCAAGTCGAAGACAGTACTCGTGATCGCCCAGGGCGACAAGATTCGCGAAGCGGAAGAAGCGGGCGCAGACATCGTCGGCGGCGAGGACATAGTAACCAGGATCAAAGGCGGCTGGACCGACTTCGACGCCGTCATCGCTACGCCCGACATGATGCGTCTCGTCGGCGCCCTCGGAAAGATACTCGGTCCACGCGGACTGATGCCGAACCCCAAGACCGGCACCGTCACTTTTGACGTCGCGACCGCAATCAAAGAGACGAAGGCCGGTAAAGTCGAATATCGTGTCGACAAGACCGGCGTGATTCACGTCGGCGTCGGCAAAGTTTCGTTTGAGCCTGACAAGCTGCGCGACAACACGAAAGCGCTACTCGATGCTGTGGTCAAGGCGAAGCCTGCGACTGCTAAGGGCAAATACGTTAAGAAAGTTAATCTTGCTGCGACGATGAGTCCGGGTGTTTTGCTGGACGAAGCGTTGTACGCGAAGTAAAGGTGGGAAGCTGAAACGATGAAATCAAAGGAACAAAAACAGAAAGATCTCGACGCTCTCACCGAACAGTTCAAGAACGCCAAGGCCGCAATGGTGGTCGGTTTTCAGAAGATGACGGTCGCAAAAGACCAGGAGCTTCGGAACCAGTTGCGCGAGGCGGGCGTCTCTTACGAGGTGGTGAAGAACACCCTCGCCCGACGAGCCGCGGAAGGCACGGCTATCGAGGCGGCGTCGGAGCACTTCAAGGGTGTGACCGCGGTGGCGCTGAGCAGCGGCGACCCGGTTGGTTTATCGAAAGCAATTTCGAAGTTTACGAAGGCGAATCCGGACATCTTTACGTTCAAGGCCGGAATTGTCGAAGGCAAGGTCGTCGCTCTGAATGACGTCGAAGCGATCGCCAGTTTGCCGTCGAAGGAAGAACTGATTTCGAAGGTGATGTTCCTAATCAATTGTCAGGCGCAGCGACTGGTGACGGTGATTTCCGCAGTGCCGCGCAACCTGGCAGTCGTTATCAAGCAGATTGGCGAACAGAAGACCGCATAAGGATTTTGAGGAGGATAGAAAGGTTATCATGGCAGCAACACGCGAAGACGTTATTGAATTTTTGAAAAATATGACCCTTCTGGAAGCTTCACAGCTCGTGAAGGACCTGGAAGAAACTTTCGGCGTATCAGCAGCGGCAGCCGCAGTGGCAGCTCCGATGGGCGGACCGGGCGCCAGCGCTGAAGCCGCACCGGCAGCGGAAGAGAAGACTGAGTTTGACGTGATCCTGCAGACAGTCGGCGGCAACAAGATCAACGTGATCAAGGTTGTCCGTGAGGTGACTGCGCTTGGATTGAAGGAAGCCAAAGACCTTGTCGAAGCAGCCCCCAAAGCAGTGAAGGAAGGCGTTTCGAAGGAAGAGGCGGAGACGATCAAGCAGAAACTATCGGACGCTGGAGCAACGGTCGAAGTTAAATAAGCCGCAGATGAACGCGGATTAACGCAGATCTGCGTTCATCTGCGTAAATCCGCGGCTTGGTTCTGGGCTTGACACTTGAATTGTTAGTGGCTAAGTTAAGGGAGTATTGAGGCGCTGGCGTTACTCCCAAAAAATTTGACGGAAAGATCCGCCGCTTTTGCGTAACAAGCGGTCAGGGCATTGTGCGCTCTGACCGCGCTTTGGCGTCTCTAAATGGGCAATTGAAAAAAGGAATCTCACATGTCAGCAAATTTGCTTCAAACGATCAATACCGGGTTAGGGAAACGTACCAGTCAGGCGCCTGAGCGTGAGGACTTCTCCAAAATCGCCACCGCCGTCAGGATACCAAATCTAATTGAGATTCAACGCGAGTCGTATAACCGCTTCCTGCAAATGGATCTGCTGCCCGAAGAACGCGAGGCCACCGGCCTCCAGGCTGTCTTCCAGTCAGTATTTCCAATCTCCGATTTTCGCGGCACCGCCACGCTCGACTTCGTCGAGTACCAAATCGGTAACTGGCAGTGTAAGTGCGGCCGTCTCGAAGGTCTTAACTATCTTCGCTCAAACTGCAAAAATTGCGGCGCCACCATTAAGGTAAATCCACTTGCCGCCGGCGACACGCTCTGCCATCGCTGCGGCACGTTCAACTTCGTTCGCCCGACGCTCTGCGAAAACTGCGGCGAGCCCGTCGGTCTGAAACACAAACACGATCAGCAGGAGTGTCAGGAACGCGGCATGAGCTACAGCGTTCCGCTCAAGGTGAAGATCCGGCTCACTGTCTTCGATAAAGATCCGGACACTGAAGTGCTGTCCATCCGCGACATCAAGGAAGAAGAGGTCTTCTTTGGTGAAATCCCGCTGATGACTGACAACGGCACGTTCATCATCAACGGCACCGAGCGCGTCATCGTTTCGCAGTTGCACCGCTCGCCGGGCGTGTTCTTCAAACGCGGCGCGATCTACGTCGCGAAGATCATTCCGTATCGCGGTTCGTGGGTCGAGTTTGAATACGACCAGAAGAACCTACTTTACGTTCGCGTCGGCAAACGCAAGTTTCTGGCGTCGATCTTCCTGCGCGCACTCGGACTCTGGTTCAATCAGAAAGTCGATTTCAAGGGACTGCGCACCGATTCACAGCTCGAAGAAGGCGTGAAGAATGCCTCGTTCACTGACGAGGACATGATTCGAGCCGTCTACATCACCGACGAGATTCACCTGCAGGACGGACACCTGAAAGTTCAGATTCCGGAGCATGGGGCAACGAATCTCGTGGGCATGAAGGTCGATCAGGACATAAAAGGAAAAGGACCAGATCCGATCGTTCGCGGTGGCAAGAAGGTCGCTTCTTCGGCGCTCGAAGCGCTGCGCAAGGCCGGAATCAAAGAGGTTGAGATCGACTCATCTCAGCTCGAAGGCGCTTTCGCTCTCTCCGATATCGTCAACACCGAGAGTGGCGAGATCATTCTCGAAGCAAACAACGAGGTCACGCCCGCGAAACTGCAGGAGATCGTCGAAGCCGGTATCACCAGCTTCTCAGTCTTCTTCCCAGAGCGCGACGACGTTGGACCAGTACTGTCGTTGACGTTGAAGAAAGACGTCATCACCAAGCCGGTCGACGCGTTGCTCGAAATCTATCGCAAGATGCGACCAGGCGACCCGCCGACAGTGCAGACTGCTTATCGACTGCTCGAAGCGATGTTCTTCGATCCGCGGAAGTTTGACTTCTCGCGCGTCGGACGTCTGAAGTTCAACATCAAGATGGGCAAGCCGGAACGCAACCGCATCGACGATCCACTTCTCTCCGCCCAGGATTTTTACGAGGTAGTCGGCTACGTGCTGAAGATGCGTAAGAATCCGTCTGAGTATCAGGCTGACGATATCGATCACCTCGGAAATCGACGCGTGCGCGCGGTCGGTGAGTTGTTGGAAAACCAGTTCCGCATCGGTCTCGAGCGCATGGAGCGTGCGATCAAGGAGAAGATGTCGATTCACCAGGAAATGCAGACGACGATGCCGCGCGATCTCATCAACGCCAAGCCGGTAACGGCCGCGGTGCGTGAGTTCTTCGGCTCGAGCCAGTTGTCGCAGTTCATGGACCAGACGAATCCGCTCTCCGAGATCACGCACAAGCGCCGACTCTCGGCACTTGGACCGGGTGGTCTATCGCGTGAGCGCGCCGGGTTCGAAGTGCGCGACGTACACCCGACACACTACGGGCGTATCTGTCCGATTGAGACTCCTGAAGGTCCGAACATCGGGCTGATCTCGAGCCTCTCGTGCTTTGCGCGTATCAACGAGTTTGGCTTTATTGAAGCTCCGTATCGCAAGGTCAGCGATGGACGCGTGGTCGAATACGTGCGCGTCATCAATGGCGGCGACACTAAGTTGAAGCCGGGCGATCACATTCCGCTCGAAGAGCTCGACAAGGCAAACAAGAAGCTCGGTGAAGAGGCTCGAAAGGCTGAGTACGAGCCGTGGCCGTTCTATCTGACGGCGTGGGAAGAGGACAAGCACGTAGTCGGACAGGCAAATATCGAACTCGATGCTGACGGCAACATCGTCAACGAACGCAACGCTGCGCGAAAAGCGGGCGAGTTTATTCTCGCGCTGCGCAAGGACATCGAGTACGTCGACGTCTCGCCGAAGCAGCTTGTCTCGGTGGCGGCGTCATTGATTCCGTTCCTTGAAAACGACGACGCGAACCGCGCGTTAATGGGTTCAAACATGCAACGCCAGTCAGTGCCGCTGCTCCGTGCAGAAGCTCCGTATATCGGAACCGGCATGGAGAAGGTAACGGCGCGTGACTCCGGCGCGGTGGTGACTGCCAAACGCGACGGTGTGGTCGATTACGTCGACTCCGAGCGCATCATCGTGAAGGCCGATCACAACGTTGACGGCACGATCTCGCGCGAGGTGACGGCTGACATCTACACGTTGATCAAGTTCAAGCGTTCGAACCAGAACACTTGTATCAATCAACGTCCGATAGTTCACGTCGGCGAGCGCGTCGCGAAGGGACAGGTTATCGCGGATGGTCCATGTACCGACCGCGGTGAGCTGGCGCTCGGACGCAACGTTCTCGTCGCATTCATGCCGTGGCGCGGTTACAACTTCGAGGACGCGATTCTCGTTTCCGAGCGACTCGTGAAAGAGGACTACTACACCTCGATTCACATCGAAGAACTCGAAATAGAAGCGCGCGACACGAAGCTTGGTCCGGAAGAGATCACGCGCGACATTCCGAACGTTGGTGAGAATATGCTGCGCGATCTCGACGAGAGCGGCATCATTCGCATCGGCGCCCAGGTGAAGCCGGGTTCGATCCTCGTCGGTAAAGTCACACCGAAAGGTGAGACGCAACTGACCGCGGAAGAGAAACTACTGCGCGCGATCTTCGGCGAGAAGGCCGGCGACGTGAAAGACGCTTCGCTCGTCAGCCCGCCGGGAATCGACGGCACAGTGGTCGACGTCCAGGTCTTCACCCGCAAGGGTCAGGAGAAGGACCAACGATCACTCGCAATCGAGCAGGATGAAGAAGATCGCCTGCGACGCGACCTTGAAGACGAGATTCGTATCCTGCGCGAACAGCGCGACGAGCGAATTTACGAGCTGCTCGAAGGCCGCAAGCTCTCAGCCGATTTGACCGCCAACAAGGAAGTATTGATAGAGAAAAACGTTGCGATCACGCGCGAGATGCTGAAGACGGTTGAGCCGAAAGCGCTGCGCAAGGTCCAACTCGCTTCTTCGCGTCTGGATATCGGCGCCGAGATCAAGGAGTACGAAGACCGCACTGAACGCCAGATCAAGATCCTCTCGGACATCTACGAAGAGAAGATCGCGAAACTGCGCCAGGGCGACGAGCTTTCACCGGGCGTGATCAAGATGGTGAAAGTGTTCATCGCCATGAAGCGCAAGCTTTCAGTCGGCGACAAGATGGCCGGTCGTCACGGAAACAAGGGCGTTATCGCACGCATCCTCCCGGAAGAAGACATGCCATACCTGCCCGATGGAACCCCGGTCGAGATCGTTCTGAACCCGCTGGGCGTGCCGTCACGCATGAACGTCGGTCAGATTCTCGAGACGCACCTTGGCTGGGCAGCGCGTGTTTTGGGAATGCACTTCGCGACACCGGTGTTCGACGGCGCTACCGAAGCTGAGATCAAGAAGAAGCTACAGCTTTCCGGCGACCGCGCTCGCGAACTTGGACTGCCTGAGATCGTCAGCGAGTCGGGCAAGGCTGTGCTCTACGACGGTTTGAGTGGTGACCCGTTCGAGCAGAAAGTGACGGTCGGATACATCTACATGTTGAAGCTGTCGCACCTGGTCGACGACAAGATTCACGCTCGCTCGATTGGACCATACAGCTTGATCACGCAACAGCCACTCGGCGGTAAGGCGCAATTTGGCGGACAGCGTTTCGGAGAGATGGAGGTGTGGGCGCTCGAGGCCTACGGCGCTGCGCACATCCTGCAGGAACTGCTGACAGCCAAATCTGACGACGTTGCCGGGCGATCGAAGATTTACGAGGCGATCGTGAAAGGCGAAGCGGACTTCGATCCAGGTCTGCCGGAGTCGTTCAACGTGCTCGTGCGTGAATTGCAGTCGCTCTGTCTCGACGTTGAGTTAATCAACAAGAAGGCGGCGGACGACGGCACCGGACAGCAGGATGGCGTTGGCGAAGCGATCGTCACCAGCGCGGTAGAGGCGTAAGTATTAGCCGCGGATGACGCAGATAACGCAGATCGGCGTTCATCAGCGTGAATCTGCGGCTGAATGAAACGGAGAAATTAAAGTGTTTCGATTCCAACAAGAAAAGACGCAACTGGCTCCCGACTTTGAGGCAATTCGTATCTCACTTGCGTCACCGGAGAAGATCCGGCAATGGTCGCATGGTGAGGTGACCAAACCAGAAACAATCAACTACCGCACCTTCAAACCCGAGCGCGATGGACTCTTCTGCGCTCGCATCTTTGGACCGGTGGCTGATTGGGAGTGTCTCTGCGGAAAATACAAACGCATGAAGCACCGCGGCGTTATCTGCGACAAGTGCGGTGTGGAAGTGACTCAGGCGAAAGTGCGCCGTGAGCGTTTGGGCCATATCGACCTCGCCAGTCCGTGTTCGCACGTCTGGTTCTTTAAAGGTCTGCCTTCGCGCATCGGCCACCTGCTCGACATCCCGCTGCGCGAGCTCGAGAAGGTGCTCTACTTCGAGTCGTACATCGTGATCGATCCGGGCGACGTGTCCGGATTGAAAGAACGCGAACTACTCAGCGACGAGCGCTATCGCGAACTCGTTCGTGATTATCCCGCGCAATTCGTCGCCAAGATGGGCGCCGAGGCGATCAAGGAATTGCTCGCGATGGTCGACGTCGAAGAACTCGCGACCGACCTGCGCAAGCGCATGAAAGAAGAGACGTCACAGCAGAAGAAGTTGAAATACTCGAAGCGTCTGAAAGTCGCGACGAGCTTCCTGAAATCAGGAAACCGTCCTGACTGGATGATCCTCGACGTGATTCCGGTGATTCCACCCGAGCTGCGGCCACTCGTGCCGCTCGATGGTGGACGCTTCGCGACTTCGGATCTCAACGATCTCTACCGACGCGTGATCAATCGCAACAACCGTCTCAAGAAGTTGATGGAGTTGCGTGCGCCGGAAGTGATCGTGCGCAACGAAAAGCGCATGCTTCAGGAAGCGGTCGACGCCTTATTCGATAACGGTCGTCGCGGACGCGTGCTGCGTGGTGTCAACAACCGTCCGCTCAAGTCGTTGAGTGGAACGCTCAAAGGCAAGCAGGGACGTTTCCGTCAGAACCTGCTGGGTAAGCGCGTTGACTACTCAGGACGTTCGGTGATCGTTGTTGGACCAGAACTTAAGCTGCACCAGTGCGGTCTGCCGAAGAAGATGGCGCTCGAGTTGTTCAAGCCGTTCATTTACAACCAGCTCGAGAAGCAGGCACACGCCGCCACCATCAAGCAAGCGCGCGAGATGGTGGAACGCCAGGAGCCTGTCGTTTGGGACATTCTCGAAGAAGTGATTCGCGAGCATCCGGTGCTCCTGAATCGCGCGCCGACGCTGCACCGTCTGGGTATTCAGGCTTTTGAGCCCGTGCTCGTCGAAGGCAAGGCGATCAAGATTCACCCGCTCGTGTGTACGGCATTCAACGCCGACTTCGACGGCGACCAGATGGCGGTTCACATTCCGCTCAGTCCGGAAGCGCAGATCGAAGCTGCGGTGCTGATGCTTTCGAGCAACAACATCCTGAGCCCTGCGAGCGGTCAGCCAATCGCAGTGCCTTCGCAGGACATCGTGCTCGGTATTTACTACCTGACTCGCGATCGTCCGGGCGCAAAGGGTGAAGGACGCGTGTTCGCATCGCTCGAGGAAGTGCTACTCGCACTCGATGCGGGGGAAGTGACAACTCAAACGCCGATCAAACTTCGCATTCAGGGCGATTTGATCGACCTCGTTCAGGAACACGATCCGCAGGACATCTTGCGCGCAACTGTTCAGGATGACGTGCGCCGCGTAATCAACACGACCGTCGGACGCGTGATCTTTAACGACTCGATTCCCGCCGGCCTGCCATTCATCAACGGCACGTTGAAGAAGAAAGGTCTGCAATCGCTAGTTAACTATTCGCACATCCGACTCGGCCATGAGATGACCGTCAAGATGCTTGACGATCTCAAGACCCTCGGCTTCCTGTACGCCACGAAAGCGGGCATCTCGATCGGCATCGACGACCTGGTAACTCCGTCGGCGAAGAAACCGCTCGTTGATAAGGCCGACAAAGACGTCATCGCAGTTGAGCAACAGTACCTCGACGGCGTCATCACCAACGGTGAACGCTATAACAAGGTCATCGCGATCTGGTCGGAAGTGACCGACAAAGTCGCAAAAGAGATGTTCAAGGCGATGGACGATCGCGAACGCGCGAGTGGCGAGCTCAACCCGATTCTCGTCATGAGCGATTCCGGTGCTCGCGGTAGCGCGCAACAGATTCGCCAGCTCGCGGGTATGCGCGGTCTGATGGCTCGTCCGTCGGGCGAAATCATCGAGACTCCGATTCAGGCAAACTTCCGCGAGGGCTTGAACGTGTTGCAGTACTTCATCTCAACACACGGCGCTCGCAAGGGTCTGGCTGATACGGCGCTGAAGACTGCTGACTCGGGTTACCTGACGCGACGTCTCGTCGACGTGGCCCAGGACGTGATCATCAGTGAAGAAGATTGCGGCACGCTGCGCGGAATTTCCGCGAGCGCGATCGTGGAAGGTGGCGAGGAAATCGAGTCGTTGCGCGACCGTATTGTCGGCCGTACGGCGCTCGAGGACGTCTCCGATCCGATTGAAAACGACGTGATCGTGGCGGCGAATCAGGAGATCGACGAGGATCTCGCCGCCGAGATTCAGCGTTCCGGTGTGCAGCGCGTGCGTATTCGTTCGGTGTTGACCTGCGAATCGCGTCGTGGCTGCTGCATCAAGTGTTACGGACGCAACCTTGCGACTGGTCGTCCGGTCGAGATCGGTGAAGCCGTGGGCGTTATCGCGGCGCAGTCGATCGGCGAGCCGGGCACGCAGCTAACGATGCGTACGTTCCACATCGGTGGTACGGCGCGTCTCGAAGAGTCGTCGAAGCACGAAGCTCGTCAGGACGGCACGGTCAAATATCTCGATCTGCAAACGGTCAAGAGCCGCAAGGGCGAGCGCATCGCGATGAATCGCAACGGTTCGTTGATCATCATCGACGATCGCGGCCGTGAAGCGGCGCGTTACCAGATCGTTTACGGCGCACACATTCTCGTCGAAGACGGCAGCCGCGTGACGCAGGACCAACTGCTCGCCACGTGGGACCCGTTCACGTTCGCGATCCTTACCGAAGTTGCCGGGCACGTTAAGTTCCAGGATCTGAAGGAAGGCGTGACGTTCGACGAAGAAGTGGACGAAGTGACCGGTCAGTCGCGCATGGTCGTGAAAGACTCGCCTGACGAGAAGAAACAACCGCGTCTGGAAATTCGCAGCGCCGGAAACAAGGTGTTGAAGACTTACCAGATGCCTGTCCGCGCGAACCTGATGGTTACCGACGGCGAAGAAGTCGAGCCGGGCGACATCATCGCGAAGATCCCGCGTGAAACTACCAAGACGAAGGACATCACGGGTGGTTTGCCGCGCGTCGTCGAGCTTTTCGAAGCACGACGGCCGGCGGAAACCGCGGTCATGTCTGAAATCGACGGCACGGTTACACTCGGCGCCATCTCGAAAGGTAAACGCAAACTGATCATTACCGGCGACGACGGTGAAGAGCGCGAGTACGACATCCCGCGCGGTACGCACATCAACGTGCAGGACGGTGACCGCGTTCGCGCCGGCGAAGCCCTGATGGACGGACCGCTCAATCCGCACGACATTCTGCGCGTGTTGGGTATGAGTCGTTTGCAGGAGTACCTCGTAAACGAAATTCAGGAGGTCTATCGTCTGCAGGGTGTGAACATCAACGACAAGCACATCGAGGTGATTGTTCGCCAGATGTTGCGCTGGGTGAAGATCAAGGAAGTCGGCGACACCGAGTTTCTGCTCGAAGAGCAGGTCGATCGTTTCCGCTTCCAGGACGAGAACGAGCGTGTGCGTCAGGAAGACGGCGAAGTGGCGCAAGCCGAGCCGCTCTTGCTGGGTATCACGAAAGCCTCGCTCTCGACCGACTCGTTCATCTCCGCGGCGTCGTTCCAGGAGACCACGCGCGTGCTCACTGAGGCCGCGATCTCCGGGCGCGTCGATTACCTGCGCGGGCTGAAGGAAAACGTGATCATGGGGCGGTTGATTCCGGCCGGAACCGGCATGGAATACTATCGCAACGTTGATATTGAACGTGATGAAACGATCGATCAGGGCAGGGATCGCGATCTCGATGAGTTTCCCGACATCGTCGGCGGCCACGAGATGGTGATGCCGCCGCGCGAGCCTATCGTTGTGCCTGCCGCTGCGCCGGCTGATGGTGATGGAACTGGCACTCCTGACGTCGAAGAGTAATTAAGCACGTCTCTAATCCATCCACAGATTACGCAGCTTATGTGTAATCTGTGGATGGTTCATTTAATCCTCTTGTAAATCCTGCTCGCGAATCCTCTCGCAGTGCTTGCAGATCGCTAGATTGGGCTGCATCTCCGGTACGAGTTGCAGCATGCTGGTCTTACGCTCGGACAGCACACGACTTATCCTTAGTCCACATAATGTATGCTGTCCGCTGGGCTGGACTAGATGATAAATGTCGCTCATCATTCGTGTCGCATACATCACATTGACTCCTTTCGGTACAAAGTCCGCGTCGAAAAATGACGCCGTTCGTGTATTTAGCAATAGTGATGCCGCTACAATTGCATCGCCCATGAATCTAAAACAAATCAAAACCCTCCCTGGTGCGCGCAAAGTTGCACTGCCTGAATTCATACCGCCCCAACTCGCCACACTTACAGACAAACCGCCGTCGGGCGATGAGTGGTTTCATGAATTGAAATTTGACGGTTACCGTTTGCTCTGTCATATCGACGGACGCCAAATCCGTTTCTGGACGAGGAATCGCAAAGACTGGACGGCGAAGTTTGCGAGTGTTGGGAAGGCAGTAAAGGCTCTGAAGGTGAAGAGCGCGATTCTCGATGGTGAGATTGTGGCGCTGGACAGGTCGGGACGCGCGAGTTTTCAGTTGTTGCAACAGTCGATCAACAAGGGCGGCGGCTCGGGTTTGATCTTTCATATCTTCGATCTGATTTACATCGACGGATTCAATATCACGCGCTGTCCCTTGCGAGAGCGGAAGCGCGTGCTCGCGGAGTTGCTGCAGCCCGTAGGCAATGGTGGTCTGTTGCGTTACAGCGATCACATCGAAGGCAGCGGCACGCTGTTCCTAAAAGAGGCCTGCAAACTCGGGCTCGAGGGAATTGTTTCCAAACATGCGGACTCGGCGTACGAGTCGACACGCAGTCGCAACTGGCTGAAGATCAAGTGCATCAAGCGGCAGGAGTTTGTGATTGCGGGTTATACGTTGTCGGAGAAAGGGATTCCGTTCAGCTCGTTGATTCTCGGGTTTTACGAGAAGGGCAAACTGATCTACGCCGGGCGTGCGGGGACGGGCTATACGAATCAGATGCGGGTTGACTTGAAGAAAATGTTGGATCGGATCGTCGTTGATAAACGACCGTTCGAACAGATCCCGAAAGATCCCGGCCTGCGACGCGCGGTGTGGACCGAACCGAAATATGTTGGCGAAGTCGCGTTCACGGAGTGGACTGACGAAGGCGTCATCCGCCACCCGTCATTTCAGGGCCTGCGGGAAGACAAAAAACCGAAGGACGTCATCCGCGAAGATCCGTCCTAATCCGTATTATCCGTGTTCAAAACAAACAGATATCTGCGATCCGACCCGGGTATCAGAAACTTCTTCGCCTCAGGTAAGAGTATCTCCCCTCCAAATAGCAGCAATGTCGATCCCTTCGGCGCCCACTCGATCAACTCCGGCAACTTTGTCGTGAACTGATCGAGCGCGCGGCAACTAACAAACGACACCGCCGGCGCCTCAATCTCCTCAAACCGCCGCGCGATAATCGTTGCCTTTCGGCCCACTGCGTTCAACGCCTCACGCAGAAAGACAGCTTTCTTCTGCGACGATTCGATCAGCGTCGCCTCGAGGTCACCGCGTGCGACGAGACAGGGAATGATCGGCAGTCCTGCTCCCGATCCGACGTCGGCGATCTTCGCGTCCGCAGGCAAGTGTTTGAGCAACAATAACGACTCGAGCACGTGTCGCGTCGCAAACCCCTCCGGCGCGCACGGAGCCACAAGATGTAGGCGGTCATTCCAGTGCGTCAGTAATCTGTAGTATTCCCCAAGCTGTGTTAAGGTTTCGGAAGAGAGTTCGAGGCCGTAACTCGCCATCCGCGAGCTTAAACTTTGCTCGAATCTCTGTGCTTCATCCATACCGCTGACCTGAAGAATAGATCATGATTGACGATTTTGTTGAGCAGCATCGATTTTTGGGAAATGCAGTGGCGCAGATTATCAGCGAGCACGTGGCTGGGCTCGCCTCTCGTCGTGTAACGCCAACGGCGACGCCCGCTGAGTTGGAGAAACTCTTCGACGAGCCGCTGCCCGAGGAGGGAATCGCGCTCGAAGAGATCCTGGCGCGTTTTCGTGAAGACATTGCCCCAAGCGCGATGGGCGTGCCGAGTCCGAGATACTTCGGGCAGTTCAACCCGACGCCGTTGCCCGTAGGTGTTTGGGCCGATGCGTTGAGTTCGATGCTCAACCAGAATGCGGGCGCATGGCGTAATGGTCCAACTTCGGCAATGCTCGAGGCGCGCACGATCCGCTGGCTTTGCGACTTGTTGAATTACGGAGCGCAGAGCTTTGGAACGTTGGCGAGTGGCGGTTCGGAGGCGAATCTGATCGCGTTGAAATGTGCGCGCGACAGTGTGGCTCGTGAGATCAAGAATCGCGGCGTGCGCCGCGCATCGGGCGACCTCGTGATCTATGCATCAGAGCAGTGTCACTACTCGATCGATAAGAGTGCGGACATTCTCGGTCTCGGTCGTGAGGGTTTGAGAAAGATCCCGACTGACGCGCGCTTTCACATTTCTCTTGACGCGCTAAAGAAAGCAATTGCCGCCGATCGCGCCGCGAGAATGTTGCCGTGTTGTATTGTCGGAGTTGCGGGCACGACGTCGACCGGCGTTATCGATCCGCTCGAAGCACTCGCGGAGATCGCGCGGGAGAATGATTGCTGGTATCACATCGACGCGGCGTACGGTGGGCCGCTTGCATTTTCATCGCGACACAAAGACATGCTGCGCGGGATTGAGCTCGCCGATTCGATCACGTTCGATCCGCACAAGTGGATGTTTGTTCCGTTCTTGTGTGGCGCGACACTCGTGCGCGGCGGTGGTCGTGTTTTGCGTGATGCGTTTGATATGACGCCGGAGTATCTGAGCGAAGATCGTGGCGGTGCCGACGTTGAGTTTGATTTCTTCCGTTACGGGCAGATGGGCACGCGTCGTTTCAATTCGTTGAAGCTCTGGATGGCGATCAAGTTCATGGGCCGCGAGGGTTATGCGAACACGGTCGAGCGTCACATCGAGCTCACGAAGTATTTCGCGAAACAGATCGACGGGCTCAAAGGGTTCAAACGCGTCGGTGAAGTTGAGACGGCGGTCTGTTGTTTTCGTTATTTGCCTGACGATCTGGAGCTCGGCGAGGAGTCGGATCGTTTACAACAACGATTACAGCAGCTCATCGAACGCAGCGGCGAAGCATGGCTGACGACCACGGTGCTCCACGGCCATCGCGCCATGCGAGTCAACATCAACAGTTTCCTCACCGAGCAACATCACATCGATGATTTGGTAAAATTGCTCGCGCATTCTGCGTCTACGTTATGACTCGAAAAAATCTGTTTTTGATATCAGCGTTAATCTGTGTTCTATTTTGTCCAGCTCTTGCGCAGACTGGCCCGAAGTCGCTTCCCGCGATCAAGTCGCAAGCAGACTTCGACAAGATCTCCGTCACTTACGACGCCAACACCCCGTACGCCCTGCCGCACGCGATGATCGTTATCGATCGCAAGGACGGCAACAAGATCTACTACGTCAACAAGAAGCGCTACAGCTTTCACAAAGACTTCGTCAACGGCACTTATCTCTCGCTCGAACGCGGCAAAGAGTTTTTTGTAAACAACTACATCAATCCCAATCGTCGCTTCATCCTCGGTACGCTCGCTTATCAAATCCCGATCAAACGTTGGACCTTCGAGTTCTGGGAAGGCGATCTGATTCCAGCCGATCAGATCCAGCTCGCTTACGAAGTGATCAACAAATCGTTCTTCGCGCCGGTTGCGTTCAAACCAAATTCGCTACGCCAGGACGAAGCTTCGAAATCGCTTGCGGGCGTGCAGCGCGTTTTGCAAAGTGACATCGCGAAGGAGCAGGCGTACCAGGCGCTAAACATCTCGAAAGGCCTCGGACGCATTCACATCATTCCGAAGCTCGACGATCACGTCGAGATCGGATTCAACGAGATTCTCGTCCTCGACGAAGTGCCGGTCCAACTTCCTCCGGTCGCGGGAATCATCACGTCGCAACCCTCAACGCCGCTCTCGCACATCAACCTGCTCGCGAAAGGCTGGGGCATTCCCAACGCGTACATCAAAAACGCGCAGGAACTGCTGAAGCAATATGACGGCTGGTGGGTGTCGTTTGAAACGCTGCGCGAAAACTACACCATCAAACGCGCTGACATGAACCAGTTGCGTGAGTACCAGCGACGCCAGAAAGAACGTCTCGATGTGATGAAGCCGCGTTACAACCTGACTGAAACGCGTCTGCTCAGTTTGGATCAGCAGCGCGCTGCATCGAGTCTGGCCTACGGCGGCAAGTCGGCGAATCTCGGCGAAGTAATGAACGCGCGGTTGCCCGGCATCATCGTTCCCAACGGCTTCACCATTCCTTTTCACTACTACGACGAGTTCATCAACCGCAACCAACTCGACGACGTCATCTTCGGACTGCTGAACGATCAGAAGTTCGTGCACGATCCGGCTTATCGTCGCGAGCAGCTCGTACTGTTGCGACAGAAGATTGAAACGGCTGAGTTTGATCCCGAGCTGAGGCGAATGGTGTTGCAGAAAGTGGCGAGCGAGTATGCGGGCAAGGGACTGTTCGTGCGCAGCTCTTCAAACTCGGAAGACCTGCCGAACTTCAGTGGCGCTGGTCTTTACACCACCGTGCCGAACGTGCGCGGCGAGCAGCAGTTGATCGATGCGATCAGGAAAGTTTGGGCGTCGCTGTGGAACTTCGAAGCGTACGAAGCGCGCGAGCGCGCGAGCGTGGACCACTCGAAGATCTTCATGGCGGTGCTGTTGCAGGAGGGAATCAACTCGGAGAGTTCGGGCGTGATGATCAGCACCGATCCTTTTGATAACGAGAACAAGGGCGCAATCTACATCAGCGCCAAAAGAGGTTTGGGGATCAAGGTGGTCGAAGGTCAACGGATTGCGGAACAGATCATCTTTCGCCCGCGCACCAACGCGATCCAGGTGTTGACTCGTTCGGCGGAGGATAGTTTGCTGACGTTTGACGAGAACGGCGGCGTGAAAGAGGTGCCGATAGAAGGCAATCGAGTGGTGCTGACTGATGATGTGATACGTCGACTGGTGCGCGCCGCACGGGAGATCAAGCGCGTGTTTGGCAGTCGCGATCAGGATATTGAATGGGCGTACATGAAAGGCCAGATCTACATCGTGCAATCGCGGCCCTTCATTCCGGGAGGCTGATTTAGCCGCGGATTTCCACGGATAAACGCGGATCTTTGTTTGACAATCGTCAACCGAGTCGGGTATAAGCCGAGAGCAATGTTTCGCAACACGCATCATGCATACTGGCGTCACCACCACACCGGTGGCGGGCTGGTGATCGTGTTCGCGGCGCTGACATAAAAGAAGAACAAGCGCAAAACGATTCCAAAAACCCGCTGCCAGCATCGACCCGGCAGCGGGTTTTTCTTTCGACGCTTAAAGCAGATGATTTCGAGAATTCCAGCAGGCATGCGTTATTACATCGGCGCTGAGGCGCGACTGCGGCGCACTGTCGAAGACGTGGCGATGTCCGTCTTCGAATCCTGGAATTACGAAGAGGTCATCACGCCGTCAGTCGATTACTACGATCTCTTCGAACAGGGCATGGGAGAACGAGAAGCGCAACGTGGCTTCCGGTTCACCGACAACGATGGACGACTGCTAGCGCTGCGTCCCGACGTGACCAGTTCGGTGGCGCGCATGGCGGCGACGTTGTTGTCGGAAAGACCACGCCCACTGCGCTTTTGTTATGCCGCGCCGGTGTTTCGCCAGCAAGCGCAGTCGCACGCTGAATGGCGCCGCGAGAACACGCAGCTCGGTTGTGAACTGATCGGCGCCGGCGGCAAGCCCGCGGACCTCGAAATACTGCGTTTGGCCGCGGAGATCCTTTCACGACTCAATCTGCAATCACGTTACTGCATCACCATCAACAACGTCGAAATTTTCAACGGCGTCGCAGCGCAGATGAATCTGACGCCCGTCGCGCGCGAGCAGTTGCGCCGATTGATTGATACACGCGCGGCGGCTGAGTTGCAGCGGTTTCTACAGGACTACGACACTCGTGAAGCTCACGCGTTTTCACAACCAACGCAGCTCACCGGCAATCGCAACGTGATTCAAACTGCACGTCGCCTGATCACGAACGCGAGATCGGTCGCAGCACTCGATTCACTTGACGAAATCTGGACCGAGATCGAGTCGCTCGGACTGCAAGACTCGTTTGAGATCGATCTCGGCAACGTTACGAGTCTCGACTACTACACGGGTTTGAGTCTGAAAATATTTGTGCACGGCGTAGGAACGAGCGTCGGGCGCGGCGGTCGTTACGATGGTCTAACCGGCAGTTTCGGCCGCGCCGAGCCTGCAGTTGGTTTCGTGCTCAATCTCGATGCACTCACGGAAGTGCTCGGACGCAAAGGCGCGCAAGACTAATGATTACGATCGCGATTGCAAAGGGCAGGATGCAGGACAGCGCCCTCGCGCTGTTGGCGCGCGCCGGTATTCGCCTTTCTCAAGATGCGATCAATTCGCGGCGGCTCGCGCTCATGGATGAGACGAACCAGTATCGTTTCATCTTTGTGAAGCCTGCGGACGTGCCGGTTTACGTCGAGCATGGGATTGCTGACTGCGGCGTAGTCGGGCGCGATGTGTTGCTGGAATCGGAAGCCGATCTGTTGTTGCCGCTCGACCTCGGCATCGCGCGTTGTCGCATCGTCGTGGCGGCGGCAGATCCGGAGGCGATGACGAAGGTGCAGGGAATGCTTCGCGTGGCGACGAAGTATTCGCAGATCGCGAGTGCGCATTTTGGCGCGCGCGGTATTCCGGTGGAGATTATTCAGCTTTCGGGCTCGGTCGAACTCGGGCCGGCGCTCGGGCTTGCGGATGTGATCGTCGATCTCGTTGAGACTGGAGAGACGTTGCGCGAGAATGGGTTAAAAGTTGTCGAGGAGATTGCGGAATCGACCGGACGACTCGTCGTTAATCGTGCGAGTTATCAGTTGAAGACGGAAGAGGTGTTGCAGTTGCTCGATGCGTTAAGGACAGTGAAGTGATGAGGATCATTAGTCAGGTTGAATGTGAGAAGTTGTTGGACCACCTGGCGGCACGTTCAGTTGCGCTCGATGCGGAGTTGATGAAGCTTGTGTCGTCGATCATTGACGACGTGCGGGCGCGTGGTGATCGGGCGTTGATCGATTACGCCGCGCGTTTCGACAAGGTCCAGCTTGAACAGTCAGAACTGCGAATCAGTGTAGAGCAGTTGCGAAGCTACGCTGCGAATGTTGATGAACGCGTGGTCCATGCGTTGCGAGAAGCTATTCGAAATGTGAGAGCTTTTCACGAGCGTCAACTCGAGGAATCGTGGACCATGAATGCCGCGCCCGGGATAGAGTTGGGCCAGCGGATCACGCCGCTGGCGCGTGTTGGTTTGTACGTGCCCGGAGGCACTGCGGCATATCCTTCGTCAGTGGTGATGAACGTTGTGCCGGCGCAGGTCGCAGGTGTTGAGCGAATCGTCGTGGCCACGCCGCCGCGGACGTTGTCGGAGAGTCCGGCGGTGGCGGCGGCACTGCTCGAGCTCGACGTCACTGAAGTTTATGCAGTCGGTGGGGCACAGGCGATCGCGGCGCTCGCTTTTGGAACTGAGACGGTCCCGCACGTCGATAAGATTACGGGACCGGGAAATAAGTATGTGGCGGCGGCGAAGAAACTCGTGTTTGGAGTAGTGGGAATCGATTCGATCGCAGGGCCGACGGAGGTTGTGATCGTTGCGGATGAAACAGCGCGTCCGGAGTTTATTGCGGCGGATCTGTTGGCGCAGGCGGAGCACGGTGAAGATGCGTCGGCGATTCTGATCACAACGAGCAAGTCGCTTGCGTCAGCGGTTGCGGAGGAAGTGGGAAGGCAACTGGCAACATTGCCACGTCGCACGATAGCGACAGCGTCGTTACAGGAGTATGGCGCGATCGTCGTGGTTGAGAATTTGGATGTTGCTTGCGGGATCGCAGACGAGATCGCGGCGGAGCACGTGGAGATTGTGACACGTGACGATGAAGCGATGGCGGCAAAGATCAAACATGCGGGCGCAATCTTTTTTGGTGGATACACACCGGAAGCCGTGGGGGATTATTTAGCTGGTCCAAATCACGTTTTACCGACCGGAAGGACTGCGCGTTTTTCGTCGGCGTTGGGTGTGTACGACTTCGTGAAGCGCACGAGTTTGTTGCGGTATTCGGAGGCGGCGTTCAGGGAAGTTTCGGAGAGTGTTGCGGTGTTGGCTGAAGCGGAGGGGCTTGGAGGCCACGCGAGGTCAGCGATAATTCGGAAAAACAGTTTCACACAAAGGCACAAAGTAGGACACGAAGACACAAAGATTTCTTAGCGCCTTTGTGTCTTCCTTTGAGCCTTTGTGTGAAACAATTCTTAGATATGAAAGACGTCATCAAACCAGCGGTGCGGGCGTTGCGCGCGTACTCACTCGAGCCGCATCGCGCGTCGATCAAGCTCAACCAAAACGAGAACCCGTGGGACGCGCCCGCGCGCATTAAAGAAGAAGTGTTGCGCCGTTTCGCGGCGCGCAACTGGTCGCGCTATCCGGACTTTATTCCGGCGGATCTGCACGAACAACTCGCTCACTTTGCCGGCTGGAAAGCTGACGGCGTCCTCGCCGGCAACGGCTCCAACGAGCTGATCCAGGCGGTGCTCATGGTAACCATGGGTTCTGGAAAACGCGTGCTGATCTGCGAGCCGACGTTCATGTTGTATCGCCAGGTTGCGACAGTACTGGACGGCGAAGTCGAGACTGTTTCGTTGACGCCCGATTTGAAATACGACAGCGAGGCATTACTCGAGACGATCGAGACTCGGCAGCCTGACGTGATAATCATCTGCTCGCCAAACAATCCGACCGGCTGCGTCATCGATCACGATGCGCTGCGATCGATGTTGACGGCGTCACACGGCATTGTCGTGATCGATGAGGCGTATCACGAGTTTGCCGGACGATCAGTTGTGCCGCTACTCAACGAACATGACAACCTCGTCGTGTTGCGCACGTTCTCGAAAGCGATGGCTTATGCAGCGTTGCGTGTCGGTTACCTGCTGGCGGCGCCGGACGTGGTGCGTGAGATCGGGAAGGCGGTGTTGCCGTACAACCTGAATGTGTTTTCGCAAATCGCCGCGGAAGTCGCGATGGAAAACTACGAAGGCGAGCTGCGTCCTGTCGTGAAACAGATCGTTTCCGAACGCGATCGACTGTTCGGCGAGTTGTCGCGGATAGATGGACTGACGCCGATCGAGTCAGAGGCAAACTTCATCCTCGTGAAGTCGGCCGCGGATCCAAAGCGGATCTTCGCAGATTTATTACAACGCGATATTTTGATCCGTGATGTGAGTGGTTATCCGATGTTGCGCGAGTATTTTCGGTTCAGTGTTGGTACACCGGATGAGAATGACAGATTGTTGAACGCAATCCGTGAAATCTGTGGATAACAAATGAGAACCGCAAACGTGCATCGCAAGACCAAAGAGACCGACGTGCGTGTCGAACTCAATCTCGACGGCAGCGGGCAATCGAGTGTTTCCATCGGTTTGCCGTTTCTCGAACACATGCTGGACCTGTTTGCGAAGCATGGCCTGTTCGATCTGCAAATTACTTGCAACGGCGATCTGGAAATCGACGATCATCACTCGGTTGAAGACATCGCGATCACGTTGGGACAGGCGCTGGTCCAGGCGCTCGGAGACAAGGCGGGGATCAATCGTTATGGGGAAGCGGTGGTGCCGATGGATGAAGCGTTGTGTCGCTCGGTTATCGATCTGTCGGGCCGTTTTTATCTCGTTTACGAAGTGTCAGTGCGTCGCCAGATGATCGGAAATTTTTCCGTCGAACTGGCGGAACACTTCTGGCGCTCGTTTGCTGAGACCGCGAAGTTTAATCTTCATATCGATTGTTTGCGTGGTCGCAACACGCATCACATTCTCGAGGGAACGTTCAAAGCGTCGGCGCGCGCGTTGCGCGCCGCGGTGGAGCGCAACAGTCGCATCGTTGGAGTTCCGAGTACGAAAGGTTCGTTATGAATCGCGTGGCGATCATTGATTACGGTGTAGGGAATCTGCGTTCGGTTGAAAAAGCTTTTGCGGCGACCGGTTGCGAGGCGAGCATCAGCAGCGATGAGAGTTTTCTGCGGAGTGCGGAGCGACTCGTGTTGCCGGGAGTCGGCGCATTCGCTGCGTGCATGAAAGCGTTGGTAGAGAGGGGTTTTGATCGGCTCGTGCGCGAGCGTGTGAACGCAGGAACGCCGCTGCTCGGTGTTTGTGTTGGGATGCAGATGTTGTTTGAAGAGTCGGAGGAGTTTGGATCGACGCGTGGGCTCGGTTTGTTAAAAGGTCGTGTACGGAAGTTCAAAGACGATCTGATTGTGCCGCAGGTTGGTTGGAATCGTATTCATCAGAAGCGACCGCACGCGTTGTTTGAAGAGATCGCGAATGGGTCGTTCTGTTACTTCGTACACTCGTTCTATTGCGAGCCCGGTGATGATGCGGTTGTAGCGGGTGAGACCGAGTACGGGCATCGGTATGCGTCTGTCGTAGCGAAGGGCAATGTGTGTGGCGTGCAGTTTCATCCGGAGAAGAGTCAGGACGTCGGCTTGCGGATGCTGAAAAACTTTGCCACAGATGAACACGGATTTCACACAGATTTAAATAAAATCCGCGTATGAAATCCGTGTTCATCCGCGGCTAAAAGATGCTCGCTAAACGAATCATTCCGTGTCTCGACGTTGACAACGGCCGCGTGGTCAAAGGAATTCGCTTTGTCTCGCTAACTGACGCCGGCGATCCGGTGGCGCAGGCTAAGCGCTACGATCTCGAGGGCGCTGATGAATTAACGTTTCTCGACATCACCGCCTCGTCGGATCGTCGTGAGATCGTTGCGGAACTGGTGCGTCGTGTGGCCGATGAGGTATTCATTCCATTCACGGTCGGCGGCGGTTTAAGAACGGTGGAAGATATTCGCGCGGTGCTGCGCTCCGGTGCTGACAAGATCTCGTTGAACACCGCAGCGGTTGAAGATCCGGAACTGATCAAAGCGTGCGCAGAGACGTTTGGCAGCCAGTGTGTGGTAGTCGCGATTGACGCGCGCCGCCGCGAGCAAGGTGGCTGGGAGGTTTTCACGCATGGTGGCCGTCGCGCTGTTGGCGAGGATGCGGTTGAATGGGCCGGGCGCGCGGAGAGTCTCGGCGCGGGGGAGATCTTGTTGACGAGTATGGATTGTGACGGCACACGCAATGGTTACGACATCGAACTGACGCGCGCGGTTTCGAGCGCGGTGCGCATTCCCGTGATTGCCTCGGGCGGGGCGGGTCGAGTTGAACATTTTTACGACGCACTCGTCGATGGCGGTGCAAGTGCCGTACTCGCTGCGTCGCTTTTTCACTTTGGCGAGTTGTCGATCAGTGACGTGAAGACTTATTTACGCAGCCGCGATGTAGAGGTCAGATGAATATCGACGACTTGAAATTCGACGAGCATGGTTTGATACCTGCGATTGTTCAGGATGCGCGAACGCGCGAAGTGTTGACGTTGGCCTATATGAACGAAGAGAGTCTCGCGCGAACGATCGAGACCGGTCAGACGTGGTTCTGGTCGCGCTCGCGCAACGAGCTCTGGCATAAGGGCGAGACTTCCGGCAACACGCAGAACGTCGTCGCTTTGCACAGCGATTGCGATAAAGACGCGATCCTCGTTTTGGTTAATCCAGCGGGGCCCGCGTGTCACACCGGCGCTCGATCGTGTTTTGATTCAACGGCGGTAGATGAAGATCTCGGTTTGCTGCTAAACAGGCTTTACGAGTTGATCGAGAGTCGTGAACGCGAGCGACCGGAAGGTTCGTACACGACATATCTTTTCAACAGCGGTCTCGACAAGATCCTCAAAAAGGTTGGGGAGGAATCGGCTGAGACGATCATCGCTGCGAAGAACGAAGACCGTTCGCGGTTGACTGCTGAGGCGTCTGATCTCGTCTATCATTTGCTGGTGTTGCTGGTGGAGCGTGGCGTCAGTCTTGATGAAATCCGTGCAGAGTTAACGACCCGCAGAGGAGCAAGTGAAACCAAATAGGGACGAGTTACGGGAACTGCTTGACTTCGCCGTGATGTTAGCGCGCGGCGCGGGCGACATCACGCTCAAATACTTTCGCAAGCAGCCGGAGACGAGCACAAAGTCGGATGGCAGTTACGTGACGATCGCGGATCGTGAGGCGGAAAGTTATCTGCGTCGCCAGATCGCGGAAACGTTTCCTGATGACGGCATTCTCGGCGAAGAGGAGGGCGAACTTGAAGGGCGATCAGGCAGGCGTTGGATCCTTGATCCGATCGACGGGACGTTCGCGTTTGTGCACGGAGTTCCGTTTTACGGTGTGTTGATTGCGCTCGAGATTGAGAATGGTATGAGCATTGGTGTTATCAACATTCCAGCGTTGGGCGAGATTGTTTCCGCGGCGAGTGGTTGCGGGTGTTTCTTGAATGGAGAGTCGGCGCGAGTGTCGACCACTGCCAAACTCGACGAAGCGCTTTTATTGTGCACCGATTTCGGCGCCGCGGATAAACACGGATTTGGGACGGATATTGAACGCCTGCAACGCAGTGTCAGGAATAGTCGCACCTGGGGTGATTGTTATGGTTATGTGCTCGTGGCGACGGGCCGCGCCGACATCATGCTCGATCCGGTGATGAACTTGTGGGACTGTGCGCCGCTATTGCCAATCATGGAAGAAGCGGGCGGCACGTTTACTGACTGGCGCGGTGTAAGAACTGTTGATGGTGGCAACTCGATCGCGACCAACGGGTTGTTATTTGAAGAAGTGATGAAGGTTATTGAATCATGATCGTGATACCGGCCATCGATCTCAGAGACGGCCGCTGCGTAAGATTGACGCAAGGTCGAAAGTCTGACGTGACTGTTTACAACGAAGATCCGTTGGGGGTTGCGCAGGAGTTTGCGGCTGCGGGCGCGGAGATGATTCACGTCGTCGATCTTGACGGAGCGTTTAGTGGAAGCGGTTCACCCAATCGCGAGGTAGCTAAGAAGATCGTTGCGAACGTTGGTGTCCCGGTTGAGTTTGGCGGTGGCATTCGTTCGCTCGACGATGTGGAAGAACTTCTCAATGCCGGAGTTGAGCGCGTGGTAGTGGGTACCGTTGCCGCGGAGTCGCCGGAGTTATTGAAAGAATTCACCGATCGTTTTTATCCCCTCGTCTGCGTTGGCATTGACGCACGTGACGGGCGAGTGATGACGCGCGGATGGGAAGCAACGACGCCGGTGATGGCTGTTGATCTGGCGCGATCAGTTGCAGAATGCGGGGTGATTAGGATCATCTATACCGACATTGCGCGTGACGGCATGATGACTGGACCAAACATCGAACAGATTGTAGCGATCCTCGAAGCTACGAATCTTCAGGTGACGGCGTCAGGTGGTATTTCCAGTCTCGACGATCTCAAACGACTGCGCGATATAGACGACCCGATGTTGGATAGCGTGATTGTCGGCAAGGCGTTATACGAAGGAAAGTTCAAGCTCGAAGATGCGATCCGAGTGTCATCACTATGAGTCAAAATATTTTTGCTGATGGAGTTTTGAAAGGGCGGGTGGCTTTTGTTACCGGCGGCGGCACGGGAATCACCGGCGGAGTTGCGCGTGCGTTCGCCGAAGCGGGTGCGAGTGTTGCGCTTGTGAGTCGTAAGATGGACCACTTGCAGCCTGCGGCAGACGCCATCAATGAAAACGGCGGCAAGGCGATTCCGATTGCCGCTGACGTTCGCCAGCCGGAAGCAGTCGAACAGGCTGTTGCACAAACGATCGAACACTTTGGCAAAATCGACATCGTCGTTAACGGCGCCGCGGGAAACTTTCTTTGCGCGGCGGAAGAAATGTCGCCGAACGGTTTTGGCGCCGTTGTCGATATCGATCTAAAGGGAACGTTCAACGTCTGTCGCGCGGCTTTTGCACAACTGAAAGAGCATCGTGGCCAGATTCTGAACATCAGCGCCACGCTCCACTACATCGGCACACCGTTGCAGTTGCACGTGTCCGCAGCGAAGGCCGGTGTGGATGCGTTGACACGCAATCTCGCGGTCGAGTGGGGACGTTATGGCATACGCGTCAACGGCATCGCGCCTGGTCCAATCGAAGACACGGAAGGCATGCAGCGTCTTGTGCCGGAACCGATTAAAGAGCGGCTGCGAAAGACCATTCCGCTCGGACGTTTCGGACGCATCGCCGACATCGAGAAGGCGGCAGTCTTCATCTGTTCCGACGCTGCGAGTTATATCAACGGAACGGTTTTAGTAGTCGATGGCGGTCAGTGGTTGGCGAGTAATCGCATGGTAGGAGGTTAGCCACAAAAAGGCACAAAAGACACAAAAATGATTTCATTGGCACTTGATGTTTTTGGCTCCAATTATGAGCCTTCCGTGCCTTTTTGTGGCTAAGTTTTATGCTCGATCTTCAACCTCCATCATTTGAGGCGTTTGAGCGCGAGGCGCGCCAAGGCAATGTCGTGCCGGTGGTGCGGTCGGTGCTCGCCGATCTGCACACGCCGGTCGGCGCCTTTATGCGCATTGCCGGGAATTCGCCGTACGCGTTCTTGCTCGAGTCAGTTGAAGGTGGTGAACGAATCGCGCGTTTCTCGTTTTTGGGTACAGACCCCGAGATGATCGTGCGCGGCAAAGGCATGCAGACTCTTGTCGAGCGCAATGGCAAGACTGAATCCTATCCCGGCGCTGCAACTGAGTGGGTAAGAGATTACTTTCGCGATCGCAAGCTCGCACGGCGCTCGGGACTGGTCCCGTTCGCCGGGGGCGCAGTTGGTTACATCGCCTACGACGCGGCGGAGTGGTTTGAACCGGCGCTGCGCGACGACAACACACATCCGCTCGATGGTCCAACCGATGCTATCTTTATGTTCTACCGCACGGTGATCGCTTTCGATCGCGTGAAGCAGCGTTTGGAGATCGTCTCGATCGTGTTCACTGAAGAAGCAGGTGGCAGTCCTGACCGGCTGCGTGAACTTTACGACGAGGCCGTAGCGCGCACGAAAGAAGTTGAGAAGACGATCTTTGAAACGAGTTCAATACCGCCGAGATCGCGCAGTGAGTCGGACGTCAACGTTTCGCTGCAATCAAACTGGACGCGCCGCGCTTTCGAAGATGCGGTGCGACAGATAAAAGAACACATCGCCGCGGGCGACTGTTACCAGGTCGTACTTTCGCAGCGCTTCTCAGCCAAATTCACCGGTGACCCACTTCAGATCTATCGCGCCCTGCGTGCGATTAATCCGTCGCCGTACATGTTCTTTCTGAGACTCGGCGACGAGACGGTGGTTGGGGCCTCGCCGGAAATGCTGGTGCGTTGTCATGGACAGCGACTCGACTATCGCCCGATCGCGGGCACCCGAAAACGCGGCGCTACGGAAACCGAAGACTGGATGTTGGGCGAGGATCTGAAGTCGGATGAAAAAGAGATCGCCGAGCACATGATGCTGGTCGATCTCGGGCGCAACGACCTCGGTCGTGTTTCCGATTACGGATCAGTCAAGGTTGACGATCTGATGCGCGTGGAACGTTATTCGCACGTGCAACATCTCGAGACGAGTTTGAGATCGCGTTTGCGCGACGGTCTGGATCGCTTTGATGCGCTCGCGTCATGCTTTCCGGCGGGTACTGTTACAGGCGCGCCGAAGATTCGCGCGATGGAGATCATCCGCGGGCTGGAGCCGGATCGGCGCGGCCTCTATGCGGGATCGGTGTTGTACATGGATTACGCGGACAATCTGGATTCGTGTATCGCGATCAGGACGATGGTTCTGCGCGATGGAGAAGCGATGGTCCAGGCGGGCGCAGGTATCGTAGCTGATTCGATCCCGGAACATGAGTATGCGGAGACAGTGAACAAAGCGCGCGCGATGTTTCGTGCGATTGAAATGGCCCAACGCGGATTGTGACGGATTTAAAGACAGGATTTACGCGGATTTCGCTATGAAGATTGTAGTCATTCTACTGAGTTTGGTGTTTGTACCGACAGTGAGGGCACAGTCGGGCGCGCCGATCGACGCGCCGAAGAAGGCGAACGCGCGGGCGGCGGCCGAAGTATTCGCAGCCGAGCCGTTTGACGGTGCGTCAGTGGAGAAGATGGGCGAGCAGTGCGTCACGCTTCAGACGGAGTTGGGCGCAATCGAGATCGCGATGATGCCGGAAAACGCGCCCGAATCAGTGCGTAACTTTCTTAATCTTTCCGCGACCGGCGCGCTCGACACGACGACGTTCAGTCGCACAGTGAAAGACTTCGTGATTCAGGGAGGTAATCTTCAAACCAGCGAGAAGTGGGGGCCGGAGCTTGCGAAGCGAATGTCGCGGCGCTTGCCCGACGAACCCGGACTGGTGAAGCACGTGCGCGGTATTGTTTCGATGGCGCGCACCGACGAACCAAACAGCGCCACCACACACTTCTTCATTCTCGTTGGTCCAGGACCACATCTCGACAGTAAGTTTTCGGCGTTTGGAACAGTGACGAAGGGAATGGAAGTGGTGGACGCGATCAACCAGGCGCCCGCTGAAGGTGAGAAACCGGAGAAGCCCGTGAAAATTAATCGGGCTGTTGTAGTGCCATGCAAAAAGTAATTCTGTGTTTAGCGATTGTGGGTAGTCTGCTTGTTGCGAGTGGTTGCGCGAAACCTGATTCCACCGGGAAGACGCCTGAGTCCCTGCAGCGCATACTCAAGCTGCGCGGCTACGATTTCGACGAGAAGGGCTTTTTCGCCGCCGCACAGGCGCGCGATCTACAGGCAGTTAACGCGTTCATTGATGCCGGGATAAATCCGAACGCACAGGACGGTGATGGTCGAACTGCATTGATCTCCGCTGCTGCGCGTGGTGAGCTCGACGTGCTCAATACACTCTTGTCACGCGGCGTCGATATCAACGTCAAGGACAAGAACGGTTACACGGCGCTGAGCCATGCGATCGACGCGATGCACGACGAAGTTGAAGAAGCATTGTTGAGCCGTCCCGAGCTCGATCCGAATTGTCGCGGCAAGAACAGCCGTCCGGCGCTCATGGCTTACGTCTGGCGTGATAATAAAGATCGAGTCGAAAAACTCCTTGCGCGCGGCGCCGACGTGACCATACAGGACGCGGACGGCGATACGGCTTTGCATGGCGCGGCCCAAACCGGCAACGTCGAAATCATGCGCGTGTTGCTGGACAAGGGCGCAAATGTGAACGCCAAAAACAAGCAGGGTGGCACGCCGTTGATGTGGACCGCGGTCTACGGGAACGACGATGCCGCGCGACTGTTGCTGAGTCGCGGCGCTGACGCCTCACTCAAGGACAACGACGGCGTCACCGCGGTTCAATGGGCGGTGCGGAATAAGCGAGACAACGTCGTGCCGATTTTGCGAGGCAAGAGCTGAACATGTTACTGGTTATCGACAACTACGATTCGTTCACTTACAACCTCGTTCAATACCTGGGCGAGCTGGGCGCGGAAGTTGAGGTGCGCCGGAACAATCAAGTGACCGTCGATGAGATCGAGCAGAACTTGCGGCCGGAACGAATCGTCATTTCACCGGGACCGGGAACGCCTGACGATGCCGGCATCACACTCAATGTGATCGAGCGGTTGTCGGAAAAGATTCCGATTCTCGGCGTTTGCCTGGGCCATCAGTCGATTGGTCAGGCGTTTGGCGGCAAGGTGATTCGCGCGCCGGAACTGATGCACGGCAAAGCATCGGAAGTTAGTCATGACGGCAAGACGATCTTTGCCGGCGTGAACGATCACTTTCAGGCCGGTCGATATCACTCGTTGATTGTCGAAAAACAGTCGCTGCCGGATTGTCTCGAGATCTCAGCTCACACGGCGGACGACATCATCATGGGTTTACGTCATCGTGAATTGAAAGTGGAAGGCGTTCAGTTTCATCCCGAATCGATCCTGACTCCCGAAGGCAAGCAACTGCTCGCGAACTTCCTGAAACTCTAATGGCTCATCAATTAAGTGACTTTCTGGCGCGGCTGGTTCGGCGTGAAAACCTAAGTCGTGAAGAGGCTTTCGAGTTGTTGGATGCTTTGCTGGATCCGGAAGCGACTGACGCGCAGATCTCGGGAGCACTCGTCGCGTTGGCTGCGAAAGGCGAAACGGTTGAAGAGTTGACGGGAATGGTTGAGGGGCTGCGCTCGCGTGCGATTCGCGTTATGTCGAAACATAACTGTTTTGTTGACACAGCGGGAACGGGATCGAGTCGAGCGAAGACTTTCAACATTTCGACCGCGGCGGCGTTTGTGATTGCGGGGGCAGGGTTACCGGTGGCGAAACACGGTAATCGCGCGGCGAGTAGTAAGTCAGGCAGCGCTGATCTACTGACGGCGCTCGGGGTGAACGTCTCTGCGATACCGCTTGTTTCTGAGAACGCGCTGAATGAGATTGGCATCTGTTTTATGTTTGCGCCGCTCTTTCATGGTGCGACGGCGCGGGTGGCGGGGATTCGCCGGCAACTGGGCATTCACACGACGTTCAATCTGCTAGGACCTTTAAGTAATCCGGCGGGCGCGCCGCGGCAGATTATCGGAGTGTGGCGCAAGGATTTGGCTGACAAGCTGGCTGAGGCACTGGCGGCGCTTGGTACTGAACGGGCGTGGGTGGTCCATGGTGAAGATGGGTTGGATGAGATCACGCTCGCGGGCAACACTCATGTTTGCGAAGCGGCAGAGGGGCAGGTGCGGAGTTTTGAGATTACGCCGGAGGACTTTGGGTTTGAAGTTCGATCCCTGGACCACTTGCGTGGCGGAGATACGGATGCGAACGCCGCGATTGTCGATGCAGTGCTCGATGGATCGCGCAGGGACGAGGCGCGGGCGTTGGTAGTGATGAATGCTGCTGCGGCGCTGTTTTTGGGTGGAGCAGCCGCGGATCTTCGTGAGGCGGCAAAGCTCGCGTCTGACGCTATCGACAGCGGCGCCGCACGACGCAAGTTGGAACTGTTGATTGAGGCAACGATCGGATGATTAGTTTCACACAAAGGCGCAAAGGAGGACACAAAGACCGCTAAGAAAACCTTTGCGTCTTCCTTTGCGCCTTTGCGTGAAATATTTCGGCGAATGAGCATACTCTCGGAAATCATTGCGAAGAAACGCGAGCGCGTCATTGCGTCTCAGGAGATCGTTCCGTTTGATCAGACACGTCGCCAGGCTCAAGAGGTGCGACTCGACGCAAAGCCACACGCACTGCGTACTGCTTTGCGTCGCGAAGGAATCAACATCATCGCCGAGTTCAAGCGCCGCTCACCTTCGAAAGGAACCATTCGCCCTGATGCCGATCTCACTCAGATCGTGCAGAGCTACGAAGCCGGTGGCGCAGTCGCGATTTCCGTACTGACCGAAGAAGATTACTTCGACGGCTCGCTCGCCGATCTGCGCACCGCAAAGTCTGCCGTTTATATCCCGGTGTTGCGCAAAGATTTTATCTTTGAAGAGTATCAAGTCTACGAGTCAGCCGCTGCCGGCGCCGATGCAATCTTGTTGATCGTTGCCGCACTCGAAGACCACAGCTTGCGGCGACTCAGACAACTCGCTGAAGACGAACTTGGAATGGACGCCCTCGTCGAAGTTCACACTGGGGACGAAATGAAACGAGCAACCGCCGCCGGCGCAACATTGATCGGCGTGAATAATCGGAATCTGCGCACCTTTGAAACCTATATTGACATCTCATACTCAGTGGCGCACGACGCGCCGCGTGACGTCACGTTGATCAGTGAAAGTGGTTTGCGTAATGCAAGGGATCTTCGTTTTTTGTGGGACGTCGGCTTCAGCGGATTCCTGATTGGCGAAACACTGATGCGCGCTGATGATCCAGCGGAGATGTTACGGAAACTGCTATGACACTCGTTAAGATCTGTGGCATCACGAATCTCAACGACGCGCACGCCGCCGTCGCAGCCGGCGCTGATGCCCTCGGCTTCAACTTCTATAAACTATCGCCGCGCTACATCGCGCCCGAAAACGCGCGCGAAATCATCAACACGCTTCCGGACTCGATTCTTACTATCGGTGTGTTCGTCAACGAAGGTTCACCCGAAGCGGTGAGGAGCATTGCAGATCAGGCCGGCGTCAAAGCAGTTCAACTACACGGCGACGAATCGCCCGACTACTGTCGCGTGCTCAACTCCGTGATCAAGAGTTTCGCTGTCTCCGGCGACTTCGACCTCAAACAACTCGAGTCTTACGAAGTCGACGCGATCATGCTCGACACTAAGGACAATCGCCTGCGCGGTGGTACCGGACGCGTGTTTGATTGGTCAGTGGCACAACAAGTCAGCCGGCTTTTCCCTAAACTTTATCTCGCCGGCGGCCTGTCGCCGGAGAACGTTACCGAAGCGATCGAGATGGTCCAACCCTACGCGGTGGACGCCTGTAGTTCGCTTGAAGATAAACCCGGAATTAAGAACCACGAACGCATGCGCGTTTTCGTTAGCAAAGTCAGGAGTGTTAAACCTTGACGTTTCCCTACAGTCGCGGAGTATTCTAGGCCTTGTCCCAAAACCTTAAAGTCTCAGATTATCCTCCCGTAACAAGTTTGTTCGATTTTTCGACCTCTACAGGTCTGATTATGAGTTCCCGAGCTGAAAAAGAACCGATTACCCGACCTTCCGAGCGCGCGCGTGGCCGTGTGCTCGTTATTGCGGACGACAAGCATCCGCAATTCACGGAAGCTATCACCGCCAAAGGCATCGACGTGTTTGGCGTTTCGAACGGCGCGGCCGCCATGGTTTCGTTGACGCGTACGCGCCCGCATCTGGTCATCGCCGACATCTCCACTCGCGGTTTGCGAGTCAGGGAGCTGGCGAAGATGCTTGCGCAATCTGACGATGGTATACCCCTGATCCTCACCGGGTCCGAATCGTCCACCGTTTCGTTGCGATATGCGGCGATACTTCAGGGCGCGTTTGATTACTTTACGTTGCCTGACGAACTCAATCTGCTGGTTGAGCGAGCGCAGCAGTTAGTGCTGTTGCGCCAGAAGATGGATCGCTTGCGCGCGGACGCGGATTTGGATTCGTTGACCGGACTCGCGAATCGTCGCCGCTTTCGTGTGGCGCTTGCTCGTGAAGTGGAACGTTGGCGTCGTTATAAATCGCCCTGTGCCTTGTTAATGCTCGACATCGATCATCTCAAGGCCGTCAATGACAAGTTTGGACATCCGGTGGGTGACATGGTTATCCGCCAGATCGCACAGACGTTGAAAGAAGTTTCGCGCGATAACGACACGGCGGCGCGACTCGGTGGTGAAGAGTTTGCGCTATTGCTTGCGGGTGTCGATCTGCCACGAGCAATTGCGGCTGCTGAACGACTGCGCGCCGTGCTTGGCAGCAAAAGTGTCGAAGGTGTTGGCAGCGTTACGGTGAGTATTGGTGTGGCGGGCTGTCCTGAGAACGCGACGTCCGAAAGGATGCTGTATTCCGCCAGTGACGGTGCGCTGTATGTATCGAAGAATGCCGGGCGCGATCGAGTTTCGGTGGCGCCGCCGTTACAGGAGAAATTACCGGGCGTGTGAAAATTATGTCTTCCGCAGTAACACAACCAGATTTGCTTGGACATTGGGGGCAGTACGGTGGTCGCTTCGTACCGGAAACTTTGATGGCTCCGCTCGAGGAGTTAACTACGGCTTACGTCGCCAGCCGTGACGATCAATCGTTTCAATCGGAACTCCAGGAGCTTCTGAAAAACTATGCCGGTAGACCGACGCCGCTCTTCCACGCTGCTCGTCTGACTGAACACTGCGGTGGCGCAACCATCTACCTCAAACGCGAAGATCTACTTCACACCGGCGCACACAAAATCAACAACACGATTGGCCAGGTGCTGCTCGCGCGTCGCATGAACAAGCAACGCATCGTTGCCGAAACCGGCGCCGGACAACATGGCGTTGCGACGGCAACCGTTTGCGCACTCTTCGGACTAAATTGCGTGGTCTACATGGGCGCGGAAGACATGCGGCGCCAGGCGTTGAATGTCTTTCGCATGCAGTTGCTCGGCGCGGAAGTGCGCGAAGTAAACGCCGGTTCGCGAACGTTGAAAGACGCAATCAACGAAGCGCTGCGCGACTGGGTCACGAATGTGGCCGATACCTACTACTTGCTCGGCAGTGCGCTTGGTCCACATCCGTATCCGCTGATGGTGCGCGACTATCAAAGCGTGATCGGGCGCGAGGCGCGCGCGCAGATTCTGGAACAAGAAGGCCGCTTGCCGGACCTGCTCATCGCGTGCGTTGGCGGCGGTTCTAATTCGATCGGGTTGTTTCATCCGTTCCTCGGCGACGCAACGGTCAAAATGATCGGCGTCGAAGCCGGCGGCGCCGGAAACGAGTTGGGCCAACATGCGGCGCGCTTCAACACGAGCGGCGGCGGACGTCCGGGCGTGTTGCAGGGAACGATGAGCTACGTTTTGCAGGACGACAACGGTCAGGTCGCCGCGACTCATTCAGTGTCAGCCGGTCTCGATTACCCGTCGATTGGACCTGAGCACGCGTTTCTGCACGACGCCGGCCGGGTTGAGTACGTTTCAGTCTCTGATAGTGAAGCGCTCGAAGCGTTTCAAATGTTATCGCGCCTCGAAGGTATTATTCCCGCGCTCGAGTCGGCACACGCGGTGGCGTATGCGGTGAAGATTGCGCGCGAGATGAGTTCGGATCAAATCGTGATCGTGAATCTTTCCGGACGCGGAGATAAAGACGTAAATTCCGTGCGTGAAGTTTTGGAGTCGTAAAAGCTTGGGACGCATCGCAGACGCCTTCACAACTCTGAAGCAAGATGGAAAGAAGGGATTCGTTCCGTACATCACCGCAGGTGATCCTGACCTCGCCACTACCGAACAGCTCCTCATTACACTCGCGCCGTATGCGACGTTGATTGAGCTCGGCGTACCGTTCAGCGATCCGATGGCGGATGGACCAGTAATCCAGCGTGCCTCCGAAAGAGCTCTTAAAAACGACTTCGGTTTGCAGGACATCCTCGACACGGCGGCTCGCGCGCGAAAGCAGATCGAGACGCCGATCATTCTTTTCAGTTACTACAATCCGTTACTTCAGTTTGGCTTGAAACGCCTCGCACAAGCTACTAAAGATGCCGGTGTTGATGGCGTGCTCGTCACTGATTTGACGCCGGAAGAGGCAGGTGAGTTTGAAGCCGAACTGCGCGCGAACGGTTTGGATATGATTTTCCTGATCGCGCCAACGTCTACTGACGAGCGTTTGCGACTCGTTGCCGAGCATGCGAGTGGATTCATCTACGCTGTTTCGCGTGCGGGCGTCACGGGAACGCGCGAGACAGTGAGTGCGGAGGCTGAGAAGCTTGTGAATCGCATGCGACAGTTTTCATCGCTGCCGATCGCGGTTGGTTTTGGTATCTCGAACGCGGCGCAGGTAGCGGACGTGCATCGCTATGCTGACGCGGTAGTGGTGGGCTCAGCGATCGTTGCGGAGATGGAGCGGTTTTCGGGTGCGCCCGATATCGTTGATAGGATTGATCGGTTCTTGAAAGGTTTGACGGGGAAATAAGTCTTATATGTCCGATAAGACCTATTTCATGTTAAAGTGCACTCGAATTGCGAAACAACCTCACGAGGGTCGAAAAAACCTCACCCTCTGGCGAAAATTTAACTGTTGCACAGATGAAACACTGTGTTATTATCTGCTCAGCTTTGAGAAGAGGAGCGGAAGAAAGAGATGTATGCCATGGCAGATGACCGAGCAACTGCAGACCGCGGCCGGGCTGTTGAAGCCGCTTTAGCTAACATTGAAAAGAAGTTTGGCAAGGGGTCGATTATGCGATTGGGTGAGCGTGAAGTGTCAGATATCCCCGCAATTTCCACCACTTCGCTCAGTTTGGACGCTGCTATTGGCGTGGGCGGTGTGCCGCGTGGACGCATCGTCGAAATTTACGGGCCGGAGAGCTCCGGCAAGACCACGCTCGCGCTTCATATCGTGGCCGAGGCGCAGAAAGCCGGTGGCGTGGCTGCGTACATTGACGCCGAGCACGCGATGGATGCCGACTATGCCGGCAAACTCGGAGTCGATATCGATCAGCTACTAATTTCACAGCCGGATTCCGGTGAACAGGCGCTGGAGATTGCCGAAGCGCTCGTGCGCTCTAATGGAGTTGACGTGATCGTGGTCGATTCCGTGGCGGCGCTCGTGCCGCGCGCAGAGCTCGATGGCGAGATGGGTGATTCGCTGCCGGGATTACAGGCGCGGTTGATGTCGCAAGCGCTGCGCAAGCTCACGGCGATCGTTGCACAGTCAAATACCTGCTTCATCTTCATCAACCAGATTCGCGAGAAGATCGGAGTGATGTTTGGCAATCCGGAGACGACGACGGGCGGTCGCGCGCTCAAGTTTTATTCTTCACTGCGACTCGATATTCGTCGTATCGGCGCGATCAAAGACGGCGATCGCGTGGCTGGCAATCGCACGAAGGTGAAAGTAGCGAAGAACAAAGTGGCGCCGCCGTTCCGCGAGTGTGAGTTTGACATCATGTACGGCGAAGGCATTTCGCGCGAAGGCGATCTGCTCGATCTGGCGGTGGTCCAGCGTGCGGTGGAAAAGAGTGGCGCCTGGTTTTCTTATAAAGGCGAGCGGCTCGGGCAGGGAAGGGAGAACGCGAAACAGGCGTTGAAAGACAACCCCGAGATCCTGCGCAAGATTGAGCGCGATGTGAAGGTGAAGCTGGGCCTTCCGGTAAGAGAAGAACCTGAAGCCGTGAAGGCGGCCACGAAGTAGAATCTACAAAGCCACAAAAAGGCACAAAAAGCGCAAATTCGATCATTTGTGCTTCTTGTGCCTTTTTGTGGCGTAAACTGTCTTTTGAATGTCATCAATCCTCATCAAAAACGGCACGCTTGTCACGATGGATCAGGCGAACACCATCGTGCGCGGCGATCTGCTTATTCGTGACGAACGCATCGCAGAGATCGGCAGTACAACCCAAACAGCCGACACCGTGATCGACGCCGGTGACTGCGCGGTAATTCCCGGTTTCGTCCAAACTCACATTCATCTTTGCCAGACACTTTTTCGCGGCGCGGCGGATGATCTCGCGCTTATCGACTGGCTCAAGCAACGCGTTTGGCCCATGGAGGCGGCCCACTCGGCTGCTTCGATCGCGGCTTCCGCGCGTCTCGGTATTGCCGAGTTAATCAAAGGCGGCACGACCTGCGCGTTGACGATGGAGACTGTCAATCACACAGCCGAAGTCTTCAAGGTCGTAGAAGAAACCGGATTTCGCGCGACCGTCGGCAAGTGCATGATGGACAAAGGCGACGAGGTTCCGTCTGCTTTGCAGGAACAGACTGAGAATTCGATCGCTGAGTCCCTGACGTTGCTCGAAGAGTGGCACGGCCGCGCCGGTGGTCGCATCCGTTATTGTTTTGCGCCGCGGTTTGCAATCAGTTGCACACGTGAATTGCTCGAGCGGGTTGCGAGTCTCGCGCGCACGCACGGTGTGATGGTCCATACACACGCATCGGAAAACAGAACTGAATGTGAACTGGTCGAACAGGAAAGTGGTCTGCGCAACGTTGCGTATCTCGACAGTCTTGGCTTGACCGGGCGACACGTAGCCCTCGCTCACTGTGTACATCTCAATACGAACGAGATCGGAATACTAAAAACGTCGGGCACAAATGTTGTTCATTGTCCGTCATCAAATCTGAAACTCGGTTCGGGCATTGCGCCAATCGCAAAGTTACTCGAGGAGGGAATCTCGGTTTCGCTTGGAGCTGATGGTGCGGCGTGTAATAACCGTCTCGACATGTTCACTGAAATGCGTACGGCGGCGCTGCTTCAGAAGGCTTTGCACGGACCGGAAGTCCTGCCCGCGAGCCGTGCTCTTCGCCTCGCCACCATCGACGGTGCACGCGCGCTCGGTCTCGACTCCGAAATCGGAAGCCTCGAGGTTGGAAAGCGCGCGGATGTGGCAGTCGTCCGACTCGAGCGTCTGCACACGACGCCTGTTAAGGATGTTGTCTCTGCGCTCGTTTATTCAACGGCAGTGGAAGACGTGGATACGGTTATTATTGACGGCCGGCTGGTAATGAAAGACCGGGAGCTGCTGACGATCGACGAGAACGAGACGATTGCGAAGGCGAAGTTAGAGGCGGAAAGACTCATTTAAAAGAGCTGTGCCAGCTCGAAGGTAGCGACTGCGGGGGGCGCGATCGGCGGCCGAGCTGGCACTGGCGGGCACTATCAATTTTGAATTGGATGGCCGTCTTTTCAACTAGCTGACGTTTGGGCATCAGCGCCACCCGCAACGCCTCGAATTATACACCGCGGAAAATATCAGTCAACGACTTTTTGTGACGGATCCGACAAAAATCTTTACACAATTTGGTGGGATATTCCTCAAATTCCGGTTCAAGTTGACAGTTATTCGGCGGTCTTCCTATACTACGCCTCTTTTTTCCACCATCTGGCCAGGTAGCTCAGTTGGTAGAGCGCGGCCCTGAAAAGGCCGGCGTCGGCGGTTCGATTCCGTCCCTGGCCACCAATAATTTCAACAACTTACAGATAGCCAAAAACATTCAAAAATCCTCGCGCGTACAATACGCGTACATCGATTTCTCACATTTTCACTTTTGGCGCCGCTCGTTCAAACAACTTCGCACAGATACTGCTCGTAAGTTGTTCTCACTTTATTTGGGGGCACCAGTAACCACGTAGCTGCGCCGGGACCGAACGTGCAGCCCCACTCGGCGCGAAACAACTTCTACGCGCCGGATGTCTGCTTCGGATTTAAGCGCGACTCCTGACTTCGGCCGGTAGGTGACGACGTACTGCGAATCGATTTCGCGGGCGAGATCATCGGTGAGCTGCGACAGTTCATCTTCCGACGCCGGCAAGATGATGTCTCCTCCTGTTTCCTCTGCGACCCAACCCAGCAAAAGTTCATTCTGCTTGAGAGTTTTCAATTGGTCCCTGCTGTGTCGCCACATAGGAAAGTCGAGGTTGGGGCCCACCGGGTATGCCCCTTCCAGGATTATGCGGAGGATGCTCTTGTGTTTCAGTTCCTCGGCCAGCTTCTTGTCAGCATTGGGAAAAATCGGCGCGACGGCTGTATCCAGTTTGTTCTTCCGCCTGACGGCAATCGGGATCACCGGGATTTTGGGATGCAGCATGCTTATCGCTTTGCGACCCAGTAAGGTGTAGCTGATGACGTGAACGGTGGCTTGAGCCGTATAGAGTTGTTTCATGCCCGCTGCAAGATCATCTTCGTCGAGCAGAGACTCTCCGCCATCCGTAACCAGCACAATGTGGCGATTACCTGGTGGAGCACTTGCCAGTTGCACTGAAGCCGCAGCCAGGGCGTTTTGAAAACGACCGTTCCGTCCCGAAGAGAGTTTTGTCTTAAGCGAATGGATAGCGACACTCTGATCCGAAGTCCAAGTTTGAATCAATTCAACTTTACCGCCGAATTGAAACGCCGCAACCTGATCGCCTGCGCGAAGCTGGGAAACGAGGCGCACAGAAAGATCGCGCGTGGTGTTGGTTTTCATCGCCGGATTTCTGAAGCCGCCGGTGTCCAACAGCAGGAGAACGCTGGCGGGAGTTCGTCGAACACTCCGTATTGTCTGTGGTTCGCCGTCCTCCAGGACCAGCAGATCATTTAGTTCGAGCGTGGGATCGAAGCGCCCGCTACTGTCGGTAGCGACTACGGGAAGAATGACTTCTTCGGTGTAGATCTTGATCTGTTCTTGTTGCTGAGGTAACGGTGTGGGTTGGGGAGACACCACCGGTGTAGCTGTCTGAGCAGACGCGCGCGGAGCAATGTCTCCGTCAGCATAAAGCAGCGCCAGCAGGCAAGCCAACAAACAGCGGTGAATTATTCGACGCAGCATCCAGCACACTGTTACATCATTCGTGGACGATTGCCAAGGCGCGCTATTAATTCTCAGTGAAACAAAACGCCCAGCGAAAATCGCACAAAGTGACGCGTGCCGGTGTTTGAGTCATTAACGAAGACCGGGTTGTAATCCATCAAGGCTCGAAAGCTGACTCGCTCTGAGGCGCGAATATCAAGACCTCCGCCTAACCCCATCGCAAAGCCATTGTCGCTTTTTTTCAAATCCAAATTGAAGGCCGGACCTGGCGTCGTGAAGTTTGCGCTGGTGTGGGCGACGCCGGCGAGCGCATGTGCAAACGGCGTGAAGCGCGTACTGTTGCGAGCCTTAAACTCGGGGCCGGCTAGAAAATTGTAAACGCGTGTTTTGAGTTGAAAGTCCTGAGTGGCCGTCGTGCATGCAGGATTGCAAAACGTAAGCAGACCCTGCGCCGACTCATTGTTGAAATGCGCAGAGAAGTCGCCCTTAAGGCCGACCCACTTCCTCAAGTTGCCGATAATTGAAGTCTCAAATCCCGCATTCGCATTGTAGTTTGCTGGCAGACTGCTATTCGGCGCGAGGCTAATACCGGGACCGTTGGCTTCACCAAGAGCCGAGTAACCTACGAACACTTCAACCTTGGGATACTCGTCCGGCTTCGTGTTTTGCGCCGAAGCCACCAGGGTCGAGCACAGCAAGAGTGCAGTGCTGAATGCCAGGCGAATGAGCAGGTTCTTATTAATTCGTTTCATTGATGGTCTCCTTATGTTTACACAGTTAACCCCGCGGCGCTGTGCGGCTTGAGTTGCTTCAGTTCCGACGGGGAGTAGACATACGGGGAGAGATTGTTTCATTCGGGCTCATGTTTCAGACACGACGACCCTCAGACAGACGCTGACAGATCGAGGTGCTATTGGTGTTAGCCGTGTACTGTTCGAGATTATTAGTATTCGAAGAAAAATTATTTTGAGTTAGACTGAAGAGCGACGTTACGCATCAAACCTCATTCGTTACCTCCATGCGCTCGGGCGAATTTGACTGGTCCACTAGTTAAAGGCTGGAAACTATGCTCGCTATTTGCTCACGTGATCATGCCTGGCTGGTAACGGCGAGCCTGGTCTTTTTTCTCGCCTCCGGCGCCCTTACATCTGTGCGAGCACAGACGGCTGACGAGTCCATCGCCAAACTGTCACCATCGCTGAGTCCTGATGAGGCGGAGATCCAGAAGTTAGTAATTCGAGGTTACGAAGCTTACGCAACGAAAAATGCACCGGCACTGTTTTCAATGTTCAGCAAGCAGTCGCCATACCTTGATCAATTTAAGACGTTCATCACAGAAGAATATGCCGCTAACGAACAGGTCAGGTTTGGGGTCCGGATCACTCGCTTACCCAATGTGTTGATCGATGGCGAAAAGGCGACCGCCTATCTGGACGTCGAGATTCACGCGGTTAGTTTGGAAACCGGCAATGAAGTAGAAGGCCCGGGCCGAATGGCCCACACTTTTCGTTTCGTCAAAGAAAACGGAGTTTGGAAAATCTGGCAGTTCATAGACACAGCCGAAGAGCTCACCGCCGAGTTGTTGGCGGCCCCGACCGATGAAGCGCGGGCACTGGTGCTGAAACGCAGCGAGCCGTTTACCGATGGTTTGCTCAAGGGCTTGTCGAATGTGGGGGCAGAACTCTTGTACAAGAAAGGCAACGACGATCAAGCAGCGATGATCCTCAACATCGTGCTGACGATCGCCAGGCGGGACAATTCATTACTAGGAACGGCCAATGCGCTGATTGGTCTCGGAGATGTTTACGCTGCCCGAGGTGACTACCAGCGTGCCGCCGACAACTACCAGCAGATGATGAAACTCGTGGAAAGCCTCGGCCACAAAGAGGGTATCGCAGTCCTCTCCGTAAGATTGGGAGACATTCATTACTATCAGGGTAACTTTCCGCAGGCGTTGAACTACTACCAAAGAAGCGTCGACCTTTATGAAAAGCTGGGAAGCAGGGAGGACATCGCCCACCCGTTACTCCGCATAGGCGATGCCTACTTTGCGCAGAACGACAACACACGGGCGCTGGAGTATTACCAGCGAAGCCTGAAAATTTGTGAACAGACCTTTGATAAAGGCGGCGCGACTTTTCTTCTGAACCGAATTGCCGAGGTTTATGCCGCACAAGATCGCTACGAAGAGGCTGATGATTTCTACAGGCGCAGTCTGAAGCTTCAGCAAGAGCTGGGCATCAAGTCGATCACGGCAACCACCTTGAACGGCATGGGAAGTATTCGTTACCGGCAGGGTAACTACGACGAAGCCGCAAGGCTTTCAGCTCGCGCCGCTGAACTCGCCAAAGACGGCCATGCACCAGAGGTCTTGTGGAAGACGTTGACCTCATTGGGTCAAGCCTATCGCGCGCTCAGGCAGGTGGATCGGGCACAGCAGTCGTTCGATGAAGCCATCGGGATTCTGGAAAAAATGCGCGGGCAACTGGTGGGGAGCGAGCGAGACCAACAGCTCTTTTTTGAGAACAAGACCATTCCTTACGTTGAAATGGTTGGGCTCTTGATCGCTCAGAACAAACTAACCGAGGCATTTCATTACGCGGAGATGGCCAAAGGCCGCATGCTGCTCGACGTGTTGCGCCACGGCCGGTCAGACATCTCCAAAACGATGACCGCTGAAGAGCGCGATCGCGAGAAGCAGTTGCAGGCCACAGTAACGGCGCTCAGCTCTCAACAGCGCAAAGAGATTTCACTGCCTCAGCCGGATAAATCACGGCTCACCTTCATTGATACACAACTACAGAAAGCGCGGCTTGAATACGAAGCATACGAAACGCGCATCTATGCCGCACATCCAGATTTAACGGCAGGGCGAGGCGGGTCTGAACCTTTGTCTTTGAACGAGGCGGGAGCGCTGATAAACGATTCGCAAACCGCGCTGTTGGAGTACGTGGTTACGCAGAATCCTTTCCAGCACAGTGGGATCCGAAGCTTGGAATTCACGTGACTTGAAGTCGCGG
>JADMIO011210265.1_pt1 | contig 125347 bp, 122 predicted proteins | sample 8958161 | NCBI WGS metagenome assembly JADMIO01 (sample SAMN16585339, study PRJNA669376) | soil metagenome | isolation source: Crop rotation soil | place: USA: Cullars Rotation, Alabama | collected 2011
GCCGCGACTTCAAGTCACGTGAATTCCAAGCTTCGGATCCCACTGTGCTGGAAAGATGCCCGCAACACCGGGCTGGACGCGGCGCGGGGCGGATACGTGGCGTGGCTCGACAGCGACGACCTGGCGCGGCCGCGACGGCTCGAGATCGAAGCCGATTATCTCGATGCCCACCCGGAGATCGCGATGATCGGGTCGGCTGCGGGAACGATTCGCGCCGGCGGCCGGCGCAGCTGGGTACCGCGCGCGCGCGCCTCGTCCCACGAGCAGATCGCGGCGCTGCTGTTGTTCCGCTCAGCGCTGCTGCAGTCCTCGCTCATGGGTCGAGCGGATATTCTCAAGCACTATCCTTATCGGGCCAACTTTCCGGTGTGCGAGGACCTGGACCAGTTCATCCGCCTGGCTCGCGACCATCGCGTCGCCAACTTGCCTCAGGTGCTGGTCGACCGCCGGATGCACACCGGCCAGGCGGTCAACCGCAGGGCGGCGATGATCGTCGAGCGAAAGCGTGTGCTTTTGGGCGAGCAGCTGCGGCGGCTGGGGATCGAACCCAGCGCCGAAAACCTCGACCGACACATCCTTCTCGGCCGGACTCGAGGCGCGGCGCTCAATCGGGAGTTCCTCGAGTGGAGCGAACGGTGGCTGAAGACCATCTTATCCGCGAACCGGTCGCGACAGGTCTACGATGCCCGGGGCCTGGATTATGCAGTGGGCTTCGTCTGGCGGCGCGCGTGCCTCGCTGCGCTCCGCGGCCCGAACCCTGTCGGTGCGGCCGCAAGGATGCTTCGGCAACCGCACATTAAATAATTGTAACATTCTCAATTTACGCAATAATTCATTTGCCCGACACCTCGTTGTCAAACCGAGGCGGTTAACACCGCCTCACAATGAGAGTGGCCGTGTTCGTCGATGAGCTGAGCGCGACGGGCGTCGTCAACAACGCGATCGCCGTTGCCAGCGACCTCCATGCCCGCGGTTGCGATGTCCGGCTGGTCGCAGCGCGCGCCGAGGGAACGCTGAAGGCGACCGTGCCCGACGAGATTCCCGTGGTCGGCCTGTTGCCGCCGGGGCAGGTGCCCTCGTCGCGGCCCCGTCGGCTGGTTCGGACCCTGCGCGCCTATCGCGGATTTGTCGGGGATTTTGCCCCCGACGTGCTGTTCTCGTCCGGCAACCACGCGCACCTGGCCAGCCTGTTCGCGGCCGGCGCGGCGCCAAAGTGCCGAACGGTCGTGCGGATCAGCAACGACCTGCGTCACGCGGTCGCTGGACGCCGGCGGCGCAACCCTGTCCCGCGCTGGCTGCGCGAGACGAGCTTTCGCCTGATCGCCGAGCGCGCCGACCGACTGGTGTTCGTGTCCGACCATTTGCGGCGTCAAGCGGCGGCCTCGGTCGACCTCGCCGAAAAAGGCGTCGTGATCCCCAACGGGGTCGACCTCATGGCCATCCACCGGCGCGCGCAGGAGCATTGCCCGCACGACTGGCTGAGCCAATCCGATCCGGTGGTGCTCGCGGTCGGCCGGCTCGTCCGGCAGAAGAATTTCCACAATCTCATTCGCGCCGTGGCGCTGGCTCGAAACGCGCGGCCGCTGCGGCTGCTGCTGCTCGGGTCGGGCCCGCTGCGCGACTCGCTGCTGCGCGAGGCCGAGGCGCTAGGCATCGGCGGCGCGGTCGAGATCCTGCCGCCCGTGCCCAATCCGATTCCCTATATCGATCGCAGCTCGGTGCTCGCGCTTCCGTCGTGGTGGGAGGGCTCGTCGAACGTCCTCCTGGAAGCGCTGGCCTGCGAGACTCCGATCGTCGCCTCCGACACCGCGGGCAGCGCCGCCGAAGTGCTCGACGAGGGCCGTTTCGGCCTGCTCGTCAACCCGAGCGACGTCCGCGCCATGGCCGACGCTTTGGTCCGGCAAAGCAGCGCCTCACCGATCCGTCCCGGGGCCCGCGCCGAAGCGTTCAGCCGCGACGCCGCGCTGGGCGCTTATGCCGGCCTCATCCTGACGCAGGGCTAGGCCGGCCACTCCTCCTTCAGGATCGCGAACAGGACGGTGTCGCGGACGTGGCCGGTCCAGGTGATGCGGTCGGCGCGGAGGACTCCTTCGCGCACCGCGCCGAGCTTCTTCATTGCCGCCTGGCTGCGGCCGTTGCGGCGGTCGACGCGGAACTCGACGCGGCGGATGCCGCAGTCGAAGGCGCGGGCCAGCATCATGTCCTTTATCCGGCGGTTGAAGCCCGTGCCGCGGAGGTGGGGGCGGTAGTAAGTGCCGCCGATCTCGAGCACCTGCCGCGTTTCGTCGATGCCGAGATAGGAGGACATTCCGGCGAGCTCATCGCCGCTGAACAGGACGAAGGTCCGGTTGCGCGGGCTGGACGTGTAGAAATCGATGCTGGCGTCGAAGCCGTCGGGCCCGAAATTGTTCGCGTAGATCGCCCAAATGTCCGGATCCTCGGCGCAGGCGGCCTTGAGCCCCGCGCGGTGCCGCTCCGCGAACCGCTCGGCGCGGCAGCCGTCGCCGGTCATCGGCGCGTCAAGGCCATCGATCATTCGCGGCCGAGGTCCTTGGCGACCTTCTCGGAGCGCAGCAGCTGGTCGATGTGGCTGCTTTCGTCGAAGCTTTCATCGGCGACGAACTTGAGCTTGGCAGCATATTTCATGCGCACGCGACGGGCGACTTCGCGCTGGAGGAAGGCGGTGTTCTGCCTGAGCGCCTTCAGCACCGCTTCCTCGTCCTGGCCGAGCAGCGGCTTCACGAACACCGTCGCGTGGCGGAGGTCGGGGGACATGCGCACTTCGGTGATGCTGACGAGGTGCGACTGCAGCGTCGCGTCATGGACGTCGCCGCGCTGGAGCAATTCGCTCAGCACGTGACGCACTTGCTCGCCGACACGGAGCAAGCGGACCGAGCGGCCTTCCGGCGTTTCGACGCCGCGCATTTACAAATCCGCTGGAAGGATATCGCCGACCGAAACGTCGAGCGCCTCGGCCAGGCGATTCCACATCTTCGGGTTCGACTTCATTTTTCCTGCTTCCAAGCGGGAAACTGTCGCGAATGTCGTCTTTGCACGCCTAGCGAGCTCATCTTGAGTAAGGCCTCGATACTTACGCCAGACCTTCAACGCGCTTTCTCCGGCGATCAGTCGATCGATCATTTCGGCAGGCAGGTATTCCTCGCCCTCGGCGCGCCGACGCTCGGCTGTTTCAGCGGCCAGAGAGTCGGCCTTGTCTTCGACAATATCGAGAAGCCGCTCGTACTCCTCCATCGGAAGCACAGCCATTTTGCGGCCATCGATCTCCAAAATCTGCGCAGTCATGAGCGTTCCTCATTTGCGTATTATGCAAATTACAGCGTCCGCGCGCGCTCCTCGACCTCGAACACCTCCAGGCTGTCGCCCGGCTTGATGTCGTTGGTGTCCGCCAGCAGCACGCCGCATTCGAGGCCGGCGCGCACTTCGGCGACGTCGTCCTTGAACCGCCGGAGCGAGCTGATCGTCGTCTTCGACACGATCACGTCCTCGCGCGTCAGGCGGGCGTTGAGGCCCTTGCGGATGACTCCTTCGAGCACGAGCAGGCCGGCGGCCTTGTCCTTCTTGCCCGCCGGGAAGACCTCCTTGACCTCGGCGCGGCCGACCACCGTCTCGATGATCTCCGGCCCGAGCTCGCCGGCCATCGCGCCCTTCACCCAGTCGGTCAGGTGATAGATCACGTCATAGTAGCGGAACTCGACCTTGCTGCGCTCGGCCACCTCGCGCGCCTTGGCATTGGGGCGGACGTTGAAGCCGATGATCGGCGCCCCGCTGGCGCTCGCCAGGGTAACGTCGCTCTCGGTGATCGCGCCGACCCCTGAGTGGAGCACGCGAACCTTGATCTCGTCGGTCGACAGGCGGTTCAGCGAATGGACGATCGCCTCGACCGAGCCGTGGACGTCGGCCTTGATCACCAGCGGCAGTTCCTTGGTGGTCGAGGCGTGCGACGCGAACATGTTCTCGAGGCTGACCGGCGCCGTGGTCGTGCGCCGCTTGTCGAGCACGCCCTGGCGATAGTCGGCGACCTCGCGCGCGCGCGCCTCGTTCTCGACCACGGTGAACGGATCGCCCGCGGCGGGGACCGCGCCGAGGCCGAGCACCTCGACCGGAACCGACGGTCCGGCTTCCTTCACCTGGCGGCCCTTGTCGTCGATCATCGCCCGGACCTTGCCCGAGCTGGCGCCGGCAACGAACACGTCGCCGACGCGCAGCGTGCCGCGCTGGACCAGCACGGTCGCGAGCGGGCCGCGGCCCTTGTCGAGCTTGGCCTCGATCACCGTCCCTTCCGCGGCGCGGTCGGGATTGGCCTTGAGTTCGAGGATCTCGGCCTGGAGCTGGATCGCCTCGAGCAATTTGTCGAGGTTGGTCTTCTTGGTCGCCGAGACTTCGACGTCCTGGACGTCGCCGCCCATGTCCTCGACGATCACCTCATGCTGCAGCAGCTCCTCGCGGACCTTCTGCGGCTTGGCGTCGGGCTTGTCGATCTTGTTGATCGCGACGATCATCGGCACGCCGGCGGCCTTGGTGTGGTTGATCGCCTCGATCGTCTGCGGCCGGAGGCCGTCGTCGGCTGCCACCACCAGGATGACGATGTCGGTGACGTTGGCGCCGCGGGCGCGCATTTCGGAGAAGGCCTCGTGGCCCGGCGTGTCGAGGAAGGTGACCTTCGACTTGTCGGGCAGGCTGACCTGATAGGCGCCGATATGCTGGGTGATGCCGCCGGCCTCGCCGGAGACGACGTCGGCGCCCCGGATGGCGTCGAGCAGCGAGGTCTTGCCGTGGTCGACGTGACCCATGATCGTGACCACCGGCGGGCGCGACTGAAGCGTCGCCTCGGCGTCGACGTCGGCAGACGTGTCGATATCGACGTCGGCCTCGCTGACCCGCTTGATGCGGTGGCCAAACTCGGTGACCAGCAGCTCGGCCGTGTCCTGGTCGATGGTCTGGGTGAGCGTCACCGGCATGCCCATCTTGAACAGCGCCTTGACCAGGTCGGCGCCGCGCTCGGCCATCCGGTTGGCGAGATCCTGGACCGTGATCGCCTCGGGCACGACGACGTCGCGGACCTGCTTCTGGGTCGGCCCCGCCTCCATGTGGTGGCGCTTTTCCTTCTCGCGGGCGCGGCGCAGCGCGGCGAGCGAGCGGGCGCGGCTGTCGTCTTCGTCCGACAGCGCGCGGGTGACGGTGAGCTTGCCGCGCTGGCGATGGTCGTCGCGACCGCGGCTGGGGCGCGCGGGCTCGGGGCGCTTGGGCGCCGGGGCATGCCCGCCCGGCCGGCGATGGCCGCGGTCTTCCTGTTCCTCGACGACCGGTTCGGCGGGTTCGGCCGGAGCGGGCGCCTCGGCGGCGCGGGCTTCCTCTTCGGCCTGCAGGCGGGCCTGCTCGGCCGCGGCTTCCTCGGCCTTGCGATTCTCTTCGGCGCGGCGGCGTTCTTCCTCGCTCGCCTCGACCTTGCTGCGGTCCTCGCGGCGGCGCGCTTCCTCGAGCGCGGTGAGGCGCGATTCCTCGGCCTCGCGCAGCAGCTTCGCCTGCATCTCCTTGCGGGCGGCGGTCTCCTCGGCGGCCGACGGCTTGCGCGGCTGCGGCGCGGCCGGTGCGGCCTTCGGCGCCGGCTTGGGCGCTTCGGCGACCGGTTCGGGCGCGGGCGCGGGCGGAGCTTCGCCCGGCTTGCTGAACACGCGCCGCTGCTTGCGTTCGACCACCACCGTGTTCGAGCGGCCGTGGCTGAAGCTCTGCTTCACCTTCCCAGTCTCGACCGTGCGCTTGATCCCCAGCGGGGGCCGGGTGCCAAGCTTCGGCTTTTCGGTCTGGTCTGCCATCCTAATCCTTCGTCAAATATCTTCAGCCGAGTCGGTCCCCAAGGCGGGTTCTCCGCCTTCAAGACCTCGTTCGGGGCCAGTAAAAGCCCGCCACCGGGCAAGCGCGTGAGAGACACGCGAAGCGGCAGCGGGATCCGTCAGGGCGATGTGTACCACATTCTCTCGCCCGAGTGCCATCGACAAGATAGTGCGCGCTTCGGGGAATATCACCCCTTGCTCGGCGCCTCCGCCCACGCGCCAGGCCTGGTCGAGCTTGCGCCGCCCATCGTCGCCGGCGTCGGCGGCGTGGACGAGCAGGTGGACCTTGCCCGAACGCGCGGCGGCCTCGACCCGCTCGGCGCCGTTGATCAAATTGCCGGCGCGCGCCTCCATCCCCAGCCGGTCGAGCGCGGCCTGACGCAGCGCCGCCTGGGTGCGCTCGCCGAGATCGGCCGGCACGCGGACGTCGTTGGTCTTGAACGTCCGTTGCAAAGCGCTCTTGAGCTTGCCCTTGGCGTTGGCGGTGTCGAGCTCGGCGCGGGCCACGCCGATCCAGGCGCCGCGGCCCGGCGCACGGGCGCGGACGTCGGGAGCGACCTCGCCGTCGGGCGACAGCGCGAGCCGGATCAGTTCGGCCTTCGTTGCCTTGCGACGAGTCAGGACGCAGGTCCGTTCGGGACCCGCGCCATTCGCCGGATTGTCGGAGCCTAGGTCCTCATTGCGGGGAGTCCGCATCGGCGGCCTCCTCGGGCTTGTCCGCGTCCGCGGCGGGGGACGAATCCTCCTCGAACCAGTGGGCGCGGGCGGCCATGATGATCTCGTTGCCCTGCTCTTCGGTCAGGCTGTAGTCGGCGAGGATTCCGCCCTTGTCCTCGGGCCGGTTGCTCGGCTCGCGGCGGCGCGGCTCGACCCTTTTCTTCTGGATCAGCTCGTCGGTGGCGAGATCGGCCAAGTCGTCGAGCGTCCGGATCCCGGCCTTGCCGAGCGTGACCAGCATCTGCTCGGTGAGGTGCGGAATCTCGGCGAGATCGTCCGCGACGCCGAGCTTGCGGCGCTCCTCGCGCGAGGCGGCCTCGCGCCGCTCGAGCGCTTCCGCGGCGCGGCTCTGCAGCTCGGCCGCGATGTCGTCGTCGAGGCCTTCGATCGAGGCGATTTCCTCGACCGGGACGTAGGCGACCTCCTCGAGGCTGGTGAAGCCTTCGGCGACGAGCAGCTGGGACAAAGTCTCATCGACGTCGAGCTCGGTCTGGAACAGGGCCGAGCGCTCGACGAACTCGCGCTGGCGCTTCTCGCTTGCATCGGCCTCGGTCAGGATGTCGATCTGCGAGGCGGTAAGCTGGCTGGCGAGCCGGACGTTCTGGCCGCGGCGGCCGATCGCCAGGCTGAGCTGGTCGTCGGGGACCACGACCTCGATCCGGCTCTCCTCCTCGTCGATGACGACGCGGCTGACGGTCGCCGGCTGGAGCGCGTTGACGACGAAGGTCGCGAGGTCCTGGCTCCACGGGATGATGTCGATCTTCTCGCCCTGCAGCTCCTGGACCACCGCCTGAACGCGGCTGCCCTTCATGCCGACGCAGGCGCCGACCGGGTCGATCGAGCTGTCGTGGCTGATCACTCCGATCTTGGCGCGGCTGCCCGGGTCGCGGGCCGCGGCCTTGATCTCGATGATGCCGTCGTAAATCTCCGGCACTTCCTGGGCGAACAGCTTCTTCATGAAGTCGGGGTGCGCGCGCGACAGGAAGATCTGCGGGCCGCGGGCCTCGCGCCGCACCGACATGATCAGCGAGCGGATGCGGTCGCCGACACGGACCATTTCACGCGGAATCTGCTGGTCGCGGCGGATGACGCCTTCGGCGCGGCCGAGGTCGACGACGACGTGGCCGAACTCGACCCGCTTGACCACGCCGGTGATGATCTCGGCGGCGCGGTCCTTGAATTCCTCGTACTGGCGCTCGCGCTCGGCGTCGCGGACCTTCTGGAAGATCACCTGCTTGGCGGCCTGGGCGGCGATCCGGCCGAACTCGATCGGCGGCAGCGGGTCGACGATGAAGTCGCCGACCGCCGCGCCCTTCTGCAGCTTCTGCGCGCTCTTCTCGTCGATCTGCTTGAAATAATCCTCGACCTCCGGGACGACCTCGAGCACCCGCCACAAGCGCAGGTCGCCCGTCTCGGGGTCGAGCTTGGCGCGGATGTCGTTCTCGGCGCCGTAGCGGGCGCGGGCGGCGCGCTGGATCGCGTCTTCCATGGCCTCGATGACGATGCCCTTGTCGATCAGCTTCTCGCGCGCGACGGCGTCGGCGATCGCGAGCAGTTCCGCCTTGTTGGCGCTGACGGCGGCGGGTGCGGTAGCCATGTCTGTATTCAACCTTCCATCTTGATCGTGTCGGCGCCCTCTGTGCTGAGCGGCGCCGTGGCTTTGATGAGCTTGTCGGTCAAGAGCAGCTTGGCCGACGAGATTTCGGAAAACGGCAGAGCGTGGGACTCATCGTTCTTCGTCCGGATGAGGACCAGCTCGCCTTCGAGGCCGCGCAATTCGCCTGCAAACTGCTTCCGGCCCTCGTGCGGCGCGGCGAGCGTGAGGCGCGCGTCGTACCCCTTCCAATCGGAGAAATCCTTGAGCCTGGTCAGCGGCCGGTCGATCCCCGGCGAGCTGACCTCCAGCCGGTAGCTGCCCGCGATCGGGTCGGCGAGATCGAGGACTTCCGACAGGCGCCGCGAGATCCGTTCGCAATCGGAGAGGTCGAGCTGGCGCGTGTCGGGCCGCTCGGCCATCACCTGCAGCGTCGGGTCGGACGTTCCGCCGATCATCGCCAGGCGCACGAGATCGTAGCCGAGGCTCTTCACCTCGGGCCCGATCAGCCGCTCCAGTCCGGCAATATCCGCCACGCAATGTCCTTCACCAGAACCCCAAACACCTCTCGGACCGGAGCCGTGGGGCCCCAGCCTCAGGCATCTGACGATGTCGAGGAGAGAGCCGCGATATAGGCGCGGCTTGGTTCTTCCGCAAGCGAAGTTAGCGGCCGAGCGCTGCGTTCTCGGCGCGGATACGGATGGCGAGGGCGGCGGCGTTCAGCGCCGAGAAGATCAGCGCCACCGCCCACAGGCCGAACACCAGCGGCAGGACCACGATCTCCGCGACCACCACCAGGTAGTTCGGGTGGTTGACGAAACGGTATGGGCCGCGGCGCACCAGCGGCGCTTCGGGCAGGACGATGATCCGCGTCGTCCAGCGCGGACCGAGGCTGGCCAGCACCCAGATCCGGGCGATCTCGACAATTACGAACATCGCCAGCCAGAAGAGGTCGACCGGACGGTCGAGACCAAACCACCACAAGGTCGCGAGCCACAGGGCATGGACCGCGACGATCAGCGGATAATGGCCGGGGGCATGCTCGCGCGCGCCCTGGGAGAGCAGGCGGCGGGTGTTCCGGTTCGCCAGCCACAGCTCGCCGAGCCGCTGCAGTGTGACAGCCAAGAGGATCAGGAAGTTGAGCGTCACGCGGCTTCGAGCAGCAGCCCGGCGCAGGTGAAGCCGGGTCCGAACGCAGTCATCAGCACCTTGTCGGGCAGGCCCTGCTCGAGCAGCCGCTCGAGCACGAACAGCACCGTCGGCGCGCTCATATTGCCATAGTCGCGCAGCACCTCGCGCTCGAGGTTGAGTTCGCCCTGGTTCAGTTCGAGCGCGGTCTCGATCGCGTCGATCACCTTGACCCCGCCGGGATGGCAGCACAGCCGGTCGATCTCGTCGCGGGCGATGCCGAGCTTGGCGCACATTTCGTCGACCGCATCGGCCAGCTCGGCCTCGATGAACGGCGGGATCGCGCGGTCGAAGACGACCGCCAGGCCAGGGTCCTCGACGTCCCAGCCCATGATCCGCAGCGTGTCGGGCCAGATCTTCTCGGCCGAGCCGGTGATCCGCGCGAGGCTGTGCTTGCCGCTGGTCACGACGGCGGCGGCGGCGCCGTCGCCGAACAGTGCGGTGGCGACGACCGCGGCCGGGTCGTCGCTGTCGAGACGGATCGAGATCGAACAGGTCTCGACCGTGACAAACAGCCAGAAGGTCCCCGGCTCGGCGGCGGCGAGCCGGCTGGCGATCGACAGGCCGTTGACTCCACCGGCACAGCCAAGGCCGAACACCGGCACTCGGCGGATGTCAGCGCGGAAGCCGACCCGGCCGAACGCGCGGGCGTCGAGGCTGGGGGTGGCGATGCCGGTCGTCGACACGGTGACGACGCCGTCGATCTGGTCCGGCGCCAGGCCCGCTTTCGCGATCGCCGCCGTCGCCGCATCGACGAACAATTGCTCGGCGGCATCGAGGTAGAGCGCGTTGCGGTCGTGCCAGCCGTGCGACTGCCCGTACCAATCGTGCGGAGCGACGATATGGCGGCGCGCGATCCCGGCATTGTCGAACACGCCCGACAAGCGATCGAACAGCGCCTTCCTACCGAAGGACTCCCGCGCCAGGGCCTTGGCTTGCGCCTGCTCGATGACGTGCGGCGGAACCGCGGTGGCAAGCGAGAGGAGACTAGATTGTTGCATTCGCATGGGCCTTCAGACTGGACCTAGATCATTCCTTACGCCGCACAAGCCGAAGGCCTTCGATGCCGGCTGGCCCGCCGGGGGCACGAGCGGGCCAGCCGTAAGCTGGATCGCGGGGGGCGAACCAGCCTGACCGCTTACCCGCCGTTCGGTCTGTCCGAACCTCCGAAACAGGCGATGTCGTACTGGGACACCGATGCGGTGTTCTTGTTGTTGATGCCGTCTTGCTCGCCGGCATAGTGGGCGCCCGACTTGCTGTCCTCCTGGAAGGGCGACCCGGGGCCGGGCTCGCGGCCCGACTGGCTCGGGGCCACGCCGTCTTCGCATTCGAGGCCGTCCTCACCGCCGACTTGCTGTCCGGTTGCATGGTGCGGTGAAATGCTCCCCGGCGCGGGCTGGGCCATTGCGATCGCCGGAGCGACGGACATCATCGTCGCTGCGCACAGAGCGAGTGGGCGTTTCATGGTCGAACTCCTCTATCTGCCCCCGCCCTTGCTCAAAACACGCGGTTACACGCGGCTTTTGCCGCCGGATTATAGACTTAGTGCGTGGCGGCGGCCGGAGGGTTCAATCCGCCGCCGGTCTCCCTGGACGTTCTACAACGCCCAACTCAGCCCAAAGATCAGCGCGGTCCGGTCGTGCCAGCGGTCGCCGTAATAGTCGCGACCGGGCCCGCCGCCGGTCGCGATCACGTGGAGCGTGGCCGGGCCGACCTCGCGCGCGACCCCGAGGCGCCAGTCGTATTGCGCCCGGTCGTCGTTGTGGGCCCCGGGATAGTCGATCGGGACCAGCAGCCCGACATGGCCACTGAGCCGAAGCTTCCGGAGCGGACTGACGGTCGCGTCGAGCTCGCCGTAGGCGGCCTTCCTGCCGTGCCCGAAATAATGCGGCGACAAATAGACCCGCGAGGTCAGGAAACCGCGCGAGGCGCCGGCATAGATTTCGGTGTAGGACGTGGCCGAGCCCCGGCTTGAATAATGCGTGTAGCTCGAATGGACGGCGCCGACGTCGATCGTGACGCCGCCGGGCAGGCGCTTGGCATAGCCGCCGCTTAGCTGCAGCCCGAGCGGCTGGATGCCGTCGTCCGAGCTGGCCACCGCGCTGGTCGAGACGGCGCCGTACAGGCCGCTCGGATCGTCGTAGGACAGGTCGACCACGGCGACGGGATGGCCCGAGCTTAAGGAATAGCCGCGGAACCGAGCGTCGCTGAAGACGGACACCGCGGCGCCGACCTCGGCGGTGGCCGGCGATGCTGCGCACAGAAACAACGCGGGAATGACCGCTCGCAGACCGAGCGAGCTAGCGGCCCAGCCTCGTGCCGGCGGGCTGGGCGCAGCCGCAGTCACAGCCGCGCGCCGCCCGAACCAGGGTCGCGCAGGCGTCGATCGTCCCGCCGCCGGAGCGCGCGGACACGAAGGTCAAGGCGGCCGACCGCCGCTCCTGCCGAAGCAATGCGACGAGACCGCTGACATGGGCCGCGGCAAAGGAGCTGCCATTGACGAGAAACCATCGATCCCCCGGCTGCGTGGTCGGAACGTCGCGCCCGGGCGCAGTGTAAACCCGGCCGCGAGACGGTGCCACTACCGTGTCGGAAACTGCCAGAACGCCCGGCATCGACGCCGGGAAGCCGCCGTTGGGGCGCTTCGGATCAAACGCCGTCACGACCACCGAGCCGCGCTCCATCACGGTCTTGAGGAGCGCGGCCAGCAAACGGTCGTCGGGCCCGCTCAAGCTCATGTTGATGACGTCCGCCTTCTGCTCGGCGGCGAAGTAGAGCGCTTTCACCAGGCTGAAGCTGTCGCACACGGTTCGCACGGGCCGGGCGCTCGCCTGCCAGCAGGCGCGGAGGCCGAGCAGCCGCGCGCCCGGAGCGACTCCCGCGATGCCGATGCGATTGTCGGCCCTGGCGGCGATGATCCCGGCGACCCCGGTGCCGTGCTGCTCGAACGCCGGGGCGCGACCGGCGATGAAGTTGCGATTGACGAGCAGTTGCCCGGCGAGGTCGGGATGGTTCCCTTCGATGCCGCTGTCGATGACCGCGACCTTGACGCCGCGGCCGGTGGCCAGCTCGTGCAGGTCCGCCAGCCGCCACTGCCGGGCGACGGGCTGTGCCGGATACAGCGGATCATTATGCGACGCCGGCGCGCTTTGGGTTTCGAACGTCGCGTTGGGCTGTGCCCATTGGACGTTGGAATCGCGCGACACCTCGGCGGCCGCGGCGGCGGTCGCCCGGCCCGCTGGAACCGCCATGACGAAACAGTCGAGGCCGATCATCGGCATCGGCCAGGCGTCGACCAGGGTCAGGCCGTGCGCCTGCGCGATCCGCCGCGCCAGCCGCTCGCGGGCGCTGCGAGCGAGGTCGTCGCCATAGCCGCCGCCATAAGCGCCGTTCGGCCGATAATGGTCGGGCGGATGGCGGACCATGACCAGAATCTGCTGGTCGGGCGTCGCCGGCGCCGCCTGGACTGTGCCCGGGCGCAGCGAGGCGGTCGCTGCCACCACGCAGAGCAGGAAGAGCCAGCGCAGCATCTTCATTGGGCCGGTCCGTCGATCGGCTGGGCGAGCGTCACGTTGCGGTCGGCGCCGAGCTTCGCCAGCGCGGCAGGACGGACCCCGGCCGGGACGTGCAGCAGATAGGCATCGGCGTCGGTCGGTCCGCCGACCAGCGACGCGCCGCTTGCCGCGAGCGCCGCCCGCAGGTCCGCTTCACGCGCGTCGGGCTTGAACATCACGATGATGTTGGCGCTCGCCGCCACCTGCGACGAGCCGAGAGCGACGAACGCCGGCTGGGTCAGCGGCTGCAGCAGCCACGCGCCGGCCGCGAGGAACGCGACCTGGGCGCCGGCGACCGCCGCGACCACCGGACGCCGCACGAAATCCCACAATTCGCCGGCGGCCACCGCGATCCGCGAGCGGCGCGGCGGCCGGGCCTCGATCCGGCTGCGCAGCCGCGCCCAACCGCTTTCGACGTCGGGGGCGAACGCGCGGACCTGGTCGATCAGGACCGGCTCCATGCCGAGCGTCCGCTGGCACCGCGCGCAGCCGGCGAGATGCCGCTCGAACCGCGCGCGGTCGGCGGCGTCGAGCTGGCCGGTGGCATACCAGGGAAGCAGTTCTTCGGCCTGATCGTGCGGATCGTCGGGCATCGCCATGTCCTAAATCCAGTCGGCGAAGCGGCCGGACAAAGCGTCCTTGAGCCGGCGCCGGGCGTGGAACATCCGGGTCTTCACCGTGTCGACCGGACAACTCATGATCTCGGCGATCTCGCGATAGCCGAGGCCATGGAAGTAGGTGAGGTCGACGACCGCGCGATGGTCGGCGGACAGTGTGTCCATCGCCGCGATCAACGCGTCGTGAAGCCGTTCGTGGTCGAGTTGGTCGTCGGCCCCGGGCTCCAGGCTGACGCGCGTATCGTTCGCCGGTTCCTCGACCGGGTCGGGCCAGCGGGCGCGGGCCTTCAGCGCCTTGCGGTAGGCAATGGCGAAGATCCAGGTCGACAATTTGCTTGTCCCCCGGAACGTCTCGGCCGTGTCCCACACCACCATCATCGTGTCGTCCAGCACTTCCTCAACCAGCTGCGGCCGCTGCACCAGGTTGAACAGGAACCGGGCCAGCCGCGGCTGGTAGATCCGGTACAGCCGTTCAAACGCGCGCAAGTCCCGTGCCCGGACTCGAGCCAGCAACTCATTTTCTTCAGACGCAGCCGTCCGGGCTGTGCCTGGCGGGGGGCGGTTAGCCGTCCCGAATATGCTCAATTGCCGACCCACCCGTTTGCCATGGGTGCCTCCGTCCGCCGGAAAGGTTCACGTGCAGAGTTCATCGCTTAGCCTCGTTGCCAACGCGCTGGAACCGCAACCGCGCGCAAGAGTAAGGTCGAGCGCGCCCCCGCCCAAGGAGTTCGGATGAGACCGCGTCAAATTCAAGTCGCAATGCTTTTGAGCCTGGCTTCGTGCGGCGCGTCGACGACCGCGCAAACCAGTGCCGAGCGCCCGTTCACGACGGCCGCCGTGACAACCTTCGACTCGCCGTGGGCGATGGACTTTCTGCCCGGCTCGGGCGTGCCGATGACCAATCTCGCGCTGGTGACCGAGAAGCCGGGGCGGATCTGGCTGATCGATGTCGTCAGCGGCCGGAAACGGCCAGTCGCGGGCGTGCCGCGGGTGGTGCTGTCGAGCCAGGGCGGGCTGCTCGACGTCGTCGCCGCGCCGAGCTTCGCCGGCGACCAGATGGTCTACCTCACTTTTTCGGAGCCCTCGGCCAATGGCGGCAGCGGGCTGGCGCTGGCGCGCGCGCGCCTGGCCGATCTGGCGACGGCGCCGCGGCTCGATGGTCTCACGGTCCTGTGGCACGATCCGGCGGGCGGCGCCGGCGGCCAGTTCGGCGCCCGCATCGCCTTCGCGCCGGACGGGCAATCGCTGTTCCTGAGCTCGGGCGAGCGCCAGCGCTTCACGCCGGCGCAGGACCCAAGCCAGCCGCTCGGCAAGATTCTGCACCTGACTTTGGACGGCAAGCCGGCGCCCGGCAATCCGTTCACTGGTCGGAGCGGAGCGGCGAGCGTCGCGATCACCGATCCGCCGGAAGACACCGTCGCGGCGAGGACCGCGCCGGCGCGCCGTTTCACCTGGCCGGGGCCGAACCTGACCCCGGCGGAGACCTGGTCGACCGGGCACCGCAACCCCTACGGTCTCGCCTTCGCGCCCGACGGCCGGCTGTGGTCGCATGAGATGGGCCCGCGCGGCGGCGACGAGGTCAATCTGATCGTGCGCGGGCGCAACTACGGCTGGCCGAATGCTTCCAACGGCAGCAATTACGACGGCGTGGACATTCCCGACCATCGCCCCGGCGACGGCTATGAGGCGCCCAAAGTCTGGTGGAACCCCTCGGTCAGCCCGGCCGGGATGATCATCTACACCGGAGCGCTGTTCCCCCAGTGGAAGGGCGACGCCTTGCTCGGCGCCCTGTCCGGCCAGGCGCTGATCCACGTCCGCATTCGCGGTGACCGCGCGAGCAAGGCCGACCAGTGGGACATGGGCGCGCGCATCCGCGAGGTCCAGCAGGGCCCGCGCGGGGAAGTGTATCTGCTGGAAGACGGGAAGGGCGGCCGGCTGCTGCGGCTGGAGCCCGCCGCTCAGACCCGGCGATAGCGCAAATAATAGGGCCGCCGGCCCTCGCGGCGGGACTTGGCGCCGTAGCGGGTCTCGATCCAGCCGCCCGACGGTTCGAGGAAGTCGCGCGGAGTCTCCGCGAGCCAGTCGAACTGATGGGCGTGGCGCTGCATCACCATCAGCGACCAGGCGAGATAGGTCGGGTCGTCGGTCGCGAGCCGGAACTCGCCGCCGGGCCTGAGCTTGGCCGCGAAAAGGTCGACCGGGCGGTCGTTGACCATTCGCCGCTTGGCGTGCCGCGCCTTGGGCCACGGATCGGGGTGGAGCAGATAGAGGAAGCCAAGGGCGCCGTCGGGGACCCGCTGCAGCACCTCGAGCGCATCGCCGCGCCACAGCCGGACGTTGCGCAGCTGCCGGTCGCGAATGTGGGCCAGCGCGACGGCGACGCCGTTGACGAACGGCTCGGCGCCGATGAAGCCGTGGTCGGGCAGCATGTCGGCGCGGTCGGCCAGATGCTCGCCCGCGCCGAAGCCGATCTCGAAATGCAGCGTCCGCTCGTCGCCGAACAGCCGCTGGGCGGTGACCTCGCCGTCATCGGGCACCGCGAGCTGGGGAAGCAGCCGGTCGACCAGCTCCTGCTGCCCCTTGCGCAGCTTGTGCCCGCTCGCCCGGCCGTACAGCCGGTTGAGGGTCAGCGGGTCGCCTGACTTGAACGCGGTCATGGCGGCCTCTTAGGCCTCGACCGGCAGGGCCTCCATGCCGACCGCGGCCTTGAGCTCCTCGACCAGGTCGAGCCGCTCCCACGGGAAGAAGTCGCCGTCGGCGGTCCGGCCGAAATGGCCGTAGGCGGCGGTCGCCTCGTAGATCGGCCGGTTGAGGCCGAGGAGGGTGCGGATGCCGCGCGGGGTGAGGCCGCCGAGCTTGTCGATGCGGCCGATCGCCTGCTCGAGCTGCTCGTCGTCGATCGTTCCAGTGCCGTGGGTGTCGACGTACAGCGACAAGGGCTTCGACACGCCGATCGCATAAGCGAGCTGGATCGTGCAGCGCCGCGCCAGGCCGGCGCCGACGATGTTCTTGGCGAGGTAGCGCGCGACATAAGCGGCCGAGCGGTCGACCTTGGTCGGGTCCTTGCCCGAGAAAGCGCCGCCGCCGTGCGGGGCCGCGCCGCCGTAGGTGTCGACGATGATCTTGCGCCCGGTCAACCCGGCGTCGCCGTCGGGGCCGCCGATCTCGAAGCTGCCGGTCGGGTTGATGTGGTAGACGGTCTCGTTGCCGAGCAGCTCAGTGGGCATCACGCGGGCGATCACCGACTTTACGTAGGCGTGCAGCTCGGCCTGCTGGGTGCCCTTGTCGTAGCCGGGCTTGTGCTGGGTCGAGACGACGATCGCGGTCGCCTTGGCCGGCTTGCCGTCCTCGAACCGCAGCGTGACCTGGCTCTTGGCGTCGGGCTCGAGGAACGGGGCGCGGCCGGCGTGGCGGTCGGTCGCCATCTCGAGCAGGATCTTGTGGCTGTAGTCGAGCGTCGCCGGCATGAGGTCGGGGGTCTCGTCGCAGGCGAACCCGAACATGATGCCCTGGTCGCCCGCGCCTTCGTCCTTGTCGCCGGCGGCGTCGACGCCCTGGGCGATGTGCGCCGACTGCGGGTGGAGGTTGTTCTCGAAGCGGAAGGTCTTCCAGTGGAAGCCGTCCTGCTCATAGCCGATGCGCTTGACCGTCTCGCGCGCCTTGGCCTCGATCTCCTCGGGGACGCCCGGCGCCCAATTGCCGTCCTTGTCCATGATTCCCTCGCCGCGGATCTCGCCGGCGAGCACCACCGTGTTGGTCGTGGTCATCGTCTCGCACGCCACCCGGGCTTCGGGGTCCTTGGACAGGAACAGGTCGACGATCGCGTCCGAAATCTGGTCGGCGACCTTGTCGGGATGGCCTTCGGACACGGATTCTGAAGTGAACAGATAGGAGCTGCGCATAGTCGAAAGCAGGGCCTCTGGAATCAGGATATAAGGAAGTCTTTATATGCGGTTCGCCGCCCTAGCGGCGAGTCCGGCCAAGCACAATGCCGGAGAGCAGCAGGGCGAAGCCGAGCAGCAGCGGGATGAGGTTGCCGAAGCGGGCGAACAGGGTCGGCGCGGTCGGGGGCGGCAGAGTCGCATCGATCACTCCGGCGGTCCGCCACGGGAGCGCCTCCACGACCTGGCCGTGGGCGTCGACCACGGCGCTGATCCCGGTCGGGGTCGAGCGGACCACCGGAATTCCCTCCTCGGCCGCGCGGAGCCGCGCCTGGGCGAGATGCTGGGGCGGGCCCCAGCGTCCGAACCAGGCGTCGTTCGACGGATTGAAAATGAACTCGGGCCGGTTCCGGCGGTCGACCACCTCGCCGGAGAAGACGATCTCGTAGCATAGCTGGAAGCCGACCTTGCCCCAGCCGGGCAGGGTCAAGGTTCGGGGGCCCGGACCCGAGGCGAAGTCGATGTCGCCCGGCGCCAGCCGCGACAGGCCGATCGTCGAAAGCAGCGGGCGCATCGGCAGATATTCGCCGTAGGGTACGAGGTGCGCCTTGTCGTAACGTCCGACGATGCGGCCGCCCTGAGCGAGAACGAAGATGCTGTTGGCGGCACCGTCGACGAAGCGGCCGTCCTTTGAGAAGACCGCGAGGCCGCCGGTCAGCAGATATTCGCCGGGGCCGACCAGCGCGGCCGCGCGCATCCGTTCGAAATCGGCATGGGGCTGGTCGATGAGGCGACCCTCCTGCATTGGGTCGGTGACCGCGGCCTCGGGCCACAGCAGCAGGCGCGGGCGTCGCCCGCCCGGCTTCATCGACAGCACCGCAAGCCGGCGCGCCGCTTCCTCCGCGAAGCCGTCGCGCCACTTGTCCTCCTGGCCGATGTTGGGCTGGATGACCCGGATCGGGCGCTCGGCCGCGACTGCGACGTTCGGCTGGGGCACGAAGTGCAGCGCGACCAGGACTGCGGCGATGATTCCGGCGTTGACCCACTGCCGGCGCGTCAGCAGCCACAGGAAACCGGCGGTCAGGACGACCAGCAGCGACAGGCCGTAGGTGCCGATGAGCGTCGCCAGGTTGAGCAGGGGGGTGTCGACCAGGGTCACGCCGAGGGGGTTCCACGGGAAGCCGGTGAACATCGTGCCGCGGAGATATTCGGTCAGCGGCCAGGCGCCGGCGAGGGCGAGGAGCAGGGAAGTGGGGCGCCTGCCTTTGAACCGCCAGGCGAGGCCGGTGGCGAGCGCCGGGTAGACCGCCAGGTAGAGCGACAGCAGCACCACCGCGACCCAGCCGAGCCAAGCGGGCATCGCCGCCTGGTAGGTGAAGGCGGTCGCGATCCAGTTGAGCCCGACCGCGAACTGGCCGAGCCCGAAGGCCCAGCCGATCGCGAGGCTCTGCTTGAGGCTCCTGGCGCGCCACACCAACTCGCACAGCGCGGCGACGGCGAGCGGCATCAGCGGCCACAGCCCGACCGGCGCGAAGGCGAAGGCGGACGCCGCGCCGATCGTGACTGCGAGCAGAAAGTGCACCCACTTCCCTTCGTCCTGAGCGGAGCGCGAAGCGCGTAGTCGAAGGGCATCTGGCACGACCGTCATCGCCACACCCTTCGACTTCGCTCAGGACGAACGGTGGCAGTGCGTTGCATCATCGCGCGCTGCGCTAGCGGCAGTTTTTCAAGGGCGAAAGCCCGGCTAGTGCGCCGCGCTCACCCGCCACACGGTGTTGCCGACGTCGTCGGCGACGAGCAGTGCGCCGTCGCGCCCGATCTCGACCCCGACCGGCCGGCCATAATATTTCTCACCGACCCGGAAACCGGTGAGCACATCGACCGGCATGCCCGACGGCTGCGCGCCCGCGAACGGAACGAACACCACCTTGGCGCCGCTCGGCGGGCTGCGGTTCCACGAGCCATGCTCGCCGACGAACGCGCCCTGGGCGAAAACCGGCCCGAGCCGCTGGCCGCTGCTGAAGGTCAGTCCCAGCGCGGCCACATGCGCGCCCATCGCGAAGTCGGGGGAAATCGCGCGCGCGACGAGGTCCGGGCGCGGCGGCTTCACCCGGACGTCCACATGCTGGCCGAAGTAACTGTAAGGCCAGCCGTAGAATCCACCCTCGCGAACCGAGGTGATGTAGTCCGGGACCAGGTCACTGCCGATCTCGTCGCGCTCGTTGACCGCGGCCCACAGCGCCCCGCTCCACGGGTTGAACGCGATCCCGACGGGGTTGCGCAGGCCGCCGGCGAACTGGCGCGCCGAGCCGGTGCGCGGGTCGATCTGCCAGATCGCGGCGCGACCCTGCTCCATCGCCATGCCGTTCTCGCCGACATTGCTGTTCGAGCCGACCCCGACATAGAGCCAGCGGCCGTCGGGCGAGGCGATCAGCGACTTGGTCCAGTGATGGTTGCGGCCGGACGGCAGCCTGGCCACGAGCCGCGGCGTCGCGGCGACGGTCGTCTGACCCGGCCGAAAGGGCACCGCGACCAGCGAATCGGCATTGGCGACGAACAGCTCGCTGCCGACCAGCGCCATTCCGAACGGCGAGCGCAGCCCCGTGAGCAACGTCGATCGGATCTCCGCAACGCCGTCGCCGTCGGCGTCGCGCAGCAGGGTGATGCGGTTGGCGCTCGGCACCGACGAGCCGGCCTTCTTCTTGAACTGCTTGAAGAAATAGCCCTTGAGCCCGGGCGGCCCCGGATCCGTCCCGGGCCCGTTGGTTTCCGCGACCAGCACGTCCCCGTTGGGCAGGACGGACATCCAGCGCGGATGGTCGAGGCCGGTGGCGAAGGCGTTGACCCGAAGCCCGGGCGCGGGGACCGGAGTCGCGCCGGCCGGCCAACCGCTCGCCTTGGCGACGTTGACGTTGGGGCTGAGCACGTGCTCGGGCGGCGGGAGCTGTGGCTGCGGGCCGATCCCGGCCTCGAGCGGAAGCCGCGCCGGGCCGGCACAGGCAGCGAGTGCAATCATGAGCAGGGACGGAGCGGCAAGCTTCATCGGCTATCTCCAGGCCGTTGGGCCACCACCCGCTCCGCGGTTAGTTGCGACCCACCCTCGATTCGTTCAAACGACCGGGGCTTTGAACGTTCCGCCCTTCCACCTCGCCATTCCGGTCGACGACCTAACCGCGGCGCGGCGCTTCTACGGCGAGCTGCTCGGCTGCCCGGAGGGACGAAGCGCGGCGCACTGGGTCGATTTCGACCTTCACGGCCACCAGCTCGTCGCCCACCTGGCGCCCGGCGCGGTGCCTGCCCGGGCGACCAATCCGGTCGATGGCGAGGCGGTGCCGGTGCCGCATTTCGGGCTGGTGCTGGCGATGGAAGAATGGCGCGCTTTGGCCGATCGCCTCGAGGCCGCCGGAATCGCGTTCGTCATCCCGCCCGGAGTGCGATTCCGCGGCGAGCCGGGGGAGCAGGCGACGATGTTCCTGCTCGACCCGGCCGGCAACGCCCTCGAGTTCAAGGCGATGGCAAATCCGGCGAACCTGTTCGCGAAGGGATGAGCGGCTATTTGCCCTGAACCGCGCCGTCCGGCGCGTGGAGCCGGACGCGGATGATCCGGCGCGGGTCGGAATCGACCGCTTCGAACTTCCAGCCGGACGGATGGGTCACGCATTCGCCCTTGGCCGGGATGTGCCCAGCGAGCAGGAACACCAGCCCGCCGACCGTATCGACCTCGTCGTCGGCCGACGACAGCCGCGGGTCGACGGTGCCGGCCAGCTCCTCGAGCTCGAGCCGGGCGTCGGCTTCCCACAGCCCGTCGTCGAGCAGGGTGAGCATGCCGACCTCGGCGATGTCGTGCTCGTCCTCGATGTCCCCGACGATCTCCTCGACCACGTCCTCGATGGTCACCAGCCCCTCGGTCCCGCCGAACTCGTCGATGACGATGGCAAGATGGGTCCGCTCGGCGCGCATCCGCGCGAGCAGGTCGATCGCGCCCATCGATTCGGGGACGAACAGGGGATTGCGCATCAGCGACTGCAGCGAACGATCGCGGTCGGGCTCGACCTGGGCTTCGAACACGTCCTTGATGTGGATCATCCCGACGATCGTATCGAGGCTCTCGCCGTAAACCGGCAAGCGGCTGTGGCCGGCGTCGGCGAAGGCGCGGACCAGATGATCGAAGCTGATGGTCGAGGGGACGGCGATGATGTCGCCGCGGGTGACGGCGATGTCCCCGGCGGTCCGCTCGCCGAAATGGAGCAGGTTGCGAAGCATCTGCCGCTCGGCCGGGGACAGGTCTCCGGCAACCGGCCGCGACTCCTCGGCCTCGTCGATCGCTTCCTCGATCTCGTCGCGCAGCGTGGTCTCGCCGTCATCGCCGAAGATCAGCGCGCGCATCCCGCGCCACAGCCGCGAACCGCCCTCGTCGTCCTGGCGAGTCGCCATCAGGCCGGGACCTCATAGGGATTGGCAATGCCGAGCCGGGCGAGCGCCTTCACTTCGCGTGCTTCCATGTCGGACGCCTGGGCGTCCTCCTGATGGTCGTAGCCGAGCAAGTGGAGCGTCCCGTGGACCAACAGATGCGTCGCATGCTGTTCGAAAGACACGCCTTTTTCCGCCGCTTCCGCCGCGCAGACGCCGTGAGCGAGGATGATATCGCCAAGCAACAGTTCCGGACCCGCAACATTTGATCGTGCAAAATCTAGGTCGTCGGCCATCGGAAAGGAGAGCACGTTGGTCGGTTTGTCCTTGCCGCGCCACTTGGCGTTGAGCGCCTGGACCTCCTCGTCGCCGGTCAGCGTGACCGACATCTCGATCGCTCGGTCGGAGTCCATGAGGTCCGGAAAGGCGCTCTCGGCGATGGCCGCCTCCGCGGCTTTACGGACCAGCGGCTCCCACCGCCTGCTACTGTCCCATTCCTCATCGGCGTCGAAGGCGATCTCGAGCATCATGGCTGGCGGCTCCGTTCTGAACCGTCCTCATAAGCCTCGACGATGCGTCCGACGAGGGGGTGGCGGACGACGTCGGCGGCGGTGAAGCGGACCACGGAAATGCCCTTGATGTGCTCGAGCCGCCCGACCGCGTCGGCAAGGCCCGACTTGGTCGGGTCGGGCAGGTCGACCTGATAAGGATCGCCGCAGATCACCATCCGGCTGCGCATGCCGAACCGGGTGAGGAACATCTTCATCTGCAGTGGAGTCGTGTTCTGCGCCTCGTCGAGGATGATGAAGGCGTCGTTCAAGGTGCGGCCGCGCATGAAGGCGATCGGCGCGATCTCGATCTCGCCCGAGGCGATGCGCCGCTCGACCTGTTCGGTCGGGAGCATGTCGTAGAGCGCGTCGTAGAGCGGGCGGAGATAAGGATCGACCTTGTCCTTCATGTCGCCGGGGAGGAAGCCCAAACGCTCGCCGGCCTCGACCGCCGGGCGCGACAGGATCAGCCGGTCGACGCTGCCGCTGATCAGCTGCGACACCGCCTGGGCGACCGCGAGATAGGTCTTGCCGGTGCCGGCCGGGCCGAGCCCGAAGATCATGTCGTCGCGGGCCAGCGCCTCCATGTACGGCGTCTGCATCGCCGAGCGCGGGACGATGGTCTTCTTGCGCGTGCGGATCATCACCTTCGGCGCTGACGTCACTTCCTCGGTGATGATCCCGTCGAGGTGGGGCTGGGCGGCCATTCCGAGCACCGCCTCGACCGCCTCGGCGTCGACATCGTGCCCGCTGTCGAGCCGGTTGTAGAGGCCGATCAGCACGTCGCGGGCGCGCGACGCGGCGTCGGGATCGCCCTCGATCTGGACCTTGTTGCCGCGCGCCGCAATGTGCACGCCGAGCCGGTTCTCGATGGTGATCAGGTGCCGGTCGTAGTCGCCGAACAGCGGCCCGAGCAGGTAGGGCTGCTCGAACTCGAGCTCGAGGCGGGCGGTGTCCGGAACGGCGGCGAGGTCGCGGCGGGCCATCAGGCGGCCGCTTTCCGGCGGATCGCTCCGGCCATGCTGTTGGCGCCGGCCGCAACCAATGTCACGTCGAGGATGTCGCCCGGAGCCGCGTCGGTTTCGACATGGACCGATTGCAGCCAGGGCGACCGGCCGATCATCTGGCCGTCATGCCTGCCCCGGCGTTCGATCAGCACCTGGGTATCGGCCCCGATCTTCGAACGATTGAAAGCCAGCTGGTGAACATTGATCCGCTCCTGCAGCCGGTGGAGCCGGTCATCCATGACGTCGCGGGGAATCTGATCCTCCATGGTCGCGGCCGGGGTCCCGGGCCGAGCGCTGTATTTGAACGAATAAGCCGCGGCGTAGCCGACCGCGTCGACGATCCGCAAAGTCGCCTCGAAATCCTCGTCGGTCTCGCCGGGGAAGCCGACGATGAAGTCGCCGCTAACGGCGATGTCGGGGCGGGCCGCGCGCACCTTCTCGAGGATCGCGAGATAGGTTTCGGCGCTGTGACTGCGGTTCATCGCCTTCAGCACGCGGTTGCTGCCCGACTGCACCGGCAGGTGCAGGTACGGCATCAGCTTGTCGACCTCGCCATGGGCGGCGATCAGCGCGTCGGTCATGTCGGCGGGATGGCTGGTGGTGTAGCGAATTCGCTCCAGCCCGGCGATCCTGGCGAGGGCGCGGATCAGGTCGGCGAGGCCGCGCCCGCCGTCGGCCCAGGCATTCACGTTCTGCCCGAGCAGGACGATCTCGCGCGCGCCGGCGTCGACCAGCGCGCGGGCTTCGGCGAGGATGTCGCCCTCCGGCCGCGAAATCTCGGCGCCGCGGGTGTAGGGCACGACGCAATAGGTGCAGAATTTGTCGCACCCTTCCTGGACCGTGAGGAAGGCGCTCGGGTTGGCCCGGCGCCGCGCCGGGAAGGCGTCGAACTTGCTGATCGCCGGCATGTCGGTGTCGACCGGGCGCGCGCCGCGCAACGCCGCGGCGATCATCTCGGGCAGCCGGTGATAGGCCTGCGGGCCGACGACGATGTCGATCAGCGGCGAGCGGCGCCTGGCTTCCGCGCCCTCGGCCTGAGCGACGCAGCCGGCGAGCGCGACCAGCGGCTTCGATCCGTCCTCGCGCTGCACACGGCCGACCTCGGAATAGGCCTTCTCCGCCGCTTTCTCGCGGATGTGGCAGGTGTTGAGCACGACCAGGTCGGCGTCATCGCCTTCGGCGGCCGCACTCATGCCCTGCGCGCCGAGCAGCTCGGCCATCCGCTCGCCGTCATAGACGTTCATCTGGCAGCCGAAGCTTTTGATTTTGAAAGTCTTGGGAGTCATTCGCTCAAGCCTATAGGCGACCCCGCGCCCAACTTGAAGCCGAGCGCCGCGGCGATCGCCGTGCGTGCCGCAGCGGCGAGTTGCTTGCGGTCGCCCGAGCGGTCGAGCGGGTCGAGCAGGCGGACCGTGACCGGCAGGGTGCCGCGCCGCCCCAGGATCCGCAGCACGTTGGGGATCCCGGCCTCGTCATTGGACCACCCGACCTCGGCCCGGGCCGGGCCATAATCGATCGCAACCGGCCGGATCGCGACGTCCTGCGCCGCGTAGTTGGCGGCCTCGAGCAACGTCGAGCGGAACGGCAGCAGGTGGGTGCCGGGCCCGGTCGTCGCTTCGGGGAAGACGGCCACCGGTTTCTCCCCCTCGAGCGACTTGGCGAGGGCGATCGCCTGGTCCTTCGCGCCTTTGACGTGGCTGCGCTTGACGTAGACCGTCGCATTCTGGTCGGCGAGCCAGTGGAGCAGTCCGTGGCCGAGCTCGTCCTTCGACACGAAGGCGCAATTGGTCGCCCCGGCGAGGATCATGATGTCGAGCCAACTGGTGTGGTTGGCGAGGAGCAGCGTATGGCGCCCCGCCGGCTGCCCTATCGTGCGAATTCGCGCCCCGCAGGTCCACGCGGCCGCGGCGAGGAAGCGCCGGGGCCAAAGCGACCGGCCGAGCAGCAGCCTGGTCGCGAGATGGATCGGGGCGCAGGCCGCGAACAGCAGCAGCAGCCCGGCGATGCGCAGCGCCGCGCGTAGAGTCAGTCGCGCGGGGGGCGCCTCAGCGGTCGCGGTCGAGCCTGACGCCGTACAGCTCCATGCGATGGTCGACGAGGCGGAAGCCGAGCCGCTGGGCGATGCGCTTCTGCAATTCCTCGAGCTCGTCGTCGACGAACTCGATGACGTTGCCGGTCTCGACGTCGATCAGATGGTCGTGATGGGTCTCGGACGCCGCTTCGTAGCGCGAGCGGCCATCGCCGAACTCGTGCCGCTCGAGGATCCCCGCCTCCTCGAACAGCCGCACCGTCCGGTAGACGGTGGCGATCGAGATGTTGGAGTCGATCGCCGCGGCGCGGGCGTGGAGCGTCTCGACGTCGGGATGGTCCTCGCTGTCGCCGAGCACCCGGGCGATCACCTTGCGCTGCTCGGTGATGCGGAGGCCCTTGTCGGCGCACAAGGCCTCGATGTCGATCGTTCGGGTCATGGACTCAAGTTAGGCGGGAGCGGGAGCGGGGTAAAGATGAGCCGGCGACCGAGGCGGGGGAAGAGATAGGGGCATCCAGCACCTTCTTAACCGCCCCCTTAGGCGAAGAACGCGTCAAAGCATTGTCTTGGTTCAGGTTGTGATCTCTGAAGTAATAAATTTGATGATGACTTACGCGAGGTAATCATTTCAAATTTCTACGTTTCGTAGTTAAATGAAGTCCTCATAACGGATAATTTATTTTCGATTGCCGATTGACGAACCAAAGTAATGGGCTAAATTTTCGAATCATCAGGGGGTAATCCAAGCCAAAATCTGCTCGGCTCGCCACAGGCATCAGGCCTGCGGCGTGGATTGTCGCTCGCACACTCCCGGCAAGACCTGGGAGGCGGCGCACATGCGATTCCGGCAATGGACGACTTTACTCTGCGGAGCCGCGGTCTTGGCGGCCCCTGTCGCGGCGAGCGAAACCATCACGTACAATTATGACGCGCGTGGGCGGCTGGTGCAGGTTCAGCGCAGTGGCACCGTGAACAACGGCGCCAACGCAAACTATTGTTACGACCGAGCCGAGAACCGAACGTATGTCGGCACCACGACGAGCGGAGGCTCCACCGCAACCTTCGCCTTAATCAGCAATGCCTCGGCGGTTGAGGGAAGTCCGGTCGTCTTCACGGTGATGAAGTGCGGCCCAGCGTCCGGCACCCTGACGGTCAATTACGCGACGTCGGGCGGCACTGCCATATCGGGCACCGACTTCACTGCAACGTCGGGAACGCTGAGCTTTCTGGCCGCCGATTTGACCAAGACGATCAGCGTTCCGACGATCAACGAGTCGACCACCGAGAACGCGGAGAATTTCACGGTGACGCTCTCGAGCCCGAGCTCCGGCTCGACGATCGGAACGCCGACCGCAACCGGCACCATCAACGACAATCCACCGGTCGCGAATTTCGACAACGCCGGATCGGTGGCCTGCGGCGACTTCATCATCGTGAACGTGGTCGCCAACGATACGGATCCCGACGGCCACTACCCCCTTAGCCTGGTGTCGGCGAGCGGCACGGGCGTCGCCGTCTACAGTTCCACCGAACTTCGGATTCTCGGCAGCGGAGGGGCCGGCGTGAAGGGTTTTGGTTACGTCGTCCAAAACGCGCTGGGCGCTCAGTCTACGGGAGCCGGAAGCGTCAACGTCACGTGTTGAGCGCAGATCGGCGAGCACGGACGGACGTGAAACCCAATTCAAAATTCAGGGGACGCAAGATGACCTTCGAACTGTGGAACGGATCGAACCGACGCAAGGGATTCTCGGTCGCCGCCATCCTCGCAACGACTGCGCTGTGCAGCCCGTCGGTTGCCTTCGCGGAAACGCCTGCACCTGTGTTCAAGTCAGTGGACGATCACGGCGTCGATTATGTGACGGCCCTGCCATACGTGGCGATTGAAGAAGGCGCGATCGGCTCGGGGCCGGGACGGGTCTCCTTGCAACGCATCTATGCCGAAGGGGCTGGCTTCGTCGACAATTGGACCGGCGGGATGTTCAAGGTGACGTCGGGTTCGACCGCCTTGTTCTACGTCCAGGTCGCGGGGATGAGCGACACTTTCACCTATGCGACGGGGAACGGCCCTTACACCAACACCAAGGCCAATGGCGCAACGCTGATCAAGGAGGTGAGCGGCAAATATCTCTACACCTCCTCGCAGGGTGTCCAGATCGAGTTCAACCCGACGGGTTCGAATTCCGCGACCGCCTGCCCCGGCGCAGACACGGGGACGTGCGCGATCCCGATCTCGATCGTTCAGCCCAACGGCCTCAAGTTTCTGATCACCTGGCAGGAAGACCTCTCGCTCGGAACCGACTACTTCCGGCTCACCAGCGTCGTGTCGTCCGCGGGTTATGGATTCACCGCTTCCTACGTCAGCAACAGCATCGGTGCAGGCCCGACGCCGAACCCCGATTGGTTCAAGCGGGCCTCGGTCACCTTCGACAACAATGCCAACCATCCCGGTACGCTGCCGACCATCAGCTACGCCTATCCCAATTCGACCACGACGACAGTCACCGACCCCGGCGGCCGAACATGGACGCTCACGACAAATGCGAGCGGCCAGCTCACCGGAGTGCGGCGGCCGGGAAGCGGCTCCGATAACACGACCTACACTTATACCAGCGGCCTGGTCACGTCTTCGACCAAGGACGGCGTCACCAACACATATGGCCGAAGCGTCGCCGGCTCGATCGTCACCATGACGGTGACCAAGCCCCTGTCAGTGACGGAGATTGTCCAGTCCGACCTGACCAAAGGCCGGCCGATCAGCTTCCAGGACGGCAATGGCAACAAGACCATTTACCAATATGACAGCAACATTCGCCCGACGGTGATCAAGGCACCGGAAAACAATTATGTGCAGTACGCCTATGACGCGCGCGGCAACGTCACGTCGATGACTTGGGTCCCCAAGCCGAGTTCAGGCCTTGTGACGATCGTTAAGTCGGCGAGTTATGACGCAACCTGCACCAATGTCGTCACCTGCAACAAGCCGAACACGACGACCGACGCGCGCGGCAAGGTCACCAACTACACGTACGATTCGACCCACGGCGGCGTAACTTCGATCAAGCTTGCGGCTCCCACGACCGGTGCCGATCGGCCCGAGAAGAGGTTCAGCTACGCTCAGCAAACGAGCGCTCAGGGCGACCTTGTCTACATGCTGACTGGAACGTCGGCGTGCGCGACGGGGGTTGCGCCGTCCTGTGTCGGCACGGCGAATGAAAGCAAGGCGAGCGCCGTCTACAACAGCAATTTGCTGGCGACTTCGGTGACGCGCACCGATGGCCTCAACACGGCCGCGCTAACTGCAGCCAAGGCGATGACCTACGATCCGCGCGGCAATCTGTTGACGGTCGACGGGCCGCTCAGCGGGACCGCCGACACGACCGCATTCAAGTATGATTCCGCCAACCAAATGGTCGGTAAGATCTCGCCCGATCCGGACGGGGCCGGTTCGCTCCCCAACCGGGCAATTCGAGTGACTTACCGCAGCGACGGGCAAGTGTCGAAAAGGGAGCTCGGCACGACGACTGGCCAAAGTGATGCAAACTTCGCCGCGATGACGGTCGCGCGAACGATCGACATCGGCTTCGACTCCAACTCGCGCCCAGTGACCAGCAAGCTCTCCGCAGGCGGAACCGACTATTCACTGAGGCAGACCAGCTACGATGCGCTGGGTCGCGTCGACTGCACCGCGGTCAGGATGAATACGGCGATCTACGGTTCGCTGCCCCCCAGCGCGTGCACGCTTGGCACGCAGGGCAGTTTCGGGCCCGACCGGATCGGCCAGAATGTCTATGATGCGGCCAACCAAGTCACCCAGCTCAAGGTCTCGGTTGGTACCGCCGACGCCGCGAACGAGCGGACGCTGACTTACACCGCCAACGGTCTCGTCCAGACTCTCAAGGATGCCGAGAACAATCTCACGACCTATCTCTACGATGGCCACGACCGCTTGTCGAAAACCCAATTCCCGACCGCCACGCCCAAGGGTGCGGGGACCAGTGATGCGGCCAATTATGAACAGCTGACCTACGAGAATACGCAGAGCAACACTCGGACCTCGGGGACAGTGGCGTCATTCCGCAACCGTGCCAATGAGACGATTGCGTTCAGCTATGACGACATTGGGCGCCTAACTTTCAAGGATCTGCCGGGGAGCGAACCGGATGTGACATACGGGTACGATGGCCTCTCACGCCTGACCTCGGCGAGCCAGACCGGCAACGCCTTGTCGTTCGGTTGGGACGCCCTCGGCCGCATGACCAGCGAAGGCGGTCCGAACGGTACGACCAGCTTTGCCTACGACCTCGCCAACGAGCGCACCGGTGTCACATATTCGACCAGTGGGGGCGGGTCAGCGCTCACGGTAAACTATGGGTGGCTGCAGACCGGTGAGCTCAGCGCGATCAGCCAGGGCGCAAGCACGCTCGCGAGTTACACTTATGACAGTCTCGGCAATCGGACGAACGTCGCATTCGGCAACGGTGTGGCGCAAGCCATGACCTACGATCCCATTGGCCGGCTCACGTCGTTGACCAACGACCTGAGTGGCACAACCAATGATCTCACCATCGACAACATCACCCCGAGCCCGGCATCGCAGGTCACGTCTGTCCGCCGGACCGGCGATTCTTATGCCTGGACCGAAGGCGTTTCCGTCGGCCGCGCCTATGGGTCGAACGGGCTCAACCAATATACGGCGAGCGGCAGCGTCACACCGACCTACGATACACGCGGCAACCTGACTGCGGCGGGCGGCGCTGCTTACTGTTATTCGTCCGAGAATCTGCTCACAAGATCCGGCACCGGCGCCACCTGCACCTCACCGACCGCCACACTCACCTACGATCCGGCAATGCGGCTTTACGAGGTTGCCGGCGCGGCGACGACGCGATTCGCGTATGACGGGGTGAACGCGATTGCCGAATATAATGGTTCGAGCAGTCTGCAACGGCGCTACGTGTTCGATCCGACGACCGGCCAGCCCGTGGTGCAATATGAAGGCACCGGCACGGCAAGCCCGCGTTACCTGAGTGCCGACGAGCGTGGCAGCATCGTCTCGGTGACTGATGGCGCGGGCGCGCTCGTCAATATCAACCGCTACGATGAGTATGGCATTCCGCAATCGACCAACTCTGGCCGGTTTGGCTATACCGGCCAGGCGTGGCTGGGCGAGCTCGGCATGCAGTATTCCAAGGCACGGATCTACTCGCCCACATTGGGTCGATTCCTGCAGACTGATCCGATCGGATATGCGGGTGGTCCTAACTGGTATGCATACGTGCGGAACGATCCAGTCAATCTCACCGATCCACTCGGCCTGATCGATGGTGATAAGCCTCCGCCCAAGCCAATTGACCAGCCCCCCATCGTAATCTGCGGTAATTGCAACGATTGGAATGTTCGGGATCAATTGGCATTCAATTTGACTCCTGACCGCAACGCGAATCGAGACAACAGTCCTAGCACCGTCGGTGATCGTGGGGTTGGTGACGACAAGCAATGCCCAGTTCCCACGAACGTAGCGATCAGCGGAAGCATCTATGCGACACCCGCCGGGCCGGCCGGAATCACGGCTACGCTCAAGGATGTGGCTACTGGTCAAACAATGAGTGTTTCCGGTTTCGGTTTCAGCTTGGGTAATCTCGCTGGCAAATATAATTTCACTGGAACGGTCAAAGGATTCGGTGCCCTAGATAATGGTTTCGACGTTGCCTGGCTAAACTATGGGTACGGCTGGTTGGGCGGCGGTGGCGATGCCACGTTTAAAGATAACAATGGCAATGTAATTGGTGAGGGCAATATCAGCACCGGAACCGCAGTCACCAAACCAGATATCGTCGACGGGGGTGTCGTATCAATCGATCCACCCCAAAGAAAAGAAACAAATCCCCCAAGTTGTTAGCGAAGATCCACCGATGCAAAGCGACAAAATATATCTACGATATTTATTAGGGTCATTTTTATTGACGATCCCAACATATTTTATAGCTCATCAGATATCGTCAGAAGACAAAATCGCTGATTTCACAGCCTGGGTGTTTTGGGGAATAGCGCTTTCCTGTATCATTTATGTCAGGTCAAAGCACCTAGGAATCAATAAAGCGTGGGCGGTTTTCGGCCTAATTCCAGGAGTTGGACTTGCAGTTGGGGTTTTACTATATTTCTGGGATCCGAAGCCGACAGCTGGCCGCGATAGTCAAAATGACTGACGCTGGGAATGTTGCGGTTTCGAACGCCCTCACCACAGCCATCGCCTGGCTGCAAGGCACGCTCCTTGGCACCGTCGCCATCACCGTCGCCATCCTCGCGGTCGCCGCAGTCGGCTTTCTGATGCTCTCCGGCCGCATCGACGTGCGCCGGGCGGCGCAGGTAGTGCTGGGGTGCTTCATCATCTTCGGGGCTTCGACCATCGCCGGCGGGATCGTCGGCGCCATTCAGGGCCGCGTCGGCGAGCCCGAGGTCGCGCGCGCCGCGCTGCCGCCTCCACCCGCGCCGCCGCCGCCACCGGCTGCGGGTCAGGGACCCGCGACTCCGTACGATCCGTACGCGGGGGCGGCGGTTCCCAAGCGGTAATTCGGTTAATTGAAGCGGGGGTAAACAAGCGCGGGCCGCGCGGGCGCGAAACAGCGGTAAATTGCCGGATTTTTGCTCCGATTCCGATTGGCAAGTGGCCTTTACTGACGCACACTCGCAGCGCCGAATCGTCTCGGGGGAGTTACACCTTCGATGTCGAACGGCATCCGTGCAGCCGCGCTCGCGGCGGTCATTTCCAGCTTACTCGCGGCGCCCGCTTCGGCGCAGGACAGCTACGCCGACCCGCAAGGCTCGGGCGTGCTGGTCTCGGCGGTCAACTGGCTGTCGGGAACCTTGCTCGGAACCGTCGCCACGGTGGCCGCGGTGATCGCGGTCGCGGCGGTCGGCTTCATGATGCTGACCGGCCGGATCAACTGGCGCTACGGAGCGACGGTCATCCTCGGCTGCTTCGTCCTGTTCGGCGCGTCGAGCATCGTCGCCGGCATCCACGCCACCGCCACCCTCGGCCAGTGAGCAGCGCCGAGTGAGCAGGGCCAGATGAACGCCGGGCTCGAACGCGATACGCTGTTCGTCGGCCTGACCCGGCCGCAGATGTTCGCCGGCGTCACCTACAGCATCTTCGTCGCCAACGTGGTCATCGCGACCGAGCTGTTCCTGGTCTTCAAGTCGCTGTGGGTGGTCGCGGCCGCGCTGGTCCTGCACGGCGCCGGCATGCTGCTGTGCCTCAAGGAGCCGCGGATCTTCGACCTGTGGCTGGCGCGCGTGTCGAAATGCCCGCGGATCAAGAATTACCGGATCTGGCGATGCAACTCCTACCGGCCCTGACCCGCGACCTCAACGTCGCCGCGCGCGAGCAGCCGGCGGGCCGCCACCTGCCTTATGCGCGCCACGTCGACGATCAAACGATCGAGACCCGCGACGGCCTGCTGCTGCAGGTCATCCAGGTGCGCGGGCTGCTGTTCGAGACGGCCGACGGGGACGAGATCAACTACCGCAAGCGCCTGCGCGACGCCGCGCTGCAGGCGATCGGCTCGTCGCGCTTCGCGCTCTACCACCACATCGTCCGGCGCGAGGCCGACATTGCGCTCGCCGCCGACTATCCCGACGCTTTCTCGAGCCGGCTCGACGGCGCCTGGCGCTCGCGCCTGGGAACGCGCAAGCTGTACGTCAACGACTTGTTCCTGACCCTCGTGCGCCGGCCGCTGCAGGGGAAGATCGGAGCGCTCGACCGCCTGAAGCAACGCTTCGGCAAGCTCGCCGAACCGCTCGATACCAGCCGTTATGAGCTGCAGCAGCTGGCCCAGGCCCGCGATGCGCTGATCGCTGCTCTGGGCAGCTACGAGCCGCGGCTGCTCGGCGTCTATGACAGCGCCCAGGGGCCGTGCTCCGAGCCGCTCGAATTCCTGTCCTATTTGTTCAACGGCGAGTTGCGGCCGGTGCTGCTGCCGTTGCAGGACCTCGGCGATTATCTGCCCTATCGCCGGGTGAGCTTCGGCCAGGATGCGATCGAGCTGGGCCGCGCCGGGGCGAGCCCCCGGCAATTCGTCGGCATCGTCTCGGTCAAGGACTATCCCGGCCAGACCGCGCCCGGAATGCTGGACGAGCTGCTGCGCCTGCCGTTCGAGCTGACCGTCGCGCAATCGTTCGGCTTCGTCGAGCGCCAGGCGGCGCTGTCGCGAATGAACCTCGCCCTGCGGCGGATGCGCTCGGCCGAGGATGAAGCGCTGAGCCTGCGCGGCGAGCTGACCGACGCCAAGGACGACGTCGCGGCCGGCCGGGCGGCCTTCGGCGAGCACCACCTGACCGTCGCGCTCCGCGCCGGCTCGCCCGACGACGTCGACGAGGGGCTGGCCGAGGTGCAGGCGGCCCTGGCCGACCTCGGCATCATGTCGGTGCGCGAGGACATCGCGATCGAGCCCGCCTTCTGGGCGCAGTTTCCGGGCAACTTCAAATATGTCGCGCGCCGCGGCCTGATCTCGACCTCCAATTTCGCCGGTCTCGCGAGCTGCCACAATTTCGCGCTCGGGCGGGCGGCCGGCAACCATTGGGGCGATGCGATCACCCTGCTCGAGACGACCGCTGCCGGTCCCTACTTCTTCAATTTCCACCAGGGCGATCTCGGCAATTTCACGGTCATCGGGCCGTCCGGTTCGGGCAAGACCGTCGTGCTCAATTTCCTGCTCGCCCAGGCGCGCAAGATCCGGCCGCGGATCGTGTTCTTCGACAAGGACCGCGGCGCCGAACTGTTCATTCGCGCGATCGGCGGCCGCTATGAGGTGCTGCGGCCGGGCGTGCCATCCGGCCTCAATCCGCTGCATCTGCCCGACACGCCGGCGAACCGCCGCTTCGTCACCGACTGGATCGGCGTGCTCGCCGGCGGCGCCGACGGCGACGAGCTCGCCCGGATCAGCGACGCGGTCGCGGCCAATTACGAGCAGCCGGGCGAGCATCGTCGCCTGCGCTACATCGTCGAGCTGTTCCGCGGCGGCGCGCGGCCCCATGGCGCCGACCTGTGGTCGCGCCTCAGGCCGTGGTGGGGCGACGGCGAGCGCGCCTGGCTGTTCGATAACGAGCAGGACCTGACCGACCCCGGCGCGGAGTCGGTTGGCTTCGACATGACCCAACTGCTCGACGACCCGGTCGTTCGCACGCCGGCGATGATGTACCTGTTTCATCGCGTCGAGGAGCGGCTCGACGGCAGCCCCGCGATCATCGTCGTCGACGAGGGCTGGAAGGCGCTCGACGACGACGTCTTCGTCCGGGTGATCAAAGATTGGGAAAAGACGATCCGCAAGCGCAACGGCATCGTCGGCTTCGCCACCCAGAGCGCCCAGGACGCGCTCGAGAGCAAGATCGCCAGCGCGATCATCGAGCAGGCGGCGACCCAGATCTTCATGTCCAATCCGAAGGCTCAGGCTGCCGAATATATCGACGGCTTCGGTCTCACCGAGCACGAGCTTGAGCTGGTGCGCACGATTCCCGACACGGCTCACTGCTTTCTGGTGAAGCACGGCAACGACAGCGTCGTCGCGCGCCTCAACCTGACCGGGGAAAAGGAGCTTTTGACGGTGCTCTCGGGCCGCGAGCGGACGGTTCGGCTGCTTGACGAAATCCGGCTTGAAACCGGCGACGATCCGGCCGCGTGGCTGCCGCGCCTGCTCGAGGTTGCGTGATGGACGCCTGCTCGGCTCTCTCGCAAGCCGGCGGCTTCGTCGGTGCGACGACGGGCTACATCGACTGCCAGGCCCAGCAGCTGGGATCGGGTGCGTGGCAGGCGCTGGCTGCGCCGGGCTCGACGCTCACCGTCGTGCTCACCGGCTTCCTGACGATCTTCATTGCCGTGATCGGCTACAATCTCCTGTTCGGGCGCGTGATGAGCGTGCGCGAGGGGACCCTCGCGTTCGTGAAGATCGGGGCGGTGTTCGCGCTGGCGACCAGCTGGCCCGCCTATCGGACCCTGGTCTATGATCTCGTCACGGATGGACCGGCGCAGCTGGTTGCCGAAATCGGGCCGGCCGCAGGAATCGTCGGCTCCGACGGGACGCTGCTTCAGCGGCTGGACCTGACCGACCGCGCCCTCGCGCAGCTCGCGCTTCTCGGCCCGGGAAGCCCGCCGCCTAGGTCGATGACGGAGATTGTTCCGCCGCCCTTCGCGGGCTTCGATGCATTCGCGCTCGGCGGATCGAGAATTTTGTTCCTGCTGACTGCGGTCGGTGCGCTGGCTGCCGTGCGGGTGGTCACCGGCCTGATGCTCGCGCTCGGGCCATTCTTCATCGCCTTCCTGATGTTCGACTCGACCCGCAGCCTGTTCGAGGGGTGGGTTCGGGCAATTGCCGGAGCGGCCCTGGGGGCGATCGGAGTGACGATCGTCCTCGGGCTCGAGCTGGAGCTCCTCGAGCCATGGCTCGGCAGCGTGCTGGCCCGGCGGATGGCCGGCGAGGCGGTGCCGACGGCACCGACCGAGCTGTTCGTGCTCGTGAGCCTGTTCACGATCATCGTCGTCGCTGCGGTCTACGGGTGCGCCCGGCTCGCTCGCGCTTTCCGACTCGCGGTCGGGTCGAGCCCGGTGACGTTCAGGGAGCGCACGACCCACACGGCCGAGCGGTCGATGAGCTCGAGCCGCGAGTCCGCGGCGCTTGCGGCGGAAGCGCAGCGGACCCGGGCGGCGCAGGTCGCGAGCCTGTTGATGACGACCAGCCGGCGCGAAAGTCTGGCGGTCGATCCGGGCGTTTCCTTGTCGCCGGCCCGGCCCTCGATAGTCGACAGGAATTCAGAGCACCGATCCTCGCTTGCTCCGGTCGGGCGAACTTTCGCTCGCCGGTCGACCTCGCGAGTGTCGGCCCGGGCAGCCAGGCGGGATATCAGCGCATGAACGAGCACAGCCGCGAAGCGCTAGACGCTTATTACGCCGAAGCCGCGAGCTGGAACCGGGACCGCGTGCAAGCCATACGCTCCTCGCACCGGATTGCGTGGTGGATTGCGGGCATCGCGGCCGCGCTGGCCCTGCTCGAGGGGGTTGCGCTGGTGCTGCTGATGCCGCTGAAGACGGTCGAGCCCTATACGCTGATGGTCGACCGGACCACTGGCTATGTGCAGGCGCTGAAGCCCCTCGACAAAGCGACGGTCGCGCCCGATGCGGCGCTGACCCAGTCGTTCCTCGTCCAATATGTGATTGCGCGCGAGGGGTTCGACATGGCCACCCTTAACGCCAATTACCGCAAGGTCGCGCTGTTCTCGTCCGGACCGGCCCGGACCGGCTACCTGCAGACGATCCAGGTCTCCAATCCGCAGAGCCCGCTCGTGCTGTATCCGCGCTCCACCGTCATCGACGCTCGGGTGAAGAGCGTTTCGCCGATCGGCAGCAATGCGGCGCTGGTTCGGTTCGACGTTGTCCGCACCGATGCGGGCGCTCAGCCGCAGCCCGCCAGCCCGTGGGTGGCGGTGATCCGCTATCGCTATTCGACCGAGCCGATGAAGCTCGAAGACCGGTTGGTGAATCCGCTTGGGTTCCAGGTCACCAGCTACCGCAGGGATCCGGAAGCCGCTCCGCCCAGCGCACCGACGCCGCCATCAGCCGCGCCGGCCGCGACTGCAGCGCCGCCTCCCTATTATGCCCCCGTCGTTCAGCCGCGGCAGTCCGGAGCAGTCCGGTGACAATGCTCCGGGTCATGGGCTTGCTCCTGGCCCTGCTCGCCGGCACCGCCTGGGCCCAGGTCCAGCCGGTCCCCCGAGAGGGCGATCCGCACCTCCAGGTGATCGACTATGGCGCCGGACAGATCGTGCAGCTGCGCGGATCGCCGGGCTATCAATTGATGGTCGAGCTGTCGCCCGACGAGCAGGTGCAAAGCGTGGCGCTCGGCGACAGCGCGTCGTGGCAGGTCAGCGTCAACAAGGCGGGCGACCGGCTGTTCCTGAAGCCGGGGCAGGCCGGCGCCGCGACCAACATGACCGTGGTGACGTCGGTGCGGACCTATACCTTCGATCTCTTCGCTCTCGATGCGCCGACGCCCGACATGCCGTACGCCGTCCAGTTCCGTTATCCGACGCCCAAGGCGGCGGGTGACGACGGTCAGTATGTCGACGTCTCCGCGGCCTCCCGCCGCCTCAGCAAATATCAGATCAGCGGCGACCGGCTGCTCCAGCCCAACTCGGTGACGGACGACGGGCAACGCACCTACATCAGCTGGCCGAGAGGGGCGCCGATCCCTGCCGTTTACACGGTCGATCGCGCCGGCAATGAGGTGCTCGTCAACGGAATGATGGGGACCGACGACGTCTACGTTGTCGATGGCGCGCCGCAGCTGCTGACGTTCCGGATCGATCGCGCGGTCGCCAAGGCCGTGCGAATCAATCCGCGGAGGAGCCGCTGATGCCCGTCACGGAAATCGGCGACCCGCGGCTCCAGGCGCTGTTCGGTGCGAACGACCCGCGCGATGCCGGCGTCCGGCCGACGGTGCGACTGCCGCGCAACGGCATGTCGCCGGCGCTGTTCGCGCTGGGCCTGCTGGTGTTCGGAATCATCCTGTTCGCTTTGCTCGACGCGCGCCGCACGAACCGGACGGAGCCTTCGGTGCGGAGCCGGACAGGGGATTCGGCGCCCACCTCGTTCGACGTGCAGCCGCTCTACATTCCGCCCGCGCCACAGGTCCTTCCGGAGCCGGTGGAAAGCGACAAGCCGGCGCCGGCAGTGACCGTGGGGCCGGCCCCGGCGCCGGTCGTGAGTGCTGCGCCGCCGCAGGTGGCCTATGCGCCGCAACCGGCGCCATTGCTTGCGCCGCCGCCGGCACCGCTGCCCCAGCCCCGAACTTCGGCCGGCGCTCCGCTGGTGATCGATTCCGGAGCAGCGGTGGGGGGAGCGGCTCCCGGCGGCCGGGCGCAGCCGGTGGTGGTGCCCGGCCAGGCGATCAGCCGCGTGCGCGCCAGCACGTTCGACAACCGGTCGACGACCGTTCCCCAAGGCTATTTGATTCCCGCCGTCCTCGAGACCGGCTTCGACTCGACTAGGCCCGGCTTTGCGCGCGCGGTCGTGTCGCGGGACGTGCACGGCTTCGACGGCAAGCATGTCCTGATCCCGCGCGGCAGTCGGCTGATCGGTGATTATCGCTCCGAAGTCGGGCAGGCCCAGCGCCGGGCGATCATCACCTGGACCCGGCTGATCCGCCCGGACGGCATGACCATAGCGCTCGATTCTCCTGCGGTCGACACGCTCGGCAGCGGCGGCGTTCCGGCGTCGGTCAACACCCATTTCTTCCAACGCCTCGGGGATTCGCTCCTTCAGTCGACGTTCGAGATCGGTCGAGCCCTTGCCGGCCGTGCAGTCACCGGCCCGGTGGTGGTCCTGTCTGGCAGCGCCACCGCGTCGGCCGGCCAGGTCGTTCCAACCACCAACTACGTGCCGACCCTGAAAGTGCGGCCGGGCAAGAGCATCAGCGTGTTCGTTGCCCATGATCTCGATTTCAGCGCCGCCGGCACTCCAAGATGAGCACGGCCGCGATGGAGGTCGTTCCGTCCGGCATCTATCTGAGGTCCTGTCTCGCCCCATTCGCAACGCCGCTCAGTCGCCCGGACGTCACCGACATCTACGTCAATCGTCCCGGCGAGCTGTGGATTGAGACCCTCGGCGGCGCCATCGAGCGCCAGGAGGACCCGGCACTGAGCGACCTGGTGTTGGCGCGACTGGCACGGCAGATCGCAGCGCTGACCCATCAGGGCGTCAGCCGTGAGCACCCGCTGCTCGCCGCGACCTTGCCTGACGGGTCGCGGATCCAGGTGGTTGCGCCGCCGGCGACGCGGGGCCCGCTGGCGCTCGCGATCCGGCGCCAGGTCGCCGCGTCGCTGACGCTTCAGGATTATGCGGCCGGCGGGCATTTCGCCGCCACGAAGACAAGCGCGTCACAGCGCCCGGATGACGAAGGACTGCGGCGGCTGGTGACCCAACTCCGCTTCGTCGAAGCCCTCGCCATGGCGGTGCGGACACGGAAGAACATCGTGGTTTCAGGCGGCACGTCCAGCGGCAAGACGACCTTTCTCAACGCGCTGCTCCGCGAGGTTCCGAGCGATGAGCGGTTGATCCTGATCGAGGACACGCCCGAGCTGAATGTCCACCACGACAATTGCATCGGTCTGGTGAGCGTGCGCGGCGAGCTCGGCGAAGCGCGGGTGACGACCAACGACCTGGTCTCCGCCGCGCTCCGCATGAGACCCGATCGCATCGTGTTGGGTGAGCTGCGCGGGCCGGAAGCCTTCGCCTTCTTGCGGGCGGTCAATTCCGGGCACCCCGGGTCGATGACCACGATCCACGCCGACTCGCCGCAATCGGCCGTGGAGCAACTCGTCATGCTGGTGCTCCACGGCGGAACCCGGTTGAGCCGGGCGGATGTGCGCCATTATGTCGAAGATTCGGTCGATATGTTCGTGCAGCTGGATCGCACCGGCGGGAAGCGCATGATCAGATCCGTCGTCCTGGCCGATCCGCGAAACGCGACCGATCGCAGTTGAACCGCGCCTGGTGGGCGTGCCGGTCACCGCAGGCATGTAGGATGGAGGCCCGAGCCGGAATCGAACCGGCGTGCAAGGATTTGCAGTCCTCTGCGTAACCACTCCGCCATCGGGCCGGGAGAGCGAGTGCCGCCCTTTGTGGCGCGCGGGGAGTGCGGTCAAGGGGGAAGTGCCGGCTTGCCGCACCCAAAAGCCACACCATGTTGCGCGCGTTCGTCTTTCGACCAACGGGAGTTGGCGCATCGGTCGGGGGTCGATAAGAACGCAGAGCCGGCCCGGCTCGGGTCAGGCTTGAACTTCAGGTGTATTATCGGCATATAACAGCCATGACGGTGCAGACCCCGATCCCCGATTTTGCCGCCGCGCGCCTGGCGATGGTCGACAGCCAGCTGCGACCGCAGGGCGTGACCGACGCCGCGGTGCTAAGCGCGATGGGCGCGGTCGCGCGCGAGCGCTTCCTGCCCGATCACACCCGCCCGCTCGCTTACGTCGACCGCGCCGTGGCGCTCGGCGACGGCCGTTTCCTCGCCGCTCCCGCGGTGCTCGGCCAGCTGCTGACGGCGATGATGGCGGCGCCCGGCCAGCGCGCGCTCGTGGTCGGCGCCGGCACCGGTTATTCGGCGGCCGTGCTCGGCGCGATGGGTCTTTCGGTGGTGGCCGTCGAAAGCTCGCCCGAACTCGCCGCAAAGGCGCGCGAGCTCGGCATCGAGGTGAGCGAAGGGCCGCTCGACAAGGGAGACGCGAAGCGCGGCCCCTACGACCAGATTCTGATCGACGGGGCGGTCGAGCATATCCCCGATGCCATCGTCGACCAGCTTGCCGAGGGCGGCCGGCTCGGGGCCGCGCTGGTCGATCGCGGCATCACCAGGCTGATCGTCGGCCGCAAGTCGGGCGGCGCGTTCGGTTATCTCTCGCTGGGCGACGCGGGGTCGCCCGTTCTTCCGGGCTTTGCCCGGCCCAAGGCATTCACTTTCTAAGGGGCCCGTCCGTGTTTCGTAAGTTTCTCACCGGATCGCTGATCGCCGGGCTCTTCGCCGGCACCGCCGCGGCCGACACGCTGCGCGAGGCGCTGGTTTCGTCCTACAACACCAACCCGACGCTCAACGCCCAGCGCGAAGAGCTCAAGGCGACCGACGCCGGCGTGGCGATCGCGCGGTCCGCCGGGCGGCCGCAGATCAGCGGCACCGTCGGGCTCAATCGCGACCTGTCGCGCAGCGGCGTACTGGACACCAGCGCCAGCCGCGGGCCGAACCTGTCGACGACCGTCGATCTAAGCGTCCCGCTGTTCAACGGCGGCAGCGTGCGCAACTCGATCAACGCGGCCAAGGCCCGGGTCGATGCCGGCCGCGGCCAGCTGCGCGGAGTCGAGGGCGACGTCTTCACCCAGGCGGTGTCGGCCTACATGGACGTGATCCGCGACCGGGCGATCGTCGAATTGAACCAGAACAACGTGCGGGTGCTCCAGACCAATCTCGAGGCGACCCGCGACCGGTTCGAGATCGGCGACGTCACCCGGACCGACGTCGCCCAGTCCGAGGCGCGGCTCCAGCTCGGCCGCTCGCAGCTCGCCACCTCCGAGGGCCGGCTGCTGGGAAGCGAAGCCAATTATCGCGCGATCATCGGTCATCCGCCCGGAACTTTGGCGCCGCCGCCGCCGCTGCCGCCGCTGCCGGCAACGGCGGACGGGGCCGTCCAGGTCGCGCTCGCCGACAATCCCGACATCGTCGCGGTCACCCGCAATGCGGCCGCTGCCGGCTACGACGTCCGCGTCGCCCAGGCCGGGCGCCTGCCCACCCTGTCGGGCGTGCTCAGCGGGACCTATGTCGACGCGCTGGGCGACCGCGCGAGCAACGCTCCGGATCACGGCACGACAAGCTCGCTGGGACTTCAGGCGCGGGTGCCGATCTACCAGGGCGGACTGCCCGCGGCGCGGGTGCGCCAGACGCGCGCGCTCGAGGGCCAGGCGCTGGAGCAGGTCGTCGGCACCGAGCGCAACGTCATCGCCCAGACTCGCGCGGCCTTCGCCGATTATGAATCGACCCAGAAATCGATCCAGGCCAACACCATCGCCGTCCAGGCCAACGAGCTGGCGCTCGAGGGCACCCGCGCCGAGCAGAGCGTCGGCACCCGCAACGTGCTCGACGTCTTGAACGCCGAGCAGGAGCTGTTGCAGTCGCAGGTCTCGCTCGTCACTGCCAAGCGCGACGCGTATGTCGCCGGCTTCACGCTCCTGAACGCCATGGGACAGGCCGAGGCCCGCGACCTCGGCCTCGACGGCGGCCCGCTCTACGACCCGCTCGGCAATTACCGCCGGGTCGCCGGCAACTGGAACGACTGGGCCGGCGAGCCCAGGCACAATCCGGTGTCGACCCGCACCGTGTCGGCGCAGGAGACTCCGCCCAAGCCGCTGGTTGGGCCGCCGCTGGTTCCCGCCCGCAACGATCCGACGCCGCCATCCAAGTAGGGGTGACACCGGCGCCGCGATAAACGTATATCCGCCGTCATGCAGTCACCCGGCCGCGAACCCTCGATGGAAGACATCCTCGCGTCGATCAAGAAAGTGATCGCCGAGGAAAAGGAGCTGCGCACCGCCGCATCCGAGGAAGAGCTCGAGGATTCGCCCCTGCCCGAGGATGAAGGTCCGGACGAGGACGAGGTCGACGTGCTCGAGCTGAACGAGCCGCTCGCCCCGCCGGCCGACCTTGAGCCGCCCCTGCTCGACGAGACCGTCGCCGGGCACAGCCGCGAGGCGCTCGAGCAACTGTCGACCATCGCCGCGAGCGTCCCGCCGCTGCCGCAGGTCAATCCGCTCGAGGACATGGTGCGCGAGATGCTGAAGCCGATCCTCAAGCAATGGCTCGACGAGCATCTGCCGCAGATGGTCGACGAGCATGTGAAGCGCGAGATTTCGCGGATTACGGGACGGCCGCTTTAGATTCCTCCCCGGAACGGGGAGGTGGCAGCGCGAAGCGCTGACGGAGGGGGGTCGGAACGCTGCACCACGCCCCCTCCACGATTGAATCTTCGTTCAATGGTCCCCCTCCCCATTCTGGGGAGGAGTTGCTAGGCCTGCGCCATGACCCGCACTTCGCTCCTCCTCGCCGCGGCCGCCGCCGCGCTTGCTGCCACCCCGCTCGCCGCCCGGCCGATGACCGCGACCGACATGCACATGATGCATCGCCTCGGCGCGCCCGAAGTCTCGCCCGACGGCAGATGGGCGGTGTTCACCATCTCCGACACCGACCTCGAGAAGAACAAGCGGATCAACACGCTCTACCTGATCGACCTGACCAAGGCCGGAGCGGCGCCGCAGCCGATCGCCGCGGCGGCGAAGGGCCATGACGCGGTGTTCGGGCCCGACGGGGCGATCTGGTTCCTGATGGCGGCGGACGGCCAGGACCAATTGTTCCGGATGCCGTTGGGTGGCGCGCCTGCGCAGGTCAGCGCGTTCAAAGGTGACATCGGCGGATTCAAGATTGCGTCTTCGGGCGACCGCGTCGCCGTTTGGGCCGACCGCGACCTGCGCTGCGCCGACCTCAACTGCGCCGGCCTGCCCGAGGCGGCGAAGACCGGCAGCGGGCGCACCTACGACCAGTTGTTCATCCGGCACTGGGACACCTGGGCGACTCCGGGCGTCCGCTCGCGCCTGTTCGGCTTCGCGCTGGAGGGCGGGAAGCTCGCCGGCGCCGGGGTTCCGCTGACCGGAAGCCTGGTCGGCGACACGCCGTCCAAGCCGTTTGGCGGCGGGGAGGAGCTGAGCTTCTCGCCCGACGGCAAGACGCTCTATTTCGCGCTGCGCGAGGCGGGGCGGCTCGAGCCGAAGTCGACCAACCTCGACATTTTCGCGGTGCCGAGCGACGGCAGCGCGCCGCCGACCAACCTGACCGATGCCAACGACGCCACCGACAACCTTCCGGCAGTGTCGCCCGACGGTCGCACGCTGGCTTATTTCGCCATGGCCCGGCCGACCTACGAGGCCGACCGCCAGGTGCTGATGCTGCGCGACCTCGCGAGCGGGCAGACCCGCGCGCTGACCCAGAATTGGGACCGCTCGGTCGGCTCGATCGAATGGGCCAAGGACGGCAGGAGCCTGCTGGTCACCGCCGAGGACACGCTCGAGCAGCCGGTGTTTCGGATCGACGCCAAGAGCGGCAAGGTGACGCGCCTGACCCGCGACGGCCATTTCGGCAATGTCCACGCACTGCGCGACGGCTCGGCAATCGCCACCATGAACAGCATCATGGCTCCCGACGACCTCTATCGCATCGACCGGCGCGGACGGGTCAGCCAGTTGACCAGCGTCAACCGCGACCTGCTCGCCGAGATGGACCCGGTGATCTTCGACAAGTTCAGCTTTGCCGGCGCCAACAACGACACGGTGTGGGGCTGGACGCTGCGCCCGGCGCGGGTGACGACCAAGCTGCCGATCGCCTTCCTCGTCCACGGCGGGCCGCAGGGGACGTTCAGCAACAGCTGGTCGTTCCGCTGGAACCCGCGGGTGTTCACCGGCCCCGGCTATGCCGCGGTCAGCGTCGATTTCCACGGGAGCCAGGGTTACGGCCAGGCCTTCACCGACGCGATCAACCGCAACTGGGGAGGCTGGCCGCTCGAGGACCTGCAGAAGGGCCTCGCTTACGCCGTCGCCCACGATCCCCAGCTCGATGGGGACCGGGCGTGCGCGGCGGGCGGCTCGTATGGCGGCTACATGATGAACTGGATCGAGGGGCAGTGGCCCGACCGGTTCAGATGCATCGTCCAGCACGACGGCGTGTTCGACGCCCGCGCCATGGCCTATGAGACCGAGGAGCTGTGGTTCGACGAGTGGGAGCACGGGGACCATCCTTATTACGAGGCGCCGGGCGAATATGAGAAATGGAACCCGGTCAATTTCGTCGACCGGTGGAAGACTCCGCAGCTGGTGATCACGTCGGAGAACGACTTCCGCATTCCCTATACCCAGGGCATCGCCGCCTTCACCGCGCTGCAGCGCCGCAACGTCCCGTCGCGGCTGCTGGTCTATCCGGACGAGAACCACTGGGTGCTGAAGCCGAAGAACTCGATCCAATGGTATGACGAGGTGTTCGGCTGGTTCGGCCGCTGGCTCGGCATGCCGGCGCCGCCCGCGCCGCCGCCGCCGCCTGCCGCGACCGAGCGCGGCCGATAGACGCAGAGGGCGCCGGACCAAGCCGGCGCCCTCGTCCCCCACCCCCGAAGGTGTCTAGTTGCGCATTTCGGGCAGATAGCCCTCGTCGACCGCGTCGCTGAACTTGGTGATGCGGCCGTCGAAGCGGACCCGGACGATGCCGGTCGAGCCGTGGCGCTGCTTGGCGACGATGATCTCGGCCTTGCCCTTCACCGCCTGGTACTTGGCGTCCCAATCCTCGTACTTTTGCCGGCGTTCGGGGTTGGACGCCGCTTCGTCCGGAGTCGGCATTTCGACCTCGACGCCCTTCACGTAATAATCCTCGCGATAGATGAAGAGGACGATGTCGGCGTCCTGTTCGATCGAGCCCGATTCCCGCAAATCCGACAGCTGCGGGCGCTTGTCCTCGCGCTGCTCGACCTGACGCGACAGCTGCGACAGGCCGATCACCGGCACGTCGAGCTCCTTGGCCAGCTGCTTCAGCCCGCGGCTGATCTCGGAGATTTCCTGGACCCGGTTGTCGTTCCCCCGGCCCGTGCCCTGGAGCAGCTGGAGATAGTCGACCACGATCATCCCGATGCCTTTTTGGCGCTTGAGGCGGCGGGCGCGGGTGCGCAGCGCGGCGATGGTCAGGCCCGGCGTGTCGTCGATGTACAACGGCAGGCTCTGCAACTCGGCCGCAGCGCGGGCGAGGTCGCGGAACTCGTGCTGAGTGATCCGGCCGGTGCGGAGGTTCTCGGACGTGATGCCCGACTGCTCGGCGAGGATACGAGTCGCGAGCTGGTCGGCCGACATTTCGAGGCTGAACAGCGCGACCGGAGCGCCGGCGGATTTCTCGGGCGCGATCCCGTCCTCGGCGTCGCGCAGGAAGCGTTGCGCCGCGGCCACCGCGAAGTTGGTGCCGAGCGCGCTCTTGCCCATGCCGGGGCGGCCGGCGACGATCGTCAGGTCGGACTTGTGCAAGCCGCCGATCTTGGTGTTGAGGCTGTCGAGGCCGGTGGTGAAGCCCGACAGGTGGCCGCCGCTGTTGAGCGCGCGCTCGGCCATCTCGAGCGCGAGCTTGGAGGCGTCGCCGAAGCTCTTGGCCTTGCCCTCGGCGCCGCCTTCCTCGGCGACCTTGTAGAGCTCGGTCTCGGCCCTCTCGATCTGGGCGAGCGGGGCGACCTCCTCGCTCGTATCCAGCGCGCCTTCGACCAGGTCGCGGCCGACGCCAACGAGGGCGCGGAGCAACGCCAGATCATAGATTTGCGCGGCGAAGTCGCGCGCGCCGATGATCGCCGCGCCCGATCCGGTGAGCTGGGCGAGATAGGCCGGGCCTCCGACCTCCTTCATCGCCTCGTCGCCGTCGAACATCGGCTTTAAGGTGACCGGATTGGCGACCCGGTTGGCGTCGGTCATCCGCAGGATCGACTCGTAGATCCGGCCGTGCAGCGGCTCGAAGAAATGGTCGGGCCGGAGTTTCAGCTGGACGTCCTCGACCAGCCGGTTGTCGATCATCAGCGCGCCCAACAGCGCGGCCTCGGCCTCGACGTTTTGCGGAAGCACTGGGGTTGCGGGTTCGGACGCAGACTCGGCGATTCGGACGATTTCGGCCATGTCGAATCCTCTAGGCCGGCGCGTCCCCACGCACCATGAGATGGATTGATTATCGGCCGAGAACGAAAGCAGCACAACCGTGGATTGGCTGTGGACGAATCGGCGGCGGGTTCATCTGAATTGGGGAATCTTGACGCCGCCCAATCCACAGAAATGATTTGCGGCAAATTGATGCCTTCGGGCTGGCTCGTTAGGCCTTCGGAATGGCGATTTTGTCCGACCGCTGGATTCGCGAGCAGGCGCAGGCGAACGGCATGATCGAGCCGTTCGTCGAAGCGCAGCGGCGCGAGGGGTGCATCAGCTACGGTCTTTCGTCCTACGGCTACGACGCGCGGGTCGCGGACGAGTTCAAGATCTTCACCAACGTCGATTCGGCGACCGTCGACCCCAAGGATTTCGCCGCGAACAGCTTCGTCGACCGCCGGACCGACGTGTGCATCATCCCGCCCAACAGCTTCGCTCTGGCGCGGACGGTCGAATATTTCCGGGTGCCGCGCGACGTGCTCGTCATCTGCCTCGGCAAGTCGACCTATGCGCGGTGCGGGATCATCGTCAACGTCACCCCGCTCGAGCCGGGGTGGGAGGGGCATGTGACGCTGGAGTTCAGCAACACCACGCCGTTGCCGGCCAAGGTCTACGCCAACGAGGGCGCCTGCCAGTTCCTGTTCCTCCAGGGCAACGAGCCGTGCGAAGTCAGCTACGCCGACCGCGCCGGCAAATATATGGGGCAGAAGGGCGTGACCCTGCCGAAGCTCTAGCCCGTCATTCCCGCGAAAGCGGGAATCCCGCTTTTCTTCGAACCTGCGCGCAGCCAGAAGGCAGCGGGACCCCCGCTTTCGCGGGGGTGACGGAGAGTGGATGACTCTGGACGACGCCAAGGCTCTCGACGCCGCCGATCCGCTCGCTTTCGCGCGCGAGCGGTTCTCGCTGCCGGACGGAATCATTTACCTCGACGGCAATTCGCTCGGTGCGTTGCCGGCGGCGACCGCCGGGCGGCTGCGCGAGGTCGCGGAGGGACAATGGGGCGCGGACCTCATCGCCAGTTGGAACAAGCATGGCTGGATCGACTGGCCGACGCGGATCGCCGCCAAGCTGGCGTCGATCGTCGGCGCGAAGCCGAGCGAGCTGCTGATCGCCGATTCGACCAGCGTCTGTCTGTTCAAGCTGGTTGCCGCCGCGGTCCGCGCGCGTCCAGGGCGCGGGACGATCCTGACCCAGCAACGCAATTTCCCGACCGACCTCTACGTCGCGCAGGGCCTGGCCGAGATGCTGGGCATGACCCTGAAGTCGGTCGCCGCTGATCAGGTGATCGGTGCGATCGACGCCGACACGGCGGTCGTCACCCTGACCCACGTCGACTATCGCAGCGCCGCCTTTCACGACATGGCGGCGGCCAATGCCGCGGCGCACGCGGCCGGCGCGCTGATGGTCTGGGACCTGTCGCACAGCGCCGGGGCGCTCGAGCTCGACCTCGACGGCAGCGGCTGCGACCTGGCGGTCGGGTGCGGCTACAAATATCTGAACGGCGGGCCCGGAGCGCCGGCCTTCCTCTACGTCGCCGAGCGGTTGCAGGCCGAGCTCCGCTCGCCGCTCCAGGGCTGGATGGGCCATGCCGAGCCGTTCGCGTTCGACGACGGTTACCGGCCGGCAGCCGGGATTCTCAAATTCCTCACCGGCACGCCGTCGATCCTCGCGCTCGCCGCGCTCGAAGCCGGGCTCGACACGTTCGCCGGGGTCGCGATGCGCGAGGTGGAAGCGAAATCGCGTGGCTTGTCGCAGCTGTTCATCGACGAGGTCGAGGCTCGCTGCGGACGGGAGGTGCGGCTCGAATCGCCGCGCGATCCGGCGCTGCGCGGAAGCCACGTCGTGTTCGCGCACCCTGAGGGTTACGCCGTCATGCAGGCGCTGATCGCGGAGGGCGTGGTCGGCGACTTCCGTGCGCCTGACCTGATGCGGTTCGGCTTCACCCCGCTCTACACGCGGTTCGAGGACGTGTGGCGGGCGGCCGAAATCCTCGCCGAAATCCTCGCGACCCGCGCTTGGGACGAGCCGCGCTTCAAGGCGCGGGCGAAGGTGACCTAGGGCAGCGGCTTCTTCATCGCATCGCGTCGACGCTCCAGGCGCCGGGCCCCGCCGCGGAAATATAGAGGAAGACGAAGCAGAACAGGATTGCGGCCTCGCCCATGTTGACGATCGGCCAGAAGCCCTTCGGGAAGTGTTGCATGAAGTAGGCGACGGCCATCTCGCCGGCTGCGACGAACGCGGCGAGCCGGGTGAACAGGCCGACGGTGATCAGCGCTCCGGCGACAACCTCGATTACGGCAGCGGCGACGAGGATCGTCGGCAGCGGGTCCGGGACTCCAGGCTGCGGCACCGGGAAATGGATCAGCTTGGCGAGGCCGTGCTCCATGAACAGCAGCGCGGTCACGATGCGCAAAATCGCGCGAAGCTGCGGCTGGTATTTTTCGAGTTGCCGGAAATCCATCGCGATCCTCCGCTTTATGATTGTCGTTGTTGCATATCGGGGCGGCACTGCCGCCGCCAAGTGTCAGGCGTGTTCCTTGGACCGCCCCAGGGCGCGGTGCGCCGAATCCTCGGCGAGCGCGGCACGCGAGCGGTGGATCGTGTCGACCCAGTCGTGGAAGGCGTGGGCGAGGCCGGTGATGATTTCCTTGAGCGGCCCGTCCTTAAGGCAGCCGTCCTCGCCGAAGCTGTCGTCGCTGACGTGACCGAGATAGGCCTCGGGCTGCTGCATGATCGGCATATTGAGGAACACGGCAGCCTGGCGGATCTGGTGGTTCGACCCGAACCCGCCGATCGCGCCCGGCGAGGCGGTGACGATCGCCCCGGGCTTCTTGTCGAACACGCTCTGGCCATAGGGCCGTGAGCCGACGTCGATCGCATTCTTGAGCACGCCCGGGATGCCGCGATTGTACTCCGGGCTACAGAACAGCACGCCGTCGCTGGCCGCGATCTGCTGGCGGAAGCGGGTCCATTGCCCGGGCGGGTCGGAGTCGAGGTCCTGGTTGTAGAGCGGCAGGTCGCCGATCTCGATCATCGAGCAGTCGAGATTGTCGTTGCGAAGCGCGCAGATCGAGCGAGCGACCCGGCGGTTGAGGCTGTCCTTCCTAAGGCTGCCGATAATGATCGCGATCTTATAAGCCATGCGACTCTCCTTGTTCGCTGACCTTACGCCGCTAGCGCCGCCGGTTCGAGTGGCGGATGTTGGCTGGGCGGCCGCGACGTTGCCGATCGCGGCGCGCGGGCAGGGGACCGCCGTAGCTGCCTTCCGGAAGCTCGAAGCGCAGCGATCCCGAGACCGGATTGGCTTCGGCGAGACGCAGGGTCAGCCGCTGGCCCATGCGGTAGGTCTCGCCCGTTTCCTCGCCGACCAGCAGCCGCGCGGCTTCGTCGTAGCGGAAATATTCGGTGCCGAGGTCGCGCGCGAGCACCAGTCCGTCGCCGCCCAGATCCTCAACCGTGGCGAAGAAGCCGAACGGCTGGACTCCGGTGATCCGGCACTCGACCAGCTGCCCGACGCGATCGGAGAGATAGGCCGCGACATAGCGGTCGATGGTCTCGCGCTCGGCCTCCATCGCGCGCCGCTCGAGCATCGAGATTTGCTCGCCGATCGCCTCGAACTTCTCCTCCTCGCCGCGCGGCAGCCCGCCTTCGCCGAGCTTGTAGGCATCGACCAGCGAGCGGTGGACGAGCAGGTCGGCGTAGCGCCGGATGGGCGAGGTGAAATGGGCGTAGGTCGCGAGCGCGAGGCCGAAATGGCCGAGCCGATCCGGCGCGTAGCGCGCCTGCATCTGCGTGCGGAGCAATTGCTCCATGATCTCCTCGCGCGCGCCAGTCGCATTTGGGCCGTCGCCGAGCCGCTCGATGATCCGGTTGAAGGTCCCGGGCTTGATCACCTGGCCGAGCGCGAACTCGATCCCGAAGGTTTTCAGATAATCCTTGAGTGCTACCAGTTTCTCGCGGCTCGGCGCTTCGTGGACTCGGTACATGACCGGCGCCTTCCTGGCCTCGAGCGCGCGCGCCGCGGCGACGTTGGCGGCGATCATGAAGTCTTCGACCAGCCGGTGCGCATCGAGGCGGTCACGCGGCGCGATCGAGGCGATGCGGCCCTTCTCGTCGAGCATCACGCGGCGCTCGGGCAGGTCGAGCTCGAGTGGGTCGCGCTTTTGCCGGGCGGCGAACAGGGCGCGCCAGCAGGCCCACAGCGGCTTCAGCGCCTTGTCGACCAGCTCCTGGGGCACCCGCCCTTCGATCGGCGGCATCGAGCAGGTCGGCGATGAAACCTCGATCCGCTCCTCGCCCGCGGCGTCGATCGCGGCCTGCGCATCCTCATAGGCGATGTTGGCGGCGATCCGGACCCGGGCGCGGGTGAAGCGCCATTCCCTAAGCGCGCCGTCTTTGCCGATCTTCAGGTGGCAGGCCATCGCCGCGCGGTCCGCGCCTTCCTTCAGCGAGCAGATGTCGGCCGACAGCTCCTCGGGCAGCATCGGCACGACGCGGTCGGGGAAATAGACGCTGTTGCCGCGCGCCCGCGCCTCGCGATCGAGCTCGCTGCCGGGGCGAACGTAGAAACTGACGTCGGCGATGGCGACGATCGCGTTCCACCCGCCGGCGCCGTCGGCTTCCGCCCAGATCGCATCGTCATGGTCGCGCGCGTCCTCGGGGTCGATCGCGACGATCGACAGATGAGTTAGGTCCTCGCGCTCGCCGAGCGGCTGCTTCGCCACGCGATGCGCCTCGTCGATCGCCTCCTGCGCGAACTCCGCGCGCAATCCGTGCTTGTGGATCGCGATCAGCGAGAAGCTGCGCGGCGCGAACGGGTCGCCGAGCACCGCGTCGACCCGTGCCGAGACGCGCGGCGGGCGGCCGCTCACCTCGCACAGCACGAGGTCCCCCGGCTCGGCGTCCTTTAGCTCGTGGATCGCGAATTCGCGCCGCTCGCGCTTGTCGACCGGCGACAGCCAATATTTGTCGCCGTCGCGGCGAACCACGCCAAGCACCAGCTCGGCGGCCTTGGCCAGTTTCTTCAGAGGATGCGCGAGCCAGCCCTGGCCGCGCTCCTCGGTCCGGCACAACACACGGTCGCCAATGCCCAGCGCGCTTCGCCCGCGTTCCTTGATCCGAAGCCGCGGCGGCGGAGTTTCGGCATGCCATTGCTCGGGCACCGCGAAGACGTTGCCGCTGTCGTCGACCTGGCTGACCCGCAGCACCGTCACCTTGGGCACCCCGCCCATCTGGTGGAAGGCGCGGCCGCGCGAATGGTCGATCAGGCCCTCGTCGGCCATGTCCTTCAAGAGCGCCTTGAGCTCGATCTTGGCCTGTCCCGACAGCCCGAACGCCCGCGCAATCTCGCGCTTCCCCGCCGGCTGGTCCGACGAAGCGATGAAGTCGAGGATCTGCTTGCGGCCGGGCAGGCCGGCGGTTTTGCGCTTTGCCATCTCAACCCGCCCTAAACGTCATTGCGAGCCAAGCGAAGCAATCCAAAGAAGGATTGGTTCACACGAAGGCACGAAGGAAAACAATAAGGCACGAAGCCGGCCTTCGTGGCTTCCCTTCCTTCTTCGTGAGCTTCGTGTGAAAATCTTCCTGCGTCCGTCCGACTGAGATTAGCGCAGCTGGCTGTCCTTGCTGCCGCGGCGGTTGATGGTGGAGTGGACGACCACTTTGTCACGCTCCGTTTGGCAGGCGATGCAGGTGCGGACGCCCGGCAGGGCCGCGCGGCGCTTCTTCGGGATCGGCTCGCCGCAATCGTCGCAGTCCTCGGCGCTCTCGCCCTTGGGCTGCCGAGCACGCGCGCGCAGGACCGCGTCCTTCACCGTGTCCTCGATCTGCTGTTCGACCGCGCCGTCGCGAGTCCATCCGCCGGCCATGGCTTCACTCCTTGCTCGACCTAATTGGGCGCTGCGGCCGCCGCCGACAATGCCGCGCGGCGGTGCAGGTGATGTTCGCGCCAGAGGATCACCAGCCCGCTGGCGATGATTATCGGGGCGCCGACCCAGATCCACGGCGTCGGCACTTCGCCGAACAACCACGAACCGAACAGCAGCGCCCAGAGCAGGCTGGTGTAATCCATCGGCATCACCAGCGCGACCGGCGCCAGCCGCAAGGCGCCGGTGAGCGTCAGCTGGGCAAGCCCGCCGGCCAGCGCCAATCCGGCCAGCATCAGCCATGTCATGGCATCATGCGACCTCCCGAAAACGAGCATCGCCAACCCCAGTGGAACGAGCGAGCTGACCGCGAACCAGAATACGGTCGTCGCGGCGCGTTCGGTCGCGCCCAGGCGCCGGATGACGATCGTCACCGACGCAGTCGTCAACGCCGCGACGAGTGCAATCGATGCTCCAAGCAAGGGGACGCCGCCGCTGCCCGGCTGGACGATCAGCAGCACTCCGGCGAAGCCCGCCGCGACGGCGCTCCAGCGCCACTTGCCGGTCGGCTCATCGAGGACGAGCGCGGCCAGCACGACCGAAAAGATCGGCACCGAGAAGCCGATCGTCGTCGCCTCGGCGAGCGGAAGCAGCATGAAGGCGAGGAAGTTGAGCCCCATCGCGCCGAGGCCGAGCGCCATTCGCCCGACGTGCGCCCAGACCCGCTGGGTGCGCAGCGACGCGAAGCCAGGCCCGACGGCGACCAGCCCGGTGGCGCACAGCGCCGAGCCACACTGGCGGTAGAACAGGCTCTCGACGACGTTGACGCCGCGCGCCGCGACCAGCTTCACCAGCGCGAACATGATGGCGAGCAGCAGCGCCGTCAGCAGCCGCAGCGCGACCCCGGCGAGCGGCCGCTGGTCCGCCGGCCGGTCGGTGTGGAAAGTCTGCCCCCGCATCTCAATCCGTCCTTGCGAGGAGCGAAGCGACGAAGCAATCCAGAAGGAAATTGGTTTCACACGAAGATCACGAAGGAGAAAATAAGACACGAAGGAGCCGTGCGCTTCATCTTCGTGGCTTCCCTTCTTCTTCGTGTCTTCGTGCGGAATCCTATTTTTTCTCCGCCGGAGGTGGCGCGACCCACGGCTCGAACGCACCGCCGGGCACAGCCGAGGCGACCGGGCTCTCGAACCCGTCCTTGCTCACCGAAGAGACGCCGAACACCCAATCGTCGACGCGGATGTGGGGCAGGACAAGTTTGCACGTCACCCGCTCCCAATATTCCGCGAATGTGGCATCCTTGGGGGCATCTGGCGGAGGAGGCACTTGGTGCGCCACTGGGCAGACTTCACGCGGCGTAACACTGCGAGACTCTTCCCACCTGTTTGAGTCAGTGCGCCGCCACCAAACCCTGTAGCCGTGTGTATCGAAGCCAATTAGCCAGCTCACCGTCGTATCCGTGCTCACCGCACCCTCGACCTTCGGCTCGGGCGGCGGCGGGGCGCTGGCGAGGGCGGCGAGGGCGGCGATGTTCAGCTTCGCGACCTTGGCGAGATAGGGAAAATCCATATTCTCGACGGTGTCGCCGTATTTGATCCCTTTCTCGGTGCGCAAATCCTGGTGCTGCCAATTGTAATTCTCGACCGCGACGGTGAAGCGCACCGCCGGGAAGCCGAGATTGAGGAACTCGGTATGGTCGCCGCCGCGGCCGAAGCGGTCGTTGCGCCAGATCTGGCGGACGTCGAGGCCGATATTGAGCCGGTCGGCGAGACTGTCGAGATAGCGCGAGATATTGCGGCCGGGGCTGTCGTTCTCGCCGCCGAAGCTGCGGATCTGCTTCGCAAGCTCCTCATGCCCCTGCCAGCGCGGCCCCTCGGAGAAAATGCGGACGTGGGTGTCGTCGCGGACGCCGTCCGACCCGCGGCTGTTCCCGATAATGTCGTTGTTCAAGTCGGCGATGACGTTCCAGCCCTGCGCCCTGGCGTAGGCCGCGAGCACCTTGCCGCCGTAGAGACCCTGCTCCTCGCCCGACAACGCGGCATAGACGATGGTGCCGGGGAATTTGTGCTTGGACAGCACCCGCGCCGCCTCGATCACCGCCGCGGTGCCCGAGCCGTCGTCGTTGGCGCCGGGCGCGTCGGAGGTGGCGTTGAGGGGGTCGGTGACGCGGCTGTCGATGTGGCCGGTGATAATGACGACGTCGTTGGGCCGCTCGGTCCCACGCTGGATCGCGACCATGTCGCATACCCGGGTCGGCTTCGGGATGCGGTCGCCGGTGAAGGTGTCGCACGGCCGCTCGGTCGGCAGGCCGAGCTCACGGAACTGCCCCTGGGTCCAGTCGAGCGCCGCGCCGATCCCGCGCTTGGGGTCGGTCTGCGACGACAAGGTGTGCCGCGTGCCGAAGCTGACCAGTTTCTCGACCGTCGCCTTCATCCGCGCCGCGCTGACCGGCTCGACGATCGCGCGCAGCTTCGCGTCGGGCGACGGCGGCGGCGCCGCGCCGACCAGCAACAGGCACGACAAAGCGGCAAGCATGCGCATCGGCGACTCTCCCTTTCGCCGCTGACTGCCACGCCCGGCCCAATCGGGCTATAGGAAGCTGATGGGGGCGATCGCGATCCTGTTGGCAGCCGCGGCCAGTCCGCAGCCGGCGCCGGTCGGCGACGCGATCTATCATTACGTCCGCTCCAACCGCGATGGCAGCGAGGCCGAGCATGTCGTCCACTTTCGCCCGACGCGGACCCAAATCGCGGTCTACAAATGGGTCGAGAAGTGCACCACCGCGGCCTACGTCACCGCCGAGATGGAGCCGGACCTTAACGAGGGACGGCAGTTCGTTGCCGGCAAGGTCGCGAAGGACGGCAGCCAGGCGACGTTCGGGACCCTGACGCTCGATCCCAAGGCGCCGGCCCTGGCGGTCGACGTCACGCCGCCGGGAAGCACCGAGCGAATCCGCGAGACTCACAAGCTCAAGAGCCGGCCGTTCGTGCTTTACGATTTCGACTTCGCCGATTTGAACGCCTTCTTCCAGGAGCATCCGGACGCGATGCATGAGTCATTCGCTTTGCCGGTCATCTGGCCGATCGCCGGGCCGACCGTGTTCCGCGATTACGGCACGCTCCACGTCAGCCTCGGCGGCGAGGAGGTGCGCGAGGGGCTCAAGACCAAGCGCTTCGACCTCGGCGTCGAGGGCGCGACGGCGGCAACCGGCGCGGTCTGGGTCGACGCCGCCGACGGGCATATCGTCGAGGCCGAGCTCGGGCTGCCCAACCATCTCGGCTACCACGACTTCCGCCTGAAGCTCGAGCGCGTCGAAGCCGGCGGCAAGAAGGCGTGGGATGCGCTGACCCGAAGCCAATATGCGAGCTGCCCAACTGGAAAATAGCTGGCGTCGGGTCTAGGGGAGCCGCAACCCCAATCCAGACAGTCAGGACGCGTATCCATGCTTCGCAGCATCGACCATTTCATCGGCGGCTCCAGCTTCGCTTCGGGCGAGCGCCAGGGCGACGTCTTCGACCCCAACCAGGGCCAGGTCCAGGCCAACGTCCGCTTCGGCACGGCGGCCGATCTGCAGAAGGCGGTCGACGCCGCCAAGGCCGCGCAACCGGGCTGGGCCGCGACCAACCCGCAGCGCCGCGCCCGGGTGATGTTCAAATATAAGGAGCTGGTCGAGCGCCACATGGACGAGCTCGCCCACCTGCTGTCGAGCGAGCACGGCAAGGTCATCGCCGACGCCAAGGGCGACATCCAGCGCGGGCTCGAGGTGATCGAATATTGCTGCGGCATCCCGCAGGCGCTGAAGGGCGAATATACGGTCGGTGCGGGCCCGGGAATCGACGTCTACTCGATGCGCCAGCCGCTCGGCATCGGCGCCGGCATCACGCCGTTCAACTTCCCGGCGATGATTCCGATGTGGATGTTCGGCATGGCGATCGCCTGCGGCAACGCGTTCATCGTCAAGCCGAGCGAGCGCGACCCGACCGTGCCGGTGCGCCTCGCCGAGCTGATGAAGGAGGCGGGCCTCCCCGACGGCATCCTCAACGTCGTCCACGGCGACAAGGAGATGGTCGACGCGATCCTCGACCATCCCGACATCGCCGCGGTCAGCTTCGTCGGCAGCAGCGACATCGCCCAGTATATCTATTCGCGCGGCACCGCGCACAACAAGCGCGTCCAGGCTTTCGGCGGGGCCAAGAACCACGGGATCGTCATGCCCGACGCCGACCTCGACCAGGTCGTCAACGACCTCGCCGGAGCGGCGTTCGGCTCGGCCGGCGAGCGCTGCATGGCGCTCCCGGTGGTCGTGCCGGTCGGCGAGGAGACCGCGGACGCGCTCCGCGCCAAGCTGATCCCGGCGATCCAGGGCCTGCGCGTCGGCGTCTCGACCGACCCCGAGGCGCATTACGGCCCGGTGGTCAGCAAGGCGCACAAGGAGCGGATCGAGCAGTATATCCAGCTCGGTATCGACGAGGGCGCCGAGCTGGTCGTCGACGGCCGCGGCTTCATGCTCCAGGGCCATGAGGGGGGCTTCTTCATCGGCCCGACCCTGTTCGACCACGTCACCCCCGACATGAAATCCTACAAGGACGAGATTTTCGGTCCGGTCCTGCAGATGGTCCGAGCGCCGGACTTCGAGGCGGCGCTCAAGCTTCCGTCCGAGCACGACTATGGCAACGGGGTCGCGATCTTCACCCGCAACGGCCATGCCGCGCGCGAGTTCACCGCCCGGGTCAACGTAGGGATGGTCGGGATCAACGTCCCGATCCCGGTGCCGGTCAGCTACCACAGCTTCGGCGGGTGGAAGCGCTCGGGCTTCGGCGACATCGGCCAGTACGGCCAGGAGGGTCTGCGCTTCTGGACCAAGAACAAGGTCGTTACCCAGCGCTGGCCCGACGGCTTCGTTGACGGCGCCGGCGACAAAGCCGCATTTCACATTCCGACCTTCGGCTGAGCGCCTGGAGCTAAGCTTCGCGGCCTGAGGGATATCCGGCCCCGCAACCGCGTTGGGGCCATATGCTTCGCGCCATCGCGCCTGTGACCGCTTGTCTTGGAATGCTGACGATCGTCGCGTGCGGCGGCCGCGATCCGGTGGCCAACGAAGCGAACAACACCGCCGGACTGCCGGCAATCAATGACGCGGTCCCGGATGCGACCGGCGCTCCGCCGGAGAAGCCCCGGCCGGCCCCGCAAGCGTCAGCGCCTGCTTCGGCGATCCCGGCCGCGCTTCACGGTCGCTGGGGGCTGACGCCGATGGACTGCACCTCCACCCGGGGGGACGCCAAGGGACTGCTCATCATTGGCCCGGCCGATCTCAAATTCTACGAATCGCGCGCTGTCCCCGGACCGGACACCCAAACCGGCAAGGACTCGATCACCGGCAATTTCGCCTTTACTGGTGAGGGGCAAACGTGGACGAAGTTCGAAGCGCTCGAGCTCAAAGGGCGAGAGTTAGTGCGTACGGAGAGCAACCCAGTAGCGAGCTTCACCTATGCGCGATGCAAGTAAGTCCCTGCTCGTTATTGTCGCGGCCGCGGCGGCGCTCGGCGCGTGCAGGCAATCGGCGAGCGAGAACAATGTCGCGATCACCGACATCAACAATGCCGCCCCCGGCGACATCGAGCAACTGCCGCCCGACGAGAGCGTCGACACCTCGTCGAACGAGCTGATCAACGGCGCCGACAATGCCGACGTCAACGCCGACCTGAACGCGCCCGAGAATGCCTACTAGGCGGGCTTGCTGACATTCGGGCACGGCCCTAGAGCCGCCGCGCGATGACCCAGTTCGACCTTACCGAGGACCAGCTCCAGATCCAGGAGATGGCGCGCAAGTTCACCGCCGACGCGATCACCCCGTTCGCGGCCGAATGGGACGAGAAGCATATTTTCCCGAGGGAGACGATCCAGGAAGCCGCCGAGCTCGGCTTCGGCGCGATCTATGTCAGCGAGGAAAGCGGCGGAATCGGGCTCGGCCGGCTCGAGGCGGCCCTGATCTTCGAGGCGATGGCCTACGGCTGCCCGTCGACCAGCGCGTTCATCTCGATCCACAACATGGTCTGCTGGATGATCGACCGCTTCGGGTCGGCCGAGGTCAAGCAGAAGTATCTGCCGGCGATGATCACCATGGACCAGATGGGCAGTTACTGCCTGACCGAGCCGTCATCCGGGTCCGACGCGGCCGCGCTCAAGACCAAGGCGGTGCTCGACGGCGACCATTATGTGGTCTCAGGCTCCAAGGCGTTCATCTCGGGCGGCGGTGCGAACGACGTCATGGTGGCGATGGTCCGAACCGGCGAGGACGGTCCGAAGGGCATCTCGGCACTGGTCATCGAGAAGGGCATGAAGGGCGTCAGCTTCGGCGCGCAGGAGAAGAAGCTCGGCTGGCACTCGCAGCCGACCGCGCAGGTCAATTTCGACGAGGTCCGGGTGCCGGTCGCCAATCGGGTGGGCGGCGAGGGCGAAGGCTTCCGGATCGCCATGATGGGGCTCGACGGCGGGCGCCTCAACATCGGCGCCTGCTCCCTTGGCGGAGCCCAGCGCTGCCTCGACGAAGCGGTCAAATATACCAAGGAACGCAAGCAGTTCGGCCAGCCCATCGCCGACTTCCAGGCGACCCAGTTCACGCTCGCCGACATGGAGACCGAGCTCCAGGCGGCGCGCTATTTGCTCTACGTCGCGGCGGCCAAGGTCACCGCCAACGCGCCCGACAAGACCAAGTTCGCGGCGATGGCCAAGCGGCTCGCGACCGACAGCGGCTCATCGATTGTCGACCGCGCGCTTCAGCTGCACGGCGGCTACGGCTATCTGATGGACTATCCGATCGAGCGCTTCTGGCGCGATCTTCGGGTCCACTCGATCCTCGAAGGCACCAACCAGGTGATGCGGGTGATCGTCAGCCGGGACCTGCTGCGGCAGTGATGCTTGTCCTTCGATACGCCATTTCGACAGGCTCAATGGCTACTCAGGATGAGCGGCAGTTGGGCTGGCTTATTCCCGCTCATCCTGAGTAGGGACTGAGTAAGCGAAGCGCATCGAAGGCCCGTATCGAAGGACCCCATGACCGACGACGTCATCATCACCACCGAAGGCGCGGTCGGTCGGCTCCGGCTCAATCGGCCCAAGGCGATCCACGCGCTGACCACGCAGATGTGCGAGGTGATGAGCGAGGCGCTGCTCAAGTGGCGCGCCGATTCCGCGATCGAGGCGGTGGTCATCGATCACGCCGAGGGCCGCGGCTTCTGCGCCGGCGGCGACGTCGTGATGCTGTGGCGCAGCGGAAATGAGGATGGCGAGGAGGCCAAGCGCTTCTTCTTCGCCGAATATCGGCTCAACCATTTGCTGTTCACTTATCCCAAGCCGACGATCGCGATCATGGACGGGATCACGATGGGCGGCGGCGTCGGAATCTCGCAGCCCTGCCAGGTGCGGATCGCGACCGAGAACACCCGTTATGCGATGCCGGAGACGAGCATCGGGCTGTTCCCCGACGTCGGCGGTGGCTGGTACCTGCCGCGCCTGCCGGGCCGGGTCGGCGAGTTCATGGCGCTGACCGGAGCGCGGCTCGACGGCGCCGAATGCCATTATCTCGGGCTCGCCACCCATTACGTGCCGCAGGCCTCGCTCGCCGAGCTGGTCGACCGGGTGATCAAGAGCCCGGGACGACTCAACGGCGGCATCGGCGCGCTCGCGGTGACTCCTCCCGACGCGAGGATCGCGGAGACATTGCCGGCGATCACCCGCTGCTTCGCGAGCTACCGGGTCGAGGAGGTTATCGAAGCGCTGAAGGCGGACGCGAGCGATTGGGCGGCGACCGAACTGGCGACGCTGCAGACCAAGAGCCCGCTGTCGTGCAAGGTCTCGCTCCGGCTGATGGAAGAGGGCGCGACCCGCGCCAGCTTCGAAGACGAAATGCGCGCCGAATATGCGCTGGCCAGCCGGGTCGTCCGCACCCACGACTTTCGCGAGGGCGTTCGCGCCCTGCTGATCGACAAGGACAATAACCCGCGCTGGGACCCGGCGACGCCCGAAGAGGTCGACGACGAAATGCTCGGCGTCCTGTTTGCGCCGCTCCACGGGCAGGAAGCGTGGACGCCGTTCCCGGAGACGACACAATGAGCGACTACACCACCATCCTGGTCGAGCAGCGCGGCGCGGTGACGCTCGTCACCTTGAACCGGCCGCAGGCGCTGAACGCACTCAACAGCGAGGTGCTGAAGGAGCTGATCGATGCGTTCGGGAAATATGACGCCGACCCGTCGCAGCGCTGCCTGGTCCTCACCGGCTCGGAAAAGGCCTTCGCCGCCGGCGCGGACATCAAGGAGATGGAGCAGCAGCTGTTCGCCGACATGTACTCGGCCAACTTCTTCGCCGGCTGGGAGCAAGTCACCGCGACGCGCAAGCCGTGGCTGGCGGCGGTCGCCGGCTATGCGCTCGGCGGCGGGTGCGAAGTCGCGATGATGGCCGACTTCATCATCGCCGCGGACTCGGCGAAGTTCGGCCAGCCCGAAATCAAGCTCGGGGTGACGCCCGGCATGGGCGGCTCGCAGCGCATGGCCCATGCCGTCGGCAAAGCCAAGGCGATGGAGATGTGCCTGACCGGGCGGATGATGGACGCGGTCGAGGCCGAGCGCTCGGGGCTGGTGGCCAAGGTCGTGCCCGCGGCCGACCTGCTAGCCGAGGCGCTGAAGACCGCCGAGGCGATCGCCGCAATGCCGCCGCTCGCCGCGATCGCCGCCAAGGAGATGATTAATGCGGCGTTCGAGATGCCGTTGGCACAGGGGATCAACTTCGAGCGACGGCTGTTCCACGGCCTGTTCGGGACCGAAGACCAGAAGGAAGGCATGACCGCGTTCGTCGAAAAACGGCCGGGGAATTGGAAGGGGCGTTAGACATGGCGCGCATCGCATTCATCGGCCTGGGCCACATGGGCGGCGGGATGGCGCCCAACCTTGCCAAGGCGGGCCATGACGTTCGGGCGTTCGACCTGGTGCCGGAAGCGGTACAGCACGCGACCGAAGGCGGATGCACGGCGGCAGGTTCGGCTGCGGAAGCGGTCAAGGACGCCGATGTGGTCATCACGATGCTACCGGCGGCGAAGCATGTCCGGGCGGTGTTCCACGACGACGTGGCGCCGAATGCCAAGGCCGGCGCGCTGCTGATCGATTGCTCCACCATCGACGTCCAGAGCGCACGGGATGTTGGCGAGGAGATGAAGGCCAAGGGCTTCGACTTCGTCGACGCCCCGGTCTCGGGCGGAATCGCCGCCGCGGCGGCCGGTACGTTGGCGCTCATGGTCGGCGGCACCGACGAGCAGTTCGAGCGCGCGAAGCCCTTCCTCGAGCCGATGGCCAAGGCGGTGATCCACGCCGGTCAGCTCGGCGCCGGGCAGGCGGCCAAGATCTGCAACAACATGATCCTCGGTGCGACCATGGTCGCGACCTGCGAGGGGTTCGCACTCGCCGAGAAGCTCGGGCTGAACTTGCAGACCTTCTTCGACATTTCGTCCAAGGCCTCGGGCCAGAGCTGGTCGATGACGAGCTACTGCCCGGTGCCCGGAGTCGGGCCGGAAACGCCGGCCGACCACGATTACGAAGGCGGCTTCGCGGCCGCGCTGATGCTGAAGGATTTGAAGCTCGCGGCCGAGGCGGCGCAGGCCTCCGGCGCTTACACGCCGATGGGGGCCGAGGCCGAGGAATTGTTCCAGCGGTTCGTCGACCGCGGCGGCGGCAACAAGGATTTTTCGGGCATCATCAAGATGCTCGACGACAGCTGGAAGGTTTCGGAGGAGCAAGAGTAGCGATGCGTATTCACCTGATAGCCGGAGCCGCGCTCGTCTCACTGGCGGCCGCGAGCGTCGCCTTCGCAGCGCTGCCGAAGGGCAAGGCGCTGGCCATCATGCACGACAGGCACGAGGGCATGGAGAAAATCGGCGACACCAACAAATTGCTCCGCCGCGAAATCACCTCGAGCTCGCCGTTCATGCCCGCGATCCAGTCCGGAGCGGCAACCATCGCCGGACTTTCGGTCAGGGCCAACGGCTGGTTCCCGAAGGGTACCGGGCCGGAGCTGGGCAAGACCGGCGCCAAGCCCGAGATCTGGCAGAAGCCGCAGGACTTCGCGGCCAAGCTGCGCGGCTTCCAGGCCGCCGCCCGGGCGTTCAACGCCGCCGCCCGGTCCGGCGACATGGCCGCGATCAAGGCGCGCTATGGCGACCTCGGCGGCACCTGCAAGGCGTGCCACGACCTTTATCGCTCGGAGATGCACCACTGACCGGCAAGCAGCGGGTCTGGGACCTGCCGGTGCGGCTGGTCCACTGGCTTCTCGCCGCGCTCATCCCGTTCAGCTGGTGGTCGGTGAAAAACCACCACACCGACTGGCACATTTGGTCGGGGATCGCGATCCTCACGCTGCTGATCTTTCGCCTGCTGTGGGGCTTCGTCGGCGGCTCGACCGCGCGCTGGGCGAACTTCGTGCGCGGGCCGCGGTCGGTGATCGGTTATTTGCGCGGGCGGTGGCACGGGACCGGCCATACGCCGCTCGGCGCGATCAGCGTCGTCGCGATGTTCGTTGCGGTCGCGGTCCAGGTCGGCCTCGGCCTGATCGCCGAGGATGAGGACGGGCTGTACACCGGACCGCTCGCCGGCCTGGTCAGCATCGACACGTCGGACACCGCGCGCGACATCCACGAACTGTGGTTCTACGTCGTGCTTGGCCTCATCGGCCTTCACCTTGCCGCGATCCTGTTCTACCGGCTGCGCGGCCAAGGATTGACCTGGCCGATGGTTACCGGCCGCGGCGCGGCGAGCGAGCCGATGAAACCGGGCAAATGGTGGGCCGCACTCATCTGTCTGGCGATCGCCGTAGCAACAGCGCGCTGGGTCGTCGCGGGCGCCCCGCCCTTTTCCCTTCCCTAGCAGGGAGGGCAGAGGTGGGTTGAACGCTCGATTGGCTGCTGGCGTCCGACCTCGCTTCGCTCGCACCCACCCCCGGCCCCTCCCTTGCAGGGAGGGGAGGAAGACGCCACATCCGGACCATGCAGATCCGCACCGAACAGACGCCCAACCCAGCGACGCGCAAGTTCCTCCCCGGCCAGGCGGTGATGGACGCGGGCACGCGCGACTTCCCCGACGCCGCTTCGGCCGAGGCGTCGCCGCTCGCCGCGGCACTGTTCGCCAGCGGGCTGGTCGAGGGCGTGTTCTACGGCCGCGATTTCATCTCGGTGACCGCGGCTCCGGCCGTGTCCTGGTCCGACCTCGAGCCGGTCGTAGTCGAGAGCCTGCTCGATCATTTCGTCAGCGGCGCTCCGCTGTTCGTGTCGGGCACGGCCGCCGGCATTCATGTCGCGGCAGAGTCCGATTTCGAGGAAGACCCGGCGGATGCCGAGATCATCGAGCAGATTAAGGAGCTGATCGAGACCCGGGTCCGCCCGGCGGTCGCCCAGGACGGCGGCGACATCGCCTATCACGGTTACAAGGACGGACGCCTGTACCTGACCATGCACGGGGCCTGCTCCGGCTGCCCGTCGTCGACCGTGACCCTGAAGCGCGGGATCGAGAGCCTGATCCGCCATTACGTGCCCGAAGTGGAGACGGTTGAGGCCGTCTAAATGCGCTTGGCCCTTGGGACTTGCGGCATTGCGCCGCATGTGACCATCATCGCCCCATGATCCTGGCGTTCGACACGTCCAGCGCAGCCTGCACCGCCGCTTTGTTCGACGGAGCGGGAAAGATCGTCGCTCAGCGCGACGAGGTGATCGGCCGCGGCCACAGCGAGCGGCTGGTGCCGATGCTTGCCGAACTACTCGAGGGCCGAACGGCGGCTTCGATTCTCGTCGGGGTGGGGCCGGGCAGCTTTACCGGCATCCGCGTCGGCATCGCCGCCGCCCACGGCCTCGCGATCGGCTGGAACGCCGAGCTTGCCGGGATGTCGTCGCTGGCGTTGCTCGCGACGGGTGTCGAAGGAAGCGGCGAGGTGGCGGTGGCGGTGGCCGGTGGTCACGGCGAACTGGTCGTTCAGCAATTCGGCGGCTTTGGCATCGAGTCCGCGAGCGACTTCTTCAGTCTCCCGCCCGCCGAGGCGGCAGCCGCGACCGGAGTACGGCTTGTTGTCGGCTCGGGCGCGGGCCAGCTCGTGGACGCGCGCGGCTGGGGCGAGGCGCGGGAAGCGTGGCCGTCGGCGGCCAATGCACTGAAGATGCCACCGGCGCTGCGATCGCTGCCACCCAAGCCGATCTATGCGCGCGCGCCCGACGCGCGGCCGAAGCAGGCCGCGTGATGGCGACGATCGAAAACCCGGTGCGGATCGAGCGCGGCACGTCCGACGATCTCGATGCGGTGATGGAGGTAATGGACTCGGCCTTCGGCAGCCGCTTCGGCGAGGCGTGGACCCGCTCGCAATGCGCCGGCATCCTGCCGATGGCCGGAGTGTCGCTGATGCTTGCGCTGGATCGGCGCGAGCAGGGCACGGCGGCCTTTTCCTTGTCCCGCAATGTTGCCGACGAAGCCGAGCTGCTCCTGCTCGCCGTTGCCCCAGCGCATCGCCGGCGCGGGATCGGCCGCAGCTTGCTCAACGATTTCATCGACCGTGCGCGGGTGGGCGGGGTCAGGCGAGTCCACCTCGAAGTGCGCGACGGCAACCCGGCAATCGGAATGTATCGTTCCGCCGGCTTTTCGCCGATCGGCCGACGCCGCAACTATTACCACGCGCCGGACGGGCAACAATTCGACGCGCTCACCTTCTCGCTTGACCTCTAATCTTCGGCTGATCTAGCCGATCCGGTTCACGCTATTGCAGCGCGACCCGGACCCCCTTAATGCCGATACTGTCGCGCAACGGACTCGCTCCGCGCGGCATTTTGCTCGGACAGAAAGCACCACCATGGACAATGAAGCGACAGAAGACACGTTACTGACATTGACTGCCGACATCGTTGCCGCGCACGTCAGCAATAACAGCGTTGCCGTCAATGACTTGCCCAATCTTATTCAGAACGTCCACGCCGCGCTGAACGGGATTTCGGGCCAGTCTTCCGCTCCGGAGCCGAAGCCGGAGCCGAAGGTGCCGATCCGCTCGTCGGTCAAGCCCGACTTTATCGTCTGTCTCGAGGACGGTAAGCGGCTGAAGATGCTCAAGCGGCACCTGATGACCCACTACAATATGACTCCGGACCAGTATCGGCAGAAATGGGGCCTGGCCGCGGATTATCCGATGGTCGCCCCGAATTACGCCGAGCAGCGCCGGACGCTGGCCAAGTCGATCGGGCTTGGCACCAAGCGCCGCAAGACTCGCGGGGGCAAGTAACAACGGGGGGCGAAGCAATCCACAGCCGATTGCTTCGCCGCCGTCCCCGGCCCGGCCCGGCAACATCAGCGTCTCGAGCCCCCGCTTGCGTCCGCGCCCTCGCCGCTGCAATCATCGCCTATGTTAAAGACCCAATCCGTTCAGTCGATTGTCGAGCAGCTCGCCGCGATCTTCGACGAATCGGTCGCCAACTTGCGCGAATCGCTGACCGCGTATCTCGAGCGGGGCGAGCTCCCCGACCCGAAGGAGCGTGCCGCCGGCCGGTTCGCTTACCCCGAGCTTCGCATCGACTATCACCCGACCGCGCCGCGCCCGGCGACGGCGCCGGTCCGCGCTTTCGCCCGGCTGAACGATGCCGGCTGCTATGCATCGAGCATCGCCCGCCCCGACCTGTTCCGCGACTACCTCGCGGTCCAGCTCCAGCATCTGATCGACGATTATGGAGTCGAAATCTCGGTGGGCCGGTCGGCGAGCGAAATCCCCTATCCTTACGTGATCGACGAAAGCGGGATCGAGATCGGCGGAGTCAGCACGACCGAATTGTCGCGCTGGTTCCCGTCGAACGAGTTGGTCCATATCGGTGACGAGGTCGCCGACGGGTTCCGGCCGCTCGATGCGCCGGACTGTCGCCCGCTGGCTTTGTTCGACGCGCCCCGGACCGACTTCAGCCTCGCCCGGCTCAAGCATTACACTGGCACGCCTGCCGAGCATTTCCAGCATTTCGTGCTGTTCACCAACTATGTCCGCTACGTCGACGAGTTCGTCGGCTTCGCCGTCGACGCGCTGCGCAGCAAGGACAGCCCATACCGTGCATTCTCGGTGCCGGGCGCGCTGTACGAACCGGGCGAACTGACCAACGCGGAGGCGGAGATCGCCGCCGGCCGCTGGCGCCGGCACCAGATGCCGGCCTACCATCTGATGGCCGAAGGGCGCGGCGGCATCACCCTCGTCAACATCGGCGTCGGCCCGTCCAACGCGAAGACGATTTGCGACCATATCGCGGTGCTTCGGCCCGAGGTGTGGTTGATGATCGGCCATTGCGGCGGCCTCCGGCCGAGCCAGACGATCGGCGATTACGTCCTCGCCCACGCCTATTTGCGCGACGATCATTTGCTCGACGACGTGCTCCCGCCGGAAATCCCGGTCCCGGCCATCGCCGAGGTGCAGAAGGCGCTGTTCGAGGCGGCGATGATGGTCACCGGCGAGGACGAGGACGATTTGAAGCGCCGGCTGCGCACCGGCACGGTGGTCACCACCGACGACCGCAACTGGGAGCTGCGCTACACCGCCTCGTCGCGCCGCTTCAACCAGAGCCGGGCGGTGGCGATCGACATGGAATCGGCGACCGTCGCGGCCCAGGGCTACCGCTTCCGCGTGCCGTACGGCACCCTGCTGTGCGTGTCGGACAAGCCGCTCCACGGCGAATTGAAGCTGCCTGGCCAGGCCAATGCCTTTTACGAGCGGGCGATCAGCCAGCATCTGCGGATCGGCATCGAGACCCTGACCCTGCTCAAGCGCGAGGGCGACGCGCTCCACTCGCGCAAGCTGCGCAGCTTCGACGAGCCGCCGCTGCGCTAAAGCGAGAAGCGGATCCGGGTGGGCGCCGGCGGCGTCTGACCCTTGGCGATCCAGTCGACCAACGCATCGAGGTCGATGATCCCGGTGTCCGTGACGTCCGTGCCGGCGGTGAAGCCGGTGAGGCCGTCGCCGCCCGACGCCAGATAATTGTTCACGACCACCCGGTAGCGGCCGTTTGGCTCGATCGCCTTGCCGTTCAATCGCAAGTCGGAGACTCGGCCGTCGACCGGCTGGCGCAGGTCGACGGCGTAGGTGAACCCCGCCGACGGGGCGAGCACCGCCGGCAGGGTCGCGTTGGGCCGACGCGGGATCGCATATTGCTGCTCGAGCACCGCTTTGAGCTGCGTGCCGGTTAGGGTCAGGACAACGAGGTTGTTGCCGAACGGCATCATCGCGAAGGCGTCTTTGTAGCGAACGTCGCCGCCCGGCAGGTCGACCCTGACGCCGGTCGAGTTGACCAGCGCCAGCTGCGCGTCGCTGTGGATAGCCGCGAGCATCGAATCGGCGATGAGGTCGGCGGCCTGGCTTTCGCTCTCCTGGTCGCTCTTCTTCGCCGTCGCGGTCAGCCGCCCGATGACTCGATTGCCGACCGGCGCGACCGCCTCGGCATAGCGTCGAACCAGCGAGGCGATCGCTGGATCGCTGCGTCCCTCGCCGATCATCGGCACGTTGCGTGCATGCTGGGCGAGGAGGCGATGGGTGCGCGGATCGAAGGCGAGCCTCAAGTCGCTGACGAAATAGCCGTACTTGCCGGCGCTGGTGAGGAGGCGCTTCGCCCCGCCGCGCTCGAGCTCGCACGCATAGGCATGGTGGGTATGGCCGGAGATGACGGTCGCGATCGCCGGGTCGAGTCGGTCGAGAATCGGCAGGATGTCGCCCGAGAGGCCGTCGCAATCCTGGAGATGATAGCTGTCGGGCACTTTCCCGCCCTGGTGGATGAGCAGGACGATCGCATCCGCCCCGGCGGCCTTGACCCCGGGCACCAGCGCATTGGCGGTCGCCGCCTCGTCGGCGAAGCGGAGCCCAGCGACTCCGCTCGGCGTGACCAGAGTGGCGGTCTGCTTCAGGGTCATGCCGATGAAGCCGATCCGGACCGGCCCGAACTGGCGGATCGCAGTCGCCGGAAAGAGGGTCGAACCGTCCGACCGGAAGGTGTTCGCGGCGAGATATTGGAAGCGCGCGCCCTTGAAGCGCTCGAGTCGGCACGGAACGCGCAGGGTATATTTCTGGCAGCCGCCGCTTTGCATCCGCAGCAGCTCGGCGCTGCCCTTGTCGAACTCGTGATTGCCGACCGAGGCGAGGCTCAAACCCAGCAGGTTCATCGCGTCGATCGTCGGTTCATCGAGGAAGTAGGCCGAGGTCAGCGGCGAGGCGCCGATCAGGTCGCCGGCGGCGACGGTGATCGTATGGTCGTGACCGGCGCGCAGATCGGACAGCTCCGCCCCGACGATCGCTGCGCCCCCCGCATCGGCGGTCGCGAACGTGTCTGACCCAAGCTGGAAGCGCACCGGATCCGGACGTTCGAGATTGCCGTGAAAGTCGTTGAGCGCGAGAATCTGAACCTCGATCGCGCTGGTTGAGGCTGGCGCGGGAACCGGCCGCTGCACAGCGCAGCCGGCAAGGAACAGCGCCGCAACGGCGGCAACGCACGAGCGGATCATCGGCCGGGTACGCCTCCCGCCGTCGGCTGCGGTTTCGCATAAATGTCATTCAGATAGGCCGCGAGCCGGACTCCGGCCTGCTGCAGCCGCCGCTCCATCAGCGGGTTAAACTTGTAAACGTAGCCGTAGGACAGGTCCGGGAGCGACTTCTCCCCCTTCTTCGGCTTGCCCTCGGCCTTCTTCGGCGGCGGAATGTCGGCGTAGATCTGCTCGCGATATTGCGCGCTTTCGCTGATCCAGTCGCGCGGGTTGACGTCCCACCAGCCGACCACGTCGGCATCGCCGATATGCCGCTCGAGCTTCGCGGCGAGCTCGGTGAACGACAGTTGCTCGTCGTCGACCATGGCAGAGTCCCACACCGCGTGGAGGTTGGTGGGCTTGCCGAACCAACTGACCTTCACGTCATTGCCGCCCCGGTCGCAGCATTTGCCGACGTGGAGCGGTTGGTGGAGGTCGCCGACCAAGTGGACGATGAAGCGCAGCGCGAGCTGCTTGTCGGCAAGGCTCGCGCCCGGGTCCTCGAGCGTGCGCCGGAAGCGGCCGAGCGCCTCGAGCGCGTCGCCTTCGGGTGGGGCGTGGTCGTAGGTGATCCCGTCGAGCGTCACGTAATGCCACGGGGTCGCGGTCTTCTGCCAGAACGGCGCCGGGGCCGAGCGCATGTCGTCGGGCCAAGTCGCGGCCTCGTCGAGACTCTCGGCGCCGCCGAGAAGCTCGCGAATGTGGGCCCGCGCCAGCCCCGACAATTGGCTGTCGGCGATCACGGCCACGACCCGGTGGCCGGTCTTGCCCCAGGCGAGAGCGGGTGAGGGGAGGACGGCCATGGCGGCCGCGGCGGTAAGCAGGACTCTCGATCTCATCTGTTCGCCCCGGGATTCGACTGTCTAGCGCATGGCGCCTGCCCACGCCTAAAGACAAGAGCATGACTCAAGATGAACTGCTCCAGCTGGCGCGCTCGGCGGCGCACAAGGCCTATGCGCCTTATTCGCGCTTCCGCGTGGGCTGCGCGGTTGAATCGGTCGACGGCGAGGCCGTCACCGGGGCGAACATGGAGAATGCCTGCTACCGGCTCGGCATCTGCGCCGAGCAGAGCGCGCTGACCGCCGCCCAGCACGCCTTCGGCCTCGACCGGGTGGCGCGGCTGGCGGTCGTGGGCGGAACCGGCCCGATCGTCTGCACGCCGTGCGGCGGCTGCCGCCAGGCGATCCTCGAGGCGGCGCAGCTCAGCGGAGTCGACGTCGAGATCCTGTGCGCCAGCGGCGACGGCAGCCGGGTCGAGCGCTTCACCATCGCCGAGCTGATCCCGCACGGCTTCGGCCCGGCGAACCTGGGCGATTCAGAACCGGTCTAGGCGAGCCGCAGGACCAACGCCTCGAACACGGCCGGGTGCATCGGGGTGGCGAACTCGATCCCGGCGTAAAAGCCGTCGACCCAGCAGACGATCCCTTCGAGCGGGTCGAGCCGGTCGAACTTGACCCACACCCGCTCCTCGAGCTGCGGGCGCTCGACGAACTCGAGCCGGCAGCCGAGCGGCGAGGCGTCGAATACCCGCACGCGATAGTTGAGCTGCCCCGTGCGGCGCAGCGCGACCTCGGCATTGACTGCGACGCGCTCCGTCCGGCGTCCGGTGAAGCCGTGCGGCTCTGGGCCGCCGGGTGCGTTGTTCGCCATCGCAAGTGCCCCCCGCACATGCCGAAGCTTTGGATCGCGATGATGAATCCGCGAGGCGTCGCTGGCGAGCGGGGATTGGTCCGGAATGGACGGAGCCTTTGAGGACGGGACTCGTTGCTTCGCAGCACTTGAGCGCGAGTAGGAGTAGGTCATGCCCACCATCACCGGAACATCTGGAAACGACACGCTGCCTGGAACATCGGGCGACGACTTGATCCTCGGGCTCGACGGCAACGACACGCTCAGCGGAGCGGGTGGAACCGACACCACCGACGGTGGAGACGGGAATGACGTGCATTTGGTTGACAGCGCCGATGACGTCGTCATCGAACGGGCCGGCGAGGGCGACGACACGGTCATCACCAGCGTCAGCTATGCGCTCGGCGACGGCACCTGGGTCGAGACGCTGCGCACCGCCGACGCCGCGAGCGTCGCGCCGCTCAGCCTGATCGGCAACGAGATCGCGCAGAGCATCTACGGCAATGCGGGCGACAATCTGCTCAACGGCGGCCGCGGCAACGACTATCTCGTCGGGCTCGAAGGCAATGACTATCTGATCGGCGGCGCCGGCGCCGACGTCATGCTCGGCGGCACCGGCAACGACACCTACACGATCGACCTCGCGGTCGGCGATACGGTTCGGTACGAGGGCGAGTCATTCCCCTTGTCGGCGACGGTGCTCGACGTTGGCGACGGCGACAGCGTCCTGGTGCGGATCGATCGCGGCAACGGCAATTTGGAGACCAAGACCGTCTCGGTCTCGACGCTGTTCGGGACGGACCGGGTCATCGAGCTGTCCGGGGAGGGTGCCGACGTCATCCTCGCGTATTCGAGCTATGCCCTAGCCTTCTCCGACCCAATTGAGACGCTCGTCGCCGCCGACGGCACCGGCGACATCACGCTGCGCGGCAACGTCTTCCCCAACAGCATCTACGGCAATGACGGCGATAATCTGCTCCGCGGCGGCAGCGGCGGCGACTATCTCGTCGGCTCCGGCGGCAACGATCAGCTGTTCGGCGAGCAAGATCAGGACCGTCTGGAAGGTGGAGATGGCAATGACCAGCTCGACGGCGGGGATTCCAGCGACACGCTTATCGGCGGAGCTGGAAACGACCTGCTGATCGGCGGCGGCGGTGGCACTGATATCATGATCGGAGGAACTGGCGACGACAGCTATGTCGTGCGCTCGCAATTTGATCAGGTGACGGAGCTTGCCGGTGAAGGGTTCGACAGCGTCGAAGTGCAGACGCTGTCGTATACGCTGAGCCCCGGCACCTCGATCGAGTCCTTGGCGGCCGCCTCCTTCATAACCGCCTCACTTTCGCTCGGCGGCAATGAGCTCAATCAAACGATCACCGGAGGTGGCGGCAATGATCAGCTGCGGGGCGGGGGCGGAGCCGATACGCTCATCGGAGGCTTCGGCAACGACACTTATTACGTCAGCGACGGACGCGAAACGATTGTCGAACTCGCCAATGGTCAAGGCTTTGCCGACACCGTCTACACCAGCACTGATTACGTGCTGAACGCCGGCGCCCAGGTCGAGATCATTTCGACGGTCTGGCAGTATGGCGACGCGGACATCGACATCACCGGCAACGAGTTCGGTGGCGGACAACGGCTGATCGGCAATTTCGGCAGCAATGTGCTCGACGGCAAAGGCGGCGCGGATACGCTGATCGGCCTGGGTGGCGCCGATACTTTCGCGTTCAGCACTGCGCTCGGCGGCGGCAACGTCGATCAGATTGTGGATTTCGAAAGCGGGATCGACACGATTGCTCTCGACGACGCGATCTTCAGCACGCTGTCCCCGGGCAACCTCGCCCCCGGGGCGTTCGCCACGGGCACGGCGGCGACCGAGGCCGACGATCGGATCATCTACGATCAGAACACCGGCAATCTCTACTACGATGCCGACGGGAGCGGGGCTGGGGCGGCGGTCCTGTTCGGGACGGTGAACGGCGCTCCGCACCTCGACTCCACCGATTTTGCGATTATCTGACGCTCGCTACTTAACCAGCCCCGCCGCCCGCATCTCGGCGACGCTGACGATCCCGTCCTTGTCGGCGTCCATGCGGTCGAAGTTGGCGAGCTTGGCGGTGCGATATTCGACCAGGGTGATCTTGCCGTCCTTGTTGACGTCGTGCTGGGCGAGGATCGGCGCGGGGTTGGGCGGCGCCGGTGTGACCATCCGCTCGAACTCGGCCGGGCTGAGCTGGCCGTTCCGGTCGGTGTCCATTTTCTCGAACAGCAGGTGTGCGGCCGCGCGGGCCTGGAGCAGGTTGGCGGCGCGTTCGAACTGCTCGATCTCGGCCCGGGTGACGACCTTGTCCTGGTTAGCATCCATCTTGCCGAACTCGGCGTCCATGGTGCGGATGAAGTCGGCCCGGGGGACCGGCACGGCGGCCGGCCGCGCCGGCGCCGCGGGCGGAGCGGCCGCGGCAGGTACGGCAACCAGCCCCAGCGCGACGAACAAGCCTGTTACGCGGTCGATCACTTCGAAGCCCTCCCTCGCGGCTTCGCAGCATAAGCCGACTCTGCCGCGCCGGGGAAGTGGCGCGACGTTCCTCCCCATCGCGAAGCGGTGGGGAGGGGGACCAGCGAAGCTGGTGGTGGGGTAACTGGTTCGGCGCCCTTTACCCCACCACCATTCCCCACGAGCTGCGCTCGCAGGGAGGGACTACGGCCTCAAAACTCCCCCGCAATCCCGACCCGGACGGAGCTGTTCTTGCCCCCGGCCTGGGAGAAGCCGACCCCGACCGCCATCGGGTTCCTAGTGTTGAGCCGGTACATCATCGACCCGCCGGTCGCATACTGGCCGCGATAAGCGGCGCCGTTCAGCGCATAAGTGAACTTGCCCGGCGCCGAGGGGATCTGCACCGGGGTCATCGCGACGGTCGCAGCAATGCCCTGGCGGAAGCGCCGGTCGATGCCGTCGAGCTGGCTCTCGAGCGCACCGACCTTGCCGCTAAGCGCGATCATTTCGGCGGACGACGGGCCTTTGCCCAAACCCTCCATCGCAATCGGGGCGCGGCCGAGCACGCCATTGGCGTCGATCGTCACCATCTGAACGCCGCCCGTCTGCGCCGCATTCGAAGCTTGGATGTCGCCGATCCTGACCGACGAGCCGGTGCCGCCGAGCGCGACCTGGTTGGCCGCGGTGGTGGTGGCGTTGGTGCCGATGGCAGTCGAGCCGGCGAACTGGGCGCTGGCGAAGAAGCCCAGAGCGGTTGCCGCCGCGCCGTTGGCCGAGCTGCGCGCTCCGACCGACATCGCGCCATCGCCCGTCGCCAGCGTGTTGGAGCCGAACACCAGCGCATCGTTGCCGTTGGCGGTCGAGCTTTCGCCGACCACCGTCGAGCGCACCCCGATCGACACCGAGGCGTCGCCGATCACCACGCTCTGGCTGGCGGCAACCGTATTGTTGCCAATGGCGATGCCCTTGAACGCCTGCGACTGGGCCAATTGCCCGATCGCGATGGTGTTGAACCCGGTCGAGAAAGCGTTGGCGCCGAGCGCGGTGGTGTTGGTCCCGGTCGAATGGGCGTTGCTGCCGAGGGCGACCGCGTTGGTCGTGTTGGCGAGCGAATCCGAGCCGATCGCGACCGCATCCACGCCCGTGGCCTGGGCGCCGAGCGTGCTGGCGTCGATGCTGTCCCCGCCCATCGCCACCGCGCCGGTCGCGCTGGCGTCGGCGTTGTGGCCGATCGAGATGCCTTCGGCCGCGATGGAGTCGGCGTTCTGGCCAAGCCCGATCGCGCCCGCGGCCGTGGCGTTGGCGCTGCTGCCGATCGCGGTAGCGCTGCTTTGGGTGGCCGTTGCGGACACACCGACAGCCACGGAACTGCCGCCGCTCGCGGTCGACGACACGCCGATCGCGGTCGAGCTCGAGCCGCTCGCCGTCGCTTCGGTGCCGATCGCCACCGCGCTGCTGGCGGTTGCGTCGGCGCCTTCGCCCATCGCGACCGCATTGCCCCCGCTGGCCACGGCATCAGCCCCGACCGCGGTGGAGAAGGCGCCAGTTGCCTGCGCGCCGAGCGTGTCGCCGTCGTTGCTGTCGCCGCCGATCGCAATAGCGGAGGTGTTGGACGCGTCGCTTTCGTTGCCGATGGCGATGGCGTCGGTGCCGCCGGCGGTCGAATTGTGACCGATCGCGGTCGCGCCGGTGGTCGAGGCCGTGGCGCCGACCCCGCAGGCGAGGCGGTCGTCGACTCCGGCGGAGCTGGCGCCGCCGTCGGTGTCGGCCGCATCGGCGACCCCGTTGTTGTTGGAGTCGAGGATGCATTCGTCGGCCAGCGCCTGCTGCGGCGCGACGACGATGCTCACGGTCGGTGCTCCCAGCGCGAGCGCGATGACGGCAGCGCTGCTGCCCAGCGTTCCGAGCTTCTTCATGGTCATACTCCCCCTGTCGGCCGATCGGCATGACCGGCTTGAGCGGAGCTCGACCCCTCGGACGCGGGACGGCAGCGAAACGACCGCAAACCCCCATCGGCTCTGTCGGAGCCTGAGCGATCCGTGACGCCGGGGTAACAAAATGTATTCTGGCGGACAATCAGCGGCCGTTGGCCGCTCCCCCGCGGAACCGAGCCTACTTCAGCTTGATCTCGCGCAGGCGCTCCTGGAGGTAGTCGTTGGCCGTGATCGGCGGCCATTTGGGCTGCTCGCCCGCGGGCACGGTGCCGGGCAGGGGCTCGATCAGGAAGTCCGACCGGAAATGGAGGAAGAAGGGCATCGAATAGCGCGAGAAGCCGCGCCGCTCGGGCGGCGGGTTGACGACGCGGTGGGTGGTCGAGCGCAGCTTGCCGTTGGTCAGGCGCTGCAGCATGTCGCCGATGTTGACCACCAGCTCGCCCGGCTTGGGCGAGACCGGAATCCAGCGGTTGTCCTTGGTCAGCAGCTCGAGGCCCGCTTCCTCGGCGCCGAGCAGCAACGTGATGGTGTTGATGTCCTCATGCGCCCCGGCGCGGACGTTGCTTCCGGGCTCGCCCGCGATCGGCGGGTAGTGAAGCAGGCGCATGACCGAATTGCCGTCGCGCACGGTGTCTATGAAATAATCCTCGTCAATGCGCAGGAAGCGGGCGATGGCCTTGAGAATCTTGAGGCCGGTGCGGTCGAAGGTCGCGAACAGTTCCTCGAACGTGTCGCGGAAGCCCCCCAGCTCGGTCGGCCAGACATTGTCGGGCATATGGTCGCGGAACGGGTGGCCGTGAGCCAGCTCGCGGCCGACGTGCCAGAACTCCTTGAGGTCGAAGGCGGTCGCGCCCTTGGCGGTCTCGATCCCGAACGGCGTATAGCCGCGCGCCCCGCCGCCGCCCTCGATGTGATAGGCGCGCTTAGTCGCGTCGGGCAGCGCGAAGAACGCCTTCGCCTCGTTTTCGGCGCGCTGGATCAGCGCGTCGGGGATGCCGTGGTCGGCGATGATGGCGAAGCCATATTCCTCGAAGCTGCGCCCGAGCTGCTGCGCGAAGCCGTCGGGGTCGCGGTCGGCGTCCTTCAGGGAAACGGACGCGATGTGGTCGTCGGTGATCGTGGCCATGGCGTCAATTTAAGCCGGAATCATCAGTCCCGCCAGCGCGGCGGACATCAAATTGGCGAGAGACCCGGCGAGCAACGCGCGCAAACCGAGCTTCGCGATGACCGGACGCTGGTTAGGCGCGAGCCCTCCGGTCACCGCCATCTGGATGGCGATCGAGCTGAAATTGGCGAACCCGCACAATGCGAATGTAATGATCCTCCGGCTGTGGTCACTCAGCGCCGCAGCGTCCATGTGGCTTAGGTCGATGAAGGCGACGAACTCGTTCAGGACCAGCTTGGTGCCGAACAGCCCGCCCGCGGTCAGCGCTTCCTTCCACGGGATCCCGATCAGGAACATGAAGGGCGCGAACACATAGCCGACCAGCCGCTGGAAGCTGAGGTCGGGAACCCCGACCATGTTGCCGAGCCCGCCGAGCAATCCGTTGGCGAGCGCGACCAGGGCGACGAACGCCAGCACCATCGCGCCGACCGCGACCGCGAGCTTGACGCCGGTCTGCGCGCCCTGCGCCGCGGCCATGATGATGTTGGCCGGCTTGACGCCTTCCTCGAACGTCTCGGCGACCTCGACCTTCTGGTCCTCGAGGGCGTCGGTGTCCTGAGGATCGTCGGGCATGATCATCTTAGCCATGAGGATGCCGCCGGGCGCGGACATGAACGACGCGGCGAGCAAATAGGGCAGATACTGCGCGCCGAGCAGACTGGCGTAAGCGGCGAGGATCGTGCCCGCGACTCCCGCCATGCCGACGCACATCACGGTGAACAGGCGCGAGGGCGGAAGCGCGGCGAGATAGGGCCGGACGACCAGCGGCGATTCCGACTGGCCGACGAAGATGTTCGCAGCGGCGGACAGCGATTCGACGCGGCTGATCCCGGTCACCCAGCCGATCGCGCCGCCGACCCAGCGGACGATCCGCTGCATGATGCCGAGATAGTAAAGGATCGCGACCAGGCTGGCGAAGAAGATGATCACCGGCAGAGCGGCAATGGCGAAGGTGTGGGCGAGGGGGTTCGACTCGCTCGGCCCGAACAGAAACTCGGTGCCCTTGGTGGCATAGCCGAGCAGGTTGGCGACGCCCTGCGAGAGGCCCGCGATCGCGGCCTGACCGCCGCTCGTCCACAGCACCAGCCAGGCGATGAACGCCTGAAGCGCGAAGGCGGCGCCGACGACGCGCAAGCGGATCGCCCGGCGATTGGCCGACACCAGCCAGGCGAGCGCAAGAATGGCGGCGATCCCGGCGATGCCGAGCAATTTCTGATTCAGCACTGTACAGGCTCTCCCCGCCTACCAGACCATGCCTTGGGTAGCGGCTGCGGCGGCGTCGTCCAGCAATTTCAATGCCTCTTCAGGGGTCTCGGCGACCAGCAGCTGCCGGCGTCGACGCTCCGACATGAAGCCGGATTCGGTCGCATGGTCGATGAACTCGATCAGCCCGTCCCAATAGCCGTCGACGTTGAGCAGGCAGAAGGGCTTCTTGTGGAAGCCGAGCGCATTCTCGCTCCACGCCTCGAACAGCTCGTCGAGCGTGCCGATGCCGCCGGGCAGGCACAGGAAGCCGTCGGACAGCTCGCTCATCACCGCCTTGCGCTCGCCCATCGTGTCGACCCGGTGGAGCTCGGTCAGCCCGGTGTGCGCCACCTCGAGCTTGACCAGCAGCTGCGGGATCACGCCGTAGACCTTGCCGCCGAGCTCGAGCACGCTGTCCGCGACCAAACCCATGAGTCCGAGCCGCCCGCCGCCGTAGACGAGGTCGACGCCGTGCTCGACCATCGCTTTGGCGGTCGCGCAGGCGCATTCGGGGAAGACCGGCTGCGCACCGGGCGCCGAGCCGCAATAAACCGCGAGCCGCTTGATATGGTTCACAGGGCGACCAGCGCTTTCAGGTCGACCTCGGGCCGCGCGCCGAAATGCGCAATGACTTCAGCCGCGCAGCGCGACCCCACCTCGAGGCAGTCCCGAAGGTCGCGCCCGCGGCAGCGCGCGGCAAGGAAGCCCGCGGCGAACAGATCGCCGGCGCCGGTCGTGTCGACCACCCGCGCGACCGGTGCCGCGGGAATTTCGACGGTCGCGCCGCCCTCGACCGCCAGCGCGCCCAAAGCGCCGCGAGTGACCACCAGCGTGCGGACCTTGAGCGACAGCGCCGCGAGGCAGTCTTCGAGGGCGCTGCAGCCGGTCAGATGGCGAATCTCGTCCTCGTTGCCGAACAGGATGTCGGCCGTGCCCGCGTCGATCATCCGCTGCACACCCTCGCGGCGGTCGTCGAGGCACAGGCTCTCGGACAGAGTGAAGGCGACCGTTCGGCCGGCCGAATGGGCGATCTCCGCCGCCCGCAGCATCGCCTGCCGCGGCCGTTCCGGCCCCCACAGATAGCCTTCGAGGAAGGTGATCGAGGCCGAGCGAATCACAGCCTCGTCGAGTGCCTCGGGGGTCAGCTCATGGCTCGCCCCGGGGGAGGTGTTCATCGTCCGCTGGGCGTCGGGCGTGACCAGGATCAGGCAGCGCCCGGTCGGCGGCGGGCTGGCCAGCCGCGGTGTTTCGAACCGTACTCCGAGCGACGTCATGTCGTGCGCGAAAATCTCGCCGAGCTGGTCGTCGGCGATCTGCCCGATGAAGGCGGCGTCGAGGCCGAGCGCGGCGGCCCCCGCCATGCTGTTGGCCGCCGAGCCGCCGCTGATCTCGCGCGCCGGGCCCATCGCCGCGTACAGCTCGTCCGCCTGTTCGGTGGTCAGCAGCTGCATCGAGCCCTTGGTCAGGCCGCGCGCGACGATGAACTCGTCGTCGCAGGTGGCGATCACGTCGACAATCGCGTCACCGATCGCCACCACGTCGAGATTGGGAGAAGTCACGGGTCGCGTGGCTAGCGGCGCTTGCGCCGCCGCGCAAACGCGTTACGCCTCTCGCCATGACGACCGAAGTCGAAGCCGCCGCGCGAGCGCCGCAACCCGCACCGCCGATCCCGCTGTCGCTGTTCGCGTTCGCGCTGTTCTACGGGGGCATGGTGTGCATCGCCGGAGTGCTCGGCAACAAGCAGGTGGCGCTTGGGCCGCTGGCCGTCGAGGCCGGCATTTTCGCGTTCCTGCTGCTGGTGGTGACCTCGAGCTCGGTTGCCGAGCTGCACGGGCGCGCGACGGCCAACCGGCTGGTCCTGATCGGCTTCGTCCCGCTGATCGTGTCGCTGCTGCTGAGCCTGGTCGTGCTGGCGGTGCCGGCGTCGCCGGAGATGGACCCGCAGCGCCTCGCGGCGTTCGAGACGATGATGAGCGGGACGCCGCGCATCTGGCTCGGCGGAATCCTCGCCTACGGCATTTCGACCTTCCTCAACGTGACCATCTTCAGCCGACTCAAGGCGAGCGAGGGCGCGGGCCTGCTGTGGCTCCGGGCCGCGGTCGCGAGCGTCCTTAGCCAGGTGGTCGACACGCTGATCTTCATCTCGGTCGCATTTTACGGGGTGTTTCCGATCGGCCAGCTGATCCTCGGGCAGATGCTGGCCAAGGTCGTTCTGTCGGCGGTGCTCGTCCCGCCGTTGGTCTACGCCTTCGTCGCGCTCGGCCGCTCGCTCGACCGGCGCGGCTAAGAATCTCGATCCCCCTTGATTGACTCGCTCATAAGTGCTGCTTTCATGTCGAGTCGCGGGGGCGACTGAACGGGGAAGCGTGTTCTAAAAGCAACGGTTTAACGGATTCGTCCGAAGTCCGTTAACGGCTGTCACGGAACTGCCTTTTGACGGCTATAGCCGCCCCAGCATCATAACGTACCGCGTCCAGCCGGGGGGTTGATTCCGTGAAAAAATTTGCAGTTCTTCTTTGTTCGACGGCCGCCTTCATGCCGGCCGCTGCCTACGCCCAGTCGACCGGCACGGTCGAAGCCGAAAACAAGGCGATCGTCATCACCGGCAGCCGCGCGAAGGACGTCGGCGGGGTGACCACGCCCGACACGCCCAAGGCCAAGGTCGTCCTGACGCAGGAGATCATCTCGCGCAGCAACCCCGGCCAGACCATCCTCGACACGATCAACCTGGTGCCGGGCGTCAGCTTCCAGAACAACGACGCCTACGGCTCGTCGGGCGGAACGCTCAACATCCGCGGCTTCGATTCGACCCGCATCAGCCTCACCTTTGACGGCATCCAGCTCAACGACAGCGGCAACTATGCGATCTTCTCCAACCAGCAGATCGACCCCGAGCTGATCGAGCAGGTCAACGTCAATCTGGGCTCGACCGACGTCGACTCGCCGACCGCCTCGGCCGTCGGCGGCACGGTCAACTACCGGACGATGACTCCGACCAAGGATTTCGGGGTGCGCATCAACGCCGGGTTCGGCGACTGGAAATATTGGCGGCTGTTCGGAGTGGTGAACACGGGCGAGATCGGTCCCTTCCACACCCGCGCGTGGTTCGCCGCCTCGCGGACCAAGAACAGGCTGCCGTTCAACAATTACGGCAGGATCAGCAAGCAGCAGTATAACGGCAAGATCTGGCAGCCGATCGGCTCCAACGGAGACTTCGTCTCGATCTCCGGCCACTACAACCAGAACCGCAACAATTTCTTCGGCTCGCTGCCGCTGCGCCAAGACCTGGACATCGGGATCACCAACAGCGCAGGCGACCGGCTTGACCGCCTCGTCGGGCCGAACGCGAACAACCGCTATCCGCGCAATCGCGACGAGCGCTTCTATTCGATCAACTTCCCGTGCCAGGTCGACACGCCGCAGGCAGGAGCCCCCGATCAGCCGGCGCCCGCGCCGTTCGCTCAGGCGAGCTGCGGCACCGAGTTCGACCGTCGGTACAACCCATCGAACACCGGCAACGTTCGCATCGCGTCGAAATTCACGATCACCGATGGCGTGGTGCTAACCGTCGACCCCAGCTACCAATATGTGAAGGCCAACGGCGGCGGCACGGTCACCGGCCGCGAGGGTTTCGCGACCTTCGGCGGCGCGCCGCACACCGGTTTCATCGCCGGAAACTATTGGTTCGGCCAAGATCTGAACGGCGATGGCGACGTGCTCGACACCTGCGTGTCGACGGCGACCGGTGGCTGCACCACCGCGACCAACCAGCGCGGCGTCACGCTCCTGGCGCCGAGCCAGACGCACACTGATCGCTACGGCGTGATCGCCGGCCTCCGCTGGGACTTCGCCCAAGGGCAGATGGTGCGCGTGAGCTACACGCTCGACGATGCGCATCATCGCCAGACTGGCGAGGTCGGCCTGCTCCAGGCCAATGGCGAACCGGTCGACGTGTTTCCGATTAACGACCCGCTGCGGGACGCGAACGGTAATCTGATGGAGAAACGCGATCGCAAATCTCAGGCGACCTTGAACCAGTTCTCGGGCGAGTATCGCGGTGATTTCTTCGACAACAAGCTGACCGTGAACGTTGGCATCCGCGCTCCGTTCTTCGTGCGCAAGCTGCATAACTTCTGCTTCACGACGTCCGCGTCCGGTTTCTTCGATTGCTTCGGCCAGGATGCTGCCCAGGAAGCGGCGTACCATTTGGCGTTCCCGGCCATCCAGGGACCCCAGAAGCGCAAGTTCAAATACGACAAGCTGCTTCCGAACCTCGGCCTGATTTACGACATCACCAACCAGCTGAGCGTGTTCGGCAATTATTCTAAGGGCCTGTCGGTGCCGAGCACGGACAACCTCTACAACAGCTTCTTCTTCGCTCCCGATACGGAGCAGGCGAAGCCGAAACCCGAAGTCACGGACAGCTTTGACGGCGGCTTGCGCTACCGGCGCGCCAACATCCAGGCGCAGATCAGTGGCTGGTACACCCATTTCACCAACCGACAGGCCCAGGCCTTCGATCCCGAGCTCCAGGCTTCGGTGTTCCGCAATCTGGGCACCGTCAACAAATGGGGCATCGACGGGTCGATCGCGTATGAGCCGGTTCGTCAGCTGACGCTCTATGCCTTCGGCTCGTGGAACAAGAGCAAGATCCAGGACAACATCCAGGTCGCCCAGCTGCCGCTAGTCGATCCCCTTAATCCGACCGGGCCGCGCAAGACCTGTGACGATGCGACCTTGACCTTCGCCGAGCTCGCTCGTGGCTGCGCCCTCACCAAGGGCAATCGCGAATCCGGCTCGCCAAAATACACTTATGGCGTGTCCGCCGTTGGCGACCTCGGCCCGATCACCCTCGGCATCGAGGCCAAGCGCACCGGCCCGCGCTTCATCTTCGACAACAATCAGGCGATGTTCCGCGGGGACGTCGACTGCCCCGGCACGGTCGCTGGTGGCTGCCCCGCCACGACTCCGCTGGCGACGCCGCAGGTGGTCTTCGGCAAGACCGCGCCGGCTTACTGGCTGGTCAACCTCGATGCGCGGGTGAAACTCGATGCCTTCTCACCGTCGCTGAAGGACACGTACCTCCAGCTCAACGTCTACAATCTGTTCGACAAATTCTACGTCGGCGGGTTCACCGGCGGGCTCAGCCAGTCGATCAACGCGGGCACGGGCGTCTGGGGCAACCCGCCGTTCGTCCAGATCGGCGCCCCGCGGACGGTCTCCGCGTCGATCAACGTGCAGTTCTAAACGAGGGGCGCGCGGACGGCCGCCCGCGTCGGGGGGCGGGGCGGTGCACCGCGCGAAGCAGGCGGCGCCTCCTAACGGAAGCGCCGCCTTTGCTTTGCGACCCGAGCTTTGGCAAAGGCGCGGGCCATGACCCAGGATGCCCGGCCACCGCGCCGTAGTCTCACGCAAGTCCGAACCCTGCTGTGGGTGCTCGTCGCCCTCGCCATCGCCGGCATTGCCGCGCTGGTCCTGCTGCCGCAGGTCAAGAGCGGCGCGTCGGCCCAGGCGGGCTTCGGCGGGCCGTTCACGCTGGTCGGCGGCGACGGCCAGCCGTTTTCCAGCGCGAGCCTCGCCGGCAAGCCCTATGCGATCTATTTCGGCTTCACCCGCTGCGGCGACGTCTGCCCGACGACGCTCGCCCGGCTGGTCAAGCTGCGCAATCAGAGCGGCGGCGACAAGGCGTTCACCATCGTCTTCGTCACCATCGACCCCAAGAACGACGGTCCCAAGGAAGTCGGCCAATATGCGACCCTGTTCAACGCGCCGATCGTCGGCCTGACCGGCTCGCCAGCGCAAATCGACCAAGTGAAGAAGCAATATGGGATCTTCGCCGAGCCCGCCCCGCATGCGATGCCGGGCAAGGAAATGGAGCATACGGCGACGGTGCTGCTGTTCGACCGCAACGGGAGGCTCGCGGGAACGATCGCCACCGACGAGTCCGACGCAGCGGCGCTGGCCAAGCTCAAGCACGTGGCCGCCTGACCGGCAGGTGACCGCCTATCGCCCCGACCCGAAGATCCTCGAGCTCGGCGGCGATTTCTACGACCCCGTAGCGCCGGCCCGCTTCCCGCAATGCACGCCGCGCTTCTGTAACCGCCGCTGGGCCGAGCGGGTCGGGTTCGACGGCGACTGGGAGCGGCATTTCTGCCGCTTCGAGCCGCTCCGCGACAACCTCACCGAGCCACTCGCGCTGCGCTATCACGGCCACCAGTTCCGGGTTTACAACCCCGACATCGGCGACGGTCGCGGCTTTCTCTTCGCCCAGCTGCGCGACGAGCGCGGACGCCTGCTCGACCTCGGCACCAAGGGGTCGGGCCAGACCCCGTACAGCCGCCATGCCGACGGCCGGCTGACCCTCAAGGGCGGGGTCCGCGAAGTGCTGGCGACCGAGATGCTCGAGGCGCTCGGGGTCAACACCTCCAAGACGTTCGCTGTGTTCGAAACCGGCGAGGCGCTGGAGCGCGGCGACGAGCCGTCGCCGACCCGGTCGGCGGTGCTGACGCGCTTAAGCCACGGCCACATCCGCATCGGCACCTTCCAGCGGCTCGCCTTTTTCGGCCAGGCCGACAATATCCGGAAGCTGACGCGCTACTGCCTGGAGCAGCTCTACTCCGAACTGCCCGCGGCGGACGACCGGGAGAATGCGCTGCGGCTGTTCGACCTGGTCGGCCGGGCGACCGCGACCCTCGCCGCTTCCTATCTCGCCGCGGGGTTCGTCCACGGTGTGCTCAACAGCGACAATATTTCCATCACCGGCGAAAGCTTCGACTACGGCCCGTGGCGCTTCGCGCCGACCTGGGACACGGACTTCACCGCCGCTTATTTCGACCATTATGGGCTCTACGCGTTTGGCCGGCAGCCGGAGGCGATCCATTGGGACCTCGCGCGCCTCGCGGGCTGCCTGTCGCTGGTGACCGAAGCCCCGCCGCTGTCGGAGCTGCTCGCCGGGTGGAGCGCCCGGTTCGAGGACGCGCTGGTCGAGGCGATGCTGCGTCGGCTCGGCCTCGGCCACGACCGCGCCGTCGCGACGGCGCTGATTGCGGCGCTGGCGACGCGGGAGGCGCCGATCGACCGCATTTTCTTCGACTGGCGTGGCGGCCGCGACCCCGGCGCGGACAAATATCCGACGGAGCCGTTCCGAGCGCTCGCCAAGACGCTCGAAGGGACAGTCCCTGACGGAGGGACTGTCCCTAAACATCCCTATTGGTCCGACGCCGAACCCTGCTCGATGCATATCGACGAGGTCGAGGCGATCTGGTCGGCGATCGCCGAACGCGACGACTGGCGGCCTTTCGACGACAAGGTTACAGCCGTGCGCAGGCTCGGGGAGGCGATGACAGCCGATGCATCGCAAGGTTGACGACACGGACGCGGGCGTAAAAGCCCCTGTCATGGCGACGACGCTCGTTTCGACCGACCCGGCGACGGACGAGGAAGTGTGGTCGGGCCCGGTCGGCGATGCGACGGCCGAGGTCGCCGCCGCGCGCGCTGCGTGGGGCGCCTGGGCGGCACATTCGGTCGCCTACCGGATCGAGGCGCTGCGACGCTTCGCCAACGTCGTCCGCAAGCGCGAGCAGGAATTCGCCGAGCTGATCTCGAAGGAGACCGGCAAGCCGTTGTGGGAGGCGCGGACCGAGGTCGCATCGGTCGTCAACAAGGTCGAGATTTCGATCGACGCTTACGCCGAGCGAACGCCGCAGCGGAAGCTCGAGGCGGCGCTCGGCAACCGCATTGCGGTTCGCCACAAGCCGCACGGCGTGCTCGCGGTGCTCGGCCCGTACAATTTCCCGGCGCATCTCCCCAACGGCCACATCGTCCCGGCGCTGATCGCCGGCAATGCGGTGGTGTTCAAGCCGTCGGAGAAAACCCCGGCGGTCGGCGCGATGCTGGTCGACTGCTTCCACCAGGCCGGAATCCCCGAAGGCGCGGTGCGGCTGCTGATCGGCGGTCCCGAACAGGGCAAGGCGCTGGCCGCCGAGGCCGGGATCGACGGGCTGCTGTTCACCGGCTCGGCGCGGGCCGGCATGTCGCTCCACCGCCAGTTCGCGGAAGCGCCGCACAAGATCCTCGCGCTCGAGCTCGGCGGCAACAACCCCCTGGTCGTGTGGCAGGCGAAGGACGTCGAGGCGGCGGCGACGATCGCGGTCCAGTCGGCCTATCTCTCCGCCGGCCAGCGGTGCACCGCGGCGCGCCGGCTGATCGTCGAGGGCGGCAAGGAGGGCGAGCTGCTCGACGCCGTCCTGCGGCAGATCGACCGGATCATCGTCGACCAGCCGTTCGCCGACCCGCAGCCGTTCATGGGCCCGGTGATCGACGCCGCCGCGGCCGACCATGTTCAGGAGCAATGGCTCGAGCTGATGATGAAGGGCGGCAAGGCGTTGCGCCGGCTCGATCGGCCGTTCGCTGAACGGCCCTACCTGACCCCGGCGCTGATCGACGTGACCGAGGTCAGGAGCCGCCCCGACGAGGAGATTTTCGGTCCGGTCCTGCAGGTCGTCCGGGTCAAGGACTTCGACGCGGCGATCGACGAGGCCAACAACACCCGTTTCGGGCTCGCCGCGAGCCTCGTCGGCGGCAGCCCCGAGCTGTACGACAAATTCTGGGCCAACGTCCGCGCCGGCGTGATCAACTGGAACAAGCCAACCAACGGCGCTCCCTCCAGCGCTCCGTTCGGCGGCGTCGGCCTGTCGGGGAACCACCGCCCGGCCGCCTTCTATGCCGCCGATTATTGCGCCTATCCGGTGACCAGCAGCGAGGCCGACACGGCCCGCGCCACGATCGGGCAGGGGCTGCGCGACCCCAATCTCCAGGAGGACTGACGCAACAACTTGCCGGTTACGTCCGTTAGTGCCGTCCATGCGTAACAAAAATTGGATCGGCGCGGCCTTGGCCCTCGCCCTGTGCACCACCTCCCTCGCGGCCTGCTCGCAGGGCAATACCTATAACGACGGCGCGCCCGCTCCCGCGGATGCATCCGGCATCACGGTCGACAGCAGCGCCGAGAAGCAGATCCGCGAGGCGATCGCGCAGGCCCCCGCGCACGGCCTCAAGCCCGAGCTGTTCCTGAAAGGCGGCGAGAAAGGCGAGGCGCTGGCCCAGGCCGCGCTCAAATATGCCTCGGCGCTGGCCAACGGCTATTCGGACCCCAACAAGCTGTTCGAGGTCTACACGATCCCGCGCGCCAAGACCGACGTGCGTGCCGGCCTGCAACAGGCGCTGCAGAACAAGAATGTCGGTGCATGGCTCAACTCGCTCGCGCCGCAGACCGACGAATACAAGGCGCTGGGCCAAGCGTTCATCCATTACGCCCAGCTTGCCGGCCAGTCCGGGCAGCAGCCGATCGCCGCCGACCGACCAATCAAGCCGGGCGCCCGCGACGATCGGATTCCGGCGATCGTCGCAGTGCTTCGCGCCGGCGGGTATCTCCCGGAAGGCGATCCGGCGCCGCAGCAACAGTCCGGCCAGGGGCAGGCGCCCGCCGCAGCCCCGACCAGCTACACCCCCGCGCTTGTCGCGGCGGTGAAGCAGTACCAGTCCGACTCCGGAACCAAGCCCGACGGCGTGCTCGGCAAGGAGACTCTCACCGCGCTCAGCATCGGGCCCGCCGCCCGCGCCCGACAGCTTGCCGTCGCGATGGAGCGGCTCCGCTGGCTGCAGCGCGATCCGCCCAAGACGCGGATCGACGTCAACACCGCCGCAACCACGCTCGACTACTGGCGCGACGGCCAGCACGTCGACCGCCGCAAGGTCGTCGCGGGCGAGTCCGACAAGCCGACGCCGCAGCTGCAATCGGCGCTCTATCGGCTGGTGGCCAAGCCGACCTGGACGGTGCCCAAGGGGATCGGCGAGAAGGAGCTCGCCAAGAAAAGCCAGGCTTGGCTTAGCGACAACAAGTTCGTCATGAAGGACGGGCAATATGTCCAGCTCTCCGGGCCGAAGAACTCCCTCGGGCTGGTCAAGCTGGACCTGCAGAACGACCAGGCGATCTACCTGCACGACACGCCCGCCAAGGCGCTGTTCGGCCAGACCGAGCGTCACCGCAGCCACGGCTGCGTGCGGGTCGAGAATGCCGTTCAGTTCGCGACCGGGCTGGCCGAGCAGGAAGGCGTCCTCGAACAATTCCAGAAAGCGATGGAGAAGGACGATCAGGGCTTCGTCCAACTGCCCCAACAGATTCCGGTGAGGCTGATGTACCAGACGGCCTTCTGGGACGGAGCGCGCATCCAGTTCCGCCCGGACATTTACGGCTGGGACGAGAATATCGCCAAGGCGCTGGAGCTCGCGCCGGGGCCGCCCACCAAGATCGAGCAGCCGCAGAGCAGCGACGAGGACGTCGGGCCTTAACCCGTCATGCTGAACTTGTTTCAGCATCCATTGAAGGGCGGGCGGGGGCTCCGAAATCGACCCTGAAACAAGTTCAGGTGACGGCGGCCGCGTGGTTGAACAGCCTTGCTTGCCCGGCTAGGCGCCGCACTCCATGAGCGAGCTTCCCAAGACCTTCGACCCCAAAGCGATCGAGGAGCGCTGGTACGCGCATTGGGAGTCGCGCGGCCTGTTCCGGCCCGAGCGCCCGGACGCGACCCCGTGGACGATCGTCATGCCGCCGCCCAATGTCACCGGCTCGCTGCACATCGGCCATGCGCTCGACAACACGCTGCAGGACGTGCTGACCCGGCGCGAGCGGATGCTCGGCAAGGATGCCCTGTGGGTAGTCGGCACCGACCATGCCGGGATCGCCACGCAGATGGTGGTCGAGCGCAACCTCGAGAGCCAGGGCGTGAAGCGTCAGGAGATCGGGCGCGAGGCGTTTCTCAAGCATGTGTGGGAGTGGAAGGCGCAGTCGGGCGGGGCGATCACCCGCCAACTCCGCCGCCTCGGCGCGTCGTGCGACTGGGCGCACGAGCGCTTCACCATGGACGAGCGCTATCAGCGCGCGGTCACCCACACCTTCGTCGAGCTGCACAAGCGCGGGCTCGTCTACCGCGCCAAGCGGCTGGTGAACTGGGACCCCAAGTTCCAGACCGCGATCAGCGACCTCGAAGTCGAGAACCGCGAAGTCCAAGGCCACATGTGGCACTTCAAATATCCGCTCGAGGGCGGCGAGACCTACACCTACGTCGAGAAGGACGCCGACGGGAATGTCGTTTTCGAGGAAGAGCGGGACTACATCTCGATCGCCACCACGCGGCCGGAGACGATGCTCGGCGACGGCGCGGTCGCGGTCCATCCCGGCGACGAGCGTTACCGGCCGATCGTCGGCAAGCTGTGCGAGATCCCGGTCGGGCCCAAGGAACATCGGCGCCTGATCCCGATCATCACCGACGACTATCCCGACCCGAATTTCGGCTCGGGCGCGGTCAAGATCACCGGCGGCCACGATCTCAACGACTATGGCGTGGCGCAGCGCAACAACCTGCCGATGTACCGGCTGATGGACGGCACTGCGCACATGCGCGACGACGGCCCGTCCTATGCCCAATCCGCGACACGCGCGGTTGAGATCGCGCGTGGGGCGGCCACGACACCCGAAGCGGTCGATGCGCTCAACCTCGTGCCCGAAGCCTATCGCGGTCTCGACCGCTACGAGGCGCGCAAGCGGGTTGTGGCGGACATCGATGCCGAAGGCCTGATGGTCAAGGTCGAGGACAAGCAGATCATGCAGCCGTTCGGCGACCGCTCCGGTGTCGTCATCGAGCCGATGCTGACCGACCAATGGTATGTCGACGCCGCGACCCTCGCCAAGCCGGCGATCGAAGCGGTGCGGTCCGGCGACATCGCGGTAGTCCCCGAGACCTGGAAGAAGACCTGGTTCAACTGGCTGGAGAACATCCAGCCGTGGACCGTCTCGCGCCAGCTCTGGTGGGGTCATCGCATTCCGGCCTGGTACGCCGATGACGGCAGGGTGTTCGTCGCGGAGACTGAGGAAGAAGCGCGCAAGGAGGCTGGCGACCAGCCGCTGCGGCAGGACGAGGATGTGCTCGACACCTGGTTCTCGTCAGGATTGTGGCCGTTCGCGACCTTGGGCTGGCCCGAGCAGACCGACGACCTCAAGCGCCATTACCCGAACGACGTGCTCATCTCCGGCTTCGACATCCTGTTCTTCTGGGACGCGCGGATGGCGATGCTGGGCTTCGAGTTCATGAAGGAGCGGCCGTGGAAGACGCTCTACCTCCACGGCCTGGTCCGCGACGCGCACGGGCAGAAGATGTCCAAGTCCAAGGGCAATACCGTCGACCCGCTCGGGCTGATCGACAAATATGGCGCCGACGCCTTGCGCTTCACGCTGGCGGCGATGGAAAGCCAGGGGCGCGACATCAAGCTCGATGAGAAGCGCGTCGAGGGCTACCGCAACTTCGCGACCAAGCTGTGGAACGCCGCGCGCTTCCTGCAGATGAACGGGGTCGGGGCGGGCGACAGCATCGCCGCGCCGGCGGCCGAGCTGCCGGTCAACCGCTGGATCATCGGCGAGGTCGTCGAGACCCTCGGAAAACTCGACCGCTCGTTCGATGAGCTGCGCTACGACGAGATGGCGGACGCCATCTATCACTTCGTCTGGGGAACCTTCTGCGACTGGTACGTCGAGCTGGTGAAGGGCGCGTTCGACGCCGAGACGAAGCGCGTCGCCGCCTGGGCGTTCGACCAGATCCTGGTGATGCTCCACCCGCTGATGCCGTTCATCACCGAAGAACTGTGGGCCGCGATGGGTGAGCGGCCCTACGAGCTGATCGTCGCGAAGTGGCCGGAGCCGGAGGCACAGGTCGATCCTCATGCGAAGCGTGAGATCGGCGGTTTAGTGGAAGTGATCGATCAGGTTCGAGCGATGCGGGCTGAACTCAACATTCCGTGGAGCGCCAGTCTCGGTGCGCAGGTGATCGGTGGCGACACGAAGGTCATTGATCTCCTGTCAAAACATGGCGCGATCCTGAATCGCTTGGCGAAGGTCACGGGCGTCTCGTCTGCGGAGACTGTGTCCTTGGGATCGTCGCAAATTGTCGTGCAGGGGGCCACAATTGCGTTCCCGCTCGCCGGGATCATCCAACTCGATCAGGAAATCGAGCGACTGATGAAAGCGGTCGCCGCGACTGAGAAGGAACGCGACGGCCTGGCCGCGCGGCTCGCCAACCCGAACTTCACCGAGCGCGCCAAGCCCGAGGCGGTCGAGAAGGCGCGCGCGGACCACGACGCCAAGGCCGCCGAAGCCGAGCGGTTGCGGGCGGCGCTTGAGCGTTTGGGCTGAGCGAGCCTTCGTTGCGAGGAGCGAAGCGACGAGGCGGTCCAGAGATCACACGAAGGCACGAAGAAGAAGTGAAGCCACGAAGAAGACCGCGACTCCTTCGTGCCTTCCTGTTCCTTCGTGATCTTCGTGTGCGAAAATGAGAGCTTGATTGCTTCCCCCGGAACAAGTCCGGGGTCGCAATGACGAATTGACGGAGGAACAATGGCCGACGAAGCACCCGCACCAGCGCGTGGCCCCGCACATGGCCGCGACCTGACGCAGGGGCCGATTGCGCGGACGCTGCTGGTGTTCGCGCTGCCGACGTTGCTGTCGTCGATCCTCCAGTCGCTCAACGGGTCGATCAACTCGATCTGGATCGGCCGCTTCCTCGGCGAGACGGCGCTTGCCTCCACCTTCAACGCCAACTTCATCATGTTCCTGCTGATGGCGTTCGTGTTCGGCTTCGGCATGGCCTCGACCGTGCTCATCGGCCAGGCGTTCGGGGCCAGGGACATCGACCAGGCGCGGCGGATCGTCGGGACCGCGATCGGCAGCTTCCTGCCGGTCGCCGTGCTGATCGGGGTGATCGGCTGGCTCGCGTCGCCGGCGCTGCTCCATTTGCTCGCCATGCCGCCCGACGCCATGCCTTATGCGCTCGCCTATTTGCGCGTGATCTTCACCGCGATGCCGGCGATCCTGATCCTGGTCATGCTGATGATGGCGCTACGCGGCGCCGGGGATGCGCTGACGCCGCTCTATTTCATGATCCTCGCCGTGCTGCTCGACGCGGGCCTCAACCCGGTGTTCATCCTCGGCCTCGGCCCGGCGCCGAAGCTCGGCATCGCCGGGAGCGCGCTGGCGACGGTGATCGCTAATTACGTCGGCCTCGCCGCGCTCATCGCGACGATCTACTGGCGCGACCTGCCGCTGCGGCTGCGCGGCCGCGAGCTTGCCTATCTGCGGCCCGATCGAAAGCTGCTCGGCGTGATCATCCGCAAGGGCTTCCCGATGGGCCTGCAGATGATCGTCATCTCGTCCTCGGCGCTGGCGACGATCGGCCTCGTCAACCGCGAAGGGGTCGACACCACGGCGGCGTTCGGCGTCGCGATGCAGCTGTGGACCTATCTGCAGATGCCGGCGATGGCGCTGGCCGCCGCGGCGAGCGCCATGGCGGCGCAGAACATCGGCGCCGACCGCTGGGACCGGGTGAGCCGGATCGCCCGCGTGGGGATCGTCCAGAATTTGATCATCACCGGCCTTCTCGTGGTCGTGCTTGCAGTCGCCGACCGCCCCGCCCTGGCGCTGTTCCTCGGCGGGCAGAGCGAGGCGCTGCCGATCGCCCAGCATATCCAGATCCTGGCAACGTGGAGCTTCCTGCTGTTCGGGGTGACGATGATCCTGTTCGGCGTCGTGCGCGCCAACGGCGCAGTGATAGGCCCGCTGATCATCCTCGCCATCGGGCTGTACCCGGTGCGGCTCGGCTTCGCGCTCGGCGCCTACCGCTGGCTCGGGGCCAACGCCCTGTGGCTAAGCTTCCCGGTCAGCAGCCTCGCCAACATGGCGATGGCGATCGGCTTCTACCTCCACGGCGGGTGGTGGCGGCAGCGGATGATGCCGCCGCCCGGCCCCGACGAAGCGATCGAGGAGGCCGAAGCGACGATGGAACAGACCGCGCGGCTCAATCCGAGCGGGTGACGCCCGCTACAGGGTCGTGTCGGCCAGGTTCGACTTGTATTTGGTGCCGGTCTGGCGGTCGTTGATCTCGATGTAGACGTAACTCGGCGGGATGATTCCTTCTTCGAGCGCGAACCACAGCTTGCCGAGGTTGGCGGGATTGCCGAGCGTACAGAAGCCGTAGAGGCGCTTGCCGTGCTGGTCGTAGAAGTCGACCCAGCTGCGCGAGGCATTGGCGTTGAGCCCGCACGGCGGGAGGCTCGGGGCGGCGGCGAACATCGCGGCCGGATAGGCGCCCTTGTTGAACACGTCATATTGGTAGCGGATGAAGGCCTTGCCGCCCGTCGTGTAATATTCGGTGCCGGTCAGATAGAGGATCGGGTTGGGCAGCGGCGGCGCTTGTGCGGTCGCTGGTGAGACCGCGGCCGCCAGCGCCAAAATTGCCCACGTGAGCCCAAGCCATTGCCGGTTTTTCATCTGCGATCCTCCCCACAAAGAAACGCGATCCGGCCGGTCGAGAATGCCATTTGCCCTCCTGCCGCGCAAGGCGCGCGACAGGCGATCCCAGCTCGTCATCCCCGCGAAGGCGGGGATCCCGCTGCCTTGGAACAATCGGGATTCCCGCTTTCGCGGGAATGACGATAGAGGGCGCCTATGTCTTCCTTCCCCTCTCTGCGCATGCGCCGCGGCCGGGTCGCGCCGTGGATGCGCGCCATGCTCGCCGAGCATCGCCTCCACCCGAACGACTTCATCTGGCCCTTGTTCGTCTGTGAGGGCGACAATATCGAGGAGCCGATCGGCTCCCTGCCCGGGGTTTCGCGGTGGAGCGTCGACAAGCTGCCGGGCCGGGTGCGCCTCGCCGCCGAGCTCGGCATCCCGTGCGTCGCTTTGTTCCCCAACACTCCAAACGACCTGCGCACCGAGGATGCGCGCGAGGCGCTCAATCCCGACAACCTGATCTGCCGGGCGATCAAGGCGATCAAGGACGCGGTGCCCGAGGTCGGAGTGCTGACCGACGTCGCGCTCGATCCCTACACCGCACACGGCCATGACGGGCTGGTCGACGACACCGGCTACGTCATCAACGACGACACCGTCACGATCCTCGCGCAACAGGCCCTGGTCCAGGCCGCGGCCGGGGCCGACATCGTCGCGCCGTCCGACATGATGGACGGCCGGGTCGCGGCGATCCGCCAGGCGCTCGAGGAATCGGGCCACCAGAATGTCGCAATCATGGCCTATGCCGCCAAATATGCCTCGGCCTTCTACGGCCCGTTCCGCGAGGCCGTGGGCTCGCTGGGCCGGTTGAAGGGCGACAAGCGCGGCTATCAAATGGACCCGGCCAACATCGAGGAGGCGCTGCGCGAGGTCGAGCTCGACCTGGCGGAAGGCGCCGACATGGTGATGGTCAAGCCCGGTCTGCCCTATCTCGACGTCGTCGCCCGGGTCCGCGAGGCATTCGGCGTTCCGACCTTCGCCTATCAGGTGAGCGGCGAATATGCGATGATCGAGGCGGCCGCGGCGGCCGGCGCCGGCGACCGCGACGCCCTGATCCTCGAGACCCTGCTCGGCTTCAAGCGCGCTGGGGCGACCGGGGTGCTCACCTACCATGCGGTCGATGCCGCGCGCCTGATCGCCGGATGATCGACCAGCTGCGGGCCGAGATCGAGGCGCTGCGCGCGCGGACGCGCCCGCTCGAACCGGATTCGATCCAGCGCCGTGCGCTCGGCGGGCAGGCGCTGGACCATGCCCTGCATTTTCTCGACGGGGTCGAGGACGCGCCGAGCCTGCGCCCGGCAACCGAGGCCTTTGCCCAGCAGCTCGACCCCGAGTTCCCTGAGGCGGGACGCGATCCGGCCGCCATCCTCGATTATGTCGGCGCCTGTATCGAAGCGCCCGGCATCGCGACGACGTCGCCGCGATTCATGGGGTATATCCCGGGCGGCGGCCTGTTTCATTCCGCCCTCGGCGATCTGATTGCCGCGTCGTCGAACAAATATTCGGGCCATCCGCCGGCCGCCCCGGGCGCAGTCCGTCTCGAAAATGCGTGCACGCAATGGCTCGCCGGGGCCATCGACTATCCGGCGACCGCAGCCGGTACCCTGACATCGGGCGGCAGCCTCGCTAATTTGACGGCAATTGTCGCGGCGCGCGAAGCCCGCGATGCCGAAGGCGGTGGGGCGGTCTATCTGACCCATTTCGCCCATCATTGCGTCGATAAGGCGCTGCACATCGCCGGTCGCGGCCGGGCGCCGCGGCGAATGATCGCGACCGATGCCAATTACCGCATGTCGGTCGAAGCGCTCGAGCAGGCGCTGGAAGGAGACCGGCAGAACGGCATCCGGCCGTGGCTGGTAGTGGGGTCAGCGGGGACGGTGGATACCGGATCGATCGATCCCCTCCCCGAGATTGCCGAATTGTGCCGGCGCTACGGCGCCTGGTTTCACGTCGACGGCGCGTACGGCGGGCTATTCAAGCTGTGCGAGGAAGGCCGGGCGCGCCTGCGCGGGCTCGAGCAGACCGACAGCGTCGCGCTCGACCCGCACAAGACCCTGTTCCTCCCCTACGGTACCGGCGCGGCGCTGGTCCGGGAGGGCAAGTATCTGCTCGACGCCTTCAGCGCGACCGCGGCGTACATGCACCAGCCGGTCGACACCGACGTCGGGCCGTCGCCGGGTGACCTGTCGACCGAACTCACGCGGCATTTCCGGGCATTGCGGTTGTGGCTTCCGCTCCAGCTTGCGGGCATCGCGGCGTTCCGCGCGGCGCAAGACGAGAAGCTCAAGCTCGCGCGTTATTTCCATGCCCGGCTGTCGGAGCTCGAGGGCTGGGATGCGGGGCCCGCGCCGGACCTGTCGGTCGTCGCCTTCCGCTACCTGCCGAAGGGCGGCGACGTCGACGCGTTCAACGAGCGGTTGATCAGGCACATTCAAGATGAAGGCAGGGTAATGCTGAGCGGCACCCGGATCGACGGCAGCTACCGACTGCGCTGCGCCATCCTCTGTTTCCGCACCCACCTCGAGCATGTCGACGAGGCGATCGCCGCGGTCGTTCGCGGCGCGGCGGCGATCGGTGGCTGAGGTCGCCGCCGAGACCGAGCGGCTGATCCTTCGCACCTGGGAGCCGGCAGATCGCGCCGAATATGCGCGCCACGTCAACACGCCGGAAGTCGGGCGCCATGTCGGTGGGGTTCAGAGCGAGGAGGATCTCGCCGCGGCATTCGAGCGGCTCGAGGCCTATCACCGCGACACCGGCCACACTTTCTGGGTGGTCGAGCGCAAGAGCGACGGTTCCCTTCTCGGCTTCTGCGGCCTGAAGCGCGCCAACGTCCCGGGCACGCCGGTTCACGGCGAGGTCGAGATCGGCTGGCGCCTGCGCGCGGATGCCTGGGGCCGGGGCTATGCCAAAGAGGCGGCGCAGGCTTCGCTCGACTGGGCTTGGGCCAACCTCGAGTGCGACCGCGTGGTGTCGTTCACTATTCCGGCGAATGAGGCGAGCTGGGGGCTGATGGCGCGGCTCGGGATGACCCGCCGGCCGGACCTCGATTTCGCCCATCCGCACTTCGCGCCCGACCATCCGCTTAGTCAGCATATCACCTACGCAATCGAACGGCCGCGCGTTAACCCATAGGACAGGGGGCCGCGCTAGCGTGCGCGGCGGGGAGGGACGATGGTCACGATCGCCGATGAGGTGGAACAGGTCGCGCGATCGTCGCGAACGCGGTTCGTTGTAACGATCTTCGTCGGATCGTTCCTGCTGTTCCTGGTCCAGCCGATGATCGCCCGCATGGCGCTGCCCCGGCTCGGCGGCGCGCCGAGCGTGTGGAACTCGGCGATGCTGGTCTACCAGGCGCTGCTCCTCGCCGGTTATGCTTATGCGCATTGGCTCGGCCGGTTCCACCCGCCCCGACAGGCGATGATCCACGTCGCCGCCCTCGTCCTGGCCGGCCTGACCCTGCCAATCGGCCTGATGACCGGCAACCCGCCGGCTGACGCCAACCCGTTCTTGTGGGTGCCGTGGTTGCTGCTGCTCTCGATCGGACCGCTGTTCTTTGTCGTCTCCGCCCAGGCGCCCTTGCTCCAGCGCTGGTTCGCGCTGACCAAGAGCGGCGATCCCTATCCGCTTTACGCCGCCTCGAACCTTGGCAGCTTCGGCGGGCTGATCACTTATCCGTTGCTGGTCGAGCCGCTGCTCCCGGTCGGCCAGCAGCGCTGGCTGTGGAGCGCCGGTTACGGGCTACTCGTGCTGCTGGTCGGCTGGTGCGCGATCGGCTTGCCGAAGTCCGCCGGCCGGCATCATCACGAGGCCGCAGCCGGGCCAGCGCCGGGCGCGCGGCAGGTCGCCCGGTGGATCCTGCTCGCGGCGGTGCCCTCGGGCCTGATCCTCTCGACGACGCTCAGCATCACCACCGACATCATCGCCATGCCGCTGCTGTGGGTGCTCCCGCTCGGCGTCTATCTGCTGAGCTTTACCCTCGCTTTCGCGGCGAAGCGGGGGCCGGCGGACTTCGTCATCCGCATCGCGCCGCTCGTCCTGCTGTTGGCCTGCTTCGCCATCTTCCTGAACCAGAGTTGGCTGGCGCTGGTGTTCTGCGCCGTCTCGATCCTCAACGTCTTCACCGCCTCGGTCGCGCTGCACAGCCGGCTGTTCGAAACTCGACCGCCAGCGCAGCATCTGACCTTCTTCTACCTCATGATGTCGGTCGGGGGCGCACTCGGCGGGCTGTTCTGCGCGCTCGTCGCGCCGCTGATCTTCGACTGGACCTATGAACATCTCCTGCTGCTCGCGGCGGCGGCCTGGCTGATGCGGACCCGCAGCCCGTTCGACCGGCTCGTCAGCCTGTGGGACGGCAGCGAGCTCGCGCGGCGCCTCACGGCCGGCGGAGCGATGCTGGTCGTGATCCTGTCGCTGGTCGGCACCGGCTTCTTCGATATCCCCTATTCCAGCGAAGCCAACCGGATCGCCGGGCTGGTGATCCTCACCATCGCGATCGTCGCGATCGGCAATCGTGCCCTGTTCGCCTGCGCGGTGGCGGCGCTGCTGATGGCGGCCGGCGGCTGGCAGCGCCTCGAGTATAGCGCGACCCCGGGCAAGATGACCCGCAGCTTCTTCGGCATCTACTCGATCCGGCAGGGCCCGAACAATTCGCGGCTGCTGGTCCACGGGACGACCGTGCACGGCGTCCAGAACCTCGGCTCGCCCGAGCGCGAGCGGATGGCGACGACTTATTATGTGCCGTCGTCGGGCGTCGGCTTGGCGATGGCGGCGCGCGAGCAGCTGTTCGGGGCCGGGGGGCGGATCGGCCTCGTCGGGCTCGGGACCGGGACCCTGGCCTGCTACGCCCGTCCCGGCGAGCAGTGGACCATCTATGAAATCGATCCCGCGGTCGTGGGCATCGCCCGCGATCCGAAGCGCTTCACCTTCCTCTCGCGCTGCAATCCCGGCGCCCCGATCAAGATCGGCGACGCGCGGCTGCTGATCGAGGGGGAGCGGCCGGCGACCGCCGACGTGCTGGTCGTCGATGCTTTCTCTTCGGACGCGGTGCCGATGCACCTGCTGACTCGCGAGGCATTCGCCGACTACCGCCGGCTATTGTCGCCCAATGGCCTGCTCCTCGTCCACATCTCGAACCGCTACCTCGACCTGATGCCGGTCGTCGCGGCCGCCGCGGCGGACGGCAATTGGCAGGCGCGGCTGCGCTCCTATCGGCCCGACCCCGCGCACATGCGCCTCAACGAATATGGCTCGGACTGGATCGCTCTGTCGCAATCGCCGACGACGATGGACCAGCTGGTGCGAAGCGGGGGTGGCAAGTGGGAAGCGCTCCCGGCGCGGCCCGGCTTCAGGCCGTGGACCGACGACCATGCGAGCGTCCTGTCGCTGATCAAGCTGAAGTAGCGGGCGGGCCTAGCGGTCGAGCCGGCCGCGGATCGCCGCGATCGTCTCGGCCTGGCGGGCGTCAATCGCCCCGACCGTCGCGCCGGCGTCGCGGATCGCGGCGAGGTCGTTGGGCGCCAGCCCGCCCTGCGTCTGCAGCCGCGTCGCGCCGAGGGCATCGATGTCGCCGAGTGCGCGCGCGGTCGGCGCGCGCGCCGCGATCGCCGCCGACAGCGACTCCTGCGCCGCCACCCAGCTCTCGCTTTGCCGCTCGCCGGCCGCGGCGGCGAGCCGGCCCGCCTCGGCCGCGGCCGGCTGGAACGCCTCGTCGCCGACGTGCGCCTGGGTAATGAGGGCGGCGAGCTTGCTTGCGAGCGCCGGGTCGACCGGTCGGTCGTTCTTCGGCCGGACCACCGCCAAGCGCGGGTCGATCGCCTCCCCGGCGCGGGGCAGCAGCGATGGCGGCGCATTGCCGGAGGCGCAACCGGCGAGCAGCAGCGAAGGCAGAAGGATGTGTGCGCGCATCGCGCGAATCTCTACGAGCGGTCGGACAAGCTGACAATTGAGAAGGAATGGCGCGCCCGAAAGGATTCGAACCTCTGACCCCCAGATTCGTAGTCTGGTGCTCTATCCAGCTGAGCTACGGGCGCGTGCCGGGAAAACGGCAGGGGCGCGACATAGGGGGAGGATCGGGCCGGCGCAACCCCGTCCGGCGCGGACGGTGACGCGGTCGCCGAAACGGCTATGAAGCAGATCGTGGCGACCGGACAGGACCCCCAGCTGCTGCGGCGCCTGCTGCGCGCCAAGGACCGGATGGACGCCGCCAGCCACGAGGAATGGCCGGTGCCGCGGCTGGCCAAGGTGAGCGGGGTGTCCGAGGCGCATTTCGCGCGTTCGTTCAGGGACGCGTTCGGGGTCCCGCCCCACCGCTATCTGCTGACCCGCCGGATCGAGCGCGCCAAGGCGCTGCTCCGCGACACCGACCGGGCCATCGTCGACATCGCCTTCGAGACCGGGTGGAACAGCCTCGGCACCTTCGGCCGGGTGTTCCGCGACATCACCGGCGAAAGCCCGAGCGCACTCCGCGCGCGCGAGCAGGTGGGCCACCACGAGCTCGAGCGGGTGCCGCACTGCTACGTCAGCGCCGCCCATCGTCCCGACCTCAAAATCGCAGTTTCGGAGAAGCGGCGGCGCGAATCGGCGGATAATGGAGGCTCCGAAGAAACGGAGGTCCCATGAGCCAGGGTGTTCAAGTTGCCGGTCTCTACGTCCGCGACCAGGACGAAGCGCTGTCATTCTATGTCGAGAAGCTGGGCTTCACCGTCCACACCGACGCCCGCAACGGCGATTATCGCTGGTTGACGGTGCAGCATCCCGAGCAGCCGGGCTTCCAGCTCGGGCTGTTCCGGCCGCAGGCGCCGCTGGTCGACGATGCGACGGCGGCGAACCTGGTCGAGGCGGTCGCCAAGGGCGCGATGCCGCCGCTGGTGCTGGTCGTCGACGACTGCCAGGCAGCCTATGACGAATACAGCAAGCGTGGAGTCGAGTTCACCCAGGAGCCGATCGCCCGCTACGGCAGCGTCGATGCAAGCTTCCGCGATCCCTCCGGCAACGGCTGGAAACTCGTCCAGGCACGCTGACCATGTGCCACATTCCCGCATTCCTCATTCTCGATGGAGGCATCGTTGAACTGGAACAAACTCATTCGCCAAACTCATCGCTGGCTGGCAATCGCCTTCACGCTGACGGTGATCACCGACTTCCTCGCGCTGGCGATGGGCACCCCGCCGCAGTGGATTTTCTATCTGCCGCTGCCGCCGCTGTTCCTGCTGATGTTCAGCGGCCTCTACATGTTCTTCCTGCCCTATGTGGCGAAGTGCCGGGCAGGAGTCGCATCATGACCGCCAGCGAAGAGATCGACGCCAAATTGTCGGGACTGGGCGACTGGCGCGGCGTGACGCTCGCCCGGATGCGGCGGCTGATCCGCGAAGCCGATCCGCAGGTCGTCGAGGAACTGAAGTGGCGCAAGCCGTCGAACCCGTCGGGCGTGCCGACCTGGTCCCACGCCGGGATCCTGTGCACGGGCGAGCTCTATCGGGACAAGGTCAAGCTGACTTTCGCGCGCGGTGCCGCACTCGCCGACCCCGCGGGCCTGTTCAACTCCGGGTTGGGCGGCGGCACCCGCCGCGCGATCGACATCGCCGAGGGCGAGGAGGTCGACGCGGCGGCGTTCAAGGCGCTGATCGGCGAGGCCGTAGCGGTCAACCTCGCGCACAAAACCAAATCTTAGGGTAGCGGCTTGCTCAGGCGCTAAGCGCGGCGGGGCCGTCGCTGGTGCAGGCGCTGACGGCGGTGCAGGCGGTGGCGCGTTCGGCGAAGTCGTGCGCCAATTTGGCATGCCAGGCTCGGGCGGTTTCGGTCACTGCGCGCTGGGCGGCCATCCGTTCCTCGACGGCCCTGCGAGAATAATAGCGCGCGTTCGACTCCATGACCCCGGTCCCCAGTCGCAGCCTGGTCCACAAGGCTGCTGCCAAGGACACCTTGGCCCGCAAAGGGTTTATCATTGGTTACTATCCACAGCCCCAGTCACAGGTTGTCCCGCCGCGGTACAGATCATGCCGCAATGGTGACACGAAACGGCATTAAGCAGATCATCGATGAAACTGAACGACTCATCGCTCGTTGAGTCGGGAAATGGTTTCCGAGGAAGGCACCATGCTGAGATCGATTGAGACTCGTCGCATTCCGTTCAACCCGAACGCGCGCGGCTATCATGCCGTCTACCACGATGGCGAAGTGAACCACTGTCCGGGCTGCGGGCGGACTCACTGGATCATCGGCCGGATGTCGGCAGAGTGCGCGTTCTGCTCGACCGCGCTGCCGCTTAAGGAGGCGATGACGCACGGTCCAGCCGCTGCTCCGACGTTCTGGCGCTCGCGCCCCGACTTCGCCGATCTCCAGGCCGCCTAGGGTTAATTCTCCAGTTTCGCCAGCGCCTTAACGGGTGTATATCGGCGCCATGAATCGGGTCATTTTCGCCGTCGGCTTGCTCGCCGCGTCGCCTGCCGTCGCGGGCGCGTCCAACTTCACCTTGGTCAACGGGACCGGCGGCGGACTTGCCGAACTGTCGATCCGCCGGGCCGGGACCAACGACTGGAAGCCGCTCGCCCAAGGCGCGGGCGGAGCGGTTCAGTTCAACGATCCGGATTGCGCGTTCGACATCAAGGCGACGGTCGGCGGTTCGCCGGTCACCTGGACCGGGATCAATCTGTGCGGCGCGAAAAGCGTGATTCTGAAGCGCGACGCAGCGGCTGGCGCCTGGGTCGATTACGACCAATAGCCGAGCCGCGCCGGAGCTCGCTCGGGTAGGGCCCGGCGACGATCATCGCCGGCTTCGGAGTCACCGAGTCGAGCAGCTTTGCCCCGGCGACGAACACCACCCCGGTGCAGGCCAGCGCGAGCAGGACTCCGCCCCAGCCGGGATAGGTGTCGAGATAGTGGCGGCCGCGCTCGACCGCTCCGACGGCAATGGCATAAATGACCAGCCACGCCTCGAAGCGCGTCTTGATGACAAACAGGCGGCCCACCTTCCGCAGCATAGCTAAGCCTCTCAATCCTTAACGCGGGAACGGCTCGACGCCTGTTTTGAGCCATTTGCGCCCTAAGAAACAAGGTTAACGTCGTGGCAGGGAGTGGGCAAACGTCCCGTTTCGGGATTCACGCGAGCTCGGTGAGGCCGAGCACTTCAAGCAGGGCTGCACGAGCGGCCTCGATGTCGCGGATCAGCGCCGGCGACTGCAGGTCGGCGTTGGCGATTTCGACCGGCCAGTGCCGCCGGACGACATCGGCGATCAGGTCGAGCCTCGAGTCGTCGACCAGGAAGCGCGGATCGACCGTCGCCGGGTCGGCGACGACGCGCAGCCGCAGGCAGGCCGGGCCGCCGCCGTTGGCCATCGACTGACGCACGTCGACGATCTCGACCCGGCGAATCGGCCCGTTGCCGGCGAGATGCCGCTCGACCCAGCGCCACACCGTCGGCGTCTCGCGGCACTCGGTCGGGGCGATCAGCGTGGTCTGTCCGTCCGGCGGGGTGACCAGCTGGGCATTGAACAGATAAGCGGCGACCGCGTCGGCGAGCGGCACCTCGGCTTCGGCGACCTCGACATATTCGAGACTCGGCACCAGCGCATGCAGCTGGCCGATCAGCGCGTCCTTGTCGGCGAACGCCTTCTCATGAGCGAACAGCACGCGCTCGTTAGCGACCGCGACGACGTCGTTGTGAAACGCTCCAGCGGCAATCGCTTCCTCGGATTGTTGGGCGAAGATGGTGCGATCGGGATCGAGATGATGAAGACGGGCGACCGCCTTCGACGCCTCAATATGCTGGCGGGCGGGGAAGGGGCCGCCGCTTACGCCATAGACGAACACCTCCACCCCCGGCTCGCCGTGCGAGGGAGCGAGCCGCATATGGTTGGCCGCGCCCTCGTCGCCGAATGCCGGCGGGATCGGCCCGTGCACCGCGAACGCGGATGCCGCGAACATCAGCCGCAGCTGGGCGAGGGTCGCCGGCCATTCGTGGCTGCGATGCGGCATCGTCCGAAGGTTGGCGACGGTCAGGTGGCACTTGCTGTCGCTTGTGTCCGGGGCTGGCGACACGGTCGCGGCATTCGCCGCCCACATCGCCGAGGCCGACAAGGCGTTGGCCGCGAGCGCCGGATCGGCGTCGGCGATCTCCGTCCCCAAGTCGGCCAGCCACGCCCGGTCCGGCCGCGGCTGCGGGACGAAAATCCCCTGGGCGAGCCCCAGCGCGAGGTTGGCGCGCATCTTGTCGACGCCCTGCAGTGCCGCGGCACGCGGCTGCGACACGTCGCCGGCGTTGCGCTGGGAGGCGAGGTTGCCGAGGCTTAAGCCGGCGTAATTGTGGCTCGGACCGATGATCCCGTCGAAATTGATCTCGCGCAGCATCACTTGGCGACGGCGAGGATCTCGTCGCCGATCTTCACCCCCAGCATGCGGGCCGCTTCGGCGTCGATCGCGATCCCCTTCCTGGGCACCCGCCGCACCGACGCGCAGCAGGCGCGGAATTTCTTCAGCCGCCCAGCGGCAACGATCATCCTGGTCTTGCCGCCGTCCTCGATCGCGCAGATCGTCTCCGTCGCGGACTCGCGAAGCGTGCGGATCTTGTCGATCTGGGCGGTGACCGTCGGGCCGCCGTCGAAGATGTCGACGTAGCGATCGAAGGTGAAGCCTTCTGTTTCGAGCATGCGCAGCGCCGCCCGGCCGCTCGGATGCGGCTGGCCGATCACCGCCTTGGCGCTTTCGGCGAGCAGCGCGACGTAGATCGGGGTCTTCGGCATCAGGTCGGCGATGAACTTGGTGCCGTGGGTCGCATTGAATTCGTCGGCTTCGGGGAAGGTCATGCCGAAGAAGCGGCCGGCGAGCCCGTCCCAGAAGGGCGCGTGGCCGGCTTCGTCCATCACTCCGCGAAGCTCGGCCAGCACCCGGTCGCCGAAGCGCGCGCGATGGAGCTTGATGAACAGATAGCGGCTGCGCGCCAGCAGCGCGCCGAGCCCGCCGGCGCGGGCCGACGGGTGGAGAAACAGGCCGCCCACTTCCGAGCAGCCTTCGAGGTCCGTGGTGAGCGTCAGAGTCTGGTTGCGGAAGGTCTTGCCGAGCTCCGGGCTGGTCTGGGTGAGGGTGCTCAGATGGTAGGAATAGAAGGGCTGGACCACTCCCACCTGGCCGAAGATCTGGCAGGTGCCCTTGATCGCTCCCGTCTTTGGGTCCTCGAGCACGAACACGTAGAGGTCGGCCGCCTGCTCGTCGGCCTTGCGTCCGAACGACGCGTCGGACCGCGCGAGCTTCTCGACCAGCGTGGCGCGGTCGGCCGGCAGATTGGTGAAACCGCCGCCGGTCAGCTTGGCCATCTTGTAGATCGCCGCAAAGTCCTCGCTGCGGGCCGGACGGATCAAATAGTTCATGCGGCCTCCCCGGCAAGGCGCATGATAGTGAGGGCGGACAGCGCCGCGCGCTCCTGCAAACTGGCGGTGATCAGATATTCCTCCATGCTGTGGATCTTGCCGCCGCGCACGCCCATCGTGTCGACCACGGGCACGCCGCAGGCGGCGATATTGTTACCGTCGCACACCCCGCCGGTCGGCTGCCAGGCGATGCTTTGGCCGAGGTCGGCGCCGGCGCGCTTGACCAGCTTGAACAGGGCTTCGGCGTCCGGGGTCAGCGGCTTGGGCGCGCGGCCGAACCCGCCGTGCACCTCGATCCGGACGTCGCGCTCGGCGGCGATGGCGGTGACCGCGGTGTCGATCAGGTCGCGCGCCCGCTGTTCGTCGTCCGGCGTGCGGGGACGGAGATTGACGCGCAGGATGGCGAGGTCGGGGACGACGTTGCTTGGGCTCCCGCCGTCGATCCGCGACGGGTTGACGCTCAGGCCCGGATACTTGCCCGCCGCGAGGTGGAGCGCGAGGTCGGCCGCGGCGAGCAAGGCGTTGCGGCCATCCTCGGGATTGCGCCCGGCGTGGGCCGAGCGGCCGTGGACGACGATCGCGAAATTGCCGCTGCCCGGGCGGGCCCCGGCGAGCGTCCCGTCGGGCAGTGCCGCCGGCTCGTAGGTCAAAGCGGCGCGCTTGCGCTGCGCCGCGCGAACCAGCAGCGCGGCCGACGCCGGCGAGCCGACCTCCTCGTCGCTGTTGATCACCACCTCATAGCCGAGGCGCCCGGCGAGCGGGCTCTGCTCGACGGCCTGCAGCGCCGCGAGCATCACGGCGAGGCCGCCTTTCATGTCGGCGACCCCGGGCCCGTTGAGGACGCCGTCCTCGAGCCAGCGAGTCTGCTGGAACTCGTGGTCGACCCCGAACACCGTATCCATATGGCCGGTGAAGAGCAGGCGCACCGGCGCGTCCGGCCGGACCGCCAGGTGCAAGTGCCGGCCGTGCTCGACCGCATTGGTGCGGCCCGCGGCGTCGACCGCTTCGACCGGGGCCGGCTCCTCGAACCGGACCTCGCCGGGCAGCGCTGCGAAGGCGTCGGCAAGCAGCCCCGCGACTTCCCCGAGGCCGGCAAGATTGCGCGAGCCGCTGTTGACCGCCGACCATTGCAGCACCTGCGCAAGCATCGGTGCGCCGTCGATGCGGTCGATCGCGTCACGTTCGATAGGCGACAATTCCCCCATGCCGCGGCTCCTAGCGAGGGCGCAGCGGGGATGCCACCCCGGCCGGTTAGCGCCTACTCGACCGCGTACGCGTCGCCGTAGAATTTCGCGGTGCTGCGGGTGTGGAAGGCGATCGCCTTGACCGGCTCATATTTCGGCTCGCCGAGGCCCGGCAGCACTTCGAGCAGCTCATCCTCCCACACATAGACCGCCATCGGGAACGACACGCGCGGCTGGGCGAGGTGTGAGCCGTCGCCAGGCTTGCCGACGCGGTGGGTGGTCGACGGCAGCCGATCGTTGGTGATCCGCTGCATATAGTCGCCGGTGTTGATGATGATCGACCCGGCCGGCGCGTTCATCCGCACCCACTTGCCCGAGCGGTGGTTCCACACCTGCAGCCCCTCGGTCCGCGGCGCGGGAAGCAGGGTGAACAGGTCGACGTCTTCGTGGCCGAGCAGCCGCCCGGCGCCGGAGCTTTCCTGGCTCTCGCTCAGCCGCGGATAGTAATTGAGCCGCAGCCCGAAGTTCGTCTCAGTCAGTTTGCAATCGTAGAGATGCGGGTCGCAGCCGAGACCCATGAACATGGCCTGGGCGATCGGCTTGAACAGCGGCTCGTGGGCGAGGACCAGCCGGCGGAATTGCGGCTCATGTTCGGCGGCCGGCCAATAGTCCTCGGCCCGAAATGGCGCATCGCGAGTCTGGGGGATATCGAACGCGCGCCGGCACCACACCCAGCCCTCGACCAGATCGGGGTGGATGTCGCTCGTTTCCTCGATCGGAAAATAGCCCTGGTTCACCGAACCGTAGCGCGCAGCGCGGAACCGCATCTTGTCGGCCATCGCCGTTGACTCGAACAGGTCGACGACCCCGTCGTGCATCGCGTCGTACAGCGCCGGGTCAACGCCGTGCCCGGTCAGCACCGCGAACCCGATGTCGCCGAGCGCGCCCGCGAACTCACGCGCGAATTGCGCTTTGTCCTCCGAACCGCCGTGGAGGAAGCGCGCGAAGTCGAGCGTCGCGATCTCGTAATCGTCGTCGAACTCGTCGGCCGAACTCTCGGCCAGGCGATAGGTGTGTGCCTTTGCGACCTGGTCGTACTTCTTGAATTCCTGGTTCAGCGCTTCGATGCCGCTCATCGCGCGAGTCTAGCTCGTGCGGGCCGCGCTTAACAGCGGCGTCTCGGTCAAATCATCCGGTTGCGCGGTCATTCCGGAGGGGGCAGGGGCCGCCTAGAGCCATGAGCATGCTGAAATCTCCATCCGAACGCCTCTATCTCGAGGATCTCCACGTCGGCCAGCGCTTCGCCAGCGCGCCGCACCGGCTCGACGCCGAGCAGATCAAAGCCTTCGCTGCCGAGTTCGACCCGCAGCCGTTCCATCTCGATGAGGAGGCCGCGAAGGGCTCGCTGTTCGGCGGGCTCGCCGCTAGCGGCTGGCACACCGCGGCGCTGACCATGCGCATGCTGGTCGAAAGCATGCCCCTGGCCGATGGCCTGGTGGGGGCCGAGCTCCAGCTCGCCTGGCCCAAGCCGACCCGGCCCGGGATGACGCTTCAGGTGTTCAGCGAAATCGTTGAGATCAAGCCGTCGCGCTCCAAGCCCGACATGGCGATCGTCACCGCCCGCAACGAAACCCGCGACCAGGACGGCGCGGTGCTGCAGGTGTTCAGCGTCAAGATGCCGGTGTTCAAGCGGGTTCGGACTACCGCCTCGGCTTCATGAACTTCAACGCATATTGGTCGGTGTGGCCCTGGATCGCCTTGTCGAAGATCGATTTGGTGTGATCGTCGCCGGGCCGGCGCAGGAACTTGCCTTCGGCGACCAGCCTGAACCCGGCGGCGGTGACCTCGCGCACCACCACGTCGCGGTTGATGCGGTGCATCTTGGCGATCTGCTCGTCGGTCATCCCCAGAGCGCCCTGGTGGTCGAGGATGAAAAATATCCCGCCGGGCTTGAGCGCCTTATAGACCGCGCGGTCGAAGGCGAGCGTGTCGACCTTGCCATATTCGGCGATCTTGAGGTCGTGATAATTCTGCGTGACCCAGGCGAGGTCGAGCGGCTGGGGGAAGCTGACCGTCCCGAACGGCTGGGCGTCCATCGTGACGTTGGTGCATTTTGGGCATTCCTTGAACAGCTCTTGGTTGGCCTTGACCGCGCCCTTCCAGCCTTGGTTCTCGAGCCCGTAGACGTGCCCCCTGGGGCCGACCACGCCGCTGATCATCCGCGTGAAATAGCCGCCGCCGGGGTAGAATTCGCCGACGATCATACCCGGCTTCACGCCGGAAAAGGCGAGCGTCTCGGCGGGCTTGCGCAGCGGGTCGGCGGCCCGGCCCTCGGCCGGCCGCGCCGGATCGGCGACCGCGGCGGCGATGACGTTCGCGAGCTTGGGTGCAGCGGCAAGCGGCGCGGCGATTGCGGCGAGGAGAAAAATTGGTGCGAGATAGCGCATGATGCCCTCCGGGCGTGACGAACGCGGTCGGGCTAGGCGCGCCCGCGCGAACCGCCAACGCCGTTTCGACCGGCGGCCGTCTCACGACTGCCGATTGCGTCAATATTGCCCGAACCGGCCCTTGACGCTGTCGAGCAGCTTCGCGCTGTCGTAACCGACGCCGTCCTTGAACACGGTCTCGACCTTCTCGATGTCGGCGATGTTCGCCGCGGGGTTGCCGCGGATCACGACCAGGTCGGCGTTCTTGCCCGGAGCGATCGAGCCGATGCGGTCGGCGAGGCCGAGGTAGGTCGCGCCGTTGAGCGTCGCGATGCGGATCGCTTCGACCGGCGTGAACCCGGCTTCGACCAGCAGCTCGACCTCGCGCTGGTCGCCGAAGCCGGGAATCACCCCGCCATTGCCGGTCGGATCCGGACCGGCGATCAGAAGTCCGCCAGCGGCGACGAACTGCCGCTCGAGGCCGAGGTCGTTCCTGTACCCCTCGGCAGCTTGCTGACCACGCGGGGTTCCGGCTCGGCCGGCGGTCAGGTTCCTGAGGTAGAGGTAGGATTCCTTCGCCTGGGGCGTCAGCACGTCCATCTGGCGCGCCTGAAGCGGCGCGTGGAGGGGTACGCTCTGCTCGAACACCGGCAGGGTCGAGGTAATTGCCACCTTCTTGCTCACCAGGAGTGCGATCAGCGCAGTTGCTTCCGGGCTTCCGGGCTTCATCGCCAGCACCGTCGGATTGCCGACCGTGTCGGGGCACTTGTCGGGCTGCTTGCCGGGATCGAGCTGGGTGTTGACGAAGAAGCCGTGCTCGAGATTGTCGATGCCAAGCTCGGCCGCTTCGGGATAGGTCACCGAGCACAGATGGCCGGTGACCTTGAGATGGTGCCGGTGCGCCTCGTCGATCGCGGCTTTGAGCGCGGCGCGTGAGATGTTCATGTACGCCTTGAAGCTGTTGACGCCCTGGTCGGCCCAGTAAGCGACCGTCTTGCGCGCATCCTCCGGCGACGTGATCGGGTGGTTCTGGATGAAGAAGGCGCCGGGCCCCTCGAGATAGGGGCCGGTCACGTCGAGGTGCGGCCCGACCAGTTTCCCCGCGTCGATTTCGCGCTTGAGGGCGAGGTCGGTGTAGGGCTCGACGCTGCCCGTCGTGCGCATCGTCGTCACGCCGTTGGCGAGATATAGCCGCGGCGCGCTGAAGCTCATCTGCGGAACGATTATCGGCTGTTCGAAATGGCCCGAGGCATCGATGTTGGGCCGCTGCAGATAGAACAAATGATTGTGCATGCCGACGAGGCCGGGGATCACGCTCGCGCCGGTCAGGTCGATCGCCTGGTAGCCGGCCGGCGCCGGGTCCGAGGCCGGCTGCACGCCGGCGATCTTGGGCCCGTCGATGAGGACCGTTTGGTCCTCGGCCGGCGCTGCGCCGGTTCCGTCGATCACCCGGACATGGGTCAGCGCGATCTTCCCGCCGGCGATCTTCACATATTGCTGGACGTCGGGAATGAGCGCGGCCGGCGGGGCGATGACCGGGGCCGCTGAAGCAGTTGCGCTGAGGGCCAGGGCTGCTGCTGTCGCCGCGAATAGTCTGAAGTTCATCCGCCCCTCCTTATCGCGCCGTGATAGGCGATCCCCTTGCAATCGGGAAACTGGACTCCCAAGTGTGTTATCACTATAATACACTAGCGAAGGAGCGAAGAGATGCTCGAGAACCCAGTCGCCAAGCGCACCGCGATCGCCGCCGCCATCGGCGCCGTCGTCGCCATCCCGCTGCCGTTCATCGGCCCGATCCTCGGTGCCCTGGTCGGCGGCGGCATCGGCTATTTCACCGCGCCTCAAAGGTAATCCGCGAACTCGCGGAGCAGCCGGCGGTACAGGTCGCGCTTGAACGGGACGATCAGCTCGGGCAGCTCGGCCGGCGCGATCCATTTCCAGTCGCGGAACTCGGGATGCTTGGTCGCGATGTTGACGTCGGCGTCAGTGCCGAGGAAGCGGCACAGAAACCAGTCCTGGTCCTGTCCCTTCCATTTGCCGCCCCATAATCTCGGCTGAAGCTCTGCCGGCAGGTCGTATTTCAGCCGCTCCGGAGTTGCGCTGATTCTTTCGACGAGCTTCGGCCGGATGCCGGTTTCCTCCTCGAGCTCGCGGAGCGCGGTCGCCCACGGCTCCTCGCCCTGGTCGATCCCGCCCTGCGGCATCTGCCAGGCCTCGTCGGTGTTATCGATGCGGGCGCCGACGAACACCTTGCCGTCGCGGTTGAGGAGCATCACGCCGACCCCGCGGCGGTACTTGTCCTTGCTCATGAGCACTCCACGTCATCCCGGCTTTGAGCCGGGATCCGCCTCTCTTCACACGCCGTAAGAAAGGAAGGCAGGCCCCGGATCAAGTCCGGGGTGACGAAACGGTGGCAACCGCAGCCGTAGAGGCCTAAAGAGTGGCAACTCGAAACTCGCGCGTTTGTGAAGGACTCGTCCGTGGCGACAGCCACCCATCTCCTGACTGAAAAAGAAGCCGGGGCGCATCCGCCCGTCGAGGCCGTGGTCGTCCGCTTCGCCGGGGACAGCGGCGACGGCATGCAGCTTACGGGTGGGCAATTCACGCTCAGCACCGCGCTCGCCGGCAACGATCTTGCGACTTTCCCGGATTTCCCGGCGGAAATCCGAGCCCCGCAGGGCACGACCTTCGGCGTCTCCGCCTTCCAGATCAATTTCGGCTCGGCCGCGATCGAGACCGCCGGCGACCAGCCCGATGTGCTGATCGCGATGAACCCGGCGGCGCTGAAGGTGAACGCCGGCGAGGTCCGCGAAGGCGGGCTCCTGATCATCGATGAAGGCGAGTTCTCGGCGCGCAACCTCGCCAAGGCAGGTTACGAGCAGAGCCCGCTCGAGGACGGCAGCCTCGCCAAGTGGCAGGTCGTCCATTTCAACATTTCGCAGCTGACGCTCGATGCCGTGAAGCCGTTCGGCCTCGGCAATAAGGAGGCGCTGCGCTGCAAGAACATGTGGACGCTCGGCCTCGCGCTGTGGATGTTCGACCGCGACCGCCAGCCGATCGTCGACTGGCTCAAAGCCAAGTTCGCCAAGGCGCCAGAGCTCGCCGAGGCCAATATCGCCGCGCTCAACGCCGGCCACGCTTACGGCGAGACGGTCGAGATGGGTGCGCCGTTCAAGCAGCATCATATCGCGCCGGCGCCGGCCGAGCCGGGCCTCTACCGCACCGTCACCGGCGCCGAGGCGCTCGCGCTTGGCCTGGTCGCGGGCTGCCAGCTGGCGGGCGTCAACATGTTCTTCGGCTCCTACCCGATCACTCCGGCGAGCCCGCTGCTTCACCATCTCGCGCGCCTGAAGGAGTTCGGCATCACGACCTTCCAGGCGGAAGACGAGATCGCCGCGATCTGCGCGGCGATCGGCGCCAGCTATGCGGGGCAGCTGGGGATCACGTCTTCGTCGGGGCCGGGGATTGCGCTCAAGACCGAGGCGCTCGGGCTTGCGGTGATGACCGAGCTGCCGCTGATCGTCATCAACTCGCAGCGCGGCGGGCCGTCGACCGGCCTGCCGACCAAGACCGAGCAATCCGACCTCTACCAAGCGGTCTACGGCCGCAACGCCGATTCGCCGGTGCCGGTGATCGCCGCGCGCTCGCCGGCCGACGCGTTCGAGTGCGCGATCGAGGCGTGCCGCATCGCGACCCGCTACATGACCCCGGTGATCCTGCTGACCGACGGCTATATCGCCAATGCCGCCGAGCCGTGGCGCGTGCCCGACATGAGCGGCTATGCGCCGTTCCCGGTGAGCTATTTCGAGACCGTGCCGGCGGAGGGCGAGGGCGTCCTCCCTTATGCGCGCAACGCCGAGCTTGCGCGGCCGTGGATCAAGCCCGGGACGCCGGGCCTCGAGCACCGCATCGGCGGGATCGAGAAGGCGCCGGGAACGGGCAACATCGACTATCGCCCCGAGGTCCACCAGGAGATGAGCGACACCCGCGCTGCCAAGGTGCTCGGGGTCGTCAACTCAATCCCCGACCAGGAGGTGTGCATCGGGCGCGAGGGGGCGGAACTGGGAGTGATCGGCTGGGGCTCGACGTTCGGCCCGATCCACCAGGCGGTGCGCCGCGCGATCGCGGCCGGCAAGGACGTCGCCCACGTCCACGTCCGCCACATCTGGCCGCCGCCGAAAAACCTCGGGCCGCTGCTCAAGGGGTTCAAGAAGGTCATCGTGCCCGAGATGAACATGGGCCAGTACAAGACGCTGCTGCGCGACCAGTATCTGGTCGACGCCCAGCCGCTGACCAAGGTCTCGGGCCATCCGTTCCGCATCGCCGAGATCGAAGCCGCGATCGAGCGGGCGCTGTCATGAAGCAGCTCAACGTCTGGCCGATGGTGATTTTGCTGGTCGTCGTGCTGGCGCTGGTCGTCTGGCTTGGAGGCATTGGCCGATGAACGAGGTTTCGCCAATTCCCGCGACCACTGCCAAGGACTGGGCGAGCGACCAGGAGGTGCGCTGGTGCCCGGGCTGCGGCGACTACGCCGTCCTGAAGGCGGTGCAGCGGACCATGCCGGACCTCGGCGTGGCGCGCGAGAAGACGGTGTTCATCAGCGGCATCGGCTGCTCGAGCCGCTTTCCCTATTATATGTCGAGCTACGGCTTCCACACCATCCACGGCCGCGCGCCCGCCTTTGCCACCGGCGTGAAGCTCGCCAACCCCGAGCTCGACGTGTGGATCATCACCGGCGACGGCGACGCGTTGAGCATCGGCGGCAACCACACGATGCACGTGCTGCGCCGCAACCTCGACTGCCAGATCCTGCTGTTCAACAATGAGATCTACGGCCTGACCAAGGGCCAATATTCGCCGACCAGCCGGGTCGGCACGCGCAGCCCGTCGACGCCGTTCGGCTCGGTCGACCGGCCGGTGACACCATGCATGTTCGCGCTTGGCTCAGGTGCGCGGTTCATCGCCCGCGGGATCGACGTCCACAAGGCGCTGCCCGACGTGCTCAAGGCCGCGCATGCTCACCGCGGCGCGAGCTTCGTCGAAATCTATCAGAATTGCGTGGTCTACAACGACGACGTCTTCGCGAGCTTCACCAGCCGCGAGATCGCTGCCGACAAGCAATTGTGGCTGACTCCGGGCGAGAAGATGCTGTTCGCGGGCGGGGCCAAGGGCCTCGCGCTCGACATGGAGCGCCATGCGCTGAAGGTCGTCGCAGGCGACGACCCGGCGGTGCTGGTCCACGAGCCGAAGAACAAGGGCGTGGCGGCGATGCTGATCGAGATGCCCGACAGCTTCCCGGTCGCGCTCGGGGTGATCTACGAGGACCCCGCGCCGACCTTCGAGGCCGCGGTGCGCGAGCAGAACGAAGCCGCAGCCAAGGGCAAGACCGCCGACCTCCAGGCGCTCGTCTCCAAGGGCCAGACCTGGCAGGTCGAAAAGGAGCCGCGCGCGGAGTGATAGCGGTTCAGGTTATCCGCGCGGCGATCGGAGCGGCATGTCTCGCGTCGTGCGCCCACGCCCCTGTTCACACGAGCAGTTCGTCGCTCGTTTTGACAAAATGGAAAGGTGTGCAGGCGGATCGCACTAGCCCCGAATGCAAAAGCGGAACGGTTATCTGTCTCGAAGTACAATCCGATGTTCGCTTCGGAGATACGCAGACCCTTAGCGGTCGAAGAGTGCCGGGCAGCTTCGTTGCCTTGGTGACCTACCATTCCGATCCGTTTCTGGACTCCGATGTGCTTGCCGTCGTTGGGATCCGGGCGGACGGTGTTCGCTGGGCGAGAGTCGTCGACATCGTTCGGGATGAGGACGCCGAGGCATGTATCGCCGCGAACGTGCTTGAGAAGTATCACGCAGCTGCGCCTTCCTACGCGTTCCGCCGCGGAGCGTTCTATTGCATTTCGGTCGTCTAAGTTCGCGCCTCGAATAGTGGACAACCTCACCCACTCACTGGTCGGAGCGTTGCTCGGGCGCATCGGGCTGAAGCGGCTGACGCCTTACGCCATGCCGGCGCTGATCGTCGCCGCCAACCTGCCCGACATCGACAGCTTCGTCGCGCCGCTGTTCGGGATCGCCCCGATCGCCGCCCACCGCGGCTTCACCCACGGGCTCGGCGGGCTGGTCACCATGCCTTTCTTGGTCGCGGCAATAATTCTATTGTGGCAAATGTTCCGGACAAGCAAAGAAGGCCCAATTCGTCTTCCCGGACTGCTGATCTGCTGTTTTGTGGCGACGCTCAGCCATCCTCTGCTCGATTACGTCACTTCCTACGGCACGCGGCTGCTCGAGCCACTCTCGCACCGCTGGTTCTACGGCGATGCCATCTTCATCGTCGATCCATGGATCTGGATCATGATCATCCTCGGGCTGGAGATGTCGTGGCGGGCGGAGCGGCTTGGGCGAAACTGGACCCGGCCGGCGCAGTGGGCGTTTGCGGCGGTGCTCGGCTATGTGGCCCTGAATTTCGCGATCTCCGCGCGCGCCGTCGCCGTCACTCGCCCGCTCGTCGAGCGAGTTGCCACGCCGCGGATGATCGAGGCGGGCGAGGTCCCGCTGACCTTCTGGAAGCGCAAGATGATCTGGCGCGGCGACGGGGTCGGCGGCTTCGGCACCTACAACGTGCTCGACGGGCTCAACAGCGCCTGGCTGAGCCCGACGATCGTGCCGCTGAACATGGACGATCCGCGCCTCGCTGCCGCGAAGCGCGACAAGCGGGTCCGCGCCTTCCTGTTCTGGTCGCGCATGCCGATGGTCCACCTGCAGGACGGCCGCGCTTATTTGACCGACCAGCGCTTCTTCGAATCCGGCCGCCCGTCGAGCTCCAACTTCCTCATCCCGCTCGACAATCGCCGGGCCAGTCCATAACTCCGGCGGCATGAGCACGCGCGGAGAGCATCTGGTTCGCGCGGATCGGCGCTTCGCGACCGGCGGCGGAATGCTGGCGAGGTTCGCCGCGCCGGCCTTTTCCCGGGTCCTCGACCAGATCGACCGCCGGCTTGCGAGCGGCGGCCTCGACGTCACCGTTCCGGACGGCGCCCGCCGCCGCCTCGGCTTCCGCGCGCCCGGCGCGAGTGCCTTGGTGCGCCTGCACAGCTGGATGGCGGTGGTCCGGCTGGCCACGTCGGGATCGGTCGGCTGGTACAAGGCGTGGGCGCAGGGCGAATGGTCGAGTCCTGATCCCGTCGCCATCTTCGAGTTGTTCGCGGCCAATGCCGAGCCGCTCGGCGAAATCGCCCGCGCCAAGGGCCCGTTCCGGCTGGTCAATGCGCTCGCCCATCGCCGACGCGACAATGCGCCGCACAGGGCGCGGGAGAACATCGCCGCCCATTACGACCTCGGCAACGATTTCTACGCGGCCTGGCTCGACGAGACGATGACCTATTCGTCGGCCCGCTTTGCCTCACGCGGCGACAGCCTCGAGCGCGCCCAGCTCAACAAGGTCCGCATTTTGCTCGACCGCCTGGCCCTGCAGCCCAGCCAGCGCCTGCTCGAGATCGGCTGCGGCTGGGGCACGCTGGCGATCGAGGCCGCGAAGCGCGGCGCGAGCGTCGTCGGCCTGACCCTGTCGAACGAACAGAAAGACTGGGCCGAACGGAAGATCGCCGCCGCCGGCCTGTCGGACCGGATCGAGATCCGCCTCCAGGATTATCGTGACACCAACGAGCGCTTCGACGCCGTCGCCTCGGTCGAGATGGCCGAGGCGGTGGGCGAGCGCTGGTGGCCGGCCTATCTCGACTGCATCGCCCGTAACCTGCGGCCCGGCGGACGCGCGGCGCTGCAATATATCTCGATCCGCCCCGAGCTGTTTGACCGTTACGGGCGCAACGCCGACTTCATCCAGACCTACATCTTCCCGGGCGGGATGCTGATCGATGAGCCCCGGTTCGAAGCGCTGGCGCTCGACTCCGGCCTGTCATGGGAGGATCGCGAGGGCTTTCGGCGCGATTATGCGGAGACACTGAAGCGCTGGCGCGACCGCTACGACCAGGCGATTGCGCGCGGCGCGCTCAACGGATTCGCCGAACCCTTCCACCAGCTCTGGCGCTATTACCTTATGTATTGCGAGGGCGGGTTCCGCGGCGGCGCGATCGATGTCGCCCAAGTGACGATGATCAAGGTTTGAAATCGTTACGCGACACTGCTCAGGCGCTCGGTGACGGGCTCGCTGCGATCCGCAGCCAATTCCAATTGCCGGCCGTGTTCCCGCCGGAGTCCGAAGCTGCCGCCGAGACGGCCGCAAGGCAGACCTTCACGGACCGCGTCGACCGAACGAACATCCCATTCGTGACGCTCGATCCGTTGAGCTCGACCGATCTCGATCAGGCCTTCGCGATCGAGCAATCGGGGACAGACCTCATCCTCCGTTATGCGATCGCCGACGTCGGCTCGTTCGTCCCGGAGGGCGATCCGGTCGACACGGAGGCCTGGAAGCGCGGCCAAACCATCTACATGCCGGACGGCAAGATCAGTCTTTACCCGACCGTGCTGTGCGAGGGAGCTGCGAGCCTGCTGCCGGATGGCGACCGGCCCGCCGTCATTTTCACGGTGCGTGTCGCCGCCGAGGGGGCGACTAGCCTCGATGGAGTCGAGCGCGCGATTGTCCGCAGCTGCGCCAAGCTCGGTTACGCAACGGTGCGGCCCCAGGACCTGCCTAACGGCTTCGATGAATTGGCGCGCCGCATCACCGCAGCGGAGGATGCGCGCGGCGCATCAAGAGTCGATCCGCCGCAACAGCAAGTCGTCGAAGGCCCGGACGGTTGCTTCTGCCTCGAATTCCGGCCGATGAGCGCGGCCGAGCAATCCAATGCTTGCCTCTCGCTCGCCGCGAACCTCGCCGTCGCGGATGCTCTTTATGCGCACGGGACCGGGTTGTTCCGGGTGATGCCCGAGCCCGACGACTGGTCGATCCGGCGCTTGCGCCACAGCGCGAAGGCCTTCGGCCTCGATTGGCCAAAGGCCATGAGCCTCGAGGATCGGCAGCGTACGCTTGATCCGAACGACCCGAAACAGGCGGCGTTCATGCTCGCAATTCGCCGCGCCGGCGCGCACGCGAGCTATGCGCCGTTCCGCGCCGGTGAGCGGCCCTGGCATTCGACTATGCGCGCGACTTACGTCCATGCAACCGCGCCGCTGCGGCGGCTCGCCGATCGCTATGTCATCGAGGCGGCACTGGCCGTCGCCAACGGTCGCCCCGTGCCCGACGGCGTGAATGCCGCATTCCAGCGCCTGCCCGACGTCATGAACCGCGCAGAGTCGAAGGCGGGACAGGTCGACAGCGCTGTCCTCGAACTCGCCGAGGCTGTCGTGCTGACTGATCGTATTGGTGAGATGTTCGATGGAACGGTTACCGATATCGACCGCAAGCGAGGCGCGCGAATCCAGATCTGCGATCCGGCGATCATCACACGCGTTCCGCCCGAGGGACTGCAGATCGGGGCGCCTGTCCGCCTACGCCTCGACGAGGCCGACCCTGCCCGGCGCCTCACGCGTTTTTCGATTGCCTGACCTCAGTCCCAACCTCGGGCCAGGCTCCTGCCGGCCGCTAGTGCGGCAACGTCTCGACCTGCCGCTGCGCGATCGCCTTGGCGCTCTCGCTCATCCAGCTGATCTGGAGCACGTTGAGGCTGGCCGCGCTCGTCGCGGTGGCAACATAGCCCTCCGCGGCATTCACCCATTGCGCCGAATGCGTGCGGTTCCGTGCAACACTGCCGGTCACGCGCTGCTCGAGCATATCGCCCGCCGTGCGAAGGTCGATCGAATCGGAGGCGAGGCCGCATACCTTGGAGGTGCCGCCCGTGCCGTCGGCATAGTCGAGCATGTACAGATACGAGTGGTCCCCGGAGCTCAGTCGCCAGACCTTGCCCGACGCCGGCCGGCCGAGGCTGTCCCGAAGACCGGCGGGCAACTGGTCGAAGTTGATCGCCGAGACTTCATTGGCGCGAAGTTTCGCTTGGCCGTCGAGGCACGTCGCCTGGAACAGTCCGGACAGGCTCGAATCCTGGGCGTCAGCGACTCCGGCGCTCGTGGCGGCACCGGCCAGGATCGCTGCAAGAAATGGCAACATCGTCATGCTCCATCAAATGAGAGGCCGGGAACCACGAGGGCGGGTCAGCCAGAGGTGGGCGTCGACGGCGAGCGCTGCTGGACGTCCTGCAGATTCTCGCGGTCGCGGCGGCGCTGCTCGTCCCACTGCTGGGCCGTCATGCAGACCTTGCGCGAATTGAGGCGCGATCCGGTATCCTGGATCTTCTCGCAGATGATCCGGTTGGGGTCGGCCTGCTTGGCCGGTTTCTGGCCGTCCTGGGTCTGGGCCAGGGCCGGGGCGGCGGACAGCATCACCGCGCAAGCGGCACCCGCCAAGATCGTCTTCACGCTAAGCATCGGTGGACTCCTGTGATCGCACGTCGGCGATTTCTGCCGATTAATCAGGGCTAAAGCAAGTGCCCTAAGCGTCGACACGGACTTTCTCGCCGGTCGGCGCGGCAGCGCTCAGCCGATCGAGGATCGCCCGGGCCACCACTTCCGGCGGCTTGACGCTGTCCGGTTCCTCGCCGGGGAAGGCGAGGGCGCGCATCCGCGTCCGGGTCGCTCCCGGATCGACGATGTGGACGCGCAGCTTCCCGGTGTGCTCGGTCTCGTCGGCGTAAGCGCCGAGCAGGGTCTCGAGTGCCGCCTTGGATGAGCCGTAGGCGCCCCAGAAGGCGCGCGGCTCGCCACCGACCGACGAGGTCACCGCGACGACCTCCGCCCGCTCGGCCTTGCGCAGCAGGGGATCGAACGCCGCGACCAGCGCCTGGTTGGCGAGCAGGTTCAGGGTCAGCAGCCGCGAATATTCCTTCGGATCGATGTCCTGGACCGGAGTCAGCGAGCCGAGCATCGCTGCGTTGAGGATCAGGATATCGAGCGCCGGCCAGCGCTCGGCGACCGCGGCCCCGAGCCTGGCGATCGATTCGCCGTCGGCAAGGTCGAGCGGAGCGATGGTCGCGCTTCCGCCGGCCGCATGGATCCGGTCCTCGACCTCCTCGAGCGCGGCGGCGGTTCGGGCGACGAGGATCACGTGAGCGCCGGCGGCGCCGAGCGCCTCGGCGGTCGCGGCGCCGATCCCGCGGCTGGCGCCGGTCACCAGCGCGACCTTGCCGGAAAGGGATTTTTCGTCGGTCATCGCGGCGCCCTAGCCGGACTCCGCCTGACCTTCACCCGCAAAAAGGCGGCGGTTGCTCGAAATGCCGTTTCCCGCGCGCTGCCGTTGCGGAAACGCGGTCCGCAGGAGGGCAGCCATGGACTGGAAGACCGGGAGCCGGATCGCCTTCGGCCTGACGTTCGTCGGACTCGGCGTGGTCGGCCTCGTCAACGGGACCTTTGCGCCCAATTGGAACCCGGTCCCCGAGACCGCGCCCGCGCGCGAGTTGCTCGCCTGGCTCACTACGTTGGTCGCGCTGGGGTGCGGCGCCGGCCTGCTGGTGAAGCGCACGGCGGCGTGGGCCGCGCTGGTGCTGACGATCTTCCTGATCCTGTGGACCGCTGCCTTCAAATTCCCGTTCATCGTCCGCGGCCCGCTCGTAGAGGGCTCGTACCAAAGCAACGGCGAGAATTGGGTGCTGATCGCCGCCGCCTGGGCGCTCTATGCCGAGCTGGCCAGCACCCGGAAATTCCTCTCAAGCGACCTCGCGATGCGGATTGCCTGGCTGCTCTACGGCCTCGCCCTCCTTGCCTTCGGCCTGTCGCACTTCTTCTACCTCGAGCTGACCGCGCCGCTCGTCCCGGCGTGGCTCCCGGGGCCGGTGTTCTGGGCCTATGCGACCGGAGTGATCTACACGCTGTGCGGGCTGGCCATCGCCAGCGGGCTCGCGCCGCGGCTCGGAGCGCTCGGCGCCGCGGCGAACATCACCTTGATTACATTGCTGGTGTGGGGACCGATGGTGGCGGCCGGCGGCCTGACTGCGATGCATTGGCAGGAAACCGTTGTCTCCTGTGCGCTGATGACCGCCTCGTGGGTGCTTGTTAGCGGCTCGCCACCAGCGACAGGCTGGCTCCGCCGTCCTTCTCCTCGCGATCGGTGAGGCTGGTCGGATAATTGCCGGTGAAGCAAGCGTCGCAGCGCTGCGGCGCGGCCGCGTCGCGCTCCTGTCCGAGCGCCCGGTACAGGCCTTCGATCGAGACGAAAGCGAGGCTGTCGGCGTTGATATAGTCGCACATCTGATCGACGTTCATCTGCGCCGCGAGCAGCTTGGCGCGCTCGGGCGTGTCGACCCCGTAGAAGCAGCTGTGCCGCGTCGGCGGCGAGGCAATGCGCATGTGCACTTCGCGCGCGCCGGCGTCGCGCATCATCTGCACCAGCTTCACCGAGGTGGTGCCGCGGACGATCGAATCGTCGACCAGCACGATGCTCTTGCCGTCGATCAGCGCCGAGTTGGCGTTGTGCTTGAGCTTCACGCCCTGGAGGCGGACGTCCTGGCTCGGCTGGATGAAGGTCCGGCCGACATAGTGCGAGCGGATGATCCCGAGCTCGAACGGGATGCCCGACGCCTGGGCGAAGCCGAGCGCTGCCGGGACGCCACTGTCCGGCACTGGAACGACATAGTCCGCCTCGACCGGGGCCTCGCGCGACAGCTCGGCACCGATCGCCTTGCGCACCTCGTAGACCGAGACGCCCTCGGCGATGCTGTCCGGCCGCGAGAAATAAACATGCTCGAAGATGCACGGCCGCGCTTCGGCCTGCTCGAACGGGCGGAAGGAGCGGACCCCGCGGTCGTTGACCACCACCAGCTCGCCCGGCTCGACGTCGCGGATGAAGGTCGCGCCGATGACGTCGAGCGCGACGGTTTCGCTGGCGAAAATCGTCGCCTCGCCGAGCTTGCCCATCACCAGCGGCCGGATGCCGAGCGGGTCGCGGCAGGCGATCAGCCCGTCCTCGGTCAGGACCAGCAGCGAATAAGCGCCTTCGACCTGCTTCAGGGCGTCCACCAGGCGGTCGAGGTTGTTCGCGTTGTGCGAGGTCGCGACGAGGTGGATGATGACCTCGGTGTCGCTGGTCGACTGAAAGATCGAGCCGCGGCGGTTGAGCGTCCGGCGCAGCTTCAGGGCGTTCGAGAGGTTGCCGTTATGGGCGACCGCGAAACCGCCCTCGGCGAGGTCGGCATAGAGCGGCTGGATATTGCGCAGGCCCGATTCGCCGGTGGTGGAATAGCGGACGTGGCCGATTGCCGAGCGGCCGGCGAGCCTGCGGACGATGTCGTCGCGGTCGAAATTGCCGGCGACGTGGCCCATCGCCCGGTGGGAATGGAAATGCTGCCCGTCGAAGCTGGTGATGCCCGCCGCTTCCTGGCCGCGATGCTGGAGCGCGTGCAGGCCGAGCGCGACGAAGCTCGAGGCATGGTCGGCGCCCCAAATGCCGAAAATGCCGCATTCCTCGCGCAGCTTGTCGCCATCGAGGTCAATTGGCTCGAACGGATGGGTCGTCAGCATGTCCCGGCTCCAGGCTGGCGTCTCGGAATCGTCATATAGGTGGAGGCGCCACCTTTGTCGCCCCCACCCTGAATAAGATGTGAAGTTTTAACGACTTACGGTCGTTAGGCCTTGAAAAGGCTCGGATACTGCCGCTTCAGCGCGGCGACCTTCGGCTGGTCGTTGAACACGATATAGGGCTCCCACGGGTGCTTGCGCGCATAATCCTGATGGTAGGCCTCGGCGGGATAGAAGCCGCCGCTTTCGATCCTGGTCGCGATCGGCTTCTTGAACACGTGCCCAGCGGTGAGCTTGGCGATGAAGCTTCGTGCCTGGGCGGCCTGGCTGCCATTCTGTGGGAAGATTGCGCTGCGGTAGCTCGGGCCGACGTCCGGGCCTTGGCGGTTGACCTGGGTCGGGTCGTGCGCGACCGCGAAATAGACCTGCAGCAGCTGGGCGTAGCTGACCTGCGCCGGGTCGTAAGTGATGCGCACCGCCTCGGCATGGCCGGTGCCTTCGGTGCTGACCTTGTCGTAGCTGGCGTCAGCGGCCTTGCCCCCGGCGAAGCCCGAGACCACGTCCGTCACTCCCTTCACATGCTCGAACACGCTTTCCATGCCCCAGAAGCAACCGCCGGCGAGCACGGCCGTCTCGGTGCGCGGCGCGCTATGGGCGGGTCCCGACACGGCCGCAGCCGCAACGACGAGCAATCCTGCCAGCTTCATGAACGATCCTTTCGACAGCAATGTAGGATTGAAGATACGGGCTGCACACCCTGCTGGACGCACAATCGGATGCACAATAGGGGAACTGCTGACACGGAGGTCAGTTAGCCATGCCCACCTACACCGCGCCGGTGCGCGAAACCCAGTTCATCCTCAACGACGTCCTCGACATCGGCCGCTATGCGAACCTGCCGGGCTTCGCTAACGCGACTCCCGACCTGATCGAGGCGATCCTGGAAGAGGCCGGGAAGTTCTCGGCCGAGGTGCTGGCGCCGCTCAACAAGATCGGCGACGAGGTCGGCTGCAAGCGCGCCGACGACGGCTCGGTCACCACTCCGCCCGGCTTCAAGGAGGCGTACGACCAGTTCGTCGAAGCCGGCTGGCCGACTCTGACCGGTCCGGAGGAATATGGCGGCCAGGGCCTGCCGCAGGTCGTCGGCACCGCGGTCACCGAATATATATTGTCGGCCAACCACAGCTTCGAAATGTACCAGGGGCTGACGTCGGGCGCGATCGCCTCGCTGCTGGTCAAGGGCTCGGACGAGCTCAAGCAAAAGTACGTCCCGACCATGATCACCGGCAAATGGACCGGGACCATGAACCTCACCGAGCCGCACTGCGGGACCGACCTCGGCCTGCTCAAGACCCGCGCCGAGCCCAACCCCGACGGCAGCTATGCGATCACCGGGACCAAGATTTTCATATCGTCGGGCGAGCACGACCTTGCTGAGAACATCATTCACCTGGTCCTCGCCAAGATCGCCGGAGCGCCGGACAACGTCAAAGGCATCAGCCTGTTCGTGGTGCCCAAGGTGCTGGTCAACGACGACGGCAGCCTCGGCGAGCGCAACGCGCTCTCGTGCGGCGCGCTCGAGAAGAAAATGGGGATTCACGGCAACGCGACCTGCGTGATGAATTACGACGGCGCGAAGGGCTGGCTGGTCGGCGAGCCCGAGAAGGGCCTTGCGGCGATGTTCATCATGATGAACGCGGCGCGGCTCGGCGTCGGGCTCCAGGGCCTGGCCCAGGGCGAGGTCGCCTACCAGAATGCGGCGACCTACGCGAAGGATCGGCGCCAGGGCAAAGCGCTGCGCGAGGACGAGCGCGAGGCCGGCGCCAAGGCCGATGCGATCATCGTCCACCCCGACGTCCGGCGGATGCTGATGGAGGCTCGCGCCTACATCGAGGCGGGCCGGGCGCTCGTGCTGTGGGGTGCGCTCCAGGTCGATCTCCTGCGTCGCTCGCCCGACGAGGCGGAGCGGCAGGTGGCGGATGACCTGCTCGGCCTGCTGACTCCGGTCATCAAGGGCTATCTCACCGACAAGGGGTTCGATGCCGCGGTCAATGCCCAGCAGGTGTTCGGCGGCCACGGCTATATCCGCGAGCACGGCATGGAGCAGTTCGTGCGCGACGCCCGGATCACCCAGATCTACGAGGGGACCAACGGCATCCAGGCAATGGACCTGGTCGGCCGCAAGCTCCCCAAGGACGGCGGCCGCGCGATCCGCACCTTCTTCCAACTGCTGTCGAGCGAGATCGCGGACGCGTCGCATTCCGAGACCCTGAAGCCGCTGCTCGGCGAGCTGAGCCGAGCGATCGGTGACCTCCAGGAAGCGACCATGTGGCTCGCGCAGAACGCTCCGGCCGACCCCGACAACGCCGGCGCGGGCGCCTATGCCTATATGGAGCTGTTGGGCTTGGTCAGCCTCGGCTGGATGTGGCTCAAGATGGCCGCCGCGTCGACCCGCGCGCTGGCCGAGGGGGCCGAGGATCGCGCGTTCCACGAGACCAAGCTGGCGACTGCGCGCTTCTTCGCGCTGCGCGAGCTGCCGATGACCTCGGCGCTGCGCCGCAAGATCGAGGCGGGCGCCGAAACCGTGATGAAGATTCCCGCCGAAGCTTTCTAGGCACTTTCCTACCGGCCAGTCGCTGCGCCATAAGCGAAGCCGAGAAGCTCGCCCTCCCTTGCTCGCTTGTCGAGCAGGCGAGTGGTGCCGAACGAGCGGCCCGGTGCTGCGTCTTGCGCCGGGCCGCTTTGTTCAGCGGGTGAAGGTCTTCGCCTCGCCGATCGAATCGGACCGCTTGCCCTTGCCGCCGGCGCACGGCGGCGCTTCGACCGCGCCAAACTTGCCGTTGAGGCAGGCGATCACCCGCGCCCGGACCTGGTTCTTGGCCGGGCCCTGGAGCAGCTGTGCGGGCAGGCTCGCGAGCTTCACCTCGGGCGTCGACTGCGGCTTGCCGACCTGGAAGGGGGTCGACGGGGTCGAATAGCGCGACTTCCAGCAGAACGCCTTGTCGGCCGGCTTGATCCAGCATTTGCTGTCCGCGCAATAAGCCCAAGGGCCGCCGGCGGCGGAGACATATTTCGGCACCTTGCAGTCGCTGTCGGCGTGGCAGACCTTGCTCGCCGGATCCTCGATGACAATGCAGCCGCCGCCGATTCCGTCGGTCTCGATGCCGCTGGCCGAGCGAACCATGTGCATCTTGCCGACGATCGCCCCGGGCCCGGCCTGGGCGACAGGCAGCGCCGCGATCGCCATCCGCTTCTCGTTCGGGTCGACCACCGCCGCCGCGGGCGCGGACGGGGCAGCCGCGGGCGCCGTGGCCGAGCCGGTCGCATTGCCGGTGGTGGCGACCGCCGCATTGGCTCCGGCGGCATTGCCGTTGTCGCCGGATTTGCCGCCGCAGCTCGCCAGCGCCAGGACGACCGCGCTGCCGGCCAGGAATCGAAGGGTGTTTGTCATGTGCACGCCCCTTGCCTGCGCGGCGCGTGACGCGCCCGCGCCGCAATCCGGCACGCCGGCGCCTTAACACAGGTCCACCGCCGAATCGAACGCAGCAGTGGGGGAGGGCTATTTCTCGAACACGTAACCCTCGATGCCGACGTCCTGATAGCCGGAGTCCAGGGCCGACTGGACGCCGACCTTCGTGGCCGTCGTGAAGAAGTCGCCGCGCTCCGGGCTGTAGAACACCCGCAACGGAACGGTTCCCGATTGCTCGGTCGGAAAGATGTGGCCCTCGACCCGGATGCGCTGGTAGCCGCGCAGTTCGGCGTCCCGGATCGAGCTCGCTTTGGCGACCGTGTAATTGTCGGCGAGCCGATCGTTCCAATAGAGGTACAAGGGCAGCGTGGCGAGCTGGGTCGGGGCCGCGTAAGCGCGACCTTCTTCGCGAATGTACTGATCTTTCCAGCACATTGGGATCCTAAGCTTAGAATTCCACGTGGACAAGTTGTCGCG
>JADMIO012901629.1_pt1 | contig 125280 bp, 55 predicted proteins | sample 8958161 | NCBI WGS metagenome assembly JADMIO01 (sample SAMN16585339, study PRJNA669376) | soil metagenome | isolation source: Crop rotation soil | place: USA: Cullars Rotation, Alabama | collected 2011
CGTCGGTCTGATTATTAGTCTGGGACCACGGTCCCACTCGTATCGTCGGTCTGATTATTAGTCTGGAACCACGGTCCCACTCGTATCGTCGGTCTGATTATTAGTCTGGGACCACGGTCCCACTCGTATCGTCGGTCTGATTATTAGTCTGGGACCACGATCCCACTCGTGTTGTCGGTCTGATTATCGGTCTGGGACCACGGTCCCACTTGTATTGTCGATCAGACTATCAGCGTGAGACTACGATTCCATCAATGCCTGTCAAGGGCAAGTATTGACATTCGTCGTAACCTGTAGAACGGAGTAACCTCGGTGTGCGGTTGTATGCCTGCTGTGGATTGCTGCTGTGTCCTGCTTATCCACAACATTTTGCGCACGGTTATGTGGACAAAATACCTGGTTACCCAGGCCGTGCCGGCACGTTAACCGGGCTGCATCCGATGCAAGTGTGTCGCTGTCGACGAGCTCGCGAGCTCGGACATGAGGTTGCCCCGTATTCAGTGTCGCTGATTTGTATTGTCTGAAGTTGCTTTTACGTTAAGTTGATGCAGATCAATTAATACGATACCTGCGTCATAATTGATTATTTGACGTGGTTTGATGGCCTCCACGCACGTTGTGATATGTAGATGATAATCATTATCACTTTACGGGTCCTTTCCGGTGATCCGACAGGTTACGGGGCGGCGACCTCGCGGGTTTTCGCTATTTATGAAAATTTTCCGGTTTAAGGCGTTTCCGTTCTTCTTCGTCATAACTTAATGTTTTTATTTAAAATACCCTCTGAAAAGAAAGGAAACGACAGGTGCTGAAAGCGAGCTTTTTGGCCTCTGTCGTTTCCTTTCTCTGTTTTTGTCCGTGGAATGAACAATGGAAGTCCGAGCTCATCGCTAATAACTTCGTATAGCATACATTATACGAAGTTATATTCGATGCGGCCGATCTAGCAGAAAGTCAAAAGCCTCCGACCGGAGGCTTTTAACTTCTGTCACCTAGGTTACGCCCCGCCCTGCCACTCATCGCAGTACTGTTGTAATTCATTAAGCATTCTGCCGACATGGAAGCCATCACAAACGGCATGATGAACCTGAATCGCCAGCGGCATCAGCACCTTGTCGCCTTGCGTATAATATTTGCCCATGGTGAAAACGGGGGCGAAGAAGTTGTCCATATTGGCCACGTTTAAATCAAAACTGGTGAAACTCACCCAGGGATTGGCTGAGACGAAAAACATATTCTCAATAAACCCTTTAGGGAAATAGGCCAGGTTTTCACCGTAACACGCCACATCTTGCGAATATATGTGTAGAAACTGCCGGAAATCGTCGTGGTATTCACTCCAGAGCGATGAAAACGTTTCAGTTTGCTCATGGAAAACGGTGTAACAAGGGTGAACACTATCCCATATCACCAGCTCACCGTCTTTCATTGCCATACGAAATTCCGGATGAGCATTCATCAGGCGGGCAAGAATGTGAATAAAGGCCGGATAAAACTTGTGCTTATTTTTCTTTACGGTCTTTAAAAAGGCCGTAATATCCAGCTGAACGGTCTGGTTATAGGTACATTGAGCAACTGACTGAAATGCCTCAAAATGTTCTTTACGATGCCATTGGGATATATCAACGGTGGTATATCCAGTGATTTTTTTCTCCATTTTAGCTTCCTTAGCTCCTGAAAATCTCGATAACTCAAAAAATACGCCCGGTAGTGATCTTATTTCATTATGGTGAAAGTTGGAACCTCTTACGTGCCGATCAGATTAAAACGAAAGGCCCAGTCTTTCGACTGAGCCTTTCGTTTTATTTGACCATGTTGGTATGATTTAAATTAATACGACTCACTATAGGGTCAGTGCGGCCGCGACTTCAAGTCACGTGAATTCCAAGCTTCGGATCCCACTGTGCTGGAAAGAAGGGGCGCAGTATGCCGGCATGTCGCAGCAGTTGTACGACACGCAAGCTGTGTTTCGGCAGGAGATCGATCGCTGCGCGGAGTTGCTGTCAGGGCATTTGCATCTCGATCCGCGCGAGGTGATTTACGCGGCAGAGGCGGGCGTGTTGACGCAAACGTTCCTGACGCAACCGGCCTTGTTCATGGTCGAGTATGCGTTGGCGCGTTTGTTGATGTCGTGGGGAGTCGAGCCTGCGGCGATGATCGGGCACAGTATCGGGGAGTATGTGGCGGCGTGTTTGGCGGGCGTCTTCTCGCTCGAAGATGCGCTAGCGCTGGTCGCAGCCCGGGGCGCGCTGATACAAGCGTCACCGCGCGGGCAGATGCTGGCGGTGCCGCTGGCGGAAGACGAAGTGAGAGAGCTCCTGCCGCGCGGACTTTCTCTGGCAGTGGTCAACGCGCCGAAGAGTTGCGTAGTGGCGGGCCCGGGTGAAGTGGTGCAGCAGTTTCAAAGTATGCTCGCGGACAGAGAGATTCATTCACAACTGCTGCAAACCTCGCATGCGTTTCATTCCGAGATGTTGGAGCCGGTTCTCGATGAGTTCACGAGGCGAGCCGGCGAGGTGCAGTTGAGAGCACCGGCGATTCCGTTCATTTCGAACGTCACCGGAACGTGGATCACGAGTGCGGACGCCACGGATCCAAACTACTGGACCCGTCACCTGCGTCAGACGGTACGCTTCGCCGACGGCATGCGTGAGATGTTTCAAAAGCCCGACTGGATTTTCGTCGAGGTTGGACCAGGTCGTATCCTGACCGGGCTGGCAAAACGAAACGAGCCGGAGAACGGGCGGCACGTGATTCTGAACACGATGTCAGGTCCGCAAAAGGAACACTCTGACGTAAACGTTCTGCTCACTGCGCTCGGTAAATTCTGGCTGGCCGGAGGGCGCGTCGACTGGTTGCGATTCAATGCCGGTAAACAGCGGCGCCGCGTGCCGCTGCCGACGTATCCGTTTGAACGCAAGCTGCATTTCGTCGAGCCACAGCCACGCCATCCCGGAAGCAACAATGGTTCCCGAACACACAAAGCTCCGCTTCAGAATTGGCTCTACCTGCCGTCGTGGAAACGCGTGCCGGTGGGTGTTCCCGACCAGGATACTCAGCAAGGCATGTGGCTGGTGTTTGTCGACGAGGCGGGAGTGGGTGAGGAGTTGGCGCAGCGCTTGCGCTCGACGGGCCGAGAGGTGATTACCGTCAGAGCAGACGAGCGTTTCAGCAAAGACGACGAGAATAACTATACGATCGATCCGGGGAACGGCGCAGACTGGCAAGCGCTACTCAGGGCTTTGTCAGCCGCGGGCCTGAGACGCGTGGTCCATCTGTGGGGACTCACGGACGAAGAGGCCGGCGCAGAGCGCGAATACGAATTAGGAATCGGCAGTTTGATCTTCCTCACGCAAGCCCTCGCGAACTATGTCACCACTCCGGTTCAGCTACTGGTGGTCACACACTCTGCTCAGGAAGTGACGGGAGACGAAGTCCTGCATCCGGAAAAGGCCACGATTTTGTCTGCGTGCGCAGTGATACCGCTGGAGCACCCGAACTTGAGCTGTCGCAGCATAGACGTCAGCACCACCAGCGGTGAACGTTTGCTCAAACAGTTGTTCGCCGAAGTGATCGCCGTGAACGAAGATCGGGTGGCGGCATTTCGTGGGCAGCACCGATGGGTACAGACATTCGAGCGCGTCACAGACTCCGCACCATCGCGTTTGCGCGAACGCGGTGTGTACCTGATTACTGACGGATTGAGCCGGATTGGGTTAGCAGTTGCACGGTTCCTCGCACAAAACGTGCGTGCGCGGATTGTGCTCTTGACGCGGGATGAGAGTGAGTGGCCGGCTGAGCTAGGCGAAGTACTGGTGCTGCGCGCGGATGGGTTTGACGAACAGCAGATGCGTGAAGCACTGGCAGCGACCGAAGCCAGATTCGGCGAGCTGCACGGCGTCATTCATACAGGCGCTAACGCCGGCGCCTACAAAGAGATCGTCGAGTTGAGGCCGTCTGAGTGCGAGCGCGATCTGCGCGCCACGGCTCAGGAGCTGAACGTGCTAGAACGGATCCTCGCTGGTCGCGAACTGGATTTTTGTTTGCTGTTTTCTTCGGTTTCGGCTGTGCTCGGCCGCCGTGGATCTGCTGCGAATGTGGCGACGAACATTCTGGTCGACGTCGCCGTTCAGAAACACAATCAGCAGACGCTGGAAAACTGGACCAGCATCAACTGGGACCGGATCGAAGACGGCAATCTAGACTTCGACGAAGAGCTCGCGATTCGTGAAGAGGAGATTGGCGAGGTCCTGGCGCGCGTTCTTGCGCTCGCGCCCACGCCTCAAGTCGTCGTTTCGACGACAGACCTTCCGTCACGGCGCGAAGCTGAGATGCGCCGCGCGTTGAAAGACAACCCGGCAACGGCGCCGCCCGCAACGGTCGAGGCTGCGCCGTCGCCTGCTTATGCCGCTCCCGGAAGTAAAACGGAGAAAGTGCTGGCAGAGATTTGGGAAGATCTACTCGGAATCGAGCGGGTCGGAGTGCACGACAACTTTTTCGATCTCGAGGGGCATTCGTTGCTGGGGACGATCATGATCTCCCGGATTCGCAAATCCTTTGGAGTGGACCTCGAGCTCACCGAGATCTTTCAGGCGCCGACAGTGCATGGCCTCGCGTTGCTCGTCGAGCAGCGCGCCGGCGCGCAAAAGTCAGTGGTGAAGATGTCTCGCGCCACGCGCCGCGGCGTCACGCGACAATAACCGCGCGCGCCGCGAACTCTAACTCGATAGCGAATGAACGGACCGCGCGAAGGCTGACTCCATCGTCGCCAACGCCGGAAAACGTGGCTCGTCGAGCCTCAGCGTGAGACATTTACTCCCGCCGCCTGCTTTCAGAAACTCCGACAAATCCGTCTGGATCACCTCGAAACCGGCTGCCTCCAGCTCAGCTCGTAACTCACTGCTGATCCGGTTCACGATCACCACATCGTCGATATTCACCGCGTTGCACGCAAACGTAACCGCATCTCTCTCAGACACCGCGATGCGCTTGCTGCGCGGCACACGCTCTGCAATCTCACGGCGCGCCTGGTCGTCGAAGGCCCCGGGGTAATACATCAAATACCCGCGACTAAGCGGGCAGAAGCACGTATCAAGATGATAGAACCGCTCGTCGACCAATCGTAACGGCACGACTTCCAGATCGAAATACTCCGACAGATGCGCCTGCGCCGTGCGCGCGGAGCGATAGCCCCAGCCCATCCACAACAACGTTTCATTGCGGTCCAGCAACGCGTCTCCGGCTCCTTCGAAATTCACGCCCGAAGGTGTTTTGTGAATCTGAAACTGGTTCTCGCTGAACCAGTTTTGAAAGTGTCTTTCTTCGCCCGTGCGCTGCGGATGAAGGAAACGACTCACCATCACTTTGTTGTCGAACATCAGCGCGGCGTTAGCGGTGAAGACCATGTCGGGCAGTCCCGGCTGGGGTTCCACGAGCTTCACGTGGGCGCGCTCGCCGATCAATTGATAGAGCCGCTGCCACTGTTGCAGGGCGCGCTCCGTGCAGATCCCCTGGTGCAGGGCCATCCAGTGATTGATGACGTAGGTCACCTCGAAATACTTCGGCGAGCACATCAGAAACGTATGTGCAAAACTCATAAGCACCTCTTTGTCGGGTTAACTTGTCGTGGAGGGTGAGAGCAGGTAGACAGGGATTTACAAGATTTCTCGCATCCCGAAAAATTTCGTAAATCCCGTCGCCGTCGAACTAGGCCTCGCGTAGTGCTTCGAGGGGATTGATCCGTGTTGCCCTGTAAGCGGGGATGAGGCTGGCCGCCACCGCCACGCCGACCAGGAAAAACGAGACGAGCAGGAAAGTCCAAACGTCAGTGGCGCCAATGCCGAACAGCAGCGTGGAAATGAAACGCGTCAAAAACAGACTCACGCCCACGCCGATAAACACCCCGATCAGCACCAGTCGCAACGCATTCGTCAAAATCAGTTTGAAGATGCCTTGCCGCTGCGAGCCCAACGCCATGCGCAAGCCAAGCTCGTGCGTTCTTTGCGCCACCGAGTACGAAATCAAACCATAAATTCCGACTGCGGCCAGAACCAAAGCGAGCGCCGCGAAGATTCCGAGCAGCAACGTGCGGAAGCGTGGCTGGGCCACGGAAGCGTTGACCAGTTGCTCCATCGTGCGCATGTTCGCAATCGGCTGATCCTTGTCCACTGACCGCACCGCGCCACGCACGGCGCCGAGGAGGCTGGCCGGATCCGAGCTGGTCCGCACGACCACGTTCGTGGCCCCGGACGTCAATTGCGGAAGATACATCTCGGGCGTGACACTACGGTCCAGCGCCTGATGATGTATGTTGCCGACGACGCCGACGATCTCACAGGTGATTGGTTCGCCGAGGTCGACGATCAACCGCTTCCCAATCGCATCCTGTCCGCCAAAGAAATTGTTGGCGATCATCTCGTTGACGACGACTACGTGAGCAGCCTCGCTAACCTCCTGGTCCGTGAAGTCGCGACCGCCCTTGATCGGAATTCCCATCGTCTGGAAGTAACGGGCGCTGACCGATCGATAATTCGCGAGAAACTTATTCTGGTTCGGATCGACGCCGCCGCTTTCGAGGTGAAAATACGTATCGTTGAGCTGGCCACTCAAAGGAAGTTCTGACACGGTGGCCGCGCCGGCTACGCCCGGCAACGCTCCGATCTTTTCCAGCACGTCCTTGAAGAAGTTTGCCCGCAGTTGTGGTTTCGGGAATTTGGCTTGCGGCAACTCGATCTGCATGGTCAGCAGGTTTTGGGTGTTGAAGCCGGGATCGACGTCCTGCAGTCTCGAGAAACTTCTGAGCATCAGTCCCGCGCCGATGGCGAGCGCCAAGGCCAGCGCCACCTGGACCACGACCAGTATGTTGCTGAGATAGTTGCGATAAGAACCTTTCTGTGAGCCCCGCTCCTTGAGCGTCTCGGTGAGGTTCAGTTTTGAAGCTTGCAGGGCCGGCGCTAACCCGAACACAAGGCCGGTGATGATCGAGATCGCGAGACTAAACACCAGCACGCGCCAATCCACGCTGACTTCGTTCAGACGAGGCACGTCGCCCGTGGCGGCGGCAAGCAGCACGCGCGTGCCTACCAGAGCCAGCAGGCCGCCCACGATTCCGCCCAGCAGTGACAGGACCACACTCTCCGTCAACAACTGCCTGAGCAAACGTGAGCGCTTGGCGCCCAGCGCCGTGCGAATGGCGACTTCTTTCTGCCGGCCCGCGGCGCGCGCCAGCAACAGGTTCGCCACGTTGGCGCACGCCAGTAATAAAACAAACGCGACGGCGCCAAGCAGCATGAACAAGGTCGAACGAACGTTGCCGATGACCTTTTCGGTCAGCGAAACCAGCCGCATTCCGTAACCGGTGTTTGTATCCGGATACTGTTGGGCCAACTGGCCGCTCAGGACGTCGACCTCGGCTTGCGCTTGCTGCAGCGAGACATTCGGTTTCAACAATCCGATCGGCCGCAGAAAGTGCGCTTTTCGAATCTGCATTCCTTTGACGTAAAAAGGCGCGACTTCCCAGATCTCCGCTTTCTCCGGAAACTCGAAACCTTTCGGCATCACCCCGATAACGGTGAATGGTTTACCGTCGAGGGGAATGGTTTTGCCGACGATACTCGCATCCGAGCCATAACGACGTTGCCAGAGCCCATAGCTCAGCACCGTCACTGGATCGTGACCCGCTTGTTCTTCGTCCATTGCAAAACCGCGGCCGAGGATGGGCTTGACGCCCAGCGTGTCGAAGAAGTTTGCAGAAGTGGCCGCGCCGGAGATGCGCTCGGGATTATCGAGGTCGTTCAGATTGTGAGTGACCGGAAGAAAGGCAGCCAGTTGCTCAAAGCTCTGCAATTGCTTGCGATAATCCATGTAATCGGGCGGCGAGACCGCGCCTTTATCACCGCTCGTCGATTTGCCCCACGCCCATACCAGACGATCAGAGTTCTCGTATGGGAGTGGTCGCAGCAAGACTGCATTCACGACGCTGAAGATCGCGCTGTTAGCTCCGATCCCCAGCGCCAGCGTGATCACTGCGACGACGGTGAAGGCTGGGTTTTTAACCAGCATCTTGAGGCTGTATTTAATATCCTGCATGACGATTCTCCGTAAACACGGATTGACGCCGATCAGCGGGAATCCGCGGCCAGCTTGAAATTGGAACGTGAGTGTTAATTGGCGAGCACTGGCTCCTTCGAGCCATATTCAGCCGAGCTCAGCTGATTGAACGCCTCCCACGCGAACTCTTTGCCGAAACTCTTGATGTTGCGGTCGTATTCTACCTTACCGTAATCAAGCTTGATAATCCGATCGGCTACATAGTAATAGCGATCGTCGTGGCTGATTGCGATAATTGTCTTGCCTTTCGCTCTCAACTCCGGCAACAGGTGCAGATAGAACACCTCTTTGAACACCGGATCCTGGTCCGCCGCCCACTCGTCAAACACATAAATCGGACGATCCTCGAGATATGAGGTCAGCAAAGCCAGGCGCTTGCGTTGGCCCTGAGACACGGCCGTCGACGAGAGGATGCCTTCTTTGATCTCCACAGTGCCGCTCAACTGTAGTTTATCCAAGTAGGTCTTGGCCTGAGTGTCCAGTTCCTGGCTGCTCTGGCCGTTGTTGAGACCCAATAGAGTATCGAAAAGGAAGAAATCTGAAAAGACCATCGAGAAGTGCTGTCGATAAGCATCTCTCGTCGCGTCGGTGATCGCGTGGCCGTTCATCCTGACCTCGCCGCTCTCCGCGCTGTAAAGGCCCGTCAACAATTTGGCCAGCGTGGTCTTGCCGCTGCCGTTGCCGCCGACGAGAAATACCAGTTCGCCGGGTTTCAACTTCAGATCGATCGGACCAAGCGTGAAGCGCGTCGTCTCATTTTCGCGATAGTAGGTATGCGTCACGCCGTGGAACGACAACTCACGCCAATTGTTTTCGGGGCCAAGCTGACCGGCGGCCTCCAGCTCCGTCGATTTCTCTTCCAGCGAAAGCCCGAGAGACTGGATCTTGTCCATCGCGATCTTCGCGCGGCCGAAAGCCGGCAGCAGGGAAGAAAGAATGTCCATCGGCGAGACGATGTACAGCATCACGAGGATCGAAGCGGTGAGCGTCTGGCTACTGATGGTCATGAACTTCGGCATCACGAACAACAGCAACCCGATAATCACAAAGAACATCAACTGCCCCCAACTGCCGGCAGCGGTGTAGAAGCTCACGCCGATGATGTTGTTGCGCTTATAGTCGGATGCCGTGAACTCCAGAATGCGTGAAATGAATTCTTCGCGGCGTTGCCGGTGCAGCTTGATCTCCTTGATGCCTTCCGTTAAGGCGCGGAAGTGGGAGAACAGTTTGTCCTGGTTCTCGCGCGCGCGCTTCGTGAACTTCGCGCCGTGTTTGGTCAGTACCTTGAAGCCGACGACGCCCATCGAAATAAAGAAGACGACCAGCGCCAGCGATACCGGAGTCAGATAGCCGAGATACAGCAAGCACGCGAGCAATACGGTCGCGTGCGTGCAGACCAGCGGAATCAGTGTAAAGACACTGCCGATCACCAGCACGTCGTCTGTCAGCGTAGCCAGCAATCTCGGAATGCCGATGCTTTCGAGATGCCGCAACGGCGCGGCGACGATGCGCCGGCACAGATGCATACGTAAATCGAAGATCGCACCCTGGACCAGGTTCGCCATCAGGATCGAGGCGATCAACCGGGTCAGGGGCAGGAAGAAACAGAGACCGATGAATCCCCAGATCAACGTGGCGTTGAATCTGGCTTCACCGAGTGCGAGTGAGTTGTTAATCAAGCCGAGCAGGAAGGCATGGCTCGCTCCGCTTAAGACACCGGCGACGATTGCGAGTAACACTGTTACTTTCGCGCGCCTGAAAAGAAAAAGAAAGATGGTCTTCATGGGTCGTTACTCCTTATGGCTTTCCGTTTTGCTGATACATGCCGACAGTCGCTCAGCCAATACTTGAACGTGGGGTTCCAGCACGATTACTGAATGGTTACCGGGAATGTCGTGAATCTCGACTGGTTGGGTGCTGAGTTTGTCCCAGCCGAACGTCGGATCGCGCAACTGCGTCCGCATCGTCTCGTCAAAGCGCTCCTGCACTTCGTCGTCAAGGTCAGTCGCGCGAAATAGAGTGATGCGGCCGGAATAGATACCCGGCGAGTAGTTCTGCACGGCGCTCATGCGGGCTCGGTAGCCGTCGATGTGCCGGCGCAGCCAGGTTTGTGAAACTTCGTCGGTCAGGATGTTCGCTTTGCCTAATTCATTCAGAACGTAATTGAACTTCTCTTCCGGCGGCAGTCCTGAAAGACTGTCAAACGTGACGGGAAGATCGAGACCGCGCTGGTGACCGAGGTCTCTGGCGATGATGAGCAACAGCGTGGTGTCGTCGAGGTTTGCGATCTTGCCGACGATGTCCGGCGCCGGCGTGTCCATGATGACCAGCAGCGGCACGTTCTCACCGGCGCTGGTCAGTTGCCGGGCCATCTCGAACGCGAGGATACTGCCCCACGAGAAACCGCCCAGCAGGTATGGTCCACCGGGCTGCACGCCACGCACGGCGTTGACGTAGTAGCCGGCCATCTCTTCGAGGGTGCCGTAAGGGTCGCCGTCACTGCTGATGTCTGAGAGCTCGCGCGCCTGAAGTCCATAGAACGGTTGGTCGGGACCGAGATGCCGCACCAGATCGCGGAAACAGAAGATGCCGCCGCCGATCGGGTGCACACAGAAGAAAGGACGCTTCGAGCCGCCGGTCTGCATCGGCACCGCCGGCGAGACCTTGCCGTTGCCATTCGTTTCAGGCTTTGCGATCGACTGGGCCAATCCGGCGACCGTGGGTTTGTTGATGAGTTTGTCGGGCGGCAGTTTGACGTTGAAAATCCCGCTGAGCCGTCGCATCACCTGAATGGCAAGCAGCGAGTGACCACCCATCTCGAAGAAGTTGTCGTGCACGCCTACTTTGTTGACGCCGAGCAGCTCTTTGAAGACTGCGGCGACGATACGCTCGCCTTTGTTGCGCGGCGCATCCTTCGTTTCGGCCGAAGGAGTTGGCGCACTCGTCGTCGGTTGCGACTTTGTGGATGGCGGTGTCGGGGGCGGCGCCTCGGAGCCGTTTTCGGACAAAGAGTGGGCCAACTCGGGAGAGGCGCTCTGCTGCGACGAACCGTTCTTCTTCGGTTCGGCCCAGTAGCGTTGTCGCTCGAAGGGATAGGTCGGCAGCGTCACGCGCGCGCGGCGCTCTTCGCTGTAGTACTGTTGCCAATCGACGTCTACGCCGCCCAGCCAAACTTGCCCAACCGCCGCGCTCACGCGCTCGGCTTCACTCGTCTGCTCATCCGCTACGCCCAACGTGGGCACTACCACCGCGTCTGCGCCCCAAACCGCGCGCGCCAATGTCGTCAGCACTTTCCCTGGCCCTACTTCCACCACCACGCTCTCGCCTTCGCGCTTCAGCGTTTCCAGTCCCGCCCAGAACCGCACCGGCTCGCGCACCTGCCGCACCCAGTAATCCACTGACTGCACTTCGCTGCCGTCGATCCATTCGCCCGTCACACTCGACACATACCGTTGCTGCGGCTCGCGCAACTGCACCTGCGACACCACCGCCCGGTACTCGTCCAGCATCGGCTCCATCAACTCCGAATGAAACGCATGCGACGTCTCCAATCGCCGGCGCCAGATGCCTTCCGCCTTTAACTCCTGCTCGATTTCCGTAATCGCCTCGGTAGTACCGGCCAGCACCGTCAACTCCGCTCCATTCAGCGCTGCCACATCCACTCGCCCGCGGCTCAACGTGCGCGTCGCTTCTTCATTCAGTCCCACCGACAGCATCGCGCCCGCTTGCTGCTGTTGCATCAACCGCGCTCGCACCGTCACCAACCGCAGCGCCTCCGCTTCACTCAGCACGCCCGCCACACACGCCGCCACAAACTCTCCCAGACTGTGGCCCAGCATCCCCTGCGGCTTCACGCCCCAGTGTTGCCACTGCTTCACCAGCGCATACTCCGTGATGAACAACGCCGGCTGCGTCACCGCCGTCTGCTGCAACTGCGCCCGCGCCGCCGCTTCCGCGCCCGCTTCCGCAAACAACACCGTCCGCACGTCCAGTCCCGTCTCGCGCGCCACCAGTTCCGCACAACGATCCACCGTCTCCCGGTACACGCGCTGTCCTTCATACAAGTGCCGCCCCATGTTCACCTGCTGGCTGCCCTGCCCGCTGAACAAAAAGTGCACCGGCCGGAACTTCGGCTCCACGCTGCGACTCCACACACCCTGCCCTTGTTGGCCCAGCAACCGCTCGATTGCTTCCGCTACGTCGCGTGCGATCACCATCCGGCGCTGTGCAAACGCGCGCCGCCCCACCGCACTCGTGTAAGCCACGTCCGCGAGGTTCGCTTCCGGATGCTGTTTCAGATACTGCGCCAGGTTCTGCGTCGCCTGCTCCAGCGCGCTCGCCGTCTTCGCCGACAACACCAGCAGTTCACTCCCTCGCCCACTGCCAGTCGCCGGCCGCGGCGGCGCTTCTTCCAGCACGAGGTGCGCATTCGTGCCGCCAATCCCGAACGAACTCACGCCCGCACGCCGGGGCTGCCCATTCCGCACCCACGCGCGCGGCGCGGCGTTCACGAAAAACGGACTGTTCTCGAAATCGATCTTCGGGTTGGGCGCTTGATAGTGCAGCGAGGCCGGGATGAGTTGATGCTCCAGGGCCAGCGCCGTTTTGATCAGGCCCGCCACTCCGGCCGCCGCGTCCAGGTGGCCGATGTTGGACTTCACCGAACCGAGTGCGCAGAACTGCTTGCGCGGCGTCCCTGCGCGAAACACTTTCGTCAGCGCGGCGATCTCGATCGGATCGCCAAGGGGCGTCGCCGTGCCGTGCGTCTCGACATAGGAGATCGACTCCGGCTCCACGTTCGCCATCGCCTGGGCCAACGCAATCACTTCCGCCTGGCCACTAATACTCGGCGCGGTGTAACCCACCTTGGCCGCGCCGTCGTTATTGAGAGCGGCGCCTTTGATGACGGCGTGAATGTGATCGCCGTCGGCAATCGCATCGGCCAGTCGCTTCAACACCACGATGCCCACGCCGTTCCCGCCCACAGTGCCTTTCGCCTGCGCGTCGAACGGACGGCAATGCCCATCCGGAGAATTAATTGCGCCTTCCTGGAAAAAGTAGCCGAGCTCCTGCGGAATGCTGATCGAAACGCCACCGGCCAGCGCCATATCGTTCTGGTAGCTCAGCAGGCTCTGGCAGGCGAGCGCGACGGCAACGAGGGAAGTCGAACACGCCGTGTTGACGTTGATGCTCGGGCCTTTGAGATTCAGCTTGTAGGAGACGCGCGTCGAGAGAAAATCTTTATCGTTCCCAATCTCGCCCTGAAAGGAACCGATCAACTGCGGCAGATCGCTCTGCGAGTAGAAATGAAGGAAGTAGTTGCTGGTCGTGACCCCGGCATAAACGCCGATTGGACCAGCGTAACTGAGCGGATTGTAGCCCGCGCTCTCGAGCGCTTCATGCGCGCATTCGAGAAACAGTCGCTGTTGCGGATCAGTCGCCTCGGCTTCTCGTGGGCTGAACCCGAAGAAAGAAGCGTCAAACTGATCGATGTCGTCGATCACGCCTCTCGCCCTAACGTAGTTCGGCGCCGTCAGGGCCGAACGATTCAGCCCGGCCGCCAGGAGTTCCTCGTCGCTGAACGACGCGATCGACTCCCGCCCGTTTATCAGGTTGGTCCAGAACTGATCAGTCGTCTTGGCGTCGGGAAAACGACACACCATGCCGATAATTGCAATGCCTTCCGGCTCCATTTGTTCTTCCGTGTTACTCATAATCTCACCCTCGCAAATTCCTGTTGACGTTTCATTGCGGCTCGCTGTTTCTGCGCTCGTTCTGCGGCCGCCGACACCGTCCCTGTTTCCGTCTGCTCCCGGCTGAGATGTTGGGCCAACGCCCCGACAGTCGGATGCTCAAACAACTCCATCATCGACAGATCTCGTTCCAACACCGCTTTCAGTCGACCCTGTAGTTGCAACATGAGTAGCGAGTGCCCGCCGAGATCGAAAAAGTTTTCGTCAATGCCAATGGCGTCCAGTTCCAACACTTCGCGCCAAACGGCGGCTAGCTGTCGTTCGAGATCCGTGCGAGCGGCGACTCGCACCGGGTGGACGCGGGCGCCTGTTTCCGCGGGCAGGCGCTTGCGATCCACCTTGCCGTTAGTAGTCAGCGGGAAGCTCTCGAGAAAAACGTAGCTGTTCGGCAGCATGTATTCGGGCAGGCGTTGCTTGAGATGGTCGCGCAGTTCCGCCGTCGACGGCGTCTGCCCTTGATGGGCAACAATGTAGGCCACCAGGCGCTTCTGGTTTGTCTGCTCGCTCTTGCGCACCATCGCGACCACGTCGCGCACGCCCGCATGTTGGGCCAGAGCGGCTTCGACCTCGCCGAGTTCGATGCGGAAGCCACGCAGCTTCACCTGGTGATCGCGGCGACCGACAAACTCGATGTTGCCGTTCTCGAGATATCGTCCGATGTCTCCCGTGCGATACATGCGCATGCCCGGGTGGCCGAAGGGCTCGGGAACGAAGCGGTCGGCGGTCAGCTCGGGTTGGTTGAGATAGCCGCGCGCGACGCCGACGCCGCTGATATAAATCTCGCCGCTCATCCCCGCCGCCACCGGTTGCAGCGATTCATCCAGCACGTAGACGCGCATGTTTTCCATCGCTCGGCCGATGCCGCCGGGTTCATCTCCGTCCAAAGGCGCAGTCATGGTGGCGCAGACAGTGGTTTCGGTTGGTCCATACGCATTGATCATCTGCCGGTCGCGAGACCAGCGCCGTATCACGTCGGCCGTGCATGCTTCTCCGGCCGTAACCAGACTGCGTAACTGCGGCGCTTCCGCCTCCGAAAGCAGGGTCAATACGGAAGGCGGAAGCGTCACCATTGTGATCTCCTGCTGGCGCATCAGATTCAGGAGATCGGGGCCGGGTCTAAGCGCGTCTGCCGGCGCCAGGCAGAGCGCTGCGCCACCCAGTAAGCTCACGAAGATCTCGGATACGGACGCATCGAAACTGTATGAAGAAAACTGGAGTACGCGTGAGTGTGTGGTGACTCCGAAAGCACGGCCCTGCGCGAACGCAAGGTTGACCAGTCCGCGATGAGCCAGCAGCACGCCTTTGGGCTTGCCGGTCGATCCGGAAGTAAAGACGAGATACGCGAGGTTGTCGGGACTGACCGCGACGGAAGGGTCAGTAACGTCTTCGTTCTTCTGCCAATCGGAGTCGAGACACAACGTCTGCGTGTAAGTCTCCGGCAGGTGCGGCTGCGTTCGCGACGTCGTGATGACGAGATGGGCCTGCGCCTCGGCCAGCATGTACGCCAGCCGGTCTTTCGGGTAAGCCGGATCGAGCGGCACATAAGCGCCGCCTGCTTTGAGCACTCCGAGGGCCGCGACCACCATCTCGACTGAACGTTCGAGACAAACGCCGACCAGCGATTCGACCGTCACGCCCAGTTGTCGTAAATGATGCGCGAGCACATTCGCGCGACGGTTGAGTTCCGCGTAAGTGATCACTTCCGAACCGTAGACGATCGCCGGCGCATCGGGAGTGCGGGCCGCTTGAGATTCAAACAAATGGTGCGCACATGCATACAACGGTAACGGCGACTCATCGCCGGTCGAGAGGCTGAGCAGCCGCTCGCGCTCCGCTTGCGTCAACAGGGAAAGACTCGACAACGGTCTTTCGACACCCGCCGCCATTTCTTCAAGCAGGGTCTGGAGGTGTCCGAGCAAACGCTTGACCGCCGCTGCCTCGAAGCGACGATTGTCGTAGAGGACCTTCAGCTCGAGCGTCGAGCCGAGTCCGGCGACGACGGTGAGCGGATAATTTGTGCGTTCGTAAAAACCGCCCTGACTGATCTTCAGCGAGCGGCGCTGGTTGCCGGAAGTTCTGCTGACTGGATAGTTCTCGAAGATCAAAATGCTCTCGAAGAGCTTCTGATCGCGTGGGATTTCGCTCCAGCCGTGCACCTGGACCAGCGGGCTGTACTCGTACTGCCGCAACTCTGCCTGCTGTTGTTGTAGCTGTTTCAGCCAGTTGATGGTCGACTCAGCCGGATTCACTTTGACTCTGACCGGCAGCGTATTGATGAAGATTCCGATCATCTTCTCGCTGCCCGGAACCGTAGCGGGACGTCCGGCTACGGTGGCGCCATAAAGCACGTCTGACTCGCCGCTGAGGCGGCTGAGCAGTATGGACCACGCGCCCTGGACGAGCGTGTTGAGCGTCAACTGATGCCGGCGAGCGAGCGCTTGCAAAGTCCCGGTGGTTTCAGTCGAGAGACTGATCGATTCATCGCCGCATTTCTGATCGGCTATGTTCGCAACAGCATGGGGGAGACCGAGTGGGGTCGGGGCCGTCAGGCCTTTCAAATACTCGCGCCAGAAAGTTTCTGCTTTCGACAAATCCTGGCGGCGGAGCCAACTGATGTAGTCTCGGTAAGGACGGCCTGGCTCGAGCTGTAATTCTTCGCCGCGGCGCAACGCTTCGTAATAGGCGAACACTTCGCCGAGCAGGATCGGGACGGACCATCCGTCCACGAGCAGATGGTGATGACTCCAAATGAAACGATAAACGTCTGCGCCGAGCTGAATCAGCGTCAGGCGCATGAGCGGCGCTTTGGAAAACTCAAAGCCATGCTCGCGGTCCGCGCGCATGAAGTCGTTCAGGCGTTCTTGTTGTTCTGCGGCGGTGAGGTCTTGCCAATCGAGCAGAGTCACGGGCACGTCGACGTGTTGCTGCACGACCTGCACGGGTTCTTTGAGTTTTTCCCAGACGAAGAACGTTCGCAGTATCGTGTGGCGCTCGACGACTTTTTGCCACGCCTGAATAAAGGCCGGCTGATCGAAATCGCCGCTGAACGTGTAGCTGAGCTGCCCGAAGTACAGAACTGACTGAGGATCGTAGAGACAGTGAAACAGGATCCCCTGCTGCATCGGCGAAAGTGGATAGAACTCTGCGACGTTATCCAGATGCATAATTTTGTTCCTTGAAAGCTCGAGTGGAAGGTGTTACGGAAACTCTTAGACCTGTCTGGCCTGGTCCAGGGCAGCAGCGATTTCGTCGAGGTGTGCCTGGCTCCACTTAAACTCGGCAAAGTCAGAAGCCGTGAAGCTCGACGTTTTTTGTGAGAGACAGTGTTGAATTAAAGATCTCAGCGCCTCGATATAACTCTGCGCTAAACCAGTCACGGTTTCGCGTTGGTACAACTCAGCGCCGTACGTCCAGCCAACCTGAAGCTTGCCATGCACGACGATGCCGTTGATCTCCAACAGATAACTGCGCTTCGCATGCGGGCTGTATACCGCGCCGCTCGACTCCTGCGCGAGCCGGACGAGCGACGATCCTGAAACGGCGCCGTCAAACTGGCCCAGATAATTGAAGTTCACTTCGGCTGACGTTCCGGTTTGGATTGAGGTGGGATTCAGATACTTGAGCAAGCCGTAACCGATACCATTGTTAGGAATCGCCCGCAGGTGCTCTTTGACTCTCTTTATTATCTGTTCCCAGCCATCACCTGCCGTCATTTCGAGCTGCACCGGATAGAGCGTCGTGAACCAACCGACGGTCCGCGAAAGATCGACGTCGTCGAAGATCTCCTCGCGTCCGTGCCCCTCGAGATCGATCAATAAGCTATGTCTGCCGGTCCATTGCCGGTATGTTTCCAACAGTGCGGCCAGCAACAAATCATTTATCTGCGTGTTATAAACCCGGGGAACATCTTGCAGCAGGCGGCGGGTCTCCTCTTCGTTCAACGAAACAGAAACTGTGCGCGCCGACGATTTCAGGTTATCGCCGCCGGCGAAATCCACCGGCAGCGCTTCGAACACACGCGCTTCGTCTTCCCAGTATTCCGCTTCGCGCTCGATGTCGTAGGTCTGCGCCTGCGCCTGCAACCGCTCAGCCCATTGCTTGTATGACGTCGTCTTCGGCGGGAGCCGGACATTTTCTCCACGGCCCAGCTGCTCGTAACAGAGTTGGAGATCGTCGAGCAGAATGCGCCACGAAACTCCGTCGACGACGAGATGATGAATAACGATCAGCAACCAGTTCGGCCTTTCCGAGCCACGCTCAAACAACGCGACTTGCAGCAATGGACCATCACTCAAATCGAGACTGCGCTGCAGCTCATTCGCCCTGGTCTCGAGCGCTGCTCTTTGCGACGTCTCGGACCCACCGCTCAAATCTTCGTGCGAAAACGGGACGTCGTAATCGAAGCCTGCATTGGTTTGAGTCCAGCCCTGCGCCGTTTTGCTAAAACGCATTCGCAACGCGTCATGATGCTGCAGTAGAGCGCCCACGGACTTTTCCAAAACGGTGGCGTCGAGGTGCGCCGGTACTTCGAATAAGAACGATTGGTTGAAGTGATGCGGCTCAGCAAAAGCGCTGTCGAAGAACCACTCTTGAATCGGCGTCAACGGCGCCGGTCCGGTGACGATTCCCTGCTCTGCCTGAACGATGGGCGCGAGTTCGGCCACGTCCTGGAGAGCCGCGATTGTCTGATACTGGAAGAGCTGCCGCGGTGTCAGCCGAATGTTTACCTGATTGGCGCGCGCGACGATCTGAATTCCGAGAATCGAGTCACCGCCGAGCTCAAAGAAGTTATCGAAGATGCCTACGTGGTCAACGCCGAGAACGTCGGCCCAGATGTTTGCCAGCGCCTGCTCAGCTTCGGTGCGCGGCTTCACGAAGGGTGTTTCGAGATCGGGTCGCGACTCGTCCGGCGCCGGCAATGCACGTTTATCCAACTTACCGTTTGGCGTGAGCGGCAGCGTCTTGAGAAACACCCAGGCCGCCGGAATCATGTAGTCAGGCAGCGCCCCCTGCAGATGCTGGCGCAACTCACTCACCGAGATCTCTCCGCTCGCCACGACGTAGCCCACCAGCCGCTCTTCCCGCACCAGCACCACCACGTCCTTCACCGCCGCATGCGCCCGCAACTTCACTTCTATCTCTTCCAACTCGATGCGATAGCCGCGCAGCTTCACCTGCTGGTCACGCCGCCCCAGATACTCGATCACGCCGTCTACTCGATAGCGCACTTCATCACCCGTCCGGTACAGCCGCGCCCCAGCTACGTCGCTGAACGGATTCGGAATGAACTTCTCCGCCGTCTTGTCGGCCGCGTTCAGGTAACCACGCGCCAGGCCCAGGCCGCCCAGCAGCAACTCGCCGCGCACTCCCACCGGAGCTAGCTCCTGCCGCTCGTCCACGATAAACGTCTGCAGGTTTGCCACCGCGCGGCCGATTGGAATGTCTGCCCCGGCTTCACACTGCCAGTAAGTGGCGTCGATGGTGGCTTCCGTTGGACCATAGAGATTGATCAATTCCACTCCCGGCAACCGTTCCCACAACTGCGCCGCCAGCTCCACCGCCAGCCGCTCGCCGCCGCTGAACACGCGCCGCAACCCGCAACCTGACAACCCCGCTTCACTCGCCAGCAAACGCAACAACGAGGGCACGCCCTGCAGGATGCTGACCTGCTCCTCCTGCATCACCCGCACCAGGTATTGGCTGTCCTGATGACCGCCGGGCCGCGCCATCACCAATCGCGCGCCGCTCAGTAACGGCGCATAGAACTCCCACACCGACGCGTCAAAGCTGAACGGCGTCTTCTGCAGCACCGCATCCTCAGCCTGCAACCCATACGCCTGCTGCATCCATTGCATGTGATTGCTGATCGCCGCATGCGTGATCATCACGCCCTTCGGCTGCCCCGTCGAGCCCGAGGTGTAGATCACATACGCCACGTTCGCCGCGCTCACGCTACTCACTACCGGCGCTGCGCTACACTCCGCTATCCGCGCCCACTCCGCGCCCACACACACCACTTCACAATCAGCCGCTCCCACTCGTGCCAGCAACTCCGGCTCGGTCAACAGCACCCGCACCCCGGCATCCTTCAGCATGTAGCGCAGCCGCGCTTCCGGGTAACCGGCATCCAGCGGCAGATAAGCCGCGCCCGCTTTCAGCACCCCCAACAAACTCACCACCAATTCCAGCGAGCGCTCCTGCAACAATCCCACCACCGTTTCCGGTCCCACGCCCTGCGCCTGCAGGTAACGGGCTAACTGGTTCGCACGCCCCTCTAGCTCTGCATACGTCAGCGCCGCCCCTTCATAGACCACCGCCACTGCTTCCGGCGTGCGCGCCGCCTGCGCCGCAAACTGCTCGTGCAAACACTCCGCCGCCCCGGCATAGTCCACCGCCGTCCGGTTCCACTCTTCTATTAACTGCACCCGTTCCGCCGCGCTCACCATCTCCAGATGCGCCAGCGGCGTTTCCGGATTGCGTCGTGCACTCTGCACCAGCGTCTGAAACTGCTCGGCCAGCCGCGCGACCGCCGCCTCAGTCACGACTGCGCTGTCGTAGTGCCACTCCAACTCAACTCCAGTCTCGCGACGGCGGCACTGTAGCTTCACCTGATAGCGCTCCACACAACTCTGCACGGCTTCGATCTGCCACTGCACTGCGCCACTGCGGAAACTTTCCGGCTGTTCTTCGTCTGCAAACGCGTAAGCGCAGTAGCTGCGCTCGCTGGGCCAACTGAAGTATTCCTGCCACTCGGCCGCTTCCTGCAACTGCGCCGCTGCCGCGCTCACCACCGCCGCAAAGCGCTGCTCGCCCTGTAACTCCGCCGTGAGCGGCAGATAACGCGTGAACAATCCCAGCGCCCCGGCCAACTCCGGATAAGAGCGGCCCGCGAACGCGGCGCCCACCACCACGCGACTCTCACCACTCAACTTCCACAACAGCACTTGCCAGCAAGCCAACAAAAAGGCCGTCGACTCCGTGCCTGGCAATGACGCTGCAAAACGGCGTGGTGCGAACGCCAACGAACTGCTCACGCCCTTCACTTCACGCTCTCGCCAGAACTCTCGCCCCTCTGCGCCTTCCAGCAAGTCGTTCTGCCACTTCGAAAGATCCGCATATTGCAGCGGCTGTTCGCCGTCCGCCGAGCCTTCCAGACTTGCGGCAATCTCGCGTACGAGATTGACGACGCCGGCAGAATCCATGCAAGCCGCCGGCAGACTGATCGTCAACGTGTGCGCGACGCTCGAATGAGACTCGAGCACCGTTTCCAGCACCGGCTCATTTCCGATCACCTGCAGCGGCACATCCACTCCCGGAAGAAAGTGAAACACCGTCCGCAGGATCTCGTGCCGCTCAACTACATTCCGAATCGCTGCCGCCAACGTCTGCTGGTCCAACTCGCCCGCTATTCGAACTGCGCACTCCGTGCGATAAGCAGGGTTGTAGCTGCCTTGTTGCAACAACCATAAGTGCTTTTGCTGGGGTGAAAGCCGAAACCCGATCACTTCTGTGGACATTTGTTTCCTCTCTTAGACGCCTCGATCGCTGCAAGGATCACCCATGGCGGCGAGCACTCTGCGTGGTCCAACAAACGGCTGCCGTCCGTGCGCGACTAACATGTTGTCGAGCATGAGTAGATCTCGTTCTCGCCATGGAAATTTGATTGTCTCCCGGTCGTATGCGGCGCGGATGTGCTCGATCACCGGCTCCTCGATCGGTGACCCATCGCCGTAATAGGTGTTGTAAGGAAGGTTCTCCTCGCCGAACACTGTCAACATCGACTCACGCACGGCCGGTTCGAGCGACGACACATGCCAGAAGCAAATATGGTTGAACCAGATCATCTCGCCCGTGCGCGGATGCCGTGCCACCGGCGACCGCACCTGGCGTGTTCGTAAACGATTGTGGTCGATCCATTCGAGCTCCACCTGTGCCTCGCGGCAGTAAGCTTCGAGAGTTGACGGATCGTCAGTGCGAAAAACCTTCTGCCACGGCAGGCTCATATCGTTGCCGAAATTTCGCACCAGCATCCAACCCTTTTGCACAAACCGCTCGACGATGGCGGGGTCGATGTGCTTGAGCACCTTGCGCACGTCGGCAATCGGCGTCTCACCACCCTCCTGGCTCGGCGTGACGCAGTAGAACCAGATCTTCCCCGGCCACGTGATCACATACGACAGCTCGTTGTGTAACTCGATCGACTGATTCGCGGGATACTCCGTCGAGGTGTAAACGTTCTCGCTTAATTGCACGCGCGGCGTAGCGCCTTCCATGTAGTGCATGAGCTCGACCGCCAGCGACTGCACCGCTAGCTCGAAATCTTCCTGACCGTCGAGATCGAAGCCGCGGAACAACACGCCGCCATACTGGTGCAGATTGCGTTCGAGAAATTCCCTGTTGTTGCGGGCCCACGAAGAAAGATTGACGCCGTCGAGACCTGGTTCGACGACCAGAGGCAGAGTCTGCGCCGGTCCTGGAAACGACGTCTTTACTACCTGCGGCGTAGCCACCGCGACTGCATCGCGATGAATTGGTCCCAATTTTTTGGTGCTGGAGAAGGCGGGTGTATTCATAACGGGGCTCCTTAATCGTTTTACCCGACGGCGGAACCGGCCTCGCGTTGCACGGCCCTAAGTCTTTGCAGGTTGACTGACTTCAGTTCTTTCACGTTCGCGCTGCGTTGCTTGATCTCGGTTTCGGCGACCGCTTGGTCCAATTCCGCGAGGGTGAGCCCGGAATCCCTGACCGCCGTGGCCAGCAGCGTCTCGTATTGCCGGATCCAACGCTGAATAGTCTGCGGGTCGTACAAGTCGCTGTTGTAATCACACTCGACGATGAACTCATCGCCCATGTCGACGATGTTCCACGACACCTCCCACTTGGAGAAACCCGGATGGTTCGTCGTGATCTCGACGTCGGCGCCAAAGAGCTTCACCTCCGCTGCCGACCGATCCACGTTGAAGACGGCGGCAACCAGCGGCGAACGACTCGGATCGCGCCGCACTTGCAGCTTCTTGATCAGTTTCGAAAAAGGATAGTTCTGATGTTCGTACGCATCGAGCAATTGACCGCGCATCGTCTGCAGGTAATTTGCGAACGTCTGATCTTTGGAGATCTGACTGCGTAACGGCAGAAGGTTGATGCAGTAACCAATCAAACTACCGCCGCTGAGCGACGATTGTCCGGCTGAGTGAATACCGACGACGACGTCATCCTGATCCGACAGCCGGTGCAACAGCAGATTGAATCCTCCGAGCAGGACCATCAGCAGAGTGCTTCCCAGCCGCACGCTCGCCGACTTCACTTCGTCGTAGATGTCTGCGCTCAACGCCCTGCGCTCGCGCGCGCCGCGGTAAGTCCTCACCGCCGGCCGGGTGCGATCCACCGGCAGATCCAACGCCGGCGCCGGTCGCGCATAACGCTGCAGCCAATAGTTCTCTGCCTCCGCATTCTCGGCGCACTGCGCCTGGCTGGTTTGCCAGTTGACGTATTGATCCAGTTTCAGCGCAGCCGCCAGCTTTGGTTTCGCGCCGGTCTTCTCGCCCATGTAAAGCGCATGCAACTCCTGCAAGAGAACGCTGCTGGACCAGCCGTCAAACACGGTGTGATGGATCGTCAGGACCAGCAGGTGATGATCCGGCTCGAGCCTCACCAGAGACGCGCGCACCAGCGGTCCGCGCGAAAGATCGAAGGCCTCGCCGGCATGTTGAGCGACGAGCGCCGTCACCTCGGTCTGCCTCTGGGCGGCGGGCAATTTCGAAAGATCGATAAGCGGAATCGGCAGTTTGTCTGAGCCGCCGACGATGAGCGACTCGCCGTCGTCGCTGAACGCCGAATGCAAAGCTTCGTGGCGCGCGATCACTTCATGCAATGCGTTGCGCATCAGACCCGGATCGAAAACACCGCGAATCGAGAACGTCATCGACTCGTTATAAGCGCGCGAAGCTTCGGGATCGACCTGGGCCAACACCCAGAGCTCTTTCTGCGCTTCGGTCACGGGAATACAACGCGCGACCGGCCGGCGCTCGTTTTCCACCAGCGACGTTGGCGCGGGAATCGTGACACCCGGCGTTTGATAAATTTTTCCGGGCCAGTCGCCGCCTGGTTTTGGACCAGGCCGCTCAGGCAGGAATCCGCCGGCGCGCATTTCCTCGATGGTTTCTGCGAACGCACGGAAGATGAAGTCGATATCGGCATCCGTGTGCGCGGTAGATAGAAACGCAGTCCGTCCTTCCCAGATAAACACACCCTTGTCGACGAGGTGATAGAAGAACAATTCCATGTTCTTGTTGCCGCCCAGCAACAGGAACCGGATCAGCGAACCGAAGTTCACCACTTTCATCGGGACCTCGTTGTCAGTCAGCAAAGCATTGAGCTGCGCGACAAACGCGTCGGCGCGCTCGTTCAGTTTTTCCTGCAAGCCCGGACCACTCGCTTTGAGATGTTGCAACACCGCCCGCGCCGCCGCCATCGACAGCGGGTTCTTGCAGAACGTGCCCGCAAATATCGTCTGGTCTGCCATCGGGTAAGAGTTGTCGCCATAGCTCCACAGGCCGCCGTCGATCGCGTCGAGATATTCCCCTTTGCCGGCCACCACGCCGATCGGAAGTCCGCCGCCGATCAATTTTCCATACGTCGCGAGGTCGGCTTGAATGCCGAAGTGTGCTTGCGCGCCGCCGGGGTGAATGCGGAAGCCCGTGATCATCTCGTCGAAGATCAAAGCCGTACCGGATTTCGCAGTGATCTCGCGCAGTTCCCTTAAGAACTCCTTTGGCTGGATGTCAGGACGCCGGCTCTGCACCGGTTCGACGAGCACTGCCGCCAGGTTTCCCGCCTCGGCACGAAGCACGTCGAGAGACTCAGGCCGGTCGTAATAGACCATCAACAGATCTTCAACCATGCCCGGTACGACGCCCTGAGTAATCGGCACCGTGCGCAAGCCGCCGGCCGGGTTCTTTTCGATCCGGCCGAGGGTGCCGTCGAACGTCCCGTGGTAGGAACCGCCGAACGAAGCGATGCGCGTGCGCCCCGTGACCGCGCGCGCCATACGTATCGCCGACATCACGGCTTCGGTGCCGGAGTTGACGAACGCAACTCGTTCCATTCCGATCATCTCGCTAATCAAGGCTGCGACTTCACCCGCAACTTCGGATTGTGGTCCAAGGTGAATTCCCTGCTTCAATTGTTCTTCGATTGCGCCGACGACGAAGGATGGAGAATGACCGAGGAAGTGAACTCCAAAACCCATCGTGAAGTCGACGTATTCATTGCCGTCGACGTCCCAGATGCGTGAGCCGCTGGAACGTCGTCCGACGATCGGATAGACGAGTTCTTTCCAGGGCAGGCGGAAACCGATCAGGGCGCGATTATCGGAGAGGTGCGCGCGATGCCTGGCAGTGTGCTGCTTTGAACCAGCGGTGCGCTTATTGTATCGCGCCGTCAAGTCGTCGAGATGTTGCTGTTGTTTCGGAGTAAAGCCGCCGCGCGTGCCGGGTTTGATTGGCGCATAGGGGACGAATACTTCGGGTTCCGTTTTTGCGCTCGTGATTTTTTCTGTTTGTTCAACTACCGTCAGCATAGTTGACTCTACATGTTTGCCATTTCCGTTCTCGGCGACTGGAGGAAGGGACGGCATACTGATCGCCGCCGAAACAACGCGACTGTTGTCCGCAATCGGAAGCTGGTTGGCTTGGTGCGGGTTTCGCAGGAGATCCAGTTGCAATGACATCACCTGAATCTGTTGCGCAATGATCTGTTCCAGCGAGCCGCCAGTGTGGGAGTTGCCGTTCTCGTGTGGAACGTTCGATACCGAAACTGAAAGTTCCTGTGTGGTGGGAGTCTGTACGAGCGTCAATTCCGTTTGCACTGCAGCCGGCTCCAGCGCGACGGTCTGCGTCGCGACCACGATCTCCGGACGGAACTTCTCCGGTGGCAGCGTATCGTCGAGGTAAGTCGCGAGCGCGGTGAGAGTGGTGAACTCTTCCATCAAACGCCGGAAAGGAATCTTGACTTCAAAGGTCGAGCTGATCGATTGGCTGACCTGGATCAGCAACAGTGAATCCACGCCGAGCTCGAAGAAGGTGGCGTGTGGATCGAGTTTGTCGGGCGCGAGGCCCATCAGGTTGCTCCAGTTCTTTTTGAGAATGGAGCAGATATGATCCTTGCGTGATGTTTGAGTCGCGATATTTTCTGTTGCAGTAGACATGACTAATACCTTCTTTTCAATTGCGACATTTTGTTCTTCTACTTTTTCAGCCGGCGGCGTTTGCTCCGGCGGGGCTTCGAGCAAGCAACGTTGTCGCTCGAAAGGATAGGTCGGCAGCGTCACGCGCGCGCGGCGCTCTTCGCTGTAGTACTGTTGCCAATCGACGTCTACGCCGCCCAGCCAAACTTGCCCAACCGCCGCGCTCACGCGCTCGGCTTCACTCGTCTGCTCATCCGCCACGCCCAACGTGGGCACAACCACCGCGTCTGCGCCCCAAACCGCGCGCGCCAATGTCGTCAGCGCTTTTCCTGGTCCTACTTCCACCACCACGCTCTCGCCTTCGCGTTTCAGCGTTTCCAGGCCCGCCCAGAACCGCACCGGCTCGCGCACCTGCCGCACCCAGTAATCCACTGTCTGCACTTCGCTGCCGTCGATCCATTCGCCCGTCACACTCGACACATACCGTTGCTGCGGCTCGCGCAACTGCACCTGCGACACCACCGCCCGGTACTCGTCCAGCATCGGCTCCATCAACTCCGAATGAAACGCATGCGACGTCTCCAATCGCCGGTGCCAAATACCGTCTGCCTTCAACTCCTGCTCGATTTCCGTGATCGCCTCGATGGTGCCGGCCAGCACCGTCAACTCCGCTCCGTTAAGCGCCGCCACATCCACTCGCCCGCGGCTCAACGCCCGTGTCGCTTCTTCACTCAACCCCACCGACAGCATCGCGCCCGCTTGCTGCTGCTGCATCAACCGCGCTCGCACCGTCACCAACCGCAGCGCCTCCGCTTCACTCAGCACCCCGGCCACACACGCCGCCACAAACTCTCCCAGACTGTGGCCCAGCATCCCCTGCGGCTTCACCCCCCAGTGTTGCCACTGCTTCACGAGCGCATACTCCGTGATGAACAACGCCGGCTGCGTCACCGCCGTCTGCTGCAACTGCGCCCGCGCCGCCGCTTCTGTACCCGGTTCTGCAAACAACACCGTCCGCACGTCCAGTCCCGTCTCGCGCGCCACCAGTTCCGCACAACGATCCACCGTCTCCCGGTACACGCGCTGTCTTTCATACAAGTGCCGCCCCATGTTCACCTGCTGGCTGCCCTGCCCGCTGAACAGAAAGTGCACCGGCCGGAACTTCGGCTCCACGCTGCGACTCCACACACCCTGCGTTTGTTGGCCCAGCAACCGCTCGATTGCTTCCGCTACGTCGCGCGCAATCACGATCCGGCGCTGTGCAAACGCGCGCCGGCCCACCGCACTCGTGTAAGCCACATCCGCGAGGTTCGCTTCCGGATGCTGTTTCAGATACTGCGCCAGGTTCTGCGTCGCCTGCTCCAGCGCGCTCGCCGTCTTCGCCGACAACACCAGCAGTTCACTCCCGCGCCCACTGCCAGTCGCCGGCCGCGGCGGCGCTTCTTCCAGCACGAGGTGCGCATTCGTGCCGCCAATCCCAAACGAACTCACGCCCGCACGCCGGGGCTGCCCATTCCGCACCCACGCGCGCGGCGCGGCGTTCACGAAAAACGGACTGTTCTCGAAATCGATCTTCGGGTTGGGCGCTTGATAGTGCAGCGAGGCCGGGATGAGCTGATGCTCCAGGGCCAGCGCCGTTTTGATCAGTCCCGCCACTCCGGCCGCCGCGTCCAGGTGGCCGATGTTGGACTTCACCGAACCGAGCGCGCAGAACTGCTTGCGCGGCGTCCCTGCGCGAAACACTTTCGTCAGCGCCGCGATCTCGATCGGATCGCCAAGGGGCGTCGCCGTGCCATGCGTCTCGACATAAGAGATCGACTCCGGCTCCACGTTCGCCATCGCCATTGCTTCGCCGATAACCTTGGCTTGACCATTCACGCTGGGAGCGGTGTAACCCACCTTGGCAGCGCCGTCGTTGTTGAGGGCGGCGCCCTTGACGACAGCGTGAATGTGATCGCCGTCGGCAATCGCATCGGCCAGTCGCTTCAACACCACGATGCCCACGCCGTTCCCACCCACAGTGCCTTCGGCTTTCGCGTCGAACGGACGGCAATGCCCGTCCGGAGAGTTGACGCCGCCTTCCTGATGAAAGTGACCGACTTTCTGCGGGTAGAAGATCGAAACGCCGCCGGCGAGCGCGATGTCACACTCGGCGTTCAGCAGACTCTGGCAGGCGAGCGCGACGGCAACCAGCGAAGTCGAACACGCCGTGTTGACGTTAATGCTTGGACCATTCAGGTTCAGCTTGTACGAAACGCGCGTGGTTAGATAGTCCTTGTCGTTTCCGAGCACGCCCTGAAATCCACCCAACATCTTTTGCAGTTGCGGGCGAGAGTAGTTGTAGAGGAAATACTCGCTGAGGCCCGTGCCGGCATACACGCCGATGGCCCCGGGATACGTGTCGGGGTTGTAGCCCGCGCTCTCGAGCGCTTCATGTGCGCATTCGAGAAACAGCCGCTGTTGCGGATCGATGATCTGCGCTTCGCGCGGCATCATGCCGAAGAAGGACGGATCAAACATCTCGATGCCGTCGAGTATGCCGCGGGCTTTGACGTAGTCCGGATGTTTGATTCTGCCGGCCGGCACGCCCGAGGCGAGCAGTTCTTCGTCGGTGAAGAAAGAGATCGACTCGACGCCGTCGCGCAGGTTGCGCCAAAACTCGTCGACATTTTGCGCGCCTGGAAAGCGGCACACCATGCCGATGATTGCGACCTCATCAAGATGTTCGACTGTTTCCGTCATACAAATGCCTCTTCGTGGTCCGTGTTACTGCTCTTGTGCAAAGGCGATGCGCGCGGTTTCGCGGTGGTTTTGTCGAACCTGCTTCTGTCGTTTGCTGGACGTGCGACGATTGCCCGCGCGGTCGTGTCCTTTTTGAAAGATCAAAGCGCCGTCGTTCTGTTGTGAAAGGAATTCGGCCAGCGAGCTGATCGTCGGATGGCCGAAGAGATCGACTATCGGAATATCGCGGCCCAGCGCCCCGCGCAGCCTGCTGTGGAGTTGGACCATGAGCATCGAGTGGCCGCCGAGGTCGAAGAAATTGTCGTAAATGCCGACTCGCTCGAGCCGCAACATCTCCTGCCAGAGCGAAACGATCGTGCGTTCCACTTCGGTGCGCGGACGGGCATAACTCGCGTCTGACTTTGCCTGGTAATGTTCCGGCGCCGGCAGCGCCCCGCGATCGATCTTGCCGTTGGTCGTCAGCGGCAGCGCTTTTAAGCTCACGATAGCCGCGGGAATCATGTAGTGAGGCAGCTTCTCTTTAAGGAAGGTTTGCAGCTCGTCGCTCGTGGCGCCACGCTGCTGGTCCATCACGCAGTAAGCCACCAGCCGCGCATCGCCGGCCACATCTTCACGCAGCATCGCTACCGCCTCGACGACCGCGGCGTGTTCTTTCAACGTCGCCTCAATCTCTCCCAGCTCGATGCGAAAACCACGCAGCTTCACCTGGTGATCAACGCGGCCGATAAACTCGAGCTCCTGCGACGGGAGTAAACGCACCAGATCGCCGGACTTGTAGAGTCGCGCTCCGGGCGCGCTGCTGAAGGGGTTGGGAATGAACTTCTCCGCGGTGACGGCAGGAGCGTTCAAATAACCGCGCGCCACGCCCGCGCCGCCGATGTACAACTCGGCCGCGGCTCCTGCCGGCGCCAGTTGTAAATCCGATCCCAACAGGTGAAGTTGCGTATTTGCGATTGGCCGGCCGATGGGAACGGCGCCGCTGCCGGATGCGTCGACAGGGACCTCGTAAATGCAGCAGCCGACTACTGTCTCCGTTGGGCCATACTCGTTGATCAGTCTCACGCCCGGCAGACGATCGCGCCAGAACGACAAACTGCTCCAATGCAGCGCCTCGCCTCCGATCACCATCGCGTGCGTACTGACGGCATTGTCTTTGTCAGCCAGCCACTGGCCCAGCAGATCCAACTGCGCCGGAGTGATCTTGATCAGGCTGAACTCGTCGCCGCTATTCAAGGCCGTACTGAGAGCGTCGACCGCGACGTCTTCCGAGAGAATCTTTGCGGTGCGTCCGGCCACGAGCGGAGAGAGGAGAGACGTGACCGTTAGATCGAAGGCGACTGATGTATGGACCAGCGTCGCGGGTGTTTCGGCGACCGCGTAGTGGCGCGAGCACCAGTTCAGATAGTTGACGAGCCCGCCATGCGTGACCATCACGCCCTTCGGCTGTCCCGTCGAGCCCGAGGTGTAGATCACATACGCTACGTTCGCCGCGCTCACCTTGCTCGCCACCGGCGCTGCGCTACACTCCGCTATCCGCGCCCACTCCGCGCCCACACACATCACTTCGCAATCCACCGCTCCCACTCGTGCCAGCAACTCCGGCTCCGTCAACAACACCCGCACCCCGGCATCGCTCAGCATGTAGCGCAGCCGCGCTTCCGGATATCCGGCATCCAGCGGCAGATAAGCTGCGCCCGCTTTCAACACCCCCAACAAACTCACCACCAGCTCCAGCGAGCGCTCCTGCAGCAAACCCACCACCGTTTCCGGTCCCACACCCTGCGCCTGCAGGTAACGGGCTAGCTGGTTCGCACGCCGCTCTAGCTCCGCATACGTCAGCGCCATATCTTCATAGACCACCGCCACCGCTTCCGGCGTGCGCGCCGCCTGCGCCGCAAACTGCTCGTGCAAACACTCCGCCCCGGCGTAATTAACCGCCGTCCGGTTCCACTCTTCTATTAACTGCACCCGTTCCGCCGCGCTCACCATTTCCAGATGCGCCAGCGGCGTTTCCGGATCACGTCGTGCACTCTGCACCAGCGTCTGAAACTGCTCGGCCAGCCGCGCGACCGCCGCCTCACTCACCACCGCGCTGTCGTAGTGCCACTCCAACTCAACTCCGTCCGTGCGACGGTGGCATTGCAGCTTCACCTGATAGCGCTCCACACCACCGCGTTGGCTGGTGAACGACAACACCAGACCGCTCGCATTCTGTGGCGACGGCCATTCCTCGAATGCAAAACCGACAGCGTCGTGTCTTTGCTCCGCGACGAAGTAATCCTGTGCAGCGGAGGCAGTCGTCACAGACTCAGCCACAACCTTCAAAAAGTCTTGAAACTGAGAGTTGCCAGAACAATGAGAGTCGATCGGAAGCCAGCGCTGAAACACACCCATCGTGCTGCGGAGTTCTTCGAATTCACGTCCCTCAAAACTCACTTCCACGCGGATGTCCGCCTCGCCCGTCAACCGCCAAAGGAGAATATGCCAGCAGCTCAGCAGGAAGTTCGAAATGGTAGCGCCGCATTCGGAAGCAATCGCTTCCATCCGCGCGAGCAGCGGTGGCTCAATGGCTCTGCGCAGGACGCCCGCCTCAAATTTGTGTTCGCCCTGGCTGCGCCTATCAATAACAAGTGACCACTGCTCGTGCGGATGGTTGCTGAGTCGTTGGCGCCAGTATTCTGTCCCCGTCCGGCTTTCCTCCGACTCTAAGAGTTGGTTCTGCCACTCTGAAAATTGAACGTACTGCGTGATTTCGATTTCGGATTGATCCGACCGGCCGCTCAAACCGTCACAGATTTCCTGAAAAAGATTCTTGAGCGTCGACGCGTCCGCGCAGATCGCCGGTAAGGTCAACACCAGCACGTTGCGAACTGCTGATATCGGCAACAGAGCGGCGCGCACGAGTGGACCTTCCGCGTAGTTGAACCGGAAATTCTTCTCTTCCTCGAACAATGATTCGACGCCGTTCGCCTGCGATGGACCAAGCTCGCGCCAGGCAAAAGCGCCGCGCTCGGCGATGACCTGAATCGGCAGTCTTAGTCCCGGTCGCTGCTGAAAAGTAGTGCGCAGCATCTCGTGTCGATCGACGATCTCCTGGAGCACCTGCCGCAGTCTGCCAACCTCGAGATTGCCCTCGATCATGATCGCGCACTGCATCGGGTCGGCCGCGCCGTGCTGCTGCAATAACCAAAGCCGTGCTTGTTGTGGAGAGAGCTTGAAACCAAGAATTTGAGTCGACATCTGTTGCTCCGCCAAACTAATAGCTGGTCGAATTTGCGAGGGCGACGAATAATTTCCGTGGTCCAACAAAGGGATTTCGCGCATGGGCCGTCAAGACGTTATCGACGAGCAACACATCGCGCTCCTGCCAGCGAAACGCCACTTCGAGCTTCCGGTAGACTTCCAGAATGTGCTGCATCACGGCGTCGGGAATCTCTGAACCATCGCCAAAAAAGCACTGGCGCGGTAAGTCATCCTCGTCGAAGGCTGCCAGTAGCGAGTCGCGCACCTCCTGGTCCAAACACGAGAGGTGCCAGTGCTGGGCCTGGTTGAACCACGAGACTGCTCCTGTTTTTGGATGGTCGATAGTCGCCGGCCGCACACACGTGGTGCGCAGGCGATCGCCTGAGCGCCATTCGAATTCAAAACCATTGTTACGGCAATGGTCTTCAACCACGGCGCGGTTGTCGGTCTGAAAAACGGTCTGCCACGAGAGTCCCAGTCCGTCGCTGTAATTCCTGACGTACATCACCTGCTTCTGAATGAACTCGCGTTTGACCTCCGAATCGATCGAGTCGAAAACCTTGCGACTGTCGGCCAGCGGAGTCTCGCCGCCTTCGAGCGCGGGTTGGCTACAGCAGAAGAGAATGTGTAGCGGCCAACTCCGGTTGAAGGAGTTTTCGTTGTGCCACAGGACTTTCTTCTCTGCCGGATAGAAGACCGGCGTGTAAACGTTGCCGCTCACACTGGCTCGTGGATGCTCGCCGTTGGTCGACATCAAGTCTCCACAAACCGCTCGCGCAAAGCGTTCAAAGCCGGCGGCCGTGGTCACGTCGAAGCCGCGGAAAAGCAGCGCTCCGTGTTTGTGCAATGAGTCCAGGATGAATTGCAGGTTGGCCTCGGCCCAACCCTGCAGCTCCAACTCGCCGGCGACGGGGCTGATGATCAGCGGCAGGGTGTGCTGCGGACTCAGCAATTCGGTCGCGACGAGGTCGCCTTCCGGCAACACCACAGCGCGACGCTGCACGCTTTTGAAAGTCGTAAAATTCATTTGTGTAGAGCGCTTCTGAGCTTATGAAGGCTGTGACGGCGAGGAAATATCCCGGTAGCTCATCGTCGGATCCAGCGCCACGTAGATCTCGCGAGCGCCGGCAAATGGATTGCGCGCGTGCGCGGTAAGCATATTGTCGAGCAGCAGGATGTCGCCTGCCTGCCAGGGGAAAACAGTTTCTATCTCGTCATAGGCGCGAGCCACGTCGGCCATCTCTTGATCGTCGATCCGCGAGCCGTCGCCGAAGTAACAGTGCGACGGGAAGTTCTCCTCCGTAAACGAGAGCCGCCAAAGATCCCGCACCTCGGGATCCTGGAAGAACACATGGACCAACTGCGCCTGGTTGAACCAGATCGGCTCGCCTGTTACCGGATGCGGCGCGACCGCGGGACGAACATAGCGCAGCCGTGGCTGACCATCTTCCTTCCAGATCACCTCGATCGACGCTTCGCGGCAATGACGCTCCACCTCCGACTTGTCTTGCGTGCCGAAATCAGACTGCCAGTGCATGCCGAGTTCCGGGTAATAGTTCTTCACGACCATGACGCCTTTGTCGACGAACTTCTGTCTCGTTACCGGCGTGATGGTGCGCAGCAAACGGCGACAGTCGCAGATCGGAGTCTCGCCACCCTGCTCGGCTGCCTTCGCGCAATAGAACATGATCTTTGAAGGCCAGCGGAAGTTGTCGAAGCTATCTTCGTTATGCCACCGGAGCTTTCTGTTTACGGGATAAGTGACGCCGGTCCTGCGGCTGACAACTTCGCCTTTCGGGGTCGGATGAATGTTTGCCGTGAAGACTGCGAGTTTCGAGTAAACGACAGTCGCAAACTCGCGGAATTCCTGCGGCGAAGCGATCTTGAAGTTTCTGAAGAGGAGGGCGCCGTGCTGTAAGAGTTTGCCTTCCACGAATTGTTTGTTGGCCCGGGCCCATTCGTTGAGCGCGAGATCTTCGATAGCAGGTTCGACGACCAGCGGCAGCGGATTATCGGCCGTGAGCAGACTCGTCCGGACCAGCTCACCTTGCGGCAGATGCACTGCTTTGCGCTGCACAGCTTTGAAGCGCTGCTGCTTGAGTGTATTTACTTCCATCGGTTTGTGCCTTTTTAGCGGCTCGAGAGCTCCTGCTGATACCGTGTGGCTCTGACTTCCTGTCGCATCTCCCTTTGTCTCTTACGCGATTGTTTTCGCGTATGCGCGCGCTCGCCGTTCTCGCCGGCGGCGGCGCCGATGCCGGTAGTCGTGGTTAGATAATTCGCGAGGGAGCTGATGGTCGGATACTGGAACATGTCGACGATCGAAACTTCCTTGCCGAAAGCCTGATGCAGCTCATGATGGACCTGCAGCAGCAGCAACGAATGACCGCCGAGATCGAAGAAGTTGTCGTTGATACCGATCTTCTCGAGTCGCAGAACGCCTTGCCAGATGTTGTCGACAATGCGCTCAGCTTCTGTCTGTGGTCTAACGTAAGTCTCTTTCAAGGTCGGGCGCGAAGCGTCAGGCAGCGGCAACGCACCTTTATCCAACTTACCGTTTGGCGTGAGCGGCAGCGTCTTGAGAAACACCCAGGCCGCCGGAATCATGTAGTCAGGCAGCGCCCCCTGCAGATGCTGGCGCAACTCACTCACCGAGATCTCTGCGCTCGCCACGACGTAACCCACCAGCCGCTCTTCCCGCACCAGCACCACCACGTCCTTCACCGCCGCGTGCGCCCGCAACTTCACTTCTATCTCTTCCAACTCGATGCGATAGCCGCGCAGCTTCACCTGCTGGTCACGCCGCCCCAGATATTCGATCACGCCGTCTACTCGATAGCGCACTTCATCACCCGTCCGGTACAGCCGCGCCCCAGCTACCTCGCTGAACGGATTCGGAATGAACTTCTCCGCCGTCTTGTCGGCCGCGTTCAGGTAGCCGCGCGCCAGGCCCACCCCGCCCAGCAGCAACTCGCCGCGCACTCCCACCGGCGCTAGCTCCTGCCGCTCGTCCACGATGAACGTCTGCAGGTTCGCCACCGCTCGCCCGATTGGAATGTCTGCCCCGGCTTCACACTGCCAGTAAGTGGCGTCGATGGTGGCTTCCGTTGGACCATAGAGGTTGATCAATTCCACTCCCGGCAACCGTTCCCACAACTGCGCCGCCAGCTCCACCGCCAGCCGCTCGCCGCCGCTGAACACGCGCCGCAACCCACAACCTGACAACCCTGCTTCACTCGCCAGCAAGCGCAGCAACGAGGGCACGCCCTGCAGGATGCTGACCTGCTCCTCCTGCATCACCCGCACCAGGTATTGACTGTCCTGATGACCGCCGGGCCGCGCCATCACCAATCGCGCGCCGCTCAGTAACGGCGCATAGAACTCCCACACCGACGCGTCAAAGCTGAACGGCGTCTTCTGCAGCACCGCATCCTCAGCCTGCAGCCCATACGCCTGCTGCATCCATTGCATGTGATTGCTGATCGCCGCATGCGTGATCATCACGCCCTTCGGCTGCCCCGTCGAGCCCGAGGTGTAGATCACATACGCTACGTTCGTCGCGCTCACCTTGCTCATTACCGGCGCTGCGCTACACTCCGCTATCCGCGCCCACTCCGCGCCCACACACACCACTTCGCAATCAGCCGCTCCCACTCGTGCCAGCAACTCCGGCTCCGTCAACAGCACCCGCACCCCGGCATCCTTCAGCATGTAGCGCAGCCGCGCTTCCGGATATCCGGCATCCAGCGGCAGATAAGCTGCGCCCGCTTTCAGCACCCCCAGCAAACTCACCACTAGCTCCAGCGAGCGCTCCAGCAACAATCCCACTACTGTTTCCGGTCCCACGCCCTGCGCCTGCAGGTAACGGGCTAGCTGGTTCGCACGCCGCTCCAACTCCGTATACGTCAGCGCCGTCCCTTCATAGACCACTGCCACCGCTTCCGGCGTGCGCGCCGCCTGCGCCGCAAACTGCTCGTGCAAACACTCCGCCGCCCCCGCAAACTCTACCGCCGTCCGGTTCCACTCCTCTATTAACTGCACCCGTTCCGCCGCGCTCACCATCTCCAGTCGCGCCAGCGGTGTTTCCGGATTGCGCCGCGCACTCTGCACCAGCGTCTGAAACTGCTCGGCCAGCCGCGCAACAGCCGCCTCACTCACGACTGCGCTGTCGTAGTGCCACTCCAACTCAACTCCAGTCTCGCGCCGGCGGCACTGTAGCTTCACCTGATAGCGCTCCACACAACTCTGCACCGTTTCGATCTGCCACTGCACCGCGCCACTACGGAAACTTTCCGGCTGTTCTTCGTCTGCAAACGCGTAAGCGCAGTAGCTGCGCTCGCTGGGCCAACTGAAGTATTCCTGCCACTCAGCCGCTTCCTGCAACTGCGCCGCTGCCGCGCTCACCACCGCCGCAAAACGCTGCTCGCCCTGCAACTCCGCCGTGAGCGGCAGATAACGCGTGAACAATCCCAGCGCCCCGGCCAACTCCGGATAAGAGCGGCCCGCGAACGCGGCGCCCACCACCACGCGACTCTCACCACTCAACTTCCACAACAGCACTTGCCAGCAAGCCAACAAGAAGGCCGTCGACTCCGTGCCTGGCAGTGACGCTGCAAACCGGCGCGGCGCAAACGCCACCGTACTGCTCACGCCCTTCACTTCACGCTCTCGCCAGAACTCTCGCCCCTCTGCTGTTTCTGCTCCTTCAAGTAAATCGTTCAGAACATCCGCGACATCCGCGTACTGAATCAACTGCTCCGACCTCTGCGCCAACTCCCGCACCAGATTGACCACGCCAACGCCATCGCCACAAAGCGCCGGCACACTCACGGTCAACACGTGCTCCTCCGCCGCGAGGCGCGTCAACTCGAAACTCACCAGCGGATGGGCCTTCGCGCCGATCACTTGCAGCGGCGTCGTCATGCCCGGCAGGAATTCAAAGCTGGTCCGGAGGATCTCATGCTGCTCGACCACGCTCGCGAACGCCTGCTCGAGAGCAACAGTGTCGAGTGGTCCAACCAGGCGCACCACACACGTGCTGCTGTAAGCCGGGTTGTAGTTATTGTCTTGTTGCAGCAGCCACAGGTGACGCTGCTGCGGTGAAAGACGATAGCCTTCCAATGTCTGCGCTTCCATGTTTGATCCTTGTAAGGCCGATTAGACCATCTCGAGCTGCTCGGCCGGCTGGACGTTCACCGGATGGTGTTTGATTTTCTTGAACTTCTCTATCCGCGCCTGCTTGAGTTTCTCCACTTTGAGAAGTTGTTGCTGTTTCTCTGTAGCAGCGAGAACCTGCATCAACTCATCCAACCGGACGTCGGGCCGCGCGGTGATGAGGTTAAGCGCCGCTTCGAAGCTGCCGATCATCTCTCTGACTGTCGGAACGTCAAACAAGTTGGCATTGAACCTGACCGCGCCTGCCAAAGCCTTCCCGCTGTCGATCATGTAAAGACTGAAATCAAACACGGCCGTGGAATTGTCGATGCCGAGAGCCTGGATGGTGAGACCGGGCAGGTCCAACGCGCGCCGCGGGTCTTCCTGAAGCAGACCGAACATCACCTGAAACAGCGGATTGCGATTCATATGACGCTCAGGATTGAGTGCTTCGACAACCTTCTCGAAAGGCAAGTCCTGGTGCGCGTACGCGCCGAGACAGACTTCTCGCACGCGCGCGAGCAACTCGCGGAACGTCGGATTACCGTTGAGGCTCGTGCGCAACACGAGTGTGTTCACGAAGAACCCGATTAGCCCTTCAACTTCCGTGCGGTTTCGATTGGCGACGTCGCTGCCGACGACGATGTCGTCGCGCTCGGCGTAGTAACCCAGCCAGGCATTGAACGCGGCGAGCAGCGTCATGAAGAGCGTCACGCCTTCGCGCCGGCTCAACGCCTTGAGCGCTTCTGATACTTCCGGCGCCAGCACTAGCCGCTCGTACCCGCCATGATTCGGCACGATCTCGCCCGGCGGGCGACTGGTCTTGAGATCCATCAACGCCGGCGCGTTGGCGAGTTGCTGCTTCCAGTACGAGATCTGTTTGTCGACGACATCGCCCTGCAACCACTGTCGCTGCCACACCGCATAATCGGCATACTGGATCGGAAGCACGGGAAGCGCCGGGGCTTTGCCGGCGGCGAAAGCCCGGTAATGAGACGTCAGCTCGCGGTAAAACACTCCCATGGACCAGCCGTCCGAAGCGATGTGGTGCATCGCGACGATCAGCAGGTGTTCCTCCGCGGCGAGCTTCAACAAAGTCGCCCTGATCAACGGTCCCTGGGCGAGATCGAACGGGCGATGCGCCTCTTCACTCGTAAGACGCCGCACTGCGGCCGCTTGCTCCGGCTCGGCGACGTGCTGGAGGTCGTGCACTTCGAGTTTCAACGTCAGATTCGGTGTGACGATCTGCAGCGGCTGGCCATCGGCAGCCGTGAAGACGGTGCGGAAAGACTCGTGCCGGCGAACGATCTCGTTGAGACTTTGCTCAAGGGCCGCGACGTCGAGCACGCCCTTGAGCCGGAATGAAGGATAGATGTTGTAAGCGATGTTGCCCGGCTGGATGCGATCGTTGAACCAGAGTCGCTGTTGTGCAAATGAAACCGGCAAGGGCTTGTCGCGCCCGACGCGCACCAGCGGCGGCGGCTCCGGCAGGCCCATCTTTTCGCGCTGCGCGGTTTCGATCAGTTCTGATAAACCCGCCACCGTGGGCGCTTCAAAAAGACTGCGCAACGGCAACTCGACCTGAAACGCTTTGCGCGCCCGGGAAATTATCTGGCCGGCGACGAGCGAGTGACCACCGAGTTTGAAGAAGTCGTCTTCGATGCCGACCTGCTCCACACCCAGTACCTCGGCCCATATCGTCGCGAGCACGTCTTCGGTGAGATTGCGCGGCGCCACGAACGACTCTTTGGCTGACTGCCGAATCTCTTCCAGCGTCGGCAGCGCCTTATAGTTGATCTTGCCGTTGACAGTCAGCGGCAGATGGTCCACGTGGACGAAGAAATTAGGCACGGTCTCTTCGATGACTTTTTCGAGCAGGAAAGCACGCAGCTCGCTTGCCTCGAGCTCGCGCTCGGCGACGTAGTACGCAATCATCACGTCGTTTTCATTCTTGTCTCGCGTCACGACGAGGCAACAATCGGTAACACCCGGGTGAGAGTTCAACGTGCTGCGTATCTCATTCAACTCGACGCGATAACCGTGAAACTTGATCTGATCGTCTTTGCGGCCGGCATATTCGAGCGTACCTTCGGGCAGCCAACGCGCCAGGTCGCCGGTCTTGTACAGCTTCTGACCGGGAATAAACGGATTGTCGACAAACCTTTCCGCAGTCAATTCGGGCTTGTCGAGATAACCGCGGGCCAGGCCGTCGCCCGAGATGTACAGCTCGCCCAGAATGTTGACCGCGACCGGCTGCAGCTCCTTGTCCAAAACGTAAATCTGTGTGTTTGCGATCGGCTTGCCGATGGGAACAAAAGCGCGGTCGTCATGCGCGGGATCGACTTGATGGATCATGCAGCCGACGGTGGCCTCGGTGGGACCATACTCGTTGAAGACCTCCACGTCCGCGCCGAATTTTTCGCGAATCTGCTCCGTAAGCTTCGTCTCAAACGCTTCACCGCCGACGATGATTCGTTTGACGCGACGGCCCACGCTGTCTCCGCCTTTAATCAACGAGAGATGGCTCGGCGTTAACTTCAACACCCCAACCTGATCGTCTCTCAGGACTGCGAGCAGCGGATTTTCCGTCTCGTCGTTTGGATAGATGTGGATGGTATTGCCCGTAATCAGCGGCAGATGGACCGACGTCACGGTCAGGTCGAAGGCCAATGACGAATAGAGTGGAAACGCCAGCTCGTCGTCGCGCAGGTACGTGTCTTTGCCCCACCAGACGTAATTGATCAGCGAGGCATGTTTGATCTCCACGCCTTTCGGTGCTCCGGTCGAGCCTGACGTGTAGATCACGTACGCCAGATCCTGCGCCGTCGCGAACTCTTCGAGATCGTCTGTGCTCTGTTGCGCGACGAGCTCATTGTCGTCGTCGATGGTGATCGCCTGCGCGTTGACTGATGGCAGTTGGTCCGCGAGCGTGGTCTGCGTCAACACGATCGTCGCCGCGGCATTTTCGATCAGGAAAGCGAGGCGTGCTTTCGGGTAAGCAGGCTCGAGTGGCAGATAAGCGGCGCCGGCCTTCAGGATGCCGAGCAGACCGACGACCATCTCGATCGAGTGTTCCATGAACAGACCGACGCACACGCCCGGTCCGATTCCCAAACCGCGCAAGACGCGCGCGACCTGATTTGCTTTCTGACTTAGCTCGCGATACGTGAGCCGGCGATCGCGGCACACGAGCGCTACCTTGTCGGGCGTTCGCTCGACTTGTTCCTGGATCAGACTGTGGATGGTTCGCTGTTTTGGATAATCACGCTGCGTGTTGTTGAAGGTAAAGAGCAACTCAGGCTTTTGTTCCGGCGAGAGCAGATCAAGCTTTGAGATCTCGATCGCGGGGTTGGCGACGAGTCGTTTCAAAACCTCGGCGTAGTGCTGTGCGAAGACTTTGATGGTTGGCTCTTTGAAGAGCGCCGGATTGTATTGGATCGAGCCTTTCACTTGCTCGGCGGCGGTGGCGAAGACCAGGTTGACGTCGGTTTTGAGATCGCTGAGGCTGTCGCCGCTGCTGATGTTTTCCAGGATGATGGCGACGTTGAAAAGCGGCTCGCGATTGCGGGCGTAATCCAGGTTGAGCACCTCGACAATCCGTTCAAACGGATACTTCTGGTTCGCATACGCTTCGGAGAGCGTTTGTTTGACTTGCAGCAACAGTTGTTTTGCGGTCGCGTTTGGGTTGACCTGATCGCGCAGGGCCAGCACCTTGTTGAGCGAAGCAACTTCGCTGTAGCGCTGGTGGATGGCCGTGCCCACGACGACGTCTTCCGTATTCGTGTAGCGGTACAAACAGATCTTCAGCGCGGTGATGAGCAGCGTAAGCACGAGCGAATCGTTGTTGTCGCAAAGCTTGAAAAGAGCGCGCTGCGTCTCCGGAGCGATGTCGATCGCGAGAGTGCTCTTCTCGGCGCTGTAGACGCCGGGCCGCGCGTAGTCGAGCGGAACGCCCGTCACCAGCAACTCGCCTGAAAGCTTTGCCAGCCAGTAGTCTTTCTCCTGCTTGAGTTGGTCGTCGAGGAATTTCGGCGAAAGATACTTTACCCGGGTGCTACTCATTTCCGACTCCTTTAATGTGACTGTGGGTGGTTAGAAGCTGAAGGTGCTTTCGAGCTCTGCGACACTGATCGAGCTTTCGAACATGAGCTTCTCATCGCCGTCGAGAACGGCGTGCGTCAGTGGCATGTAAATATTTTGCGCGACCCGCGCCAGAATGGACGAAAACGACGCGTCCAGCCTTTCGATCGCGTCCGGCGTGAAAGCCGACTGGTCGTAATTGAAGCGCCAGCCGATGCCTTTGCAATCACTCATAACCTCGAACATTAGCCGCAATCCGTCCGCAATCGACTGCGGCAACTGAGGCTTCTGCGCGGGCCGGTCCGTCTCCGCTTCCTGCCGGAAGATGTACCCGGTATCGAAGCAAGGCTGTGAACCGTCGCTCAGAATCTCAAACGCATCCGCTCCGTGCTGATAGGCGACGCCAAGCTTTCGATCAATCTGCTGCGCGAAATCTCTGAAGCCCAACTCCCACGGCAAATTGATTCGCAAAGGAACAAACCCCGGCTCAGTCGCTTCTTCGGGACACGTGACGAGCGCCAGATCCTCGCTGCCCGTCTGGCGCGCCAGCACGATGCTGTAAACGGCGAGCAAAATGATCGAGAGGTCGACGCGACAGTCTGACGAGAGTTTCCGCAGCGCCAGACGATCCAGCTCGCAACTGAATGCTGCACTCTCCCGCCGCGCCATCCTGGTGTCCGCGCCGTTAGAGAAATTCGTCCGTGCAAACGAGCTGCCGAACTCCCCGCTCCAGTATTCGCGCGCGGCCGCGTAGTTCTCGCAGCCTTCGAGCACCGCGTCGATCTCCGCCACCAGCTCATTTATCAACGCCCGCGCCGGCACGGCCAGGGAATCGCGATACTTCACGTAGACGTGCAGGCCCCTGCCTGCCTCGACGACTGTCACTTCCAGTTGGTAACGCGCGGCGAGCGGGCTGCCACACGCGAACCCACCCGGCTTCCATTGGTCCTGCCCGAGCCACGGCTTTTCATCGCAGAACTCCAGGTTCAAGAGCGCCCGTGACGTCGCTTGCGTCCCATTACTCTGAGCCCCGGACAAACTGCTCCTGATAATCTGCCGCGTCTCGAGCAGCGCCGCACGGATGTGACCGTCAACCGGCGCCACCGCGTTCAGCGTGCCCGTGCGCGTCAATGGACCAGGGGTGTAGCGGAGCTCGTCGTCGAGAATGCGGGAATCGACGCGGACGTCGAAACTCAGCGTTTGCTTCGCCTTCGCCAGCGCCGCGGTGATAGCGTGCACAAATACATCAGCCGCGCGAATGTCGCCATCCTTCATCGTCTTCGAAAACATCCGGTCCACCCGGCGCTGATCCACTTCGACGACGGCGGTCTTCGTATTTAATTCGCCGCTAAAGCTAACCCGCTCCGGATAGTCAAACTTCCTGATCGCCGCCAGCGCCGGCCTGGCAATCGGACGCAGCGAGATCGATCGCTTGTGCGAGAGTTGTTCATAGATGCGGAACAGATCCTCGAACAGCAACGTCACGCTCTTTGCGTCCGCAACGCCTCGATGCACCAGCAACAAGAGCTCAACACCTGCATCAGCGCCCGTAATCAGCGCGGCTCGGAGCGAAGCATTGCGCGCCGGCCGCATGTCTCTCGAAAGCTCTTTGAACGCGCGAGCCCTCGCTTTGGCGCGGCTCTCCTGGTCAGTTTCGTCGAGGCGGTAAACCGATAGCAGCGTGTGCGGATCGGCGACATTGTCATCCGCCACAAACTTCCCGTCACGCACGCTCAACTGGAGTATCTCGTTGTAATTGATCAGTTCGCTGAGAGCGGCGACGAGCGTTTCCTGATTTAGCTGCTTTGCTACGCACGCGTGGTAACCAATTACCGAGTTCTCATTTTGAAACGACGGCCCGGCGTCAATCGCCACACTCGACGCAACTGCGGGTTTCCGATCGATGCGGCCACTCTGGTAAACGTCAACCGCGAGCGGGTGCAAGCGATGCCAGCGATCTTCCGCCTGGTAACGCTCGTTCATCGTGTAGATGTTGATGAGGCCCAGGTCGGAACACATTTTTGCCAGCGTTCGCAAACGCTCGTAACGCACGTCGCGCGTTGGGTTCGCATCGTCGATCTCCCACACGCGGAACTTCGTGTAGTTTGTGACTTCTTCCGGATAAAGAGAAGAACATTGATAGAGCCGCGAGCCGACCTGACCGTACGGGTAGTAATAATAGGGATGCGCCTCGAGCTCGTAGATGTAGCGGTGATGCTCGCGGATGAAGTCGCACGTTTCGCGAAAGTCTGCTTCGGTCTCGCCGGGAAAGCCGACGATCCAGTAAGTGGTGGTGCGAATGCCGGCGCTGGCGAGCGTTTTCAAAACATCGGAGATGACCTTCGGCGTCGTCATCTTGTCCATGACGTTGAGCACCTTCGAGGCCGCGCTCTCGATGCCCAGCCGCACGCGAAACAGACCGGAGTCAGCCCACATCTTCACGAACTTGCGATTGGTAACCGGCTTGTCCGCGCGCAGGTAGCCGTCGTAACGCACGCCGGCCTTGCGTTCGCTCAACTCGAGCGCAAACTGATTGATGTAAGGATTCATCAACGAGTCGCCCATGAAGAACTCTTTGATCTTGAACCGGTTGGAGAGGTCGACGACCTGTTCGGCAAACTGGTCCATCGGCTTCTTACGATAGTCGCCCCACTGAATCGTCTCCGAGCAGAAGCTGCACTGAAACGGGCAACTGCGCGCGCCTTCGATGCTCAGGTGGTAGTAGTTTTCCAGATCCAGATCGGAGAAATCCGGAGGCGGAACATCTGCCATGTTCAGCGTCGATCCCTTCAGGTCCGCGATCGTGATGACGCGCTTGTGCGCGAGCTCGCCTTCGAGCAGCTTGAGGAAAAGCATCTCGCCTTCGCCGAGCACTACGTGATCGATGTATGAACATTCGGCGATGAGCGTCTCGAGATTGTCCGAGCCGAGCGCGAGGTCGTCCGCAAAGATGCCGCCGCCCATGACGGTCGTGATGCCGGGTTTCTTTTCCTTGATGCCTTTGAGCAGGAAGAGCGACGACGCGAGCGACGTGGTGTAAGTGCTCGTGCCGACCACGCCGTATTCCCAAAGATCCGGAATCCGCTCGGTCACGGCCCGCAGTCGTTTGAAATAACGATCGACGATCGGAATCAACGTGTCGATGACGTCATGGTTATGACGGATGCCGTAGAGCGGAATCACGATCTCCAGCACTCTGGCGATGGCCGCCGCGTCGGCGCCGTTGGCGTAGGCCAGCAGGTGCGCGTTCAGGATCCACCACAGTTTCGAGTAGCCGTCGTTGATCGAAACATCTTCGAGCCGCTGGATGGCGGCGAAGTATTTGTGGTGCATGCCCCAGAGCTCGGGATCGGTGTTGTAGTCGAAGCACGTCACGGAGTAGCCGTGCTTCTCCAGGAATGTCTTCAGGATGGCGATGCCCAGCGGTGGCGTCCAGGGAGTGAAGTAAGGCGGCTTGAGGAGCAGAATTTTCTGCTTCGCTCCCTGCGCCCGCAAATGCGACGGTCCGGTAATCGAAACTATGTTGATGTCGTTCATTGATGTAGCCCTTCCTGAGCCGCAGATGCGCGGCCACGATTGCTAGAAGGCAAAGCTTCCGGCCAGCTCTTCGATGTGGGTTGATTGGGCCAGTAGCAACTGGTCCTGCTCCGTCAGCAAGTGACTGGTGGTCCATTGCGTATGAGAAGCGTAAGGATCGCGCGCCATGGCTTTGAGCGCTTTGATGTAGCTGTCGACGATGGTTTTGATCTGTTCTTCGCTCAACTCATTCGCGTCGTATTCGAGGCCCATTTCGAGGCGCGGTTTAGTCAGCGACGTGATGCCGATGGTGAACCCGGTGTTCATCGTGAAACTCGTGTCGGCCATGTCTTTGGTTCCCGAGCTGATTAGCTCCACGTTTCCGGAACGCACCGAACTTGCCAGCGAGTGAAAGTGAACGAAGTTGAAAGCCGTTTCGAGGAGACGCTGCGTGTTGTGGTTCTTTTGAATGGCCGCCAACGGGTAACGTCGATACGGCAGGATCTCGCGTTCGCCGGCGAAGGTCTGTTTGACGAGCTCGAACCAACTGCCGTCCGAGATTTCCATACGAAACGGAACCATATTGATGAACAGGCCGCGCACCCGATCGCCGCCGGTCTCTTCGGGCCGTCCATTGGTCGCGAGGGCCGTCATCACGTCTGACTGCGCGCAAGCCATGCTCAACACTTTCATGTGCGCCGTCAGCAGCACGGTCTTGAACGGCACTTGCGCGAGCTGAGCGAGGCCCTTGAGGCCCTCGTACAACTCCGCGCCAAACACGAGCCCGATGAAACCATGCTTCTTCGCTTCACCGCCGTTCGCGTCGCCATTGGACCAGCGCGGCAGTCGCATCGGCGTGAAGTCTCTCAGCTTTTCATCCCAGAAATCCCGGCACTCCGGAGATTTGAGCGCTTCCTGTTCGAGTTGCACGAAGTCTCTGAACGTGAACGAAGGCAAGGGCTCTTCGGCGGTTGGTTCGCCGTTCAGTTCCGCGAAGTAGTAGTCGAAGATCTCCGCGAACATCGAGGTCGTACTCCAGCCGTCAGAGATCGCGTGATTTTCCGTGAGCGTGTACTGGAACGTTTCCGGCGAGCGACGATGAACACTAAAGCGCACCAGCGGCGGACGAGCCAGATCGAAGGCGTGCTCGTACTGAGTACGCATGAAACGAGTGATCGCCTCCTGCTGTTCTTCAGGCGAGCGGTAACTCAGATCCTCTCCTTCGAAAACTTCTATCGGCGAGGTTTTGTAGACGAGTTGCAGCGGCTCGCTGTAGCGCGTGAGCTCGAATCCGGTGCGCATGATCGGATGTCGATCGACGACGCGCTGAATGGCACGCTGCAGGGCCGGGACGTGCAGCGCCGCGCGCACGTGAAAACTGTTTACGTTGTGATAGACGGGCGCGCCCGCAGGCCGCAGTTCCATGTGATAGAGCATGCCTGACTGCAAGCTCGTGAGTGGATATGCATCTTCTACTGCCGCCGGCAAAGCCTGGCGATCCTGATCGCCGATTAGACTGAATGGCTCAGTCCTCCGGGCGCGATCGGAGTCGCCGGCACTGACTTCAAGCACTTGCGCGAGTTGCTGAATGGTTTGCCACTCGAAGAGTTGTTGGATGGAAAAGCTCAGGCCTTTTTCTTTGGCGAGGGCCATCACTTGAATGCTGCGAATCGAATCTCCGCCGAGCGCGAAAAAGTTGTCGTTGACGCCGACGCCTTTGATGTCGAGCACCTCGGACCAGATATCTGCCAGGGTTTGTTCGACCGGCGTGACCGGCGCGACATAGGCGCCCTCGAGTTCCGGCCGGGTGTTGTCCGGCTCGGGAAGAGCGCGACGATCAACTTTGCCGTTGGCCATCAACGGGAGTTTTTCCAACTGCACCCAGGCCGCAGGCACCATGTAGTTGGGCAACGTTGTTTCCAGGTGCCGGCGCAGCTCCTCGACGCGCAATTCGCTGCCGGGCTGCAGCACCACGTAGCCCACCAGCCGCTCAACCTGCCCGTTGACGTCTTTGCCTGAGACCACGGCGTCTGCTATCGACGGATGTTGGCGCAGGCGTTGTTCGATCTCTCCGACTTCGAGCCGGTGACCGCGGACTTTCAACTGGCCGTCCGCTCGCCCGATGTAATCCAGATCGCCGTCGAGCCGGTATCGCACCAGGTCGCCGGTCCGGTACAAACGCTCGCCGCTGCGTCCACTCAACTCATCCGGCACAAACTTCTCTGCTGTAACGTCGGGCCGCGCCAGGTAGCCGCGCGCCAGATCCACTCCGCCGAGCCACAATTCGCCGAGGGCTCCCAGCGGCGCCAGTCGCTGTTCATCATCCAAAACATAACAGCGCATATTCGCGACTGGACGTCCGATACCTTCTTCTGTCGTGCCGGGCGGGTACGACCGGTGCGTCGCGTCGATGGTGGCTTCGGTTGGACCATAGAGGTTGATCAGTTCCACCCCCGGCAACCGTTCCCACAACTGCGCCGCCAACTCCACCGCCAGCCGCTCGCCGCCGCTGAACACGCGCCGCAACCCACAACCTGACAACCCCGCTTCACTCGCCAGCAAGCGCAGCAACGAGGGCACGCCCTGCAGGATGCTGACCTGCTCCTCCTGCATTACCCGCACCAGGTATTGACTGTCCTGATGACCACCGGGCCGCGCCATCACCAACCGCGCGCCGCTCAGTAACGGCGCATAGAACTCCCACACCGACGCGTCAAAGCTGAACGGCGTCTTCTGCAGCACCGCATCCTCAGCCTCCAACCCATACGCCTGCTGCATCCATTGCATGTGATTGCTGATCGCCGCATGCGTGATCATCACGCCCTTCGGCTGCCCCGTCGAGCCCGAGGTGTAGATCACATACGCTACATTCGCCGCGCTCACCTTGCTCGTTACCGGCGTCGCGCTACACTCCGCTATCCGCGCCCACTCCGCGCCCACACACACCACTTCGCAATCAGCCGCTCCCACTCGTGCCAGCAACTCCGGCTCGGTCAACAACACCCGCACCCCGGCATCCTTCAGCATGTAGCGCAGCCGCGCTTCCGGATATCCGGCATCCAGCGGCAGATAAGCCGCGCCCGCTTTCAGCACCCCCAACAGACTCACCACCAATTCCAGCGAGCGCTCCTGCAGCAATCCCACTACCGTTTCCGGTCCCACGCCCTGCGCCTGCAGGTAACGGGCTAACTGGTTCGCACGCCGCTCCAACTCCGCATACGTCAGCGCCGCCCCTTCATAGACCACCGCCACCGCTTCCGGCGTGCGCGCCGCCTGCGCCGCAAACTGCTCGTGCAAACACTCCGCCGCCCCGGCGTAATCCACTGCCGTCCGGTTCCACTCTTCTATTAACTGCACTCGTTCCGCCGCGCTCACCATTTCCAGACGCGCCAGCGGCGATTCCGGATCGCGCTGCGCACTCTGCACCAGCGTCTGAAACTGCTCGGCCAGCCGCGCGACCGCCGCTTCACTCACGACTGCGCTGTCGTAGTGCCACTCCAACTCAACTCCAGTCTCGCGACGGCGGCACTGTAGCTTCACCTGATAGCGCTCCACACAACTCTGCACCGTTTCGATCTGCCACTGCACCGCGCCACTACGGAAACTTTCCGGCTGTTCTTCGTCTGCAAACGCGTAAGCGCAGTAGCTGCGCTCGCTGGGCCAACTGAAGTATTCCTGCCACTCGGCCGCTTCCTGCAACTGCGCCGCCGCCGCGCTGACCACCGCCGCAAAGCGCTGCTCGCCCTGTAGCTCCACCGTGAGCGGCAGATAACGCGTGAACAATCCCAGCGCCCCGGCCAACTCCGGATAAGAGCGGCCCGCGAACGCGGCGCCCACGACCACGCGACTTTCACCACTCAACTTCCACAACAGCACTTGCCAGCAGGCCAACAAGAAGGCCGTCGACTCCGTGCCTGGCAATGACGCTGCAAACCGGCGTGGTGCGAACGCCAACGAACTGCTCACGCCCTTCACTTCACGCTCTCGCCAGAACTCTCGCCCCTCTGCCGCTTCTTCGTCTTCAAGCAATCGGTTTTGCCATTCTGACGCGATGAGATACTGGAGCGGCGCTTCTGCTTCCGGCTGATCGGCGCTGTAACACCGCGCCAATTCGCGCACGAGGTTCATCACCCCCGCGCTATCGCCACAAAGCGCCGGCACACTCACGGTCAACACGTGCTCCTCCGCCGCTACGCGCGTCAACTCGAAACTCACCTGCGGATCAGGCTCGTCGCCGATCACTTGCAGCGGCGTCGTCATGCCGGGCAGAAATTGAAAGCTGGTGCGCAGGATCTCGTGCTGCTCGATCACACTCGCGATTGCCTTTTCAAAAGCGGCTGCATCAATTGGCCCAATCAGGCGCGCCACACAGGCGCTGCTATAAGCCGGGTTGTAGTTATTGTCTTGTTGCAGCAGCCACAGGTGACGCTGCTGCGGTGAAAGACGATAGCCTTCCAAAATCTCTTCCATCGGATTGTCCTTATCTGGGAAGTTGAAAATAGAAACGCTTAGAAATCAGAACGGGTGAAAGGTTCGGTCATCGCGAATAAGATTTGGCGCGGGCCGGCGAATGAAGCTCGGGAATGTGCTGTTAACATATTGTCGAGCAGCAACAGATCGCCCGGTTGCCAACTGAAGGAGACCATTTCCTTGAGGTACGCATCGCGAAGGTGGTCCAAAACGGAAGGTTCAATGGGGGAACCATCGCCATAATAAGTATTGTTGGGAAGATTTCCTTCTCCGAATTCTTCCAACAACGTCTCACACAGTTTTGGCTCGAGTGTGGTGATATGGAAAAACGTAGCGTGATTGAACCAAACCGTTTCACCCGTTCTTGGATGGACGGCGATCACCGGCCGCACTTGAGAAGTCCTTAACCGGTTGCCGGGCTTCCATTCAGGCTTGATATCGTTTTGACGGCAGTAGTCTTCGACTACAGACCTGTCTTCAGTTTGAAAGACTGTTTGCCAGGGGAGACCGAAGCCGTCGCCGAAGTTACGCAGGTACATCCACTTCTTTTCGATGAAGCGTTCGCGAATGGCCGGGTCGATGCGCTGGAAAATCTTGCGCGTGTCGCCGATGGGCGTTTCGCCGCCGACAGGCGCGGCGGTGACGCAGAAGAAAGAAAGACGTAACGGCAGCGACTTGCAATACGAATGCTCGTTGTGGGGAAAGATCGATTGCTCGGGCGGATAGTCGGTCGAGGTGTAGATCTTGTCGCTTACTTCATGTCGCGGCGACGATCGTTCGTGGTACGGCATGATCTCGCCCGAGACCGCTCGCACCGATCGTTCGAAGTCAGCCACACCTTCAAGTCCAAAATCGCGGAACAATACGGCGCCATGCTGCAACACTTGTCGCTCGATAAAGTCGCGGTTAGTGGCGCCCCAGGTGCTCAAACTCAGATCTTTAACCGCCGGCTTGATGATCAGCGGAACTGACGCTCCTGACGGCAATAGTTCCGTCCTGATCAATCCTTCCTGCGACACCGTGATCGCTCTGGGCCGGGATTGTTGATTGTTGCCAAAGCGCAACTTCTCTCTCACGCGGGCGCTCTCCATGACGAGCCCTCCATTCGATTTCTAAAGAGACTGAAACTTGATCGTGTTGTGAGCGATGCGGTCGCCGCAGCGCTGGAATGATTCGCTTCTGCCGGCCAGAATACCGAAACCCGTCGGTCGTAAGCTCAACTCGATGGCGCGTAGCTTCGCGCGGTTGTCGAGCCGGCGGAATTTCTCTTTGAGGCGATCCGTTTTCAAAATATCGTTATCGCCGACGCAGAGGTGCGGGAACTCGCTGACCTGGTCCAGGTCGATCAACCGGCTGCTGCCCTCGAGATTTATTCCGTTGATTGCGGTCCAATCAGCACCCGCCTGCCGGAACATCTCGATCACCTCGTCGAAACGGTATGCATTCACGATCGGATGCAGGTAAGCATCCGTATTGATCGACAACTGGTTGACGTCGTGTTCCGCGGGATTAGAAGTCTTCGTGCCATACTGCTCGGTCGGAAGATTCAATCCCAGGTCCTCCATGATCGCGATACCCTCCTGGAAATCTGCCTGCTCGGAAACCCATAACAGGCGCACGAGCTCGCGATCCAGCAACCGCTGAAACTCGCCGAACGAGTGATAAAACCACGCGTACATCACCCCATCCGCCGCGAGACAATCGTAGACGCATTTCAATCCGAGTTGCGGATCGCGCAGGTGATGAATCACTCCCGTCGAAACGATCAGTTGATACTTTTGCGCCAGCTTCAGATCCAGCAAGTTCGCCTGCTGAAACAACACATTCGTGATGTCGCTCTTACGCGCCAGTTCCGCCGCCACTCGCAGCGACGAAGCAGATAGATCGACGCCCGTAAACTTCGCTTTCGGATAGCGCCGGGCCATATTTAGTAAGCGATGGCCCGAGCCACAACCCGCGTCCAGGATGTTCCAGTTCTCAAACTCCTGTGCCGGAAACAACACCTCTATCGCATTGGTCAGATCGCGGATCAGACTGTCGCCGGACACCGGGCTCGGATACGGGTAGCGCTCGTAGAGCTGCTTGGTGCCGCGCGTCGCGTCGTCAAGCTCCTGTTCCTCCGCCGCCGACAGCATGATCTCCCGCTGTAGACGAACGCGTTGCGGTGCAACGGCCGCGCGTTGCGCCCAGGATCGATCGGTGAAAGGGTTTCTTGAAGTGTTTTGCTGGATTCTCACTGTCATGTCCTGCTGAGTACCCCTTTGATGGGCTGAGGTCGTACGGTCGCGAGCATCTTGTGCACCGCTTGCCTGTTCTCGCTCTGCTTGCTGAGTTGTCGCTGCTGGTCGTCTGCAGCCAGCACGTCGTGCAGCGTCTCGAGCGTTACCGCCGGATCGGCGACAACCTGGCGCACCACAGTTTGATACTGGTCGATCATTCGTTCGATCGTATCGGACGTGAAGAGGTCGGTGCTGTATCTCATCCACCCGACGAGCTGCTGCTCTGTCTCGGCCATGTACAAACTGAGATCGAAGATCGTCGTGTCGCTTTCCATGCGTAGCGGAGTGAGAGTCAGGCCCGGCAGTTCCTGGGTCCAGCGCGGCAGGTTTTGCAAACCGAACATGACCTGGAACAGCGGATTGCGGCCTAACTGCCTGTCGACTTTCAAGCTGTCGACCAGCTTGTCGAACGGAAAATCCTGGTGCGCATAAACTCTCAACGTCATGGCGCTCACTCTCGCCAACAGCTCGCGAAAGTTTGGTTTGCCGGACAGATCCGCACGCATCACGACCTGATTGACGAACAATCCGATCAGTCCTTCAGTAGCGGTGTGGCTGCGATTGGCGACGTCCACTCCAACCACGATGTCTTCCCGTTTCGAGTGGTAGTGCAGCAACACGTAAAACGCGGTCAGGAGAAACATAAAGAGCGTGACGCCTTCGCGCCTGGTCGTCTCTTTGATCTGTTTGGCCGTCTCCTCGCCGATAACCAGTCGCTCGGTCGCGCCGCGGTTGTTCTGCCCGCGCCGCGCGCCGCGCGCGACATTCAGCTGCAAAACTTCAGGCGCTCCTTTTAGCTCGCCGCGCCAGAAATCCAGTTCGCGCTCGAAACCGTCGCCGTTCATTTGGGCTCGCTGCCAGGCGGCGTAATCCGCATACTGCACGGGCAGCACGGGCAAAGTCCGCTCGCCGTTCGCATATAGCTGTCGCAACTCTTTCATCAGCACGCCGAGCGACCAGCCGTCCGCGACGATGTGGTGCATCGTCAATAACAGGATGTGTTCTGTGTCGTTCAACTTGACAATGCGCGCGCGGAACAGCGGACCTGCGGCGAGGTTGAAAGGCTTAATCGCTTCGGCTTTGATCGCGGCGTGCGTCTGCGTGGCGCGTTCCTCATCGCCGAGCTCACTCAGATCGGTCAGCTCGATTAACACTGCCGGTTGCGCGGCGATCACCTGCACCGCTTTGCCTCGCTCCATCGGAAAAGAAGTGCGCAGAATTTCATGACGCGCGACGATTGCGTTCAAGCTGCGCTCGAGAGCTTCGCGGTCGAGCTTTCCGTCGAGCCGCAACGCCACGGGCATGTTGTACGCGGGAGAGTTTGGATCGAGCTGATCCAGGAACCACAGACGTTGTTGCGCAAACGACAGCGGCAACGAACGATCGCGCGCGACGGGCGTGATCTCCGTCACCGGCACAGCCGCCTCTTCACACCGAAGTGCTGCTTGCAGGGCCGTGGAAAGCTGTGCCGGTGTTGGCTGCTCAAACAGTGTGCGCAGTGAAATCTCAACTTTGAAACTCTCGCGGAGTTTCGAGACGAGTCGGATGGCCAACAACGAATGCCCGCCGAGATCGAAGAAGTTGTCGTGAGCGCCGACGGGATCCACCAGCAACACCTCGCTCCAAATGCGGATCACTTCTTCTTCAAAAGCATTTCTGCCCGCGGTGTAAGCGTCAAGGTCCGTATTGCTCTGGTCCGGCGCGGGCAAGGCGCGGCGATCGATTTTGCCGTTGGCCGTGAGCGGCAACGCCGGCAGTTCGACGAAAGCAGCCGGCACCATGTAAGGCGGCAACTTTGCCTGCAGGTACTGTCGCAGGTCGGCAGCGCTGAGCGGCTGATCGGCGACGACGTAAGCCGTCAACCGGCGATCGCCGGGTTGGTCTTCGCGCATGATTACTACCTGCTCGCGAATACCCTCGTAGCTTGCCAGCGCCGCTTCAATCTCACCCAACTCGACACGAAAACCTCTGATTTTGATCTGCTCGTCGCGCCGGCCCGCGAACTCAATCGCACCATCGCGCCGGTACACGCCCACGTCGCCGGTGTAATACAAACGCTCGCCGGGGATTTGGCTGAACGGATGCGGCACAAACTTCTCTGCCGTTAACTGCGGCCGCTCCCAATACCCGCGCGCCAGACCGTCTCCACCCACGTAAATATCGCCGGCGACGCCGATCGGAACCGGTTGCAGATAACGATTGAGCACGTACACCTGCGTGTTAGAGACTGGACCACCGATCGGGATCGTCTGTACGCGGCTGGTCTCCGCGACGGTCAACGGATGAAAGGTAGCGAAGGTCGTGCTCTCCGCTGGTCCATAGAAGTTTGCAAAGTGCTCCGGCGCGCCGTGGCTGAGCATCTCGTGCATCGTTTTCGTATCGGCGGCTTCGCCTCCGACGCCGAGATAGCGCAGGGATTGAAAAGCTCGCGGCTCCGCGCCGACTATTTGATTGAATAGCGCCGTGATCAGAAACATCACGTTGATCTGGTGATCTTCGACGAGTTTGACCAGGGCCGCCGGCGAGAGGGCGACGTCTTTACTCACTCCGACCAGCACTGCTCCATTCAACAACGCCGACCAAACTTCATAGGTGAAGGCGTCGAACGACGTATTCGAAACCTGGGTGGCGCGGTCGCCGGGGCCGTTCCAGCTCATGTAGTTTGTGTTGCAGGCGAGACGAATGATGCCGCGATGACAGATGCTGACGCCTTTGGGAGTGCCGGTCGAGCCGGACGTGTAGATGATGTTTGCCAGACTGGTCGCGACGGTGGTCGCCGACGGATTTGTGTCACTGCATTGTTCGATGGCCTTGCGATCGGCGTCGATGCAGACGGCGGTCACGCGAGCGGTATCCACTATCTCGAGATGTTTCTGTTCCGTGAACAGAAAATCGACGCCCGCATCTTGCAACATAAACTCGAGCCGTTGCGGCGGGTAACTGAGATCGAGCGGCACATAAGCACAGCCTGCTTTGAGAATGCCGACCAGCCCGATCATCATCTCGATGGAAGGCTCAATCATGACGCCGACGCGCGTTTCTGGTTTGACACCCAGTTGCTGCAGGTAGTGAGCGAGTTGATTGGCGCGCCGGTTAAGTTCGAAATAGGTGAGCAAATCGTCGCCGTAACGAACGGCGGCGGCATCGGGAGTGCGCTCAACCTGCTCTTCGAGGAGCTGGTGCACGCATCGATCCCTGGGATACTCGCTGCCCGTGCTATTCCACGCTACTAACCTTTGTCGTTTCTCGTCTTCGGTTAACGGCGAGTAGTTGGCCAGCCGCTGTCCGGGGTTAGCCGCAATACTTTCGACGAGCACCTCCAGATGCTTCAGCATCCGTTCTACGGTATCGCCGTCGAAACGTGACGCGTCGAAGCTGAGTTTGAGCAACATCCGCTTGCCCGCGGCGACGATCATCGTCAAGGGATAATGAGACCGCTCGCGGTGCACCACGTCGACGATCGACAATTCCTGGTCGCGTTCTTTGAAAACGTTGGCGACCGGATAGCTCTCAAAAACGAAGATGCTTTCGAAGAGTGACTGCCGGCGCGGGATTTCGCTCCACTCGTGTATCTGCACGAGCGGGCTGTAATCGTAGTGCCGCAGCTCGGCTTGTTGTTCCTGTAACTGGCGGAGCCAGTCGAGGAGCGATTCATCACCACGCAACTGCACGCGCATCGGCAACGTGTTGATGAACAAGCCGACCATCGTTTCGATGCCCTGCAGATCCGCGGGACGGCCCGAAACTGTCGTTCCGAAAACGATATCTTCTTCGCCGCTGTAGTGACTCAGAAGCATGGACCACGCACCCTGAATCACGGTGTTGAGCGTCAGATGATACTGGCGCGCAATTGCCTGCAATGATGCCGTCGTCTCTTCCGACAACCAGATACGGTGCGCGTCGAAATGCTCGGGGACAGACGCTTTTTCGCGAGCGCCGAGCTGCGTGGCGGACGTGAATCCCTTGAGTGTTTTCCGCCAGTAGGCTGCGGCCTGGTCCAGATCCTGTTTTTGCAACCAGGAGATGTAATCACGGTACGGTCGCGCGGTTGCAATCGGGGGAGTTTGGTTATGGACCAGGGCCCGGTAAGCCGCAAAGACCTGATCGATAATCAAAGGCAGCGACCAGCCGTCGACGATGATGTGATGACGACTCCAGACAAAGCGGTGCGTGTCGTCAGCGAGGCGGATGATGGCGAAGCGCATCAAAGGCGCTTGTGAGAAATCAAAACCGCGCGCGCGATCTTCGCCGAGGAACGCCTCGAAACGTGCCGCCTGCTCGGGTTGTGAGAGACTGCGCCAGTCAAGTTCCACAAACGGCAGCGTGACCTCGCGCCGTACGACCTGAAGCGGCTTCTCGCGGCGCTTCCAGAGAAACAACGTGCGCAGCACTGGATGGCGCTCCACGACTACCTGCCACGCACGCTTGAAGGCGGCGACGTCCAACCGGCCCGCGAGCGTGAAGCTGGATTGGCCGAAGTGTGCTTCGGATTGCGGATCGTAGAGATTGTGAAACAGCATTCCCTCTTGCATGGGCGAGAGAGAATAGATGGCTTCGATGTTGTTTCGTGATGACTGCATGATCAGAGTCCGTCGTCTTAGCGAAAATTATTCGGCGAGTTCCACCAGGACGGCTTGTAATTCGCCCGCGTCCAAATCGGCTTCCGGAAAATCTGACGGAGTAAAACCACCGGCGTCCGGTGAGACGCAGTGCCGGATGAGGTCCTGCAGTGAGGCAAGGTAAAGCTCGGCCCAGTCTTGCATCGCTGCGCGACTGTGAACGTTCTGGCTGTAGGTCCAACCAACCTGAAGCTGCTTTCTGACGATCATCGCATTGACTTCGACGAGGTAAGCTCGCTCGGCCCGGGGACTGCAAACTGCTCCACTCGGATCGCGCGATAATCTAAACGGCGACGACGCCGTCATCCCCTGATCAAACTGGCCCAGGTAATTGAAACTCACCTGTGCTCGTCGCGGCTCGCTCAGCGGCTCGCCACTCAGATACTTCAGCAAACCGTAGCCGATCCCTTTATTCGGGATTGCCCGCAGGTGCTCTTTGACTGTCGTCAACACGGCCGGCGGCTCGGTTGCAGCGGAGTCGAGGACGACCGGGAATATGGTCGTAAACCAGCCGACGGTGCGCGTTAGATCGAGATCGTCAAAGAGCGATTCGCGCCCGTGGCCTTCCAGGTCGATCAAGATCCGATCGGCGCCGGTCCACTGTCGATATGCGATCAGGAAGGCTGCCAGCAACACGTCGTTGATCTGCGTGTTGTAAGCTTGCGGCACTTCCTGGGTCAGTTGTCTGGTCTCTTCCTCGTCGAGCGAAACTCTCACGACTCTGGCGGACGACGTCAGGTTTGGTCCATCGAAGTGCACCGGGAGCGATGCGCCTGTTTGCTGCTGCTGCCAGTAATCGCGTTCTCGCTGGAGTTCCCCGTCGGTGCGGGCATACTGCGTGAGCCGTTCCAGCCACTGTTTGAACGAGGTGGTCTTGGCTGGCAAAACAATCCGCTCGCCGCGCTCGAGTTGTTCGTAGGCCGTTTGCAGATCTTCGATAATGATTCGCCAGGAGACGCCGTCGACCACGAGGTGATGGATTACGATCAGCAGTTGGCTTGCAGTCGCCGGTCCGCGATCGAATAGCGCGCAACGCATGAGCGGCCCTGCTTCCAGGTTCAGGCCGGTCTGTAACTCGGCCGCTTTCGCCTGGATTGCGAGCCGCTGCTCCTCCGGCGGGCAACGTGACAGCTCGACGTATTCAAAACCGGCGACCGTCTCCGGTCCGCGATGAAACTGTTCCCAGCCCGCTTCGCCCCGCCGAAAACTCAGGCGCAACGCGTCGTGATGCAGCGTAACCTGCTGCACGGCTTGCGCCAGCAGATCAGGTTTCACATTTGCCGGCGCGTCGTAAATAAACGACTGGTTATAATGATGCGGCTCAGCCAAATCTCTCTCAAAGAACCAGCGCTGGATCGCACTCAGCGGCACCGGCCCGGACACCAAACCTTGTTCAGCCTGCGGCGCGGACGAGTTTTGCGTGACTGCGGCCAGCTCGGCGATCGTTTGAAACTGGAAGAGTTGTTTCGGCGTCAGCCGCAGACCTGCCTGGTTGGCGCGCGCGATGATTTGCAAACCGAGAATGGAGTCGCCGCCGAGGGCGAAGAAGTTGTCGTGCACACCCACATTCGCAACGCCCAGCACTTTGGACCAGATACCCGCCAAAGTCTCTTCAACCCCGTTGCGTGGGCCAACAAACGAACTCTCCGCTTCCCCCCGCGAATAATCAGGAGCCGGCAGGGCGCGATAATTGACTTTGCCGTTCGGCGTCAGCGGTAGACTCTCCAGTACCATAAACACGGCCGGCACCATGTAGCTGGGGACCTTCTCGGTCAGAAAACTTCTCAGCTCGGAGACGGTCGTCGCGTGTTCATCGCTGGTGACGACGTAAGCCACCAGACGCTTCTCGCCCCGCTGCTCTTCACACACTTTGACGGCACTGGCTTGCACTGCCGGATGCTGACTCAACGCGATCTCGATCTCACCCGGCTCGATGCGATAGCCGCGCACCTTCACCTGTCGATCGACGCGTCCGAGAAACTCCAGATTGCCGTCATGCATGAGTCGAATGCGATCGCCGGTCCGGTAAAGTCGCGCCCCGCTCACGGTGCTGAACGAATCGGGAATGAATTTCTCGGCGGTGAGCGCGGGCTGGTTGAGATAACCCCAGGCCAGCAATGGTCCGCCGATGTGCAATTCACCCGGAATTCCTGGAGGAACAATAGCGCCGCGCGCGTCGAGGATGTGAAAAGTGCGGTTCGCCAGCGGGCGGCCGATGGGGATTCTCTTCAGGGTTCCTTCTTCGGCAACGGGAATCGCAAACGTCGTCGCGGTCATGGTGGTCTCGGTTGGACCATACGCATTGAGTAAACGCGCCGCTCGCAACGGCGTCTTTTGCCAGAGACGAGCGGTTTCGGGTTGTACTGCTTCGCCGCCGGGAATCATCAGCTTCAACGCGTAACTTCCCTGTTGCTGGACGCCTTCCTGGACCACTTGTTGCCAGTAAGCCGTCGGCAAGTTCGCCACCGTGGTTTGGGATTCGGCGAGTTTCCGGTAAAAATCACCGCCGCTCCACACGTCTCCGTCACGCAGCAGCACCGTCGCCCCGGCGATCAAACCCGGCAACATCTGCTCGAGTGAAACGTCGAAGTTGATCGAGGCAAACTCGAGCACTTTATCCGCGGCCTCGATGCCGAAGTGCTCCTGCATGTCGACACAATGGTTAACGCACATCTCGTGCGAGATCAGCACGCCCTTCGGCTGCCCCGTCGAGCCGGAGGTATAGATCACGTACGCCAAATCATTCGGCGTTGGACCATTAGCGGGATTGTCGGCCCGGCGCCGCGCGATCACTTCACGATCGGCGTCGAGCAAAACAGTTTTCACGTTCTCGACGGAAGCCGGCAACCGCTCGGCGATGTGCTTTTGCGTGAGAATTACGGGCATCCGGGTGTCCTGGACCATGAACGTCAAACGTTCGTGCGGATACGATGGATCGAGGGGCACATAAACTCCGCCGGCCTTGAGTATGCCCAGCAAACCGACCGCGATATCCAGCGAACGCTCGACACAAAGACCAACACACGTGCCGTTGCCGACGTTCAGCGATTGCAAATACCCGGCCAACTGGTTCGCGCGACGGTTGAGTTCCGCGTAAGTCAGATACTGATCGCCACAGATCACCGCGATACGGTGCGGAAGGCGCGCCGCCTGTGATTCAAACAGAGAGTGCACGCATTGCGCTTGCCACTTAGACGTCCCCTGCAGACTGCACTGCTCGTCCGCATTCACGAGCGGAAATGCTGCGATCCGTTTTTCCGGAGCGGCGACGACGGCTTCGAGCAGTGCGGCGAAGCGGCGCAGCATCCACGTGATCGTGGTCGACTCGAACAAATCCGTTTTGTAAGTGAGCGAGAGGCGAAAACCGGGCGCGAGATCCGCAACTGTCAGCGCGAGGTCGAAGATCGCCGTCGGCCGCTCGATGGCGAGGTACTCGACTGCGAGTCCCGCCAGCTTGAACGCCATGTTCGGCTTGTTTTGATAATCGAACATGACTTGAAACAGCGGCGAGCTGCTCAGATTGCGTTCCGGCTGTATCTCGTCGACCAGTTTTTCAAACGGCACGTCCTGGTGCGCGTAGGCGTCGAGCGTCACGCGGCGAACCTGCTGCAGTAGTTCTGCAAAGGCCGGATTGCCGGAAAGATCGGTGCGTAAAACGAGGGTGTTGACGAAGAGACCGATGAGTCCTTCGAGCTCGGTCAGATGGCGTCCTGCGATCGGAGTGCCGACCAGAATGTCGTTCTGTTCCGTGTAGCGATAAAGGAGTGTGTTGAAGGCCGTCAGGAACAACATGAAAGGCGTGACCCGTTCGCGCTGGCTGAGCTGTTTGAGTGATTCCGTCAACTCCTTCGAGAGCATCAGCCGTTCGGTGACGCCTTGATAACTCTGCAGCGCCGGACGCGGATAGTCGGTCGTCAATTCGAGCGCTGGCGGCGCGCCCGCGAGTTGTTGTTTCCAGTAGGCAAGTTCGCCGTCGAGCTTGTCACCGCTCAACCAGGTTCTTTGCCACTCGGCGAAGTCAGCGTACTGAACCGGTAATTCGGGAAGTGCTGCTGAAGCTTCATAGAGGGCGGCGAGTTCGCGGAAGAAGACGCCCATGGACCAGCCGTCGCTGATTATGTGATGGATCGTCAGGAGCAGTACGTTTTCCTGTTCGGCCAGGCGCAGTAGTTTGGCGCGCAGCAGTGGTCCAGTCGCGAGATCGAATGGTCGTTGGGCCTCGCCGGTGGCCAGTCCTCTTACTTCTTCTTCGCGCGTCGCGGGATCGAGTGAACGAAGATCAAGCACCGCGAGCTTAAAGGGCTGCGCTTCCGAAATGCGCTGGGTGGGAGAACCATCCCGGGCCACGAAGGACGTACGCAATGTTTCGTGACGCCTGATCATTTCGCTAAAGCTCTCTTCGAGCGCGGCCACGTTGAGAGCGCCCTTCAGACGATAGGCTGGATAGATGTGATACGTCGGACTGGCTGGTTCAAACTGTTCCAGAAACCAGATGCGCTCCTGAGCAAACGACAGCCGCGCGCTTGCTCCATTTCTGCGCGGAATTGTTTGCGGCCGAGACGCGGCGCCCGCCGTCATGCCCAGACGTTGCGCGAGAATCTTCCGCATTCCCGGTGAGAGATTGGCGATACGTGCCGAAAGGTCGTTCATGGTTCTGATATCGAATCTTGTCTGACGTTTTACGAGAGGAGCAGGGCGCGTGCCTGGTCTTCTGAGATCGTCTCCAGGTCGCCAAGCAGTTGTGCCATGGCCTCGTTATCGAAGTCGGCCGGCCCCAACAGCGCACAGAGATCTCCGAGCTTCGGGTTCTCAAAGATCGACCGCAACGGAATCTGTGTTTCAAACAGATCCTGAACCCGCGACGCCACCTGAATCGCTTTCAGCGAATCACCGCCGAGATCGAAGAAGTTGTCGTTGGCTCCTACCTGCTCGACCTTCAACACCTCGCTCCAAATCGCTGCCACTTCTTCCTCGATTACCGTGCGCGGCGCGACATAACCTTCTTCGAGTGCGGGGCGCGCGCCATCCGGCGCCGGCAAAGCTTTCCGATCTACTTTCCCGTTGGCCGTCAGCGGCAACTCCGCCAACCCCACAAACACCGCCGGCACCATGTACTCCGGCAACTGCTCCTTCAACCATTCCCGCAACTCCCGCACACTCCACTCCCGCTCGCCCACCACGTACGCCACCAACCGCTTCTCTCCGGGCTCATCTTCACGCACCGTCACCACCGCTTCGCGAATGGCTTCACTCTGCCGCAGCACCGCTTCGATCTCGCCCAACTCGATCCGGTAGCCGCGCACCTTCACCTGCTGATCCCGCCGCCCCTGATACTCGATCTCGCCATCCGCTCGATACCGCCCCACATCTCCCGTCCGGTACAGCCGCGCCCCGGCTTCCACACTGTACGGGTGCGGCACAAACTTCTCTGCCGTCACCGCCGCGCGTCCCAGATATCCGCGCGCCAGTCCTTCACCGCCGATGTACAACTCTCCGCTCACTCCTACCGGCGCTAGCTGCTGCCGCTCATCCAGCACGTAGACCTGCGTCCCGCGCACCGGCCGCCCGATCGTTACTTCCGCGCCGCGCTCCACCGCCGTCCAGGTCGAGTAAGTGGTCGCTTCCGATGGTCCATACAGGTTGCGTACCACCGTCACGCGACTCTGCTCATATATCTGCTCCACCAACGCCTGCGGCAGCGCTTCACCCGCCAGGTTCACCGCCTTCACACTCGCCGGCAGCCCACCCACGCGTAACAACTCCGCCAGCGCCGAGGGCACCGTATTCACTAGACTCACGGCTTCCCGGCCACGCAACTCCGGCAGCGCCAGCGCGTTCTCCGCCAGCCGCACACATCCGCCACTGCTCAGCGGCGCAAACAACTCGAACACCGACAAGTCAAAACAGATCGATGTGCTCGCCAGCATTCCCTGCAACTCCGCCGCGCTAAACGTCGCCTGCGCCCAGCGCAGGAACACCGTCGCGCTGCGGTGCGCAATGGCCACACCCTTCGGCCGTCCTGTCGATCCCGACGTGTAGATCACGTAAGCCAGATGCTCCGTCTCCACTCCACTCGCTGGGTTCTGCCCACTCTCGCCTGCTATTGCCGCCGCTTCGCCGTCCAGACTGACCACCCGCACCTCGCTCCAGCTCACTCGCTCTCGCAACGACTCTTCACTCAACAGCACTCGCATCCCCGTGTCAGCCATCATGAAGCGCAGCCGCTCTTCCGGATAGGCTGCATCCAGCGGCACGTAAGCGCCCCCGGCTTTCAGCACTCCCAGCAGGCCCACCAGCAACTCCACCCGGCGGCGCACCAACACTCCCACCAGCACTTCCGGTCCCACGCCCTGGCGGCGCAGGTAATGCGCTACCTGGTTCGCGCGCCGGTTCAACTCGCGATAACTCAGCTCCTGCTCTTCATCGCGCACTGCCACCGCTTCGGGCGTTCGTTCCACTTGCGCTTCGAACTGCTCATGAATGGTGCTGCGCCAGCCGCGGTAGTCTGTCTCCGCCTCGTTGAACTCGGCCAACAATTGCCGCCGCTCGCCCGCGCTCAGCAACTCCACTTCGCCCACACGCTGCGAAGGATCCGCGACCACGGCTTCCAGCAACTCCTGGAAGTGGCCCGCCATTCGATCGATCGTCGCCGCGTCGAAGCGTTTGCAGTCGTACAAAAACTTCAGCGTGAGGTTTGGACTCGTGCCGGCGAGCACAGAGATCGCATAGTGGGTCAGCTCGCGCACCTGCACCTGCTCGATCTTGAGTTGCGCCTTCCTGCCTTTCAGCTTCTTGACCGGGTAGTTCTCAAAAACAAAGATCGTCTCGAACAACGGCGCGCCCGGCAGCGCATCGCTCCACGCCTGCACCTGCATCAACGGCGTGTGCTCAAACTGCCTGACCTTCACTTGTTGTTCCTGCAGCGCTTTCAACCATGAAAGCAACGATTCGCGTTGCGGCACCCTGATGCGCACCGGCAGCGTGTTGATGAAAACTCCCACCATCGATTCGATACCGTTGAGTGAAGGCGGCCGGCCGGAGACAGTCGCGCCAAACACGATGTCGTCCTCGCCACTGTAACGATGCAACAGCAGCGCCCACGCACCCTGCACGATCGTGTTGAGAGTCAGTTGCTGGCGGCGCGCCAACATTCGCAACGCCGCGGTAGTTTGACTGGAAAGCGTGATGACGTCGGCTTCATAAGCGCCAGTGCTCACGACTGTTTGATCGACTCCCAGAGGCGTCGGCGCGCTGAACCCTTTGAGCGTCTCACGCCAGAATCTTTCTGCTTCGGTCCAACTCTGCTGCTTGGACCACGCAATGTAATCGCGATAAGGGCGCGGCGGTTTCAGGCGGAACGATTCGTCCGCGCCGAAAGCTTCGTAGTAAGAGAAAACCTCTTTCATCACGAGCGCGAGCGACCAGCCGTCGAGCAGGAGGTTATGAATACTCCACACCGCTCGATATTCGTCGTCCGCAAATTGAATAACAGTCAAGCGCACCAATGGGGCGTCGGTGAGATCAAAGCCTCTGGCCTTGTCTGCTTCGAGAAACGCCTGCAGGCGTTGCCGTTGCTCGACGGGTGCGACTCCGCTGTAATCCAACTGCTCCCACGGCGCGTTCACATTCTTGTGAACGATTTGCACGGGTTCGCTCAGTCCCTGCCACGCAAAAGCAGTCCGCAAAATCGCGTGACGGTTCACTACCGTTTGCCAGCTCTCTTTGAACGCGGCGACGTCGAGCTTGCCGCGCAACGTGTAATTCAGTTGGATCGTGTAGACGTCTGACGTCCGCGCGTAGAGCGCATGAAACAGGATGCCTTGCTGCATCGGCGAGAGCGTGTAGATGTCTTCGATTGCGGGGTCGCGTCCCGCCAGCCGCGACAGACTTTCCTGGTCCAGGTTCGCGACCGGAAAATCAGAGGGTGTGTAACCGCCTGCCTCCGGCGACTGGCAGTGCGCGATCAACGACTGCAGCGCGGTTATGAAACCATCAGCCACGCCGGCGATGGTCTGGCGCTCGTAAATGTTCTCGCCGTAGGTCCAGATCATCTTGAGCTGACCGTTGATCACCGCGCCGTTGACACTCAACAGGTGGCGCCGCTTCGCTCTCGGGCTGTGGATCGGTCCGGCGCTCTCAGTTGCGCTCGCAAACAAGGACGATTGCGAGAGTATCTGATCGAATTGGCCCTGATAATTGAAAACGATTTCGGCCTGCGGTAACGCCTGCAATCGCTCACCGTGATCGCCCAGGTAACGAAGTATTCCATAACCAATGCCGCGGTTCGGGACGGCGCGCAGTTGTTCCTTGATCGACTGCAGCGCTGCACCCGGGCCGTTAGTTGGGTTGACTTCGAGCAACACCGGGAAGATCGTCGTGAACCAACCGGTGGTGCGCGAGAGGTCCGCGCCTTCGATAATCTGTTCTCGTCCGTGGCCTTCCAGATCGATCAGGCGGGAGGATTCTCCATCCCATTCGTTCAATGCCTGGACCAGCGCGGTCAGCAACACGTCGTTGATCTGAGTGCGATAGACGGCAGGCACTTCGCGCAAGAGTGCTTCGGTCTCGGCTGCGGTCAGCGATACTGTTATTTGACGTGCAAAAGCTTCGGAATTTTCTCCGGCGGCGAAGTCCCGCCTGAGCGGCTTGACGTCGGCACGGTTGTTCGCGAGCCAGTACGGCGTCTCAGCTGCGAGGTCGGGCGAAGAGGCGAAAGTTTTGAGCGATTCGCTCCACTGCTGGAATGACGTCGTCTTCTTTGGCAACGTCGCCTGCTGGTAGGCTGTCTGCAAGTCGTCGAGAAGGATGCGCCAGGAAACGCCGTCGACTGCAAGGTGGTGAATAACGATCAAAAGACGGCGCAACTCGTTTGACTCAAACAACCGCACGCGGACGAGTGGCCCATTCGTCAGATCCAGACTCGCCTGGAGCTCTCGCGCCTGAGTTTCGATCGTCGCAATCTGATCTTCGCAACTGCCCGACAAAGAGACGTGCGTGAAAACTTCTTCGGTTTCTTCATGAGCGTTTACCTGCTTCCAACCGGTTTCATCTTTAAAGAAACGCAAGCGCAAACCATCGTGATGCAGTAGCAACTGGTTCACGGCACTGCGCAGAAGAATTGGGTCGACGGCTTGTTTGACGTCGAGCAGTCTGGCCTGGTTCCAGTGATGTGGCTCGGCAAAGTCCTGCTCAAAGAACCAATGCTGGATCGGCGTGAGCTGGACCGGACCGGTAACCAAACCCTGCTCGGCTTCGAGCACCGGAGCTACCGTGATCACTCCGGCCAACTCGGCGATTGTCTGGTGCTGGAAAAGTTGTTGCGGCGTGAAGCGAATGCCCGCCTGATTTGCCCTCGCTACGATCTGGATGCTGAGGATCGAGTCTCCGCCCAACTCAAAGAAGTTGTCGTCGACTCCGACCTGCTCGACCCCGAGGACCTGCGACCAGATTTCAGCAAGCTGCTGCTCGACTGGTGTGCTCGGAATGACAAACTCTTCTTCAAGCGCGGGCCGCGCGCCATCCGGCGCCGGCAAAGCCTTTCGATCTACCTTACCGTTGGCCGTCAGCGGCAACTCCGCCAGCCCCACAAACACCGCCGGCACCATGTACTCCGGCAACTGCTCCTTCAACCATTCCCGCAACTCCCGCACACTCCACTCGCGCTCACCCACCACGTACGCCACCAGCCGCTTCTCACCCGGCTCATCTTCTCGCACCGTCACCACCGCTTCCCGAATGGCTTCACTCTGCCGCAGCACCGCTTCGATCTCGCCCAACTCGATCCGGTAGCCGCGCACCTTCACCTGCTGATCCCGCCGCCCCTGATACTCGATCTCGCCATCAGCTCGATACCGCCCCACATCTCCCGTCCGGTACAGCCGCGCCCCGGCTTCCACACTGTACGGGTGCGGCACAAACTTCTCTGCCGTCACCGCCGCGCGTCCCAGATAACCACGCGCCAGTCCTTCACCGCCGATGTACAACTCTCCGCTCACTCCCACCGGCGCTAGCTGCTGCCGCTCATCCAGCACGTAGACCTGCGTCCCGCGCACCGGCCGCCCGATCGTCACTTCCGCGCCGCGCTCCACCGCCGTCCAGGTCGAGTAAGTGGTCGCTTCCGATGGTCCATACAGGTTGCGCACCACCGCCACGCGACTCTGCTCATAAATCTGCTCCACCAACGCCTGCGGCAGCGCTTCACCAGCCAGGTTCACCGCCTTCACACTCGCCGGCAGCCCGCCCACGCGTAACAACTCCGCCAGCGCCGACGGCACCGTATTCACCAGACTCACCGCTTCCCGGCCACGCAACTCCGGCAGCGCCAGCGCGTTCTCCGCCAGCCGCACACATCCGCCACTGCTCAGCGGCGCAAACATCTCGAACACCGACAAGTCAAAACAGATCGACGTGCTCGCCAGCATCCCCTGCAACTCCACCGCGCTAAACGTCGCCTGTGCCCAGCGCAGGAACACCGTCGCGCTGCGGTGCGCAATGGCCACTCCCTTCGGCCGCCCTGTCGATCCCGACGTGTAGATCACATAAGCCAGGTGCTCCGTCTCCACTCCACTCGCTGGGTTCTGCGCACTCTCGTCTGCAATCGCCGCCGCTTCGCCGTCCAGAGAGACCACCCGCACCTCGCTCCAGCTCACTCGCTCTCGCAACTGCTCTTCACTCAACAGCACTCGCATCCCCGTGTCAGCCATCATGAAGCGCAGCCGCTCTTCCGGATAGGCCGCATCCAGCGGCACGTAAGCGCCCCCGGCTTTCAGCACCCCCAGCAGGCCCACCAGCAACTCCACCCGGCGGCGCACCAACACTCCCACCAGCACTTCCGGTCCCACGCCCTGGCGGCGCAGGTAATGCGCTACCTGGTTCGCGCGCCGGTTCAACTCGCGATAACTCAGCTCCTGCTCTTCATCGCGCACTGCCACCGCTTCGGGCGTTCGTTCCACTTGCGCTTCGAACTGCTCGTGAATGGTGCTGCGCCAACTGCTGTAGTCTGTCTCCGCCTCGTTGAACTCGGCCAACAATTGCCGCCGCTCGGCCGCGCTCAGCAACTCAACTTCGCCCACCCGTTGCGACGGATCCGCGACCACGGCTTCCAGCAACTCCTGGAAGTGGCCCGCCATTCGGTCAATCGTCTCGGCGTCAAACAAGTCCGTTTTGTATTCGAGATTGCCGGCCAGTTGATCCGACGAATCGATCATCGACAACGTCAGGTCGAATTTCGACGTTTCGCGATCTGTCGCGAGGTAGCTCAACTCCAACCCCGGCACTTCGATCTTTTCCCTGACCGGATTTTGTAGCGCGAACATCACCTGGAACAGCGGGTTATGACTGAGGTCACGTTCAGGCTGTAGTTGGTCCACCAGCAGTTCGAACGGAACGTCCTGATGGGTGTAGGCGCGCAACGACATGTCGCGCACGCTCGCCAACAATTCCTGAAAGGTAGGATTACCGGAGAGGTTGGTGCGCAGCGCGAGCGTGTTGGCAAACAAACCGATGAGGCCCTCGACCTCGGCGACATTACGACCCGCGATCGGCGAGCCCACCACCAGATCAGCCTGGCCCGAATACCGGAACAACAAAACTTTGAAAGCGGCGAGCAGCAGCATGAAGAGCGTCACGCCCTGGCTGCGGCTCAACTGCCGCGCTGCCGCAGTCAGCTCGCGGCTGAGGTAGAACTTCCTCGTCGCTCCCTGGTAGCTCGGCACAACCGATCTTGCTTTCGCCGTCGCGAGCGTGAGCACGCGCGGCGCGCCGCCGAGTTCGGCGAGCCAGTAGTTCAACTGCCGCTCCAGGCTGTCGCCCTGCATGCGCCGGCGCTGCCAGACTGCGTAGTCCACGTACTGGACCGGCAACTCGGAAAGATTTGCTTCGCGTCCTGCAACATCAGCACTATAGAGGCGCCACAACTCGCGCATCAGCAAACCAAGCGACAACCCGTCGGCAACAATGTGGTGGACCACCAGCACCAGCAGGTGTTCGTTCTCGCTCAGCTTTATCAACCGGCTGCGAAAGACCGGCCCGTGCTCGAGGTCGAACGGCTGCCGCAGCTCGGCTTGCAGCAACTCGCTCGCGCTCTGTTCCGCATCAGTCTCTTCACTCAGATTGACGGTGGCGAGTTTGATCGGCTCTGCCTCGCGGATCACTTGCGCGGCGCGGCCGTCGTGCATTGGAAAATAAGTCCGCAACCCTTCATGTCGCGCCACCAGCCTGTCGAGGCTGCGCGCCAGCGCCGCCACGTCGAGCTGCCCGCGCAACCGGACCGCCGCCGGCATGTTGTAAGCACCGGAGCCGGGATGAAGTTGGTCCAGGAACCACAGACGCTGCTGCGCAAACGACAGCGGCAACTCGCCCGCGCGTGAGATACGCGCGATCGGTTCGACGATCTCGGCCTCGTGACTGGGCTGCTGCAGTCTTTCGACAACTTTTGCGAGCTTCGCGGGCGTCGGCGCCTCGAAGATGCTCCGCAGCGCTACCTCGACGCGGAAGCTCTTCCGCAATTTCGAAACGACTTGCGTCGCCAGCAGTGAATGGCCGCCCAGGGTGAAGAAGTTATCGTGAACGCCTACTCGGTCGGCTTTGAGGACCTCGCGCCAGATGTTTATTACTTCTTCTTCGACGGGTGTGCCGGGCGCAACGTATTCTGACGCAGACGAGGCTCGTGTCGGCGGCGCCGGCAATGCCTTGCGATCGATCTTGCCGTTTGCAGTTAGCGGCAGATGGTCCAGTTCGACGAAATTGGCCGGAACCATGTACTCGGGCAACCTGTCTTGCAACCATTCGCGCAACTCATCCACGGCGCTGCGATCCGTTACCACATAAGCCACCAGCCGCTTGTCGCCGGGCTCCTCTTCCCGCACCACGACCACCGCATCACGAATCGACTCGTGCCGCGTAAGCGTCGCTTCAATCTCACCCAACTCGATCCGGAAGCCGCGCAGCTTTACCTGCTGGTCCAGTCGTCCCAGGAATTCGATCGTGCCGTCGAGCCGGTATCGACCCTGGTCGCCCGTGCGGTAAAGCTTGTCTTCGGCGTCGCCGGTAAAAGGATTGACGACAAACCGCCCGGCGGTGAGCTGCTCGTCACCCAAATAACCTTTGGCCAGATACGGAGTGCGCACGCAGATCTCGCCGGCTTCACCTAAGCCCGCGAGCTGTTGCGCGCTGTTCATGACCAGCAACTGCACGTCGTCGATTCCCTGGCCCAGCGGTATCGTCTGGTCGGTGATCTGCTCAGGAGAAATCGCAAAGTATGCGATTGCCTGAGGCGTTTCCGTGGTCCCGTAAAAATTCACGCAGGCAGCCGCCGGTGCGATCTGCCTGAAGCTCCGGACCGTGTGAGCAGGAACGACGTCGCCGCCGATGAAGGCATAGCGAAGCGCCGGTAACTCGATCCGCTCATCAGACACGAGCCGGAGCATGGCCGGGGTGAGATGTGAAACTGAAATTGAGTTTTGCTTCATCCAGCTCGCCAAACGATCGAGCGAGACGTCGTCGGAATCCGGTATCAGCAAAGTGGCGCCGAGAGACAGCGGAGTGAAGATGTCTCGTAGTAACGGATCGTGGGCCAGGCCGGACAGCATGACAAAACGATCGCGCTCGTTCAGATCGAAACGCCGGCAATGCCAGTCGACGAAGTGTGACAGCGGCCGGTGCCCGCCCATGATGCCTTTCGGCGTGCCCGTCGAACCCGAAGTGAACGCTACGTACGCGAGATCCTCGGGATCGATCTCGACGGCCGGATCGTGAGTCGGGTATGACGCGAGTGCATCCTCCGCGATCCGTCGCGGCAACACGAGGTGCACAACGCCGGCGGCAAACTCTGCGAGCGCGCCGGGCAACTCTCCGGCCGCTTCCAGTTGGACCAGGGCCTTCGGCTGTGCGACTCGAAGTTGATTGATCAAGCGTGTCGCCGGGTAAGCTGGATCGAGTACGACAAACGCCGCTCCCGCTTTGAGCACGCCGAGCATGGCCCATACCAGCGAGGCGCTGCGATGAGCATAGATCGCTACGATCTCCTGCCGGTCCACGCCTGCTGCGATCAGGTAGTGGGCCAGTTGATTACTGCGCGCCTCCAGGTCTGCATAACTCACTGACTGCCGCTCGTCGCTCACGGCGATGCGGGCGCCGTCGTTTTGCGCCTGGCGAGAGAAGTGTTGCTGGACCGCGCCATTCCACGTTTTGTTCAAAGGCGCGGTGGGGTCGGGAAGATGCTTTGCAGCCGCTGGTGTAACCAATGAGTAGGAGTCGATCTGCGCAGCGGGATTCTGCACGACTTGCGCGAGCAGTTGATTGAACTGTGCGAGCATCTCGCTCATGCGCTCGGGCTTGAAGAGATCGACGTTGTAAACCAGGCGGAAATGCAGTTCGTCCTTTGCTTCTATGCAATAGAGGGTCAGATCAAACTTGGAATCGAATTCGATCTGCGCGAAGTGCTCGACGGCGAGGCCCGGTATATCGAATTTGGAGTCAACGGTATTGATGACGTTGAAGAAGACCTGAAACAGCGGCGTCTGGCTCACGTCGCGCGTGGGCGCTAACGTTTCTACCAGCTTCTCAAACGGTAAATCCTGATGTGCATGACCGCTCAGCGCCGACTCTCTGACTTTCGCGAGCAACTCGCGGAAGCTCCGCTTTCCGGTCATGTTTGTCCGCAGCACGAGCGTGTTCACGAAGAAGCCGATCAGCGGTTCAATCTCTTCGCGATTGCGTCCGGCAATCGGAAAACCGACGACGACGTCTTCTTGTCCGGTCTGGCGATGAAGCAGGATCTGAAAGGCAGTCATCAGCGCCATGAACGGAGTCGCGCCTTCCGCCCGGCACAATTCCATCAGCGACTGGTAAACCTCCGCGCTGACGCTCTGCACGATCTTCTCGCCGTGAAATGTTCTGACTGCCGGACGCGGAGAGTCGGCGGGCAACTGCAACACATCCGGCGCGCCGGCAAGATGATCTTTCCAGTACGAAAGCTGCTCGGAGAGGACTTCACCTTGCAGGTACTCGTGTTGCCAGACGCTGAAGTCGGCGTATTGGATCGGCAACTCCGCCAACGGCGACGGGTGCCCGTGACAATAGGCTTCGTAGAGCTGCCCGAGCTCCCGGTAAAGGATTGACAGAGACCAGCCATCGCCGATGATGTGATGCATCGTCAGCAGCAGCACGTGATCGTCTGCGGCAAGTTGAAGCAGCGCGACGCGGAACAATGGACCACATTTGAGATCGAAGGGCTCCTTGTTCTGCTGGTTGACGCGGGCGGCGGCAGCTTCCAATCCGGAGATGAGTTCTACGTTGAGCTGCAGCGGCGCCGGCGGCTCGACGACCTGCATCGGCTCGCCGTCGATTGCCTCAAAGCGTGTCCGCAGGGCTTCGTGACGGTTCACGATCTCGTTCAGACTCTGCTCCAGTGCGTTCACGTTCAGGGCTCCGCGGAGACGGGGCGCTGTAGTCAGGTGGTAGGCTGAGTTGCCCGGCTCGAGCTGGTCCAGGAACCACAGCCGCCGTTGCGCGAACGATGCTGGAAAGATGTAGGCCGATTCGGTTGTCATTGCTTTGTTTCATTCACACCGGGCTTCGAGCCGGTGTAAGCGGAAATGTGAAACCGTTTTAAAGGTGAGAAATGGAAATGGTTAATTGATCAATCGACATTCGCGATTGCTGAAGTCAAACGATATCGCTCGCGTGAGAGACGGCTGATCGCCGCCGGACGATTCTGACTACCGCTAAGTTGTGCTTCGGCGACGCGATCGGACAAACCTGCTACCGTCGGATCGGAAAAGAGACTGCGCAGTTGCACTTCTACCAGCAAGTTTTTGCGGAGCTTGGAGAGCACCTGCGTCGCCAACAGCGAGTGCCCGCCAAGATCGAAGAAGTTGTCATACACTCCCACGCGTTTTACTTTCAACACCTCACTCCAGATACCCGCTACTTGCTCCTCGATGGGAGTGCGCGGCGCGACGTAACCTTCCGTGAGCGAGGGGCGCGCGCCGTCCGGCGCCGGCAAAGCCTTCCGATCCACCTTCCCGTTGGCCGTCAGCGGCAACTCCGCCAACCCTACAAACACCGCCGGCACCATGTACTCCGGCAACTGCTCCTTCAACCACTCCCGCAACTCCCGCACACTCCACTCCCGCTTGCCCACCACGTACGCCACCAATCGCTTCTCACCCGGCTCATCTTCACGCACCGTCACCACCGCTTCCCGAATGGCTTCACTCTGCCGCAGCACCGCCTCAATTTCTCCCAACTCGATCCGGTAGCCGCGCACCTTCACCTGCTGATCCCGCCGCCCCTGATACTCGATCTCGCCATCCGCTCGATACCGCCCCACATCTCCCGTCCGGTACAACCGCGCCCCGGCCTCGACACTGTACGGGTGCGGCACAAACTTCTCCGCCGTCACCACCGCGCGTCCCAGATAACCACGCGCCAGTCCTTCACCGCCGATGTACAACTCTCCACTCACTCCCACCGGCGCTAGCTGCTGCCGCTCATCCAGCACATAGACCTGCGTCCCGGTCACCGGCCGCCCGATCGTCACCTCTGCGCCGCGCTCCACCGCCGTCCAGGTCGAGTAAGTAGTCGCTTCCGATGGTCCATACAGATTGCGCACCACCGCCACCCGACTCTGCTCATATATCTGCTCCACCAGCGCCTGCGGCAGCGCTTCACCAGCAAGGTTCACTGCCTTCACACTCGCCGGCAGCCCACCCACTCGTAACAACTCCGCCAGCGCCGACGGCACCGTATTCACTAGACTCACCGCTTCCCGGCCGCGCAACTCCGGCAGCGCCAGCGCGTTCTCCGCCAGCCGCACACATCCGCCACTGCTCAGCGGCGCAAACAACTCGAACACCGACAAGTCAAAACAGATCGACGTGCTCGCCAGCATTCCCTGCAACTCCACCGCGCTAAACGTCGCCTGCGCCCAGCGCAGGAACACGGTGGCGCTGCGGTGCGCAATGGCCACACCCTTCGGCCGTCCTGTCGATCCCGACGTGTAGATCACGTAAGCCAGATGCTCCGTCTCCACTCCACTCGCTGGATTCTGTGCACTCTCTCCTGCAATCGCCGCCGCTTCGCCGTCCAGAGAGACCACCCGTACTTCGCTCCAGCTCACCCGCTCTCGCAGTGCCTCTTCACTCAACAGCACTCGCATCCCCGTGTCAGCCATCATGAAGCGCAGCCGCTCTTCCGGATAGGCCGCATCCAGCGGCACGTAAGCGCCCCCGGCTTTCAGCACTCCCAGCAGGCCCACCAGCAACTCCACCCGGCGGCGCACCAACACTCCCACCAGCACTTCCGGTCCCACGCCCTGGCGGCGCAGGTAATGCGCTACCTGGTTCGCGCGCCGGTTCAACTCCCGGTAACTCAACTCCTGTACTTCATCGCGCACCGCGATCGCTTCGGGCGTCCGTTCCACTTGCGCTTCAAACTGCTCGTGAATGGTGCTGCGCCAACTGCTGTAATCTGTCTCGGCCTCGTTGAACTCGGCCAACAATTGCCGCCGCTCAGCCGCGCTTAGCAACTCCACCTCGCCCACACGCTGCGACGGATCCGCGACGATGGCCCGCAACGCCACTTCGAAGTGCCGCGTCATTCGTTCGACTGTCTCGTGCGTGAACAGATCTATGTTGTAGTCGATCGAGCCCTTCAGCTCTTCATTTCGTTCTTTGAGCGCCAGCGTCAGATCAAATTTCACCGTTTGACCATCCAGTTGCATCTCGCGCATCTGCAAGCCGCCGAACTCCAACGCCCGCTCCGGGAGGTTCTGCAGTAGAAATAACACCTGGAACAACGGCGCGTAACTCAAACTCCGCTCGACGTGCAGCTCCTCCACCAGCTTCTCAAACGGCACGTCCTGATGCGCGAACGCCCCCAGCGCCACCTCCTTCACCTGCTCCAGCAACTGCTCAAAACTCAGCTCCCCACGCACTCGCGCCCGCATCACCAGCGTGTTCACGAAGAACCCGATCAAACTCTCGATCTCTTCCCGATTGCGGCCCGCGATCGGCGTTCCTACCACGATGTCCGACTGCCCGCTGTACCGGTACAGCAGTACCTGGAATACCGTCAGCAACGTCATAAAGACGGTCGCGTTGTTCTTCCGGCTCAGCGTCTTCACCGCCTGCGTCAGCTCGCGATCCAGCACGAACGAAACACTCTGCCCCTGGTGTGACTGCGTCGCCGGGCGCGGATAGTCCGTCGGCAACGCCAGCACCGGCGGCACTGCTTGCAACTGCTCGCGCCAGTAAGCCAACTGTTCTGCCAGCACCTCGCCTTGCATCCACTCCCGTTGCCACAAACTGAAATCCGCATACTGGATCCCCAGCTCCGGCAACGGCGACGACTGGCCCACCAGATACGCTTCGTAGATCTGCGCCAGTTCCTTGTAAAGCAACGATAGCGACCAGCCGTCGCTGATGATGTGATGCATCGTCAGCAACAGGGCATGATCATTCGGCGCCAACCGCACCAGCTTCGCCCGCAGCAACGGGCACTGCGTCAACTTGAAAGGAATGTTGTGCTCTCGCGCTGCACGCGCGTTAACGAGCTCTTCAATTTCAGTTTCGGTGCGCGTCTCGTCGCCCGGCGCTTCGTCAATCGCTACGCGCACGTAGGGCAGCTCGACCTCGACCACCTGCATCGGGTCTCCGTCGCTCGATTCGAAATACGTGCGCAGGCTTTCGTGCCGTCGCACGATCTCGTTCAGGCTTCGCTCCAGCACGTCCGCCTGCAAAGGACCTCGCAGCCGCTGCGCGGACGTGATGTTGTAGAGCGCCGTGTCGGGTTCCAGTTGGTCCAGAAACCACAACCGTCGCTGCGCGAATGAAGCCGGAAAGATGTATCTCTGCTCCCCACTCATGGCTTTGCTTCCTCTTTGATCACTGCTGCTACTGTTATGAGGCTGCGACGTACTGCTCGCGTGAAATGCGGCTGATAGGAGTCGGCCGAGCAGCGCCGCCAAAACTCAACGCCTGGGAAATATTGTCTGACAACGCCGCCACTGTCAGACCGACAAACAGGCTGCGTACGGAAATTTCCACCTCAAATCTCTTCCGCAGTTTTGAAATGACCTGCATCGCCAGCAACGAATGGCCGCCGAGTTCGAAGAAGTTGTCATGGATGCCGATCCGCTGCACTTGCAGCACTTCACTCCAGATGTTCGCGACGGTTTCTTCCGTGCTGTTCCGCGGCGGCACGTAATTCCCGGCCGTCTCGGCCTGATACTCACCCGGCGCCGCGAGTGCTTTGCGATCCAGCTTGCCGTTGGGCGTTAGCGGGAACGACTCCAGGTGCACGATCGCCGCGGGCACCATGTAATCCGGCAGCTTGCCCTGCAGGTATTGCCGCAACTGGCCCACACTCGGTTGGCCCTGTTCCGCGGTGACCAGATACGCCACGAGGCGCTTGTCGCCCGGCTGATCCTCACGCATAACCACGACCTGATCGCAGATGCCGGGATAAGAATTCAAAACCGCTTCTATTTCTCCCAGCTCGATGCGAAAACCTCTGAGCTTCACCTGGTTGTCACCACGTCCGAGAAACTCGATCCGGCCGTCACGCAGATAGCGCGCGCGATCTCCCGTGCGATACAACCTGCGGCCCTCGTTTTTGCCGAACTGATCCGGCACGAACTTCTCCGCCGTGAGCTCCGGCCGGCGCCAGTAACCACGCGCTAGCCCTTCGCCGCCGATGCACAACTCTCCGGCGACGCCGATCGGTACCGGCTGCAGATACTGGTCCAACAAGTAGACCTGGCTGTTCGCGATGGGTGTGCCGATTGACGGTTGTTCGCGATCATTCGTGATGCGGCAGGTCGTCGTGTTGACGGTACATTCGGTGGGACCATAAACGTTGTAGAAATCCGTCTCGGCCGTACGCGCCAGCGTTTGCCAGAGAGATTGTTCGATCGGCTCACCGCCGATGAGCGCGAACTTCGGCAGGCGCTCGGGGCAATCCAGTAAGCCGGCGGTGATGAGCAGTCGCAGCATGTAGGGTGTGCAATCGAGCACGTCCACCGGGTAGTCGCCGAGGTAATTGATCAGCGCTTCCGCGTCGCGTCGCACTTCGTCCGGCAGAACGCAAAGAGTGTGGCCGTTCAATAGCTGGATTAATTGCTTTACGGAAGTATCGAAGGCGAGTGGGCCATTCAGGCTAATCCGTAGTTGTTCGCGGCCCGCCTGGCTGTAAATTGCCTGGTTCAGCGCCGTGCGCAGATTGCCGACAGAGCCGTGTTTGACCATCGTGCCCTTCGGCTTACCCGTCGAGCCCGATGTGTAGATAACGTAAGCGAGATTGTCAAGCCTGGTCCTGTTTTCAGGATTTGCCTCGCTCGCTTCATAGATCGCTTCAGCGCCGACGTCTATGCAAAGCAGCCCGGGTTCGGTAGTCGCGACGTGATCGAGCAGGGCCGGACGCGTCAACAACACGCGAACGTTCGCGTCCGTTAACATGTGATGCAGCCGTTCTCTGGGATAACCGGGATCGAGCGGCAAATACGCCGCGCCCGCTTTCAGCACTCCGAGCAAACTCACCACCAGCTCCAGCGATCGCGGCAGCAGCACTCCGACCACTGCCTCGGGCCCGACTCCCTTTCGCCGCAGGTAATGCGCCACCTGGTTCGCGCGCCGGTTCAACTCCCGATAACTCAATGCCGCTTCTTCGTAGACCACCGCTACGGCTTCCGGTGTCCGTTCTACTTGCGCTTCGAACTGCTCATGAATGGTCACGGGCGATTCTGCCGTGATCACGCGCGTGTCATTGAACTCTTCGAGCAACTGCCGCCGCTCCGGCTCACTCAGGAACACCAGCTCGCCCACACGCTGTGCCGGGGCTGCAACGATCGCGCGTAGTAATGACTGGAAGTGCGTCGCCATCTGTTCGACGGTTTCCCTACGAAACAAATCGGTGCTGTACTCGAGGCCGGCTTGCAGTTCGCCGTTCCTGTCTTTCAACGACAGCGTCATATCAAACTTCGCCGACTGGCTTTCGAGGTCCATCTCCTGCAACTGCAAGCCGCCAAATTCCAGGGTTGTCTCCGGCAAGTTCTGCAGGATGAAAAGCACCTGGAACAACGGCGCGTAACTCAAACTCCGCTCGACGTGCAGCTCCTCCACCAGCTTCTCAAACGGCACGTCCTGATGCGCGTACGCTCCCAGCGCCACCTCCTTCACCTGCTCCAACAACTGCTCAAAACTCAGCTCCCCACGCACTCGCGCCCGCATCACCAGCGTGTTCACGAAGAAGCCGATCAAACTCTCGATCTCTTCCCGATTGCGGCCCGCGATCGGCGTTCCTACCACGATGTCCGACTGTCCGCTGTACCGGTATAGCAGTAACTGAAACGCCGTCAGCAACGTCATAAAGACGGTCGCGTTGTTCTTCCGGCTCAGCGTCTTCACCGCCTGCGTCAGCTCGCGATCCAGCACGAACGAAACACTCTGCCCCTGGTGTGACTGTGTTGCCGGGCGCGGATAGTCCGTCGGCAACGCCAGCACCGGCGGCACTGCTTGCAACTGCTCGCGCCAGTAAGCCAACTGTTCTGCCAGCACCTCGCCTTGCATCCACTCGCGTTGCCACAAACTGAAATCCGCATACTGGATCCCCAACTCCGGCAACGGCGACGACTGGCCCACCAGATACGCTTCGTAGATCTGCGCCAGTTCCTTGTAAAGCAACGATAGCGACCAGCCGTCGCTGATGATGTGATGCATCGTCAGTAACAGGGCATGATCATCCGGCGCCAACCGCACCAGCTTCGCCCGCAGCAACGGACACTGCGTCAGCTTGAAAGGAATGCCGTGCTCTTGCACGACATGCGCGGCGACGATCCGTTCAACTTCAGCATCGGTGCGCGTCTCATCGCCCGGCGCCTCCGTAATCGTTATTCGCACGCCGGGTAGCTCGGCCTCGACCACCTGCATCGGGTCTCCGTCGCCCGAGTCGAAATACGTGCGCAGGCTTTCATGCCGTCGCACGATCTCGTTCAAGCTGCGCTCCAGCACGTCCGCCTGCAAAGGACCTCGCAGGCGTTGCACCGACATCACGTTGTAAGTGGTTGCTGCTTCCGGATTGAGTTGATCCAGAAACCACAACCGTCGCTGCGCAAATGAAGCTGGAAAGATGTAGACCTCGTTCTCGCTCATGTTTCGCTTCCTTAGGCCGGTGAGATTGATTGGATATTGATTTGAGAGGGTGTGCCGGGGAATGAACGCTTACGCGCCAACGCCGTTTGACTTCACTGGTCGCAGATGCCCGCGGCCGTCGAAAGAACTGAGATCGATGTCGGCCACGCAGCGAACCGGAACATAGTTCAGGGTGACTGTTCCTTCGATGTGCACTGTTCCCTGGCCGGCGTCGAAGTCGGCATTGCTGGTGTCGACGGCATCGTGGTCCAGTCGGATACCCATCTCCGTGCCGCCCTTCGTGCCGGTAAACTTGACCTGCACCGTGCCCATGTTGATGCGCTCTTTGAAAACCTGCGCAGTCTTTTGCGGACGAAGACTGATCTCGACGGGGTGATCGCCCTCGCTGAGCCGTTGCACCAGGTCCTCGCCGGCGGCCGGCTCGCTCGTTTCCGCTGCCGGCGCCGGCGGGTTCCGGGCCATCTCTTCCATGCGTTTACGCAAACTCAACGGCCTCATGTCAGTCCATACTTCTTTGATGTACTCGAGACATTCAGCCTTGGTGCCTGTTTTGCCGGCGTCGCGCCAGCCCAGCGCGTTTTCGCGATCGGCAGGCCAGATTGAATACTGATCTTCGTGATTGACTACGGCTTTGTAGATCGTAGTGTCTTCTCTTTCCGAATCGTTCGAACTCATAGCTCTTCTCCTCTTTAAGTGATTTGATGTTTTGATCGGTAAGAACGCGAGGACTAATGCTGCGTCTGTGAGCGCCCTTTCGTCGTGACCTTGGTAATGAGCGCGCGGTCGACCACGACGTGTGCCTGGAAGCTCACCGTGTCCAGCAGTATGCGCACGCGATCGGCATCAGCCAGCCCGTGTTCAAACACGCCATGGAAGTTTCGAAACCGCTCGTCTTTGATTACAACCTCGTCGCCGGCCTTGAGGTCCTCGAACATCTTCACGAATCCGTCGTCGCCGATCTGAGTGCGAACGAGTTCCACGATCTCGTCGTCGAGCAGAGCCGGCTGATTATTGAACGACACGAGGTTGCGCACCCCGCGCGTGTAGCGGACCTTGTGAAACACGGCGTTGTATTTAAAACGACTAAAGATGTAACCGGGGAACAGCGGCTTCACCAGGTGAGTTACCCTGCCTGAGAATTCATTGTATTTGTTGACGCGCAGCTTGGGGGTGAGAGTCTCAATCCCACAGGCTATTAGATTCGCGTTGGTTCGATCCTCTTGTTTAGGATGAGTTTGGACCACATACCAGCAAAGGGTGTCTGCGTTTGCGCTTGTCATGATTAATCCTTTCGCTTTTGCCAAGTGATGAGCAGTCAGTGGAAGGAGTCGTTCGCTAGACAAAGCTGCCGCACTTTGAACCGCGTTATCGGCTGCGTTCAAATTTTTCGTGCGGGTACTGCCCTGGGATCTACTGCGTTGAAAACAGTGCCGTCCGGTCAGCGCTGGCGCTTAATCAGCCTGCGAGCCTCGGAGGCGGTTGAGCCTGTCTTGAATACTGGCGCCGGTTTGATTGGCCCGGTAGATCATGCGTGAATCCGGACCTTTCTGTTCGACAACCAAACCCTCAGCAACCAGCTTGGCTATTGCTTCGGAGACAGTTCGTGTTTCAAATCTTATTCTCTGGTCCAGCAACCACCATTCCACGATTCCATCCAACGTATCGCCGGCCCCAGGGTTCTCGAGCAGATATGCGAGAATGTATTGACAAACTTCCCGCTTTTCTTTGTTTTGATCGAGTCTCATTGTTCTCGCCTCGGCCTATTGCATTTACCGTGCAATTCAAAATGATTTCGAGACTGCGCCATCGATCAACTTTTAATGTGGTCTTTCTGCCCAGGTGAAACCACGGTGTTGTTGGCGACCCCGTTTGAATTTCAACATTTACTGCTGTGGCAAACTTACCCTGGCGGCGACGCGTAAATACCTCGCTCGCCCGGATCGTTTGCCCTGAACTTCTGTACGTCGATTTTGTGCTTTCGCAGGAGCTCCCAAAATGTGCGCCGCTCTTTTTGCGCGGCCTGCGCTGCCCGCGAGATGTTTCCCTTGTACGCCATCAGCAAATTCTGAATGTAGTCGCTCTCGAACTGATGAACGACTCGCGCCTTCATCTCCTGAAAAGACAGTTGCGACGGCTGTTCCTTCTCTCCTGACAAGAAGACGTGCTCCTCTTCGATCGTCTTTCGAGTACAAAGGACCACGGTGCGCTCGATCACGTGTTCGAGTTCGCGCACGTTGCCGGGCCAACTGTAGAGCAGCAGTTTGCGCTCTGCTTCCGGAGAAAAAGCAACTGCAGGACTGTTGAGTTTTGCTGCATATTGAGCCAGGAAGTGACGCGCCAAAAGAATTATGTCGTGCGCCCGCGCGCGCAACGGCGGCAGCATGAGCGGCACGACGTTCAATCTGTAGTAGAGATCCTGGCGCAGCCTGCCGGCCGCAACTTCCGCTTCCAGATTCGCGTTCGAGGCGGCGATGATGCGCACGTCGCCGCGCAATTCTTTCGCGCTGCCGAGCTGGCGATATTCCTTGCTCTGCAGGAATCGCAGCAGCTTTACCTGCGCCATCAGCGATAAGCTGTTGACCTCGTCCAAAAACAGCGTGCCCTGCTCGGCCTCACGAATCAGACCATTGCGAGAGCCGCTCGCGCCCGTGAACGCTCCTTTTTCATGACCAAATAATTCGTTTTCCAGCAAGTCGACCGGAATCGCGCCGCAATTCACGGGCACGAAAGGTTTGCCGGCGCGCGGACTAAGATAATGAATCGCGCGCGCCACGACTTCTTTTCCCGTTCCGGTCTCGCCCGAGATCATGACCGAAATGTCAGCCCTGGCGATTACCGGAATTTTGCCGACCTCTTCGAGAAACGCCGGGTGCCGGCCGATCAGTTGTTGCAATCCCAATTTTTCCTTCAGGGCTGTCTCGGTTCTGTGCTCTTGCGATACCTGATTGACCAGCCGCTGAATGCGCACGACAACTTCCGAGGCGCGCAAGGGTGGGATTATGAAATCGGCAACGTCAGCCTGAACGAGGTTAGCCAACTCTTCCGGCGGCGCATCCACGACGACGACGACGGGCGCCGGAGTCGTTCCTGGCCGCAGTAGTTGGAGCAGTTCGGCGAGAGACTGCAATCGAACGCGAGGCAGTACGAGGAGTATCAGCAGCGGTTTCTGTCTGAGGACGATCTCAGACAAGTCGTTTTCATTAGCATCCGTAACCTGCTGCGACGTGATTTGGAGGCCAGGTTCTTGACCGGCTGTCAGGATCTGGCGAAGCGGGTTTGCGAGTTGCCCGTCGCTTTCCAATTCCAGTAATAAAACAGGTCTCTGTTCCATGAATCGATCTATCTCTGCTCAGGTTCGATTTCAAACGCCGACAGAGTAGACTGATCGCTGGCTAGAGTCTTTAACTGGCCACTAAATAGTTCCTAATAGATTGCTAAGAAAGGTCGGGAGCGTGGGCGCTTCACTCCGGGAAGCCGATGCGGCGCAGGTGATCCTTAAATCTCGCGTCGTTGCGCAATTTTTTCAGCTCGGGCGCGACCTTGAACCAAACCAGCCAGTCGTTGTGTTCCTGGTAAAGCTGTTCCAACAGCTCAAAGACGCGCTCTTCCGGACCGAGTTCGAGATGGATCACGAGCAGGGCATAAGGTGAAACATACTTTCTTTCGGCAATCTCTTCGAGGATGTTTAGCAGCGTCTCTGCTTCCGCGCGTTGCCCGGCGAGGGCGTGAGCATATCCCATGAAGCCCAGCGCCAGATATGCCTCTTCGTCGAGCTTGTAGATTGCCTGAAACTCTTCGATGGCCGCCTGCAGACGACCCTGTTGGATATAGCTACATCCCAAAACAAAGCGGGTGGGCATGTAATCCGGCTCCAGCTCGTTTGTCTTCCGTAAGTGCTCGGTGGCCCGGTCGTACTCACCGCGCAGGTAATAAGTGGTGGCCAGATTTATATTGATCTGGAGCCCGAACGGATCGAGTTCGAGGGCGGTTTCGTAATGCATGATCGCCTCTTCAAACCTGCCCATAAAGGTCAGATACGAGCCGAATCGCTGGTGAGCGAGCACGAGATCCGGATTCAGGCGAAGGGCTTTGCGAAACTCGCTTTCCGCGCCATTCCAGTCATAGTCGTAGTAAACCTTCAGCAATCCCAGCGATGAATGAGCCTCTGCCAGGTTGTCGTCGATCTCCACGGCCCGGAGAGCGGCTTCCTTCGCCTTTGGCAACACCTCACGCGGCGGAAAGTGAATGTTTGACAACCGGAAATAGCAGTCCGCCAGGCCGCAATAGGCGAGGGCGTAATTTGAATCAAGCGCGATCGCCTGTTTGAAGACTTCGATCGCCTTGAGCACCCATTCTTTACTGTACTTATTCCAGAAATAACGGCCCCGCAGGTAGAGATTGTAGGCTTCGCTGTTATGGGACGATTGTTTGCTGAGACTGATCTGGTCGTTACGGGTTAGTTTGAACTTCAGGTTTTCGGTGATGGCTTTCGCAATCTCCTCCTGCACGGCAAGCAGGTCGGAAGGAGCGCGATTGTACTGCTCACCCCAGATCTGCGAGCCGTCCGAAACCTTCACTAACTCGCTCCGAATGATCAGCTTTTCGCCGAGGGTTATCACCCTGATCATCACCACACCTTTGACGTTAAGAATCTGTCCGACTTCCTGTGGATGAGTGTCCTTACCCTTGAAGCGAAAGACAGTGCTGCACGCCAGCACGCGCAGCCGCGGAATTCGCGACAGCACGTTGATGATGCTTTCTGTGATTCCTTCCGAGAGATATTCCTCGTTAAAGTTCTTCGCCGGCGAATCGACCGGCAGGACGGCGAGTGAGTCGATGGGCTCTTCCCCGGGTTCATTTTCAACTATGGGACGCTTTTCGGCGGGCGGAGCAGGCCGGTCCGATAGGTCGGTCACCTCCGCGACGAAGCGATAACCCCGCCGCGGCACCGTCTCGATGAATCGCGGATTCTCGCGATCCTCACCCAATACTTTGCGCAGGGCCGACATGCTGACCGTGAGATTGTTCTCTTCCACGATCGCATCCGGCCAGACCTCTCGCATCAACTCTTCCTTGGCGACGAGTTGACCGCGGCGCTGTATCAGAAACAACAGGAGATCGAGAACCTTGGGTTTGAGCGGAACTGGTTGGTCCTTATATACAAGTCTACTTTGAGCCACTTCAAGCCGGAAGCCGTTAAATTCATAGACCTTTGGGGCGATGTCTCTTCGCATAACTGGATAATGGGCTCTTTCCGGTCTGCGTTGACTTGAGGTCCCTTGACGTGAAGGACCGTGCGACAAAAATCTGAACCCCTCGAGTCTGGGCGTCTCGAGTGTTGCATATTCGATTTGTGTCTGCGGGGGGAGGAATGTGCACCAACTATCGGAATAGTGGGATCACACCTAACAAACGCTACAAAATGCAGGGACATTACATCGTTGTTGTTTTCCCGTCGCAGGATGATACGAAGAAGCTATCATTGAAGCAATAGCAATGTAGCAAATCTCCCCAATCGCACAGAACCGAGCGCGGTAGCGCCGGGTCAAAACTCGCGCTGCGATCGTGTAGCTTGCCTTTGATCCGGCGCTACCGCGCTCGGTTCTGTGTCTACCCGAATGTTTAGAACTCGTTAGCAAACAATTAGCAATACGTTAAAGACACTTCGGCCTACCTGACTTTAAGCTCCCGCCCCGTAATCGCATTGCCCCAAAAGCTTTGAAACGTTCGCTTGAAAATTCGACCCCCAACCCCCGGTGGAGCTGCTATTGACAGTCTGAGGCGCCTCCCCCTTTTCATAAGGAGTCTCCGATATGCGCGCAAAGGGTTTAAGACCGACGCAGTTTTATTACCTGTTTCCCCTGATTGCGGTGTTCATTATTAGTGTTGTCTGCCTGACATTTAATCAGGTTGCAGAAGCAGGAAGTCCCCAAAAAAGTTCTAAATCGAAAATTGACAAACTCTCCCCACGATTGAAAGAAAAGGCGCACCAACCAGACGAGAAAATTACCGTGATCGTAACGCTGAACGGGCCAACGAGCGCCCGCCTCCAGGCTCTCCTCGATCAAAACGGCGCGCGCCAGCGTAAACAGATGAAAAATCTCGGATTCTTCTCGGTGAGCCTGCCGTTTCGAATGATCGAAGAGCTGAGCCAGTTTCCCGAAATTTCTTACGTCTCCGCTAATGAAACCGTGCGGAGCTTCGGACATGTCTCCAGCACCACCGGGGCGGATGCCGGAAAGTCAGCCGCAGTGGCGGCTGGGCGTGGAACGATTGACGGCTCGGGAATCGGCGTTGCCATTCTCGATTCCGGTATCGACGCGAATCATTCGGTATTCGCGGCTAATGCGAACGGAGCGCGCATTCGCGCGAGCGTCGATTTCACGGGCGAGAATCGCACCGACGATCCTTACGGACATGGCACTTACGTCGCCGCGGCAGTTGGCGGCGGCCCGGGCGCCGGAGCGGCCTACACCGGCATCGCTCCCGGTGTTTCGTTGCTGAACGTGCGCGTACTGAACAGCGCCGGCGTCGGGACGGTCGAGACCGTCCTCGCCGGACTCGACTGGGTCGCGGGACACGCGCGCGAGTACAACATCCGCATCGTCAATCTTAGTCTCGGGACGGACGCCGTCGAGTCATATAAATACGACGCCCTGTGCAATGCGGTCCGTGGCCTGGTGAATTCAGGTATCATGGTTTTGGCGGCCGCCGGCAATGAGGGGAAAAATTCTGCCGGTCAAAAAGTCTATGGCGCCATTCACTCGCCTGCTATCGAGCCCTCGGCGCTGACCGTCGGGGCTTCAAATACTTATCAAACTGACAGCCGGGCCGACGACGGCGTCGCTTCGTACAGTTCACGCGGTCCGACGCGCAGCTACTGGATCGACGACGATGGCGTTATCCATCATGACAATCTGCTCAAGCCGGATCTGGTAGCCCCGGGAAACAACCTCGTGTTTGCGCAGTCTTTGAACAACCTGCTCGTGACCCTGAATCCTTCCCTGAATGCCTCGCCCCTCGGCACGCTGCCGTCGAAGAAAATGATGACGATGAGCGGGACGTCGGTGTCGACTCCAATCGCAGCCGGCGCGGCGGCCCTGATGCTTCAGGTGAACCCAAAGCTGACGCCCAACATGGTCAAGGCTTTTATGGAATATTCCGCGCAAACCCTGAGTGGCTTCGGCACGCTGGAGCAGGGTGCAGGCGAGTTGAATATTGAAGGAGCGATGAGAGTGGCGCTGGCAGTTCGCACTGACCTGGTATCGCCGGTTCCCGTCGGCTTGCCGTTATTGACGACTCCGGTGACTGCCTCTTCAAATTTCGCCGGCAGCACTTTCACGTGGAGCACCACGATCGTGCGGAAATTCAACACGATGTCGGGCCCGGGCCTGATTGCCCGCTTTCAAGGGCCGTATGCCACCGGCGGATTGCTCGGCGACGGGTTCCTCATTCCTGATGGATTGCTCATCAGCAAGGGAACGCTTTACCAGGGCGCGACGCAGTTGGTTGACGGCTCGTCTCTTTGGACGTCCAGTGGCTTCACGGCTGATGGTCTCATGATCTCTGACGACCCGCTCATCTCCGATGCGGTCGACATCTCCAGCCAGGCGATAACACTGGAAGGCCAGGTACTCGACAATCCGCTAATGCGTGGCTCGCGTACCGTTACAACTCCGGCCGTGTATGACGGCATACTTCTCAGCAGCGGCATTCAGCTCTCGACCGGTCAGTCGCTTGGCAACGGCTCGTTCATCAGCGGAAGCCAGTTAAGCGGCGATGGCATCCTCATGGGCGCGGGCGATCTAATCACGGCAGATGTAAGCATTTCCGACCACATAATGGTTTCCGACGGAATCATCTTCGGCGACGGAATCATTTTTGGCGACGGAATCATCTTCGGCGATGGGATCATCTTCGGCGACGGGATCATTTTCGCCGACGGAATCATCTTCGGCGACGGAATCATTTTCGGCGATGGAATCATCTTCGGCGATTAACGACGTGCGGCACCCAATAACCTTAAATCTCAACCGTAGGAAACCTTATGTCCCAGCTTGGAAAGTACTGTAGATCTTATCAACTCTCCCGACTCCGTCAGTTCCCGGGCTGGACGGAAAAGGCAGAAAACGCCAGACGAATCAAAGCCGAGATCGATGGTGAAACTGTCGACATCGCGAGAGAGTTAACCGACGCGGATTATGTTTATTTGCACGGTGACTTCACCGTTACCGACGGGATCTTCATCGACGAAAACATCATCTTCAGCGACGTGACGCCGGAATGGATAGAGTTTTGTCGCGAAGTTCTCGGCCATGTGGCCCGCGTCAACGGCAGTTGACTCAACGCCGGAGGCGTTCGCCAGTTTCAGCCCCAATCCCACCCACGCCCGTGGGTGGGATTGGTCCTTTCTACAACGCCCTTAACGAAATGGTACGATTCGTCGATCCGCCACGGAGTTTCATACTGAAAGACGGAGGAACAATTGTTTACCAGAGACCGCGTATTGAAGGACATCAGTCTGCTTCCCTCCTATGATCTCGCGTCACTCTCGGAGGTTCGGTATCAGGTTTTAATTGCTTCCCTTCTCTCATTCTTGCTTTGTCTTTACAGTTTTTATTTTCGCACCTTCCAGGTAACAGAACATTTCCACTTATTAGGAGATCAGGTTCGCGACTGGAATTGGGCAATGAAGAGTTTTAGTGAATTGCCACGTGTCGGAACGCCGACAAGCCAGGGCGGATATTGCCTCGGGCCGATCTTTTATTGGACCTTGTGGTTTATCAGAATCACTATTGGACCATTCTACGAGAACCTCCCACACGCCGGCGGCATCGGCCTCGCCGCCATCCACTCGATCGCGGACGGAATCCTCCTGCTTGCGATTCTCAAGCGAGGTATTCCTATCATAGCGTCCGTCGCGATCATGCTGCTGTTTGTTTCCTCACCCTTTGAAGCGTCGCTATCGGGCACTATCTGGAATCCCGGACTCGCGGTGTCGTTCGTAGAACTGGCCACGGCATTGTTTCTACTAATTCCAGACTCGTGTTGGCAGTTGAAGACGTTGGCGACGTCGACGGCGGCATGGCTGGCGGTGCAATGTCACACTCAGGCTATTTTCTTCGCGCTGCCATTGCTGGTCTATCTCATAGTGGAACCGTGGATCGTCGCGGGACCGCGGCCGGCTCTCAAACGCCTTCTGATAATCATCGCCGTGATCGGCGTGCTGCAAATTCCATACGTGACGGAGATCAACAAACACCACGACATTTCTCAAGAGCAATTAGGCATCGTCGCCACGAGTTTCACTAAACCGTCGTTACACCCTTACGCCAGTTTTACCGCTCTCGTGGATGCGTTGGCAGAGTTGTTTGGACCACATTTGTCGCGGACCGTAGTGATTGGTTTGATCCTCGTAGCCGGCGCGTCACTCGCATTTGCGTACCGAACGCATCATGCTGTCCTCGCGATCGCGCTGCTACCTTTATTTCTGGTTTGGCTGGGATACAGCTTTCTGTCGGTCGGCACACTCTACACCTACTGGTACATGAATCTGATGCCGTCGTTCGTGCTACTAATACTCTTCGGTTTTCTCAAGAGCCCTTTCCCGCTGGTTAGTAAAGTTTCTCCGCTACTGGGCGCCTTCATGTTGTTACTGGCGCTTGCGTCACAACCGTCTCGACTGGCAACGCGAGCTCATTCGACCAGTTATCCTTATTACGCCGCCATGGTTCGGGGCGCGAAAGAGATTGTTCGTAACGGCACCCCGGTGCGTTCCGTGATACCTCCCAGTTACTCCAGTAAAGTCGAGCCCGCTTACCTCGTCCAGTGGCTCGGCGGCCGGGTTGAGCCGTCAGCCGGCTTAATCGCGATCATTGGAGAAGACGGCGCCGTCACTTACCAGAAAGCCGCTGACGAACAACCCAAATAGCATCCTCTCGTGAAAACAGGAGATAACTCCTGCGATCCACGCGTGAAAACACTCTCGCTCGCCAGACGCCTGACGAATATCATTTACGGGTAAAGGATGGCATGAAAACTTTAGAGTTCGTACAAGATACATCATTAGCAGATAACGACCTCGACGAGGTGGTGGCGCAACTCGAGGCGGATCTAACCGGCGAGCGCGAACGGCGCCTGAGATTGTTAGCCGAATTTGATAACTACCGCCGCCGGACAAAGGGGGAACGCGCTCTCGCCGAAGAGTCCGGCAAACGCGAAGTTCTGCTTGGAGTGCTCGACGTGATCGACGACTTCGACCGCGCGCTTCTGCACATCGGCGAACGATCAGATGCGGTCGCCGACGGTCTCCGGTTGATCCGCCAGCGACTCAACGATCTACTCGAGACGCACGGCGTCAAAGCATTTGAAAGTGAAGGCGAAGCTTTTGACCCGGAAATTCACGAGGCGATGGCTGTGATCGAAGGCAATGACGAAGAATCCGGCACAGTTTACAGCGAACATCGACGAGGCTATTTGATGAACGGCAAACTGCTGCGTCCCGCACGCGTCGCCGTGATGAGGTAATCGTTTAGCCTATTTGAACGGAAAGCATCGAGACTGATCCGCCGTCGAAGCCTTCCGTGGGAAAGCTGATCTGCTCGCCCGGCCGGAGTTGAGCGATCACGTAAAGGAGAGGCAAATAGTGGTCGGGTGTGGGAACGGATAAGGTGGCGTCACGTCCTAACGTCTCGTAAGCAATGAGCGGATCGTGTATGCCCGAAAGCAGTAGTTCGCGTGCTCGTTCTTCAAAGCGCACCGCCCAGTCGAGCGGCTCGACGGGATGGCGCCCCCAGGCATAAGCATGCAGGTTGTGTACGAGGTTGCCGCTGCCGGCGATGAGCACTCCTTCATCACGCAAGCTGGAGAGTTGCTTCGCGAGCTCGTAGTGAAACTCCGCCGGCTGCGTGTCGTCGATACTGAGTTGGATAACGGGCACGTCGGCTTCGGGAAAGACGTGACAGAGCACGGACCACGTTCCGTGATCGAGGCCCCAGCGCGTGTCTAATTCAACACGCACGGGCGCGAGCAAGTCTTTGACGCGATTCGCCAGCTCCGGATCGCCCGGCGCCGGATACTGGACCTCGTAAAGCTCGCGCGGGAAACCGCCGAAGTCGTGAATCGTCCGTGGTCGCGCTTGCGCGGTCACCAACGTCGCCGGTAAATACCAGTGCGCCGAGACGCAGATAATCGACTTCGGCCTGGGAATACCATGGCCGATAGCCGCCCACGCATTGGTCCAGGCGTTACGCTGTACCGCGTTCATCGGGTTGCCGTGTCCGAAGAAAATGGCAGGCATTGGCGTCGGCATGTTAGTCCTCCTCGCTCGATTCGATTTCCGTCAGGCGTTTCACATTTGCGAAGTTGTTGGAAACAAGTGAAACTGGAGCAACGCACACATTATAGGGGTTCCGGCGAGTCCTGAATAAACACGGAGGAGTCTGCGGGTCATGTCTACCATCAGCGAAACATTTCTTCCCGGCGTCGGCCGCAAATTTCAAGTTGAGACAACCAGCGGCGATCGACTGGTGATAGTCATTCACGACGATGGGACGCGTGAGCTGTACCACTTCACGCGGCGCAACATGGATCGGCCGGTGTCTGTCCTGCAACTGACTGACGGCGAGGCACGGCAGATCGCGGGCATCGTCGGCGGATTGACTTACGTGCCGCGCAGCCTGCCGATTGCTGAGGTTGTCCTGGAAGATCTGGTGCTCGAGTGGTTCCGGATCGACCCGGACGCGGCCTGCATCGGCAAAACTATTCGCGAGCTCCAGGTCCGGACCCGCACCGGGGCCTCCATCGTATCGATTATCGAACCGGATCAGACGAAGCGCACTAACCCGGAAGCCCAGACCGTTCTCAACGCCGGCGCGACCCTAATCGTTGCCGGCGACCGGCGTTCGATCGACGCTCTCAAACGCCTGCTGAGCACGGGAAGAGGGGCCTGAACGGATGGATCACGTCGTCCTGGAAATCGGATTGGCGCTCGCGCTCATCGCATTTGCCGTTTCGCTGGCCCAGAAACTCGGCTTATCAAACGTGCCGTTCCTGATTCTGATCGGCATGGCGGTCGGGCCTCACGCTCCGCAGATCGGCGTGTTCGACTTTCGCTTCATTGAAACCCAACCGCTCATCACGTTCATGGGGCGAATGGGGGTGCTGTTTCTGCTCTTCTATCTTGGTCTGGAATCGAACGTCACCCGCTTGATCCAGGCGGGCCGATCGATTTTAGCCGGCGGCTCGCTTTATATCGGGATCAACTTCACCGTGGGCTTCTCGTTTGGTTATTTCGCGGGCTTTCCGCTGCGCGAGACACTCATCATTGCCGGTCTCACTACTGTTTCCTCGAGTGCAATCGTAGCCAAGATTCTGTTTGACTACAGGCGCACGGCCAATCGTGAAACCGAATTGATCCTCGGCATCACGATGTTCGAAGACGTGTTCCTCGCGATCTATCTCTCGCTCATCTCCGGCATCATCCTGAGCGGGGCGAGCTCGTTTGCGGGAGTCGCCTCGTCAGGTGCGATTGCGCTCGGCTTCATCATCGGTCTGATGGTCCTCGGCCGTTGGGCCAGACCACTCTTGAACCGGCTGTTTCGGATCTCTTCGAATGAAGTCTTCGTCGTGGTGATCTTCGCGTGCTTGTTTTTGCTAGCCGGTCTCGGCGAGACGATTCACGTGGCGGAGTCGATCGGCGCGCTGCTGCTCGGCTTGATATTGGGTGAGACTGAACACAGCGAACGCATGGAACGGCTGATCGTACCCTTTCGTGATTCGTTCGGCGCGATCTTCTTCTTTGGTTTTGGTCTGTCAATCGATCCGTTTAGCCTCGGTGGCGCCGCATGGCTGGCCGTGACTGCGGCCCTGCTTTCACTCGCGGGAGTCATAGTCGCGGGAATGATCGTGGGCGCACGCGCGAAGCTCTCACCCGTCGGATCACTCAACACGTCATTCACGCTGCTCGCGCGTGGCGAGTTTTCCATCATCATCGTCAACCTCGCGATCGCCGGCGGTTTGATGAGTGTGTTGCAGCCGTTCGCGGCGTTGTATGTGCTGATTCTCGCCAGCGCTTCGCCACTCCTGGCGAAAGAGTCTGATCGCATCTACGGATTGTCTTTGAGGCTGGCCGGTCGACTCAAGAAGCTATTCGGCCCGCGCAAGAAGAAGGAAAGGCCGGAAGAAGAGGTCGAAGAAGCATAAGATCCGTGGGAGCACCATAATGCTCGCGGTGAATCCGATCCTCGGATAGAATCCTGTTTGATCTTTCTGGATAAAGCTTCAAACAAAAGGACGCCTCATGAATACTCCCACAATCGTTTTGCTGATCCTGCTCGTCTTCTCTAACACGCTACCTTCAACACGACACACGCAGTCGGTGCGGCCGGCATCTGAAAAGGACTTTGCTGCCGCTTACGATGCGCAAATCCGTAAAACGCTGGCGGCGTTTCCCGATCTGCCGGGCATCGCGATCGTCGTGATCAAGGACGACCAGCCGATCTTTGTCCGCGCGTACGGGATGGCGGATAAAGAAGCCGGCATCAAAGCCGATACCGATACGCTTTTTTATACCGGCTCGTCTACCAAGTCTTTTACCGCGCTCGCCGCCGCGCTGCTCGATCAGGAAGGCAAGATAAAACTCGCCGACCCGGTGACGAAATATACGCCCGGCATTCGCTTCAAAAATGAGATACCAGACAAGGTAACGATCCGAGACCTCCTCACGCACACGAGCGGCCTGCGCAACACCGCACTGATCAACCGTCTCGCGTTTACGGGTCAGATAGACCAGGCGGAGATCGATCACGTCCTTGCCGAAGGCACCACGTTTAATGACGCGAACTTCGGCAAGTACAACTACACAAACCTCGGCTACAACATCTACGGGCTCGCGCTGCAGTATCACTTGCACACGAAATGGCAGGACCTGCTGCAAGAGCGCATCTTCACTCCCGCAGGTTTGAAACACACGACTGCATACGTTTCGAAAGCGCGCGCCAAAAAGTTCAAGATCGTCGCGCCTTATGTCATTTCCACCGATGGACCAGAGGCCGGCAAGATGGTGCGCAGCGGGTTGGAAAAGATTGACGAGAACATGCAATCCGCCGGTGGGATCTTCATGAGCATTTCGGACCTCGGCCGCTGGCTCAGCCTGAACATGAACGGGGGTAAACTCGACGGCAAACAGGTGGTGCCGGCCGAGGTTATCCGCGCAGTGCAAACAGGCTACACAAAGAGCACGCGGAACGAGCCACCCTTCTCGGGCGACGGCGAATACGGGCTCGGTTGGCAAATCGGCAAGTATCGCAACGAAAAGGTGGTCTATCATCACGGCGGCTATCCCGGTTACCGCACGCATGTCTCATTTTTGCCCGAGAAAAAGATCGGCGTCGGCGTCATGGTGAATAACGATGCGCTTGGTGGACGGCTGGCAGACATGCTCGCCGCGTACGCGTATGACTGGTGGCTGCAGACGGAGAATTTTGAAGCCGATTACGCCAAACAACTGCAGGACACCGTGACCGCTTATGAGAAGCGAACGCAGGGTATTGCTGCTGAAGCCGCAGAGCGCGCCAGGAGAGAGTGGCAACTTACAAAACCGTTTACTGACTACGCCGGTAAGTATCGGAACGATCTCCTGGGCACGATCGAGATTGTGGCCAAAGAAAAGGCGCTCGCCGTGCGCATGGGCGCGATGAATACAGTCGCCACGCCTTTCACGCAAAAAGACACGATTCGCGTCGTGATGCAGCCCGGCGGAAACGGTGAGGTAATCGGCTTCGTTGCGGACGCCGACGGAAAGATCAGCGCAATGACGTACGGCGGCTTCACCTTTACCAGGCTTGCACAATAGCAATTGTAGGGGTGGCCCTCCGTGGCCACCCGTTGTCCGATACTCGCGCCTTTACTCCCGCACGGCTAGCCACGGAGGGCCACCCTACAGTTATTGCAATGAAGCTCCGCGTAGTCTTACTGCTAATCTTCTCCGTTCTATTACTCGCGCGAGCGGGGCCCAATCGTACTCAAGCGCCGCTAGTCTTCAAGCACGTCACCATCGTCGACGTTACCGGGGCAGCGCCCAGGCATGACACCACGGTCGTGATCAACGGCGACCGCATCTCGGCAATCGGAGACAATGTCTCAGTGCCGGCCGATGCGCAGGTGGTGGACGCCAGCGGTAAGTTCCTCATCCCCGGCTTGTGGGACATGCACGTCCACTGGTACGTGAGAAATACGTTCACTCTCTTTATCGCCAACGGCGTGACGGGCGTGCGGCAGATGTTCGGCAACTCGGATCTGTTGCGCTGGCGCGAACAGATCGCTAAAGGCTCGCTGCTCGGTCCGCGCATGGTTGTTGCGAGTCCGATCGTCGATGGACCAGAACCCATCTGGCCCAATTCGATCGCGGTGCGCAACGAAGACGAAGGTCGCAAGGCCGTCAGAAGGGTTAAGCAGTGGGGCGCAGATTTTGTGAAAGTCTATGCGCTCCTGCCGCGCGACGCCTACTTCGGTATCGCGGATGAAGCGAAGCAGCAAGGCATGACTTTCGCCGGCCACGTTCCCAGCTCGGTGTCTCCCGCAGAAGCCTCGGATGCGGGACAGAAGAGCATCGAGCACTTAACCGGAATCCTGATCGCCTGTTCCGGCAAAGAAACCGAGTTAAGAGACAAACTGGTGAAAGCAAATTCGCCCGAAGCGCGCGGCCGGGTGCAAACAACAGCGCTCGAAACTTACGACGATAAGAAAGCGGCTGACCTAATCGCCCACTTCGTTAAGAACCAGACATGGCAGTGTCCGACGCTGACCGTCCTGCGCAGCAATGCATATCTCGAAGATGAAGACTTTCGCAGGGATGGCCGTCTCAAATACATCCCCCGACTACTCCAGCAAAGGTGGAACTTCCGCGTAGCAAATCACGATAGCGCCATCACGAAGAGAGTCCTTCAAAAACAATTCGAGCTCGTGGGAGCGATGCAGAAAGCCGGTGTGCCAATCCTCGCCGGAACAGATACCGGCAATCCGTTCTGTTTCCCCGGCTTCAGCCTGCACGAAGAACTCGCCCTCCTGGTCATCGCCGGATTAACTCCGCTCGAAGCCTTGCGCTCGGCAACCCTCAATCCCGCAAAGTTTTTCGGCCTCGAGCAAACGCTGGGAACAGTCGAGCCGGGAAAGATCGCCGACCTGGTTTTGCTTGACGCCAATCCGCTCGTCGACATTCGCAACACGCAAAGAATCAACGCCGTCGTCTCAAACGGGCGGCTTTTCGATCGCAAGGCTTTGGACCAGATGCTGGGCGAAGCGGAAGGCGCGGCTAACCGTTAGCGAGGGGCCAAAGGACCCGCGCGCCATTTGACTCTTGCATACATGATGCTGTTCAATCTACATCCTTTTGATCCATCGTGATTTCCGGCACGTCTCCCCAGAACTAACTCTATAAGTACAACCATGACTAAAATTCGTGTTTTTGTATCACTGTTAATGTTGAGCGTGCTGTGTGCGCCGTCATTGGCCCAAACCTGCTCGGTCCCCAGCTTTACCCAACCGCCTGTTTATCCCGTCGGGGCTGACATACGTTCGGTTGCAACCGCCGACTTCGACGGCGATGGACGCCCGGATCTCGCCGTAGCAGACGTCGAGTCCTCGACTGTGACAGTGATCTTAAAGGCAGGTACGGGCAAGCCCGGGATTGTTAACAACTACCCGGTTGGAACTTTTCCGCTGGGTGTCGCCACCGGCGATTTTACCGGCGATGGGAAGCCCGACATCGTCTCAACCAGCAACTCCAACAACACTATCTGGCTACTTCGCAATAACGGCTCCGGTGCATTCACAGCGAGCGGCATCTTCAACGTTGGTGCTGGCCCAGTAGGAATAGCAGCCGGCGATTTCAACAAGAACGGCGCCCTTGACGTTGCAGTTGCGGTGGGCGCCGGCGTGAATATCCTGCTGGGCAATGGTAATGGAGGCTTTAGCGCGCCCACCCTTCTCCTGGGCTCGGGGGCTCAGATTATTACCGCTGACCTTAACAACGACGGAAAACTCGATATTGCAACCAACGGTCAAACCCTCCTCGGAAATGGCGCGGGTCAATTTTCTACCGGCAGTTGCGCACCGCCACCATCGCCTTCAGGAGGATTTGCCGCAGGCGACGTTAACGGCGACGGAATACTTGATTTCGTGGGAGCAAATGTTCTCTCCGGAACGCTTCAAATTCAGCTCGTGGGTAACGGAGGTGGATGCCTGGGTGTACCGACGAGTATCGACGTGCTGAATTTTGGTCGCCCCAGGTTCGCGGCTTTAGGGGACCTGAATAACGATGGAAAGCTCGACATCGTCGCGGGCGCAACCGTGCTGCTGAATAACGGCGGTGGCGCCTTTGGACCACCGTTCGCATACGGGCTGGGCAGCCTCGGCGCCGACCCCGGCGCAAACACGGTCATCGCCGACTTCAACGGCGACTCAATTCTCGACATCGCCTCAGCTTCAAAAGGTTTAGCCGGAATATTGTTCGGCAACGGCGCCGGTGGTTTTAAATACGCTGTTGGTCCAACAGAACGCGGTGTCTTTGGCTTTGCGCGGGCGGATCTGAATAACGATGGTAAGCAAGACGTCGTGGCGATGAGTAAAGGTGACTTTGTCGTCATGCTCGGCGACGGCGCCGGAAACCTCAGTACGCCTGCAATCGTCACTCTACCCAACTCATCATCGTTCGTGGGCCCTGTAATCGCCGATTTCAATGGCGATAATAAGTTGGATGTCGCAGTTGTCGATGCAACTCACAACGGGCCTGGCGGCCGGCCGCGGTTCCATGTGGCTTTTGGTGATGGGCTGGGCGGCTTCGGCTCAATAGTCTCGACGAGCTTCGATGGTGACCAACCATTCTCCGTAAATGGGGGAGATCTGAATGGCGACGGCAAAACAGATCTGGTGACAGTGAATCGCGGCGGCGGAAACAACCTCGAGGGCGCCATCTCGATCGCACTGTCAGATGGCGCCGGACACTTTACAATGCAACCCGACCCTTCCGTCAGGACTCCGTCAAATCCCGTTGGCATCGCTTTCGCGGATTTCAACAAAGACGGCAAGATGGATCTTGCGGTTCCCAGTGGTTTTGGATTCAGTATTCTGCTGGGTAACGGAGCGGGCGGATTTGCACCGCGAATTCACACCACGACGGCCAACTCAAGCTCACTTCGCTCAGCCGATTTCAATGGCGATGGTAACGTCGACCTCGCGATGGTTTCCGAGGAATTTAATGGAAAGATCTCGGTGGTGCTCGGAGACGGCACGGGCGGCTTTGGCGCACCACTGCAGTTTACTTTTGGTAATTTTCCGTCTGATTTAGCCGTGGCGGATTTCAACAATGACGGCAAAACCGATGTGGCAGTGTTAATCGGACAGCAGGACCCATCTCCGAACCCGGTCAGATCAAACGTTGTGTTGATGCTGGGCGACGGCACGGGTGGATTTGGTCCGCCGTTCACCATGCCCACCGAACGAGCGGCAGCGCGCATCATTACTGCTGATCTTAACGGCGATGCCCGGCCGGATATCATCACCGCTAGCCAGACATTCAACAATCTGACGGTAGGGCTTAACACCTGTGGTGTGCCTCCTATGTTTACGATTTCCGGAGTGGTCACAAACGGAGGCGGCCAGGGCATCGGCGATGTGGCCATGGTACTGCTAAGTGATGTGGTGGCGCCGCAGATCGTTTTGACATCCGGAAACGGCAGCTACGCTTTTACTTATGCGGGCGGTAGTCACAACCTCAAGGTGATTCCAACGAAGTCAGGATTTTCCTTCAACCCACTGGCGATAATATTCACGTCCACCAGCAGCGTTGACGGCGATAAGACAGCCTCATTCACCGGCACGCCGGCTGCGACGCCGCCGGCGGGACAAATACCGATTCTGCTGACGCGCGAAGACTCGCAAAAGGCCCTCGCGCTGGATTCGGTTACGTTTGCGAGTGAGCCTTTTGCGGTCACCAACGAACACAATTTCAGCGCCGACCAGCGCACTCGCGTCATCCTGTTTGCGATGAACGTGGATCTCGGCCCGGGTGAGACCACTTCAGTAATCGAAGCTCAAGCCGAAGTTTCGGGAGGCCAGACTTTCCCGCTCACGATTGAGCAATTCGGCTCGGTGCCGAATTTCCCGTGGCTCAAACAGATCACCGTGAAGTTGCCGACGGAGGTAGCGGGCAGCGGCGAGATACACGTTACTGTAAAAGTACGTGGCACCGCCGGAAACACGGTGACTTTGAAAGTAACGCCCTGATTTTCTCTGCGTCCTCGGCGTATCTCTGTGTTCTCTGCGTTAACCGCAAACTTAAACGCAGAGGACGCAGAGATACGCAGAGGGCCGCAGAGAAGAATCCGACCTTTACTCCACCGCGATCCATTCCAGACTCGCGGGGAATAGCTTCTTTTCCGGATCTATCGTTACGACATAAGCGCCCAGGGCTCCGATACGACGGTTTGGACCAAAGGTGATCTTTGGCATCAGACCCGTGTCGTACTCGTAGAGTCCTTCGAGCGTGGTGATCAGGCGCTCGCGGCTGAGGTCTTTGCCGCAGAGCTCGAGGGCGTGGACCAGGATCTTCGCGGCCGCCAGCGCCGAAGCCTGGGCCGCGGCGTGCGTTGATTGCAGCTTGTTTCGTTGTAGCAGCGTGCTGTATTCAGCAGCCCCGGCGGCGGAAACATCGGCGGGAACGGTCGGGACCGCCAGGAAGATCTTGTCTTTCATGCGCATCGTCACGGCGTCGCCGATGTTTTTGCCGACGAGCGTTCCCAGCACGTATAGCGACGGTGTCCAATCAACCTTATCTGCGCTCTGTAACATCGCCGTCGCCTCAATACCCGAGCCGACGAAGAAGACGGTGTCGATTCCCTTCTCCTTCAACCCGGCCACATACTTCGAGGCATTGAATCCATCCGGCGCGTAGTAGGTTGTCAGCACCGACTTCAAACCAACTTTTTTCGCCTGCTCTGCGATACTCGCGACGATGCTGCGATTGAATTCAGCGTCGGGCGAAACAATCGCCACGCGTGCATTCGCTGCGTCGGTCTTCCGCGCCGCGAACGTGGCGAGCGCGCGAGCCTGCTCTTTGAGTCCCGGCAGCAGGTAGAAGATGTAGCGATTGACCGGCGCTCCTCTTTGCGGCATCAGGGTTGATGGACCAATGAACGGGACTTCCTTTTCCTGCGTCAACGCGGCCGCACCATCTTCCGCGCCGGCACTGAGACCGCCGACGATCGCAAACACCTGTTCTTCGTCGACGAGGCGCTTCATGTTTGCCACTGTCGTTTTCGCATCGCCATTCAAAACGCGCAGCTCGATCTTGCGGTTGTAGATGCCGCCGCGACTGTTGATCTCGGCAAAGTACGCCTGCAAAACGTCGCCCATTGATTGGGCCAAACCATTGAGCGCAGTCTTTTCAGGCAGCACCGTACCGAGCACGATCGACGTGTCGTTCACACCCGGATCGGTATCAGTCTCGATCCGTTTGAGATACGCGATCAGGTTGGCCATGTCTTCCTGCGACATGCGGTAGGTCGGCATCGCGACGGCCAGTTTGTTGCCGGCCGGATCCAAACCGGCAGTCAACATGCGCACAAACGAGGTTTCGGAAAACGCCGGGTGTTTGCGGCCGCCTTCATCGGTGTGGCCGTAAGGCTTGGTGAGATGTGACCACGTCAGCGGTCCGGCGGTGACGCCGCCCTCGGTTATTCCCTGCGCTTTGAGGCCATGACAACCAGCACACGTAAGGGTCGAGGCAGGCACATCGATCTCGCCCATCAGCGCGGTGATCTCCTGCCCCGAGGCGCTTTCGCCGCGCAGGTAAAATGCTTTGCCGCGCTTTTCCTGAAGGGTGAGCTCGTGACGCGCATTCTGTGAATGAACGGCTGCTGGACCATGCAGGACCAGGAAGCCGGCGACGGCGAGGAGAAGAATAAGGGTGAGTCTGATCATCATGATTACCGATCGGCGATCACGTCTTCGAGGATCCGGATCAACTCTTCGGACTTTGCGAGACCGAAGGCTTTCTTCCAGAGTCCTTTCGGTTCGTTGCCGATGATGAAGATGCTCGTATGATTGTCTTTGGTCTCGACGTACTGGCCCAACTTGTAGAGCGCCCAGTCGACGTTCTCTTTCTTGCCAGTCAGAAACATCCAGCCGGGGCGGGCGTGAAAACGACGGCCGTATTCCTTCAGTCTTGTCGGCGTGTCAGTCTCAGGATCGACCGTGATCGAAACGAGGAACACATCCTTTCCCAGACGATCTCCGAGCGCGTCCTGCATCTTCTCGAAGTTGCGGTTCATCGGCGGGCAGATGTTGGCGCACGTCGTGAAGAAGGTGTTGATAACTACGATCTTGTTCTTCAAGACGTCGCTGTAAAAGTGCAGTTTCTGACCGTCCTGATCGACAAGCTCGACGTCTGAAAAGTATTTCTCCGCTGCTGAACGTTCCTGGCCGAGAGCCATCGTCGCAGCGAACAGAACAAATAGGATGACGCTGAGTAGCTTCATGGCTTTGCCTCCTCGTTCGCAGTCTCATCAACTTTCCCGGCCATTACGTCGAGGATCAGTCCCACGATCTGACCTGTTTTTGCCAGACCATACGTGCGTGTCCAGACGCCTTTAGCGTCGTTGCCGATGATCATCGCGGGAGTGTGATCCTCACGTTTCGAGACAGCCGCGCCCAGCGCGTTCAGCAATTTGTCGATCTCCTGCTTGTTGCCGGTGACGAAGGTCCAACCGGCGCCGGCTTTGAACTTCGCGCCCCAGGCTTTGAGTCGCTCTGGAGTGTCCGTCAGGGGATCGACGCTGATCGAGATGAAGTGGACGTCTTTATCTCCGATTTCTTTTTGCACGCGCGCGAAGGTGGCGGCGAGTGGCGGGCAGATAGTGGTGCAGTTCGTGAAGATGAAGTTGATCGCGACTGTTTTGTCTTTGATGAGATCGCGGTAGAAATGAAGCGCGTTGCCGTCCTGGTCCAATACTTCCACGTCCGGGATCATCAGCTTGCGACCGGACGCGTATGTTGGAGTTGTGACTGGCGCGGTGGTCTCTGTTTTCGTTATCCGCAGGTCCATTTTGCATTTTGGACACTGGCCGGGTTTGTTCGACTTAACCTCGGGATGCATGGGACACGAGTAAGAATTCATTCGGACCGCATGGGAATAGAGTTTACCCGGCGCTGCCGCGCTCGGCTCTGTTACTGCGTGCAGCATCAGGTAAGGAAGATCTTTGTACCTCACGCCCATCGAGGCGGATTCAAAGAACACCATGTAGACGCCGGATTCCGGCACGTTGATCTTGATCTCATACATGCCGTTGCCGACGGACGTGGCGAAGTCGCGACGTTGCCAGGCGCCCGCGCTCATGAACGTCAACACGCGCACGTCTTTCAGGTCTGACTTCGGAGTGCCCGTCGCCGTATCCGTGAGCTTGAAGCGGAAGGTGAAGTCTTTGCCCACCGGCATCGTCATCTCTTTCAGTTGGTGCTCGATGCGAAGCGCGACAGACTTTTGCTCCTTTAACGAAGGATTCGCAGCGGCGCTTAGATCGAAACAGTGAGACACGCGCGGAGAATCATTCAGGAAAGCGACGTCGTAATGTCCGCTCGCGGGCAACTTGATCGTGGTGGAATAAATGCCGGGCTTGATCTCGCGCAAGCTGCGATCGACGACTAAGGCTGCCAGCGGCTCGCGGCGATAGTTCTGGAAGTTGCCCATCGGCGCCGCCATGCCTTCCGTGTAGTAATAGAGACTCTTATCGACCGGGTTCGCGAGAATGACCGAGTTTCCTTCCGGCGCGAGCACGATCGAATCGGCGTGTACCGGATCAGATCCTTTGCGCGGCGCAGCCTGCCCGCCGGGGAAATCTGTAATGTCAACTTCCTTCTCGATGGTTGCGAGTCGCAGCATCGAGACAGTCTCGGTGTCGAGCGACCTCACGAAAGCAAACGTTTCGCTGAAGATGATTTGATCCGGGGCCTTGCCGATCTTCACTTCATGAAGCATGCGATTCGACGCCGCATCGAAGATGTTGACGGTGCTCTCTTTCGTGTTGAGCACGAAGCCGTAGCGGCCGCCGGGAGCAAACCGGATCGAGCGCGCGCCTGGTTTAGTCTGCAGACGCGCAGTCACCTGCTGTTTCTGCTCGTCGATCACCGTGATGCTGCCATCGCTTTCGCTCGCCACGTAGATCGCTTTGCTCAAGTCAGACAAAGCCAGCGATGCTGGTCCTGGACCAACTTTGACGTCGCTCACCTTTTCGAGCTTTTGCACGTCGACGACTGAGACGGTTTCGTTTTCGCGATTCGATACGAAGGCGAAGCGACTGTCGCTGCTGATGACGATGTCGTGTCCGCCGGCTCCGGTCGCGATCTTTGCTGCGACTTTCAGCGTTGCCGGATCGATAACCGTCACCCCGCCGTCATTTGCAACCCAGATGTAGTGCTGGTCGGGCTGCGTGGTGAGGCGCGCCGGAGTTGCGCCGACGTCGACGTAATCAATGACCTTCCAGCTTCGCGTGGTGATTACCGCGACCTGGTTGACGGCGGGCAGCGTGACGAAGAGCAATTCGCCGTCGCGCGTGAGGAGCCAGTCTTCGCCCGGGCTCTTCAGCATCACGAGCGTGAGGAGTTTGCTGCCGCCGAAGCCTAACAGCGGATCGATTACTGAAATGTCCGGAGTCTTATTCAAAGCGAGGATGTAGTAGGAATTGAGATCGACGTCAGGGCGGGCGCGCATGCTGCCGGTTAAATACGATTGGATCTTTTCGCGGCACTGGGCCAGCTCGGGCGCCTTGTCGCCGTCGCGCATGCTGATCCAGGCGGACAGGCCCAGGCCTTTCACGGGCGTGCCGCTGGTGGTGTCTGTGACTTTGAATCTGACGGCAACGTCTTCGGCAGCGCGGATTGAATTGACGTTCTGGCCGTTCTGGACCAAGGGCTCGGCGGTGAACTCGATCGCGACTCCCTGCTCGACGATCTTCTGTGTTTGAATTGTCTTTTTAGTTGGTTCCTGTCCGAGAACTGTGGTTGCGAGAAAGATTAAAACTAAGCTTAGGATGTTTCGGTGGGCCATTGTCGCACTCCTCTTCGAATAGTTGACTTGGGCTGTGCAAGCCTTGTGCCTACAGGTTTTGTTGGGGTAATGGGCCTGAAGCTGGGGAAATTTACGATTAGTTAAGAAAAATCTCTCACGCAAAGACGCAAAGGACGCAAAGGCGCAAAGGCGCGCCCGAAGCATTTGACCGCCTTTGCGTCTTTGCGTCCTTTGCGTCTTTGCGTGAAAAATCTATTTGAGCGCGACGGGGCTCGAGGCTGAGCCGCCGAAACTACTGCGCACCGTTATGTTCTCCGGGTACGTGGGCCAGGATAGTGCGGCGCTGAAGCGCCCACTACCGTTATTCTTCAACGTGCCGATGAGAGCGCCGCTGGTGGTAACGTATACACGCAGCGTCGCCGAGGGCTCTGTACCAGTCGCGTCGACGCGCAAACTACCTTTAGACCGCTGATACTCAGCTCGCTGAATTCTGATGGTATCCAGCACCGGCTTGGGAGTCGGCGTTGGAGTCGGTGTCGGTGTTGCAACCGGTGTAGGCGTCGGTGTCGGTGTTACAGCCGGGGTTGGTGTTGGCGTCGGGAACGGCACGATATCTCCAATCCGCACGACAAACGCATCATCGTGATTCTGGAGCCCACCGCCATTATTCACCTGCAACGGATTCCGGGTCGGGAAATCCGCCGACGAAGTGTCGCCGGTGACAAAAACGTCGCGCCCTTTGCACGCAATGCCGCGGCCCTCATCAGTTAAATTTCCACCGAGAAACGTCGAATAGACCAGCCCCGAGCCTGCGGCATTGAGTTTCGTCACGAACGCATCAGTCGACCCGCCCCCATACGCAAACTGGATCGCGTTACCGATCGGAAAGTTAGTTGATGCCGTGTCGCCCGTGATGCAGGCATTGCCCGCATCGTCGAGCGCGATGGCCCACCCGCGGTCGACACCCGCAGTCCCGCCCAGGTAAGTCGAATACACGAGGGCCGAACCTTTGGCGTTCAACTTCGTGACGAAAGCATCGTAGCTGCCCTTCGTTTGAAACGCGCCCGCAGTTACGGGAAAGCCTTCGTAGGCGGAGGTAAATGGACTGTCGAACGACTCGGTTATGCCTGTGACATAAGCATTGCCGTTAATGTCGACTGCAATTCCCTGACCTTGCTCACGGCCTGCGCCGCCGAGGAACGTCGAGTAGACCAACGCTGCGCCGTCCGGCGTAAATTTCGTGACGAACGCATCGAGTCCGGCTCGCGCGGTATCGAATGCTCCGGACGTGACGGGAAAGTCCGGTGAATAAGTGTAGCCCGTTACGTAAGCGCTGCCGCTGTTGTCTACGGCAATCGCTTCGCCCCAGTCGTCGGCGCCGTTGATGATCTTTCCGCCTCCGAGATAAGTCGAATAGACTAGCGACGAACCACTACTATCGATCTTCGTCACAAACGCATCGTTGTTTCCGCCCGCAAAGCCTGGTTGGAAAGCATTGACTGTCGGAAACGTGCAGATCGTCGCACGACACACGGTCCATCCGGTGATGTAGGCATTGCCGTTGGCGTCGAGTGCGATGCCGCGGCTGAAGTCGTCGAAGTTACCGCCAAAGCGTGCGGAATAGACGAGCGCGGAGCCGCTCGGATTCAGCTTGGTAATAAAGGCATCGTAGCCCATCGGCGCCGTCTGAAAGACGCCCGCGGTCGTCGGAAAGTTGAGTGGACCAGCATCTCCGGTGACGTAAGCATTGCCGCCCGGGTCGACGGCGATGCCATTGCCGCCGGCGCCGGCGAGATAGGTTGAATAAACAAGCGCGCTGCCGGATGGATTGAGCTTCGCGATGAACGCGTCGCCGCCGCCATACTCAGTTTGAAACGCGCCCGGCGTGGTCGGGAAATCGATCGCGGCAGTCTGGCCGGTGACGTAAGAGTTGCCGAGTGAATCGACGGCGATCGCGTAACCCTGATCGAAGCCGCTGCCTCCGAGGTAAGTCGAATAGATCAACACCGGATCGACGATCAGCGGCAAGGCCGGATCGTAAGCGCCGGGTTGAAAACCAATGCTTTGCCCGCTTTTCACAACATAATTGACCGGCACTTCTTCTTTGATTCCGTTCACTTCCTGGTAAGCAGTGGGTTTCCTCTGGCGGACGTCTCCCTGCTTTGTGTGCAGGACGAGGTCGCCCATGCGATCGATCTCGAAGTCCTGCCCGAATGCGATTTCAATGGTTTCAGGATCGGATCCCGGTGCGATGATGAAGTCGTATTCGAGACGACGCGCGTCGCCGTAATAGACCATGTCGATCCCGGGATAGACTTGTGAGTAGCGGACGCGGGCGTAATTCGGGATGTTGGTGCGCCAGGCAGTTGGATCAGCGCCCGCGAAGTAATTACTCGTCGTGGTCAACTGATCGAGACCTTCGATCAGAGGCGCGGGATTCGCACCTTCCAGTTTCATACGCGCGATCGAGCGTGGCGGCCTGGGTTTCTCTTCACGCGCGCCGAGATCTTCTTTTCCCTTCCGGTGCGCGGCTGGATTGTCGAGCGCCATGACGGCTTCAGTCGCCGTCAGGAAAAGAACGTAGCCTTCGCTACGCGCAAGAAATTTTACGCGTTTGTGACTCTGTCCCTGGTTGAGCTCGAAGTTGAGTGGCAGCGCAGTTAGATCAGATTGCACGACGCGGTTCGATGCCGGCCTGTGAACCGCGGCAATCAGCGCGAATGTGATGACCAGTGAAAAGAGCGTCTTAACAAATATATTTAGTGACATGACCTCCCCTCCTTTCGCGGAAATCTTTCTCTGCGATCCTCTGCGTATCTCTGCGTTCTCTGCGTTGAATAGCCCTTTAACGCAGAGAACGCAGAGATACGCAGAGGACCGCAGAGAAAAAAGAGTGCAGCCCGCCGTGACGGGCTGCACACGTTAGGGTCCTTATGGTCTGACTCGGAAGATGCCCCAGATTCCTCCGTCAAACTGGAAGGACTCCTGCGTCCGGTAGAGAAAGTCGCCTGTGATACGACGCGCTCCACCAGCGCCATTGACCGGAATCACTTCGTAATGCGACGAAGGTCCGATTCCATAAGTGGTTCCCTTGAACTCGGAAAGCGGATTGTCGCCAATCGACTTCGAGTTGTTGGTGAAAGGTTCATCCTGCCAGAAGTGCCCGTGCAGGTTGAACACGTTGTTGCGCATGTGCCCGTTGGCATTCAGGATTCGGAACCTCACTGCCTGACCAGCCTGCGCGGTGAAGATCGGCGTTTGTGGATCGCCGCCCACCTGTGCGTTGGTCAAAACATTGGTGAAGTCGAAATTACGCGTGTTCTCGAACGTCGTGTCGGGCGCGTAATTCATGCGTTTCCAGAGCGGCTCAGTGCGATAGTTGATCGCTTTCTGCGCTGAGTCTTCCGGATCTTCCGCACCGGTTGGACCGCCAAGATTTGGCACTGCACTACCATCCGCGAACCTCATGTTGATGTCAGTCTGGAATTGAAGTACGAACTCACGGAACGACGTGCCGTCAGACTTGGTGACTGTGGCCTGTGCTCGTGAAGTCGAATCTTCAACCCAGCTAGATCCCTGGGGTTCGACGATGAGCGAACCGACCGCACCTTTATTGCTGTGCTTAATCGGGTCGGATGAGATGAGGTTGGTCGCGCCGAATTCAATCGGCGTCGCGATACGCTGGGCGCCGTTAACAATCACGTCGCCGGCGTACCACCTGTACCTGACTACGCCGCCTGGTCCAACCGTCTGGTTGGGATTGAAGCCGACGTTCTTACCGTCGCTGTTCGCCACGTTGTAAGCGAGCAGTTGCGGGTGCAAGCCGACCTGCTTCGAAGGGTGCACCTGGTTCGCATTGAAATGGAAGATCAGGTTCGCCATCGTGTTGAAGCCGTCCAGATCGGGCAATGACTTCGGCAGCCTGTTGTACAGGACGAAGTTGATACATTCACCTGCTCTGGCACGAACGACGAGCGGTTCGATCGGAACGCCCGCTTTGACGTTGCCGTACACATCGACGTCTCCGCTGCGGAAGTACATGATGGCCGTTGGGTCGTTGAGAGCGCCGCCATTTCCGGCCCGGCTGTTATAGATCAGCTTGCCTCCCGGAAGCGCCCAGGCATTGACTGCCGTAACGCTGATGTTTCGCACCGGAGCAGTGCTGGGACAGATACCGGTCGCTACAGTCTTGCCAGTCGCGAACTCCGACGGATTCGAGGTAACTATCTCGGTCGGCGCAATAGCTATTGCGGCTGCTTGCGCTCCCAGATCCGATGAGAGGGCAGTGCTCTCAGTGCCCAACATCGTCCCCGACATGAGCGAGGCGTCTGTCGTCACCTTCGAGTCTGTCATCACCGAAGAGTCTGTCGTGTCCTTGTAATCGGTCGCGCCCGCAGGGAACGTCGCATCGATCGGAAATGTTGAATCGTTCGTCGTCGACACGGCCGCGCCTTCCGTATTGTTAGGCAATGCCAGCAGGTCAGTCTTCAGGCCCATGCGCCCGTTGTAGACGCGCATGAGACCCCAAACACCGTTCCACTGACCGTCAACTGAAGCGCTGTTCTGGTACAAGTAATCGACGAATGGACGGTTGCCCATCACGGATTCCTTGCCAGTGAGAAACTCGAAGTGTTCGGAGATTCCCGCCATCTGCGAGTTTCGATAACCAGAGTTGTTGACCGCCAACGGATCCTGTGGCGTGCCGGGTTGATGGAGCCACTTATGACCGCTGATCGTCAGGTTGTGTGTTTCTTCGTGTGCTCCCACGAGGATACGAATCTGAACTTTGTCGTTTTCGTAAACTCTCAGAAGCGGCGTGAACGGATCACCCGGTTGCACTCCCTGAGTCAACGCCGGATAGAACGTAGGTTGAACGTTGAACTGCGGATCGGCGCGAGTGATGTTTGATTTGTAAACCTTGGATAAATCACCAGGAGCGCCGCTGGCCTGCGTGTTCGTATTTGGATCGCGAACACGTAACGGCACCGGCTCATTGCGATAGTTAACGCTCATCGTACCCTGGTCATTCGCGGATATTGCTTCCGGACATGGAGCGGGAACTCCACCCGGACAAACCATGCCGTTCTCGACGAGGAATGGCAGTCCCACTTCGTCGAGGATCGGCGGGTTGATGACTCGTTGTGGATCAGCCATCGGTTTACCATTGGCTCCGACGCCGGCGCCGGCCTGATAAGCCAGTTGGAAATCAGCAAACTCAAACATGAACTCGCGGTGACTGTTCGCCGCATTCGTCTCGATGATGTTTGCCTGCCAGCTTGTCGGTCCGCCGTCAACTGCTCGGGTTCCCAACGTGACGCCGGTTTCCGGGTTCTTCCAGACCGAACCAGTCGGCTCGATCACGAGGCCGGCATAGAGACCTGCCTGCTGGTGAGTCGATGGTCCAAAGTGATCGTGTGTGAAGACGGTCCGGAGTGTGCGGTCCACGCCGTTGTTGTTGAGGGTGTCGTCGGCAAACCAGCGTTGCACTGTTGTCTGTGCGCCGAGAGTGCCGAAGTACGGATGCGCTTTCGGTTTCGGACAAGTGAACGTGCCGTCACGCGCGTCACCTGATTCGAGACCGGTGCAGCCATTCTGTTTGCGAATCGCCTTGATCCGTTCGCGTACTTCGTCGGGACTGAAGGTGCCGTCTTCATAATTGAAGCCGTTGCCGGAGCCGTCAGACGAAGTGACGTCAAACTTCACGAGGTGAATATGCTGACCGATGATGTCGGTCGGCGTGCGTACCTGAAAATCGTCCTGCTCGTAAACGCCGGGAACGAGATTCGTGTGGTAGTACGTGATGCAATCGTTGGTATTCGCGCGGAAGAAAAACGGTTCCGGCGGTTTTGTGCCTGCCTGTGTCGGCGCCACGTCGGCCCACAGAGACAGGATGCGCGACTGCGGGAAGTGCCAGCCGGCTTTGTTCAGTTTGATGTCGAGTTGAAACGCGGCGGCTTTGTAAGTGCGCGGGGTGCCTTTCGCGTTTCCGTTGTCGTCGATGCAGGGGTCTGCAAAAGGAGCGCCGGGCTTGCGCGGCAGGCCATTCAGTATGAAGTTGGCCGGCGTGCCGTCGGGCTTGAAGCTCGCGTGCAGACGTTGCTCGTGATAGACCATTGCCGCGATCTCCGCAGCCGTTCCGGTTTCGGTGATCTTTGTGGCAGTGGCGGTGAGGAGCTCTTTACTGAAGTCGAGACGGGTTTCAGAGTGCGTAAAAGTGCCACCCGTGATGATGTGTCTCGGCAAGCCACCGTCGTCGATCGTGTCGAGCGGTGGATGTGGTGGACGATGCCCTGCTACTGCCGGGTTGAAGAACGGATAACCCGGGACAGTTGCGGTCGGCATCGGCGCCATTGCGAGTGTGGGCAAAGGCACGAGTGCCGGGGTCGGCGTACCGGCAGTGATTTCGCCGTCCGGTAACGCACGGGCGCCGGCGACCGGTCTGCCGTTGGCATCCAGCACCGTTCCCGGTTCAAACACATCGTGCGCCCGCCACAGCTCCCACATTCCTTCTGCGAAATGTGGATAGAAGTGGCAGTGGAAAATCGAATCGCCAACAACCTGATTGCGGTTGCCAGTGCCGCCGTGCACGATTTCAGTCGTAAACGCGAAGCCTGGTCCAAGTGCCTGACTATCGAGGTAAGTCGAGTTGTCGTCGTCAGGTGTTTGCTGCCACTGGTGAGCGTGCAGGTGGTGAATGTGATGCTCTTTCGGTCCCGCGTGGACGACTCTCATCTTCACCGGGTCGCCGATGTAGCTGTGATGCACATTCGAGGGATCGTCGGGATACAGGACCTTGGTGGCCTTGCGTCCTTTGATCAGGTTGCCAAGGGCGTCAGTCGTATTGGCAGGGACGTCCACGATCTGCGCCGGGTCGCCAATGGCCCATGAAGAAAGGAAGAACTCTTCAAACTTGCACTCAGTGCAATTGAACATTGGTCCAACGCCGAGACGATTCGCGAGGATCTCAGCGCCCACGCCGGCCACGCCGTAGTTGATCGCAAACTTGTCTTCAACACTGTGCAGCGTGTGTTTCAGAACTGGATCGCGAAATTGTGGAAATGCCTGTATGTCTTCAATTTCATCGTGATAAATGACCGTAAACTCGCGGAAGGGCCGCTCGCGATCGGGTTCGGTCGCGTTCGGACGGAAAGTACCGGCCGGGAAGCGTCCCTTGTTTGGGCCGGTGATGATCGCATTCAAGTCCGTGGCTACGATGTTGTTGTTGGCATCGAGCATGGCGAACTTGTTGTAGTCCAGCAGCGGCTGACCGCCCGTCGTCGTGCCGGTTTTGGCTGCGGTCATGTCCGCCGCGGTAACCTGCGAGCGATACCATTCAGCGCCTTTCGGTTCGACGTTGACGCTGCCAAACAATCCTTCGGAAAGCGTCCCGCCATCACCTTCCCCACCGGTTGTTGCCGCACTGCTGTACATGAGGTTGTTTCCCTCACGCGTGCCGTAGAAGGTGTAGATGGTTGAGGCTCCGGGAGCTACGAGGCTCGGCGGATTGACGCCGACGTTTGATCCGTCGGAAGCGATACTGCCGACCAGCTCCATGCCGTTGACGTGAATGCCGGCCGAACGAGTCGCGGGCTGATCGCTGAGAGCACTCGGCGACAGCAGGTTGGTAAAAGTGATCTTCAGACAGTCGCCGCTGTTCAGGCGGAGCACGATTGGCCGTGGTCGTTTGTCAGACCGCAACCGCACGTTGCCGGCGACGATTCCCTTTAAAGGATCGATCGCCACGACGTCTCTCCTGAGCGCGTAGATCATGCCGCCGGGATTAACAGTGCCGAGGCGGTTGTACATGATCGCCTGATCGAAGGCGACCACGTCAGCTTTGATCGTGCGCGCACAAGCCGGGGTCGGCGATGGAGCCGGTAGTACGTCGACCACCGGATCGATCACAGGATCGATGATTTTGGTTTGTGCCTGGGCGGTGACGCCCGTTGATAGCAGCACAAGAGATAAGAACGTGAGCAGATAAGATAGTCTTCTCTTGCGGTGGTTGTGATGTTCGTCTTTCATCTTCTCTTCCTCCGGATGGGCTCTGGTAAGAACCAGCGAGCGAGGGGACCAGTTGGTCCAGGGAACGTTGAGCCCAACTCTGTTATGCGATGCGCGGGAAGGTCTTCGCACCGGCCGATTGACCGCTTGTACCTGGGCTACTCTCGAGCGAAATAAGAAGACTCGAATGAGTTTGATCGTGCCGGTGCAAAAGCCATGCCCTGAACTTATGGACCAACTTCTTTGCAGCTAGTGTCTCAGTGTGAGACCACTCGGAGGCGAAGTGGTCTATGATGTATCACTTTGCGTTTTGTGTGGTGATGGAGCTGAGGAAATTTGGGCCAGCGTTGCGAGTTTTCACGCAAGCCTCAATTCAGCGGGCGGTATGACTGGAGCATCTTCATGTAGTTCGCGCGCTCGAAGGCCGCGGGCTCGGCGCAATGCTTCTGGCTCATCGCGCCGATCATCTGGGTCACACTCTCGTATTCATGTTCGGTCAGCCAGGTGACGAGTTCGCCGAGCACTTGCCCGATCCGGCGCACTCCATTTTGCAGTAACTCCGAAGCCATCATCGTCACTTTGGCGCCGGCCATCAGTCCTTTAATGACATCCTGCGACGTGTGAACACCGCTCGTGATCGCCAGATCCGCTTTTACGCGGCCATAAAGAATCGCCACCCAACGCAAAGGCAAACGCAGTTCGTTCGAATTGCTCAAGACGAGCCGCGGCGCCACTTCCAGATTCTCGAGATCGAAATCGGGTTGATAAAAACGATTGAAAAGCACCAGACCATCAGCGCCGTCTGCACTCAAACAACTCGCCATGTTTGCAATTGAGCTGAAGAACGGACTGAGCTTTATCGCCACCGGAATCGTCACCACTTCCCTCACCGAAGCCAGGATGTCGAGATAGAGCGCTTCGACGTCGCTGCCCGTGATCGCGGTGCTCGCCGGCAGGTAATAAACATTCAGCTCGAGCGCATCAGCGCCAGCCTCCTCGATTAACGTGGCGTAGTCGGTCCAGCCGCCCACTGAAGCGCCATTCAAACTGCCGACGATGGGAATATCAACAGCCTCTTTGGCCCGCCGGATCAGGTTCAGGTATTCGTCCGGCCCAACGTTGTAGCTCTGCATGTCAGGGAAATAGCTGATCGACTCGGCATAACTGTCGACGCCCTGCGTCAAGTGGAAGTCGATGTAATAACTATCGAAACCAATCTGCTCTTCAAACAGTGAATACATAACCACTGCCGCGGCGCCGGCATCTTCAAGCCGGCGAATACTGTCGACACTGTGTGAGAGTGGTGACGAAGACGCCACAATCGGGTTCTTCAGCAACATGCCGAGGTAGTTGGTTGTCACGTTCATAGGTTTACCGGTTCAGCGCGTTGTTTGTACTGTTGCCAGCGTCGCGACACTGCCTTCTGCGCCTGTTCCAGCAGAAATTTGGCTACGACCGGATCGCTCTGCTGCAACATGCGATAACGACCCTCGGTGTAGACGTAGTCCTGGAGCGAAATCTTCGGATCACTGGAATCGAGCTGGAACGGATTCTTATTTTCTTCGACAAGCTGCGGGTTGTAGCGATAGAGCGGCCAGTAACCAGAATCCACTGCCAGCTTTTGCTGCCGCATGCCTTTCGCCATGTCGATACCGTGAGCTATGCACTGGCTGTACGCGATGATCAGCGACGGTCCGGTGTGCGCCTCTGCTTCGAGAAAGGCCTTGATCGTGTGCGTGTCGTTGGCGCCCATCGCAACCTGCGCGATGTACACGTCGCCGTAGCGAATCGCCGTTATGCCCAGATCTTTCTTGGCCGTTGGCTTGCCGCCGGTCGCGTACTTCGCCACGGCGCCCAGCGGCGTCGCCTTCGACGCCTGGCCGCCCGTGTTTGAATAGACTTCCGTGTCGAGCACGAGAATGTTGACGTTCTGGCCGCTTGCGAGTACGTGGTCCAGGCCGCCGTAACCGATGTCGTAAGCCCAACCATCGCCGCCGACAATCCAGACGCTTTTGTCCACGAGTGAATCAGCAAGACTGAGAAGATCGCGTGCTTCCGTACTGTTAACCGATCCGATCTTCGCCTTCAGCGCCGCCACGAGCTCGCGTTGAATATTGATGCCTTCGTTAGTTGACTGGTCCGTATGGAGAATGCCGTTCACGAGCGATTCGCCGGCGACGTTGCGCAATCGCTCGAGCAGATCTTTTGCGTATGCCTGCTGATGATCGAGTGCGAGCCTCATGCCCAGACCGAATTCGGCGTTGTCTTCGAAGAGTGAGTTGCTCCAGGCCGGGCCGCGGCCTTGATCATTCGTCGTGTAAGGAGTGGTCGGCAGGTTGCCGCCGTAGATACTCGAGCAGCCGGTCGCATTCGCGATGATGGCACGGTCGCCAAAAAGCTGAGTCAGCAGCTTAATGTAAGGCGTTTCCCCACAACCGGCACACGCACCCGAGAACTCGAAGAGCGGTTGCAGCAACTGCACGTTCTTCACGGAGTTGAAGGCAATCAGGCCGTTCTTATACAGATCAGGAAGCGTCAGGAAGTAATCCCAATTCACTCGCTCGCTGGCGCGCAGCGGCAACTGCGGCGACATGTTGAGCGCTTTACGCGAAACGTTGCTCTTGTCTTTCGCCGGACAAACTTCAACGCAGAGACGGCAACCCGTGCAGTCTTCGACCGCGACCTGGATCGTGTACAACTTGTCTGGAAACTCGCGCCACTTTGCCGGCATGTGCTTGAATCCGGCGGGCGCTTCTTTGAGATCGCCGGCAGAGCAAACCTTGGCGCGAATCGTCGAGTGCGGGCAAACCATCACGCACTTGCCACACTCGATACACAAGTCCGGTTCCCAAACAGGCACATCCTGCGCGATGTTGCGCTTCTCCCAACGCGTGGTCCCGACCGGATAAGTTCCGTCTTCCGGAAAAGCGCTGACCGGGAGGCTATCGCCACGACCGGCGATCATTTCGGCAGTCACGGCCCGCACAAACTCAGGCGCATCGAGTGGCACTTTGGATTTGAGCTCGATCGTGCTGTTCGCCGTCTCCGGAACAGCGATCTCGCGCAGATGAGCGAGGGCGGCGTCGACGGCGGCGAAGTTTTGCCTGACGACGGGCTCACCGCGCTTTCCGTAACTCTTGCGAATGAACTCCTTGATCTTCGTGATTGCTTCGTCGCGCGGCAACACACCGCTGAGCGCGAAGAAACACGTCTGCATGATCGTGTTGATGCGATTGCCAAGCTGACTGGTTCTGGCGACGCCGGTGGCATCGATCGCAAAGACCTTGAGCCGTTTGTCGACGATCACTTGCTGGACCGCGCGGGGCAGGTGTTCCCAGACGTCTTCGTATGGGCTATTGATCAGGAGAGTGGCGCCGGCGACGGCAGTTTCAAGCACATCGTATTGTTCGAAGAAAGGAAACTGGTGCACCGCGACGAAGTTTGCGCGCTGGATCAGATACGTGCTCTTGATCGGACGTGGACCAAAACGCAGGTGCGACACGGTCATCGCCCCCGCTTTTTTGGAATCATAGACAAAATAACCCTGCGCGTAGTTCGGCGTTTCTTCGCCGATGATCTTGATCGAGTTTTTGTTAGCGCTGACGGTGCCGTCCGCGCCGAGGCCCCAGAAGATGGCGCGCACCTGGTCCGGCGACTCGGCGCTGAACGACGGATCAAACGGAAGGCTCGTGAACGTGACGTCGTCGTCAATCCCGATCGAGAAATGGTTCTTCGGCTGCGGTTTCTTCAGTTCGTCGAAAACGGCCTGCACCATCGCGGGGGTGAACTCTTTCGACGACAAACCATAACGCCCGCCAATCACGCGCACATTCGACCACTCGAGCTCAGCCAGCGCCGTCACGATGTCCTGGTAGAGCGGCTCGCCCGTGCTGCCCGGCTCTTTGGTTCGATCGAGAACGGCGATCGCTTTCGTCGTCGCCGGCAGAGATTCAATAAAATGCTTGATTGAGAACGGCCGGTAGAGTCTGACTTTTAGAAGCCCTACTTTTTCACCGCTCTGGTTTAGTGACTCGACCGTCTCTTCAGCAGTTTCGCAGCCTGAGCCCATCATCACCAAAACGCGCTCGGCATTTGGATCGCCGGCGAACTCAAAAAGCCTGTAACGACGGCCGGTGAGTGCCGCGAACCGTTCCATCGACTGCTCAACAATCGCCGGCGTTTTCAAGTAGAAACTGTTAGCTCGCTCGCGCGATTGAAAGAAGACGTCCGGGTTTTGGGCAGTGCCACGCATTACGGGCCGATCGGGCGTGAGGGCGCGGGCGCGATGTTCGCGGACCAGTTGCTCGTCGATCATGCCGGCCATCTCGTCGTCGGAGAGCTTCGTGATCTTCATCACTTCATGTGAGGTGCGAAAGCCGTCGAAGACGTGCAGGAATGGAACGCGTGCGGCGAGGGTGCTGGCCTGCGCGATCAATGCGAAATCCATTACTTCCTGCACCGAGTTTGCAAACAACATGGCCCAGCCGGTGGATCTCGCGGCCATCACGTCGCTGTGATCGCCGAAGATCGAGAGGCCGTGAGGCAATGGTGCGGGCGGCGATGTGAAACACCGTGCTCGTCAGCTCGCCCGCGATCTTGAACATGTTCGGGATCATGAGCAGCAAGCCCTGGCTGGCGGTGAAGGTAGTCGTGAGAGATCCCGTTTGCAAACTACCGTGAACGACGCCCGCGGCGCCGCCCTCCGATTGCATCTCGCGCACGAGCGGTCTCATGCCCCAAAGGTTCTTCTCATGCGCGGCGGACCAGGCGTCAGCCGATTCACCCATCGGCGATGAAGGAGTAATCGGGTAAATGGCGATTACTTCGTTAGTCTTGTAGGCGACGTAGGCAGCGGCTTCGTTGCCGTCGATAGTTACCCTTTGTTTCATTAGCTGAGAGGTCCTTGTTCACAAAAGGCACAAAAAGAGGGCGAGCAAACTAAAGCTTGAACTCTTTTGTGCCTTTTGTAGTTTTGTGCCTTTTGGGACTTAGGCTTGTCGCTCCTCGATCTCTTTGATCTTGGCGCGCAGCCATCCACTTACTTCTCGCTCGAGTTTTGACTGGTCAACCCGTGCCTCTAAATCCTCGATGGTGTCCCCATCAGTATTTAAAGGAATGTGGTGGCACGGAATGTCCTGAGTCCGGTTTTCCGGGCTCACAAAATCGAGCAGATGGCACTCACTGCATGGATGAGCGCGATATGGGTAACCATAGTTGATACAGGATAGAGAATCCTGAAAGGTAGATTTGCTTTGCCACGGTGTACGGACTGATCGTCCGTATCCGCCCTTCTCAATGAAGTCCAACTCGTCCTTGAGGAGTTCGAGAACATCGCGCTCATCCGTTGTCATGGCGGCAACCTCCTTTACTCTGTCCTGTTGACCAAACCCACATCGCGCCAGCGCAAGGAACATGCCACTTGATTACTTGTGAAGATCCGGTTTGCGAGTAAAGGTTTGTGAGTAAGCTTTCGCAGTTGCTGAGTAAAAGTCCACAGACGCGCGTTTGAAACGAAAGACCAATCAGCGAATTCAGGACTCATCGCCGTTACGCGAGCAACGTGTACGCCGGAAAAATCATTTCTGATCCGCGTTCATCGGCGTTAATCCGCGGCAAAATTTCTCATTCCGGAACACTGTGACTATAATCAACTCGATTGATGACCCCCAAAAACGCAAACGAACTGATCCTTGTGGTAGACGACGACCAGATGATTCGCTGGACGCTGCGTGAAGCTTTGCAGAGTTGGGGCTTCAGCACAGTTGAAGCGGGCCTGGCGGCGGAAGCGGTAAAGCAGTTCCAGGCGGAGTTACCCGCGGCAGTCTTACTCGATATCGATCTTCCCGACGGTTCCGGGCTCGACGTGTTGCGCGAGATCAAACGCGAACATCCCGAAGCGATTGTGATCATGATCACAGGGAATGTTCAGATTGATAACACCATCTCGGCCCTGCGTGGCGGCGCCTACGACTTCATTGCCAAACCCATCAACCTCGAAGAGCTCCGCGTCACCCTCCGCAACGCGATTGAGACGCGACACTTGCGTCGTGAAGTAGCGCAAGTCAGAAAAGAACGAGCGCGCGAGTTTAACTTCAAACAGATTGTGGGCGAGTCGCCGGCGATGAAGAAGATGCTGGGCCTTGCCGCCAAAGTTGCTGAAAGCGAAGTCTCATCTGTTTTACTCCAGGGAGAATCGGGCACCGGCAAAGATCTGGTGGCGAAGGCGATTCACTATGGCTCACAACGAGCCGAGGGACCTTTTGTCGCGGTCAACTGCGCCGCCCTGCCCGCGACGCTCATCGAATCCGAGCTCTTCGGCTATGAAAAGGGCGCGTTCACCGATGCGAAGGCGCGCAAAGAAGGTTTGTTCGAACAGGCCGAAGGCGGAACGCTTTTGCTCGACGAGATCGGCGAGCTCGAGCTCTCACTTCAGGCCAAGCTGTTGCGGGTTCTCGAGGAAGGCGCGTTTCGTCGTGTGGGTGGTCTAAAAGATATTCCACTCGACGTGCGTGTGCTCGCGGCTTCCAATCGTGATCTAAAAACAGAAAGCGAGGCCGGACGCTTTCGCCTCGATCTCTACTATCGTTTGTCGATCATCCAGATCGATATCCCGCCGCTGCGCGAAAGAGGCGACGACGTTTTGCTGTTGTCGCAACATTACATCGACACGATCGGAGCCAGACTGAAGCGAAACAAAGTCGACGGCTTGTCCGCCGAAACACAGGAAGTGTTCAGAAATTACGACTGGCCCGGAAACGTCCGCGAGCTGCGCAACGTGATTGAACGCGCGCTGATTCTCGAAGACGCCGACAAGATCACGACCGAGTACCTGCCCGGTGGATTACTGGCGCCGTCGCGTCCGGCACAAACTCCAGCAGCGGACGCCGTCTCGGCGCGCTTTGTCTTACCGGCAGAAGGGATTTCTCTCGACCAGGCCGAGCTCTCATTTGTGCGGCAGGCGATCGAGCGCAGCGGCGGCAATCAAACACGCGCCGCCGAGCTCCTCGGCATCTCGCGCGATCAGCTCAGATATCGCCTGAAGAAACTCGAGGAAGTGCAAATCGCTGAGCCATGACTGTGATCGATCCCAGTGCCGTTGGCCATAACCTGAATACGGAAGCAGCGCTGGAGCGCTCAGAGAAGGAACTGGCCGACATCAAGTTTGCGCTTGATGAATCAGCCATCGTCGCGATCACCGATCAGCGCGGCATCATCAACTACGCCAACGACAAGTTCTGCCAGATCTCCAAATACTCACGTGAAGAGCTGCTTGGTCAGGACCACCGCATTATCAACTCGGGCTACCATTCCAAAGAGTTCATTCGAAATCTGTGGACCACGATCGCGAGCGGGAAAGTCTGGCGCGGAGAGATAAGGAATCTCGCCAAAGACGGCAGCTATTACTGGGTCGACACGACGATCGTGCCTTTCCTGAACGCCGAGGGAAAACCTTACCAGTACGTCGCGATTCGCAGCGACATCACCGAGCGCAAACGCGCTGAAGCGCAGATCCAGGAACAGGCGGCGCTGTTGGACCAGGCGCAGGATGCCATTCTCGTGCGCGAGCTCAATCACAACATTCTGTTCTGGAACAAGGGCGCCGAAAAAATCTATGGCTGGTCTGCCGAAGAAGTGATCGGCAAGAACGCCGCGGATCTCCTTTTCAAAGATCGTTCCGTGCAATTCGACGCCGCGCGCGAGGCAATCATTCAGGATGGTGAGTGGAAGGGTGAAATGCATCAGGTGCGTCGAGACGGCAGTGAGATCATCGTCGAGAGCCGTTGGACCCTGGTGCGCGACGAACAAAGAGAGCCCAAAGCGATCCTGATCATCAACACAGACGTCACCGAAAAGAAACGCATGGAGTCGCAGTTTCTGCGCGCGCAAAGGATGGAGTCGATCGGCACGCTCGCCGGCGGCATCGCTCACGACCTGAACAACGTTCTTTCCCCGATCCTGATGGCGATCGACATGTTGCAGTTGCGAGTCGCCGACGAGAACAGCAAAAAGTGGTTCGACGTCTTGCGCACCAATGCCGAGCGTGGCGCCAGCATGGTCCGGCAGGTGTTGTCGTTCGCAAGAGGAGTGGAAGGCGAGCGCGTGGCCTTACAGCCGAAACATCTCATCAAAGAGATCGTCAAGATTTTGCGCGAGACGCTGCCGAAGTCGATCGAGATCAATTTCCAGGTGCCTAACGAGCTTTGGATCATTTCCGCTGATGCGACGCAAATGCACCAGGTGCTGATGAATCTGTGCGTGAATGCCCGCGACGCGATGCCCGAAGGCGGATCGATCGCGATCAAAGCCGAGAATGTTTACGTCGACGAAAACTACGCGCGCATGCATATCGAGGCGAAGCCCGGGCGATTTGTCGTGATCACCGTTTCAGACACAGGTCCGGGGATGACTGCGGAGGTGCAAAACCGCATCTTCGAACCGTTTTTCACGACCAAGGAGATGACCAAGGGAACCGGTCTCGGCCTCTCAACTGCGCTCACGATCGTGAAGAGTCATGGCGGCTTTATCAACGTCTACAGCGAGTTGCACAAGGGGAGCCAGTTTTCTGTTTACCTTCCCGCAATGGAGACGCCCGGCTCGGTCGATTCAGCCGCAGCCCAAACAGATCTTCCGCTCGGTCATGGCGAGTTGATCCTCGTGGTTGACGACGAAGAGTCGATTCGCGAGATCACGCGCGGCACGCTGGAGACTTTCGGATACAACGTGCTAACGGCAAGCGACGGCACTGAAGCGCTCGCCCTGTATGCTGACAAGAAGAACGAGATCGCAGTTGTTCTGACGGACATGGTGATGCCCTTTATGGATGGGCCCGCGACGATTCGCGCGCTCCAGCGGATGAACCCCAAAGTGCGAATCATCGCGGCGAGTGGTTTGGGAACCGGACTTCGCGCCAGCGAAGGCACGCTCGAAGGCGTCTCGGTCTTCCTCAACAAACCCTACACCGCCGAGAAACTACTCAAGACCCTCGCGGAAGTTTTGCGTCGTTAATATCTCGCAGCGCACAGAACCGAGCGCGGTAGCGCCGGGTCAAACCTCCCGTCTGGCCAGGTTGGATCTTTGACCCGGCGCTACCGCGCTCGGTTCTGTGCGCTGTGGGAAATTTCGGCAGGCTGCGAAATACCTCGCACCTTCATTCCCAAACCTCAGCTAAATCCTTAAGCCACCACTTGGTACAGATCGTGCACAGCCCTGAAATTCGGGGAGAGACTGGAGCAATGGCAAAGGTTTTGATACTGGGTGGCGGGTTCGGCGGTGTCGTAGCCGCAGAACGTCTCGCCGAGCAGCTTGGCGACGAGCATCAGATTACGCTCGTGTCGCGGAGCCGGCAGTTTGTTTTTTATCCAGGTCTGGTGCGGCTCGCTTTCGGGAAAGCTGAGCCCCACGACGTCTCGTTCGACCTGAGAAAGACATTGCTGAATCGACGTATCAACTTCATCGAAGCTGAAGTCGCCCACATCGATCCTTCTGAAAGAAGCGTCATCATCGCTCACGGCCAGGTCGAAGGAATGCTTCCTTACGACTATCTCGTATTTGCCCTCGGACGCCGCCTGGCAACCGAACGCATCATGGGCTTCTACGAACACGCGCATCATCTGTTGAACGTCGATAAGGCAATCAGTTTCGGAAAAGCAGTTAAGCGGTTTCACGAAGGCAGAGTTGTTTTTGGTCAATGTTCAGGCGCTCGAATGCCGGTCCCGGTGTACGAAAGCGCCTTTGCTCTCGCCCGCAGGCTCGCGGAGAAAAGCGATCGCGAGCGCGTCAGAATAACTGTCGTGAGCCCCACAACACTCGACGCCGAGCTCGGAGATATTAACGCTGCCGCTGCGATCAAAAACGCACTCGATGCATACCAGATTGAATTCCTGCCCAATCTCAACATCGTATCGCTGACACAAAATGCAGCGATTACAAATACCGGAGAGTCGCTCGATTTCAACCTGTTAATGCTGGTGCCGCCGTTTCGCGGCTCGTCGGCAGCCTCTTACCTCGGGATCACTAACGAAGAGGGTTACATCAACGTCGAGTCAACCATGCGCGCCGCCGGCGAGGAGCGGATATACGCAGTTGGCGACTGCACAAACTTCGAGGGTCCGAAGATGGGCCACATGGCCGTGCGGCAAGCCGAAGTTGCCGCTGCAAATCTCGCGGCAGAGATCGAAGGGCGCGCACGAGTCGCACGTTACCAGCACGAGATGAGATTCGTCGTCGACGAGATTCAGGGCGACAGTCTTTACGTACACAAAGACCTCTCGACAGATGAGCCGGCGACAGTGAGGCAGGGTCGTTTCTGGAGTTGGGCCAAACAGGTCCATGAGAAGTACTGGCAAATCTCGCATTCATAGTAAGGAGGCTAATCATGCGCGAAGAACGCACTATTCACTTAGTTGAAATCCCCATCGGCGGCAAAGACGGGTACGTCTGGAACCGCTTGCACGGAGAGCGCGAAGAGATCTGCGAAGCCCTCGTCAAGGAAGAAACCGTCGGCCAGCGCCACGTGTTGCAAGCACGTTTGCGCCGAATCGACGACGCGCTCGATCGCATGATGTCGGGATCTTTCGGAGGTAGTAATCGAAATGAAAGCAAACGTTTTTCACAGTAAGAACAACATCCGGATCGAGGAGGTAGACAAACCACGAGCGGGCGTGGGTGAAGCAGTCATTCGCGTGACGCTGACCACGATCTGCGGCACCGACCTTCACATTCTGAGAGGTGAATATCCGGTCGCGCCCGGCCTCGTGATCGGTCACGAGCCGGTTGGCGTGATCGAGGAACTCGGCGCAGGCGTAGCGGGTTACGAGATCGGCGATCGCGTACTCGTCGGAGCGATCACGCCGTGCGGCCAGTGTGGCGCGTGTTTGTCCGGTCACTCGTCACAATGCGGGCACGGCGCAGGCTACGAGGCGCTCGGCGGCTGGCGCTTCGGCAACACCATCGACGGCGCCCAGGCTGAATATCTCAAGGTGCCTTATGCGCAGGCCAACCTCGCGAAGATTCCCGACGAACTTTCAGACGAGCAGGTGGTCCTGCTGGCCGACATCGCTTCGACGGGCTTTAGCGGCGCGGAGTCAGCGGGAATAAAGATGGGCGACTCGGTCGTCGTGTTTGCGCAGGGCCCGATCGGTTTATGCGCGACAGCGGGGGCAAAGTTGATGGGAGCCGGACTGATCATCGGCGTCGACGGCGACGACAATCGACTGGCGATGTCGAAACGCATGGGCGCGGACGTCACTCTCGACTATCGCGACGCCGACGTCGTGGCGGAAGTAAAACGCCTGACCGGTGGCGGCGCCGACGTCAGTATTGAAGCACTCGGCACACAACAAACTTTTGAAAGCGCATTGCGGAGCTTACGACCCGCGGGAACGCTTTCCAGTCTCGGCGTGTACTCAGGCAAGCTTGCAATTCCCTACGAAGCATTCGCCGCCGGCATCGGAGATCATCGCATCGTGACGACGCTTTGTCCCGGTGGCAAAGAACGGATGCGCCGGTTGATGGAAGTCGTGCGCCATGGCCGTGTCGATCTCACGCCGCTGCTCACGCACACGTTCGCTCTCGACGACATCGGGCAAGCTTACGATCTGTTTGGCGAGCGACTCGACGGCGTGATGAAAGTAGCAATAAAACCATGAGGATGCTCATAGCTTACGACGGTTCGGACTTTGCTGTGGCGGCGCTCCAGGATCTGCAGCGCGCCGGATTGAATGGCGAGGCTGAAGTGTTGGTCATGTCAGTGGCGGACGTCCTCGTTCCAGACACTGTTATTGAAGGGCGTGACAACGGCTTCCCGACGTACGTTCCCGATCCGGTCAGGCGTGCGCATGAACGAGCGCGGCGCCAGTTAGAGCAGGCTGAAGTTTTGGCAGGACGGGCCAGTGACCAGATCAAATCGATGTTTCCAAATTGGCGCGTCAGTTATCACGCCGAGGCTGATTCACCGGCGTGGGCGCTGATCAGACGAGCCGATGAATGGAAACCCGATCTCGTCGTCATGGGGGCGCGTGGCCTCTCGGTTTTCGGCGGCCGCTTGATACTCGGCAGCATTTCGCAACGAGTTCTCTACGAGGCACGCTGCTCTGTTCGCATTGCGCGTGGACCAGGCAAGCGCACTGACCGGCCCATACGTATTCTGATCGGCGTCGACAACTCGTCCGATTCGAAAGCAGCGGTGGACGCCGTTTGCAATCGTAGTTGGCCGGGTGGCGCCGAAGTCGGCCTGCTGGCTGTCGTCGATACGGTGATGCCGATCACTCCCATTCCTTCGGAATCATCGGCGATGAAGTGGATCGAAGTCGGCGATGAAAACAAGTGGGATGAGGTTCGTGCGGTCTTCGAGCCTTCAGCCCGGAAACTTCGCGACGCGGGACTACACGCAGAGATTTTGGTCAGACGTGGTAATCCTGCCGACCAGATCCTCGAGGAAGCTGACGACTGGGGCGCGGATTGTATCTTCGTGGGCGCCAGAGGAACACGAGGCATTGATCGTTTGCTGCTTGGCAGCGTTTCCGCCGCGGTCTCCGCTCGTGCGCATTGCTCGGTCGAAGTCGTAAGGCCGCAAAGTAAGTCATGAAACGGAAGGCATCATGATCAATATCAAACGCATTCTTTGTCCTACTGATTTGTCGGCACACTCCGGGAAAGCGGTGCGTTATGCAGCGTCGCTCGCGCGGGCGCACGAAGCCGAGCTGATCTTCTTCCACTGTACGCCGGACAGCGACGTCGGCGAGGCGATCGTGGAGCAAGCGCTGGTCGAGAATGTTGATTTGATCGTGATGCGATCGCGGCGGCGTCCGCCGTGCCCGGTCCTCGTCGCACGTCCGTTGCGACCGAATCCTGCAAATTCTGTAACTCCTGAAATCCTGTCTAACGAATATGGGCGAACATCAAGTCGAACAACAAGTAGATGAGTCGAAGGCGCAAGCCTTCATGAAAGCACTCCTGGAAGACCTGCGCGCGCTCGCGTTCATGCTGGAGAATGGACTGGTGGAGACCGGCGTGACGCGCATCGGTGCCGAGCAGGAGATGTTTCTCGTCGATCGCTACTTACGGCCGGCGCCGTTTTCTCTCGAAGTACTGCAGGAAGCCAAGGACGCACGGCTGACGACCGAGATTGCGCGCTTCAATCTCGAAGCCAACCTCGCGCCGCTCGAGCTCCGGAACGATTGTTTCAGCCGGATGGAACAAGAGCTCTCCGGTGTGATCGAGATCGCGCGCAACAGCGCTGCTACTCAGAAGGTCGACGTTCTTCTTTCCGGGATTTTGCCCACGCTGCAAAAATCAGATTTGACGCTCGACAACCTGACGCCGGTCGCGCGTTATCACGAATTGAATCGCGGAGTGATTAGGATGCGGGGCGGCCCGCTCTCAATTCACATCAAGGGATTAGACGAGCTGCAGTTGACGCACGACAACATCATGATGGAATCGTGCAACACGAGTTTCCAAATTCATTTCCAGAGTAACGCTGCAGAGTTTGCGAATCATTACAACGTCGCGCAGGCGATCACCGCGCCCGTGCTGGCTGTCGCCGTCAATTCCCCGCTCTTGTTTGGTCAACGATTGTGGCAGGAAACGCGCGTCGCCCTGTTTCAACATTCAACTGACGAACGTTCGCGTCCGCAACTGGCGCGCAACCAGCCGACGCGTGTCAGTTTCGGCGATGCCTGGCTGCAACATTCGGTTGTCGAGCTCTTTCACGATCAGATCACGCGCTTTCGTCCGATCATGATCACGCAACCGGATGAGAATCCGTTTGCGGTGCTGGCGCGTGGTGAGACGCCTCTGCTTTCAGCTTTGTGCATGCACAACGGCACGGTTTGGCGCTGGAATCGGGCTTGTTACGGCGTGCATAACGGGGTGCCGCACTTGCGCATCGAGAACCGCGCGCTGCCGTCTGGTCCGACAATCGTCGACGAAGTGGCGAATGCGGCGTTCTTTACCGGCTTGATGGTGGCGCTGCCGCAAGTGTATGGCGAGATCGCGACGCAGATGGCGTTTGACGATGCGAAGTCAAACTTTTTCCGAGCGGCGAGGCACGGGCTTGACGCGCAATTTCAGTGGCTTGACGGGCAGAGCCACAACGCGGCCGTGCTCATTATGGACCAACTGCTTCCCCTGGCCCGCCAGGGACTGATCAACGCGCACGTCGCGAGCGGCGACATTGAGAAGTATCTCGGCATCGTCGAGGAACGGGCGCGCAGCAAGCAAACCGGAGCGCGTTGGATCATGAAATCGTTATCGGCTATTGGGAACTCAGCTTCGAGACTGACCGCCGAAATCCTCGCCAACCAGAAGCCGGGTCAACCGGTTCATCGCTGGCCGGTGGTTGAGAAGTTGGATAGTGACGAGTGGGAGCACGGCTATCGAACTGTGGGCCAATTTATGTCGACGGATCTTTTCACCGTCAGCCCCGACGATCTGATCGACCTCGCGGCGAGTGTGATGGACTGGCAACACATCAGGCACGTGCCGGTTGAAGATCAGGAAGGGCGCTTAGTGGGCCTGGTGACTCATCGTGGTTTGCTTCGCACAATGATTCGAAACACGAAGGTGACGACGGTGCGTGAAATCATGCTCACCGACCCCGTCACCGTCACCCCTTCAACCTCGTCCCTGGAAGCTATCGACATCATGCGAAACAATCGCGTCGGCTGCCTCCCCGTGGTCGAAGCTGGTCAACTAGTCGGCATCGTCACCTCTTACGACTTCCTCGAAGCCACCGCCAAACTCTTCCACCAACACCTCACCACCGAACAACCAAATAGCCGCTAAATTTGCAGCAGGTAACTAATTCACCACTATGCCTAATTTTGTGTCGTCAAGGGACCAGTTCAAAATCCCACCAAACGGCAGTTGGTGGTTCCTTCAATTCCTTTCTACCCCCCGCCTCCTCTGACGCT